>VFQP010000034.1_pt1 | contig 462888 bp, 378 predicted proteins | sample 3512351 | NCBI WGS metagenome assembly VFQP01 (sample SAMN10412372, study PRJNA504923) | tailings metagenome | isolation source: Relicate 1 Philex TSF1 revegetated site | place: Philippines: Tuba, Benguet | collected 2017-08-29 | reverse complement strand
TCAATTTTAAGCATCTAAACAATGCGGCATGAAGGCGACAATTTGCAATGCACCCGTCACCTACTAAGGAAGCTATGTTACCAACTGCCTCAACTCTTTCGCTAGATAATTCTTGGATGTTTAAGGAAGTAAATGAGAAATTTCTGACTCGAAATGAAATTTATGGCGACCATTACGCACGTCATAAAATGGCCTACATCCGAAAAACCTTAAACCTAAAACAAATCACCATTCGTACCTTTGCGGAGTTCTACCGCATTGATGTTTGGTTGTTTTATGGCAAGAAATAGGAGTTTCTTTCTAGGTTTTACGAGTCTTAAAGAAAAAAACATCTTTCATGAAAACTTATATTGGTTTTTTGATTTTTATCGTTTTGGCCAATTCGAGAGTAGAATTAATTCACTCAGAGGTGAAAATTTGATTCATACAGGTCGCGTTATTCCCGTCCTTATGGCCAAGGCATAGGCGATTAGCATTAGCCAGTCTAACAGAGAACAATCTCGTATTTGCCGTTCCATAAAGTCACATAGATATTAATTTTTTGAAGATTAAGCAAAACCGAGGGTAGTGATTTTAGCAATAACAGCCTGTTACTGATTACTAGGCCATTTAGGCTATATTCATCATTATTTAGAAATACGAAAATACACTGACTTTTGGTGAGCCTATTTCCCTGAGAGCTAAAAGACCAATTTATTGACACTTTTGTGTAGAGATAATAGGTTAGTTTGTAGCTCAGTTAGACATTTTGATAGTAAAACATTGTGTTGATAGGCTTTTAATAATTATCAAATTGTAATTTTGCTAGTAAAAATATATAGGAAATCTAATAAGACATTGATATTTTTACAGAAATCATAAAGATGATTCTGAGCACCGAAGCTACTACTACTAACGAAAATGAATAGTAGAGAAACCCAAATTTAATTGAAGTAGAGCCTACAAAGGAGCTATTTATAGATACGCTCATCAGAGATCTTAACTGATGCTATTTGTGATTTAGCAGATAACTCCGTATACGGGGTAAGAAAATTAAGACTAAATAAAGTAAATGTTATTGAAAGATTGGAAACAAAAACTGCATTAGTGAAAGAGAATACCTATTTATAGTTTAATTATTCAAAACTTTTTATATTAACTAAGTCATTAAGGCAATAAAAGTTGCAGAAAAAATAGTTATTTAGTCTAAGTGATAAGTTTATATAGTAATCATCTTATTCACGCAAAATTTTCAATATGAATGTTTTTAATTCACTTGGCTTTGGCAAACTTATAAAAACACTACTTCCTGGTCTTTTGATATTTATAAGTTTATTACTATTCATTGATAGTGTATTTTTTGTATTTAAAATAAATATTAATATATTAAATATAATATCAACTAATCAAATTATTTCTGGATTACTAACCCTTCCTTTTTCTATAATTTGTGGCATTTTTTCCAATATTATATACTTTACTTATTTCAATGATTTATTAATCAGAAATCATTTTAATAACAACAACCCTGAATTTGTAGAATTAGAGAAATCTATAAAACAGATTATTATCACTAAAAAGATAAAGTATTTGCAGCCTATAAGGTCAGATTTTGTTGAACTTTTAGAAAAACAGATTGATATTGATTACTTACTAATGCCACAAATACAGTTAGATAAATTAATTTTTTTACAAGAAAGTTATTGGTACTACATGGAGTTTCAATCAAATATACTTTTATCATTGTTTCCTTTATTAATCGCGATGATAGTGAGATGTATTATTTTCTTTCCTCTTACAATTCTTCAAAGTCGTACTTTTTGGGCAGCTTTGGCCTTGTTTTTGATAATAATCATTGCAATTTCTTATATCTTATTAGTTTCAGCAAGGCTTAATTTTCAAAGGCATAAAATCAAACTTTTAAGCTATTATTTAGCTTTACATATTGAAAAAACATACGAAAAGCCTACTAAAAACTAAGGCAATCTAATGATTTACAACAAAATAACGCAAAAAATGTACAAAGAGATTAATATCGAACACTGGCCTCGAAAAGAGGCATACTTGCATTTTAAAAATTTTACTAATCCATATTTCAATATATGTTCTAATATAGACATTACAAATCTTTATGAGAAATGTAAAAAAAGAAAATATTCTTTAAATTTAGCTCTCCATTACCTAAGTCTAATCACCGTAAATGAAATTAAAGAATTTAGGTTAAGGGAATTAGATGGTAAAGTAGTATTATTTGACATTGTCAGTGGAGGGGCAACTATCTCTATGGATGATGGTTCATTTAGGTATTGTTTATATCCATTTATTAGGTCATTTAATGAATTTACTAAATTAGCAAACGATAGCGAAAATGCTGTAAAAGAATCTAAAATATCTGATTCGCGTGTTTTCGGATTAGATGTAATTCACTACTCTGTAATCCCTTGGATTTCATTTACTTCAATTACACACGCAAGAAATAGCACAACTGGCGAAACCATTCCTAAAATCACATTTGGTAAATACTATACTATAAATAATATAGTTCATTTACCAATCTCTGTAGAAGTTAATCATTCATTAATTGATGGTCACTACGTTGGTATTTTTATAAATAAGCTTCAAGAATACATAAATAATAGCTTAATTGATAGTTAATTAACTCTTAAATTGATGGTCAGTATTGGTTTTGTTGCATGAATCCTCTTTAAAAGTGACTAAAAGTAGACAACACTGTTAACTTTAAGACCGTCAAATCATATTTCTAGGGTTACTTCAAGAAGTTGGTCGGCAAAATCGGGAAGGCATTCGGCTAACCCTATTGCTTTTTTTTTCAAAATTTGAATGACTTCTAGTTGGTCGGTGTAGGCTTTTCGATAAGCCTCTCTGGTCAAGGTTATTTTATCAGGCATGGCAGGAGTTGTTTTAGGATTATCACCAATAGTAGCAGGAAAGCCAATATGCCCACTACCGAAAATAAGGTATTGGTTTTCATAGGAATTTATTGATTAATAGATGGGAGTCATTCGATTCTGGTTGATGAGGTGGAAATATGAGTTCTTGTTGAATAGGTTTAGGGGGGCTTACCTCAACAACCTGTTTGTTGCCAAGCTCTTTTTTGTAGAAAGACACCGTTCCATAACGGGTCTCAGTCCATAAGGTATCGTTAAGAATACTTTCCACAAAAGCAGGACTAGCCTTCATCTTCCACTCTTCTTTTTTGTTTCTTTTGTGAATCTTACCTTGTTCGTTGTGTATTTCTAAATAGCATCGCCACGTATATTTCACATCAAAAACAGGGATATTTGCCCTTACGACAAGGTAGAGTTTATGTTTGCTAGGTCGATTTTTGAAAATCTTTTGCAGGTATTGGATGTCTCTTTCGGTAATAGTCGCTCGCATATTAATCCATTCATCAAGTTCTTTTCGTTCCTGCATTTGGTGGTCAAAGTCCTCGCTATGTTGTTTTTTAGATATGTATTCTCTCATTTCATCAAGATTTTAAAGGCTTTTTTGACTAGATTGAGATTTTCTTCGAGTTGTTGGTATTTCTTCTCAAAATCTTCTCTCCATTTGTAGTAGTCATTAGATTGTTTTTCGGCCTTTGTTTGAAGGGCTTGATACGCTTTTTTGGTACGGTCGTAGTCTTTGATGATGTATTCGATAACACTCTGACCCGTTTTGATGCCTTCTTTTTCCATGACCTCGTTCATGATGTTGACGAGGTCAGGTTTTTCGTTCATATCCCTGAGGGTGATGGTCTTGAAATCTTTTTTTTCTGAATTTGCTATCATTTTTTTAGGTTGGTTTGGCTGATGCAGCTCTGCTCCGTCGCGCATCAGCGATTAGTGCATTTATTTTGCTATCAAAATGGACGCTGCGGCGCTGTCCAGGCTTCACGATCAATAGGTATTTTGCTATCAAAATTTTATAGGAGTTTGATAAGCTTTTCGATGATGGCTTGCCGCTGATGCTTGTGCATCTGAGCAAAGTTCTTGGCCCAATTCTTTTGTTGCTTTTTGAGTGTTTCGCGTTCTCGGTAGTCCTTGCCGATGTAGTGGGTATCTTGCAGTTTTTGGGGAGGCTCGTAGTTCATGTACATATGCTCGGTGCGAACTTGACCACTTCTTGTAACGGAACTGTAGATAGTTTTCCTCCAATCTGCTAGTCTTTCTTCATAAAGGGCGTTTGGGTAGGTGGTGATGCCTATTTGTGCATTTTCAAACTGCAAAACCTCGCTAAGAAGTAGCTCATGTTGACCATCGGTAAGTTCGTGCTTATAGCGATTGTTAGAAGAACGGGTTGAAAGAGGGTAAGGAGGGTCACAAAAGATGAAAGTATGCTCGCGGTCAATGGCTTCTTTTCGGATATATTCAAGAATCTCAAAGGCTGATGCCCAAACTACCCAAGTACCTTGTTCTTCGGTAGGTAAAATATAAAGCTGCAAATCAGTGAGACTATAAACCCTGTTAAGCTCAAGGTTTTGGGCTAATCGTTTGGCCTGTTTTTGGTCTTTTTCAATCAAAAAACACCTCTCAGGCTTTTGGGTCAATTTTCGGTAAATAGAGGCATTCCCCGCAAAAATCTCCCAATAGTCGTGGCATTGCGGTATTTCGTTGATGATAGTCTGATAGACCCCGTCTTGCCCTTTGCCTCCAAAGTAGCTTTTGTCTGAAGCACCGCTTTTTATGGTGGTAGAAAACATTGGATTAGGGTTTGTTTTTGACGATGACCATGTTCATGAAAACGAATTTGAGGTTTTCGACGCTTCCCAAGTGCCTAAACTCAAACTGTAGTTGTCGTTGGTATTCTTCGAGCTTCATCCCTCTATCAATGCGTGATACAAAGCTGCTGATGCGTGAAAAAGGATAGACGCTGATTGCTTCACAAATAGCATACAGGAAGGTTTTTCCTTTGACCTGAATCTCGTAGGTCTCTCCTACCTGATATAAATTCGATTCAGGCAAAAGCACCTGAAAACTATGGGTAGCGGCCAATTTGTTGTTGTAGTTTTCGCCAAGATTGATTTTGGGAAAGGTCAAAGGGGGCTTGTAACCTTGTTGCTCAAAAAGGTTGATGTGATGGTTCCATTGATTGTTCATTTCGGTAAGGGAGATTGAATTGTACAAAAACAGAATCAGGGATAGCATGAAGTAGCGTTTGAGGCTTGTAGTAGAGCGGATTTCCATTGATGTCTTTGGCGAAGACATCCACACGGGCAGGGCTGACGTACGGCACCGCCTTCACAAAGAAGAGCTTGATTTGTGCGTTTTCGGCAGTGATAACCGCTTTTACCTCGGTCGAATCTTCGGAACGTTCGACGGCCAAAACCTGACCAATCTTAATGACAGGTGGATGCGTAAATAAAGAACCAAGGATGATGATTCCAATTACCAAAAAGTAGCGAAAAATGAGTTGGATTTGTTTCATAGGGTGATTGTTTAGTCAAAATACCAGAGATAATCTTCTTCATTGTCAGGGGTAGACTCGCGTTTCATATCTCCCAAAAAGAGGTTGAAATGCTTGGCCAAATGCGTTTGGATATTGCCTTTGAGGATGTTCAACTCTTTGTTGTTGGAAGCCTCACATAGCTCAAAAAGGATGATAGCGACCTCTACGGAAATCCTGACTTTCAACCCTCTTTCATTGGGGCCTTGATAGTGCCACAGTTGCCCCGATTTCTTCCATTTTTCGATGTCCTTTAGCAGGGTCTTGATATGGGCGATGCGAAGGATATTTTCGGGAGTACGGTTGAGGGGTTCGAGCCTGTCAAAATCGTGGCAGGGAGGGTAGATTTTGGCCATGAGTGTCCATTCTATCCAATCCACTTCGGCGGCTTGAATGTAGATTTCGGCCTTGTCCGCTAACTTTTTGAAGTAAAAGTGAGGGTAGTGCATGGCTATCGACGGGCGTGTTGGATGTAGTACTGCCACGATTCCATGATTTTGGTCACAAAATCAACCCCTTCTTGGGTCGCAATGATGTCTCGGTTGATATGAGGCTCACATTGGCCATTTGTGAAGATGTTGAGTTTGCAAAGCATGGCATTGGGGTGGCTTTCGGGAATCGTCCCTCCTTTGTTGTCGTTGAAATAGATTTGTATGGAGGTCATTTGATTGTCACCATAGCGTGATTTGAGCTTATTTTCGATGAATCTGACCGACCTATTGAGTTCGAGCATTAGCCTTTCATCTTCGCTGATGAGAGCGTCGTATTCGCGGTCTATTTTCTTTTTGAGGTAATACTTTAGGTTCTTTTTACCTTGATGATTGACGGGGTTTTGGTGGTAAATGGTGATAGCCAAGAGGCTGTTGGCTTCATCAAAGGGGCTTTCGGATTTAGTAGCAGGCTTGAATACGGTAGTGTTCATGATTGGTTTGATTTAACGTATTGATAATCAGTAATTTATGCAAGTTTTTGGCAAAAATCGGGCCGCGCCCCCCCCTTACCCCAAGTTCAGAATCTGAACGGGTCGTCACTTTTCGGTACATTTTATCGGAACGGGGGAGGATTTTTTTGGATGAAAGGTCGAAGACCTTACTAAAAGTCCTTTCAGAAGTTCAGACGAGTACAGATAGGTACGGATTCAGTACTTGTGTCTGTACTTATAGTCAAAAATTAGCTATTCCCTTTTTAAAAAATGGGCAAACGAGTTTTCAAAAATCGAAGCGATGGCCGATGGCGTTTCGGAGCGTTTTTGGGCTTGGTTTTCGACCTGAGCTTTGGCGGCCATGATAGAAGCCCCTACTACACGGTGTTTTTGGTTGGTTTGTTGGGTTTTGTAGCGTGATTCTTCGGCGGATAGTTCGCCGACCTTGACGGCTTCGTTGTGCCTCTCATCCTCAAATTGAAGCACAAGCGGGTTAACTTTGAGGATGATACAGGGGGTGTTTTGGTCGTGCAGTCCCAATCCACCACGGTACTTTTCGGTCAAAAATGGCTTGTACATACCCAATAGCTTATTGATATGATTTTTGATAGTAGCAATGCAACAACTATCGTTAAGGGCTTTCCTAAGATAGCTGTGGGTGATTCTGATTTCGTAGGCACGGGCGGTAGGTTTTCCCCAATTTTTGATGTAGTGCATGAGGAGTTGCCAAGCGGTATTCTGAACGCTTTGGTGCATACGTGGGTAGGTGTCCTTGTTTTCCTGGCATAGTTTTCTGATTTGCTCGTTGGAATGGAAAAACTCGGCTAGTTTAGCTTTGGTCTTGGCCATTGAAAAAGCAGGTTTTCGAGGAAAGAAAGAAGCGGGTGCGGCGTGACGTTGGTACTGAGACCAAATCCCTGCGGTAACGGTGTTTTTGAGCATTTTTTTAGGGGTGAAAATTTGTAAAAATGACTGAAAATGAGTATTTTTATGTATTGAAATCGGGTATAGTTCTAGTTTATTCTTTCTTCTAAAAAATCCCTTATGGCTCTAAAATGCTGTAAGGCCAATCCTTTTTTTGTTTTACCAAACCTGAGAATGCAAGCCCAGTTGGGATAGGATGCACCTATCGACACAGCTTTCTCACAAACTTCTACCCGTTGGTACTGCTTTTCGATTTTCTGACAGATTTGTTCTGCCCATTCGCGGCTTTCGGTGGTAGTCTTCATTGTTGTCTCAAACGGTTGGTTTGGCATTTGGTGGGGCCGTGGCCATTGTAGGCATAGAGGTTGGGAAAGGTTCGGTCACATCCCTTGCAATGGATACCCTCATTGATAGAGGGAGCGTTTTGGCTTTTCTGCGTGAAGTACCATTCAATCCAGTCGAGGGGAGCTACGGAGGCTTGGTTGGCAAAATTGGGGATACGAAGCAGGGCAGTTCGTTGGGCATGGGCATTGCCTCGTGCGGCCAATCCTTCTTCAACTATACTTATTAAGTTTTGTAAGGCTTGTTCTCGTTCTTTGGTAGCAAGTGTCATGGTTTTTGCAGGATTAAAAATGGGGCAGGATTCTGCCTAGCTAAGTAGGTAGCTAGTACCTGAGTCAAAGGAGTGCTTCGGTAGTATTTACAGGGTATGAACAGTATGAACTTCTGAGGATTTGATGAAATCCAAAGTGGCTTTGACTTGTGAGTGAGCTTGAAATTGACCCACAAAATCGTCAAAATCGCTATAATTAGAGTGGGGAACTAGTGGAATGATATGCTCAAAGACCATCAGATTTACGTAAAACCATTTTCTGAGAGGGCAAATATCGACCCACAAATACATCTCAAATGGTTCCCACTTGGGGATACTAAAAATGCAGTGAATAAGGCTTTCTCCTGCCACAATGTCTTCCCCTCCTAGCTCTGCCAAAAACTTTGTAAATTCATTCATTTTAGGTATTGGTTTATGGTGAAAAAAGCGTGTTGGATTAATAAAAGAACAATGGAATCCAAGTGAGGCAGCAATAGTAAAAGGGCAATCCAAGGCTAAAAACCCCAATGAAAGGGGCAAAAAGGAGAATCCAGAAAAGTACTGGATACGACCAATGATGCTTGGGAGTTTCGGAGGTAGGGGCGATTTTCATAGGGTTACTTGTTTATAACTTTTCTAATTCAAGCTGTTTTCCTTTTTTGTTGGGGCTGTAATAGTCATGATAACGAACAATCTTTTCCGACAACCAATCAAACTCATTGGGCGTAGGCACTTGAAGCGAACCCAAGGCCAGCATCATGTTGTACTGCTGAGGGGTCGAGTAGTTGAAGTGCGTCATGAAATCAGATTTGATTTCAGTTCTTGCTTTTTTGGGAATGATACCGTCATGGTACTTCAAACGAATTTCCTCAAGTGTTATCATGCTTTTAGACCGTTTAGTAAAAATCTCTAACATTTTTGTTGAAAAGTTGCCAAAAAGTTGTTGATTTGTTGTTAAAATGCGTAGCAATGTTAGAATTTTAATTCTATATATCAAAATAATAATTCTAATAAATTTATAAAAAAACATACAACTAATTGATTATCAGCAATATAATTGTAAAATTTTTATTCTAATTCACACATAATCAGTTACATTTTTGCTTTCCATTGGTCACTATTTAATTAAATTAAGAATCATGAACAGGCAACTAGAAGATTCAATTAACGTAAGGTTCAAGGAACTTATAAGTTTACTTGGAAAATCAAACAACTCATTTGCACTTTCTATTGGCAAAACTTCAACTACAATTAATAACATTGTTGAAGGAAAAAGTAAACCCGGTTATGAGCTATTAGAAGCAGTCTTTCAAATGTACCCTCAAATTAGTAGAGACTGGTTGCTAATGGGAGAAGGGGAAATATATCGCATAGGTAATAATGAAAATCAATCTTCGAACTACCTAGAAGAGTATTTAGAAAGACTTGAGAAACAATTCTCTGAAATGAAAGAAATGTTTCAATCAGAGTTAGCAGTTAAAAACCAACAAATAGCAGCCAAAGACCGACAAATTGAAAAATTGATTGATTCAATGGGAAAGCTTGATGTGAGCGAAAGTGCCACCTGTGAAATTATACCAATGCCTATTACTACTGATAAGGTGCATGAAGAAGGGAGTAAAGTCCTTGAATTTGTACCCAATGCGGTAATGCTAGTTGTGTAATTGCTCACAGTTTCGCTCACAGTTGGAAATTCAGCATTTCCAAGTGGTTAAAATATAACAAGTTAAGAGGTTTACCTCTGTTCCCCTACGGGTCACAGAATCGCGCTAAGACGTGATGAAGCCACTTAAACCCTGCTGAAAAGCAGGGTTTTTTGTTTTTATGGGCTGTACAAACTACTAATTTTCAGCCATTTCAGGAATTAAAACCAAAATTTGTGTAGTAAGTTTCATTCCTAATAAATAGCTTAGGGAGTTTAAAACCCAGCTAGCTAAACAATCAAGACTCAACAATATAGCTATTCAGATGGACACACAAGTTGATTCAGTTGATAGCTTCCAAATCGCTTTTATGAAAAATCACGGATCAAGTTCAAAAGTTGTGGAGGAGGTTGGATTTTTTTAGGTTTGTGCGTTTAATCAAATCTATTGGTTTTGGAAAGTTACCTTCCTTTAGTAGAGTACCTCTTACCTGATTTTATCCTATCCTACTACGCATTACTCAAAGTTGAACCTGTATCGAATGTGCTTCATATTTATCTTCAAGAGAAGAGTTATGAAGACTCAGAGCTTTCCGGGAAGCACTTATTATCGAAAGGTTTTCTGCCTGAAATTACCATTCAGGACTTTCCCATTCGAGATAAACGGGTATTTCTTCATATCAAGCGCCGTCGCTGGCTAAATACCATTACAGGAAAAGTTCAACAACGGGATTGGAATCAAGTAGCTCAAGGTACGGGGACGCCCAGTCGCGAATGACACAGGAATTTGCGGCTTTTTTTCGGATCGCCTAAGCGAAAACAGATTCATCGATACGACACCGAATGATACCCATACCATTGGACGTTTTTATGGGGTCAATGGAAAAAAACTATTGCGTCAATACAAAGAATCTCAGCGTGGATTTAGGCAATGGAATCAGAAGTCACATGCCAAACAATGGCTGCTGTATGCTCAAAATATGGGTACCCATCTTTCAATTGATGAGACGTCCCTCTCGGATGGGGAGTTGTATACAATTCTTACCAACAAAGCCGCTAAAGGTAAAAAAGTGGGACCGCCCATGCGGGAGTATTATAGCCATTATTGCCGGCACAAAGGCTAAAACAGTGATTGAAATTCTTCGGAAAATTCCCTTGAAAACGCGTAAAAAGGTAACTGAAATTACGTTGGATATGGCTGGCAATATGGCTTTAATCGCTAAGCGAAGCTTCCCTTTGGCTACACAGGTAACGAATCGCTCGCTTCGGCGATCCGATCCATGTACAGAAATTGGCTTCGGAAGCCTTACAGGAAATCAGAATTAAGTATCGTTGGCAAGCAATAGATACTGAAAATGAGGCTATTGAGCAAGCCAAAGCCACTCAAACAGAATACCAACCGGAAGTGCTTTCCAATGGCGATACGCTTAAACAGTTATTGGCTCGCAGCAGGTATGTGCTCTACAAAAAAGCCTCTGATTGGACAGAAAGCCAGAAGCAAAGGGCCGAATTGATCTTTGAGCACTATGCTGACTTGAAAAAAGCCTATGAGCTAACGATGGCTTTGAGTCATATTTTCGAGAATACGACCGATAAATTGTACGGATTGGCCCGATTGGCCAAATGGCACGAGAAAGTACGTCAGTCAGGATTTAAAGCCTTCAATACCGTAGCCCGTTCTATCCAAAATCATTACGAAACTATCCTTAATTACTTTCCAATGCTTCTGCCGAGTCTTTTAACCGTGCGACGGACCGTGCTAAAATCAAAGCATTCCGAGCTCAATTCAGAGGGGTAAGAAATGTAGGATTTTTCCTGTACCGACTAACGCAATTATATGCTTAATCTAAGTTGCTCCACAAATTTTGTAATTGATCCAAAATCACTGGATTTTTATATGATCTTCAGCAGCTGACAAGTCCATAAAAGCATAAAACCTTCAAAAATTTTACATTAATCCGTTTTGCTTTTATGTTATTAATCGGTATCTTGAACACTACACAATTAAAAATAAGTAAAAGTTATCTAAATCAAACCTCATGAAAACTCCTTTTGTCCTCTTGGTTAGCTTTTTTAGCCTATTTATTTTTCAGTCTGGTTTTGCCCAAGGGCCACCGCCTCCAGGCGATGAGTTATATTTTGACCAAAAGAAAGTATCAGTTGCTGAGTTAAAAAACTACTGATTGGTGAATGGATGTTAGAAAATAACAAAAGTCAAGGTCTTAAAATCACAGCCACTACTTTTACAAATACCATTAAAGAAATTTCGCATAAAGCAGTAAGCTATAAAGTCAGTAGTATAGACAAATGTTCCTGTGATTTTGGCGAAGTGCCACCACCTCCTATGCTTCTGGGCTGTGTGTCAATCCCAAACACTAAAAATTGCTATCTATTATACGAAGTAGTAGAAGGTGGCCAAGTTGGTTTAAGGTTGGGATTTTTAGATCCGGTGAAAAGAAACAGTGCAACCTTTTACTTTATTTAAAAAATAATAAACTCATTATTGTTCTGCAGACCAATATTGTTTGCATCCTGATTACTGGGCTTTTCTTGCCAGCAATCATATGTTGCTACTGGACAGAATTTGAACTTTTTCTAATCCCCCGCCAAAGTTCCAAAAAGTTGGCAGGAGAACTTCATCAAAACTTGCCTTCATTCACATCGTGGATAAACTTGATGACGCCGCTCATGAATACCTTTTGGTCGTCCCACATGGCTAGATGACTACCGTTGGGGCAGTACAAATAGCGCCCTTTCTTTACCATCTTGCTTTGCTCTTCCATGGCTTTGGGATCCATGGTGTCGTGTTTGGCCCCAATCATGAGCGTAGGTACGGTGATTTCTTGGAGTCGGTTTTTGATGTCCCACTGCGCCAGTCGTCCACTGATACCAAATTCGCTCGGACCTTGCATAAGGGTATATACTTCATTGTTGGCATGTTTGAGGGCACGATTGAGGCCGTCGGGCCATTCTTTCAAACGACAAATATGCTCTTGGTAAAAACTAGGAATGAGTAGTTCCATGTAGCGAGGATTGGCGAAATCTTTTTTGGCTTCGAGCGCTCTGATTTCGGCCAAAATTTCGGGCTTCATCTGCTTGGCAAGCACTTCTTGGGCGTATTTGCCGTATTCGTGAGCACTTGCTACCATGTTTGCAATCAACAAGCCTTTGAGGTTTTTCTGGTACTTAAGGGCGTATTCCATGCCCAAAATTCCACCCCAAGAGTTTCCTAAAATGTAAAAATTAGAACTATCGGCTCCGATAGCTTGACGCACTTGCTCTACCTCTTCCACAAATCGCTCGGTAGTCCAGAGGCGGTCGTCTTTGGGCTGATCGCTGTAGTAAGAGCCTAATTGGTCGTATTCATAAAACTCAAAAGCTTCGCGCTGAAAAAATGTCTCAAAGCATTCCATGTACTCGTGGGTCATGGCAGGGCCACCGTGTAAGAGGAGTATTTTGATTTTAGGATTGGTACCAAATCTTTTGGTCCAAACCTTAAAGTCTCCCACAGGGGTTTTAATGGGGATTAAGTTTACGCCCGCCGATTCGAGCGAATCTCCGTAGAAGAAATAATCAGCTACCGTAGCCGACGTAGAAGTTTGGGGTTGCTGGCAAGCCACTAGCAAACACAGCCCTAAAAAGAAATAAACGACGCGCATAGTTTTTGGTTAAGAGTTTTTATAAAATTAAAATATATTATAAAGAATGCCATTTTCAGGATGAAATTCTTACCCTACATTTAGGTTCATTCATACGCATACAAACGAGTAATGTGCTTGTCTTCGATAGTATAAATCAAACATACCGCCAACGAACTGTCGGGCAGCTCTTCTACAATCCCTTCCACAATCACATGGTAGCGGCCCGCCGGATAGAGTTGTCGTACTTCAAAGGATTTGGCCTTGCCCATTAGTGTTTGGTATCGACGCACAAATCGCGCTTTAGATTCTTCCACATCTGCAAAATGAGTAGCGTGCCCTCGGTAATGAAGCTTTTCGGCACACAATTCCTCTACCGAACGCCAATCTTGACGATTGAGGTGTTTGTGAAGTTTTTTAGTAAGATTCATATTATCGGTTTGCTTTTGTGCCATGTCGGAGGATTGACAAGCCCCTAACAGATGGAAAGCAAAGATCAACTGAAGCAGATAAGTAAGTCTCATATGTTTGTAGCTCAATCCTAGTTAGATGATTTTCATAATCCATCGGCAGTATTTTCTTATCTTGAAATCTTCTCTCCCCCCCTCGCTGAAATCTCAAAAACGACTCCTCCAAGAAAATCTCAGGGAGACAAATTTCTCCTTCTTTTGCCACAAACGCTTCTCTTATTGTGCCAAAAACTTAGTATATTGTGTCAAACCTTAGTGTATTGTTGCAGGGGTTATTATTGAGGTAAGTTAAATTGACGCATCACAGATTTAAAAATCGGATGTGAACGGTAGGGTTTAAAAGGGGCCATCACTTTGGTATCGCGATAAAGATAGCCTCCATCAGCGGCTTTTTTGAGATTGATAAGGCTACTATCGGGCTGATTGAGACCGGCATATACCACCGCCCGTTCATAGTAAGCCCGGGGAGTATCGGCCAATGTCTGGAGATATTGGCGGGCTTTTTGAGTATTTCCTCGTTTGGCTTCACAGTAAATCAAAATAGGTATCTGACCTTTATCATCGGGGTTTAAGCGGATTGCTTCTTCAAAAGCAGATACTGCTTGAGGGTAATCGCCCTGAGCTACCCAATATAAAGCAATCGACATCTTGAAAGAAAAAGACTTATCAAAAAGGGTCTGCCCTGCTTCAATCCCCACTTGAGCTTCCTCTCCACGGCTCGCTAGACTACAATTAATAATGTGAGCACTCAACATGATAGGATGAAGGGGTGCAAGTGCAATCGCCTGCGAACTACACTCTATCGCCTTATCAAGCTTTCCGGTAGTGCGCATAAGTAAACCATACCAATGATAAATGTCTGCATTGTTGGGATTGTGCTGTAAGGCTATCTGATAAGCATTTTCGGAAGCGTCCCATTGGTAAGTAGCATAATAAAGACTTCCCAATACTCCATAGGCAGAACTGTTGGCGGCCTCAAACTGGATGGCTTTCAGGGCATTTTTTTTGGTCAATTCGTCCAGTTTGGAAGCTTCCATTTTATTAGACCCACGCAGCAAATGATATGCAAAGGCTTTGAGCGCATAGGCTTCTGCAAAAGTAGAGTCGATTTTGAGGGCGCGGTCAAAACGAACAATACTAGCCAAGAGGTCTTCATCCATTCGGCTTACTAAAAGCTGCCGTCCTTGTACCATGATATTATAGGCTTCAGGACTGCGGGTATGTTTTTCGTTAGCCAAAGCATTCACAGTAAGCTTTAGTTGAGCAGCCACTTCCTTTACAATTTGGTCTGTCAGTTGAAAAATATCCTTGTAAGCGCCGTTATACGTTTTGGACCAGAGCCTAATATCATTTTGGGTATCAATCATTTCCAGTTTGATTTGGATCTGGTCATTTGTTTTCAAAATAGCTCCTCTTAGTACATTGCCTACGTTAAGTTCATCCCCAATTTTCCAAATACTTTTTTTTGTATTTTTATATTGGTCAGAAGATGAACGCGCAATCACCTTCAGGTTTTTAATAAGTGAGAGTGAAGTATGAAGTTCGCTCATCACTCCGTCTAAGACAGGATCAGTATCGGTCGTGCCAAGGTTTGTGAAAGGCAAAATGGCTAAAGAATTTTTGGCAGGCTGTGGAGAGGTGGACTCTCTTCCCATCCAAAAAAAGAGGACAGTTATGACGGTTAAAAACGTAATGCCCAAAAAAACATATATCCAATTACGCTTCAGCGATATACTACTCAACAACAGTCTCTTAGGTACGGATGATGCCATAATCACAGTTGGCACCTCTTCTTGAAGGCTGAGCGCTTCCGCCTGAATACTCTGTTGTATTTGCTGTTTTCTAAAATCGGAAGGACTGAGTTTGAACTCTTGGATAAAATAAGTACTAAAATTTTGAGGATTTACCAAGCCTACCATGTCACCAATCTCCGAAATACGGAGGTCAGTATTTTGCAACAAATCTCTAGCTTTGAGCAGTTTACGCCGACGAATATACAATGTTGCCGAAAGTTCTGATTCTTCTTTGAGCAATCTATGCAAACGTGAGCGACTCATCCCAAGTTGCTCACAGATACTATCAATCGTAAGGGAGGGATTGTCAAGATTATCGTCAATCAGCTTATTTAATTTTTCTATAAAGACCTTATCAGTCATCATTTTCTAAAGTAGGCCGTGGAGTTTTTCTGGTTAAATATACTCATATTTTAGAAAGAATTCCTTTTTTGTGAGCGTTCGGTAGTATCCCGAAAAAAGTTTTAGAACAGCTTTCTATTATCTTCCCAACGATGAAGTAATTTTGAAAACCTCGCAAATACGCCTAGCATTCCATGATAAAAACCTACACGCTTTTGTTTATTTTGACAAATTTTATCCATTATAGTTTTTCTCAAAATAATCAACCATCTTTTCCTATAGATATAAAAATAAAATACGATAGTGCTAAAATAGAATTCAATCATTTTGAAAAAAATCATGGCAGTTTTATCCAAACATCGAATACAAAAATTCATTACCTTACCTGGGGTAATCCTCAGCATACGCCGCTGATTTGGGCGCATGGCAGTTTTACCAATAGCTATGAATTGTTAGGGATTGCCGAAGATTTAGCAAAGCAAGGGTATTACGTCATTGCGATTGATTATTATGGGCATGGCCTCACCAAAATACCGCCCCATGAGGTGTCTTTGTATCACGTAGCCGATGACATACATACACTGATGGAAGCAAAACAAATCAAAAAAGCGATAATTGGCGGCTGGTCGAGAGGAGGATTTATCGCTACGGCTTTTTATGATGCTTATCCCGACAAAGTGCTAGGGTTGATTCTAGAAGATGGTGGCTCCGTTTCGACCAACACTCATTATCATAAATTAGAAGAACAGACATTACGCCAACAAGTCCAAAATATTTTTAAGGACAGAGTGACATACGCCAAATTCGATACCGAATATGAAGCTTATAAAACTTATTATGATTTCAGCAGTGGTGGTACTCAGTTTGAACTTTTAGCTTGGCTGACAGCAGACGACCAAGGAAAATGGAGTATTGGGAACGGCCTCGAAAAGTTGTTCCATATGGAGAATGAAACTCAGTTTATTGACAACATTTTTAGACCTACCCAATCGACATTGTTTGGGGAATCAATGGCTATTATTGAGCCTAAGATTGTATATCGAAATTTACATGTGCCGATGCTTATCTTAGACCCTACATCTGATCATGATCTTTTTCCATACGAAACTGAAAATAGAAAGCTCCAAAAGCAACATTCTCATCTCATTACTCATAAAATTTATGAGCAAACAGGCCACAATATTCATTACGAAAAGCCCACTTTATTTGTCGAAGATTTAGGGACTTTTTTAAAAATTGTCAAAGCGCATTGGGCTAAATAAGCTTTGGTTTACTTTCCAGCAGTCTTGATTTTGATATTGCGGTACCATACGGTACTCCCCCAATCTTGCAAACCAATCAATCCACTGTATATTCCTTGAGCAATAGGCGCATTTTTAAGACCACTTGCGGCTATTCTTTGCTTCCAATCGGTGCCTTTAAGGTTATGTTCTTGAATCGTAAAGCCGTTGAGAGTGACGGTGAGCATTCCGTTTTTCACTATCATATGCACTTGGTTCCACTCTCCTACGGGATTGAGTTCTCGCACGCGGGCATTGGCTACGCCAAAAAAATCGCCTGCACGGTGTTTGTTTTCAGAAGCACCTTCGTAGATTCTATCGTCTAGCACTTGCAATTCTAAGCCCGTATCGTGCATGTTTTTGTACTGCGATGCTTCTTTCACAAAAAAGAAAATGCCACTATTGGCAAGGGAGCTTACTTTCCATTCGGCCTTAAATTCAAAATCGCCATTGATGGATTCGTCGGTTACGATATCTCCTCCATTGACAGCTTTATTGCCTCCTCTATTGGGTACATGCAATTTGATAGCTCCTTGCTCTATCATCCACGCACTTCCTACTGCCTTCCCTCCATAAGCATGCCATCCACTCAAATCTTTCCCGTTGAAAAGTAATTTCCAGCCTTGCTTTTTTTCTTGGGCAGTGAGTGTGTTTTGCGCTTGAAGTGATGACAATACTAGCCCAAAGGCACAAAGGAATACAGTGATAAACTTCGACATACACAACATTTTTTAGGGTGATGTATGTCAAAGTAGCTCTCTTTGCTAAATTACTCTTTGTGGATAGTTAATCTATTTTTAGCAGTTTTTTAGCCAATCGTTTTTCGGCAGTTTGGGCTTGGATAAAATAGCTACCCGCACGCAATGACGCCACTGAAAGCGTGCTTTGATGAAGTTTGCTAGGCTGCGGGGCTTTCCATTCTTGCAAAACTCTTCCACTAGCATCAGTCAACTGAAAAGACACCGCCGCTGCTTGGGGCATCAAAAGCTTAATATGACACAAATTAGCCACGGGATTGGGCGAAATCTCCAACGTCATTTCTGCCGCGATAGGTTCAATGGAGGTAATGATACCCACTGTGATTTCATTGGAGGTAGCTACACACCCTGTACGAGTCACAAGCACGCGGTATGTTCCGGCTTGTGAAGTACTATACGTATTGGTTGTAGCATTGGCAATGGAATTATTGTTTTGCTGCCACTGATAGCTAAGTCCTGTGCCTGTATTGGCCGTAAGAATAGTGGTTTCGTTGGGCATAATTTGCGTCTTGGTTGCCGTAATAGTCGCGGGAGGAAGCGCAAACGCCTCAATACCCGCCACAGGCGAAGTACCAATACAACCACGTGCATCTTTGACAACAACAGTCAGATTACCAGCGGTATTCACCGTGTAAGTGTTAAGATTAGCACCTACGTTGACCGTGTCTTTTTTCCATTGATAGGTCAAAGGTGCTACTCCACCCTGTACCGCAGCCATGAGAGTCGTACTTTGATTGGGACAAAACCCTAAGGTACCCGTAACAGTGGGACGCACGTTGTCTTCTGAAACATTGGCAATCGTAGAAATAAAACACCCTTCACTATCTACAATACTCAAAGCATACTGCCCTCCGGCTACTATCCTGAGGGTGTCTACTCTGCTACTGAGTTCAACATCAGCCAACTTCCACTGGTAAGTAAAAGGAGCTTTCCCTCCGCCTATTTCGGCTCGAAGCGTAGAGCCTACATTACTACATACAGAAGGCGTACCACCAATACGTAGTGAAGGCATCATGGGCTGAATTACCTCTACACTACTAGGAGCTGAAGTACAGCCCCTTCCGTCTACTACCGTTACTTTGTATATGCCTCTTTCTTTAGCTACTAAGCTTTGAGAAGTTGAAATAACAGTACTCGAATCTCCCTTGCTCCAACGGTATAGAAAAGGGCCACTGCTATTGGCAGGAACAGCATTCAGGGCTACACTACCGCCATTGCAAGGAATCCTTAAGTTTGGAGCTTCGATAGTAACTGACACCGTACAATTGCTAGGTTTGATAGAAATAGGAGCCGCAAACAATTCCCACCCTACGTTAGGATCCGTCGAATTGGCGTAATACAATACAATGTCGTTTACGATTCCGCACAAATAAGTCCCACTAGCTGGGGTCAGGCTAAATAGCGTGTCGGTTTCACCCGAAGTGCCATCTGTACGCCAGCCATAAAAATCTTGATTGGGGCCTTGAGCGATAAAGACCGCATTGTTGTTGTAATTTAAATAGGTATTATCAGGCCCTACGTCGATAGCTCTCCCTACTCTTGACGTGATGAGTAAAGGTACTGCTTGAGAAGCCGATGCGCCCCATAGCCCGCTTTGAATAGCAGGATTGCTTTGGTTTCCGTTTAAACTTCCTAATAACAAAAAGGAATTTTTTAACCCAAAAACCCGCTCGGGACGTTCTACCGAAGTATTGCTTACGAGCCTAGTGCCCTCCTCGGTGCCATCGCTACGCCAAATAGCACCTACATTGGCATTTCCTCCTACTCCTGTGAGGCGAGTTGACGTCAAGAAGTAAACGATATTGTCGATTGCAGTGAGATTACTAGGTACCCCTAGTGAAGAAGAGGCCGAAAAAACATCTGTATTACTGCTCAATTCTTTCACCAATACCGTTCCATCAGGTGTACCATCAGTACGATACAACCTACGAGTATCCACAAAATAAAGGTGATTGGTAGTAGCAACACTCCCAAAGTTGTATTGGCCCAAAAAAGCAGGTCCAGATATATTTCCTTCGCCAAATTCCTTAAAAAGCTGCGTATTGTTTTGAGTACCGTCTGTCACCCAAAGTTCTGAACCCGTGGTAGATAAATTGGCAGTAAAGTAAATTTTTTCTTTAAACCGCATAAGAGCACTCACAGTAGTAGCGGTGTTGTTACCAATCCGAGGTCGAATGACACTCGTTCCTGCACCTGAACCATCTGTACGCCAAAGTTCATTGGAAGAGTTACCTATATTTCCAGAGCTTCTAGCAGTAAAATAGATGTAATTTTCCGCCCCTAATACAGCTTGATAGTTGGCACTCAAGATACCACTTGCTGTACCAGGATTGAAATCTCTTACAAGTCCTGTGCCGTCGGTAGTACCATCAGTACGCCACAGTTCAGTGCCTGTAGTGGTGGTATTGGCAAAAAAGAACAAATAATTGTCATTGGCGATGAGTCCGCCAAATTCGTCACCCGAAATACTGGTAGCATAAGTAAAAGACAAAAAAATAGAGGTTCCTTGTCGTGTACCATCGGAGCGCCAAAGGGAAATTTTGGAGCCATCCGAAGCAAAGAAGTATAAGTAGCCTTTAAAAACGCAAAAATTATGACTTAGCTCTGAAGGCGACATTCCGGCATTGCCCGTTACCCCAAAACGAATAGAACTCCCACTTCCTACATTAATATCTTTGACAAGATAGGGACGAGCTTGCCCAAACACTTGACAGACACTCAATAATAGACCGATAAGTAAAGATTGATATTTCATGAAATGGCTTTTTGTTAACTGTCCATAGTTAATCGCGCTGGTCAAGTTAAGGGTTAATTTGCAAAACTTCATCGCAAAAACGCCATTAATTATCTAAATGGCATAGATTATTCAGTGCATTCGGTCGCCTCTTACTTCAAGAGTTTGCATGATATGAGCTTCGGCGGCAAGTAATTCTTTCCAACGCGCCCGTACTTTCTCCGCTGGCAAGTAGGTTTCGGCTAGTTCAATAAAATTACGATAATGGCCCGCCTCCGAAATCATCAATTCATGATAAAACTTCCGTAAATCTTCGTCGGCGATATGCTGAGAAAGGAGTTTAAAACGCTCACAGCTACGGGCTTCGATGAGCGCACACAAGAGCAACCGGTCTAAAAAAACTTCTTCGCGGTCACCTTTTTTCTTGATAATTTCTTGCAAACGATTGACGTATTCATCTTTACGAGCACGCCCGAGTTTAAACCCTCTTTTGTTGAGTTCTTTCAAAACCATTCTGAAATGTGCCCATTCTTCGGCTACTACGGGAGTCATTACTTCCACCAATTTTTCTTTTTCGGGATAATGCACAATCATCGAAATACAAGCCGAGGCAGCTTTTTGTTCACAATAGGCATGGTCAATCAGAATTTCTTCCAATTGCATTTCGGCGATATTGACCCAACGCGGGTCAGTAGGAAGCTCAAGGCCCAAAGTCGTCAGAGACATATTGTTTGGAGACTAATTTTGGAAATACTTAATTACGACTACAAAATTAAGGATTGTAAAATCATTGGCACTTCTTAAGCTACTTATCTGATACCTCCTATCTAAATTTAGTTTTTGTAAAAGTCCACAAAAGCGTATTATTTTCGCCTAACTCTCATCAAGCAGCATGAAAAAACAACTTTTGAGCTTTTTATTAATAAGCATCTTTTCGCGAAGTATCGCTCAAGTCTATAGCGTCGAACAATCCAAAAGTGATTTATATTTTCTCCGTCATATCTTAGAAGAAGCACATCCGGGCCTTTATTGGTACACTCCCAAAGATAGTATGGACAGAGCCTTTGAGAAGGCTTTGAAGCAACTCGACCGCCCCATGAACGAAAAAGAGCTGTTTTTTAGGTGGGCATCTCTCATTGCCAACATTCATTGTGGGCATACTTATCTGATGAATTCGGAGGCTTTTGATGCCCAAAAAGACGCCAATTCTTGGTTTCCTTTTCATTGTCAAGTCATCAACAAGCAGCTTTTTGTCCGAATTTTGGGTAAAAACTGCTCTGATACCACCCTTGTTCGCGGCACCGAAATCTTGCGTATCAACGACAGACCCGTTTCTGAATTTATCCAAACCGCCCGCAATTATTGTCAAGCCGACGGCTATAACCAAACTTTTAAAGATTACTTTTTGAGTTTATATCGATTGGAGGAAACCGTCAATGACCTCTACAACATCAAAGCTCCGTATCGAATGCTCGTCAAAAGCCCTGAAGGCGACGTTAGAGAAAGTATTGTCTTCACACAATCTCGTACAGAGGTTTCAAATACCACCTCCAAGCCTTCTAAAGCCGAAAAAAAACAGCAAGCAAAGGCTGCTTTGGAGAAATTACGCAATTTCAAAGTGCTATCGGAAGCACCACACACTCTTCTTATGACTTGCAATGGCTTTGGATATGAAGATTATAAAAAATTCCACAAAAGCGTTTTTCGGATTTTACAGCAACAAAAAATTAAAAACCTAATCATTGATTTACGCAACAACCCTGGCGGGGACACGGGCAGTAGTGATGATATTTTGAGGTATGTCCTCACCCAATCTATCCCTAATTTTCGAACCTGCGATGCGCCCGTCAATCAGCTATCTTTTACGGCTCATATCGCTCCCGCTCCCAAAGACCATTTGTTTAACCCTAAAGAATTGAAGCAACTTCCCAACGGCCAATACCGCCGTATGACCGACGGCATCGAAATCATAAAACCTTATAAAAAAGCACACTTCAACGAACAAATATATGTACTCACCAGCGGCTTTACTTTTTCGGCAGGTGCGATTTTGGCGAGTTTACTCAAAGCCCACACCAATGCCATTTTGATTGGTCAAGAGACGGGGGGTGGCGAAGCAGGATGTAGCGGTGGCCTTACCTCTAAAGTAATACTCCCACAAACCAAAATGATAGTAAATTTCCCTCATTTTAGGATTGAAACCAATACCCCTGCACCCAATGTCGGTAGAGGTGTACAGCCTCACTACCCTGTCGTTTATACGGCCAAAGACCTAGCTTCGGGACGAGATATAGAAATGGAAAAAGCCATAGAGCTGATTCTAACTAAGAGCACAAAATAGATTTTCTAATTTTGTAAGAGATATAGAAAGTCTGGCACAAAAGCCATAAAGCTGATTATAATCGCAAAGTAGACTTTCTAAGTTAGAAAGGTAATTTGCCCAAATCTACATTGCCGCCTGTAAGAATAATGCCTACTTTTTTTCCTGTAAACCTTTCTTTGTTGCGCAATAGCGCCGCAAAGGGTACGGCACATGAAGGCTCAATCACAATTTTCATCCGTTCCCAAATCAGGCGCATGGCCTCGATGATTTCGGGGTCACTTACCAATAAAATATCTTTTACATGAACCCGAATGATTTCAAGGGTTTTGTCACCAAGGTTTGTCAATAATCCATCAGCAATCGTATTAATAAAAGGGGCTTTTTCAATATTGCCAGTTTTGATGGACAATACCGCATCGGCAGCGCCTTCGGGTTCGCCCGCTATCACCTCCGCTTTCGGGCAAAGATAATGAGCACTCAAGGCGGTACCGCTCAACAATCCTCCACCGCCAACAGGGGCCATAATCACATCAAAATTTCCTTTTTCTTCAATCAGTTCTTTGGTGGCCGTAGCTTGCCCTGCAATCACTCGGTAGTCATTGAAGGGGTGAATCATAGTAGCTCCATGCTCTGCAATAACCTGCGCCACAGTACTTTCGCGGGCTTCGAGCGTAGGCTCACACTCAATCACCTCTGCGCCATAGCCGCGTACTGCATCTTTTTTGACTTGCGGCGCAGTGCGTGGCATTACAATGTAGGCTTTAGTTCCTACCAAACCTGCCGCATACGCAATCGCCTGCGCGTGGTTGCCCGACGAATGTGTGGTTACACCATTGGTGAGTTCTTCTTCCGACAACGACAGCACGGCATTTACCCCTCCACGTGCTTTAAATGCGCCAATTTTCTGAAAGTTTTCGCATTTAAAATAAATCTCTGCTCCACTTAAACGATTGATAGTCTGACACGTAAGAACGGGGGTTTGATGAATATAAGGACGGATGCGCTCGTGCGCTGCACTGATTACAGATAAGGTAGGAATCATAAGTATGGGTTTACGGAAGCGATAAAAGTAGGAGGTTTTGAAAAAAATACAAAACCTCCTAAATAGAATATTTCATCGCTCGTCCCGACATGATGTCGGGACGATACGGTATAAAGTCTCCGACTTTACAATAATTGAAGCACTTACAAAAACACAATACTTTAAAAGACCTAATTTAGAAGAAAAAAAGTCTGGTATGAAACCCTTAATGAGGGCCGTATTATCATGGCTCGTCCCGACATGATGTCGGGACGATACGGTATAAAGTCTCCGACTTTACAATAATTGAAGCACTTACAAAAACACAATACCCTTATGCTCAACTCTGCACAAGCGGTTGATTTTCCAAATATTCTTGCCAATCAGCAATTAGGTTCTTTTTCAATACCCTTGGGAATTTATTTTGTCCGCCCAACTTACCTCTTTTGGCCATCCAACCATAAAAGGTTTCGGTGGACAATATCGTCACAAATACATCTTTGAGGGCATGACGACGCTCCACTACATAATCATCATTTAGAACTTTGAGGTGATGATCTATTTTTTCTTTCACCAATTGCGCATCCACTTGATCGTTGGTGCCAATGTACCAATGATGTGCAAAAAGCGAATCCAAACGAATCCCTGCTACCGTAAACTCCTTGACCGTAATCCCAAGTTCTTCGGCAGTAAGCTCAATGGCTTTGTTCATATTTTCGACCGTAAGGTGTTCGCCACACAGGCTCAAGTAGTGCTTGGTACGGCCTGTTACGACAATTTCACCGTATTTTTTATTCACAAATCGGATAGTATCACCAATCAAATAACGCCACGCGCCCGAACAAGTAGAAATTAGCAAGGCATACTCTGCTCCTTCTTCCACTTCATCAATCATAAGGGTTTGGGGGTTTTCTACCATCTCCCCATCCTCGTTGAAGTTGTGGCTATTGAAGGGGATAAATTCATAGAAGATACCATTGTCGAGTACGAGTTTCATCCCATCGGCATTGGGACGGTTTTGGAAGGCGAGAAATCCTTCCGACGCTAAGTAAGTATCAATGTAAATCAGAGGATGCGCAAGAAGCTTTTCAAAACCTGCCCGATAAGGTTCAAAGGAGACACCCCCGTGACCAAATATTGTCAGGTTGGGCCAAATATCGTGGATATTGTCAAGCTCATAACGCTCAATGATTTTTTCCATGATGATTTGGAGCCACGCCGGTACGCCCGCCATAAAACCAATATCCCATTTAGGGGCTTCTTCCACGATTTTTTCGAGCTTACGCGACCAATCACGTTCGCGGGCTATTTCGCGGCCTGGCTTATAGTAAGGCTCAAACCAAAAGGGAATATTTTTGGCATTGATACCACTTACATCGCCTTCAAAACGACCTTCGTCGATAGCGGTCAGGTCGATACTACCGCCAATCATCAAGAAATTTTTTTCGTACAAATCGCTTGGCAAATCCTCATAGCGCCCCAGCGACAAAATCTGCCGAATACTTGTATTACGAAAGGATTTGGTCATTGCTTTGGTGACCGGAATATACTTAGAGGCAGCCTCCGAAGTCCCCGAACTCAGCGCAAAATATTTAACTTTTCCCGGCCAAGTTACATTTTTTTCACCAGCACGGGCCTTGTGCCACCATTCACGATAGATTTTCTCATAATTATGAACGGGCACATACTGCTTATACTTTTCATAGAAGGTATTGCCCTCATCAAAAACGGCAGAATTGAGAATATCTTCAAAATTATATTGTTCCCCAAATTGGGTATAACGGGCCTTTGCCAATAGTTTACTTAGGGTTTTGCGCTGTACTTTCGCAAAATTCACTTTTTTGCTCTGAATACGCGTTGTAAGCGTAATGCCTCCTTTTAACAAGTTTCCAAGAAGTGCCATGCTAATCGGGGTTTTTGGGTGATTGTTGAATTTTCATCGAGTTAGGATAGTCAGATAGCTTCTACAAACAAGACCTCAAATCATTGTTTTACTCCTTCTTCCAATTGCCACGTTTTCATGAGTTTGACCGTTTCATAGGCAGTCAAATCATACTGACATGGTACCACAGAGACATAATTGTGAGCCAAAGCCCACTCGTCAGAATCTTCTTTGTTTTCATCAAAATTAACAAAGTTGCCCGCCATCCAGAAATAGCTACGCCCGTGGGGATCTTTGCGTTTTTCAAACTCCTCTTGCCATTTACCATCCGTCTGGTGGCAAATCCGAATCCCTTTGATAGGTTCTGCCGATTTTTTAGGAAAATTGACATTTAAGGCCACTCCTTTGGGCAAGCCATTTTGAAGCACCATTTTGGCAATTTCTAAAATAAAAGGCTTGGTATGTGAAAAATCAGCATTAGGCGCAAAATCACATAATGAAAACCCAATCGCCGGGATACCTTCAATCGCTGCTTCAATCGCCGCCGACATGGTGCCAGAGTATAAAACACTAATCGAACTGTTAGAGCCATGGTTAACTCCGCTTACTACCAAATCGGGTTTGCGGTCTTTTAAGACATAATGCTTACCTAGCTTCACACAGTCGGCGGGTGTGCCGCTGCATTCATACGCTTTTATATCTTCAAAGATGTCGGTAGCCCGAAGTCTCAAAGGTTCGCCTATCGTAATAGCATGCCCCATGCCCGACTGAGGACTGTCAGGAGCCACTACTACTACCTCTCCGAGAGGCTGCATCATCTCTACTAAAGTCCTGATTCCTAACGCAGTAATACCGTCGTCGTTGCTTACCAGTATAAGTGGTTTTTTAGAATTCGTCATTGAGTGGCTGTTCTTTTTTAAGTTGGCAAAGTTAATGACAAATCATCAATTTTTTATCTATGATTTTGAGACATTCACTATATCCAGAAAAACAGCCTTTTACGCCCCACTCTAAGGCATAAACCTTGTCTTTACTCTATCAAAACGGTATCTTTTCAAATCTAATTGGTATTCATTTTAAGATTATTCGTAGCCATTTTTGAGGATCACAAATCCGTTTTTCTCTAAGGTCAATTCCACAAACCCCTCTTCTGTTTTCTTGACAGTAGCTCCTTTTTGAGACTTAATCAAATAGGTTTTGAAGGGCAATTTAAGGCGTGTTTTACCGCCTTTTTCGGATTTGATAGTCACGGCGTCTACTTGCCCAGCCTCCCGAACGGCACTTACCAAAAAGGCCCCCTCAGTACGCAAATCAGTAAAAGAAGCTCCTTGCCAAGAAGAAGGAATAGCAGGAAAAATTTCGATAAAGCCCGCATAGCTTTGCAAAAGCATCTCTTGCACTCCCGCCGCAAATGCGAAGTTGCCTTCCAAAGTAAAAGGCCGATAGGTAAACTTAGACAAGCCCGACTTGGTTTGGTCACCGTTGGCATGGAAGGAGTTTGGCAAACAAAAAGCCGTCGAAAAAGTACGCAAATACTTAGCAGCACCTTCGCCATCTTTGGCACGTGCTTTGAGATTGCCCATCCAAGAATACGAATAGCCACACCACCAATCAGGGCCTATTTTTTCGAGCAAATTGATGGTATTTTTGATAATTGTTTGGTCTTTTTCACCATTTTCCCAGCGAATTTCTCCTAAAGGATGAATCGCCATCAAGTGCGAAAAATGCCGATGTGACTGATTGTAAGGCAAAGAAGGTGCAAACTTGAGTTCGTTATTCTCAGAAAGGGCGTAGCCGTCAAATTCGCTCAAAAATCTGCGCCAATAGGCGGCTTCCTGAGATAGATTCAGCTCTTGCGCTAGCTCAGCGGCTTTTTCAAATGTAAAGCGCATCAGCGACAAGTCGTAATTAGTGTTTTCATGAAACCACGCCGTCACTCTGTTGTCATTGATTTCGGGACTTGAGCTGATGGGTAGTTGGCGTTTGCCTTTTTCATTCATAAAGGTATTGGCCGCCAAAAATGTAGCTACATCTTTAAACCAAGGATACGCTTTTTTCTGTAAAAACTCCCGATCCATGCTATATCGCCACTGAAGATAATAATGATGCGCCAACCACGACGATACCGTAGGCGAAAATGAGTACTGAATCCAGCCTCCCATAGCTACGCCTGTGAGGGTGGTTACGCCTGGCACATTGATTCCTTCCGTTTCATAAAACCATTTGGTATAGTCTCGATAGGCTTCTCGGTTTTGTTCTAAATGCTCAATATAACCAATCGCTTCGTCGAGGTGATTGGCGGCATAGCTCGGCCAATAGCTCAATTGCGTGTTGAGGTCGTGGTGAAAATCACCCTTCCAAGGCGGCAGGCGTCCATTGTCGGCGGTCCATACGGCTTGCAGCGAAATCGGAGGTGCACCTTTACGAGCCGTACTTCCAAATTTGTACTGCTCCAAATAATATTGTTTTTCTAAGATTTCGTCTGGAATCTTGATGCTAGATTTGGCCCAAAAGTTTTTCCACCAAGCCTGATGCGACACCAGCGCTTTGTCAAACGACAAAGCCGTGGTAGTTTGTTTACTAGCTTCGGTTTTAGGCAGATTAGGATAATGAGCCGAGATGCTCCAAGCTCCTTCCCAAGTGTCGGTAGCCGTTTTTTTCCAACGTACACTTACTTCATACTCAAATCCCCCCCAACCTGCTTGGCGGTAGGTATAAGAATTGGCCCCCTCTACTACTTTTCCTTGCTTATAGCCCAACCTTGCCAAATCATCACCTGCTACCGAGCCGCCGGCGGTCTTGTCCACTTCGCCTTCGTATTTGGGAGCAATAAGGCTGATATTAAAGGTTTTAACGCCTTTTAAGCGAAAATACCCCAAAAGCTGATTGGCATGTACAAAAGAATTTAGCTGTGCACCATTGGACCATTTGACTTCTGCTGTTGCCTTTTCAATATTGACGCGCGCACTTGTTACCTCACCCCACTCTTTGGAGTCGATTTCGAGCGCAGCACCCGGAATTTTGCTTGGAGCAGGCTCACGTTCGTAAGGAATATCCCCATACTGCTGCACCAACGCGTAATTGTTTTTTTTGATTTGCGACTGTACCCACTTATAAGTAAACTCTGGCTTGCGCATTCCTACCATCGGACGCAAATCCCAAAGTTCGGCGTGGTCGAGCGAAAAACGGAGTTTATCGCCTTTTTGCCAAATCAGCTCTCCCATAAAAGCATTTCCTAGCGGAAGGGCTTCATCCCAACGCGTAGGAAGTTTATCAAACACCAAATCGTGTTTGGCAGCGACTTGGGCAGATAGCGCTGCCCCTGTCCCTAAAAATATGCTCAAAAATAAATAGACGAAACGGTTGGTCATTTTTCTCAAAAATTGTTTATAATAAGTAAGGCCTTTTCGTTCATTTTCTCCTTTGTGTCACAAGGTCGTTTACGAGCGACCATCTCCTAATAGACATTAAAAAAACCTCTCCAACTTCTTTGTCAAAAAAACTTAAATCACTGATAATAAAACAAATACACCTCCAAAATACCTACTAATAATGCCACTACCCTACCCTTTATATTCTTCAATATTTTTAAAAATATTAAACATATTCCTAAGAAAAGTTAGTGGTGATAAAATTTTAACGTAACTAAAATTACTTTTCTTGTGGCGCATTCATAATGATTTATTCCTAGCTTCGGGCAAAAGAAAAATGAGGTTAGTTCGTTTTTAAAGTTATCAACATACCATTTCGCCTAATGTACAAAATAGCATTACTACTCTCTATTGTCTTGGTTTTTTCGTGCAATCCCAAAGAAGAACCTGCGCCTGTACCGACCTACTTCTGCCCTATAAGCAGCGAAACTGGTGTAAATGATGCCTATAAATTAGAATATACTTACAACAATGCCGGACTGATAGAAGGGCTGCGCGTCTCACTCAAAGACAACACCACTGGACAGCTGCAATTTGCGAGCAATGCCCAATATACGTATGCCAACAACCGACTTGTAAAAATCATAGATGGTGCCGTCGAAGAAACCTTGACCTACACTTCGGACGGAGCACTGCGCAGTCTCGTAGTAGACAAAACCGTAGAGCCAGCCTATATTAATTATACCCTTACTTTTGAAACCGACGCCAACAAACGTATCTCTAAAATAACGGATACGAAAGGGCTGCAAACTACCATCAAGCGCGACGCCCAAGGCAATATCATCGAAACCATCACTACCAATACTGCCACTAATCAGGAAGTGTATCGCAATGTGTTGAGCGATTTTGACAACAAAAAAACCGTACACGATGGTTTTGAGGGATGGCCTTTTAGTATCTTGACTTACTATGGCGATTATATCAAAGTACCGCTTTTTGTGGCCGGTGCGGGCGGCAACTACACCAAGCGCGTAGAATACGTGGCGGGCAAAGCTACCCGAGAAACAACCTATACTTATACTTACAACGAGCAGGATTTTCCGCTTACGGAACAATCTCTCACGCGCTTTTTGGATGGCTCAGGTATTGCCACTTATAGCAAAACTTATACTTATAATAGTTGTAAATAGCTAGAATGACGTATTGTAACCTCAACAGGCTACAATGTGAGAGACTCCGTTCGACATTTTACAAAATGCCTTAGATTAGCGTCTAAGGCATTTTTGTGAAATGATATGACAGCCTCAATCCGTGTCTCCACAGCCCTGAAACCACGGTGTAGTGTGATTCATCCGCAAAACTTTATCAAAGTGAAAAAGACGAATTTGGATTTTTTCGGTTTTAAAATCAGCTAGTGCCATGCCAATAGGTTTGCGGGACACAGAAAATGGTGTAGTTATGTGTTCAATGAACGAAAAACCAATATCATACAAGGCAAAGCCAAAATGCAGGAACTCTTGCAAGGTAGTCAAAAAGATGAAATATTTGAGGTAATTTGGAGAAACAATAACTTACGAGAAAATCTTTTTAGAATTATTGACCCACTTTTATTATCATTATAAAAACCTATACAAAGAGCTATTTATGATGATTGGATTACGTTACTTGGCAATAAAATTTTTATAGTTGTAAATGTAGATTAGATATGTATAAATTTAAAGATAAAATCAACAATATTGAATTCCCTTATGTCAACAAGAAAAGGAATCATATTGTATATTTTCATTTCAAACTTAACAAAATATCACTAAATGACACTTTGTTAAGTTTCAATTTCTCCACATTTGGTGTTTCATTTTGGGATGAAAAAAGGCTCGCTATTAACTCAAATCAAAAAATCATCATATATGACATTGAAAAAAAACAAGCACACTTAGAATGTCTACTTGGTTCATTTATAATAAAAGAAGAAGGATTATGTCTGGCTTCAAAAGATTGGAAATATATAGAAAACAAAGTAGTTAACAATTGGATTATATTCGACTATATTAACAACAGAGAAATAAAGTCTTTTAGTTTTGGAAAAGAAGGTTTATATCCACATTATTTTTATGAAGATAGAATAATTTTTCAAGAAAAATCGTATTTGATAAAGTGCTTATCTGAAAATGGTACAGTATGGACAAACGACATTTCGGATATTGGTATATGGAGAAGGCAAACGCATGGCGTAACTTATAGGGAAGAATATGCTATCAGACGTGCCATAACCGTAGTAAATGATGTACTTTGGTTAGATATTTCGAAGGGAGTGATAATGGGCATAGATACCCAAACGGGTAAAACACTTCATGTTTTTAAAGAAAAAGACGCTGAAATTATCAAAATGGAAGGTGAAAATACCGAAACCAAACAATACGATTTTTATCACCAAACCGATTTGCCCGAACATCCTCATACTTTTTATGATGAAGTCACCCAAAAACTCTTTGGCGTACATAATCATCAATATTATGAAGTGGATTTACAAGCCCCAAAACTCCAAATTTATGATTTGATAGATGAGTATGCCCTATATGGAGGCATTACCCCTTTTAAGCAGGGGACTTCTTTGGTACAACTAAAAGCATGGGCTACTCGTAGTTGCTTTGATGATACTCATATCTATTTTATTGTAGACAATGCCTCCAAAGCCCAAATTGCTGCGCTCAATCGTCAAACCCTGAAAATCGACTGGGTTTATGAATTTGATGATAGCGGAATCTTAATGCAAATAGAGGTCTCTTCAAATAATCTGTATGTTTTAGATAATCAGGCAACATTACATATTTTTGAAAAACAAGATGTTAATTTTCAATAATAGAGTCTTGTGGAATTTAAAAGCTGGACACCTCGTGATAATGATGAAGAAGATTCACCATTAAAATGTGATCGCTCCCAATCTTCTTTCTACAATTTCTCGATTGACTATGGCAGTTATGGACAATTTTTATGTTATTTACGAAATATCAACTCTTTGAGCCAATTAAGATACTTTTCTGATAAACAAAAGTTAGTAAAATACGGTGTGCCAGACCCCGATGCTTACGTAAAAAATATTTTCAAAACAATGTTTCAGTGCCAAGGAGTCGAAGTTGGGAATATTCTAAAAACTAAACCTTTATTTTGGTCTGAGTTAGATGATTTAACGGTTAACTATCTGGATGACTTTGAAAATTCAGTCAATGCTTTTGAAAAACGATTATATGGATTTATTAACATTAAATACTATACAACATGATTAAAGTAAGTGAAATTCTTAACATTAAAAGTATTGCACTTATCAGTAATACCTTTTTTTTTCATACTCAAAACAAAATATATGAAGCAAAAAACCCAAAAGCATTCTATGAATTTAAAAACGATTTCAATTCATTAATGGTTACTTCAAAAACAAATATATTTTGGGAAGACGAAAATGAAATAATAGGCTTAAATTTTAAAAAAAAAGAGCTTTACAAATACAAGAATAACAATTATCAATATATAAATATCAATCCTTATATAAATATGATTGACTGTAAGATTGTTGCATTAATGAAAAATAAAGATAAACATAGAGAAATAGGATTATTTGATTTAAATGCAATGAATTTTTGCTGGGTTAATAATAATTATTGGGGTACTATAGGGTTACAATCTACTAATAATGTTTATTTAGGCAGTAATAGTTCTAACCTTATTAGTATAGTTAGAACGAATGGTTTATCCCAATGGCAGTCTGACCTATCTTCTTATATTTGGTATCAATTTGATGGCCCAAAACCTGCTCATATTCAGCAAATTATTGGAATATTAGAAAATATACTTTTGGTTTGGATGGCAGGTGAGCAATTATTAGGATTAGATGTCGCAACGGGAAAAGTATTGTGGAAAATTGATTTTGCCCCCTATTTTCACATTACAAAATGGTTTACTGGTTCTTATTATTGGAATATACAAAACCATAAACTCTATTTGCTTAAATATCTGTATTATTTTGAGGTAGATTTAGCTTCCCAAGAGGTAAAAATACTATGGAAAAATCCAGAAGAGCCTTATAGTATCACCCACTGTTGCTACACGGATGAGTATGTGTATTTTATCGCATCAGGTAGCGAATTAGGAATAGAAATCCTAGGAACTTTCAATCGTTTGTCGCTTACTATAGATTGGCTAGAATATCTAACAATGCCTCGTTTAGATGCATATTCTTGTGTTAGTTTTCACCAAGCCCCACAAATAGACGGCGATAGACTTTATGTCTTAGACAGTGGTGGTACTTTACACATTTTTGAAAAAGAATCATCCATCCAAAATCTTATCTAAACGCTTTTTAAACAGTTATCCTCATGTGTCTCCACAACTGAAACCACGGTGTAGTGTGATTTATCAGCAAAACTTTATCAAAGTGAAAGAGACGAATTTGGATTTTTTCGGTTTTAAAATCAGCTAGTGCCATGCCAATAGGTTTGCGGGACACAGAACATGGTGTAGAAAATGGGATGATGCAAAAGACAAGGTAAAATCAGGGGTGAAGGGACACAAAAGACTCTTCTTGAAATTTTTTTGGGTAGTTGACTTAACTGGTAGTTCTTTATTAAAGAAAGCCTTCTTTCTTAGCAGACAGAAGTACCCAACCTATCACTTAACTTAAAAAAATCTTCAAATGGGCTGGAATGTATATGGTATTGCAATACCAACAAAATCAAAAGATTACAATCTTGATGAAATTGCCACTTTTCTAGCTAGTAATAGCAATATTGAGGCATCGCATACTTACGATAGAAATATTCATAATACGACTATTGATAGGTACGACACAGGGATACTTATTTTCAACGATGCCTTATCTTCATTGTTTTTTCAAGAGGGGATATCCCCATTAGAAAAAGAGCTATTTGATTATTTTGGTAATCCTGAATGTATCATAGGAATCATTGATACCGACGATTGCTATGTAGGGTACTCTGTAGTTACCAATAACTTTACTAAACGGTTTAAACTAAACACTGAGAATGATATCAGAAAAATTATAGAGTACGGCGAACCTATTGAAGAAGAAATGATTTGGTTAAATGCCTTAAAAAAAGAAGACATAGAAGATGAGGATTGGCCTTGTGAAGTCTCCTATTTCTTAGATAAACCTGATGAAATATTTACTCCTTGGGATATTTTAAAATTGACTCAAATAAAACTTATGGAGAATAGAGTTGGGTTTTATTGGGAAGAGGGCAGTCTTGAAATGAAAAATTATCGAATTGAAATTCACCCAAAAGCATAATAGCTTGCGGGTTATCCCATTCCTAATCCGTAATTTGTGTCTCCACAAACCTGAAACCACGGTGTAGTGTGATTCATCAGCAAAACTTTATCAAAGTAAAAAAGACGAATTTGGATTTTTCCGGTTTTAAAATCAGCTAGTGAAAATAGGTGCGTGGAATACTGAACGCGGTGTATAAAAGCTAACCAAAAATTGAGCCATCTTAAAATTAATTGCCAATGAAATTCTTTAAAATTATAAATGGTATTTGTAGAGATAATGATCCCAAACGAAAAGTATTCCCAGGTGCCTATTTAACCAAAGGTATGGTAGGGTTAGAATATATGGCGTACGGCTCCAAAGAAGGTGATACCAATTATATTCCTATTGAAAAAACAATACAAGACTACCATATTGTTGAAAATGCTCCTGTTTTTGATTATTTTTTATTAGGGGATGGTTCTTCTCGTAGAAAATTTGATTGGATAAAGTTAGATATGTATGGGGTCTTTACACTTGGAGGTGGCTTTTTGGTTTCTGAACGTTTCAAAGAAACCATCAGTCAGTTCCAACTTCCTCGGCATAAGTTTTACCCCGCAAAGCTAATGTATCAAGGCCAAAAGTTAGATTATTACCTTTTTCAGTTGGGGAAAGAAACAAAAATTGTTTACGAGCAATGTACCTACTCTGAGCGCGGAAGTGGAATTGTGCAATCGGCTTTAGAATTAGCAATTAATCATGAAGATGATTACTATGACGTAAGGCTAAAATACTTCAAAAGAGAATCTGTATTGAATATACATGATTTTGTATTGGATAAGTTCTACGATTATTTCATCAGTCGAGAATTATTTAAAATAGTGAGTGAACCGCTAAAAGAGGCCTTAGTAAAAGCAGAACTTACAGAAGGCTGGAAGTTTGAAGACATTAGTCCACGTACCATCACATTCCTGAATCCGTAAACCTATAAGCCCGTGTCTTCCTCTTATACTGAAACCATGGTGCAGTGTGATTCATCAGCAAAACTTTATCAAAGTGAAAAAGAGGAATTTAGATTTTTTCGGTTTTAAAATCAGCTCCTGTAATTAAGTGCGTGGAACCAAACTACGATGTAGAGCAAAACATACACCTACAATAGTTGTAAATAGACAAGCTCACTGCTACATTTGATGGTGCAACGTACGTTAGCAAATGTTATTTTTAGGCACCATGAATAGTCCTACCACCTACCATCTAACTTTCCGCCAAATAGGGCGACTAGCCCTAAGCATGTCAGTGCTTTATATGCCCTTACGGATGTACGCCCTCATCCCTGATATCCGTCAGCAGCTATCATGGGAGCGTGTACCACTGTGGACTATGGAGTTTATTGTTATTGCCTTGTTTTTTTTCATTTGGATTTTTTTTATCGAATGGCTCCAAAATCAATTGTTTGATTGGTTTGGCACGGCCTTTCTCATGGAGTTTAAAATTCCGATTCAAGTAGCGACCTTTATCATTGCGTGTGTCATGGCCCTTATTTTCAATATAGGTTTTCGCTTCTTGTGGACTAGGACTGAAACGGCACTCGAAACTCAATTTGGAATAGTACAGAGACAAACAAAAGGGAATGTGAGTTATCGAAACTTTCGCCAACTTCCCCTAAAAAATGCCCTCAATGCTTTAACTATTATGGCGCTACTTTCTGCTTTTTACCTTGCGTCTTATCGAAGGGCCTATCTAAGGCTAAAAGATGCGGAGTTTAAGGCGGAGCAAATGGAGAAATTACACCTTAAAATGCAAAATATTGCGCTCAGAAATCAGGTAAGCCCTCATTTTCTGTTCAATAATTTCAGTATTTTGGCATCATTGGTCGAAACACAGCCTCAATTATCCGTTCAATTTATTCACCATCTTTCTAAAGCATATCGCTATATTTTGGAGCAAAGCATGCATGAGCGTATTAGTTTGCACGAAGAGTTAGATTTTCTGAATACGTATACTTTTTTGCTCAAAATGCGTTTTGAAGAAAGGTTTCAAGTAAACATTCATATATCCGAAAAAGAGGCCAATAATTATTTCATTGCCCCATTGACACTACAGTTGTTGGTAGAAAATGCGGTAAAACACAACCAGATGTCTTTGCAAGAGCCTTTGATTGTGATGATTGATATGCTCGAAAACTATCTCATGATTCATAACACTATTCGGCGACGCCAAGTCCCCGAACCCTCCACGCGGTTAGGATTACAGAATATCATCGATCGCTACCGATTGTTGACCAACAGCCCCGTATTGATAGAAGAAACAGAAGATATCTTTGTTGTTAAAATACCTATTTTATCATGAAAGTATTGATTATAGAAGATGAAACTTTGACTGCCCAACGGCTACAGACATTGCTCCATAATTATGATCCAAAAATTGAAGTCTTGGCGCACTTGCGCTCAGTCAATACGAGTATCCAATGGTTTGGGGAAGCTTCTTTTTCTAAACCAGACCTTATTTTTCTTGACCTTCATTTAGAAGATGATTTAGGATTTCGGATTGTCAAGGAATTAAAACTTTCAATTCCTATCATTTTTACGACGGCATATCCCCAATATACCTTAGAGGCATTTAAACACTATAGTATTGATTATTTGCTAAAACCAATTGATGCCACTGAGCTTGGTGAGGCTTTAGACAAATTTAAAAGGTATTGGGGAGCATCTCAATCGGCATTGATACCACCTGCGCCTACGCATCCGACTAAACCCCCTCTATATAGTGCTTACAAAGACCGTTTTATGGTGTCTTTAGGTTCAAAATACCGCAGTATCAACGTCAGAGATATTGCTTATTTTCTCTATGAAGATAGGGTTACACTTTTGATTACTAGCCAAGGACAACGATGGCCTATCGACTACAGCCTTGATAGGCTAGTACAAATCCTCGACCCTTATTTGTTTTTCAGGGTCAATCGCTCATTGTTGGTTTCCTTATCTGCTATCCAAACGGCCCATTCTTTTTTTGGAGGTAAACTTAAACTAGAATTAGAACCTACCTTGCTACAAGAAATATACGTAAGCGCCGACCGAGTACCCAATTTTAAGGAGTGGCTAGGCAAATAATCACGGGGTTTGGTTCATGACCCATATTTTTGAGCATCAGAAAAGTTGCTTCAGACACCTGATTTAGTCATTGAGTCTTTTTTATTTTTCTACTTGAAAGAGAGGGAATATTATTAAAGATTCATTGCTCAAAAACGTCCGTTTTGGCGAATAGAGAAGACTCAATAGTATGGTTCTGTTAGACATTGCACTTTTAACCTGATGATTCAATTGAAAAAAATTCTAGCTTTAGTCATGGGGATGATAGGCCCCTATTCAATAGGCTTCCTCTTAGCCCAGCAACCTACCTTAGGCTATCGTTCCGTAAAAATAATCCTCAAAGACGGGCTAACTTTCAAGGATCTCAATAAAAATGAAAAGCTCGATCCTTACGAAGATTGGCGTCTGTCGCCAGAGGTACGCGTACAGGATTTGATTTCCCAAATGACGATAGAAGAAAAGGTAGGCTTTATGCTTATTAGTACCACCCGAATGGCGGGCGACAACGCCTTTCAGCAGGGAGGGGCACGAACTCAAATCACCAGCAAGTTCAATGAAGAAGATTTGGTACAACCCAACAACATGTTTACTCGAAAGCCCCTCACGGTGCCTATTATGTCGGCTGCGGGTACTACCAAAGGAGTAAAAGAATTCCACTTACGGCACTTTATACTTCGTGCCAATCCACCCGCAAAAACCATAGCCGAATGGGCTAATCATTTGCAAGATTTGTGCGAAAGCACTCGTTTGGGAATTCCGGCGATTGTGGCCTCCAACCCCCGAAATCACATCACGATTGATGCCGCCATTGGATTGAGTGTGGGAACTACGGCGTTTTCAAAATGGCCCGGAGAGCTAGGACTCGCGGCCATGCATGATCTAAAACTTACAAGAGAGTTTGCAGAGATTGCGCGTCAAGAATGGACGGCAGTGGGGCTGCGCAAAGGGTATATGTACATGGCCGACTTGGCAACCGAACCCCGCTGGCAGCGTATCGAAGGAACTTTTGGAGAAGATGCCGATTGGAGTGCCGCCATGATAGGGGAGATTGTAAAAGGATTTCAGGGAACGCATCTATCCCCCAGTTCGGTAGCGATGACAACGAAGCATTTTCCGGGGGGTGGGCCTCAAGAAAAAGGCTTGGATTCGCACTTTGATTGGGGAAAATATGCACATTACCCAGGGGGCATGTTTGAATATCATCTAAAGCCTTTTAAAGCGGCGATTGAAGCTGGTACCTCGGCTATCATGCCGTATTATTCAAGCCCTAAGGGAAAGGGATTTGAAGAAGTGGGTTTTTCTTATAACAAAGCCATTATTCAAGACCTCTTACGCAAAAAATTGGGATTTAAAGGTATCGTCAATTCTGACACGGGGCCCATTGAAATGATGCCTTGGGGGGTCGAACAGCTCACTTTGACTCAACGCTACCAAAAAGCCTTGGAAGCAGGAGTAGACTTATTTTCTGGTACCGCAGACCCCACTATTTTGAAAGATGTAGTGAAGCAAGGACTGGTCTCAGAAACTCGAATCAATGAGTCTGTCGCACGTTTATTGACCGAGAAATTTGCATTAGGTCTATTTGAGAATCCTTACGTTGACCCCGAAAAAGCACAAACTACGGTGGGCAGTACCGCTTTCCAAGAAAAAGCCGAGTTGGCTTTACGTAAATCCATCGTTCTCTTAAAAAATGATTCGAAAATTCTTCCATTAGCCCAAAAAACAAAGGTTTATTTTGAAACCCATTACGACAATGGTCGAGTTGCTAACCCAATTACAGTTTATAAACCCACTTCTCCTCACCAAGCCTTGGAATTTGTAATGACAAAAGAAGAAGCTGATATAGTCGTATTGTGGCTTGTTCCAAGTGCTGGAGGTTTGTTTGCCTCAGCCAATAAGCCCATTGAATTAGGTTTATCAAAAAACAAAATTGACATAAGCCGCGTAAACGAAACCCTCAAAAGCAAACCTACGGTGTTAGCCATCAATTTTTCAAGTCCATGGGTATTAGATGAACTTAACAGTGAGGCGGCCAAAACCATCATAGCAACCTTTGGCACCACTACCGATGCCCTTTTGGACGTTATAAGTGGGAAATTTAACCCAACAGGTAAATTACCATTTACCATTCCCACTTCTCAGCAGGCCGTAGAAGAAAACAAATCAGATGTACCCGGTATGCTAGAACCAAAGGGTTATTCATTGTTCAAATTTGGAGAAGGCTTAAGTTATCATTGATACTAAGCCATATCAACGGACTATTAATTACTTGCCATTAAATTCTCAAGTTAGGAATCAAACCCAAAAAGCGTTAGAGACTTATCTAACGCTTTTTGGGTTTTGTCATGTATGACTTCTTTTTATGCACCCGAACAACTTCGTAGATTCATATAATCGTATTTACAAAAAGAAGTACCCCCTTATAAAAAACCAAAAGGCTGCCCTATTTCACTGAGTGCAGCCTTTTGGTTTTGAAAGCAAAATGGGCGATTTTGAACTAAAAACACTATGTCTGTTTAGCCTTTACCCACTTTGGGAAAAAATTTACATAACATCCTATGAAATCATTAGGTACATTTTATGGAAAGTGGGTATATTTGGGGTGTAGGCGAAAGGGTTGCGGCTATATTGTGTTGGCTGTCATTTTAAACCGACTCTTTACTACTAACAAACATAGACAAGACATGGGCTTTAACATATCTGGAATTGCGACTAATATTAACTTTAACAACAACTTAATTGAACTACAAAAACAACTTGGTTTAACACTAAGCTTTATTGAAGAAATAAATTTTGAAAAGGCATCAGAAAATTGGAAAGAAGAGGAAGTATGTGATATTTATTTCAGCGAAAAAGGAACATTGCTTTTTATAAACATGGATTTGTGCGTTGAGCCATGGAGTATAGAAAATGGCGACACCTTAACTTTCGCTCTTTCAGAGACATCCATGGCATTTAATTTAAACTATTGTGAGGGACGCAAATTGAGGCGTTCATTCATGGCAATGAATGATAGTATTATGTCCGATGAAGGAGAAAAATTGAAAGTTGAAGAAAATACAAGTGATGCTTCTGAAATAATCTGGAAACAATTAGATGTAGTCTTAGGCAAATCTTATTGGAATATTGAGCCATTTGAAAAAGCACATCGATACAAATTAGTTTCAATTCAAAGAACAAAAGTGGATGTAAATATTTCTGTGGAAATAGAATCTAAAAAGCAAAATAAGAATACGGATTCAACAATTGTCGCACACCATTCTGTAAACATCAAATTAATTGATAACGATTTATCTGCTTTAGAGAGAGCAGATACAATATTTAATACTTTGATAAGTGAAGATGATTTGTTAGTACAACAATCAGTTAATGCTCTAATAGAAAGTGATATAAATAATTATACGCTTTCGTACATTTTAAATCTTAGCTGTTTTCACAGAGATTCAAAAGTTAGAAAAGCTGCAAAAAAGCAACTCGAGAAATATGCCCCATCTGATTTACTATCCCAAGTAAAAGAAAACTGGAAGGACAGTTACTTGAAGGACCAAGAGTACATTCATAAGGCTCTATATGAAAACCCTGCAATTGCTTCAGCGGAATTCTTGGTATTTTCTCAAGCAATTAGGAGAAATTATTTCCTTGTAAAACCGAAGACAGGAATGATTCCTTATGCCTCTATGAGATACGGAGATGAAATCGAGAATATTTTTGACTGCTATCAAGTTCAGCTTGAAACGATTTCTGACAAAATAGGAAGGCTAAAACATATTACGGTTGCAAATTTTCGTAAGCAACCTAAACTTGACATAATTGACACAATCGAAAAGCTTTCAATGTTGCCGAACTTAAAATTTTTACAAATTGCAGATTCAGGATTAACGGAAATACCTGATTCAATAGAGAATTTAGTTAATCTAAAAACTTTAATAATTGAAATGAATCCGATAACTCAATTCCCAAAAGCTATTACTTTTCCGAACATTGAAAAACTTGACATTAGGGGCACGAATATTAGAATCATTGACATCTACCAGTTTCCTAGTTTAAAGGAGTTATGGCTTGATGGGAAAAACATGTTAGACACTATGACATTTCAAAATGTAACTCATGATTTTGTAGCAACAAGTGGGAAATTCTTTAGCGAGACCATTCACAAACGAACTTAAAATTATTGTGAAGAAAAACGAACAGCCAACATTGGTATTGCTGCAAGTGGGGCTGGACGTTGAAACTTCGGCTGTTTGCATCGCTGTACTTTTGTTCGGGCAGACGAGTTTCAATTTGGCTTTTTGTTGTTAACTTCAACATTATATTTTCAATTGGGCATCGGTTCCAGGCTGGACGTTATAAAATATCCCACCTGCAGCAATACCTGCTCGTTAGCACTCACCCTGAAAGAGGACACAGAAATAAGAAATAATGATACATGAAAGTTATTTTTGGAAAAAGGAATTATACAATAGCTTTTTGACAATTGCTAAGTTCAGACATTTAAAACGAATTACTGAACAATCCCAGGTAAAAGTTGAAAAAGCGTTAATGATAGGTGCTTACATAATCAGGAAACTTGATGATGCACAGAAAATACTACCAGACTTTTTGACAAAGAAAGAAAATTTGGAATTTTCCGAAAGCAAGGGAACAATTGTTGACCATATAAACTGGCACAGAATTGACACTCTTTACAACTTTGACAAAGTAACAAAAACAGAAAAAGATTGGAGATTTATTATTAACCAAATAATTCATAGCTTTTCATTAGTCTTTTCATTTGACAGCTCTGACAGACTTGACGGTTTTTTAATTAATTCGGACAAGACAAAAAAACATGCATTGTTTTTCCTTCCTCTGGAAACTTTGTTGATGATTTTCCTGACTATTTCAGAAGGTGACATTACACAAGCCCATTCTCATAGACAAATTATTGGCAACGACAGAAATGGTCATCCAAAATTTGGTGAAATGAAATTAACTAATGCAGTTTACTCATATTCTGACAATTTTGACTTAAAGACAGCTATTCTAAATAGTTTGAATGGAGAAATTTATAAAAGAGAAAATGAATAGACTTAAAAAAATAACAAACAGAAGAACAAAAGAAGGGCGAAGTGCTAACACGGGTTTTGCGTCAGGTGGGCTGAGTGCAAAAATCAATATTAGTTTTTCAATTGAATTTTAGTAATAACTTGGGCATTTGTGCTTGTAAACCCGCCCGTCGCAAAGCCCTATCCGTTAGCTGTCAGGCAGACAACTGACCAAAATCAATTAAATCAATTAATAAATTTAATATTATGAATTATTTCAACGACATTATTTTAGACAATGAACACTTCATTGACCTTCCAGATTGCATATCAGAAGCTAATGATTACAAAGAGACCATTGAAAAATCTTTTGCAATTTCACAAGGATTGTTAACTCTTGACAGTTTCGTGGGAGAAAAGAATAACGATGAGTTTAAATTTACGTTGGTAGTGAACGGTAGAAAGGAAAACTTTTCTGTCCGAATAATCTCGGATTACGTGGACTCTGAGAATTTACTAGCAGGACTAAATGATATTCTAAAAAATAGCGGATATGAAGGAGATAGACATTTTTGTGATATAAATGGTGATGTTGCTGATTTTGGAATTGCATTCATTAGTCCACTTAAGGAAAATGAGTTAGCAAGTCAAGGGTTAATTTACCGACAAATTGATTAGACTGATAATAAAACAAAGCCCGAACAGCTAACATCGTATTGGCAATAGTGGGGCTGACAGTTGTAAACTCAATGGCATCGGCCGTCCGAATTTGTAATTCTATTGGGCATATGTGTCCCGAAAGCTTTCGGGATTGAGCTGACCCCACCATCGCCAATGCTTTAACGTTAGTGGCTATGACAAACAAACTATTCTACATAATATTAAGCTTCGGGCTTTCAATTTCAACGTTTGCTCAAAACAAACAACTGAATTTTGAGAAAAAACTTATTGACCATTTCCGAAAGCAAACTTGGAAAAAAGTTTCTGTAACAAAAGACACTTTATATTTAAGTCCTTACAAAGAGAAATTTAAGGTTTCCGTAAGCGACAACTACATTGAGTTCGATACAAATCATATTGTTATTAAAAATCCATACTTCACAGACAAATATGAAAATGAAGGTGAAGAAAAAAACAATGTAAAAAACTTCCCAAATTCCTTTTCAGTTATTTATGACAATTCACTCGTTTCTCTTTTTGAAAATGGAAAATTTGCTTGTTTTAATCTTGACAATTTTGAACGAAATACAAAATTAGAAAACAAGTTAAATACTAAACAATTCAATTATCATTGGATAATTAACAATCAGTTAGGTGGGCTTTCAGGAAATTCAATTTATCTTTGGAATGGCAATAAATGGACTAAATCAAAAAATAAATTTCCGTTAAAAAATCGCCCAAAACTATTTGAAGACAATAGATTTATTGTGTTTGGCGACTGTTTTGGAGAATGGGGCGGGACGGTTTACTTTTTTGAAAAATCAACATTAAAAACCTTTTTCACTGAATCAACTTGTGCTAACTCGATAATTAAAAATGAAAATGGCTATAATGTTTTAGCTCATTTAGGACACGGTGGTGGCTCAACAGAATTAAAAACCATACCTGACCCGACAAAACTAACTTTGGCACAACCAAATGAAGTTGGAAAAACATTTAAGGGACAAGCCATTGGTTATAGTGACAAGTCAAATGCCTTCAAAAAAACATTTGATTTATATGGAGTACAGGTATTTTCTTCATTCAACCACAAAGACAAAGTTTTATATTTGGTTCATCTTTTTAACTTAACCTTCCTTGCGGAAATTAAGGATAATGAAATTCAAATTGTAAATGCTTTATTTTTTGACGATTTTTACACTCACCACCCCGTTACAAACAAATATGGAAACTTTACTCTTATGAATTTAGACCATTATGGAACAGGTTTGGACAGGGAAATATCGGTTCTCATTATAAACGGAAATAAAATCACAAAACTTGATTGGAATGAGAATCACAGCCACTAACATCCTATTGGCAATATGGCGTCTGAACCGGGTCACCGGCGCGATGCTTCTATAAAATCCCGAAAGCCTTCGGGATACTAAAAATCCGCCACATCGCCAAGCTCGAAACCGTTAGCGGTAACCATATCTATAGTCAATTTGATAGCAAATTCCAAGCTTGATTTGCAAAGCTTACCTTCCTACCCAACAATTTTGCTATTAAATGAAAGTGGCCCTTGAGCTGACCATCACAGGAGCCGCAAAAGCACAATTTTAAAATGATAGCGAAATGGCATTACAAATGATATTGGTGGCATTACCGATTTTCTTCAGATGCCGTTGGTAGGATTTGATAAGATCATCATCCAGTTCAGGAAAAAGCAAATCTTCCTGTTTCAAAAACTCCTTAAACTTGCTTGAGCGTAGATTGCAAATTGCTTTTAGAGGACCGGAATTTGGCTACGCAAATCTTCCTGTTGCGCTTCCAGCATCTTCATTTTAATGGCTGCATTGGGATGGCATACTCCAACGCAATGCGCTTTAATTTACGATTGTGGGTAATACCTATTTGAATGGAATGCAATCTCTCCTTATTAGGGCGGTTATTGAGTTCAGGAGTGACCGTCATTACTGAAACATTTTTGGGTTTACCGTGGTGCATGGTAATACAAAAAATGCCTTAGACACGAATCTAAGGCATTTTTTGTATGTTATATTTCTTATTGTGCACCCGAAGGGACTCGAACCCCTATCGATGGTACCGGAAACCATAATTCTATCCATTGAACTACGGGTGCATTTTGAGCGAATTGGGCTGCAAATATACAGATTTGTACTAAATTGCAAACACCATTCTAGCTTTAATCGTTGCTATTATTAGTGCTACTTTATCATCAACCTAAAAATCAATGAGAAAACTTTTACTTTCCTTAGGAGCTATTGCTGCTTGTGCAGGCAGCTTTTTACTCGGAACGGCCTATCGACCAGCCGAAAACCCCATTACCTCCGACATAGCCCATTATGCCTCCAAAGTATTTGGGATAGAGTTTTCGGCTGCCGAACGAGACTCTATGCTCGACAATCTCAACGACCAACTCAAAGGTTTTGAGCGAGTTCGTAAAATACCACTCACCAACGACATTGCCCCCGCGCTGCTTTTTGACCCCGTTCCTGTTGGTTTTGAGTTTGAAAAAATCAAAAAACCTTTTCAGGCCAGCCATCTAGGAAAAGTAACGATGCCCCTAAATCGCGATAGTTTGGCATTTTATACAGTCGCCGAATTGGGAGCGCTGATTCGAACCAAACAAATTTCATCGGTCGAGTTAACCCAATTTTTTATTGCTAGGCTCAAAAAATATAGCCCTACCTTGCTCAATGTCGTCACTTTGACCGAAGACCTCGCCATGCAGCAAGCCACCCAAGCAGATGCCGAAATCAAAGCGGGGAAATATCGGGGTCCCTTGCATGGAATTCCGTACGGCGCCAAAGATTTACTGGCCCAAAAAGGATATCCTACTACTTGGGGTTCTAATATTTACAAAAATCAACAATTGCCCTATGATGCCACGGTGATTCAGCGGCTCGAAAAAGCAGGAGCGGTGTTAGTGGCCAAAATGTCGGTTGGGGAGTTTGCGTGGGGTGATGTATGGTTTGGCGGCATGACCCGCAACCCTTGGAATACTAAAACCGGCGCTAGCGGCTCTTCAGCGGGGTCGGGTTCGGCAGTGGCAGCGGGCTGTTTGCCCTTTGCCATCGGGACCGAAACATTAGGGTCGATTGTCTCTCCTTCTACCGTCAATGGTGTCACCGGATTACGCCCTACTTTTGGGCGCGTAAGTCGTTATGGTGCAATGGCTTTGAGCTGGAGCATGGACAAAATTGGCCCTATGACACGCTCGGTCGAAGACTGTGCGTTGATTTTTGATGCCATCAAAGGACCAGATGGATATGATGCTACGGTAAGAGAGTTGCCATTTAACTATGAACCTCTCAAAACGCTTAAAGGAATGAAGATTGGCTATCTCAAAAAAGCGTTTGAGTCCAATTACCCCAACCGTGCCAATGATTCCCTAACTCTCTCGAAACTCCGAGAATTGGGAGCCGAATTGGTCGCTTTTGAGCTTCCTTCTTATCCTTTGGGAGATTTGACGATTGCGATTGGCGTAGAAGGAGGAGCTGCTTTTGACGAACTTACCCTCACCAACAAAGACGACCAAATGGTACGTCAAATCAAAAATGCCTGGCCCAATGAGTTCCGTTCGGCGCGGTTTATTCCAGCCGTAGAGTACGTACAGGCCCAACGCGTCCGAACCAAGATGATTCAGGATTTGTACCAAATTTTGAAGAAAGAGAAAGTGGAAGTGTATATCACTCCAACTTATGCAGGAGGCAACTTGACTTATACCAATCTATCGGGCCATCCAAGTGTGTGTCTGCCTAATGGATTCAATAAAAACGGAATGCCTACTAGCATTACCTTCACAGCTCAACTCTACGCCGAAGCCAAGCTTTTGGGCGTAGCCAAGGTATATCAAGATGCTACCACATGGCATAAAAAGCATCCAAAATTGCCCTAAATACCTGCTTAAGGGGATACCAACACTTCCTCCTGAGGAAGAGATTTCTCCTCAGGAAGTGTTGGTTGAATTAGTTCATTGTGTATGGTTTTATGCCAATGCATAGGGGCAAAAAAGTACTCCACATACGATTTAAAACCAGCCGCAAAATGCAAAAACAAATACCGAATAGCATCAAAGAACACCCCAAAATTTGATTTTTGAATACCTAATTGACGATACGATTTCAAATTAATAATCCAAGAACAACCCAAACTAAACGCCAACAAAATCCACAAACTCACATTCATCAAAATAAGCAATGGGTAAGGTATATCGCTTAGTCCTAAGTATAAAGGAATGTAAATATTAAAAAATGACACCATAGCGGCACTCATCATAGGTACCCAAAAACTCAACCAGCCTTCTAGTCCAAAACCACCCTGACGCCAACTACTTTTTAGATGTACCAACTGAGTGATAAAGAGTCCCTTGTTCCAGCGTGTACGTTGATTAATCCAATCTTTTATTTTATCAGGACATGACTCTGTGGTGACACTCTCCAAAAGCGTGATTTTCACGTTGTTTTGTACAAGTCTAACACTCAATTCTGCATCTTCTGTGACATTGAAAGGATCCCAAGCACCGGCTTTTTCAAGATTGGCTTTTGAAACAAAAAAAGAATTCCCCCCCAATCCAAACGGCAGCTTTTGCGATGACAACTCTTGCATGTGGCGCTCATACCATTCGTAGTATTCTCCTGCAAACTGACGGCTTACCCAACTTGTATTAGGATTAGATATATGGATTTTAGCTTGTAAGCATAGTTCTTCGTTGGTATTAGCAAAAGCACATGCCGCTTTTTGAAGTTGTGAAGGTTCGGGGCGGCTTTCGGCATCATAGACCGTCAAATACTCGCCTGTGGCTATTTTCAGCGCATGTACCAAAGCCCTCCCTTTGGTATAAGGCGGTAACTCTGGAATGTACAAAACACGGAAATAGGACGGCAAAGTAAGCTTATGTAGGCTTTCTTTGGTGACAGCATCCGTCTCTTCTACCACTACAATCACTTCTTTCAGATGGGTGGGATATGCCAAGGCATGAATGGCACGAAAAGTCCCCTCGATTACTGCTGATTCGTTTTTTAAAGGGATAATAATCGAAAAACTCGGCCATTCCAGAAGAGCTACCTGAGGCTCCTTTAGAACGGCTTTTGGTTTAAACAAAAAATTATTGTTTATCCTAAAACTTAACAGCAATAAATAGTTGATAAAACCAATACTAAAAAGTAACATTCCTACCGTAAAAGGATATAAAATCCCCGCATAAGTAACCGCTATCCAACAAATCAACACCCCAAAACGCGTAGGCCGTTGTATCTTAGAAAAAGCAGATTTTGTCCCTAAAATCGAAAGTTGTAGCTGTGCGTATCTATCCATGCTTGAGTTAAATAAGTTATTCAAAAAAACACGTACTTTCTATATTGCCATATCAGAGCCTAAAAGCTTACAATGAGAATCTAAGAAAGAAAATGGAGGATATGAACATCCTCCATTTTGCTTACATCATGGTTCTCAAGCATATTATTCTATTTTGAGTACTTTTAGGGTAGTCTTTTGTGTTTCGCTTTCAACCTTCAACACATAAGTTCCTACTTTATAAGTACTGACATTGATTTCCTGACGATGTAAGTTAGACGGTACTTGCACTTGGTGCTGTTTGAGGATATTCCCTTGAAGACTCACCAGTTGCCATTTCACCGATTGACCTGCTACCCCTCTTAGTTCTAGCACAATATTCTGATTTGCAACAGGATTGGGAGACACCACTGCCCAATTTTTCCCATCAAAAAAGCTATCTTGATTTGACCAATCTGCTATCCCTTCCCTCCCGGCACAATTAGAGACAATCACGCTCTTAGAACCGCTCATATTGCGGGTACAGCCCGAACTTACTTGCGTTGCTACTACGGTATAAGTCCCAGCCAAGGTTTGATTACCGAAAGAAATAGCACTGCCACTCCCTGCTACAGGACTCCCAATATTGGCATTGCTACGTCGCAGTTGATAGTTGACACCAGCTTGAGAATTGCTCATACCTATCGCTACGCCTGCTCCACCTGCACAGTAGCTGCCGCCTCCTGTTAAGGTGTAAGTAGTAGGTGTAGTACCTGTAGCTATAGTTACGGAATTGTTCATGGTTTCCATACATTCTCCCCCATGGCTCATAGCTACTACCGAGTACTCTCCTGCAACGGTCTGATTAGAAAATACCAATATATTACCAGTCCCTGCTACTGCATTTCCGACGTTGTTAGCTCCCCGCTTGAGCTGGTAATTGACCCCTACTTGCGAGCCACTAAGTACCACCGCCACACCGGGAGCATTCCCTCCACTTCCAGCACATATTATCCCTCCGCCTGTGACATTAAAAATGCCCAAACTACCACTATTTTGAAGGACTACTGGATTGCTAACGTAGCTTACAGTACATACCTCTTCTCCAACAAACCTTGCTTTTACCTGATAACTTCCTGCGCTGAGATTGCTGAAAGTTGAAGAAGCTTGCCAATTAGCTCCGTTGTCTTTGCTATATTCGATAGTACTTGTACCAGTAGCCGTGACCACAATACTACCCATAGTGCCACAATTTGGCTGTGTGACTGCTACATTAGTGATAATAGGCGAAGCGGGGACTTCTATTGTTTGCTGTATAGGCGGAAACTGACATCCTTCGGCACTTACAAAGGTGTAGGTGATTTGGATAGTTCCTGCTCCTGTGGCCGTCAGTTGGTTGTCTACCAAAGTGCCAGGACCTGTGATACTGAAGCTACCTCCTGATGGAGTGGCCGTAAGTGTTCGACTGCTATTGATACACAGTGCATCATCGCTACTGCTGATAGATACTGGTAGTGGCGCATTGCTTCCCGCAAATGTAAAAGCATCTGAATCTTCATTGACGACGTTCCCCGTATTGGTGCCTATGCTACTAGCTTGTACGATGGCGTCATTGAGTTTGCGAATGATTCCACCATTGATGAAAGTACCAGAGGTATTGACGATTGCCTGTTCTGATTCTATATACGCACAGGCTTGATTGTCGAAAGTGCCACCTTGGTTTTCTATTCCCAAACCCGTTGCGCTTTTTAGATAAAGACTACTTTGGGCTTTGTTGTTGAAAGTGCCCAAGTTTTTGATGCCCATTCCTATTTTACCATTTCCTCCGATACGTATTAGTTTATTGTTTTCAAAAGTCCCACTGTTTTCGACTCCTGCCAAAGCAACTGTATCTGATTGAGCCACGTAGATTTCGCCATTGTTGACAAAAGAACCAGCGGCATTTTTGATACCATTTTGGAATACAAAATCAATGTGAATTTTGCCCGTAGTCGTGTTGGTAAAAGTACTAGTGGCACCTTGTTGGAAAATAGCATTCTCAAAGACCGAATCTATTTCCATCACGTTTTGGTTTTCGATGATTCCGCCGTCGTTGAAGATACCTTTAGTAGAATTGCCCGTTTCGAAATGCCCTTTATTCGTAAAAGTTCCTGTATTGTTTAATGAATAATTTCCAAATCGGTTAACGTTGATATGCCCTTCGTTGGTAAAAGTGCCTGTATTGGAAAATCCAGTCATCGCATCATCCAACAAAATGGTTCCTTGATTTAGAAGTTCACCACCATTGGTGATAGGTGTTCCAACCCCCTTGGTTTTGATGTAGGATGATGCTGCCAAAATCATCTTTCCCTGATTTTGAATAGCCATATTCATTTGCTCAAACCCTTCTATACGACCTTCATTGTACACATAGCCTGTGGATTTGTTTTCCAATATCTTAGACATACGTGCAGTGTTAGTCAAATTTAAATATGCCTCAGGTCCAAGAATTAGAGAATCAGAATTTGATATTAACTGAGATATTCCTATTCCGTCAGACTTGCTAATTTCTGAATTGAGATAGCAATAACCTTCATTAAAAAGTAAAGTTGGAAGTGCATTTTTTATCAATATGTTGCCTTTTTGCTCCATTCTACCATAATTCTCAACAAAGCCCCCACCCTGAGGGCCAACCGTTGTGCTACATTCATTACAAAAAGTAGCACCTTCATAATTTATGATTGATGTTCCCCCCGTGCTTGATATATTCAAATGACATCCTGCTTCGCTCAAAAATATACCATAGTTACGAATAGATTGATTATTTGATATACCAACAAAAGACAGGCTAGAAGAGGGTCCATTTGAAATTTTTCCCTCATTTCTAATACCATTTCCACTAGTACCTGAAACATCCCAGCTACCCTCGTTGCGAATTTCTCCTTGGCTAGTATTTTTTAAACATTCAGCCGACCCACCTACACTTCCAAGTGTCCAAGTACCTTCATTTTTGATATAACCACTGTTTTCAAAACCTGCATTAGTAAAGGAAGTATTTGTTAATGTGGCACCAAGAGCATTATACATACTAGCCCCCTCCCTATTGATAATAGCATACACATTAGCATCCGAATTTCCTACTCTGCTAATATTCATCGTCCCCTCGTTTTTGATATATTTGGCATTATCAAGAAGGCTCTGTCTTCCCCCATTTATCGAAAAAGTTCCTCCAGTATGGTTATATAATGTGTCAAAACTAATACATACAGTACCCAAATACCCTCCTACTAAGCTGAATTGCTGGTAATTATCAATTTTTCCCGAGTTTTCAAGGGCACCATTTGTTCCGCCCATTGCCGTAAAGCTTTGGGTATTGATAAGTCTCGCATTAGGGTGATTTATAAAAGAAACTTCGATTCCACCTGCGGCCTCAAAAGTGCCACTGTTGTTGATATATCCATGATTTTCGAGGCGATTGCCCAGACCGTTATTAATGGTGAAAGTGGCGGTGTTGACAATCGAAGCTCCTACATAGTTGACTACTCCATCGTTGTAAGCCGAATCTACCTCCATGTTTCCGTTGTTGGTAAGGGTACCATAGTTTCGCACCCCATCCGTAGCACTACCTATTATTTTCAAAACCCCACCATTAAGGATAGTGACTTTGGCGTCCTCCTCTATGAGTAGAGCCCGTGCTCCTGATTGGGCAGTAATTTCGGGATAGTTATTGTTAATCAGTGCGGGAATTTTAGTGTATTTCCCTTGAATCGAACCAAATGTCGGAGGCGAGGCGGGAACGCTACCCTCTACGAGCCAGTTGTTTTGGTTGTTCCAGTCGGTATTGACTGCTCCTGTCCATATATATAAGGTATCAGCAGCGGAAGCGGCAACATGTTTTTTGTTAGTCACACGCTTTGTATTGTAGGGAGAAGCATATAGTAAATTAGCTACTAGCAGCAACCCCCACAAGCAAAATATTCTTGTAGAAGAAAAGATCATTTTCTGAAAAAGTTAAAAGGTCAATGTATTTTACCGACCCCCTACTAAGTTTCAAAACTTAGGACTTGGGGGGATTCCTCAGTCTTCTGAGGTACTCTTCTGGAGCATACATTTCTTTGTTGGGACTTTTGGCGGTAGCAACCCAATAGCCAATTCCAACTAGGGTGATTGGTATCAATAAATACATCATTGCTAGAAGATAGCGAAAAGGGTTTAAAAGAATTTATAACGTTGAGTAAAGCTCTGTGTTTAGTGTTTGGAGTACCTGCACAAAACCTACCCAAAAGTACAGTCACCTCAAAAAAAGTGTTAGCAAGCATGTCCCATTCTTTTACTCTAATGTGCCAAACACCAAAAAACATTAACTCTAATGTGTCATTTCTTTACTCAAATGTTCCAAATCTCAACTATATTATATTCCCAACTAGAAATAATACAATGTTCTTATTCCTTGAAGGAAGAACTTTTAAAACTTACTGGTACTACTACGCGTAAGGAAGTGGCCATGTTGAACCCCAAAGGTTTTATGATATCTTGGGGAATATGGGCAATAGCCTCTCTAATCGCCTCCTCAAAATCTCCACCTAAAGAATCCAAAAAACCTACTACTTTGACTCCCCCTTGCGGCGTAATACCGATTTTGACATACATCTTTCCACTGATGTCATAAGCGCGTCCGCGGCTAGGATAAACCACATACTTGGCCATATGTTCCGAAAAGTCTCGTAACCAAGGAGTATATCCTGCGGCTTGGGACGACAAGTCGGGGTTTGAATGGGCATGCGACACTACAGGGGCGTAGTGAGCTACACTTGCTTGTTTGGTGGGTTTGTTCACCAAAGCAAGCTCTTGCGCTTGAGTAGGCGGCGGTGCGAGCCAACTCATAACAACTGCTGACATTAAACTTTTCATAACATTTTCAACTAAAGTTAAAATTATGATACAAACCTACGTCTCAAGCAGTGCCCACGTTAACGCCCATGTTGCATTCTTTAACCCCAATGTTCCATTTCCCAAAATCAGACCATAGCCAAACTTCTTTTAGAGTGTATTGTACTATTTGGATGAAATGAAGAGACGACTTTGAAAGCCGTCTCATTTTACGATAGAGGTTTAGATAATAATTTTCATAACGTTGAGCAATGCTCTTATTGAGCAGGGCAAAATTGTCAAATGTGGCGTTGAATTCTACCCGCTTAAATACCTATTTTAAAAAACACGCACTTATGCGCAGGCTTTACCCGTATTTTTACCTGTATCCAAAAACAGGCATTTTTACCTATTAAAATCCTATCTAAGCCCTTTAGCTTTGTGTATTTATATATAAATTACAGCTCGATAGAGCTACCCTAAAAGCTACGCTGCGATGGGAAACACTTTATCCTATTTTATATTTAATATATTAGTTTTCAACACTTTAAAAAACTCTAATTTTTTATTGAAATTATGGCACAAGAAAACACACCTTCAAACCCAGTAGATGAGTGGAAATCAGTAGTGGTAGATTTGGCAGATGCTCAAGATTGGGTAAGTACGTGGATCAATCTTCCAGAAGACCAACAAAAGCAATTTAAACCAGCTGAAATGAGGGCATTTGTAGTACGTCGCGCCGACTTTGTAGATCTACTTGCCCAGACCGATACAGAGTTTGCACGGGTATACATTGGCATAAAACCCAATCCAGAATCTCCCACCGGCCAAGAAGCTTGCTTGGTATTTGCAAGTGCTGCCCGTAAGGGGACGATTGACCCTCATGCCAAGGAAGATGAAAAACATGTAATCGTGGATTTGATTGGCGAGCAAGAGGTATACAATTGGAAAGAAGAACGCATGGAAAAATATAATTTCGAACTATTTGACGTAACTCGACCCTGCCCCCCCATTTGCGACCCTAAAAGTCCGCTTTTCATTGAAGGCGACAGTGACATTCCATGTCAATAACCACAAAAAAACACTGTATATCAATCACTTAAATAATATTTAAGAACAAATTAGTTAATTAAAAATCTGCAACTTACCGCAAAAAACAAAGCTATGATAGAAGGGTTCTTGATGTGGATGTTGTATTACAGTCCTTTTTTCTTAGCGCTTCCTGTTACCATTGCCCTCATACGGTTTCGTTTTCTTAAGCAAGCTCTTTGGTATATCGTTGCGTTTTTAGGACTAAGTGTGTTGGCGCAGATTTTGGCTTATTTTTTAGCAAAAATTCTCGGCAACAACCTCATTTTAATACATTTCTATACCGTTTTTGAGCTTAATATCATTGCTTTGTTTTATTATACACTCTTTGGAAGGTTTTATCCACGCTGGCTCGTTCCTTCGCTGATGGTATTTTTTACGGTTTTTGCGGTTGTCAGTTCAATTTTTTTTCAGAAACTCACCGAGTTCAATACTTACGCTAGAGGGCTTGAGTGTGTTTTGGTTATTGTTTTTTCGATGATGTATTTCTACAAAATGCTCATCGAATTAAATACCAAACGACCAGAAAAATGTCCCATTTTTTGGATAAATACCGGATTTCTGTTCTATTTTGCAGGAAGTCTCGTGCTGTTTATTCTAAGCAATGCCATCCTCAAAGAAAACAAAGCTTTTAATTACATGTCTTGGGGCTTACATGCTTGTGTTTTTGCCCTTTTACATATTTTTATTGGAATTGGTTTATGGTACAGTCCTCGTCTGAAATAGATTTATACCTTGCTATTTTTGGTGGGACTTTTGTGATGTTGTTGTTGGTTGGGTGCGTAGTGGTTTTCATGATTTTGTACCAAAAACGATTGTTTAGACAAGAACTAACCTTTAAAAAAATGGAATTGAAATACCAGCAAGAACTCATCAACAGCACGATAGAGGGCATAGAGTCAGAAAGAAAAAGACTAGCGCGTGACCTACACGACGAAATCGGGGCGGCACTTTCAGCGATGCGGCTTTTGGTAGGCCAAATGCACCTCAAATCTAAGTCAGCGCCCGAAATATCAGACCTCGCCGATAAATACAAAAGCCTTATCGACAACACCATCGATAACGTCAGAAGAATCTCCAATGATCTTCTCCCCAGTGGATTAGAAGAGTTTGGACTTAGCTATGCCATCGAAGGTCTGTGCGAAAAAAGCCTTGACCTCACTGATGCAGACATCAACTGGAGCGTCAAAGATATTCCCCAAGCGCACTCTACACTCAACCTCATGATGTATAGACTGGTACAAGAGCTTCTCAACAATAGCATCAAATACGCCGACGCCACCCAAATCGAGATTGTGATAGAACCAGTAGACCATGAACTGTGCTTGCACTATACCGACAACGGCAGGGGTTTTGACTACGAAGAAGCCTATCAGAAAAAAAGTTTGGGGTTAAAAAATATCGAAACCCGAACACGCATGTTTGATGGTACCCTCCAATACATCACTCAACCCAACCAAGGTACCAGCGTGACAGTACGAGTACCTTTGGCATTTTCTTAAATCCGCATTTTTTATGTCTTCTATCCGAGTTGCCATCGCCGACGACCAAGTGCTCTTTAGAAAAGGGATGGCTTCGATTGTGAATACCTTCGAAAACATCAGCGTGGTATTGGAAGCCGACAATGGCAAAATTTTAATAGAGGCTCTTGCCACTTGTACTCCCTTACCCGATGTGGTTTTGCTCGACTTATCGATGCCCGAACTCAATGGCATTGAGACCACCAAAATTTTACATACTGACTACCCTTCCGTCAAAATCATTATCTTATCGGTCTATGGTGAAGACCGCTTCGTGACGCATTTGATGGAGTTGGGAGTCAATGCCTATCTTTTCAAAAACGTAGAACCCGAAGAGGTAGAACGCGCCATTCATACTGTCATCGAAAAAGACTTTTATTTCAACGAAGCTTTTCTCAATGCCATGAAAAATCGGATGAACAGCAAAAGACAAAAAATATTGCTAACCGATAACCTCCCCTCCACGCTGACCTCCCGCGAAACCGAAATTTTGACCTTAATTTGCAGACAGAAAACAGCCCAAGAGATTGCAGATGAATTGTTTATAAGTGTAAGAACGGTAGATGGTCATCGCAACAATCTACTTGAAAAAACAGGAGCGCGCAATTCGGCAGGCTTGGTACTCTTTGCTATCAAGCATCGTTTGATTGACCCTACAGAACTGCTTTAACCCCGGCAACGTTCAAAACGTTGCCGGGGTTTATTTTCACGAATGATGCTGAGTAATATACTCAGAAGGAGATATACCAAACTGCTCCTGAAACGACTTGGAAAAGTAAGACAGGCTTTCAAATCCCACCAACATCGCTACATCCGATACTCGTCCTCCCCTTTCATGAAAAATCTGTGCCGCTTTTTTAAGTCTGATGAGTCTGATAAATTCCGTCGTAGATTGCTGAGTGAGGGCTTTCATTTTACGGTGCATATTGGTACGGCTCATTCCCATTTCTCTACAAAACTGCTCCACATCAAATTTACTATCTCCTAGATGACGTTCTACGACTTCGACGGCTTTTTGTAAAAACAATGATTCTACCGTTGCTTTTGATGTAAGGTCAGCCATAGCTGTCTCGCTACCCAACTGAAGGCTATACTTTTGCTGCAACAAAACCCTTTGTTTTACCAAATTTTCGACTCTTTTCTCCAGTTCTTCCCGATTAAATGGTTTTGTGAGGTATTCGTCGGCTCCTGATTCAAACCCTTCCAAGCGGTCTTCGAGGGTAGCTTTGGCAGTAAGCATCACTACGGGTATATGATTGGTTCTAGGATCTGATTTAAGTTCTTTACAAAAACTAATCCCGTCCATGTGAGGCATCATCAAATCACAAATCACCAAATCAGGTATCATCTCAAAGGCCTTTTCGAGCCCCTCTTTCCCGTTGAGGATGCCCTCTATCTGAAATTTCTTTTCAAAAATAGAGGATATATATAACTGCAAATCAGGATTATCTTCTACTACCAGCAACAACGGCAGGGTGCTACTTTTGGATTTGGGTTGATTAAACGTTTCTTCTCTATCTTCTATCAAACGCGAGCGAAGTATCAGTTCAGGCCGTATCTCAGAATCTACAATATTGTTTTTCCAAGTTTCAAAATCTATGGGTATTGTTACTTTGAAAGAAGTGCCTTTACCGAGCTCGCTAACCACCGAGATATTGCCCTTGAGTACTTCTACCTGCTCCTTGACCAGTGCCAAACCCACACCCGAGCCTTCATATTTCCTACCGGCTCCCTCCTCTGCCTGATAAAATCTTTCAAAAATTCGAGGAATTTGGGCTTCTCCTATTCCAATACCGTTATCCGAAATTTGTAAAACAAAATACTGATTATCAAACATTACAAAAGCCTCAATCCGCCCTCCTGAAGGAGTAAATTTAAAGGCGTTTGAGAGTAAATTGGTGACAATTTTTTCGACTTTATCAGCATCAAAATACCCTTCAAAACTATCGTGCGACTGTTGGTAATTATAAATAATCTGGCGATTGTGAGCCAAGGATTCAAAAGAAGAAAACAAATACCGAAAAAAGAAGCTCATGTCACCCTGCTGTATTTCTACTTTCAATTGCTTCGATTCAAGCTTCGCCAAATCTAGCAGTTGGTTGATAAGGGTTTGAAGCCTTTCTACGTTGCGAAGCATAGAAGGGATAAGCCGCTCCGACGGATATTTTTTACGAAAATCGTTGAGAGGTCCCACCAAAAGCGTCAGAGGGGTTCGGAATTCGTGAGAAATATTGGTAAAAAATCGACTCTTTAAGATATCTAATTCATGTAATTTTTCGGCCTCTAGTTTTTCGGCCAAAAGCGCTTTTTCGGTTTTGAGTTTTTCGCGGTCTGTAGCCTCAATAATTTTACCTAATACCAAAGCTAAAGCCAATATTTCGAGAAAATTGGTGATGTATATCATGGGGTAAATCCAATCATAATGAATGACTCCCAAAGCACGCAGATTGAGAAATACAAACGGCACCAACGTAAAGAAACAAGGAATCAAAAGGTAAAAATTTACCGGCAAACGCTTAACCAGTGAATACAACGAAATACTAATCAGGAAAAATTCAGTTAATAAAAACAAGTAATTGTTGAAAACCAATAAGTACATCCTTGGTATTACCAAATGCGCCGCCACTTGTAAAATACTACAACCAACGAGCAAGAAAAAGGCACCTTTTAGTCTTGGATAGTTTTGGGGGACATTGAGCAGTGAATAGATAAAAAGAGTATAAGTAGCGGGCATAAGTTGATAAAATGCAGAATTTAGAAAAACTGCCAGCTGGGGCATTTCACTAAAAATATTAGCCGTCACCCCAAAAGAGCCTAATACCGAAAGTGTTACGATAATCGTGTGAAAACTATACCACCTAAAAGAAGTATTACGGATATAACGAGCCAAAATGATATTGTACAACACACGCAACAGTTGAATCCCTATCACTAGCCATGCCATAGCTAGCGTAGTAGGCATACGGTCAATAAAAGCCTGATGCGTAAGCAAAGTCAACTGACCATTGATAGGCTCGCTTGCTTGTAGTCTTAAATAGTAGACTTGGGCACTATCTTGGGGCAAAACACCTAAATTAAATAACGGAAAAAGCCCTTTGTATGCTTTATCGGAAGGAAGGGCGAGCATGCCTCCTTTCAAAACTCGATAAGTACCCTTGGCAGTAGGAATATATACATCTACGTGGTCATTGAGGGCATCGCTCCACAAACAATACCAGTGATCAAGACTATTTGTGTTGTTTATCCGAAACCTAAACCAAAAAACATTTGACGAAAAAGAATATTGATACAGCTTATGGTGATGAGGCTCAAAACTTTGCTTGACAACGTCTTCAAAAGGCATTATTTTACTTACATCCTGAAATACTTCTGAGTTTTCAGAGATATTCATTTGGGAGACTTGGTCACTCACGACATTGCTCAACTGTGCTACTCCTTGATGAGCAACCCACAAAAAAACCAACAAACAGTAAAAATATATTTTCATAAACACCTACCCAAAAGTTGTTTATAATGAATATTAAGTGATTCATTACACTTTACCTGTACTCAGAAGGCGGTATTCCGAACTGTTCCTGAAAGCTCTTTGAAAAGTAAGGCAAACTCTCAAAACCCACCTGAAAAGCAATATCGGAGACGGTTCCGGTGCGGCGTTTAAGAAGCTCGGCAGCCCGCTCCAAACGAATCGAACGGATAAACTCCGTCGCTGATTGGCTGGTCAAAGCTCGAAGTTTGCGGTGCATATTGCTGCGGCTCATATTCATAGCTTTACAAAAAAGCTCAACATCAAAACTGCTATCGCTCAGGTGTTCTTCGACTACTGTCACCGCTTTTTGCAAAAACTGCTCATTGAGAGACAATACCGGTTTTTCTCTTACTTGAGCCATGGTTTCGGCTATTTGTTGTCCATACTTTTGCCGCAGTATCTCGCGTTGGCGGATAAGATTTTGTACCCTAACTTCCATCTCATCACGATTAAAAGGCTTGGTCAGATAATCGTCCGCCCCCAACTCTAGCCCTTCTAGCCGATCTTGCATGGTAGATTTGGCCGTAAGCATGATAATTGGGATATGACTAGTACGAATATCAGAGCGTATAGCTCTACAAAGCCCCAAGCCATCGAGACGCGGCATCATCAAATCACAAATCACCAAATCTGGAATATATTCGATGGCCTTTTCGAGTCCTTGTTGTCCGTCAATAGCTTCGATGATTTGATATTGATTTTCGAAAATGGCACGCATATAAACTCGCAAATCAGGATTGTCTTCTACCAAAAGCACAATCGGCCACTGCCCCTCAGTGGTACTTTCTGATTCATTGCTACTTTGTACTAATGCTGGCAGAGGGGGTATCATTTCTAAGTAATCATGCTCAATGATTTGATCCTCCCAAGTCATTCTTCCAATAGGGATATTGACGGCAAAGATAGTTCCTTTGCCTACTACACTTTCTACATTTACATTTCCTTTCAGCACTTCGATGAGCTCTTTGACCAAAGCCAATCCAATCCCTGTTCCTTCATAGTGACGGCCAGCCGAATTGTCAACCTGATAAAAACGGTCAAAAATATGAGGCAGCCTTTCGGGTGCAATTCCAATTCCAAAATCATGCACCACGATTTTGAGTTCTTCTAGGGTAGTTTGCACTCTTACATGAACACGACCATTTTGGGGCGTAAACTTAAAAGCATTGGAAAGTAAATTGGTAACGATTTTTTCGATTTTGTCCGCATCAAAATAGGCCTCCTCGTGGGTATAGGTTTGTTCGTAATGAAAAATAATATTCCGACTTTGAGCCAATGATTCAAAAGACCCAAACAAGTGCCGTAGATGAAGTGCTAAATCTCCTTTTTGTATTTCAGGTTGTAGCTTTCCTGCTTCTAGTTTTGATAAATCGAGCAGTTGATTAATCAATGATTGCAAACGCATAATATTACGTTGCATTATCTCTACCAATCTCTCTCCGGGGTATTTTTTCTGAAAATCAGCAAGCGGCCCAATCAATAGCGTAAGAGGCGTCCTAAACTCGTGAGAGATATTAGTAAAAAAATTAGTCTTGAGTTCATCAAGTTCTTTGAGTCGTGAGGCTTGCTCTTGATTGAAGCGCAATTCTTTTTGGGATACCAAACATGCCTTTTCATAATTTTGGATAATCCGGCTCAAAAACACGCCAAACACAAAGATTTCGGAAATAAAACAGAAGTTGGCAAAAGCAAAAATCCACCCAAAATTGACCCAACTCACGAGCCGCATCTGAATAAAGATATAGCTCCCAATTCCCAACAAAAAAGGTACCGAATAGTACCAATTAAGGGGGTATTTTCGCCATACGGCCACAATATACAATGCAAAAATACTTAATTGAGTACAGATGATTAAGTAAGTACTTGCTTTGAGCCAATACCACCGATAATCAAATATGATACCCAAAGCCAACACAAGCGTAAGCGCCACTACTATTTTGAAAGCATGACTTACAAACGAAGGAAACCTCGCAATCGGCAAAATAGCCGTAGCAGCCAAAACCTGACCAATTGGCAAAACATGATAACTAAGGAAATTGATGGTCAGAGCCGTAGTGACATTGTTGGTAAAAAAGCCTCCCAGAACTCCCACAAACCCCCAATAGGCAAACGACCGCATAATAAGCAGAATAGAATAACGCCTGAAAGCCAGCTCTTTGACCACGAATGCCGCCAACAACAACACATACACCAACCTCAAAACAATGAGGCCATTGATAAAGCTCTCTGACTTGGCATCATCAATCTGCTCTTCCGCCATAGCTTCGGGAGTCAGAATCGTAAATCTTCCATACAATCCCCTCTGACTCAATATTTTAACATAAAAAACCTTTTCTTCTTGATATCCAATTTTAAAATTTATGTAAGGGTTGTCTCTCTTCGCATTGCCACGAGCTACAAGTGCCCCTTTCTTTATTTCCTGAAAATCCCCGTCGTCTTGTTGCACAAAAAACGAAACATATTCGGCAAAAAAATTACTCCAATCCAATATCCAATCGTCTTGGGCGGGATGTGTATTTTTAACCTTAAACTTTACCCAAAAGGCTTCATCAGAAAATGGGATAAGAATTGATCTCTGGGAAAAAGGTGTGAATACTTGCTGTTGGACTTGCGGAAACGAAAGAGAGGCATTTTTATCTTCAAAAACCGCTATTTTCTCCGTGATATTTATTGATTTTGTACTTGGAGTGAGGCTAACCTCTTGGCTAAGTGCAATGAAAGAACAAAAACAGCAAACAACAAAGAAGAGTATTTTCATTGCAATAGGGTAAGAATTTTTTAACGTTTGGTACTATAAAATATCCATTTTTAAAAGAGTTCGTTTTGCAAAAACTAACTCTTTTGACAACAAAAGTGTACCATATAGGATTCCAAAGATAATTAATAACAAAAAAGGAAGTCAAGTAACTCGGTATTTTATAGGAATAAAAATGGTCAACGGCTAGGTGAAGGTATATCACTATCTTGAGTGAAAACCTTTTGGGGCGAACAAAAAATATTTTGAATAAGCTCCTAAAAAAACACCGCACCAAGCAGCAAATGCTACTTGGTGCGGCATGGAGGATAAGCTAAAGTAACGCTAGTAATTGGCTACCGAATAGAGTTGATTAAAGAGCAGTTTAAACGTGCCTTGCGCTTGAGTTCGGAACGTAATCTCTGGTCCAAAAGCGTAGAGTTTGCCCGCACCCACGGGGGCTTCGAAGGCTGCTACGCCATCCTGAATATAAGCCTGACCCCACGCCCAACCACTGCGGAGGGGTTTGGCGGTCGAAAACCACGCTAAAGGCTTCACTTGTCCTTTAGCTACTGCCGCTGGTGCAAGTTTGAAGACTGGGCTCGAATCGAAGTAAACATCCGTTTGCCCAGACATTCCCCACGTAGCTGCTTGCGTAGAATCGAGCGTAACGCGTAAGACACTTCCAGGAATATAATATTTTTCGGCTGGCAGTGGGCGTTCTAAGCCTGCGTTGGTCATTTCATTGAGAGCACTTTTTACGGGCAAGCCCAAATGATATGCCAAATTGGTGCTACTTCCAATGGTCACTACTTTTCCGCCTTCTTCTAAAAATTTCTTAATCTGCGGAATAGATTTGTTGGCAGTAATACGCCCTAGCCAACGATGATATTCGGCGGGAATGTCTTCTGTCTTGGGCTCTCGACTAGAATAAATGCTATAAATATCGTTGTCGCGGCCACCTCCTGCGGCAGGAATTGCCCGCGTCACAAAAATGATTACATCAAATTTTTTGCGTAAATCACCCCCATCGATATCTTGTGCGTACACCACTTGCATCGGAAACTTATACTGCTCCATCAACCAACGTACCCAACCCGACGGCATAGAGCCTCCGTAGTTGTCCCAAAGTGCAATTTTTAGCGGTGCTACTTTGGCCAATCCACTCGTTGGACGTTTGGCAACTCCACTTACTTCGATTCCCAATTCTTTGGCCGCTTTTTCTAAAATAGGTTTGGCTTTGGCCGAAGCAGGTACGTAAAATGCCCCCGCCTCTACCGACGACTTACTGGCTAATCCTTGTGGTAAACGGTACACTTCTACACCCGCACTCAACAACTCGTTGACCGTCATAAAAGTATTGTTGGCTTGGGCACTCAAGGTATATCCACCTGCCGCTGCACTCTCTATTTTTCCAGCAGGAGATTGCACTTCTCCGTACGGAACCGCTTGGAAAGGCCCGTCAAATCCGTCTAAAACACGGTCAAATTCTACACCCATTTGATAAGCAAGGGTCCATCCAGCAGCATCATAAGGACGCGTAGGAGGCCCACCCGGATAAGGAAAATCGTTGGGGTGATCTTGGGGCTCAAACATATCTAATACGTGAGGGCGAAATGCCTGTGCTGTTTTGACTACATACGAACCCGCAGGGTAAGTTTTGCCACCCACACTAAACTCGGCGGTAGCTTTATGTACCAAAATACCTGTTTTAATCAAAGCATTGACAAACTTAACTGCCGTAGGAAAGTCACGTTGGGTAGAAGGAATAATATATCCACGTGCATCACGAAGATTTTTATCTTTTAATACCGCATCATAATATTTTACGGGTATTCCGCCTCTAAACCCAAGTGGGTCGTTGGCGGCATTGGTCGAATCAGGCTTAGAACTTCTATCGCTTTTTTGAGCAGCCGTAATGGCATCTACTTTTTTGGGAGAGAGTGTCCAGTAATCAGTGCTACCACGCTCGATTGAGTTTCTACCCATGTGATAAATATTGTACAACAACTCGTCGCTGTGGCGAGCGGCATAGTCCAGTACGGCGTAGTTGAGCGACAAAGAATAGTCAATTGATTGCTTAAAGTGCCATTTTTGGGGAGTTACTGGAAAAGGAGTAGCTCCATTCGGAATCAAACGATTGGGAACAAGCGGCACATTTTCGGGAGTAGGCCCGCCGATGATTTCGGTCAAAAGCCCAATCATATTGTGGAAGTGCGTAGTGGTACGCAAACCTCCATTGTACCAAGTAGAAAAAACCGAACCACTAAGGCGGGTAAACCCGGGCTTATCTTCGGAAATAAGACGATTGACCATCGCAGCTCCTACTGCATCAATTCCTGTTATCATCAATGGATGAAATACGTAATTGAAAGGGTCGCGATAAGGAGGCCCTGCCAAAATCGAGCCCGCAGGGCCACGTTGGTGATGGTTGTACATAATCTGAGGAATCCACTCCACAAACAACTGACGGCCAATATTTTGCGATTCTTTCATGTGCAACATAAAAAAGTCACGGTTGTTGTCGTGTCCCACGTATTTTTGGTACAAACGAGGCAACTGATCAAGTGAACGCTTTTCGGGTGTAGGATTGCGCATATACCAATTCCCCACCAATTCGTGTCCGTCAGGGTTGGCATGGGTAAGTAGCACCACTACGTTGTCAAGAATCCGCATATTTTCGGGGTCTTTGCGGCTTATGAGTTGCCATGCCGTTTCGATAAGCTGCATTGTACCTACCGTCTCTGTGGAGTGAAGTCCTCCGTCAATCCATACGACCGCCTTGCCTTCATTGGCCAACGCCCGCGCTTGCGCTTCGTTGATACCTTCAGCGCGTGCCATTTTGGTCGAAATCTCCTGATAACGAGCCAACTTTTTGAGGTTTTCGGGCGATGACACAATCAACATATACTGGTGACGACCTTCTTCGGTCATTCCAATATCTACTAACTTTACTCTGTCAGAAGCAGCCAATTTTTTAAAATAGGCTTCTGTTTGGGTATAATTAGAGAGTTGATAATCATCACCAATGTTAAACCCAAAATGTTCTTTGGGAGAAGGTATCGTTTGGGACCATGCCACCGTAATACCCAACAGCAACATGATAAGAAGTGATTGAAGAAAATTTTTAAGCATAGTTGAAATAAAGAAGTGTATGAAAAAATTAAAGATGATTCCAATTGATAATCGCATTCCAAAGCAGCGGCGCATCGTGGTGATTTAGAAAACGGTGTAAAGGGTCAAACGTGAATGCAACCACACGACCTTGCCCTACCGGCACGTTAAAAATCCCGCCGTGCCCGATGATCGTTTGTTCGTTGCGTACCATGCCAGATAGTACATACAGGTCTTCCTTTTTAGGAGGCTGATTGTCGAGTGTTTTCACTACTTTTTTGTTGGGCATTCCCATGATGGGTCCCTTATACTCTTCGTCTTCTTTGAGGAGTTTGGTACCATACTGAAGAAGCATCATGTCACGGTCTCGCTTTTCGGTTTGCAACAAAGGCCCCATGCCTTTAAAAAGATAAAATACCTCAGGGTAGCCGTACAGAATCGGATGCTCTTTTTGACGGGCCTTGACCTGCACCACCGACCCCGGATGAAAAAGCGTAGGCGCATTATAGACTTTCAAATCGCGCGCTATTCCTGCTTCTGCTATCATCATAGAGGTATTGTCGAGGGTAATAAGTACGCCACCTGCTTCCACAAATTTTTTGAGTTGCCCTACCCCTTCAAACCCCGGCCCACCTGTCATATCAGGCGTTGAGTCGGGCATGCCATGTGAAGGAAACTCATTGGTTTTAGTATAAGCAAGAGGACCAAATTTCGGGTCAATTTCGTGGATAAAATCACTCACTCCGCCCCGCATTCGAGGCATTAAAATAACGTCAAATTTTTTCCTCAAATCACCCGCTTTCAGCATGTCTTTGTGAATAGACGTATAAGGAATACCACGCTGCTCAAAAGTATAACGCGCCCAGCCTTCATCTTGGGTATTGTACCAGCTATGATAAATAGCCACGCGAGGGGTAACGATTTCGTGCTGTTTGACACTAGGGAGGGTTTTGGTGGATTGTAAATCAACCCCAAACTGAGTCGTCAGCTGCTTGGCTTGCTCGGCCGTGATTCCTTTGAATACGATGCTTCCCGCCGCTAGGGTATCCTTCAAGCCTTCGACGGTAGTTTTGGCATCTAAAACCACCGCTTTAGCGTCTTTGTTTTGGGAATAAAGCCAATAAATTGCGGGCAATACTGTATTTTGGGCTTTGTAGGGAAGTACATAATTGCTTCCTTCTCCTTTGATTTCGCCTACGTATTTCACGTCGTTGGCTACCATTTTAAGGTCACTAAGTTGATACTTTACGGTATCTTGCGGAGTTACCGTAACACCATACAAGTACCCCATCATCCAAGCAATATCATCGTACGGTGGAAACTTCGCTTCTTTAGGATAATTTTGTTTGGTCAACAACGACACCGCCAAATTGCGGTAAGGTTGGTTCAACAAAACCACATAATCTCCATGATTAGCACCTGATTCGGCTTTGTGAATTTCGATGCCTTGCCCCCGAAGCTGATTTACCAAATAGGCCGCCATTGCAGGGTCGCGTTGATTTTTAGGAATTACAAAAGCCCGTGGCGTTTCGTCTGTTCCCTTTTTGATATTGTTAAGACTTTTTTGATAAAAGTTTTTCAACAACAACTGACCATTGGTAGCCGCATAAGACAAGGAAGCTATTACGCCTGCCTGCATATAATTGATATTGTTGCGAAACGACCAATTCACTTTTTCGGTAGCTGGATAAGGCCGATACCATTCTTTGCTCGTAACCGCATCGCCTGCATATTTTTGGTTAGACAAATCGCGCAAATAAGTATTGGCACCTGCATTGCCAAAAGTCTCATAAAAACGCCCGATAGAGTTGTGATTGTTGGCCACCCAAATACCATACCCCGGATACCATCCGTCATAAAATGCCCAATTGAACGCCCCTGGCAAACCTTGAGCAGCAAGGGAAGTCATATCGTGATCGGCCATGACTTGCCATTCGCCGATAGTGATAGGGTCGATGGTTTCGTTGTAAGGCCCTGTCCCAGTGGATATATACAGCAAAGGCACCGATTCGTGCAAGTCGAGCATAGCTATCGGATGCCAATCGTAGTAGATTTTATAAATGGTTTTGGTAATGGCTTGCGATATCTGAAGACCATCGCGGTTGTTGTCGTGGTAAGTATACTTACCCCAGTAGGGAGGCGATTTTGGGAAGCCATCATCATAAGACTTACGAGCCTTAGAATAGCGATAATACCAATCTACTTGCTTGTCCCAGCCGTCGGGTTCGGAGACGGGATTGATGAGTACAATTATATTTTCACGAATGGCCTTGATATCAGGCGCTTGGCTTGTTACTAAGCGATAGGCCAATTCCATCAGCATTTCAGGAGAGCCCATCTCAGGAGAGTGCATTCCTCCATTGAGATAATAAATCACCTTAGAATCCACCAAAATCTTACTGACATCTTGCCCCGCTAACTTGCGGGGGTCGGCTAGAAGAGCTAGTTGTTTTCTGTAATGTTCAAGTTTTTTGAGGGTTTCTTTGCTCCCAATTGCGATCAGATTCATCGGGCGTCCTTCTTCACTTACACCTGCTTGGTGCATGGTAATATGCGGCGAGGTTTCGGTCAATTTTTGGAAATACCCATAAATTTCGGAAGTACGATGCAGTACTCCTTCTGCTCCAATGATAGTACCGAAATGCTTGAGCGGAGAAGGCACTTTTGTATCAATAGGGAGATTCAATACCGACGAAGGCAAGAATTTGGTATCGGTCGTAAACTCTTTTATTTTTTGGTTGTAGGCTTCGTCAATCACCTGAGCTTGCAGCGACAAGGCACACAATCCCAAAGTAAGAGCAGAGTAGAGTTTTTTCATAGGAATACGATTTTATAAATGAAGCCTCCATTGATGAGCCACAAGCCGCAACCAATGGAGGCGTTTTTATCTTATTTTTCGGCAGTGCCCATTCCCAAATGATTCCAGTGCATCAACACATTCCATACCATAGGGGCATCGTGATGGTTGATGTAGCGGTGCAGCGGATTGAAGGTAAAAGCCACGATTCGCCCTGCTCCTACTGGCACGTTGAAAATTCCTCCATGACCAACAATGGTCTGCTCATTTTTTACCATTCCCGACAATACGTAAGATTCTTCTTTTTTTGGAGTGGCTTTCTTTGCTTCTTTTTCTACCTTCTTATCAGGAAGCCCCATGATAGGCCCTTTATATTCTTCTTCATCTTTGAGGGGCTTGGTTCCATACTGAAGCACCATCATATCACGATTATGCTTTTTGGTTTGTAAAATAGGAGCAATACCTCTAAAAATCGGAAACACCTCTGGGTAGCCATACAAAATCGGGCTATCGGTTTGGCGGGCTTTGGCCTGCACAATCGACCCTGGATGAAACAATCCCGCCGCTTCGGTTTTTTCCAAATCACGCGTGATACCCGTCTCGGCTATCATAGTCGCCGAATTTTCCAAAGGTACCAATACTCCTCCTGCTTCCACAAATTGTTTGAGTTTATCAAGCCCCTCAAAGCCCGGACCGCCTGTCATGTCGTCGGTCGCATAAGGAATACCATGCGAAGGATATTCCGAGGTTTTAGTGTAAGGAAGGGGACCAAATTTTTTATCAATTTCGTGAATAAAATCACTCGCCGAACCTCTCATCTTGGGTACGACAATCACGTCAAATTTTTGTTTTAAATTACCTGCTTTGAGGTCGTCTTTGTGAATAGAAGTATAAGGAATGCCACGTTGCTCAAAAGTAAATCTTACCCATCCTTCGTCTTGGGTATTGAACCAGCTATGATAAATCGCTACCTTGGGCAACGTCAATTCATGCTGTTTGGTAGTAGGGAGTGTGGTGACAGGCCATAAATCTATGCCAAACTGTGAGGCTATTTTCTTGGCATCTTCAGCAGCAAGTCCTTGTAATACAATAGAGCCAGCACCTAACGTATCTTTGACTCCAGCCACTGCTGTTTTGGTTTCCAAAACGCTGATTTTAGTGGACTTACCTTGATTTTTGAGCCAATAGAGTGCCGGTAAAACGGTGTTCTGAGCTTTGTAATTGATGACATAGTTGGTGGCTTCTCCGTCCACTTTTCCTGTGTATTTGGCATCCTCGGTAAGGAGTTTAAGATCTGATGCCGAAAAAGTAAGGGTATCCTGCGCTTTTACATCTACGCCATTGAGGTAGCCTAAAGTCCATGCAATATCATCATAAGGCGGGAATTTGGCTTCTTTAGGGTAGTTTTGTTTGGTCAGCAACGATACCGCCAAATTGCGATAAGGCTGCTCCAACATCACCACATAATCTCCTTGGTTTTTACCACTTTCGGCTTTGTGAACTTCGATACCTTGGCCGCGCAATTGATTCACCAAATAGGCTGCCATCGCAGGGTCGTTTTGGTTTTGCGGAATCACAAATGCCTTGGGCGATTCTTCTTTGCCTTTTTTGAGCGCATTGAGTCCTTTTTGGTAAAAATTTGTCAACAATACCCTCTTGTTATTGGCCGCATACGACAATCCTGCCAATACCCCCGCTTGCATATAATTGATGTTGTTGCGATACGACCAGTTTACTTTTTCGGTGGCAGGATTGGGGCGGTACCATTCTTTGCTCGTAACGGGGTCACCTGAGTACTTCTGAGTCGATAAATCACGTACATAAGTGGTGGCACCAGCGTTGCCAAAAGTTTCATAAAAACGGCCTACGGAATTGTGATTGTTGGCAATCCAGAATGCGTAACCGGGATTCCATCCGTCATAAAATGCCCACGTAAATACCCCCGGTAATCCCTGCGAAGCGAGTGAGGTCATTTCGTGATTGGCCATAACTTGCCATTCGCCGATAGTTATGGGGTCGATAGATTCGTTGTAAGGCCCCGTACCTGTTGAAATATACAACAACGGAACCGACTCATGTAAGTCCAACATAACCGTAGGATGCCAGTCAAAATAAATCTTGTACATGGCTTTGGTCAGGGCTTGCGACATCTGCAAGCCGTCGCGGTTGTTGTCGTGGTAAGTGTATTTACCCCAATACGGTACTCTTGGAAAACCGTCTTCGAAGTTGGTGCGATTTTTGGTGTATCTATTGTACCAATCCACTTGTTTGTCCCAGCCATCGGGTTCTGATACAGGATTGATAATGAGAATGATATTATTACGAATGGCTTTGATTTCGTCAGATTGTCCGGTGATGAGTCTGTAGGCCAATTCCATCACCATTTCGGGAGAGCCCATTTCAGGAGAGTGAAGACCGCAGTTGATATAATATACTGGCTTGCTATCTCCTAGTATTTTTTCTACCTCTTGAGCCGATATCTTACGAGGGTCGGCCAACAAAGCCAATTGCTTTTGATAGTGCGCCACTCGTTTGATGGCATCCTCGTTGCCAATAGTCACCAATTGAATGGGTCTGCCTTCTTCGCTCGTACCTACTGGGCTAATTTTAACAAAGGGTGAAACTTGCGATAATTTCTGAAAATAGCCATAAATCTCCGTGGTGTGGTGTAAGACCCCCGGTGCGCCAATAATAGTTCCAAAATGTTTGAGAGGAGAAGGCACCTTGGGGTCATCGGCAAGATTGAGAACCGAAGAAGGCAAAAAACGGGTGTCGGTAGTATACTCTTTGATTTTTTGATTATAGGTCTCATCAATTTTTTGCGCCTGCAAAGAAGAAGCTACCGACAACGCAACACATGAGACAAATAAAGGTTTAAATAGATGTTGGAAGTGCATATAAGTTAGGTTAAGAAAAGTGTAAGCTGATGAAGCGAACAATATTTAAAGATTACATTATATCCTTCTTATTTCAAGTTTCGCCAAAATTTAATTTTTAATATTTCAATTTTTCCCAATAAACTACATCAAATATAAAAATAATACCAACTTTTTAACGACTATTGGTTACTTAGTTAAGCAATTATACTAAGTATTACCAAGACTTTTGACTTCGTTTTCTTTATTTGAGGACGCGATTGTAAGTGTGTGAGCATTCAAAATTAAAATCATTGGGTATATGAAATAGGCATATCACCCCAAGATGCGACGAACAGGCATAAATTGCACCTGAAAATTGTGGAAAGCACGGCTTTGGAAGACTACTAGGTCTTTCAAAAGGCAAATAAATGACCGTGGAAAAATCAATAATCCAATACTTATTTTCAGCCACTCTTCTACTCAGCCGATTATTTTGGAAACTCTCGCTCCAAAATTCCTCTATCTTTGCAATCACCTTTTGAGTCAGAAAACAAGCTCAACTTTCAAAAAGATTACGTCACCCAATCCATCTATCAAAATGCCAAGCTGGTACTTAGGAAAAATCAAATATCAACAAGAACAAGAAAACGGCGCTCTCAAAACCATTTCGGAGGCTTATTTAGTCGACGCTGTATCATATACCGATGCAGAAGCTCGCCTATATCGAATCGTAGCCGACAATACCCCTGACTTCCAAATCAGTAGCCTTACTCGTATGAAACTCTCCGATGTATTTCACTTTGAAGAAGAAGGCGGAGAAAAGTGGTTTAAATGTAAGATGTTTTATGTATCTATCGACGAAAGCAAAGGCAAAGAGAAAAAAATTGTTAGCTACATGCTTGTCAATGCTGATAGCCCCAAACAAGCTATCGAACGCATCGAAAAAAGCCTCGCTACAATGCTTGTTCCGTATGAGCTTACGGATGTAAATCTTACGCCTATTTTGGATGTATATCCTTATTCGCCGGAAGATGAGGCACAACAAGCCCCCGAAGGATTTCGTCCTTTAGCCGAAGTATTGGCCGAACGTGCCGAATCACAGTAGCAATCATACGAAAAAGCCCTCAAGTATTGAAACTTGAGGGCTTTTTCTATCGGCGCCGACCCGAAACAGGTGGACTGCTTGAGGGAACTTCTGGCGCATGGAATTTTTTACGATAAGCCCCACCCAAATCAGGTAGTATATTTGCTATGTAAATACCACCATTACGAAACACCAAATTGACCGAGTATGTTTTGTCGTGCGGCACTTCGTCAAAATACGCAGGACTCCACTTGGGCATATCTCGAATCAGCTCAGCAAGGTGTTTGACTGAGAGCAGTTGATTACTTCCAAACCGATTGAGAACTGCTACACTATCTGCTTGAATCAATAAATCCAAGGCATAAAACTCATTTTGGGTACCCACATTCACTCCTTTTAGTTTCTTACGAATGTAGGATTGTAAAGCATAATCGCCTCCAGGAAACTGAGGTTCGCGAAAAAACTCAAAAAACGGTATTTCTTCTCCTGAACGGTCGTAGCAATACCCCGCTTTTCGCATCCCTGAGCGATGAATTTCGCGACGTTTGAGGCTTCCATCTTCATAATACACCCTAAACTCTCCAAATAGCTCATTGTTGCGATAATCGGCAATCCAATAAAGCTGCCCACTTGGATAAAATCCCTTCGAAAACCCTTGCCGTATGCCTTCTGGGTAATCTTTGAAATTGGTTTCGGTCATCAGCATCCCCGATTTATCGAAAGTCCTGAAGGTGGCAAAACGCCTTTTTTTATCATGAAATATCAGTTCCTCATCATAAGTAGGAAAACTTTTGCGGTAGATTTTTGTCCACAATGAGTCGCGAGGTGAAGCTATTGCTATATCTGCTAGTAAAACAAACACAAGGAGGCAAGTTGTTCTGATTTTCATAGCTTTTTGAGATTTGAACTTCGTCAGTTTACTGAAAACAACTAGGCCGCATCGGCTAACAACCGCTCAAGCCGGTAAACTGCTTTTTGGTGGAACGATAAAAACAAATGATGGTAGTGGTGATTATGTATTTTTGGAATATATCAATAGAGATTAGCCATTATTCAAAGATAAACAATCTAGACTGCTAAACAAAATCATCGTCGCTGATACTTTGTAAGTACTGGCGATGGTGATTTATTACTACGTACTAAATTATTAAAAATAGGAACAACAGCAGTAATTTTTACCACCTTTTCCTCCCATGAGAATGAGGGAACCTCCAGTAAATCAGCCACGGACGGTCCCAGCAAAAATCGCATTTGTGCCACAGGAAAGTTGCTTAAAGCTTCCGTAGGCGCTTGCTGACGCAAGACTTGCATCAATGCTTTGGTAAGTCCTACTCCTGCTTCCGAAACCCTAAACTGTCGTTTGACAATGGCACGGTCGAGATGGTAGGCTTCTCTCAAATGCTGTGGTACTAATTTATCCTCCAATCCCAACAAATACCCCACCACATTCCAAAAATGAAGATAAGCTTCTTCTTGTGCCACAGGGGCAAAAATCCCTAATTTGCGCAGACCTTTGATTACAATGTAAGAAAAAGCAAGATTGGTACCAGCCATATCTTCTTGATTCACAGGCACACCCCAAGCATTATCCCATTGTCCTGAATGATACGTAAAATAACGTACCACCGCGTGCATCAAGCGAATTTTGAGGATTTTGGTAAGATTACGGCCATTAGGCCAATCACGCTCCTGCATGATACCAAACACAAACTCGCCCGTTTCTTCAAGACGCTTAAAAGTGTCGTTTTTGATACGTTGAGAAAGCCAAAGCACTTGTGCTCCTTCTGCTGCTGCATAACAATACGGCAGCGAATAACAGCCTAGTATGAGGGCAATCTGTTGGTTGTATTTCCAAAAAAAAGCCAATGCCTGCTGTATTTGCCTACTGTCGGCAAACGCTGGGAGTTTTTGGTGCGCCTCAAAAAACTGCTTTACATAAGCCGGCCATTGGCTAGTCGATAAGTCCTGAAAATCACCCAAATAACGCATAAAACGCCCCAATCCTTCTCTACCTTGGTCTTGTGCTAAGAGGGCAATCACCCTATCGGCCACAGGGTCGCCTTGTTGGCGATAAGGTGATAAAAAATTGTCGTCAAAAATGCGAGAAGTGAGGAGGCTAGTCATAGGAAAAATGCTAAATGTTTATCTCCTTAAAAACAACTTTTCCCCCCCAACGGTTTAAACAATAAATGGCTTTATGACGCGCGCGTTTTGTTTTTTAAGTTCTACAAAAAGACGATTGAGCATTTCTTCGTCGCGGTATGTGCCGATAATCGACCCCCCAGAGCCCGTAAATGAAGCCGACGCCCCACAAGCACGTGCAGTATCAATCATGGCCTGATTTCGCTCCGTGATCGTCATGATTTGGCCTCTAAAGTTGAAGTTTTGATTTACCAAGTCATGCAATTTTTCATAATCTTGGTTTTTGATAACCTCACGTCCTTCACCTGCTACATTGGCGATGTTTTGCAGCGTACCTACTACATGTGGGTCACCTTGCTCCCACCGCTGACGAATGGTATTAAGGACTTTTCCCGATACTTTACTCAAATCAGTTTTATAAGCAATATACAACTTAGGCAACAAACGGGGGTCAATGGACTCATAATGTCCATACCCTTGGCTTTCTATTAAATCGCGCGAAAAATCCATGTACACACAGCCTTCATAACACTGAATAACCCTGTCTTGAAGCCCAGCCGTAATTCCTAGCTCCTCTACTTCGGCTTTCAAGGCCAACGTCGGCAAAATAGGCAAAGGAATTTCCACTTTATAAAATTGCATCAGCGCTCGCAAAGTAGCTACTACAATGGCACTTGAGCCTGCCAAACCCACCTGCCGTGGAATCGTAGTACGATAGCGCACCGTGAAGTTTTGGTTAGAAAGCCGAATGCCTTCTTTTTCGCAATACTCCACAAATTTCTTAATAGCTGCTTTTATGAGAGGAATTCCACCGTGGTACCCTAGCGTGCTGATGGTATCGCGTAGATGAAATATATTTTTGAAAATGTGCGAATCTTGGACTTGTGGCTCAATCTGTAGCTCAGGCGATTCGTGTAAAGTAATAGAAGCTCCAAAGTTACGAACTGAAATAGAGATGGTCTTTCCAAAATAACCGTCGGAAGGGTTTCCTAATAGCCCTGCACGGGCGTAAGCGCGGGTTTCAATCATTTTATGGTCAAACAAAATTAGATTGCGAAACTTGGCAAGTTATAGGCAAATACCCCTGAAGCTTGTCAAGTCTTAACAGATGTTGAAAATCTTTATCTCGCAAAATAAAACAAAAAACCCGTCAGATATTGAAAATCTCTCGGGTTTCGTCTCAAGCTAACAATTAATTTATGTTTTCAGGCTTTTACTTCTTGGTTTTTATCTCTAAAACACCGTTTTTACCTTTATCTCCGTATTTTTTTATTGCCCCTTCTCCTTTTAGTACATTGACACTTTCTATTTTGTTAGGCCCCATTTTGCGAACCTCTTCTTGCGAAGATTCTTTATCATCTACCAAAAAATAGGGTAAATCATCGGTATGAAGACCTAAAAAATTTGAAGCAGAAGGGTCTGTAAGTCTAAGAGTAAAATTCTTGTCGTCATTTTTGGCGGCCGCTTTTTTAGAAATGATTCTTACAACCCCATTTTTTGCCTCTGAGCCATAGATACGAACCGCCGCGTCGTTTTTCACTACCTCAATCGATTCTATATCATCTGGATTCAAGGCTTCTACTCCCTTTTTGAGAGGTGCCCCATCTAGCAGTATCAAAGGTTCTTCATTAGGATTGGATGCATGTCCCAATTGTATTTTTACTTCCTTACCATGAAGGTTTGCCTCGTCGTTTGTTTCATTCTGCGCCGATTTCTTATCCAATTCAAAATGAATGGGCAAGTTGTATCTTACATTGACAGGCTTGCCGTCTTGCATTCCAGGCTTCCAAGCCGGCATGGTTTTTACCAAACGCAGCGCCTCTTCGTCACATCCAAATCCAATCCCCTTTATCACCCTTATATCGGTAAATGACCCGTCTTTTAGCACTACAAAACTTATAAATACTTTTCCACTTACATAAGCACGCTTTGCAGGTGCAGGGTATTTCATGTTAGCTTGGATGTATGGGCCTAGGGCTTTCATGCCCCCTACAAACTCTGGACTTTGCTGTACTACGCTATACACCTTGTCTCCATTTTTTAAAAGCTCAGGTGGTGGCGGAAGAGTAGCCTCTTTTTTGGTGACAGGCATATTTTTTAAATTGGGGCCTTCATAAAGTGCTATCTTCATTACCTTGGTGGTATTGGCTTTGCCCGCCACCGGAATCACTCGCGTTTTAAATCCAATAAACTCCACCAAAAGCTCGGCATTAGTAGGTATATCACTAAACACAAAGGCTCCTTTGCTATCGGTGCTGGTGCCTCGTTGGCTCCCATTCAATATCACACTCACTCCGGGCATGCCTTTGCCATCTCTAGCATCCACAACGGTCCCTTTGACCGTCATCATCCCTTGGTTAGAAATTTCGACTACGTCTGGCTTAATCTCAATCACTTCTACCGAGCGAGCGGCAACCATTGAAATCAAAACTCCTGCTACTGGTACTGCCAGAAGATACCTTCCTAGTACCCATCTCGAACTACGATTTTTGGTCAACATGGCTATTCTATTTTTAAGTTGTGATACATCAAAAAAGTTGTTGGTCAATACTTGAGGTGGTACACCTAGCGCATAACTTGCCAGCCTCCTTGCATACCCAAAGCGGTCGCCTTCGGTAGCGAGCTCATCTGCAATAAACTCGTGAATTTCTTTGAGAGAACGTTTGTAATAAATCAATATCGGATTAAACCAACACAGGGCTTGTACAACTTCTATCAAAAGCAAATCCCAACTATGTCGTTGTTTGATATGTACTAGCTCATGTCTCAAAATCACATCAGCATAGGCCGACGAATCATTTTCGGCAATGACCAAATAGTTAAGAAATGAAAAAGAAGAAACATTTCCCGCGGTATTTTTGACAAGTACATAGCCCCCTATACGTTGTTTATACCCCTCATTGATGAGCCTGCTCAAATGCCACAATCGGTATCCCAGCCGCCCCAACATCACTAATAGCCCTATCACATACAACCCCAGCAGCACTGCCTCGGTCGATACCACAGGCTCTGCCTGAGGAGCTACTTCGGTCATTAGCTCAGGATCTAAATAGATAGGTGTACTACTTGGTTTTATTTTTACTTCTTCGGTGAAAGTCACCCAAGGTGCTCCAAACGACAGTAACAAGGCTGCTAATAGATAAAATCGATTGAAGTTAAAATAAGTATGCTTGCGCAATACAAGCCAATACACTGCATAGAGGGCAATCATGCCTCCGCTTACTTTTAAAAGATAGGTTAAGTGTTCCATGGATATTGGTCGGGAGGTTTAGGAAGTATAGAGAGCTATGGGTAGGAGCCCATAGCTATTTTTTGTTAATCTTTATTTTGTAACATTTTTATAATCTCGTCGGCATCTTTAAGGCTCAAATTGTTGTCTTGTACAAAAAACGAAACCAATTCCTTCAAAGAACCTGAGAAATAATTGTTAACGAGCTTGTTGGCTTCGTACGCACGATAATCTTCCTTGGTCACAATTGGGAAATATTCGTAGGTTTTACCACTGATCGCTCGGTGGTCTATAAACCCTTTTTGCTCTAGTATCCTGATGAATGTAGAGACTGTATTGTAAGCTGGCTTAGGATCGGGTAAATGCTCAATGACATCCCATACTACGCCTTTTCCCAAATCCCACAGGATTTGCATGATTTCTTCTTCGGCTTTTGTTAATTCTCTCATAGTGGTTTGTGATAGGTAGTAATACGATTCAAAGTAAAAACTAAAATATTAGTTTTCCAAATTATTTAACTAATTTTTTAGTAAAAACTCAACAAAAAGAAAAGTAGAGAAAGACAGCAATGGCACCTAACCGTTTTACAAGCTGACTATCAACACTTTACAATAAACACTTTTAATAATAGGTTTGTTTATTATTTTTTGCGAGGGCCTCTTACGGCCACAACCGCAATTTCGAGGGCAGCCCCTCCTGGCAGATTATTAACCCCAACGGTAGCGCGAGCAGGAAAATTGCCTTCAAAGTACTTTCCGTAAATTTCGTTGATTTTAGAAAAGTAAGTTAAATCTTTGACATAGATAGTAGTATTTACAATATCGGCTAGGCTAAGATTAGCAGTCTTCAAAATGGCTTTGATATTGTCCATTATTTGAGCAGTTTCGGCCTCTACTCCACCCGCTACTATCTGCCGAGTTTGAGGATTGAGGCCAATTTGCCCCGCCACAAAAACCATCCCATTGGCCTCTACCGCTTGGCTATAAGGGCCAATGGGAGCAGGTGCTTGTTCTGTTTGAATGACTTTCTTTTGAGCGATACAGAAGACGGTACTAAAAAGGAAAAATAAAGTAAAGATATTTTTTTTCATAAAAATAGTTTTGGTTTTTAATTATTGACAAATAAGACTCCTAACTTGCCTCCCAAATTCGTATTTTTCAATCTAAAAACCAACTTTCAGCATGAGCTTCCAATCCCTCACTGAAAAAATCACAACCCTTGTAGGCACTGATAGTGGCCTCGACGCCTCCATCAAATTTGTTACTGAAGATGGTGTTATTTTAGTAGATGCCAAGCAAGTACCAAATGTAGTAAGTACCCAAGACGGGGAAGCCGATTGCACTTTCGATATTTCTACGGCCGATGCTTTGGCTCTTTTAAGCGGTGAGCTTCATCCCATGACAGCATTTATGTCGGGTCAATTGAAGATAGAAGGGGATATGGCAGTAGCCATGAAAATCGCCCAAACGTTTAGCGCTTAAACCACGAGAGGGGACTTAACTTGCTGTTAGGTCCCCTCTTTGTTAATGTTCGGTGTTTTCAGTAAGCCGATTCCTTATTCTTTAGTGTTTTTGGTATTTTGTATTTCTGCACGAATCGCCTGAGCCAAATTTTTAAGGTCTTGCATTCCCTTACGAACACGGGTCCCGGCTGCTTGATTGCCTTTATTGTAGAACTTATCAAAGTCCCCTTCTAGACTCATTATCAAGTTTTTGACTTCATCAAATTTTGCCATAATAATTTACAAATTTTGGTTTTTAAAATGTTTCCAAAAACGCCAAAAATAGCGTCATTTGGGCGAAATTTAGTAATTCTACACTTAAACGCAACAGAAAAAAGTAAAAAATTAATGAAAATAGTGCAATTTTATAAAAGACAAATATACTAAACAATACAAATATCTGATTTTCAGACAATTAACAAAGACTTAGAATTCAAAAAAAAATCTAATATTTTTCAAAAAAAAGGGCATAACAGCCTAAAAATGGGCTTTTTGGACTATTACAACACCTTCGCAAAGCCAGGCTCTTGCATGACTTTTAGAGCTTGATTGAGGTGGCGTTGAAGATGAGCTACTACAAAAATTAAAACATCTCCTAAGCGAAATTTTAGCCACGTACTAAAAGGAGAAAGTACCTTAAGGTTCCAATCTATACGGTCAGATTTTTCGATAAATTTTGAAAAGCTTTCCAAAATCTCAACAAATGCCTGCTTCACTTTAGGCACATCTAAATGATAAGGTTTGGGCTTAAACATGCTTGGAGCAGGAATCTTTAAGGTAGACTTAGGATCTAAAAAACGCAAAATCAACTTTCCATTTAGGCTCATCTCAAACTCACTAATAGGAGACGCAGCGGCGGAATTTTGTTCCCATTTTAGGTGGAGTTGCCTCACATAGTATTGACTAGCCATGTTGAGATGAGCCAAACATTCCAGAATCCCCCATCGGTCAGGAGCAGGTTTCCAAAGCAGCTGTTGCTCAGTCAAAAGAGCCAACTTCTCATCGTAAGTTTGACGTATTTGTGCTAGTTGTGAAAGCAGGGAATCGCGGGTCGTTTTGACATTCATACCGTTCTGAAAAGAGAAGGATTTATCAGGACATTAGCTGACGTCTTCTACTTTTGTTTTATCAATTCTTCACGTATTTTTTTGGGGAGCGATAGCACCACCAACTCGTAAGAATGGTCAATCCATTCGGCAATGACACCTGATTTTACGGCGCCATCCACGATGACCGTATTCCAATGTTTTTTGTTCATATGGTATCCAGGTCTTACACAGTCATATTCTTCACGAAGAAGAAGCGCCTTTTCAGGATCACATTTCAGATTGATACTAAAGGGAGTAGTATCAAGTGAAGTGAGCGCAAATATTTTGCCCATTACCTTATAGACCATTGTCTCTTCACCAAAAGGAAACTCCTCGGTCACTCCTGCTTTGGACAAACAATACGTCTGAAAAGTTTCAATATTCATTTTTATCGGGTAAAAAAGCGGTACAACATCACCCCAATACAAAACAAAAACATGACGATAGAAATACGGTTGATACCGTGCATCATTCTCAAATAGGATGTATTTGGCCGCGAAGGGTCGGGTTTTTGAAATACCCGGACAAAATATCCGAAGACTTCACTAAGTTGAAAAAATTGAATCAAGCGTTTCATCACAAAAATTGTTTTGTTGTTTAAGTTTTTGCAAAAAAATAGACTTCCTAAGTTTATCACCTTCAACACAAAGCACGCAACAACGACAGACGGTGAAGCCTTGTGTTGCTTTGCTACTTATTCAAAAAACTCCCTCTCTCGTCAGAAAGCCTCTATTTCTTCGGGCTCAAACCACTTATCGTCTTCTTTGATAAGAGCGATTAGTTCATCTACGGCTTTGTCGGCAGCCACCGATTTTTTGACTACTTGTTGACCGCGATACAGTGAAATTTTGTCTTTCCCAATACCTACATAACCATAATCAGCGTCAGCCATTTCGCCAGGTCCATTCACAATACATCCCATGATTCCGATTTTTACACCTTTGAGATGGTCAGTACGCTTCCGAATCATGGCGGTCGTTTCTTGCAAATCAAACAAGGTACGTCCACACGAAGGACACGAAATGTACTCAGTTTTTGACATCCGCGTACGAGCCGCTTGTAAGATACCGAAGCCGATGCTGTTTTGTTGAGCAGCGATTTGAAGTTTGTTTTCTGTATTGAGCGAGGCTTCCACCTGAGCGGATAGCATAATACCATCCCCAAAACCATCGACCAACAATCCTCCACAATCAGTAGCAGCAAAAAGAGAAAGTTCGTCGGCTTGGGCTGTGTCGTAGGTACGATGAATCACCACGGGGCAATCAACGCCTTTTGTAGTCAATTCAAACATAAAACGCCTCAACTCAGGCATAGCGTGGGCATTGTCGGTACGAAGGAGTACCACTATATTCTCTACTTTCAAACCCTGTATGTCGTCTAATTGGGAAGCATCTAACGCCACAAAATTGAGTTTCGAACTTACCGTAGTTTTGTTTTGCCATTGAGCCCAAGTCAACAAAGGGAATTTATTTTCTTGGTCTGTCAAAGTGAGCCACACCTCATAATCCACGATTTCTTTGAGGCCCATTGGAAGCATAAAAGGCACGGGTTGCTGGGCAGTATATATAAAATCAACCCCCAAGTCATTCATTTTCCACTTGTCGGGTACAGGCAAATAATAATGCCCTATACTCCGCAAATCTTCGTATTTGTCAATATTGATTTGGGAAAAATCTGCAATAACTCTTGGTACATTGCTACCGCCCAAATTATATACTTCGTGGGTTTTGCGGCGGCTATACTGAAAAGGATTGATAGGGGAGCCTCCGACTGCTTGAATTGGTTTTGATTGTTGCGTGCGTTGAGTATAGCGGTCGATAAGTGCTTTAGCAACAGGCGCCTCAAATTCGGGGTCTTCGGTAAGAGATACGCGCACTGTATCACCCAAACCATCTTCGAGCAAAGTACCGATTCCTACTGCCGACTTGATACGGCCATCTTCGCCTTCTCCGGCCTCGGTTACACCCAAGTGCAAAGGATAAGGCTTAAGCCCTTCAGCATCAAGCCTATTGACCAGCAATCGATAAGCTTCAACCATCACTACGGGATTGCTTGATTTCATCGAAAGCACCACTTCATGATAGTTAAATTCTTCACAAATTCGTAAAAACTCCAATGCCGACTCCACCATCCCAAGCGGTGAGTCGCCGTAGCGACTCATGATACGGTCAGAAAGTGAACCATGATTGGTACCAATCCGCATAGCAGTGCCGTATTCTTTGCATATTTTGATAAGAGGAATGAATTTTTCACGGATTCTTTCTAATTCCCGCTGGTATTCATCTTCGGTATAATCTATTAATTCAAAACGCTTTTTATCGGCATAGTTCCCCGGATTGATACGTACTTTTTCTACAATCCGCGCGGCCAATTCGGCAGCGTTGGGTGTAAAGTGTATATCTGCCACCAAAGGTACTGTATAGCCTCTCACCCGCAATTCTTTACGGATATTTTCTAAATTTTGGGCTTCTTTGACACTCGGCGCTGTGATACGTACATATTCGCAGCCCGATTCTACCATCCGAATCACCTGCTCTACGGAGCCTTCTGTATTCATCGTATCAACGGTAGTCATGGATTGTACTCGTATGGGGTAATCAGACCCCATCGGCACGCCACCGATGTTGACCGAGATGGTTTTACGACGCGAATACTCTGTAAGCGAGTTGGCATATTGATACGACTTTATCGCGTCTTGAAGCGATACGGTGTCGTTGAGCGTTAGCATGAATCAGATAATGGTTTACAGTTTCAGAATTTCCTTGGCAAAATTACTTATAAAACGCCAAAAAACCGGTGATTGTTTTAGCTTTCGCCCAATACAGACAGCATAGTATGGCATTTGAGTTCGGTCTCTTGCCATTCTTTTTGGGGGTCGGAGTCTTCCGTGATTCCTCCTCCCGCGTATAAAGTGGCAATTCCTTGCTGTATTTTCATACAACGCAAATTGACAAACAGATTCGTTTCTTTTTCGACATTTACCGGCCCCAAAAAACCACTATAAAAAGCCCTATCGTAGTTTTCGTGCTTTTGAATGAAGTCCAAGGCGGCTTGTTTAGGCATTCCACACACGGCCGAAGTCGGATGCAACAATTCGAGCATGACGGTACCTATTTCGGGAAAGTTGATTTCTTTGGTATCTACGGCATACTCACTACAAAGGTGCATCAAATTGCCTGCAATCACCGTTTTGGGGCCTTCTTCTATATATTCTCGCACCCTGATTTTTTTAAAACAAGAGATAATGTACCGACTCACCAGTGCCTGTTCTTCGATTTCCTTTTGAGTCCAAGGTGCTTTTTTGGGCGACATCAACTGCCCATTCCCGTCAAAAGCTGGCTGAGTTCCGGCCAAAGCCACCGTTCGGAAAATACCCTCTCTGTCTACACTAACGAGTGTTTCGGGCGTAGCGCCGAGCCATACTTGGTCGAGGTGGGGCAAATAGACCAACGATACAAAAGCATTGGGGTATTTTTGATTCAGGCGTTCAAACAACTGCACATACGAAAGCCCCGAAGGAAGTTCTATTTCTTTGGTACGAGAAAGAACCACTTTTTTGAGACTGCCCGTTTCGATAGCCGCTACGGCCTCTTCTACCGACTTAATATACGAAGCTGAAGCCACATCGCTATGGCTACGATGCACCAAAGGGTGAACTTCATGATGAGGAGTCAAATCAACCAAATGAGCGCGATTTTCCCAAGTTACCCTCTGTGGGTCGGTAAGAGGAAGATTGCTTTGCTCCGCTAACACTTCATTGGAAGCCCCAAAACGAAAATACAAATCGGCTTCTATAAAAAACGAGTCATTGCCTTCTAAATTCAGGAAAGGGCTCACCGCAAAACCCGCCGGTAAATCCTCTAGCACAATCTTGGTTTGGGTCAACTCTGGGTTAAAATTGATGATGAGCTGTTTTTCTTTGGCTCGAGGCAACCGCCACAAAACCGCCGCCCACCCTAACTCTTGTGCCGCTTGCCAGCCCGCTTCGGGCCTTAAAGCTACTTGAGTGAGTTTATTTTCAATCGTCATCTTTTAATATGCGTGTCCAACATTACTTATTCACAACATTCTTTTTTCAAAAAAGGTGTCATTAGTTTCGCCAGCTTTCCCTTTCTTCTTCTACCTCAGAAAGGAAGCAAGCTACTTTGATTTTTTTATAAAAGAACAGATTCATTGCTTTTGTTTTGAAGACGTGACCTAATTTTTTTAATTTCAGTAGGGGGAACACTCAAGTGGGTTGTCATTAAGACACAAGTATCAATGAAAACCATACTTTACATGCAGCTATGAAAACATTTTTTTTAACACTCCTTACAAGTTTCGTATTTTTTGGGTTTAACACTCGATTGCCCAAAACCAACTTTCCCGAACCACCTGCGTCGGCTAATCGCCTTTTTTATATTCAGCGCAGCAACAACGCCAATACGGTGATTTATGATGCCAACCTCATTGCCGACAAGAAAATCAACTTTCAAAAACCTATTGACGTATATTGGATAAGGTACGCCGAAAAAGGGCAAAAAGAAGATCTTTCCAATCTCCAATGGCAACTTGCTTACGGTTATAAAACCCATACTGTCAATCCTGCCTCTAATACCGTAGAGATTACCCTCAATGCCTTCAAAAATCGTCCTATCACCCTTGATTATCACCAAGGCAAATTAGCGGCATTTACCCAAATCAAAGGTTGTAGGGCTTCTTTACAAAAGGTATTTGTACAACTAGCCTCCACAGCTTTGATTCCAAAAGTAGATTATATCGAACTATTTGGCTTCGATTCTGTCAAAAACCAAGCTGTTTATGAGCGCATTTATGTGTGATATTTATTTAAGTTGGATTTTTATGATTTTCTAACAGCCATACAAAACCATTTTCTTTCTGAAATTTTTGTTTTTTTATCATGACTCCTCAGCAATTTGAACAAGATTTGCAGCCGATATTGCTGTATGCAGCTCCGTTGATTTTTTTATGTGTAGGGATAGAGTATTGGCTCCTAAAGCACGACAACCACCACCACTACGATACCGAAGACCTAAAAGCCTCGGTTGGCATTGGGATTGGCAGCTTAATTATCAATGGTCTCCTCAAAGCCTTCATTGTGGGATTGAGTTTGTTTTGTTATGAAATCGTCCCGTGGCGTATTCCAAATACTTGGTGGGCGTGGGTATTGGCCTATTTAGGGATTGACGTTTGCAATTATTTTGCGCATTTTATTGCTCACAAGCAGCGCATTTGGTGGGCTACGCACGTCACACATCATTCGTCAGAACACCTCAATCTAGCCACCTCTTTCCGTAATTCATGGACACAGCACATAAAAATCATTTTTTTCTTACCCGTTTGGCTTTCTGGAATTCATCCTGTCATTACGTTTACTTGCTATCAGCTAGATTTGCTGTATCAATTTTGGATACATACCGAAGTGATTCACAAACTACCACGCTGGTTTGAATATATTTTTGTGACACCCTCGCATCACCGTGTACATCATGGCAAAAATGCAGCTTATATTGATAAAAATTTCGGAACGACTTTTATCATTTGGGATCGGCTTTTTGGGACTTTTCAAGAAGAAACCGAAAAACCCATGTATGGACTTACAAAACCTGTGACCTCTAAGAATGTGGTTTATCTCAATTTTCATGAATGGCGCGACATCGTTAGGGATGTGCGAAAAGCCAAAAACTGGCGCGAAGTGGCAGGGATTTTATTTGGCCCGCCCTAATTTTTTGGTGAACACACTCCACAACAAGGCCTAAATTGATTTTCTTTGTAGCGCCTTTAAAGGAGGCGTTTTCACCACAATATTCTAAAAATGACGAATTTACTCAAAACTCAAATTGGACGGCTACGCATTATTGGTTTTATAGAAGGGGTTTCATTTTTGTTAATCCTTTTTGTGACGATGCCGTTGAAATACTACGCCGCTATGCCACAGCCCAACAAAATCATCGGAATGGCACATGGCGTCTTGTTTGTATTGTATGTCTTGGCCGTGATACAATGTAAAATTGAGTACCAATGGTCAGCCAAAAAAACAGGATTAGCGCTTTTGGCCTCTGTGATTCCTTTTGGTACATTTTGGGCCGATGCGAAGCTCTTCAAAAAGGAGGCATGATTCCAATCCGTAGGTTGATATAATAAAGAAGTCCCCGCTCTAACAAACGGGGACTTCTTTATTTATACGTTATACATAGCCTGATTACAAGCCAAACGCAGCTTTTACGGCGTCAACATAATCAAGTTTTTCCCAAGTGAAAAGCTCTACTTCCACTTCAGCACGTTGCCCAGCGTTTTCAAATACTTTGGTTACCACTTTTGGCTCACGCCCCATGTGGCCATAAGCGGCTGTTTCTGAATAAATGGGATTACGAAGTTTGAGACGCTGCTCAATCGCATAAGGACGCAAGTCAAACACATTCTCTACGATTTTTGCGATTTCGCCATCGCTCAATTTCTTACCATTTTCGCCTTTTACTTTGGCAGTTCCGTAGGTATTTACGTACAAACCACAAGGCTTAGCTACCCCAATAGCGTATGATACTTGTACCAATACTTCATCACACACACCTGCTGCTACCAAGTTTTTGGCGATGTGGCGCGTAGCATAAGCCGCCGAGCGGTCTACTTTTGAAGGATCTTTACCCGAGAAAGCACCACCACCGTGAGCACCTTTGCCACCATAAGTATCTACGATGATTTTACGGCCTGTCAAACCAGTATCTCCGTGAGGACCTCCGATAACGAATTTGCCAGTTGGGTTGATATGATAAGTGATTTGGTCATTAAACAATTTGCGCAATGAAGGCTTCAACTTTGCTTTTACGCGGGGGATTACATAGCCGATGATATCTTTGCGAATTGTAGCAAGCATGGCTTCGTCTTCTGCAAAATCATCGTGCTGCGTCGATACTACGATAGTATCAATACGAATAGGCTTATTGGTGTCAGAGTACTCGATAGTTACCTGCGACTTAGCGTCGGGGCGAAGGTATTTAATGCGCTTGTTTTCGCGACGAATAGCCGCAAGTTCTTCCAAAATCTTGTGTGACAAATCGAGCGCCAAAGGCATGAAGTTGTCGGTTTCGCGAGTGGCATACCCAAACATCATTCCTTGGTCACCAGCACCTTGGGCATTGGCTTTACTTTCAAAATCGTCATTGGTTTTACGATCCACACCCTGATTGATATCGGCTGATTGCTCATGAATAGCCGAAAGAACCCCACACGAGTGTGCTTCAAACATATACTCAGCTTTGGTATAACCAATCTTAGCCACTACTTCGCGGGCTATTTGCTGAACATCAAGATATGTTTTGGTATTTACTTCACCTGCTAATACAACCTGCCCGGTCGTTACAAGGGTTTCGCATGCTACTTTTGAGGTGGGATCAAACGCCATGAAGTGGTCAATGAGAGCGTCTGAGATTTGGTCAGCTACTTTGTCGGGATGGCCTTCCGATACAGATTCTGAAGTGAATAAATAAGACATTCTATTTTGTGATTTACAAAGTATAATTATTTGAAGTATTCTCCGAAGGATGAATTTTAGGGAACAAATTTAGGTTATTTTCACAGATAAAGAAAAAAGAGCGAAATTTGTAATTGATTATAGAGATTAGTTATCTGTTAATTGTTATCCATTAAGCGTTATTTTTTTGACTAAATAACTAGCTACTATACACATAGCCGCTAAATAACTGACAACATATGATAAAGATAGGAAATATAGAATTGAGTGAGTTTCCATTGCTTCTTGCTCCTATGGAGGATGTATCCGACCCTCCGTTTCGGGCAGTATGTAAAGAAGGCGGTGCCGATTTGATGTATACCGAGTTTGTATCATCTGAAGGATTGATTCGAGATGCCGCTAAGAGTGTACAAAAATTAGACATTTTTGAGTATGAACGCCCTATTGGTATTCAGCTTTTTGGGAGTGACATCGAAACCATGGGCGAATGTACCAAAATTGCGACCAAAGCTAGTCCTGATTTGATTGATATCAACTACGGCTGTCCGGTCAAACAAGTCGCTTGCAAAGGAGCCGGGGCGGCTTTGTTACAAGATATTCCGAAAATGGTCAGAATGACCGAAGCCGTAGTAAAAGCGACACACCTGCCCGTAACGGTCAAAACACGCTTAGGCTGGGATGAGTCTACGAAGAATATCCAAGAAGTAGCTGAACGCCTACAAGACATTGGTATCAAGGCACTTACTGTCCATGGGCGCACCCGTGTACAGATGTATAAAGGGGAGGCCGATTGGACTTTGATTGGCAAAATCAAGGAAAATCCGCGCATTCAAATTCCGATTTTTGGAAATGGTGATATCGACAGTCCCGAAAAAGCATTGGAATATCGTAACCGCTTTGGCATTGATGGCATCATGATTGGAAGGGCGAGTATAGGTTATCCTTGGATTTTCAACGAAATCAAGCATTTTATGAAAACAGGCGAGCATTTGGCTCCTCCTACCACGGCCGAGCGCGTACGTGTCTGTCGCAAACACCTTGATTTTTCAATCCGCTGGAAAGGCGATAAAACGGGTATTTTTGAGATGCGCCGTCACTACGCTACTTATTTCAAAGGACTCAACAATTTCAAACCCTACCGTATGCGGTTGGTAGAAGCTCCTACCTACGAAAAAATCGTCGCCATTTTGGAAGAAGTAGCGGAGGTTTATGCTTTGGAGATGGTATAAAGGCATATAACAGACCAAAATTTTTAGTAAATTTGGCCAATGACAGCAAAGGAAAAAGAGAAATATAAAGCAGACTTTAAAAAAGCACTTGACAATTTCACCACCAAGTTAGAGAAATACGTTTCTACCGCCAATGGCGACTGGTCGGTGAAGGGCTTTATAGACGTTTACAAGAATATCTATACCATATCATCTGACACCAAAATCGTTTCAAAAATTCTTGAAATACATATATTTCCTCAAATCCTACAGTTTGCTGACGAAATCGGATACAAAATCATTCTGACTGAACATCAAAACTACTATCCTGACTTAACATTTATCAGTAAGGAAAATGAAGAAGTAAAATTTGCTGTTGACTTGAAAACAACTTATCGGAAGAAAAACGGTATTTCCAGTTTCACTTTGGGAAGCCACGGTAGCTATTTCAAGGAACGAGATAAGAAAAAGAACATTCAATTCCCTTATAACCAATATTTAGGACATTACTGCCTGGGCGTTATCTACACAAGGACAGACATAAATGCTGACCACCCTACTGATACGGAAATCTATCAAGTTCAGGAACTTCAAGAGGAATATGAAATACCAAATACACGGGCGGCGAACCGCAAAGTTGGTGAACGAGAAGTAACCACCGTCAAGAACTTAAAGTCTATCACCTCTGTAATTAAGGACTTTGATTTTTTCGCAGCCGAAAAATGGAAAATTGCCAGCGACAAACAAGGTTCGAGTAACACTGCAAACATTGGCTCTACATTGAGCATTGACGACTTGCGAAATGAAAATGGCGTATTCCGCCAACTCGGTGAAGAGTGGTTTGACGAATATTGGATAAATTTTGGGTCTGCAACAATGGTCAAAGAAGGAAAGGCCACAAAAATCACCAACCTCAAAGACTTCTTAGAATTTAAAGGCAGAACGGATTTGTGGGATAAAATTGTAACAAGAAATTCAAAAGATTAAGCCATGAAAGTCATTGTTCCACCTATAAAAAGTCAAGGTATTAAAACCAAACTCGTTCCTTGGATAAAGGATTTGGTAAACATAGCTAATCAAAAAGGAAAATGGATAGAACCTTTTCTAGGAACTGGTGTAGTTGCATTTAATTCAGGGTATAAGAAAGCAATCTTAAATGATACTAATCCTCATATAGTTGACTTCTACAAAGGGATACAGAGCAAAGCTATTTCTGCACCTTTAATGAAACAATATTTGGAGCAAGAAGGCAAACTGTTAAGCGAAGCTGAAAACAACGGCTATGAACATTATTTAAAAGTTCGTTCACGGTTTAACAGTGGGGAATTTTCACCTTACGATTTTATTTTTCTATCACGAGCAGGTTTTAATGGGATGATGCGTTTTGGCAGCAAGGGTAATTGGAATATTCCTTTTTGTAAAAAACCAGACCGTTTTGCACAGGCATACATAACTAAAATTACTAATCAGGTTGCAACGGTTTCTCAAATTATTCAACCTGAACCTAATTGGATATTTTACAACAAGTCGTTTGCTGACATCATTCCGCTGGCGACAGAAAACGACATCATTTATTGTGACCCCCCCTATTACGGCAGACACGTTGACTATTACAACGGTTGGACAGAACAGGACGAAGAACTATTGTTCAACTTGCTTTCAGAAACCAAAGCAAAATTTATTCTCTCAACGTGGCATCACAACGACTGGCGAGAAAATGAAATGATTAATAAGTTTTGGAGCAAGTTCAACATTATTACCAAAGACCATTTTTATCACAACGGTGGCAGCATAGAAAACAGGCGTACAGTTGTGGAAGCTCTCGTTTGCAACTTTGGCACAGACCAAATAGACCAACATAATCATGGGCAGAAAACAAAGCCACAAGAACGGCAATTGGAACTGGTTTGGGGATAAATGTTCAAGGGTCATTAGTATAAAGTAAAATACGCACCAATCATAGAATTGACCTAATATATTGTCCTATCTTTATGAAATGGGTTTCTCTCTTCTCATATGACACTATGCTTTTCAATTTTCTTGTTCTAGGATTCTTGTTGTGTATGGACATTGACACACAAGCCCAAAAGAAAAGCTTCAAACAAGGTTTGAAAGGAAAAGTAATTTGGAAAGCCGGCAATCTCATGCCTTCTCCCGACGCACCAAGCCGTGGGGTGACAGGCACACCCGTAATTCGGGAGATTTATGTCTATGAACTTACCTCTTCTAAACAAGCCGAGACAAACGAAGAAGGGATATTTTATAAGAATATTCAGACAAAGCTTATCAAAAAAGTGAAATCTGATAAGAAGGGAAATTTTTGCGTTGGCTTGGCTCCAGGTTATTATTCGGTATTTGTCAAAGAAGACAAAGGATTGTACGCCAATCTCTTTGACGATGCCATGAACCTCAACCCTATTCACATCACCCAAGGCAAATGGGAGAAGCAGGATTTGGAGATAAACTACCAAGCTGTGTATTAGCGCTACTTATTGGTTTTGACTCAAAGCATAAACTGCAAATGAGCCTAGCCAATGCTCTCCGCCGTATTCGCCACTGGCAATTTGGGGCAAAGTGAGATTGATAAAATTTTGGGCGCTTTTGAGCAACTGTGCTCTACGCGGGTCGTTCAGCGGCAATGCTTTCGCAATTCCTTTCATACACCACGCTCTACTCAGCGACAAGCCATCGAGGTGAATAATCTGCATATCACTGCGATCGCTCACCACGGGCGGTTGAGCAATATTTTTGAGACCTGCCGCTGGCATAAATCCATTGAACCATTTCAGAAAATCGGCTTGGGGCAAAATGCGCCGCATCAAATCGGCCACTTCCAAACTTGGCGACAAGAAATCTGAGCCATCAGGTTCCTGAATAGCAGGGGCGTTGGTATTGTTGAGATAAAAGTATTTGGCTTTCTCTACTATTTGTTTTTCAAAATTTGTGTTTTTGACCGTACGAGCATAATCCAACGCAAACACCAGCCCAAAGGCAGTATTTGGATGCACCCCTGTACGATTAGGGTAGGTTTGTTTTGGCAAAAATGCCGTCCAGAGATTTACGATTTGCTCCGTGAGCGGGCGTAAATTTTGATGCCATTCACGGGCTTGGGGGTCATCCCAAGTATAAAGTTCTTCGTCCAATTTCAACAGCCACGCCCAGCCATACGTACGCTCGAAAGTACGCGAGAGCTTGTATTTTGTAAAATACGCTGCTTCGGCTTTCATTTTGTCGGCCCCAAAACTTTCGGCCAAAACCTTCCGAATTTCAGCTTCTTCGGGCAAATTTTTGAAATTTTTCAACAACTTCACCAGCATCCAATGTCCGTGCACCGAAGAGTGCCAATCCAAACACCCATAAAAAGCAGGATGCAATTCTTTGGGCGTCATTTTTGCATCTGCTTCGGCTTCTATCGAATGTCCTGTCTTGTTAGGATATTCTACTTGAATACAATGAAGTGGGAGTTTGGCCAAAAACGAAGCCCCTTGAGGAGTGAGGCTTAGTTGGTCGTTTTGAAGAGATAAATAGGGGTTTTGTGCCACAGAAACAAAAGATAGCAATCCAAGTAAGTAGGAGAGATATTTCATTTTATTGATAGTCAACAAATTACGAATCAAAATTGAACAATTACGGCAGCTAATACCAAGAAACGCCCACTAACTTACTAATTTTAGCGGTCAGAAACTTAATATATGGCTTATTTTGAACGTCTCTTCCAAAACCGCTACCTTATCATAGCTCTTTGTTTATTGCCTTTGGTACTGTATGGGTTGTTTTTTGGGTCGATTGCCCTCAACGTCAATTACGTGGCATATGACGACATCCACGTGCTGCAAATCGTGGAGCAATGGCAACATGCTATCACTTGGCGCGAAAAACTCGATTGGCTCACGGTGGGCTTTCCCGAGCACCGGATTGTATTTACGCGTACGGTAGTTTTGCTGTCTTACTTTCTGACGGGTACTGTCAATTTCAAGTCTTTGATGATGATTAGCAACCTACTTTGGATAGGCCAATTAGTGTTTGTGTATCAAATTTTCAATAAAAACGCCTTACCACTTTTTTATTTTATTCCAGTCTGTTGGATTGTATTGAATGTACATTCATTCGAAAATATATTTTGGGGAACAAGCTCGCTTGGCAATTTTGGATTGTTGTTTTTTGTGATGGCAGCTGGCTATTTTTATGCTAAATCCTCCATAAGGTCTCTTTATTGGGCGTTACTTTTCTCATTTTTAGCAACATTCACTTATGGCAATGGCCTCCTTACGTTTCTGATTGGCATATTGCTTTTTTTAGTTACTCAGCGCTGGCGCGAAGCGGTTTATACCCTAGGCGGTTTTGTATTTACGATGCTCCTTTATGCGCTTACGCGCGCACATGCTTCGCCTAGTGGCCTGGACTTCACCCAACCCTCCAATTACCTCCATGCCCTGAGTTGCTTTTTGGCTTTTATTGGATCGTCTGTCAACTTTGATGCTTATGCTCCTACTTCACCTGCAATGTGGCTGTCGGTAGGCTGGGGAGCCGTCTTAATAGCCACAATGCTGTGGTTTATCACGCCCAAAATTGTAGGCTTATTCAAAAAAAACAAGCCTCTGTCCTTCAACCAAGTAGAGCTATTTGCTTTGTTTTTATTTCTGTTTGTCTGCTTGTCTGCCTTGGGGGTAGTCTATAAGCGAGCGGAAGGTGACGGACTTATTGGGATGTTTAAAGGACGCTATCGAATGTATCCTACTTGGGGTATTTTATCAGCTTTCCTTTTGGTGATTAGTCATTTGTCCAAACCCAAAAAATGGGTATTGCCGAGCTTAGTGGCCATGAGCCTTTTTTTCAACTTGTTGGTTTTGTACTACGCTATCGCTCCTGCCGTCAACAACCGGCGTGCAGCTGTGGCTCAAGAATTTAATTCTATGTACAATGAGGATTTGCTGGGTCTGAAAATGTTTGATTTGACGGGTCAAGATTTTTTACGTTTACAAAAACTATATCAACCTGATTTGTTTTTCCTGCGAGAACTCACCTTTCCGCTGGTACCTGTCCAAGACCAAATTTTTGCGCTTGATTCGGTCTATTTTGTGGGGAATAATCTACAGATACTTTATACCCAAGATTTCATCAGACCTACCCACGGCTTTGACGACGGGGCTTATATTATCTTATCATCATTGACCCATACGTATATGTGTGCGGGCATACAGCAAGCCTTACCACTCAAAACTTTTATCAGAAGAGGATGGTATTGGGATAAGGGCTTTAGCGCAGGTTTTAATCGGGCATCGGTAGCAGCAGGAGAATACAATATGTATGTATTATTACGAAAAAATGGCAAAAGTCAGCTTCTAGACACTCAGCGCAAAGTGACTTTTTAGGGATATATGTTTAATCACGGAGTATTTACATCCTGAAGTATTTCTAACAAATCAGCACTTTCGAGCAAATTTTTAACGGGATAGAAAGCACTTTTTTCGGAAGTAGCTTTCACCCCAAAAAGCGGCTCACCGTGGCGGCTCAATACCCCCACCCACTCCCCTTCCTTGGAGTTGTCGGCAAAATGCTGCCACATATAATCATTGACACGCTGCCAATGTTTGAGAAGTGTGCGGTCATTAAGTACTTGATAAGCTCGCAGTAGAGCCGTAGTTGCTTCCAACTGCACCCAAGCGTATTTATAATACGCCTCGGGCTGCGTAGGAGGCATACTTTTTACATCCAACCAACCAAAATAACCTCCATAAGCTTCGTCCCAAGTGGTTTCGGCAAGGTAGGCCACATGCTGCGCCAATTGTTGTCTGATGCGTCTTTTGTTAGTGATTTTGGTCAATTCATAAAAGGCATTAAAAGCCTCAAACACTCTTCCAGGATGAATATGCCGCCCTTCTAAGCAGTCAGAATATCCCCCTTCCGAAAATACATTTTCGAGAAGAATATCGGCACGAGGCTCCCAAAAGTGCTTCATCAATTCCTGAAATAGCTGCTCGGCTTTTTCTTTAAATATTTTTTCGCCGATGATTTGTTTGGCACCTACTAGCGCCTTCGCCAAAGCACTCAACTCACTGATATTTTTCAGATACCTGCCCGCCATCACATCATCGGCTCGTTTTTGGAGTCTTTTTTCACGTTTACGAAAAGCCTTGGTCAACGTTTTTTTGGCACTCTCGGCATATATCTCGTCTTGAGTGATTTGGTACAATATACTCCAGCACGATACCGCCGCCGCTTCTGCTTTGGCATCTACAACTTCACTCACTCCATGCCCCATGCAATCGACTATAGCCCACCAATTTTCTTTAGCATCCATGCCATATTGCAACAAAAAATCTGCCCCTTGGGAAGCACACTTTAAGTATTGAGCGTCCGAAGATTGTTGATATAGCTTGGCAAAAGCCCATGCTTGCTGGGCGTGCCATTCTATCCATTTGTCAGAAGTACATACCTCTCCTTTGGATGAGATTACACAAAAATACCCTCCATAAACAGGGTCTATTCCAAACTCCAACCAAAATGGAAGCAAGCGCTGATAAAGGTCTTTGCGATATTGAAGAGCGTAAGCTGATAAATTCATAGCCACAAAAATAATAAAAGCTCAGAAGACTGAGCTTCCGAGCTTTGAAAGGAGGTGCTTATTGAGTTTTGAAAAAGGGGAATTTATAGAGTTTTCGGTCTCCGCCTTATTTATCAATATCCCCGACCAACCCTATATTTTTTCAAAAGTGAGAATAGTGTTCACTTTTTGATTTCCGCCCCACTCTACTGGAATCGGCAATTCTCGTTTTTCGGTCCAAGTCATTTTTGTACCTTCTACCACAAAATCATATTCATTTTTTTGACCAGTATCATCACTCGAAATAATAAGTTTTTTGTCTTTGATTTCCCATTTCGAAATTCCTTGTTTATCCAAATCAATACCTACCAAATCAGCTTCACAATCGGCGGGTACATTTAGTAACGTAGTAGTACCGTCTTCCCGAAAATGAAACGTAACTTTCAGAATACATGGATTGAGTACCCCTGTCAAATCCGATATAATCCCCAAAACAGGAGGGTCTACTTTGTAGCTTTTCATTTTCCATTGCCCTACAATTGGCGGTGTGACAGGCTTTGGGATTGGTTCCGCGCCTTCTTTTTGGACATCACAAGAACTAACGAAAAAAATCAAAGCCAGAAGATATGCTACTTGCTTCATATTTTATTGGGTATATTTTTCAGACCCTCTAATATACTGAAAAGATTTTTATAGATATTGCAACTCCCTACAATTCTTATCCAACACATTCTATGAGCCAAGTCACTATTACCCACCTTTTGGCCTCCATTAGAGAGGGCTATGTAGCCTCAAAAAAATTCAAATCTTTACAAAAAGAAATCGTCTTATCCTATGCTATGGCACATAATCTCCCTATCAAAACAGCCAAAGCAGCTACTCGTGACACTTTAGTTGCACTGGTATTAAGGGCCCAAAAAGATCCTTATTTCAATGAAGACATGCTAGAGGATGCCATTAAAGAATATACCCTAGACCAAGCTTTGCTAAGAAGGTTTCGGAAGCTTCAAGCAGTGCCACCGCAAGAGGCCATAGAAGAGCATCTAAGTACGACTATCAGGTATATATATAAAGCCTGTGAAATACACGCTCAGCTCGAAAAAGCTTACGGTCATTCACCAGGTGACTTTGCTAGTTGGGACGACTTGATAGATGATGCAAAAAGGCAAGTGTTTAATATTTTTTTGTACAATATTAAAAAACGGCAATTCAGACTCTATTCTACGCTCAGAACTTACATCGACGGTATTGCTAAAATTGTTGTAAAACAATTGATTCGGAAGCCTAAAACTCATCAAAAAAAAATATCACATGACATTGCATTTCGTTGGGACTTAATTGTAAACGCTACAGACCTTAGTCGTTTTTTCTCTTTTTTGTACGCTTCCCTAAAAAACACCAAAGGTGAACAATGCGAGGATTTTTTACGTGACAGTTTCAAACTTTTCAATATTATTGTTAGTAATGAGCCGATTCATGCACAAGATTTATTACATTTAAAAACTGGCATTATCCATAAAGTAGGAGAAAGCTTGAATTATCAAAACTCTAAATCTTCAGAAAATAAATTTAGAAAATGCTATCGAGATTTTGTAGCATACAATTTAGAAAAACTCTCCAAAAATAGCCAATGGTTTCAAAATCCATTATTTACAAAAGAATACATAAAAAAAGAGGTCGCCAGAAGGAAAGCAGAAATTGAGCTTGCTAGAATTCAAAAAAAACAATCTAACGATAAAAGGAATCTCAATGGAACCAAATAATATCGACCTAATAGAAGCTTACCTAGACGGCACACTTTCTGACGACGAAAATGCTCAAATTGAACATCGAATGGCAGTGGATGATAATTTTTATCAACAGGTACAATATCAATTAGGATTTAAAAAATTCTATGAACAGCGCTTTCAAGAAATAGAAATGCGGACTGAAATGCTATCTTTTATTGATAACCATCAAACAGTCATTACTAAGGTTAAAGCCATAGAAAGAGTTCGAGATTTCGTCACCAAATACGCCGCTCAAATCGCAGTAGTTATTATGGTAGGTATTGGTACATGGATATGGTGGAATGCCCAAAATACCGAAACGCTTCTTTTAACTAAAAACATTGAAAAAGTGATTATTCCTGACCAAGACAATGCCTTTGGCGAGGGCCAAGAGGCTATCTCTGAGAATATTACCTTACAATTGTTTAAATCTCCTCGCTCCGAACCTAATAATTTTACTTATCAAAGCAAGGTCCTCACTATCTACCATCCTGATCCAGAAATAGTGAATGCTAAAAAAATCAAATTAGTATCTCTAGCTACGGGCTATCGGCTCGATTGCGATTCTATTTCCTATAAGTGGATTGAAAAAGAACCTGGTCGTGGCCAACTCAAACGCATTTCTCCCTGAAATCAAACTCAACTTTCAAACCCTAACCTATGAAAAGCTCATTTCTTAAAATACTTGGCACTTTATTTATTGTATGGATACTTTTACCAAACGTCGGATGGTCACAGCTTACAGAACAAGAGCGCAATGCTGTCTTGCTAGCCCGAATCCAAGAGGATTGTAAATGTATCAACATTTCCAATTCCTTTGGAAGTTCGCAAGAAGCCACTAAAGTAGTTACAGAATTAGCGCAGTTGGTTGGTGAAAAAATTCAGAATGTGATTGAGGTAGGTTGCACAGCCAATGCCAAAGCTCTTATGTGTGACAAAAACAAGTATATCCTCTATCGCAATAGTTTTATGGAAAAAATGGGCAAGGGGTCTCCTTGGGCGGAGCGGTTCATTATGGCACATGAAATAAGCCATCATTTTCATCAGCATACTGCCAACAAAAATTATATCAACGACCAACGTTTTCCTCAAATATTGGTTGAAAAAATAAATGATCGAGAAGTATTCTACACCTATCGTGTCAAAACCCTCCGCGGCGGTATGCTCGATACCATTAAAGTCTATAAATCTAAATATGTGAATTTAGCGGCCTTTTATCAATATCTGAAAGAGTTTCAGGCTGATGCCACCGCTACTTGGATAATGTATCAAAAAAAAATTAATCTTGAAGAACTCAACCAAATATGGAAACAGTATGCCAATATCACTCAACAAAGCCCTTATGCTTGGACCGGCCAACATCCCAGTATTTATACCCGACAAAAACAAGCCACAATGCTTTGGAAATCTTTCCAGAAGGGAGAAACGCAGCCCCATCCATCACGAGGTTCAATTAAAGAAAGCCGCAAAATTAGTGCATCACTTACCCACCAATTCATAGCAAGTCAGGCTCAAAATACCTTTGGAGATTCATTAAGTCCCGAAGAACAGCACTTTTGGGAATATATCAAAAAAACACACAAATATACCTTTGAGCCTACATTTACTGCTTTTTTATACAAATTGCCGGGTCTCACTCTCCCTACTCCTACTCTCGAAAATACCCCCAATGCTCTCCCAGCACAATTTACCTGCCTCAACTATGCAGCAGGTATCAAAATAACGCGCCTCAATTGGTACAAGCCCATTTGGTTTGAAGGGCTTATTCAATACAAATCACTGGATTTTTCGACCTATGAAATACAAGAAAATTTAAAGATAGCCGTCGAAGATTTTAAATGGAAAGGCCTACAAATCCTCCCACAAGTTCACTTCAATACTGTATCAGGTCGTTTCAATTACGACCAACGTCGCCGTGGAGCCTATGCCACTGCTGGGTTTTCGGCAGATGTTCCCTTCCAAATGACTTATAGCAACTACCTCACCAATCATCTACATCAAAAGCTTGATTCTCGTATTTCAGGAAGTTTTGTATGGGGAATTGGATTCATTCAGCTTAGTCGAGACCCCAAAATTCCAAACATACGGCTAGGTTTAAGTTTTCAATCTCAAAAAATCGTTACAAGCTCTGCTACCATCAAGGTTCCACAGGTGGGTATTCATTCTTCAGTTAGTCTTTGGTAAATTTACTTTAGGTACATCATGAAAAAATATATCCTTTTTCTTACCCTTCTATGTTTGAGTTTGATGATGGGGTGCTATGAAAAAATCGAAAGTACTCGCCCAAGCATCCGTGGATTAAGTGCTTTTCAAAATCAATCCCTCAAACGAAATATTGATGTATGTTGTTTTACATATAGTTTTGCCAACTATACTAGCCGTATTCCTATTTTGACTCAAGAGGTGCTCCTCGAACAAGGTATCATCGGATGGGCATTCAACATGGGTACTTTTGCTTTTGCAAAAGGAAAGACAGGCGAAAAAACCGACCTTACAATTCAGTTTGTGAGTCCAGAAATGGTAGAATTCAAAATAGACACCGTACGCAGAGGATGGTTTGCATCACCTGTAGAATCACTAGGACTAGTACACCGAAAAGACGATGGCACTTATATATTGTATCTCAATCAAGCGCATGATTGGACAGAAAATAGATTAGGGGCTATCTTATTTCACCAATTGGGCGTAGTTTTAGGTTTACCAGTTTCTGACGACCCCCGCTCCATCATGTATCCTTATATGGTAGATTTGCCGGCACCCCTTATTGATATACAAAGTGGTTATAAAATCGACAGCCTTTACAACAGCGCCTACTGTGACAGCTGGCAAGAAATGGGAAAAATTCCTTTTCAGCCTAGTTCTAATCATTCTTATCAAACCTTCAGTACCTACGAAAAAGCTTTTGTAATTGTAAACGGTAGCGAAATGTGGGCATTTGATCCTTTTGCTGCTCCTCAGTGGAGTTCAAAAACCCCTCCCAATTTTAAGGGAGTACCCTTCACAATTTTTGGGGTCAACAATAAAGCTTATGCCATTACTACTCCCAATACCCATCAGCATGAATGGTGGGAATATGACTTAACGTCCGATACCTGGAATCGCATAAATACCCTCCTCCCTTTTTTTAGTTCCAAACCTTTGATAAGTCATTCTGTCAATGATAAAGGCTATGTTTTGTATGCCGACCAAGGTCATATAAATATTTGGGAGTTTTCGCCTACTACTAAAAATTGGAATTCAAAAAAATCGTATCCCGTTTTACCAAATACTAGCTTACAACAAAACCTTTTAGCTACTCATACACAAAAGCTCCTTTTAGTACTTCCGCTAGACAATGAAGTAATACGCTATAATCCTACTACTAACAATTGGATTCAAGACCCTCCTTTTCCAGGGTTTAAGAACAAAGATGTACCCAGCATCTTGTTAAGTACCAAATCTCGGACTTATGCCTACACCCCATCTCATCAAATGTGGGAGTATGCCCTCCAATGGACGGCATTGGCACCGCCCTCCTCTCCTCCAAATTCCGTTTTGTTTGGGTTGTCATTGAAATGTAGGGGTTATCTCATAACCAACGACGGTCGTCAATGGTACTACCAACCCTAAAGCAAATTTTGCTAACACTGCCCAACTCTTAAGGTTGGGCATTTTTTTTGAAAAATAGTCGATTTTTTTTTCGGCTGAGTGATGGAAAATTTAAAGACCAGCATGGTGAAGCGAACCTCAAAACATTCGCGATCATGCTTATCACTAAAATCCTTAAAACTACCGAAGAACTTAATCGTTTTATCGCTATGCAATTGGAAAATGGCGGTGCCGAAGTTACTCTCGACTATCTCCTACAAGCCCAAGTCAGGGTGCTTTCTCGAAAATCAAACCCCGATATTTGGCTAGGCGGCTATGTAATAAGTATCAACCAAAAAAGATACCTTGATGTACTTCCGTGGGATATGCGTCAAGCTATTGAAGACAAATACCTCCCACCCCACAAAACAGCAGAAATTAGCTGTATTTGGAAAAATCGCGCTCCTCAACAAAAACCCAGGGGTTTTGAGGTAGCCCAACTTTATTGGTTTGCCTTACAAGACGGTATGCTCACAGGTCGTCCTATACTTCTAGGCGGAACAGCCCACGAAAAAATTCGCCGTATTCAAATGATTGTGTTTCGGCACTTGGCATTTTCGGGAGAAGTTGATTTTTATGGTACATCTCATCATGTATGGATTTATTACTGTACCCGTCTTGAGGTCTTACCTGGCTTTTTAAATTATGTTCGGATGTTTCTTTTCTAATATTTTTAGTCCCTTCACAACCTTTTACTCTTAATTAAAAAGACTGTCTATCAGCGATTTTTCTACAAAAATATTGAAGTAGAAAAATCGCTGATAGATACTTTGACGACTCTAGCAACTCATACCACCCAGATATTTTTTTAAAAGCTTTGGTATATTTTTTCAAAAGATGTTATTTTGTTTTCTCCAAACCCTTCCCTACCGATGACCCACTTCAACGCCATTCCCGACACATTACAATTACTTATTGTAGAAGACCACTTTGCCACTTCCAACGGTATCGGTCTTTCACTTAGCCAAAATAAAGGCATCGAAGTCATTGCCCAGCGTGATACTGTAGAAGAAGCTTTACTGTTTATCAATAAGTATGCTGTCGATATAGTCATCACAGATTTACATCTTGCTAGTCAAAAAACGGGCATCGAACTCGCCATCAAACTCAAACAAATCAAGCCTAGCATCAAAATAGTTGTTTATACTTTTGACGAAAACCCCACTCTCATCAACGATGCCATAGCTGCCGGAGTAGATGGCTATATTTTTAAAAGCGACGATGAAGAAGTATTCTTGATTGGAATCAGAGAAGTAATGCGGGGCAAAAAGTTTTTTAGTTCGAGCATACCTCAACTCTTACTCAACTTAGAGCGCCATACCCTTCTTCCCCAAGACGAAGAGATAAATCCCGAATCATTCAACCTTACCAAAAAAGAAAAAGAAATCATGGTATTGATTGCTCAGTTAAATTCCAGTGCCACTATCATGAAAAAACTAAACATAGCTCCTACTACTCTTACCACACACAAGCAGAATATCTATCGCAAAATCAACCTTGAAGGCGATGCTGGTATTACTTTTTTTGCGTATAAATATGGTCTTGTGGATATGAGTGAAGTAGGTTCATCTTAATAAGAATCGCCGTACCGCTGTCTTGAGAAGATACAACCTCATAGATACCCCCAATACTCTCTAGCCGACGGCGCAAATTTTGCAACCCTTGTCCTGTAGAGTGAATTATATTTTGAGGTATACCTTTACCATTGTCTCTAATTTGTAATACATAAAAATTGCTTTCGCGGTAAGAAATCAAAGCTGCCTCCGTAGCCTCAGCATGCTTGATGATGTTGGAAGTAATCTCAAAAATAATATAGTACAACTGCTCTTGTACCCGTGGCACTAGCTCTTCTTCTTTACCACCTAGATGCATCAAAAAATGCACATTGGTAGAACTATTCAGCCGCTGCAATAGCTCTTCCAGCACCCATTTAAGGCCTTTTTCTTCAAACTGAGGAGGCCTATAATGATGGGCTATCGTGCGGATTCCTTCCAATATATTTTTGATAATACTCAGCGCATCTTTGAAACGCTCCTCGCTCAAAGTTCCGATATACTCTTTATATAGCTTTTGGATATTTTGGCGCAACATCAGCACCTCATTGGCAAATTGATCATGAAGAAGCATAGCCAACTGCTTACGCTCTTCATCTTGAGCCTGCCAATAGGAGTTTTCGACCATCGTAATCTGTTCTCGCTGAATGTCTTTAATTTGCTGTTTATTCTTCTGCCTTTCCCACTGAATCTGCATACCAAGTCCTACTGAAAGCATGAGATATTCCATGAGAGAACCAAGATTTAGAGAATTCATGGCATAGAAACTTCCAGACGGTAGCAGTCCCGAACGGGTCAATAACAGCACTAATCCTCCTGAATAAAGCATAGTAGCGGCCAAAAAATAATAAAGCCCCGGCTTATACCCTTTTTGCGCTCGCCAACTGACGTAAGAAGCCACAATAATCAATCCCCCTACCAACGCCCCAAAGATGAGGGTTAAGGCATTTTTGGAGATTTCGATCCATCCTCCATAAATACTCAACACAACCCCAATCCATACTATAAATAATACGTTGATGACTTTCATTAGCTTAGGAGTATAGCGAGACAGGTTGAGCATAATGCCATAAAAAGCATAAAAAAGTAAAAGCATGATTAAAAAGAGCGTAAGAAAACCGTTGTTGACCATCCAACGGTTTTCGGGCCAAAAATACCTCACCCCTATACAACTTCCCCGAGTAAGCTCAAAAATGAGATATAATACCAGATACAAAGCCAAATAAAGATACCCAACATACCCAACGCTCTTTCGATTTACAAACCACAAAATGGCATGATAAAGAAGCACAATCAACATCATGCCCATATAAATACCCCAAAACAAATTGTAAACTTCGGCGTATTTTGTAAAAGTATTACCTTCCCAAATAGTTAACGGTATCAGTACTTGTCCCGCAAGTGGTCGCACTCGTAGATATATTTCGTATGATTGAGAAGGCAAGATAGGCAATCCAAACACATAGTTGTGATAGGATAAAGGTCTGCTGTGGCTACCCCGCCAATCTCCCGCTGCTTGATGTACTACTTTACCTTGTCGATTTATTACGTACAAATCCACCTCAGCATAAGCCGAATACCCCACTTCTAAGAGCCAATTTTTGAAAACATCCTCAGAAGTATTCAAGACCGACCATTTGAACCAATAAGAAGAATTAGTAAAACCAAAATTGGCATTGATGGATGAAACCTGACTAAATCCTTTCTCTTGCTTATATACTTCTTTAAAAGTTAATGAGTGTTTGGCATCTTCTACATAAAACACTTCTCGTCCCAAGGTGTACTTATTAATACCATTTATTAATGACACTTGACACCAAGCACAATGACCCCACATCACCATACTTAATAAAATAATAGCATAAACAAAACGGAAGGGCATAATTGATAAGAGTTGAAAATGATTGCAAATATCTGTGGGTTTGGGCTGACATACTATCGAAATAACAATCAACACGCACAATTTTACCTAGAATAACTTCGACAAAAAATAGGCATTTATAGAATTTATTCGATTTCAAACGAGGCATTCTTTAGGGAGATTTGCACAAGGAATTCATGATTCCTTACCCAAACCTTTCTGATTGATATTACAGTAAATCCTAAAAAGAAGAATACTGGTAATGGACCAGTTGCTGTAACAAATATGAAGGGTTGCTGCTTGAATTTTGCATAAACCAATCAATATTTTTCAATCATGCCAATCACTTGCAGTAACTGCGGCTTTGACAACTTACCAAGTGCGCATTTATGTATCAAATGCCACACTCCTTTAGAAGATTCGCACTCCCAAAAGCTATCCGGAAAAATGGATGTCAAAAAGACAGAACACTCCACCCCGTCCGGGGCGTCTTCTGCTCCAAATCCTTCAAAAACGATTCCAGGCAAACAAGCGTTTAGATACGAATCTCCTGATTCTGTAATGCCTACGCCCTTACCTGTATCTCCTCCTACAGTTCTGGATGATGGATCACCAATATCACCACCGTCTACGGTGGAAAAAGATATTACAACTATTACCTGTCCTGATGTCGATTGTGGATTTATCAATATTGCCTCCCGTACTACCTGTATTCAATGTCAGCGTGAACTTATCCCTCACAAAAACGCTCCTTCTCTTCCTCAACCCCAAGATTTTACTATGAACAAACCCAAAGTATCCAATTCGTCGGAGGAATCATTCTCCCAAAAGCCTCTCATTGGAGGTACTATTGATCCCTACCGAATGAGAGTGAGCAATACAGAAAAGTGTTATCTACAACGTATCCCCAAAATAGGAGAAACGATTGACATCAGGAGGTCGGAATTTAAACTCTCAAACGACGAAAGTGCTGTCCTCAATCGGGACAACATTGACCCTACCAATCAGAGCATTACTAGCAAAGCACAAGCCGAATTGAGCTACGAGAATGGCAAATGGTTTGTGATAAACCGTAGCGAACAGCAAACCACCTTCATCCAAGTATCCGAAAAAACAGAAATCAAAGATGGGGACATACTACTGCTGGGGGACCGAAAGCTCATCTTTAAAACAGAATCGGAAGAAAAACTTCGCCAGATGAAACAAACCTAGGCTATACGTACAAATAACCGCCCCAGCAATAAAACTTACAACCACCAATGAATGAGATTCTTAACAAAAAATTCACCACTTACCAAACTCCTCACCGGGTTTTACCTAAAATAGGAGAATGGATAGATGATTATCAAATTATTGACTTGTTGGGCGAGGGTACATTTGGCATTGTTTACAAAGTAATCAATCGGAAAGAGGAAGCTTTTGCCCTCAAAATGATTAAACTTTGGGAAATAGCCTATGAGAAAGAGCGTTTGCTTATTTTTCAGCGATTCATGCGAGAATTTGAAATTGGCTATCAAAAATCTCCGCATTTAGTTCAATCTTTTGACTGTGGTAATGTAGAAGGGAATCCTTACTTTACTATGGAACTCTGCCCTAAAGGTGACTTAACTCAATTTACTGGCAGAACCATAGAACCACAAAAAATCAACAAAATAGCGTATCAGACGCTCTGTGGGCTACAAGAACTTCACCAAAGAGGCTTTTTTCACCGTGATCTCAAGCCTAGTAATGTATTAATAGATACCAATGGGAATGCCAAATTAGCCGACTTTGGAATTGCAGGCCATAAAAACTCCCGCATGACGGCCCGCAATATCTTTGGTCATGCCCATCAAATTTTTGGTACGTGGGCTTACATTGCCCCTGAGCAAGCAAACAATAAAACGGCCTTCAAAGCACTCGATGCCGTAGCCGATATTTATTCTTTCGGCGTGATGATGTACGAAATATTTACGGGTCAGTACCCTTTTGCTCCTTTTCAACTCACCAGCGAAAGCGATGTAGTAGAGTATATAAAAAACGCCGCTAAAGGAGATGCCGAAGGTTTGCGTCAGCACTGGAATAAATTACCCAATAATTGGGGCTCAATCATCAAAACCTGCATCGAAGTAGATTACCAACACAAGCGTTATCAATCGATTGGACACATCATCAATGCCTTAGGGTATCAGTCTCTTGATATTCACTACCCCAAGCACGACTCCCTCAAAAATGAACTGATATTACAAATCACTTATGGCGAGGAGATGGGCAAAATCTATAATCTCTCCCAACTCATGGGCAATAGAAGCGAAGGCATACTGACGCTGGGGCGTAAAGATGCCTCTATTAAAAATGATGTGGAGATTGTAGAAGTAAGTACGACTTACATCTCCCGCAAGCATGCTACGCTCGAAAAATGGCAAAACCCTAAACAATGGCTTATCCGAGATGGGCAGTTCTGGGATAGTAAGTGGCAGCTGTCAGTCAACCAAACCTACGTCAATTCCAAATTGGTAGGAGCGAGCGGCATAGTCATTCATCCTGGAGATATCATCACCTTGGGTGACACGATTCTTAGGGTCGCTGTTCGATAAGTTAATAACCAGTTAGTAACTGGTACCTGTACCACCCTTCTCATTCTCTACCTCTACTTTTGACTCATCAAAACCAAACCCAAACCTATGTCAACGACAGTTCCTCAACCCCGCGCAACCGAAAAGTTTTCCAAATCGTTGGGAGGCTCTCTTAAATCCTTGGTAGGTGCTTCTGGTAGAACTTATTTTGTTCTGGAACACAAAACAGCTACCCAAAAATACCGTACTGGTCAAACCACCGAGTTTATCGGTGATTATATAGAGCTGGGACGAGGTAGCAACTTTGCCGTTGGATTTGGCGACGACTGTACAACCGTCAGCAGGCCTCATGCCGCCATTATTCGTAAAGGAGGAGGCTGGGTCATCAAAAGCCTCTCTAAAACCAACCCCACCCTCGTCAACGGCCAATCGCTCAGAGATGAAGTATTGCTCCGCAATGGTGACGATATTCAGCTCTCCTACGAAGGCCCTAGGGTATCTTTTCTGACTCCTCCCAACAACTCGGTAAAGAGCATGGGCATGACTATACGCCTCAAAGCAATGGCCAATGAAGCTATCAAACCTTACAAAACAGCGGTGGCAACTTTGGCAGTACTGTTGGTGGCAGCGGTGAGTGGAGGGTATTACTTCTTCAACAAAGCCAACAATTTTGAAGACCTCTATGCAAGCAGCCAAATTATCAATGAGCAACAAAAACAAGAACTTATCATAAGTAATGAGAAAAGTCAAAAGGCTCAAAAAGAACTTAAAAACACAATTACGTCCTTAGAACGCCGCATTAAAGTAATTTCGGGCTCAACTCCTATCACTCCTCATAACGATTCCAATGATAAACCAGTCACTACCGAAAACCTCCATCTATCGCAGTTATATCCAAACGTTTATTATATCCGAACAAGCAAAATCATAGTTGAAATTGGTGGGACCCAAAAACAGGTCGAATTTGGAGGGTCGGGTACTGGTTTTTTACTAAGCGATGGGCGTTTTGTGACTGCAAGGCACGTGCTAGAGCCTTGGCACTTCATCGCCAATGCGCCCAAAGAATCACAAGAAGAGCTCATAAAGCTCAATATCTTGGCCAACAATGGCGGTAAGATAACTCACTTTTTAGAAGCCTACTCTCCTTCTGGAACTGCGATGCAGATGAGCAGTCAGGATTTCATGCTCAATCAATCGGGCGATGAAACAAAACAAATCACCGCCGACGACGGAACGTCTTTCATTTTACGAATCGCCTCCCTCAACAACGGTACCGACTGGGCCGTCAGTCGTACTTCTCGCAATGGAGGGCTAGACTTCGCACCCAGCCTCTCTGCTTCCCTCTCAGCCTCTACACCTCTATATATTTTGGGCTATTCGTTTGGAATGGGCGTTAACAACCCCAATGACATCAAGCCTCTTTATAATGAGTGTAATGTAGCCAGAGATGGCCTTTCCAACGGCGTAATTTATATCTCTAATCGTGGTTTTGACCAAGGCAATTCGGGCGGGCCAGTGTTTGCTAAAACCAACAATCGCTATGTGGTAGTAGGGATTGTATCAGGTGGCGCAGGAGCGCAAGGGTTAGTCGTTCCTATCACCGCTATCAGATAAGTTCACCCTTAAATCAATCATCACCATGTTACGATGTATTTTTTTGTTGCTGCTCACCTCTTTGGCAGCGCAAGCCCAAAATGAATTGGATTTAGAAAATCTTTTTTCAAATGATAAAAAACTTTTCCGAATGGCCGTGGATAGCTCCATCTGTATCGTGCGGCAAGACTATGTAATGAAAAGCACCCGTGGCAATGAATACGGACGCGCCGGCAAAAGTTACTTTGGACGGCGCTATACGCTGGGAGTCGTAGCTGATCATAAAATATGGGCATTGACCAGTATAGCTACTCCTTGGATAGGCGACAAGGCGTTTGAGCAATACAAAAAGAATGATACCATTCGCCCTCATCTATCTTCTATGGCCTTGCGCCCTATTTTTTCTACTGACTATCAACCAGAGGAAATCTCCCCTATCGAAACCTACGACAGCAGCGGGATCATCAGCTATCGTACAGAAAGCCCCCTTTCGGTCGGTGGTTTTCTCAACACCCAAGAAGGAAATGGATGGCTTGTGGTAGTATCGGCGCGTGACGACCTAAATGTCAATGAAAAAAGTCCCCTTAACGTGGCCGTTTATACCCCAAATCTTAACTTTCAAAACACCGAAAGTGAGACTTTGCTGAAACGTATCTCTCTCAAAGACAATGTAATTGGAGGAATTTACTTTGTAGCCACGATTAAATCAGGCGTAATAAGGTACCATGCCGCAGGTATCCTCAAAAACAAAGGCAATGAGTGGTACATCGTTCGGTTGCCGCAGCCTACGCGCCCAGAAAGTCCTCTTACAGATGAATTGACACCTCTCAAAGGAAAACTGCCCCCGGCTGCCCCGCCTAAAGCTACCGAAACCTCACCACCCTCGCCTACCAACGACATCTCAACCGACAAAGAGCCTGTAAACAAAAAAAGAGAGAGTAAGAAAAAAGAAACAAAACAAAATGGAAACTCCACTCTCCCTCCAAATAACTACTGACATGACGCAAAACGCATTGCAACTACAAATGGTAGCCAAAACCAATGTAGGCAAAGTAAGAGAACACAACGAGGATAATTTTATCGTAACCAGCGATGTAGAGGCCAATTGGGTAGTGCCTGCTCACCCCTATTACAATCCTACAAATGGCTCTATGATGGTAGTAGCCGATGGCATGGGAGGAACCAACGCAGGCGAAATAGCCTCCAAAATCACCATAGATAGTATTTGTGCTTTTTTTCGAGAAAATATCGCCAAAGAGCGCCCCACCTCCGAACGTCTGGTCACAGCTATTCAATATGCTCATCAACAGATTTTGGAATATGCCAGCCTCAATCCCGAAACAGAAGGCATGGGTACTACGGTAGTGATAGCGCATATCCTCAACGACCAACTCTACGTGGCTTGGAGTGGCGACAGCCGTTGTTATCTCCTACGAGAAGGGAAATTGTTGCAACTCACCAAGGATCATTCCTACGTACAAACCCTCTTGGATGAAGGTAAACTCACCAAAACGCAAGCATTTTATCACCCTCAGAGCAACGTCATTCTGCAAAGCCTTGGCGATAGCGAACGCCCCCCTGCCCCTGATATTGTGGTAGAAACCCTCTATCAAGACGATGTAGTAATGCTATGTAGTGATGGCCTTAATTCGATGATTGAAGATCATACCATAGAAAGTATCTTACAAAGCCCAAATGAAGAATTGGCTCTCTGTATTGACAAGCTCATCAAAGCGGCCAACGACGCAGGTGGTAACGACAACATCACTGTAGTAGTAAATCGAGTAGTAAAAGGCCATACTTCTCCATCAAACGACAACGGTGGTAACAACACGCTGCCCAATCCGCGTTTTCAGACCCGCAAAAAAACAAGTACTGCCATGTGGGTAGCGCTGGGTATGACCTTCGCCTCGGTCGGATTGGCGGTGTGGTATTATCCTGAGCTACAAAAAAAATGGGAAACCAAACCAATAAACACTCCCCCACCCTCCCCCGCGAAAAGAACTGATACTGTAGTAACACCTAATGATATACCAGAAGTGCCTATACCTATCAGCCCTGAAAACAAAAAAACAGCTGTTAGAGGCAAAGAACCCCCCACCAGTACAAGTAAACCCTCACCCCCCCCCACTGACACAGAACCCGATGATAATTCTACATCTAATGGTTCTCCTGCTCTAGAACGCACCAAAAATAATGAGAAAGAAGACTCTAATAAACATAAAAACCAAAAATCTGACGACAAATCCAATGACAGTCGCAGACCCACTCCTACTGAAGCTGCCATCATAGATGAGGCGACAAGCCCAAATACGGATAAGAGCCAATCATTGCCTCCAAAAAAATCTAGCAATAAACCCAATCCCAATAACCTACCATGACAATGCTCAAACCTGGCCAACTCTTTGATAAACGCTATGATCTTGTCAAGCTCATAGACAATGGAGGCTTTGCCGATGTATGGGAAGCCCAAGATAAAGAAACGAGAAACCATACGGTGGCTCTCAAAATATATCCAATGCTTGATGTAGAAGGCATCAAAAATATCGAAGAAGAATACGATGTGCAAAAAGACCTTTCGCACTCCAATTTGCTCACGGTTAGGCATTTTGGCAAAGATGAAGAAGGTCGTCCCTATTTAGTAATGCGTTATTGTTCGGGAGGTAATGCTGCTTCTAGCAAATATCTAGGCAAATATACCGAACTCGAAATCGCCAAGGTAATGCAAAATGTAGGTGCGGCGCTGGCTTACTTACACAAAGAAAAGTTGGTTCACCAAGACATCAAGCCCAACAATATCCTGATTGATTTGCGAGATGGTGAAGAATATATCTTTTTGGCTGATTTGGGGTTAAGTCTCAAACTACGCGCTACTATTCGGAAATTTACGGAGGCCAAAAAATCCAATACTAATTCTATCCAATCTGGAATGACCCCGCCCCCCTACCGCGCAGCAGAGTTGTGGGGAAAAGACAACGTCAATAAACCTCCTATCAAAGCCACTGATATTTGGGCTTTGGGAGCTACACTCTTCGAACTCATCACTGGAGATGTCCCCTTTGGGGAGTTTGGAGGACTAAACCAGCTTAGCGACCCTACTCCGCCCAACTTACCGACAGATTTTAAATGTAGCAATGACCTCAACGAAATCATCAAACGTTGTTTGGCAAAAGACCCTTGGGATCGTCCTAAGGCCACCGAACTGGTACAATGGGCTACTAACTTTATCGAAACAGGCCAATGGAGCATTCATGAAAAGCCCATCGTTCCTCCCCCCATTACCCCCGAGCCTATTCCTACTCTTATCCCTTCTCAACCTTTCCAAGCGAAGGAGTGGGTCAAATGGGCTGCTATTATTGGTTTAGGAATGTTAGGAGCTTATGGAGTTGATACATTTTGGCTTGAGAAGCAAACACCACCAGAGGAAGTTATAGAAAACCAACTACCCGAAGAAAAGGAGAATAAATATTCTGATAAAAACCAAACGCTAACGCCTCTACCAAAAGATACTACTAAAGTGGATGAAAATAAAGATGCCGCTTTTGTGACAGCAGATTTATCTGCAAAAAAAGGAGAAACCGTGGCTCCTCCTCCCCCGAAACCTGCTTCCTCAGCCCCCCAAGTAGATAATCCCCCTCAAAATGCCAACATTCGCATCACCTCTATAAAACGCACCCCCAACGCCCTGACTGTCAATTTTTTAATGACTCGCACCAAAGATATGACCGACAACTCCTCCTACGCCATATATGGTACCGAAAACCCTCAGTACGCTTTTTATGTGAGAGATGCCGCAAGAAATATCTACAAATTAAAAAGCTTAGAGGGAGGCACCAATGGTCAATCGGTCAGTTGGGGAAGCCGCAAAAACCACGCATTTACCGCCACATTTGAGCCCATACCTAGCCATATCAGAATAGTGGATATCCGAGAAGCCGAAGAGCGTATTCCGGGACAATCCTACTGGAATTTTGGAGGCGTACATTTACCATAAACCATCTATCTCTCATTACCATGCGACATCTACTTTTGGGGCTTTTGCTACTACTAGGTAGTGGCTTAGCTTTCGGTCAAAGAAAATTCAGTTCGATGACTCCAATGATTACATTGCTGGATACTAAAACAAAAGCATTGGAAAAAAAAGACCGCTACGTAGTCAAATCGCTGCTTGATGTACTACAACGCGACATGAGTGACGCCCGCAATAGCACGACTCATTTCTTTTCCAAAAGCGAGTTATCCAACATTATTGTTTTAGGGGATCCTGAAAAAATATCGGCTTTACAACTACGGTTGTACCAACTCAAAAACGACACTTGGTCTTTTGTACGCACATATAGTGGCAATTCAGAAATCAATACAGCTTTTTCCGCGGCTGAATCTGCTTTTTATAAGCTCGAAGTAATGGCCACTTTCCGTACGGGTCAAAACTATACTCATTTCGGCCTTCTCATTGATCAAGAACAATAACCCTAAACCACCATAAAGATGAAATTCCCCGTTCTTTTTTTCTTGCTCGCAGTAGCTACGAGTAGCTGGGGGCAAAAAAACTCAATGAATACTATGAACTCACTTGCCTTGAGTCTTTCCAAAGAATTGGACGGTCCATCAAGTGCCGATTTGATACGCTATGAGTCTGGCTTTATGACCGAACGCTCCGAATCCATTTATGATGTTTTGTATCGACCTTTCAAGGCCAACACGCACTATGTGATTATTGCGTATGCAGATGCACGTATTGAAGATTTTACATTGCATCTCCAAAAGCAAAAACCCGACGGACAGTGGGAAACCCTCAAAAGTGTGAATGAAAACAAACGCAAAAAAATTTCCAATGACCCTACCAATGAACTGGGAGACTACGAAATACTGAAAGATTTTACCGTAGCATCAGACAGCGAATATCGATTGGTATTGATAAGCGACAAAAAAAATAGCCGCTCAGGAAGGTATAGTGTACTGATTTATGCTAAGGAAGGAGAGAGTACGACCACGTCCTCCACTAATAATACTTCTAGCAACTCTACTTCCAATGTAGATTTTAAACAAAAAATAGAAGCTACGGGGCTCTCCTATAAAGTCACCGAAAAAGGAGATTATCATTTGACGGTAAAGAGAGACGATGGCCGAACACAATTGATAATCATAACCGGAAAAACCCAAACTTATAAAGACATGGAACTGCTTGATATTTGGTCGCCTATCAAAAAAATCACTTCTAAAAGCGACCTAGGTTTTGCCAATGGGCTATTCCTCTTGGAGCGTAACGAGAATCTCAAGTTTGGTGCTTGGCAAATTGCCGGCGAAAAATCTCCCTACTTAGTCAATATTTCGATCACGACTTCTACTTCTATCGCTTCGCACGATTTGAAAAAAATAATAGAATTTCTAGCTGAAGAAGCTGATTTACGGGAAAAAGAACTCACCCAAAAAGACGACTACTAACCCTCTAAAATTAACTTTCGCATGAAAAAAGTATTGTTTTTTTTGCTCATAACGTACACTAGCTATGGGCAAATAGGCGGTAGTCCTGCCGTAGAGTGTGACCCTTTTGTCAAAAAAGAACTTGATACACAAGGGATTGAATACAGCATCACCAAAAATGGCGACTTCAAAATTGTGAGGAAGGTGGACAATGACCGCATCCAAGCCGTATATATCCAATCCAAACCTATGAGCTATAAGGGGATTGAAGTGCGAGAAATCTGGTCGTATGCACGCATTTATGACACCAAATCAGACCTCAAAGAAAGTGATATCTACATGGCATTGAGCAAAAATGCTACCTACAAGTTTGGTGCATGGCAAATAGGGAAAGATAATACGAATGCCTACTTCCTGAATTTTTCGGTAAGAACCGCCAGCGATGCCAAAGGCACTACCCTCAAAGACATCATTGATGTAGTAGCTATGCGTGGCGACGAAATCGAAAAAGAACTCACCAACTCTGATAAATACTAAATTTTTAACCATTTAATAAGACCAAACAATTATGCAATCCAAATTCACTCCCATTGCTAAAATTCTATTTGGCATCACCCTTGGGGTCGGCCTATTTTTTGGCGGCAAATATCTCTTTGGCAAAAAGTCTCCCTCTGTGGTGGTAGACCCCTCAGCTAACGTAGTAGAGCCTGCGCCTTCCTCTGGTTTTAGTTATGCCCCCCCCGAACCCATCAACGGTACCCTAAAAGGTGTTGTCGAGCTAGGTGCTTCTGGATTTAACTCTTTCATAGTCAATGTAGATGCCAACAAAAACTGGAAGTTACAAAAAGCGGATTTTGGTAATAGCTTGGTTCTTGAAAATATGGCCACTGATACCGACATCCGCGACGGTCTGAAAAAATACATCAGCACGATGCTTGATTTTGGGGTACAAGCTGCTCAAATTCACTTTGTAGTAAGTTCGGGAGCAGCCAAAGAAGCTGTCACTCAGAAGATTATAGACGGTCTAAAAAACTTAAAATACGTAGTCAATATCGTAACCCCCGAACAGGAAGGAGCCTTAGCCTTGGCTTGTGTATTGCCCAAAGCCTACGAAAATGAAGCATTTGTAGTAGACATGGGGTCAAGTAATACTAAAGTTTCTTGGAAAAAAGACAACAACATAAATGCTTTTGAAACCTATGGGTCAAAGTATTTTCAAGATAAAACTGACGACGGCAAAGTCTATCAGGAAGTAAAGGACAAATGCGGTGCCATCCCTACCTTCAACCGTAAAACTTGTTTTATCATCGGAGGTGTTCCGTTTAAACTAGCAAAAAAAATCCGTCAAAACAACGAGCGTTTTACGGTCTTAAATACCCCCGATAAATATACCCTTGAAGAGGCTAAAGACAAAGCGGGACTCAACCTCTACAAAGCTATCAAAGATGCTACGAATACCCCCCAATTTGTCTTTGATTGGGACGCCAATTTTTCAATAGGTTATTTGCTAAGCCTTAAATAATTTCTAAAAAACTATGAAAAACTTTTCTGTTCCTGTGATTGTGATAGCACTGCTGGCTTACGCCAGTAGTGCCTATGCAGCAAAGCCTATCTTCTTCTCTTTTGGTGGAGAAACTATCGCTAAAATCGCTGATTTTCCCGATACGCCCGAATTTCAAAATCAAGAAGGGCATTATGTAGATGCTGGTATGAGATACAAACAAATCTCGATTTTCTTTATTCCTGTTTGGAACTATGACCAAGAATGGTGTGGCTACGTTTCTGATAAAATGTACATTGACCTTTCAAAAGAAAAACTAGACGAATTAGCCACTGCTGCCCATATTTCTCTTCCCTCCGAGTTTCAAGTTTCGTTTTGGGATAAAATAGGCGGTAAGCTCCTATTAGTAGCACTAATAATAGCCTATTTTCTATATCTCAAAACACAATCTAAAGATGTAAAGGCCTCTTAAAAATAAGGATTTTGGAGACCCTTAAAGTAGAGATTGGAAGCTAATCTTCAAATAAAAACCGTTGATTGCCAAACACAACAATATCCCCTTTTTTGATTTTAATAGGGCCATTTACTTGAATAAAAGTAGTCCGCAATTGGCTTTCATTTACTAGTACCCACTCTCCATTTTCTAGTCTTATTTCTGCCTGTATCTTACTAGTAATGGTAGCGTTCGTTTTGTCGAGATTACCGCGATTGAGTTGTATTTTATTCCCTTTAAAAACCAAAGCCGATTTACCTTCGGCTATCGAATCTTCGGTAGATTTTAGAGGGGTTAAAGAAAAAGAAGATGCTTTTTGAAAAACCGGAACGGTACCATTACTTAAGGGCTTTGGGGCATATCCGAAAGGAGGTATAGTACCGTCTTGTTTTTCTATTTGGAAATCATTGACGAGAAATTCGCTTCGCTCTTTTTCAATATACAGATAGCATATTTGTATAAAACTATCTTTATAGCCCTGCGATGTTTCGTTTTGTCCCTCAAAAATAAGTTTACGTAATACGGAGCCTGAAAGAGAATTAATATGCTTACGCAAAAAGAGTTTTTGTTCGGTCTCCGTTGCTCCTATCTGTCTTTTTAGGCTATTTTGAAGTGCTTTATTTTGGATTAAAGCTAAGTACCTCACCAGCTTTTCATGTTGATTTACTTCTTCTTGCATTACTTCACAGATGTGCTCGTAATGCTTTAAGGTCCCTGTGAGCCGTTGACAATAGCTATCAAATTCATAGCCAAACGTGTCACAATAACGAGTTAATATTTGGGCTCTCAAAAAAAGGATTTCGGGTTGGTAAATTGTCAAGTTTGCCATATAATCAATAAGGTATAATTGAATAAAAATAAGTTTCTCTTTGCTCCGTTTGGATGGTCCGTTTATCTCCAAAATCATTTCTTCTAAGGCTTTCAGTTAGCAACTAGTTAGCAACCAGTTGTTACTCCAACAGTTTTTAAGTAAGCCGCTACTTTTGAATCGTCAATTCAATGACCAACTAATACGGCCTTGCCGAAAACCGTAATTTCAAGAGTAGGCGTTCATCCTTAATTGACCTAAAATCATGAAAAAGCTCACTTTTTTACTGTTAGTAGCACTATTGCCTGTGATTGCCAGAGCGCAAGATGTTTATGAAATCACCTTTACGGCGGGTATCACTCGCTACCGTGCCGCACTCGTACTATGGAGCAACGGAAGCGGCCAAATGCGAGTACGCTATTATGCCAACAATCAAACAAACTTGATTGAGCAAACCATCCGCTTAGAAAATACGCAGTATGGCTACCGCCTTACTGGCTACAACGCCCGCTACGCAGATACCCAGCGACGCCATCCTAACTATCAGCCCGACAATTTTTACCTCTCACAAGATGACTATGGCAATTTGACCTGCCTCAATATAGATGATAAGGGCACTACTTCCCGTTGCTCCATCCGATTAGTACAAGGCTATTCTTCCAAAAATACGGTGTTGAGTAGCTTCAATTGGAGGCTAGATTGAGCTACTATGAGCTTTTGCACCCCGAAATTCGGGGTGCTTACCCCCTCACTACAACACCTTGTTTCAAAGCACATTACACTCCTATTCCTTATTCTCAATCACTAAATATTTCATATAAAACCGTTACGAAGATCTCATTTAAAATTGAACACTTAAATCGAAATTTGTAGGATTTTTCGCCTAACATCTAACTATTTTCTCCTCTTTTTTTCGAGCTAAAAAGAAGGCTTCTCCTTTAATATTCTATTTCAACCCCCGTCTCATTCGTCCAATTTTGTAATGATAATCCAATCATTACATCCATTCAATAGACAGCATTTTTTTATGAAGAAGCTCTTCGTTTTTATTCTCATTTTGATGGCTCAGGAGGTTTGTGAGATGCACGATGCAACTGCCACCAAGGCCTACAATCAGGGTCAAGTATCCTAGTGTTAGACTTTTTAAGCCCTACTTTTTTCATTTTTTCAAACAACTTTTCTTATGAAAACCTCAATACTCATCCTGTTTGCTTGGGTCTTTCTGTTTCAAATTTCAGTATTTGCTCAACAAAAGCCCAAACCCAAAACTCCTGTCAAGAACCCCGCCTCCAACCAGCTTGTGGTGGTTAATTCTGTCAATCATCAACTGGATTGGCTCATTCTAAAAGACAAAACAAAATCGCCCATTGTGGGGCAAGTTGTCGAAATCGGAGCTACTGAAGTGAAATATAGAAAAGGGAATAATCCTCAGGGGCCTATCCTTAGAATTGCTAAATCTAGCTTGCTCAAAATAGAACGTGGAACAGGCTCAATTCCGCCGTCCGAACTTACTTTGGCCGAAGAAATAGATACGACTTGGGGTTCCCAAAAATTGATGCAGACCATCTTAGACTCCCTCCGCAGCCGCCCCAATCTAAAAGGTATGCGCATCAAACTCAAAAATATTAATTTCGAAACTAACTCTGTCCAACTGACCCTCTCAAGCCAAGCTTATTTGGACACTATTGCATTGGTTCTAAACAAAATTCCCGCCCTAGTATTTGAGATTGCAGGGCACACCGACAATACGGGTCAAGAAGCATACAACCTAAAACTATCGCAAGATCGTGCCAGTGCGGTTCAAAATCATCTTATCCTAAAGGGTCAAGTAGCCGCCACTCGCGTAAGCTCCCAAGGGTACGGTTGGTCGCGGCCTATATTACCCAATATTTCAGATGCCAATCGTCGCCAAAACCGCCGCGTCGAAATGGAAATGGTAGGTCTTGACCAAGCTCAAAAAAATGTCATTGTGTTTCGGGATGGGCATTCGGTAGAAGCATTGCTGGTATATCAAGATGAAGCTCGAGGCAGGGTAGTTTATAAGACCGACGAAAATTCGCCCCTGCTAGAAGTTACCCCCGATGAGCTAGCGCGCATTGAATTTGCCGACAAAAATGTAATTGTGTTTAATGAAATAAAAAGAGAAGAAATAGCTCAGATTTATACTCAGCCTCCCGCTCCTAAGCCTCGGAAAGCTTTTGCAGTTTCTGTGTTTGGCGAAGGCCTGTACGTTATTGAATCACTATCACCTCAATGGAGCAATATACAAACAGGAATAGGTATGTTGCAAGGTTTTGGAGGGGGACTAATGTTCAATTTTTATCTTTCAAAAAGGGTAGGATTTACTGTTCAGGGAGGTTATTCTAAATGGATGGTAGAACGCCGCTATGTATCTCCCGCCCCTGAGAAAGAACTACAGTACACTGCCGACGAAACCCTCACACGGATTCCAGTCCAACTAGGCGTTAAGTTATATCCCTTTCACAATGCCTACTTCCATGTTTTCGGAGGTGGTCAGCTGCTCAAACGCGTCACCGCTACTTCAGAACTACACCCCCTAGGCCTTCAAACCCTTTCTACTCAATCTTTCCAGCCTGCTGTAGGAGGCGCGCTAGGGTTTGAGAAATACTTCGGCAGCATGTTTATTGACTTTGCAGCTCAGTATAACCTAGTACTAACCAATAGTTTCCAAGAAATCACCGACCCGCTACACTTTGCGGGCATCAGAATCGGATTAGGGTTTAAACGTAAAGCCATTCAATAAAGATGAAAAACTTCAAACATTCATATCTGTACCCTCTAGCCATTATTTTATTGACTATTGTAGGTAGCTGTACTAGGGTTATCGAAACCGAAGTACCCAAAATTGTGGTCAACCCCAACGACCCAGCAAGTTTTAGTCGTTATTTAATACTTCCCAATGGCGCTACTCGTACCGTAGGCACTCCTCCCTCTCCTACCTCGGGAGGAGCTGGCGGCTTGAGCGTAAGTAATACTAACAATGGTACCGTCGTTTCGAGTAACGGTAGTACCGTAGCTCTTACTTTTAATGTCAATGGGTCTAGCAACAATCAGCCTGCGGGATATTATGTAAGAGTTGTGGGGTCAGATATGTATTATACCATACCTGCCGACCCTTCTAATGCCGATCAGTTCACGCTTCCTCTCGGGATTCCTGGAGCTTCCGAAAATGGCCAATTTTGCGTAGAAGTATGGGTATATGATGCCCAAAATCGGGTCAGTACCCCCGTACAACAATGTGTAGGCGTAGAGCGGCTAGGTACAGGTGCTCTTCAAATCAACCTCGCTTGGAACACCAACAACACTGACATTGACCTACATGTACTAGATCCTAGCGGCACCGAAATTTACTATAATAATGAGACCTCTCGTACAGGTGGTCAACTAGACCGAGATGATACAGACGGCTATGGCCCTGAAAACATCTTTTGGCGACACAATGCCCCCGACGGTGAATATAAGGTATGGGTAGAGTACTATGGTAATTATGGCGGTGGACGCACTCGGTACTTTGTGACGATTACCACACCCTCAGGAGCCAAGTCATTTGAAGGAGTACTCCAACAAGAAGGTGAGCGCCGCGACGTAGTTACCATCCGCAAAAGAGGTGATAGTTATAGTTTTTAGAGTTAAACGCAGTCGTATTCTCTATTTCAGTCTATCCATAACGCATTCATAATGAAAAACATACTTTCCCTTCTTCTCTTCATTTCTTGCTTGTTTTGGCCTTTTGCCTGTAAGCGAGTTGGCACTATTGAACTCCAACCCGCAGTAGCCCAAGGTGATGTAGCCGGACGGGTAATTCTGCCTACAGGAACAAATTGGAAAGCCGACGAACTTACCATATTATCAGGTTTTGACGCACATACCGTACAAGGGAGCACCTTTACAATGTCGTCTATTGATACCACTTCCTATAAACTTATCCTTGCGACTCGCGCCAATGGCTCAGTAGCGTTGGTAGCACCCTACCTAGCCGGAAATTCATCTATTGAGATGAGTACCGCCTCCACCGCTCTTAGTTTGCTTCTTCTTCATCCCGTTATGGCTAGTCTGAATGAACACGCTAAAAAAGCCTTGGCCGCAGCTTTCCAAAAACATGCTTCTTTTCCTGATTTAGTAAAGGAAATCGAAAAAAGCACCAAAGAAGGCAAAGACCTGCTTGAAGACAACAATGTCAACATTATGACTTTGCTAAACGTTATTCAAAATTCAAAATTGAAATTTGGGGGACGTAGAGGAGGCACGCAAGGGATTATTGGAAACGAACCCGTTATCAAACTTACTACCACCAATCCACGTTCTATTTCTATTAAAAACGAGCGTTCGTTTCTTCCTTATATAGCTCGTATTTATGATTCCAACAATCAGCTACTGTCCAATGGTGTCCTAGATTTAGGAGATGTTAGCTTTGGCTATACCTCAGCGGCTGATTTGGCTATAGATGCTTGGAACTTGGCCAAAGAATCTTCTTCCAATTTTGATGGTTGCCTCGAAGACTTCTACAACAGTCGTTCAGGAACTCCTCCTACAACGGCCTGTGGGGCAGTTGATTTTTTCAAATTACAATACCCCACCGTTCAAAATTACACCTTCCAATCCCAAGGAAAATATACCGTAAAAGTAACCAATGCTTTTAGTGCTACATCATTAACCGCCCCTGAGGTCGAAAAGTTTTTAGGCAAACTCGTCCTCAATGCGGTAGGAGTAGTCAACAAAGGTTTTCAAGATTACCTGACCAATGGAAATTGTATTCAGCACTTGGTGGTAGAACTTATCAATACGGGTACATGGGAAAGTATCAAGTTGCATTTTTCTCAATACAATGAAGCCTCTATGGGCTCTACTTTATTGACTATTATCAAAACCATCAACGAGCGTATCGACAATCTGGAATGTTTGAGCAGCAACAACTCTCCTAAATCTGGTTTAACATACCTACGGAATTCTTTCCAATTTCTTCTCAAATTTGCAGACCTTCCAGGGAGGTTTGGGGCAGGCGCAAACTTATTATTTACGGGCAAAGCCATTCTCTATGACAAATACTCCTACGACTACTGTGTGGAGGTAAACTCCGTAGGTATTTCACTATGTGGCGAAGACCCCGAAACACCTATTGCCGATGCCACAGAGCCTGTTTCTACCGCTATCAGCACTGGTGACCCTCACCTTACTACACCCGATAAACTTACTTATAGCTTTATGGGAGTAGGGGAATTTATTGCCGTCAAATCTACTACTGATAGGTTTGAGATTCAAGCTAGGCAAGAGGAGGTTAAGTCTAAGAACAGCAATGGACAAGTCTCATTCAACACTGGCATCGCCATACATACTGGCCACGATGAAGTATGTATGTATCCTCCCAACCATGTGTTTGTGAATAAACAAGCAATCGGCTTCAATTTTGAAACCTATCCACTGAGCAACGGCGGCTCTATCACTCGAAAAGGAAGCTATTTATATGTACGAAATGGCAATGACGATTTGGTGGAAGTTCGCCTATTCAATCTTGATTTAGATTATTATGTAACGCTCAACCCTAATCGCCAAAGTAAGGTGAGAGGTATTTTGGGAAATTATGACAAAAATCCCAGCAACGACCTATTTTTTAATAATGGCCAACCCGTCGCCAATACCTACCAGACACTCTATCCCGCCTATGCTGATAGTTGGCGTATCAAGCAATCTGAATCACTGTTTGTATATGATCCAGGAAAAAATACTGACAGCTATACCGACCGTGCTTTTCCACGCAGTCCTGTATCTATTACAACTACCCAACGAGCCAATGCAGAAGCCGTGTGCCGTCAGAATGGTATTACGGATCCTGTATTGCTTCAAAACTGTATCATGGATGTAGCCCTTACAGGCGACAATCAATATGCTCAAAGAGCTTCTGCTCATCAGAATGCTACCCATGAGTTACGAAGTATATCTATTGCCAATTTTGGAACTAAACAACAGCAGTTTTTCTTTAAAAATGCCACCAACTCAAACCCTGTTAGTACAAGTGAAGTGCGGGTCGTGGGCAATACTATCGAAATCAATGCAGGTTTAGGGGGTATTTATGCCATCTATACCGAACCTATTAAACTAATCACTGGCTTCGAAACCACTTACCGATTTACAGGCGGTGGTTCTCCTTTTGGGTTTGTAATCAGCAATCGCCTCAATGCTGACACTCAAACAGGACGTCTTGTTTTTTCGTTACAGGGCAACAACGTAAGCGCTTCTACCCTCAACCCTTCCTTGTTTGTCAAGTCAGTACTTATTTCAAAGACTTTTCCGAATGTTGTAGCGACTCAAGAGCGCACTGTCAAAGTCAAAGAATCCACACGCACGAATGGAAGTCATATTGTAGAAATATTTGTGGATAATCTCTCAGATCCCGTCTATGTAGCCGAACTAGGCTCTTCTTCCCAAAACTACCTCGGTTTTGAGAGTTGTTACGTCGGATTTTTGAATGTCAATGGAAAAGTCGCCCTTAAAAATTGGGTATTCAAAGCCCTCTAACCAACCGTCATTTAATCTCATGAAAAAAAGCCTCATCTATACCTTATTTATTTTTGTTTTGGGTTTGCAAGCGCAAGCCCAAAACGACAAAGAATATTTAAGTATTCTTAATGACATCTCGTCTAATCTCAAAGTCGTTCGAACTTCCGAATCCGAATGGAAACAATCGCTTCGGGCAAGTGGCAGCCGTCCTTACGTTATTTTAATGACAATAGACGGCGTCGATAAAAAAGGAAAAGCTACTAAAAACATTTATGAAATCAACCTCACAGACCTTGATCCTAGTACTCTCAAATATGAAGCCCGCAAGGATGAAATGCAGGTAAAAGCCAAAACCCTTAAAGGACAGTCTTTTATTAAGAAAACAGAAAATGACCAAACTTCTAAATATGCAGGAGAGGTTGTATTCTATGCTGACAATACCGACAATGCACGCACCTTGGTCGAAGCATTTCGAAAAGCCGTACCCGCTGCTCAAAAAATAATGGAACAAAGTATGAAGGTAAACCCTAGTCTAAACGCCTTCAAAGATTGGCTTTTGGTCAATATATCTACCATCAAATATGGAGAAGAGAGCTATCGGCAATCTCTTACTTACCTTGATACCCAACAGCCCAAGGTCAAGTTTATTCAACAAAAAATGGAGAAAGGTAAAACTACCGAAGATGTATTTGAACTAAACTTAGGTGATTTTGATGAAAAAAACATTACACTTTCTACCAAAGACCCATGGGCTTATATAGAAATCCAAACCAAGAATAAGCTCAATTATATTAGGCATATCGCTAATGGTAAACTAAGTAAAAATGATAACAGTATTCGTTTTTATTTCGACAACATCGAAAAAGCACGTGAAGGCAAACTATGGTTGGAAAAGAGTTTACCTCTTACCTCCCAACAACAACTCAACGCTCTCCCATCATTTCAAGGCTTGTCGCAAGCGCTCAACTTTTTCAAAAACGCCGTCAAAAATAGCGAAGGTATAACCCAATCTCTCAATGCCGAATGCCAAACGGTCTTGCAAGTCAAAGAAGGCAACAACACCCTAGAATACCGTTTCTTCTGGGGAGATTTTAACGAAAAGTCAAGCAAAATCACTACTTCAGGGAGCCACTTTGAGTTTTCAATCGAAACCGCCAATCGCCTCAAGTACATCGAAGTATGGAAAAATGGTGAAAAGCAAAATTATACTTCTAGTCTTCAATTTGCCGCCGAAGACATCGAGACTTTGCGCCCTCTCCCAAATATTGTAGGGTCGATGATTGCGGCTTGCCGCGACCAACGCAAACTCATCCTACCTCAAGGCACCTATGAAACCAAACTGAGTTTTATCAACTCGAAATTGGGTACAATCCAGTCAAAAAACGAAGAAACCACCCAAAAAATCGAAAAAATTAGCGCCTGCACCGCAGTTTTTTCCCAAGAGACCAAAGACTCCAAGAAAAGTATATCCATTAAACATGAATTTAGTTTTAGCGATATCGACCCTGCTTCGGTAGAGCTACAAGTGAGTGGTTCGCAAGTAAGTATTCAGCTTTCTACCCTCAACAAAGAAAAAGCCATCAAATCATTCAAAAACGAAACTCCTTCCGACTACCTGAATGATTTCAAAATTCTGGCCAATGACCTCGTCACTGGGCTTGCCCTGCGCGATACGTTCAAAGCGATTGTGACAGGATGTAAAAAATAAAAACACCTTACCAACCTCTTAACTTACATCAAACCATGCAAAAGCAAGCTCCCCCAAGCCAGTTATTTTTACATATCAAAAACCATAAAGAAGCGGTATCTTTTATGCAAATCATTCACTTAGAATCGGTTCGTAACTACACAATTATCTATTTGGCAGATGGCCGTCAAATACTCACAGCGAAGAACTTAGGCCATTTTGAGCAAATTTTGCCCTCGGATTTTATCCGTATTCATCGCTCTTATATCATCAATCAAGAATACATCAAACATTCTGACAAACGTAATCATGTCTGTGTCTTATTGAATGATAAAAAAATCAAAGTAGCTACCAGTAGGTGGACTAAAGTGAGAGATTTGCTCGGCAAGACCTCTCACTAAGCTTTCAATTTTTTTAAAAATGTACTCATCTTAAAACTCGTCTATCCATATAAATTTCTTATCATGAAAAAAACCAGCTTATCCCTTCTTGTAGTTTGCTTAAGTATAACTACCTTTTTTTCCTGCAACAAAATCATTGACAAAGCAAATCAGCTCGAACGAGTCGATTTGACGATTGAAGTAAGCGGTAAAAAAACTGAGATGACTTCCAATGGATTTGTTCTTTTCCAACCCAGCAACAACAAACAAGAACTCCAACTTTCATTTTTCAATGCGGCATCGCTATTGACTATCAATGCAATCAATGTTACTATCCTTGATTTTAAGGAAAGTAAAAGCTCCTACTCTGTCGAAAAAGGGGAAGTAATTGTTACTTTCAATGGTGACGTTGAAATATACGAAGATGACTCTATTGAATGGAAATCCCAGCAAGGTACGGTGGAGATTACAAAATTTGATGGTAAATCTATGGAAGGAAAAATCAACGCTACTTTGGGTACTCCTAAGGTTCCGAACAAAACGCTTGCCCTAAAAAATGGGGTATTTAAGCTACCCAAATTTGAGTAGCATTCCTTTTTATGCTCTTGAGACCTACTTTAATGCAAGTATGGCCTACTATCTATCTCCATAAAACTAGAGATATACATTTTTGTAACGCTTGATAAGTTTTGGCCATATTATTATCCACACTATTGGCCAAAACTATCAAATGTTCTAATTTTAGCAATGCTATTCACATTACTATAATGAACAAAACTCTACTTGGTATTCGGCTCGCTATTTTCTTTTTTCTTTCTATTACTTTTTTTCTTCCTTCTAAAAAAGCACATGCACAAATACCAGTAGATTTCACTTTTTGTACTGGCACAGGTGATTTATGTGTTGCTCCCAGCGATTCTAATTATAAACTCTGCCTTAAATTCAAGCCAGGCTACTGTACTACGAAAGAATACAGAATTAGATGGGGTGATGGCGCGGAGCAAATAATTGTGATGACAAAAGATACCACTTTAGAGCATACTTATAAGTTGCGAGAATTTATAGAGTCTTGCTCTACTCCTGAAAAAAGCTTTCCTTTTTCGATTAGAAATCTTAGTTGTAGCAGTGATAATAAATCATATGAGTTGGTATTCAATAAAACTCCTCAACCTAATCCTATAGCAACTTTTGCATGCGAAGGTTCTCCCGTTCGTTTTGGCAACAATTCATGTCCAATTTCAGACATAAAATTTCTGTGGGACTTTGGGAATGGACAAACAAGTGAAAATACGTCTCCTTCCATAACTTACTCTGACCCGACAAGAACTTATAAAGTTAAACTTACCGCTACTTCGGCAACTTGCGGCTCAAAAACAGCCGAAATAGATGTTAAATTAAAAAAACGTCCCGAAGCCAAATACAACATGACGGGCTATTCGGTCATCAATACCGATACAGTTGTTTGTTTGTCAAATGGAGGCACACTTACTTTAGATGGCACTATTTCACTTGATGCTACGCGATATGAATGGAGCATCAGCCCGAGTGATTATAGGTACCTCAACAATACCAACGCCAACTCCCCCAAGCCTGTTATTCAGTTTACCAAATCGGGTACTTACAACATCACCCTCATTGCAGTCAATGACTGTGGACGCTCTGTCCCCAACATTTGTCCTCACAAAGTGATTGATTCTCCTACACTTACCTTGCCTACACAAGACGATGTATGTCAGCTGCCTTTTACGTATCAATTCACTCCTCAGCAAGGTGCTAGTTATACATTGAATGGAGTGGCTTTTAACCCGGCAGTAGGGCAAAGCTTATCCTTTCAGCCCACCCCTTATATCGTAGAAGCTACCCTACCCAATCCCTGCGGCGGCACATTGGTCAAACGAGATACCTTCTTTGTCAATTCCTTATCTCAGGTAAGAGTTACGTCTCCTTTGCGTGATACTACTTTATGCGTTGGCACCAATGCATTGCCATTAGTAGCGTCGATTCCCAATGGCACATGGTCTGGTTCTGATTTAATTGAAAAACAAGGAAACAACTACGTATTTAACCCCAAAACTACGGGTACCGCCACCATCAAATATAGCATTGGTACGGGTTCGTGCGCGGTCAGAGATAGTATCAAGGTCAATATTGAGGGCATCAAGCCACAAGCCCAAGACTTGGCCTCATGTGAAGGTACCGCCTTCCTTAAACTTCAAGCCACTCCTGCCGGTGGGCGGTGGAGTGGGTGCAACAATTGCTTAAAAGGCGACACCTTACTAGTCAGCACGCTTAATACTACACAAATCAGACTGACGTATGAAATAACATCCCCCAAAGGCTGCCGTGCCACCGATGAGGCGGTCATTACCATCGGAAGCCCCAAGGCCGATTTTTCGCTGGGGAGCGGGTGCGTAGGAGGTGTGCTCAAACCTACCAATAACTCTCTAGGTGCGGCAAGCTATGTATGGCTTGTCAATGGAACCAATACCTCTACCGAGCGTACCCCGTCCCTGTCGCTTGTTCAAGGCATCAACCAAGTGACCCTTATCGCCAAATCGGGCGACTGTGCCGATACCCTTACCCAAGACATCACAATCACAGCTCCGCCAGCTTCGGCCAATTTCACGGCCGACAAGCTCCAAGGCTGTGCCCCTCTCAACGTGCGTTTTACCCCCGAAGGCACCGCAGCAAACGGCACAGAATATACTTGGACATTTGGCAGCGAATCTCCCTTTACAGGGTTTCAACCTAGCCCTAAAATCTTTGACAACCGAGGCAAAACCGACCTCACTGTCAAAGTCACTTTTAAAGTAAAAAATAGCTGTGGAGAGCAATCTAGCAGCCGCGACATTGTGGTACGCCCCCTCGCCCAAGCCGAAATAGGCGTCGATTCTACTTTGGTGAGATGTACCCCCGCTACATTGTTTTTTTCTAATCGCTCCGCAGGTCACAACAAGTCCGAGTCGCGGTGGGATTTTGGAGATGGTACCTTCCGAACCACGGGCGCTGACACCGTCGGTCATTTTTTTGCTTCTCCTGATAGCGCTCGCACCTATCGCGTGCGGTTGTCGGTATTTAGTGCTTGTGGAAGCGATAGCGCAGAAGTGCCTATTCAGGTTTTCCCAACTACGGTAAAAGCACTTTTTAGTATGTCAAAATCGGTAGTTTGCCCCGGCGAACCTATCCTCTTCAAGGATGCCACCGTACCTAAACCCACTAGTTGGAAATGGACTTTTGGGGACAACACCACCAAGACCGAAGCTAACCCTTCACATACTTACATCACCCCCAACAAAGAATATGAAGTAACCCTCACCGCCAAAACTCCCTGCGGGGAAGGCTCTACTACCCATATTGTTAGAGTAACGAGTATTCCTACGGGTGATTTCCGAATCGAATCTCCACTCGCTTGCCAAGGCAACCCAATCCAAATCACCAATCTCTCTGACCCTTCGCTCCAATTTGAATGGAATTTTGGTGACGGCTCCCCTATCGACTCCACCAATTATTCCCCCCACCATACTTACAACACTCCCAACGGAGGCGTTTCTATTACCCTCACGGTATTTCGGGATAGCAAAAATTGCAAAAGCGCTCCTGTCCGCAAAACTATTCCGATTGTGGCTCGTCCTATCCCGGATTTCAGAATAGAAGGCGACTCTATTATTTGCTCGCCTGGGCCTGTGCGTCTCATCGACCGCTCTCAAAATGCTGATTCATGGAAATGGTACTTTAGCAATGGACAAACTTCAACTGCTCAAAACCCTGCCTTACCTTTTCCCAAAGGACAATATGACGTAAAACTTGTAGTAAGCAATAGAGGGGCTTGCGTAGATTCGGCCTTTAGAGTAGCTGCTTTTGTGGTAGATAGTTGCGCCGTTTTGGTACCCCAAGCATTCACTCCCAACGCCGATGGTATTGGCGATTTTTATACACTCTTTGGTAGCGGAATCAAAGAAATTCTCCATATAAAAGTAAGAGACCGATGGGGAGAAGTTGTTTTTGAGAAAAACAATATCCCTGCTAGTCGTCAAAGTATCGAGCATGCTTGGGATGGCAAATTCAATGGTCAGGATATGCCCGCCGATATGTACATCATCGAAGCTGAGGTGCTATTTGTAGAAACTACCAAACGTGAACGTATTCGTAAAAACTTCTATCTCATTCGCTAAACCAAAATCTTTATGAAACTATTTTTATGGGTCGGTCTCTTGGGTTTAGCTGCTTCTTGGGATACTTTGGCACAATCCCCCCAATTTTCACAGTTTTATACCAATCCTCTTTTCCAAAATCCCGCTTTGGCCGGTGATGCTGGCACTCATCGGTTTATTGCCAACTATCGAAACCAATGGGCCGGTGTAGGTATTCCTTTTCAAACAGCGGCTTTTTCTTATGATACCTACGCCGAAGACGCCCAAGTAGGCTTAGGACTACAACTTTTACACGACCGTCGCGGTGCTACTCTCAACAGTAATCAAATAGCAGGGCAGGTTTCGAGGTCTTTTTACTTAGACGACAAACAAAATCTTAGACTTACGCCCGGCTTGCAAGCCGCGTGGGTTTCGGACCGATTCAATACCAACGATCTTCTTTTTGTAGCTCAATATTTAGGTACAACCGACCCGCTTTCACAGATGGGCATCACTCAAAATAAAGTGGTGTTTTCGAGTGGAGTGCGTTTTGATTATGACCCTCAAGACAGCGATGAGCCATTTTACTGGGCGGGTGTAAGTTGGCACAATATGCGCATTCGCAACAACGATTGGCTTCGCGACCGTTTTGGATTACAACTTGGGGCGCAATTTCCGGTAAAATTTGCCCTTTTTGGTCATGGATATGGTCACGACCTTGATCGCGAAAGCGCCATCAGTATTGGGATGCAGTTACGAAAACAGGGCGTAAATCAACAGCTAGATTTGGGTACCAATTTTATATTTTCACCGCTATTGGTAGGGGTTTGGTATCGTGGACTGGTGATTGGCGACAAGCGTCGCGACGCTATCATTCCTACCCTCGGCTGGGCGCGCGACAATGTGCTTTTTCAAGTAAGTTATGATGTACCGGTATCATCACTAGGGGCTGACACTGGATCTTTTGAGCTATCCATGTGGTATGGCCTCGACAGTCTCTTCAAATTTGCAGGAAAAAACAGCCGCGAACGACGTAGTACGCGTTGTCTGAAATATTAGAAATAGAAGTTATTTTACTTAAATTCCTTTCAGGAAAAACAAGAAGGGGTAACCTTTAGCAGCTACCCCCTTCGTTTGTTATTTTTCCTCTCTCCTATTTATTAGGCTGAGGGGTATATCTCAAGTATGGTTTTACGATATTGAGACCTTTCGTGAATCTCTTTTGAGCGTCTTCGGTCGATACAGCTGGTACCACAATCACATCATCTCCTTCTTTCCAGTCAGCAGGAGTTGCTACTTGGTAGTTGGCAGTAAGCTGAAGCGAATCTATCACCCTTAAGATTTCATTAAAATTACGTCCGGTAGAAGCAGGATAAGTAAGGGTAAGTTTGATTTTCTTATCAGGGCCAATCACAAATACCGAACGAACGGTCGCTTTCTCACTGGCATTGGGGTGAATCATATCATAAAGCGTAGCTACTTTGCGGTCGCCATCTGCGATGATAGGAAAGTTGACTTCGGTATTGTTGACTTCATTAATATCGGGTACCCAACGATTATGAGAGTCCAAATCATCAACACTTACCGCAATCACTTTCACATTACGTTTTTCAAATTCTCCTTTCAACAAAGCCGTTTTGCCTAATTCTGTCGTACATACAGGTGTAAAATCAGCAGGGTGTGAAAACAACAAACCCCACGAATCTCCTAACCATTCGTGGAAATTGAGCGTACCTTGTGTAGTTTCGGCATCGAAATTGGGGGCAATATCTCCTAATCTGAGTGACATAATATTGGGACGATTTTTGGTGAAACAAAATATTTACTTATATTCTATCGAATATATATTTTAATTTTAATAATTGAAGGCCTCTTCTCAGAGGCCGCTTGTAGAAGTAATACAATCAGGCACAAAAAATTGTTCCAAGTTTTTCATTTTTAAACGAAACTTTTGATAAAAAACGTTTTTATACAAATTTTGCGATTATTATTCCAAAATGCCTCTAAAAGCCAGCTTTTTTCGCCTATTTTCTCTGCTCTGTCTTATCTTCGTCAAGAGTGCTTATGGCTTTGATTGTCTTGAAAAGGATAGTTTGTCTTCTATTTTACTGTTCAATTCCCAAAATATTATAGTTTCTGACTCTAGTGCGGCACCTAAAGCGCTTCCTGCCGATTCGAGTTCAAAATTTAAGCAATACCTTCGTCAGATTACCAAAATCTTTACTCCTCGCCGAGATACAGTCAAGGTTCGTCCTAGACTTACCTATACCGTCAATTGGGACGCCCGCAGCTCTTTTGTCAACAAAAGATTGGTGAACATTTGGGGAGTCAACACGGGTATTGCTTTTGGCAAAAACCGTCATGAAGTCACTTTTGGTTATTATTGGCTTTCTTTCAACTCTTTTTTAAGGCTCATTGATTTTCGCAAAGACGCCTCTCGCCTTATCAATCTCAATTATTACACCAAAACCGACCTCTATTATTTTAGCCTGATGTATTGGCCCAATGTCATCGAAAATCATCGTTGGCGTTTGAGTGTACCGGTCGAACTAGGTATTGGAGCTACTCAAAGTACGAGCAACAAACTCCTAAGCGACTTGATGATTTGGAAACGCAACGACTTCTTTATGCCTGCTCAGGCGGGCGTTTATCTCAAATGGAAAGCCACTAGGTGGGTAGGCCTAAGTGTACAAGGAGGCTATCGCTATGCGATTTATCAACAAAATCTGCCCAACAATTATAACGGTGCCTATTATAGTTTGGGGTTCACGCTCGAAAGTGCGTTGTTTATGGATGGTTATCGCTGGACAAATGATTATCTAAAAAAACGTAAACAACGACGGGGAAAAGCAGCGCCTGCTCGTCTTTAATGAGGATATGAAAAAAATTGTTACTTTCGGTCAAATCATGATGCGGCTCTCGCCGCCAGGGTTTGCGCGTTTTAGCCAAGCCCACAGTTTCGATATCACCTATGCAGGAGGAGAAGCCAATGTCAGCATCGCTGCTGCGCAATGGGGCATCGATGCCATACACGTCACCCGTTTTCCTGATAGCGACTTGGGTCGGGCGGCTGTCATGTATTTACGCAAATATGGTCTCAACACCTCCCAAATTCAGTTTGGAGGTGACCGCCTCGGGGTCTATTATGTCGAAAATGGCGCCACGGCTCGGGCAAGCCAAGTGATTTACGACCGCCTCAATGATTCTTTTTGTACCCTTTCGCCCTCCGATTTTGATTGGGCCAAAATCCTCCAAGGAGCCGATTGGTTTCACTTTACGGGTATCACCCCTGCTTTATCGGAAAGCGCCGCTCAAGCCTGCTTAGAAGCCGTCAAAACCGCCCGACAGCTTGGGGTTAAAATCTCCGCCGATGTCAATTATCGCAAAGGCCTGTGGCAATGGGGTAAAACTCCCCAAGAAATCATGCCCGAATTAGTTTCCTACTGTGACTTTATCGTATGTGGCAATAGCAACGCCGAAGACTTATTTGGAATTTTGCCTATTGAAGGAGAAAAAAACAAATGGGTATCGTCGATGAAGCAAGTCATGGAACGCTACCCAAGTCTTAAGCTCATTGTAGATACTAAACGTGATTCTATCAGCGCTTCCCACAATCGCCTCAAAGGCAAAACATGGGACGGCCAAAAATATTACAAAACCGTAGAGCACGATATTCATCATATCATCGACCGTATCGGTAGTGGCGATGCCTTCATTGCGGGCTTTTTGTATGGATATGATTATTTTCAACAAGATATACAACGTACGCTGAATTTTGCCACTGCTGCCGCTGCTCTCAAACACACTGTAGAAGGAGACTTCAATCTCGTAAGTGTAGAAGAAGTAGAACGCCTAGCCTCAGGCGACACCTCAGGCAAACTCTCTCGCTAAATCCTCAAACTTGCCAAGTTTCTCCCAACTATGCTCTCAAACTTGGCAAGTTTAACTCTCTCGCTAATCCAGCAAACTTGCCAAGTTTCTCCCAACTATGCTCTCAAACTTTGCAAGTTTAAAATTACCTCACTACTCTCTGATTATCAGTTATTAACACTCAACAAATACAAAAAATATACTTTTCGAACATATATATATAATTTTATTTTATAAAACACTTTGATATATATCATTTTTAACCTAAGATTGTAGTTAATAAACCAAACTTATTAACTCATGAAAGCCATTTTTTTAGTTTTGGGTCTCTTGTGTACTACGTGGGCCAGCGCGCAAGTGACGATTTTGTCGACCCAAGAAGCCGACCAAAAAGGACTCACGAGGGCATATTGGGATAGCTTAGTGCAATCAAAAGCCAAAAAAGTGGCCCGCAATCCTCCCACTATCCGTAAAGGAGATGATGCTTTTTTGAAAAATCAAATGATAATGGGTCAGAAAATCTTTGGGATACGCGAAAACGCCCTCATGGGCTATCAAATGTACGTCAGCGAAGACAAGAAGATTAATTATCTGATTTACAACATTGAAGGCACTGTATCAGAAGCCAACAAAAACCGTTTTTTGGATTCATTAAGAGTGCTTACCGACGCTTATGTAGCTGAACTTAAACTTTCAAACTTTTTTGTTTCTCATCATTTCATTCGATTAGGGATATTCCGCAGTATTACGAAAGGAAAGGGGGTGATTTCGACCCTAGAGCTTGCCGAGGCTACCACTCGCCCCGACACCGTCAAAATCTTAGCCCTCAATCAGCTCCAGCTCCAACAAGTCCCAGAGTGTATTTACCGATTTACCCAACTACAGGAACTCAACCTAAGCGGCAATGAACTTACAGCAGCCTCTATCGACTTGGCTCGCCTACCCAAGCTTCGACAAATATGGCTTAATCAAAACCAACTGACCAACAACAGTTTACAACTCACTTCTAACAAAACCCTCCGAATTCTCAATATCCAAAACAATCGTTTTACTGATATTCCAGAAGCAGTAAGCTCCTGCCGTCGTTTGACAAGTCTATGGCTCGGCTACAACAAACTTGAGGGACTCAATCCCGATGTTTTAAAAAAAATGAGACGTTTGCAAGACCTCAATCTTTATTCGTGTGAACTCAAAAGCCTCCCCGACGGCATCTCCAAATTGCGTCGTTTGGAAGTATTGGATTTATATTACAATGAACTCACGACCTTACCTGCTTCACTCTCACGCATGAGGCGACTACAACAATTAGCCATTTCGCACAATCAGTTTTCCGAATTACCCACCCATGTTGGTCGTTTGAGAAGTTTACGAGCGCTGTATGCTCATCACAATCGGCTTCACACTTTACCCACTAGTATCAAAAAGCTGCGTCGAACCAAAATTTTTGACATAGGCTACAATCAATTTAGTACGCTTCCTAAGCAAATCGGGCAATTGAGAAAAGTAGAGGAGCTTGACCTCAGCTACAACAACCTGAGCGAAGTTCCCAACGAAACCCTTCAACTCCGCCAACTCAAAAAGCTTTATCTAAGAAACAATCCTTTTGCCAATGACAGCATGCTAATGAGTCGTTCAAAACCAACCATAGAGTCATTAGAAGAGAATCGTATTCAGGTGGCGTATTAGCCCAAACCTTGGCAAGGTTTCTTGTAAAAAATCTTTTTTAGAATCCATTTGCAAAAGTCATGATTGAATTTCATCTTTGCACTCCCAAATCAAGGAACATCCAACGAGGATGTAGCTCATCGGACTGGCGTACCACCTGACTAGAGCGTTTGTAAAGTTGAAATCATGGGGATGTAGCTCAGCTGGCTAGAGCGCTTGCATGGCATGCAAGAGGCCGTGGGTTCGAATCCCATCTTCTCCACAAAAACCTTTTGATAATGAGACCACCGTACATATAATGCGGTGGTTTTCTGCTTTTTAACCTCTTCAATTTCACTTTAATTCACCGAACCCTCCCTCACTGAAATTTTAGAGTCTTTCTCTTGTTTAGCTTTTACCAAATAAAGATTCGTTAGACGGCTTGAGTATTTAAACTTATTTTTTTTATTTGGTAAATGATTGTAGCGTGGTGGGATTCTAAATACTCTCCAAAAGCATCACTTAGCTTATTCCTGAATACCATAAGTGTAGCCTCGATAATTTAGTCATTATAATTCATTTTAAAGCTTTTTACAATGAAATACATTGTGCTTCTGAGTAGTTTTATTATGATTGGCTGCCAAACTAAGAATAAAAAAGATACTATCATTGATTTACCTCTTACCTTCGTTGAAGGCTATGGCCCCTTTCTTCCTTCCTTTAGCTTGCTTATTAATGAGCGCAAAAATGACCCAGTCTATGGTAAAATGTACATGCCTATAAAAGGTATCCCATTGAATTGGTCCAATGTAAATAAAGCAATGATTTGGTTAAATGGTTATCAACTAATGTATCAAAATTACCTTGCTAGAAACATTTCTGCCAATGCATACAAATCCTTTCATACTCAATGGCTATTTGATGAACGGAAACTTTCCAAAAAAGCTATTAAATGCTTTGTATATGTGATCTGGGGGATAAATAATAAAGGTAACTGTGTTGTAATGGTTGATACCAATAATAATCTTGATTTTAGTGATGAGAAGGAGTTTCATCCCGAAATACTTGATTCAGAACAAAAAATGCTTTCTGTGAGAAATACTCAAATCGTAAATTATGAACTATACCAAAATGGTAAAATAAATGAAGCTACAATTCCTCTAATAATAAAACAGTTTGATGGAAGAAAGATTGGATACAACTTTCCTATATACGCAAAAACGGTGTTAATCCAAGAAAATCAAAGATATGAACTTGCTGTTGCAGCCAATGGTTTTACAAGCGCTGTCTTTCAATATCCAGAATTAATGAATATAACAAACTGGAAAGTAGGAGATAAAATAGAAGAAAAAGATATTATTGGCCTAAATAACTACATAACTCTTGGAGGAATCATGGGCGATAAATATAAAAATTGCGGCGTTGACCTCTCTAAAAACTGCTTGAAATTAGAAGGCATTGCCCCTGATTCTATCATCTTTCCTATGCAGACTGGATTTACTTTTAAACCTTTTACGGCCATTGAATTTAGTACCCAAAAGACTATTTCATTAAAAGACTTCGAAGGAAAATACGTCTTTGTAGATTTTTGGGGTACATGGTGCCGTGGCTGTGTTCAAGACATGCCCAATCTTATCAAATTATATGATCAGATTGATACAAGTAAAATCGCAATGGTGGGAATTGTGTCTGACAAACCTGAATCCCTTAAAAAATTCATATCAAAGAATGATATAAAATGGCCTCAATTATTATCAGATGAAACCAATAAACTTATAGAAAAATACGAAATAACAGGATTTCCGACTTCTGTACTCATATCCCCAGATGGAAAGATTATAGCTAAGAACCTTAGAAGTCAGGCCTTGGATTTGAAAATTCAAGAATTTAATCTACGAAAAGCCCAGTAGTTATTATTGATTCGTACAAATCAAGAATAGACGCCATAAAAACCAACTGAGACAAAAAAGCCGAACACCCAACATGGGTTTGCGTCACTTTTAACAGACACCTAACTTATGCTAAAACTAGTCAAGAAGAAACTCCCTCATTGCGACATATTGTTTGACAAATTCCTCAGTCCTTGGTACGACGAAGAAGACAAGCCCAAGACAACAAGACCTGACGTATACCAGATTGCCGCCTATAAAGGAAAGCCTCTCAATCTTCAGGACATTCAATATCTGGACGATGAGTATTTGGAATATCAGAAAAAGCATTTAAACGAGACGATGCCTCAAGCAGCCTTGGAAGATTTTCGACATATCACGAACTCGGACCAACTTGACTTGAACGCTTTAGATGCAGTTGACAAATACTACGACCGAGCCAGAATTGCAGATTTGATAAAGAAAAGCAACCCAACAGATTTTTCAAATTCTTACTTATTGACAGTTTGTGAGTTTGGCACTATGCTTGGATACTTATTCAAACAAATAGAAGGCTTCGATTGGCTGTATTCGCATCCTTACTTTAATTCTATTATTGTGCATAAGTACACAGGATTTGGGATTACAGTTTTTGATTGGGCAGTAAAAAAGTTCAGCGAGTACGGTGTAGACGACGGCTTTGCGGAGAAATTTAAAGCGACTATTGCGGCAGTAAATGGTGAATGGCAAGATGATGAGCAAGTATAAAACGACCGCATAACAGCAGTTTGGCAAAATGGAGGGTGCAGTGCAAACATCAAGGTTTGTTTTTTAAATAAACTTTAGAACCAAAATCAACCATCTCAAAATCAGCCACTTTCCTAAATACAAAACCCTCATCGGTCAACCTAAAAAGAGACCAAAAACCACTTTACATAAAATTGTAGCAAACAAAACATGACAAATAACGAAAGTATTGACCAAAGAAATGCCATATACGAAATAGTAATGAAATATATGGGCAGCTTACAATTTGAACCTCAACATATAGACTACGAAAAACTCGAAAAACATAAGCCTGTCGTGGAAACATTGGCGGCATTGACCAATTCTTCCATTCAGATATTTGATTTGAATGAAGTCAAAATTGCTTTCTTTTCTAAAAATTACGCGCATTTGTTAGGCTACAGCAGAGAAGAATTTGAGGAGCTCAATTACGCATTTTTTGAGGCAAAAATACATCCTGATGATAAGTATAACCTGGCAATGCTTGGACTATCAACGTTGAAGTTATTCAAAGAATTGTCGAGTGATGAAAAGTTAAATCACAAAGCTGTATATGAATTCAGGATGCTTAACTCTAGTGGAAAGTATGTTCGGGTGATTGATCAGTATCAATTATTAGAGTTGGATGCAATAGGGCAAATTTGGCTTATGATGAGCACAATCGATTTGTCACCGAATCAAGATGAGGAATCTTCAGTAAAGTGCCAAATCCACAATTTCCGGACAGGTAAGATAATATCCTCCGGCGTAGAGACTAAACCAAGTTTGGAGTTAACCAAGCGTGAACTGGAAATTCTAAGGCTTGTAAAACAGGGTTTGTTGAGCAAAGAAATTTCTGATAAATTGTTTATCAGTGTACATACTGTAAATACGCACCGCCAACGACTTCTGGAAAAACTTGGAGCTAACAACACCATTGAAGCCATCATATTTGCTACCAAATTCGGACTCATATAGCCCACTAAATACTGATTAATCAGTATTGAATCCCGCTCGTTGGGCAGATAGTTTTGCATCATCAAAATTCTATTTAAAATGATACAAAAGTTTTTCTGCTCCTTGCTCATCCTCATGAGCATTCACCACCTTGTAAAGGCACAATCAAACCAGCTTATACGCGGTATAGTTACGGATCAAATCACCTCACTACCCATACAGTTTGCCACTGTTTCTATCGTCAATAGTCAGCCATTAATGGGTGCCGTCACAGATAGTTTAGGTGTGTTTATATTATCTCCTGTTCCTACTGGCAGATATGATATAGAAGTGTCTTGTATAGGCTATCACAAAAGGATAGTACGTGAGGTACTTGTGGTTTCCGGTAAGCAAACACAAGTGTTTGTTGGGCTTGAAGAAAATCCAACACAGCTGAGTGAAGTAGTGATAAGACCTACTTTAGATAAGCAAAAAACCTTGAACCCATTTGCCATTGTGAGTGCGAGGATGCTAAGCGTAGAAGAAGCCTCAAGGTATGCAGGGGGATTTGATGACCCTGCACGATTAGCCTCGGCTTTTGCGGGGGTCGCCTCCAACAACAGTAACAATGGTATCGTGGTGAGAGGTAATGCGCCTCGCTATTTACAATGGCGAATGGAAGGCGTAGAGATACCAAGCCCCAATCACTTCAATGATTTGCGTTCGTTTGGAGGTGGTACCCTAACTGCCCTTAGCGCTCAGATGCTGACAAACTCCGATTTTTTGACGGGAGCCTTTCCAGCCGAATATAACAATGCGCTTTCAGGCGTGTTTGATATGAATTTGCGAAAGGGGAATACCGAAAAAACAGAAAGAACCATTCAATTGGGGCTTATAGGGCTGGAGTCGTCTCAGGAAGGCCCTTTCAAAAAAGGTGGAAAATCATCGTATGTGTACAACTACAGGTACTCGACGCTGGGTTTATTAGCCCCTGTATTACCCGACGGTGCCTCGTCTATTACGTATCAGGATTTGTCATTCAAACTCCATTTTCCAACCAAAAAGGCAGGTGTGTTTTCCGTTTGGGGTTTGGGATTTATAGATAGCGCAAACAACAATCCTAAAAAAGATAGCACAGACCGCAAATATTATGATGATAGTCAGGAAGACAAAATCAGAATGAGGACGGGTGCGTTGGGAGTAAACCATAAGATTTTTCTAAAAAACAATGCCTATATACAAACGGCGCTATCCGCAACCGCCAACGAGACCGATTGGCAAACGAAGGCCCTCAATCAGTCGGAGCAATTAGTGCCTTTTAGCAATATTTCGAATACCAATTGGGAGTATGCACTATCCACATTTTTAAACAAAAGATTTGGAAATAGGCACACCAACAGAACAGGGGTAAGGGTAAGATTCTTGAATTATGACCTACACCTAAACCGTGCAGCCAGTGTAGGGGAAAATCCTGCCGAAATTGTAAACGCAAGCGGAAACAGCGTCCTGTCGTCTGCATTTACTAACTCCTCTGTAGTTCTTACTTCCGGGTTAAGATTGAATGTGGGTGTTGCGGTCCAACATTTTTCGCTCAACAATAACTATTCCATAGAACCACGAATGGCGCTTGCCCAAAATATAGGCGAAAAGCATACGGTGGGATTGGCTTATGGGCTACATAGCAGAATAGAGAGTTTGTATATGTATTATAACAACTCATTATCTACCGACGAGAAAGCGGTAAACAAAAATCTGGATTTTACGAAGGCTCACCATGTTGTGTTCAGTTACGATTGGAATATCACAGATATAATACACCTAAAAGTAGAGCCTTATTTCCAACACTTATTCAGCGTGCCTGTCATGGCGGGTACTTCGTTATCTGCTGTTAATTTCCAGTCAGATTGGTTTTTTGCCGAGAAACTCATCAATGAAGGACAAGGCAGAAATTATGGTCTGGATATAACCCTGGAGAAGTATATGTCGAAGGGGTTTTATTATATGGCTACCACCTCCATTTTTGAATCAAAATACAAAGGAGGCGATGATGTGTGGCGAGATACAAGGTTCAATAGAAACTACGTAGTCAATTTACTGGCGGGCAAAGAGTGGAAAGTTGGTAAAAATAAGCAGAACACATTTAACATCAATGGTCGATTAACATTTCAGGGAGGAGACAGATTTTCGCCGATTGATGAAGAAGCAACAAAAGCAAGAAAGGCGATTGTGTATGATGAAACCCGCGCCTACTCCCTCCAATCAGCCCCCATTACTAATGTGCATTTAACGCTTGCATACAGAAAAAACAAAGCAAAAAGTTCAAGAGAAATCGCTTTGAAAATAGTAAATCTTACCCAACAGCCCGATTTCTTTGGCTACCAATACAATTTTAGAACAGGGGGAATTGATAAAGATGTTGAGACGGTTCTCCTGCCTAATTTGAGCTACAAGATACAATTCTAAAAAAATCCGAACCTACAACAGCCATTTTGCAAAAGCGGGGTTTTAGTGCTTCTATGAAAGTGAAGTGCTAAAAACCCCGTCTTCTTTTAAATCTCTTCATAAGTTGAAAGCAATGAAATTACCGCTAATGTTGGCAAAATCATCTAAACAGATTACATGTTTGCTCTAGCTGCTTGCGAGCATGATTAACCTTACTTTCCCATTCATTAAGGGAGTAGTTTGTTTTTTGGTGAGCACTGATAGTGGCTTTTTGATGGCGTAATGACACAACTTTCTCTTTCTCCTCATTTTTTTATCTTTTTTTAAAGTAATTTCCGCAGCTATACGTCTGTAGAGATAATCCATTTTATTTTGGCTTTGGCAGCATCAAAAAACAATATCGTACAAACCATCAAAAAATACAGCAAACAGTTGTTTGGCTTCATTCGTCAACGCGTAAGTAGCGACGAAGATGCCGAAGACATCATGCAAGATGTATGGTATCAGTTGAGCAGTCAGCCGGAGATTGAAGCCATCGAACAAATGGGCAGTTGGCTCTACCGAGTGGCTCGTAATCGTATTGTAGATGGCTATCGCAAACAAAAACCCGAACGCCTCGAAGATTATGGATATGAAGATGATGAAGGGGAGTTTTATTTCAAAGACCTTTTGCTAGCCGATGACGGCACGCCCGAAACCGACTACCTCCGCGAAATATTTTGGCAACAACTCTTCGAAGCCCTCGACGAACTTCCCGAAAACCAACGCCAAGTGTTTGTCTGGAACGAACTTGAAGACCAGACTTTTCAGCAAATTGCTGACCGTACTGGCGAAAATATCAAAACGTTGATTTCGCGCAAGCGCTACGCTGTGCAACACCTCCGTCAACGGCTGGAAAGCTTATATGAAGATTTGATTAACAGTTAAATGCAAAAAAATATGAATCGTTATCCCAACTACCGCCGTCGCTTTTGGCTCTTTCCGGCATTTGCCATCATTGCTGTTCTCGTACTTGGAGGCGTGGTTCAATGGCTCTGGAATGCAATCCTGCCCGCACTGCTAGGCGTAAGTTTTATTTCGTTTTGGCAAGCGGTAGGACTGCTAGTGCTGTGCCGTATTTTATTTGGCAATTTTGGTAGAGGGTTTGGTTCACGAAGCTCTCAGCATTTCCAAAAGAGAAATCCTTGGCGCGAAAAATGGGCGAATATGAACGATGAAGAACGTACCAAATTCAAAGAAGAATGGCGTAAACGCTGTGGCCGTTAGGCTTTTACAATAGCCCACCAAGAAAAAAAAACAAAATTTTTCAAAAAAGTTTAAAGTAATTTTTCGTTTCATCCGTCATCCTTTTTGTACACCCATTGGTACTTTTTTAAAAAATCATTTAAAACAATTTACAGCTATGTTTACACAAATTTTGAGAGTAATTGGAACAGGTCTCCTTGGCGGTTTTTTCCTCTTTATGTTGCCGTTTTTATTGTTGAAAGCCTTTTTGTTTTTCTTGTTTGCGGGCTTGATGTTTCGGTTGTTTTTAGGTCGTCGCCGCCGCCGTTGGGGGCGCTCTTACCAACCCTACTACGCTCCTTATGAAGATGTAACAGAACAGTACCGCAAAGAAGGCTTGAGAGACGAATACCAACGTCCTACTATTAAAATTTAAGACCGCAATAACACCTTACATTTTAGAAATCATTTCATGAAAAGACGAACCAAATTGGTTTTGGGCGTGACAGTCGCGCTCATCACTGCGGCAGCTTTGCGCTTTACCGTAGGGCACCACGGGTGGCACCACCACAGAGGCCACCATGCTTGTCAGCATCACAAGTCTCCTCATCAAGAGCGAGAGCAAGCCGATAAGCCACAAACCGAAAATCCATCAAATCAGTAACCAAACAACTTAACAATATGCATCATCATGGAAGATGTGGTCACAGACATCCCGGAATGGGATTTGGCCACTATGGCAGACGGCACGCCCACTCGAATTTCAGGGTTCCTGTCAATGTCTCAAAAACCGACAATAGCTACGAAATCTACGTTATCGCGCCCGACCGCGCCAAAGAAGATTTCAAAATCAATCTCAAAGGCAACGAACTGACGATTTCGTATCAGGCTGTAAACGACGACGAAAACAAAAATTGGATTCGCAATGAGTTTAGGAAAGCTTCTTTTGAACGAAGCTTTTGGATCGACGAGACCGTCGATACCGCCAATATCAAAGCAGAATATCAAAAAGGGATTTTACAGGTAACTTTGCCCATTATCCCCGGTTCGGAGCAGCCCACGCAGGAAATTTTCGTAGCTTAGTAAAAAAAGGTCGATGTCATAGCATCGACCTTTTTTACATAACATCCTATATTTTAGGGACTTAAACCGTTATTCTTCGTTTGCGTCCAAGCACTTCCCATCTACCCGTTGACTCCTGATTTTCAACTACGTACGCTTCATCATAAAGATTCACCGTAGGGCACACATGGTAGGGTACGCCATACAGCACTTGTCCTACTTGAATGTTATCCCAGTCCTGCACTTTTATCACTCCATGTTCCTCACTTTGTCCGATGAGTTCGTAGTTTTCCAAATTCAGAAACCTGATTCGGCGGTCTATGGGATTTTCAGCAGCTACTGATTTATGTCCCATATCGACCGTAATAAGCCCTTTCTGGGGTTTTGAGATAACTCGTGTCAGTACCAAAGCTGCATATTCGAAAGGCTGTTCGGAGAGTTTGTCGCCGTATCCCCAATCCCACAGCACGCACGTACCTGGACTACAATACGTTTCTCCATGCAACGCATGTACCGTAAACGAGGGAGTTCCCCCAGCTATCACCAAAGGCTTGGGGAGATTTGAGTCGGATATTGCCTCCAAAAAATGTTCTACATCCACAAACCCATCTTCTACTTCGGCCTTTCGAGCTTCAAAATCAGTAGCACGGATATGCCCGTCATAAACGTGTAGTCCGTGACATTGGAGATGAGGCAGCGAATGCAACTTTTTATATAAATCCAAAATAGAGGCATCAAGCGGGTGTCCTGAGCGATCCATCCCGTTGTTGACGTCCAAAAAAACATCACTTGTCAACTGAGCTGTGCCAAAAACAGTGCTGTGTTCTTCTGCTATATCTTGTGAATCAATAAGAGAAGCAAAGAAAACATCAGGGTACAACCTACGCAATGCCACCAAACGGTCGATTTTGGGGCCTACCAACTGATGTGCAATCACCACATGTTTGGCCCCCGCAATAGCGGCCATTTCGGCCTCACCAATGGTCGCACATTTGAATTTGGTGATTCCTTTCGCCAACATCAATTTCACAACTTCGGGCATTTTGTTGGTTTTAATATGGGTATAAAGACGGTTAGTGTCGCCCGCTATTGCGATCATCTTGTCGATATTATCAATTACCCTTTCTTTGTAAATAAGTAAAGAAGGTGAATCCAGCTGCGATTCGTTGTGAAGGTGATACCACTGATTTTGACTCATATTTTTATAAAAGTTGTACTTAATCAAAAATTACGCCTTTAAGTTATTTTTCAAGCTGATAAAGAACTAGAAAATATGTTATCGTTTCATTCTATTCTTTTTCCAATTTTTCGTAAGGATATACGCACAGTTATAAATAAACCAAGAACTTTTCAAAAACATCTACTGTATATCAGCAACTTACGAACACGCTTTGCTTGTTTTTTCTTATAATTTTCGGATAGAAACTGATTTTATACCCAAACACTCCCTCAAAGTTAATAAATTTGTTACGTCAATCGGGCACTTATTCTCAAGTCACATACGTATCAAAAAAGTCCCCATAAATCTTTAAAAACCATTTGTCTATGTCATCTAATTCAGCCGTTGTAGAAGAACCTTTGTTGGTTGAAGACCCCCATCGTTTTGTACTATTTCCAATCAAACATCATGATATTTGGCAGTTTTATAAGAATCATGAGGCAGCTTTTTGGACCGCAGAAGAAATTGATTTAGCATCCGATCTTCAAGATTGGGAAAAACTCAATGACGGTGAAAGGCACTTTATTTCGCACGTGCTAGCATTTTTTGCCGCATCTGACGGTATTGTCAACGAAAACCTCGCGGTCAATTTCTTGAAAGAAGTTCAGTATGCAGAAGCCAAATGCTTCTACGGTTTTCAGATTGCGATGGAAAACATCCACTCCGAAACCTACTCTTTGCTTATTGATACTTACATCAAAGACCCCATCGAAAAAGATAAAATGCTCCGCGCTATTGACACCATCCCATGCGTGCAGAAAAAAGCAGAATGGGCTTTGCGTTGGATTGCCAACGGCTCGTTTGCCGAGCGCCTTATCGCTTTTGCTGCGGTGGAAGGTATCTTTTTCTCAGGCTCATTTTGTTCGATATTCTGGCTCAAAAAACGTGGACTCATGAAAGGTCTATCATTTTCTAATGAGCTTATCTCACGCGACGAAGGTCTGCACCGCGATTTTGCTTGCTTGCTTTATACCAATCACATTGTCAACAAATTGCCCGAAGAAAGCATCTATAACTTAATCAAAGATGCGGTAGCGATTGAACAAGAATTTGTGACAGATGCGCTTCCGGTGTCTTTGATTGGGATGAATGCCACTCTTATGAACCAGTACATTGAGTTTGTGGCCGATCACTTGTTGGTGTCGCTTGGTTTGCAAAAAATCTACAATGCCACCAATCCCTTTGATTTTATGGATATGATATCACTCCAAGGGAAGACCAATTTCTTTGAGAAAAAAGTGGGAGAATACCAAAAAGCAGGTGTCAAAAACTCTACCAAAGAGCGTGAGGCACAACAACTTAGCTTTGATGTAGAATTTTAATAGAAAACCCTTCCAACGTTTTGAACGTTGGAAGGGTTAAAAAGAAAACGCAGGCAACGTTTTGAACGTTGCCTGCGTTGAAAATTGTCTACAAAACCCCCTGGCAACGTTGCAAAAAAAACCAGGCAACGTTGCCTGCGTTAAGCATAGGAATGAACATTGCCCCTTAGCGGTATCCCAAGGTCTTGTTCATTTCTTGTACAATAAACCCAAAGTCTTCAGGATTGCTTTCAAAATCCAAGTTGTTGACATCGATTGTAAGCAAAGGCCCGTCGATATAATGTTGGGCAAAATTTTCGTATAATCCATTCAGATTCAACAAGTATTCGTCCGTAATACTCTGTTCAAAATCCCGCCCACGTTTCTGAATCTGACGACGAAGTTTGGGTAAGTCCGCTTTCAAATACACAATTACATCAGGTGCTTGGATGGTATTGGTGATGGTTTCGTAAAGCATCAAGTAGTTTTGATAATCACGAGCTTCCATCATACCAGTATCAGCTAAGTTTTTGGCAAAAATAAAGGCGTCTTCATAGATGGTACGGTCTTGCACTACCGTCTGATAGTGCATAGAGCGAATCTTTTGCGCTTGTGAAAAACGACTATTGAGGAAGAATACCTGTAAGTTGAACGACCAGCGTGACATATCTTCATAAAAATCAGCCAAGTAAGGATTGCCTTCAACAGCTTCATAAAGTACATCCCATTTGTAATGTTCAGATAATTTGCGGGCAAGTGTGGTCTTACCTGCGCCGATGTTTCCAGTAATCGCAATATGCATTGAGGTAAAGAATTAACCGTTAGAGTAGATTTGTTTGTAGATTAGAGTATAATATTAAGACTTATAAATGTACGAAAATGGTACAAAAATAACGATATTTTAAGCTTTTTGTTCGAGTTATGACCATTGTCAACTTTTGACTGTTCATAAATTCGTATTTTTGCAGGAACCTTATTGCTCTGTTTTATTTTACTAACTAACAGAAAAGCAGAGACAAAGCGTCTGTAAATTTGCAAGCAGGTATCTGCTTCTAATAATGAATAAAAGTTTTTTGTGATGAAACCATATAGTGTTCTCTTGTATTATCAATACGTGCCCATCGAAGATCCAGAAGGCTATCGCGATGCTCAGCACGAATTTTGTGTAAAAAACAATCTCCTTGGTCGCATTATCATTGCCCCTGAAGGACTTAATGGTACAGTCTCAGGCTTGAATGAAGATTGCGAAGCCTATATGAAATGGGTCAAAGAAGACCCTCGTTTTGCTAGCATCGATTTTAAGGTAGAACACCACGAAGCACACGCCTTCCAAAAACTTCATGTACGGCTGAAAGAGGAAATCGTCAATTCGGATTTACCGGTGGACCCGCTCAAACAAACCGGTATTCATCTCGAACCTGCGGAGTTTAAACAACTCCTCAAAGAAGACCCCAATCTGGTGGTGATTGATATGCGCTCCAATTACGAGCACAGTGTCGGAAAGTTTAAAGGGGCTATTACCTTTGATATGGAAAATCTCCGTGAACTCCCCGAACATATCCAAGAAATCCAACACCTAAAAGGACAAGGTAAGAAGATAGTGACCTATTGTACAGGCGGTATCAAGTGCGAAAAAGCCAGTGCGTATCTGCTCGATCAGGGTTTTGACAATGTATATCAACTCCACGGCGGCATCATCAAATATGGCCTAGAAGCAGGTGGAGAGGATTTTGAAGGAAAATGCTACGTGTTTGACAATCGCCTCACAGTAGATGTCAACCAGGTGAACCCTCAGGTGATTTCAAAATGCTACGTCTGTGGCACTCCTTCCGATCGCATGGTCAACTGTGCCAACAATGAATGTAACATTCATGTACCGATGTGCGAAGATTGTGGCTGGAAAATGGAAGGTGCCTGCTCCGACGAATGTAAATGCAGCCCTCACAAACGGCCCTACAACGGCACAGGTTACTATCCCAAAAAGAGCGACCATTATACGCCCCTACAAGGTTTAAAAAGCTTCAAAAAGTCGATGAAAAAGACAGAAGTTTGAAAATAACCCTGCCAACGTTTTGAACGTTGGCAGGGTTTGCGTTCCAAACGTTGGCAGGGTTTAATATTAGAGCCCTTCTTTTTTCAAAATGGCTTCGGCTTCCATATCATCATACTGACGAATCAGTTTTTTCAAGTCTCCCAACAATTGCTGCCTAATCTTTTGATACGCAGGATTAGCATACTGATTTTGTAGCTCTTCAGGGTCAGTTTTAAGGTCATACAACTCCCAATATTCACCATCATTATAAAACCGAATCAACTTATAGCGGTCGGTGCGAATCCCAAAATGCGTTTGTACACTGTGCTCGGCGGGGTACTCATAATAGTGATAATAAGTTGATTTTCGGGGTGTTTTACTAAAAAAGGATTGCCCTTGCATGTCTTTGGGCACTGCTACGCCTGCTTCTTCCAAAATCGTGGGTGCAAAATCAGTATTGTTATGAATGGCGCGGTCAATAGTACCAGGCTTGATGCGTTTGGGATAACGAATCAGCATCGGCATGTGATGCGACTCTTCGTACATAAAACGCTTATCAAACCAGCCATGCTCACCCAAATAAAAACCTTGGTCAGACGAATAAACCACGATGGTATTGTCGGCCAAGCCTGCTTTATCTAAATAATCCAAAACACGCCCCACATTGCGGTCGAGGGAGAGAATGGTCCCTAAATAATCTTGCATATAGCGCTGGTATTTCCATTCATCAAGAGCGCGGCCCGTAGGATTTTTCTTTTTAAAGTCAGCCGTTACTTGGTCGTAATACGCCAACCATGCCTTACGTTGTGCAGGATTCATTCGTTTTACAAAAGCATCATCGGCGGCATCTACTTTCAAATCCTCTTTCAAACGCATGGTTTTGGTAACGGTCATATCTTGACGCCCCGCCGCAAGGCGCCCTTCATAGTTGTCATAAAAAGTCTTGGGCAAAGGAAACTTCACGTGGTCGAAAGCCCGCAAATCGCTCGTATCAGGTTGCCAATTGCGGTGCGGGCATTTGTGACCAATCACCAAACAAAAAGGCTTAGAAGCATCGCGGTCGGTAGTGAGCCATTGAAGAGCCTTGTCTGTAATCACATCCGTAGCATATCCTTCTTGACGTATAGTTTTACCACTCATTTCAATAAAATCAGGATTATAATACGCCCCTTGCCCTGGCAGCACGGACCAATAATCAAAATACTGAGGCGTAGCTTGCAAGTGCCATTTGCCAATCCAACTAGTCTGATACCCCGCTGTTTGCAAGTATTTGGGATACATGGCCTGCCCGGCGTTAAACTGCGTCAGGTTGTTTTTATGACCATTTTTATGGCTAAACTTACCCGTGAGCAAAGTAGCACGACTAGGCGCACAGAGCGAATTGGTACAAAACATATTTTCGTACAATGCCCCTTCTTTAGCCAAGCGGTCGATGTTGGGCGTTTTAATATACGGACTCCCGTAGGCGCTAATTGCCTGCAAAGCGTGGTCGTCCGAAAACAGAATCAGAATATTGGGACGTTTGTCTTGGGGTTTGAAAGAAAGCAATCCAAGCCCAATCGTCAAAAAAAGCGCACAAAGAGGAAGTAGTGTTTTTTGCATTTTAAAAAAAATTATTTGACAAGCCACTCATAACTAAATAAAGCATAAACGACTTGGGTATAATCATTTTTTTCGTACAAAACCCCAATTTTGTTGTCTTGCTGAACCACCAAGTCCGAATAAGCCGCAGGGTCTTCGTAGGCCGAGGGGTTGCCATAAATCTCTTTGCCTGCTGACCAGCTCCGACCGTTGTCGTGACTTACCCTTACCGTTAGATTTGCTCGTTTGCTTTGGTGATTCAGATTCGAGAAAAGAAATACACTTTTACCTTTGGCAGGCCGATACTCAATCATACTCCCTTGGCATATAGGGTCGGGCAGGTCTTTCATTATTTTTACTTCTTCCCAAGTAGCACCACCGTTTTTAGAAAATGCCTGAATTCGATACTTGGCATCCCCCGACTGATTGCGGCAGTTGATGACCAAATCGCCATTGGCAGCTTGGGCGGCAGTAGCTTCGTTGCTACTAGGATAAGCCACATCCGATGCAATGCGAAAGGTTTTTCCGTGGTCATCGCTATAAAAACCATGCGAAATATAGTCGCGTGAGTCTTTTTGTGGTGGGCCTACGGAGTGATTGGCCGCGATAAAAATCCGTCCTTTGTACTTACCTTGGGTGAGTTGAAGCCCATGCCCTGGCGTATTTGCATAAGTCCGCCAATCTTCTTTGAACTTGTACTTAGGATTGATTTCAGGCTTATTGGGCTTCGATACCTGCCAAGTAATATTGACCCCTGTCGACCACGTTTGTCCACCATCGGTGCTGGTTTTGTACCATACCTCACGAAGGGCTTTCCCTTCTCTCACTTCTTGCTCGTGTACTGTGCCCGTGTTATAAAACAAAAACAAACGACCTTGGGGAAATTTTTTATCGGTAAGGTCAAAAACGGGCGCAGGATTTCCAGCTTGGTCGTTGCCATTATCGGCCACGACTTGCAGCGCACTCCACGAAACGCCATTGTTGGTACTACGTTTCATAACAATTTCGACATCGCCAAAATCCCCGCAGTTGTTGCGACGAGCTTCCACAAAAGCCAGCAAATCGCCATTAGGTGCTTTGACAATTGCAGGAATCCGATAGCATTTATAACCGTTTTGCCCATTTTGAAATACCACACTTTCTTTCACCGGCAACTCCACCGCCCAGCTTATCAGCCCTCCTAATATCAACCCTATTACTTCTTTCATCGGTCTATTTATTTTATCAGATTTTCTGATTTCGAGGACTCAGAAAATTCAGTTTGGTGTTTTAGTCGCCAAAAACGGCTCTTTTTGATAGATTTATTGAATCATTTTTGAAAACCATTAGAATACGCTTTCTCTCTTTTTCTGGCAGGTTATTGTAATGTTTATACTAAATCAATATTTGCTTATTTTGTTTGACATTAATTGATTCCCTATTTGCACTACTACAATATAATTTCCCCTCGGCAAATAGGAGATATCTATGTTATTTAATTGGTTGGCAAAACTAAATTGTTTCTCAAATACTACTCTCCCATTCAAATCTATGATACGTAATAGTGGAGGAAATGTGTCATTGATATTTGTTTTTATTGATAATCGGTCAATTACTGGATTGGGAAAAGTAATTATATCCCAAGAGGGTGTAGAGGGCTCTATTGACAAAATAGGAGGAGTAATATTCCAAAATTGGCGACCATTATCGGCGGTTAAGGCCGAACAAAGGACGATTTTATCACCAATAATATTAAAGTCTTTAGGATTAGAACTCAAAACTCCTGACCTTATATCAGCCAATTGCCGAGTTCGTTCAGGGCTTCCTTCGGTGAGCCATAATTCAGTCCCATTTTCTTCTGACGTCGCCGTAAAAAGAAGCATCCCTGCAAAAGGTTGTTCAGGCATTATACGTGCTTCTGTCAATGCTTTTAGCATGGTTACTTTTCCCTGAGACTCACTAATATAAATACCTCTTGTGATTTGTGTGCCGTTTTGTACATATCCTTGAAAGCCCCTCTTTCCCCCTAGGTTATAAAAACGGGTAGAAGAGACAAAAAAATCACCTAATTTTTCCGTCTTTAAACTGTCTATTTCCCAAGTTTCGGGCGAAGGAGCTGCAAATGAGACGTATAATTTACGGTTTTGCTCAAACCAACGTGCATTTTGGTAAACTTTATCGGGCAACAAGCGACTAAGTGAATCTTTAGCGGGTGTAATTCTCCAAATATTATTTCCTACAATAACATTGTTCAGCCCATATTTTACGATTTGTGAGTTTTTATCGGTCGCATTTCCTTTCAATATCCGAAACGACTTAGTAGAAATATCAAGCATTCCTACATTGAGTTGGTTAGAACTTGTCGCTATTACTAGAGCATATAAATTACCCATTTTCTCCACCCCTCTTAAAGTTTCAAAATCCAAAGGGCCAAATTCTTGGATATTTTGACCGTTGGCATCTACAAAAGTGACCCAACTTTTACCTGACTCACGTCGGTGTACAAAGATGCCATCTGCTACCTTAAAAGTAGCTTGGGCAGATGCTATTTCAACAATTTCTTGGGAGGTATCATCCATAGCGTTGCCTGTAACAAGACCTAAGCGTCCTGAGTTTTTCTTTCTAAGATAAAAATATCGAGGTCCGATGCCCAACGGAACTACTGTAGAGTCTTTCACGTATAAGTTTTGTACTTCGAGCAACTTAGTCCTTAAATTAGCATCAAGAAGAATAAGGGCTTGGCTATTATAAATCAAGAGTTTATCAGTAAGCTCTATTACTCTTCTAGTTTCATTGGCAGATAAGACAGTAGCGGTTCTAGTAACCCAATTGTCTAAATCAAATTTGTAAAATTTATCGGTACCAAACCACACTAAATTTTGGTTGTTGAACGAAAAAACTTTGGGATCGGTGGGTATGTTAGTAAGTGAAAAAAAAGTTTTAGTACCTACGGTAGTACCGTTAGTAGCACCAATATATCTTTTGCTATTTTGATCTATAAAAGAAAAAACTGCGCGATTGTTTTCTATATATAAAAGTCCTGATTTAGTACCATTAGGGATTGTATTGCCAAGGGTGTCTAGTCTACTGATTTTCTCGCTAGAAAAGCCGTCAGTTTTATAAAGTGCAATATCTTTTAAATCAGAATCTCCTAAGAAGTACAGATAATTGCCCATCACAAAATGGGGAATGTCCTTATCTGCTACTGGATTTAAAATCCCCAATGGTTTTATATTTTGTCCTTCTAAAGATGCTTTAAATAAGTTTACATTTCCAGTAGCAGTAGGGCTTCCTGCTAAGATAAAATGAGCATTGATTTCAGAAACTTCAGTAGCATAAAAACTTCTCTTACTTACTACTTGAGTGGAAGGATTAAGTATAAACAATTCACTTTTAGAGTTTTCATTAAAGAAATATGTCAGATTGTTGTTACTTAATTTCTTAAGATATCCCCTGAGGTTATATTTAGTTATATTTAGATAGTTTTTTTTAACCTCACCTGTACTTAAATTAAAAGTAACTATATCTGAGCTAGTACCCCAATATAAATTATCATTTATGGCCGCAAAACCATGGTTTGTTGTAGACTCTAAAAGTTTATTGTGTACAGTATTTAGGTTTTCGCCATCAACGGTGTTACGAACAATGAGCCTATTGACTACTGAAGATATATGAGAGGGGTATTCGATAAACTGTAAGGTATTATCAATGATTCGTGAAGTCATAGCTCGAAAACGCTCGGTATTGGTGGAAGGAAATCCCTCCACTGCCGAATAAAGGAGTTTGGTAGTAGCAGGAGTACCCTTCGTTTTGAGAATAATCTTCTCATTATTAGTGGTATAAACGTACACATCTCCTTTGTATACATTATAAAGTGGCAGGCCATGAAGCATGCGTAGACCAAATAGCTTATAAGTACCTGCTTTGCTCCCATTAGAGCTCCACAGTTCGTAATCTCCGTTTTCGTTGTATATAAAATACAACTGATAATCCAGAACCGAAGGTGTCTCTTGGCTTAAGACCACATCTGGCAGTACAAATTTTAAGGCACCAAAGTTGGGCGTTATAAAAGTTTTGGTATTGTTGACAATGTCAGCAATATATAAGCCTTTAAATTCAATGATAAAAAACTTATTCCCTTGGGCATTGGGTCTAAATCGCTCAATTTCCCCATCATGGGTATATACTTTTTGGGTATTTTCGGCGGTGCCATCTGTTTGCCAAATTTCAGATTGATTTGCCCTGTTTTTTGTTAAAAAATACAGCTTTCCATTTGCGACAACGGTACTGGCTTCGACTGACATGGAAAAGAATGTATCCAAAAAACGAACTAAGCTACTCTCTGGACCAGGAGTAATATCTTTGAGAAGATAAGTACCAGCATCAGAACCATCACTGACCCACCACTCAGCACCATGGGCTTCGGTATTTGCAATAAACAATAATTTATCTCCTAATTTATGGAAAGCTCTAGGATTAGAATAAGCACTCGCACGATGGGAGATGTTTGAAATTTGGTCCTGTGCATATAAGCTTTTAACTATTACAAATAGAATAAAAAAAATGGCGTGTTTTATCATAACTATTAAGAATTGAGTTGCAATATAATTCTAGTTTTAAAACTAAAAGCCCTCATCTAATTAAATTATTGACTATAAAACATAATGACAATTAATTCTCGATGAGCTTAAACCTTGCGAGAATCCTTTACTCCAAATAGATTTTAAGGTTAGCTAGCTTTCTCCTCTTTTCACATCTCTTCTCAACTGACGCAACCTTCATGTTTGTTTGTCCGTATGGGCATTAAACAATCAAATCTTCTGTTACTTTCATGAAAAAATCATCTTTATTACTCAGTCTTGGGGTTATGTTGTTTATAGCAGCTTGTACCAAAACAGATAACACCCCTACTTTTGACGTATCACTTGGTCAGACCACCTTGGGGCAGGTGCTTACTGGCGCAAACGGTAAAACGCTGTATTTCTTTGCGTCAGATATTTCGGGTCAATCCCAATGCACTGGCAATTGTTTGACGAATTGGCCCGTGTTTTACAAAGAATCTCCCACCCTAAGTACTGACTTGGCCGCCGCTGATTTTGGAACAATCACACGCAGTGACGGTACCAAACAAACTACCTACAAAGGTTGGCCACTATATTACTATTCGGGCGATACCAAAGCGGGCGATATAACTGGCGAAAAAGCTAATAATGTATGGTTTGTGGCCAAAACTAACTATTCATTGTTTTTTGCCAATGCCCAATTGGTAGGTAATGACGGTAAAAATTACCTAGCAGACTATACCGTTGGTGATGGTAAGACAGTCTATCTTGTGGATGCCGCAGGCAGAACATTGTATGGATATGTGCCTGATAAAAAAAATACAAACGCTTATACTAAATCTGATTTTAGCAATAACGCTACTTGGCCTATAGCTGAAATCGCCATTCCTAGCAATTTGCCTAGCAATTTGTCGGCTAGTGATTTTACGGTGATTGACGTATTTGGTCGCAAACAGCTTGTATTTAGAGGGCACCCTCTTTATTATTTTGGCTTAGACAACAATGCCAAAGGCTCTACAAAAGGAGTGAGTGTTCCTCGTCCAGGGGTATGGCCTGTCTACAATGCCTCTACGACAGCTTTACAATAGATACCACTTACAACAAACCCCAACCACAAGAGGCTATTTAGTAAGTCAAATAGCCTCTTGTGGTTGGGGTTTTTAAATCCCCTTATTTTTCTAGCAGCATCGCTCCGTACGAATATCCGCCTCCAAACACAGTAATGATGATGCGGTCTCCTTTTTGGAATCGATTCCAGTGTTCTGAAAGCCCAATGGCACATCCTGCGCAGCCAGTATTGCCAAGGTATTGGATGTTGGAAATCAGTTTATCTTCTGGTAAGCCCAGCGTATTCATGACATTGACACTGATACGCAAATTGGCTTGATGAGGCAGTACATAGCTCACATCTTCTATCGTGAGGCCGCAGCGTTCTAGCACTTCTAGGCTGGCTTTGGGCATGTAAGTACAGGCGTTGATGAATACATCTCTACCAAAAGGCATGATTACGCCTCGCTCGTTGGGACGCAATACCACGGCTTCGATAGCCTTGCCACTAGTGGCTGCTCCACCCGTCAACAATGCCTTTATTTCCATGTCACCTTCGTAAAGGCGCTCTTTCGTGATGAGCAGTGCAGCAGCTCCATCTCCCCACAAATGCCCCGACACGGTGTCGGTTTCGTTGTAGTAGCCAGTATTGTGCTCCGAAGCAATCACCAATGCTTTGGTGGCTTTGTTCAGGGCAAAATAACCCTCTACGATTTCGACGGCATTGAGCAACGACGAACAAGCCGATGAAATAGTGACTACTGGAATATTGGGAATTTCGAGATAATGCTGTACGGCGTGCCCCAAAGTCACAATAGTATCATAAGCCGTATAGGTAGCCCCTACTATTAAATCTACTTCTTTGATATCTACTTGAATATTGTCCGTTAAAGCTTTGACTGCTTCTACTCCCATCGTGTGTGAGTTTTCAGCAGAAGCCGCCTTGCGTCGTAATTGGATGCCGGTACGTTGTACTATCCACTCGTCGGAAAGCCCGTTTAATTTTGTAAAATGTTCGTTGTCAACTACTTGTTCGGGTAAATAGTGACCGACCTGATGCAGAAACATGCTATTGGATTCTTTATACCTAACATTTGAGGCCGAAAGTTAAACATTTCCTAGAAATCGTAGTACAAGATATTAAAATCTTTAAATATAATCATGAATATATACCAAAAATATTGGTTTCTTTTTTTCTTATAAGTAGTAAAAACAACGCCTAAAGTCTACCCAAAAATAAAATCTATGCCTTAAATAACGTTCGGTTATGGAAAGTGCCGTATTTTTGCCCGATACTGAAAACAATAATCAATGCTGCCTACTAAGTTACTGCTTGTTGTACCGTGCTATAACGAAGAAGAAATACTGGCCAAAACCCATCATACCCTTCGCGACTATTGCGCTCGTTTGGTAGCCGAAAATCAAATTTCATCAGAAAGTAAAATCTGTTTTGTCAACGACGGAAGCCGAGACCGTACTTGGAAAATCATCGAAGCCATTTGCGAAAAAGACCCTACAAGTATTGGGGTCAAACTATCGCGAAATTTTGGCCATCAGAGTGCTATCCTTGCAGGCTTGATGGAGCATATTTCAGAGTTTGACTGTTTTATCACAATTGATGCCGATTTGCAGGATGATATAGAGGCCATCGGCAAAATGATAGTTCAGCACCAAGAGGGAGCTATGGTGGTGTATGGCGTACGCGACGATCGTAGCAGTGATAGCTGGTTTAAACGCACTACTGCAGAATCATTTTACAAGCTTATGCATTGGATGGGCGTCCCTGTGGTATTCAATCACGCTGATTTTAGGTTGATGGACCGTCGTATTTTGGAAGAGTTTCAGAGTTTCAAAGAAGTAAATTTATTTTTGAGGGGTATCATTCCTTTGATTGGTTTCCGTTCCGAAAAGGTTTTTTATAAACGTTTGGAAAGAGAAGCGGGCGAAACAAAATACCCACTTAGTAAAATGCTGCTTTTCGCTTGGAACGGCATCACCTCTTTCAGTACTTTTCCGATGCGATTGGTGCTGTACTTTGGTGCGTTCAATTTTTTTATCGCTTTATTGATTGCGGGTTATATTGGTTTTTCTTATTTGTTTGGAAGTACCGTCCCCGGCTGGACGTCGATTGTACTACCGATGACTTTTTTTAGTGGAGCCAATATGATCGCATTAGGGCTTATCGGAGAGTATGTGGGTAAGATATATGAAGAAGTAAAAGGCCGCCCACGATATATTATTGAAAAAATAGTCAAAGATCAAATCCATCCTTAAAGCTTGCAATGTCGCGATAAGACAACCCTATTCATTAACTAATCACTGATAACGACTCTGTACTTAAATGTTTAAAACCTTACAAAAACCCATTTTTCAGGACCTTTTCAATGTTGGTTTGTTGGTAGTAGGGCTGCTTCCTTTATTGGTACTGTCGTTGTACAATCATCCTTCACCTATCGACGACTATTGTTATATCGACACGGTATTTAAGTTTGGGTATTTTGAAGCAATGAATGCTTACTATACAGGATGGACGGGTAGGTACTTTGGTATTCTTCTCAACCACTCCAATCCGCTCGTGGTCAAGTGGGCAAGTGGTTTCAAACTTTTGTCTTTTTTATTGATTTTGTGGCAAACATATGTTTTGTACTTACTTGCCAAAGAAATATTTCCAAAATGGTCAAAATTGAGTCTTTGGGGGCTTATAGGAGGACTTACTTTTTTGTATGTATTAAGAATGTCGAGTATTGCAGAGGCGTTTTATTGGATGGCCGCTTTTGTGACTTACACAGTTCCCAATATTCTTACCCTCACTTGGATTGTGGTAATGATACGTTGGTATCAACTCCCTCAAGGCACCCTCAAGACCTTAACAGCGGTACTAGCCAGTTTTTTGGTTTTTGCAGTTATAGGGAGTAGTGAGACCAATCTCACTATCATCATTTTATTAGTGGTAGGCTGGTGGGGATATCAGCTGATTATCAATCGCCGTTGGGATTGGTTTGCTTTTATTCTTATTGGGGTTTGTGTTTTTTCTTGTTATCTTTTTTTTAGTTCTCCGGGCAATCAGCTCCGTATGAGTGGCAATCCCGAAGGCCGTAATATCCCTTTCTCGGCAATTGAGTCTATCAAAAAATTGATAAAGCTAGGTATAGACTGGGTTTTGCGTACACCTTTGCTTGTATTTTCTAGTTTATGGATTGTTTTTTTGAGCAAAACTTTCGGAAATCAATCCTTCAACCGCCTCTTGTCAGTGCCCTTGTGGGTTGTTTTGATTGCTTATTTTGGAATTTTGTTTGTACAAATTTTCCCCTCTTATTATGGAATTGGAATTGAGCCGGCACCTCGCGTGGTCAATTCCATCTACTTTTTTTTCTTGCTAGGGTGGTTTTATATGTTAGCAGTGATGGTACACTATGTGGTGCAAAAAAACTGGCTAAGTGCAAAAAAATGGTATTTCCCACCTTCTATCAAAGCTGTATTGGCGTCATTGATTTTGGTGAGTGCTCTTTTTAGTCCCAACTTACGAATGATATACGGCGATTGGCTCAAGGGGAGAGCGGCAGCTTATGATACCGAACTTAAAGAACGCTATGCTTTTATAGAGCAAAGTGCCACCGATACGGTATATGTAGAGCCACTTCATTCAAAGCCTCTTTCACTTTATTTAGATGATGCCAATCCTAATCCTGATCATCTTTGGAGTAGGTGTATCGGAGGATATTTTGGTAAAAAAGCAGTGGTACTTAAACCCTCCAACGAGTCTAAACCCTAAATCATTCTGTTCACTTAGATATTCATCCATTGAGTTCTAGCAAGCGATATATCATTTTTGCCGTTATTTTAGTCCCTATTGTCGTTTTTTACGGCTTTAGCATTGGCTATTCTATCAATGTCCCGTGGTTTGATGACATCGAAAATATCCCTTACTTTTTAGCCCAATATCTCGATGCACCCTCTTGGTATGGCAAGGCAGCAGCCTTGCTTCGCCCCAACAACGAGCACCGGGTTTTATCCGCTCGGTTGATTGTATATCTACAATATCTCTTTACTAATACCATTAATTTCAGAACCCTAAATTTCATTGGAAATCTCACCGTTTTGGGTATTTTTCTGGTGATTTCGCGGGCTTATCTCAAGCACAAAGGCGTACTCTATGGGCTGATTCCGGCGGCCTTTTTTATATTCAATCTGCAATTTTATAGCATGACCTTCATGACTATCATGTCATTGCAGTATCAGCTTATCATTTTTGAAGTTTTTCTTAGTTTTTATTTACTGACCAAACCCTCCAAAAGTGCGTTTGCGGGTGCTATTCTTGTAGCAATAGTGGGTACTTACAGCATGGGAAACGGGGTCATGGGGTGGCCAGCGGGGACTTTGTTCTTATTGTATCTTGGTCAATGGAACCGTCTCATTGTATGGATTATTACGGGAGTTTTGGCGATTGTGGGTTACTTCTCTGGCTATGCTTTTGTGCAAGGCAATGATGAAGGGTTTATCTATTTCTTTAATCATCCCTTTAAGGTCATTATAGGTTTTTTTGCGTTTACGGGCGGGATTTTGGATTGGTTTCCACGCATTACCTTCGAAAAACGAATGCTTTTACCAGTGATAGGTGGCATCACGATTGTCAGCTTTTTCATTTATTATGTACTAGGAGCCCTCAGTATATCGACGCGTTGGCAACGAATCGTGCCTGCTTTTGCTCGAAAGCATTATGAGCAAAACGGCTATTTTCAGCAACTTTCCTCACCATGGGCCGCATTTTGGGTGAGTTGTTTTGTGTATTTATTTATTAATAGTGCTTTAGTCGTATTTTTTCGTACTCGCTTCGATTATCAGTTAGTACTTTGGGCTACCTATAAAATCTATCCTGGTACTTTGATGGCAATGACGTGTTTATTGAGTTTGCAAATCTTCCGTGGCCGGTGGTATTCTCTACTCCTAGTTATATTTATAGGCAGTTCGCTTGCCTCTTGGGCTTCTTCCTATTGGCATTTTGTGCCGCAAGTAACCCAAGACCGCAAACAACGTCTTGCATTTGCCCTTAACCAACAACGCAACGGTGTGGGCTTGGGAGCCGAAAAAAAGTCAGCTTTTGCGGAGTTTGTAGTCAATACTTTTGAAAGAAGTAAATCTCATGGTTTTTATCAATTTCCTCAGCCGCTTATTTCATCTCAAGAATCTCGGCTTGAAGCGCTATTTCGTGATAGTACTCAACAGACAGGAGTAAACGTAAAGACAGAAATGCTCTCCTACGGTCTTGAGGTATATAACGATTCTTTTGAGTTTGTAAACAGTAAAGAAGAAGGGGTATTTGTGACTTTAACTTCGCCAGCTCATTTTTACGTATTTTCGGCAGAACCCCTCATTCCTCGTTCTCGCACCCAAAAAGGTTTCAGAATCAATTGTCCAAAAGGCGTAATCGAAAATGAGATCTATCGCGTGGGTCTTTGGGTGGTACAAAAAAACGGGAATCAACTTTGGAATACCCAACAATCCGTAACCTTTCCCTGATATTCACTCACTTTTGTCTATTTTTGTTTTTTCAACACAAATCAATCGCTTCACCTTGAATCTCCCTCAAATTTCCATTGTAGCACCTTTATACAACGAGTCAGCTTCGCTTCCACATCTCATAGAAAGACTCAATCGTCTAATGGATAGCTTGTCACTGCGCGTAGAAGTAGTGCTCATTGATGACGGTAGTCGCGACGATACGCCGCTGCAAATGCGCCAAATAGCGCTTACCGATGCGCGTTATCATTGTGTATTTTTATCACGAAATCATGGTCATCAGCTGGCCTTAACAGCAGGCTTGGCGGCAGCAAGAGGCACGGAGGCGTTGTTTATCATTGATGGTGATTTGCAAGACCCGCCCGAATTGCTTGAAGATTTTTATAAAAAACTCCAAGAAGGGTATGACGTCGTATATGCCGTTCGGCGAAAACGTAAAGAAAATTTCATCAAGCGTAGTGGTTATTATTTGTTTTATCGCCTTCTCAAATCTATTTCTTACGTAGATATTCCACTTGATAGTGGGGATTTTGCGCTCATCAGCCGTCGTGTAGCGGATATTATGAATCAAATGCCCGAAGAGAGTCGCTACCTACGAGGTATGCGCTCATGGATAGGTTTTAAGCAAGTGGGGATTGAGTACGAAAGAAGCGAACGCATGGCAGGAGAGTCCAAATATTCATTTAAACAGCTTTTCCGACTGGCTTATAATGGTATTTTTAATTTCAGCGAATTTCCTATCAAATTCATGTCATGGGCAGGAGGTACGGCAATTTGCATTGCATTGATATACTTTGTCACGGTGGTGATTAAAAAATTATTTTTTGAAGATATTATTGAGGGTTTTACCGCTTTATTGTTTGTCATTATCTTGTTTAGTGGCGTACAGCTTATTGCCTTGGGAATTATTGGGGAGTATGTTTTAAGAATCTTTTTTCAAGCCAAAAGTCGTCCTCTATACATCGTAAAAGAAGAAATTATTGAGAAAGAAGTTTTAAGGAAATAACCTCATTACTTTTTTTAGATTCCAAAGAATCATCGGGTATGATATTCGTTTCTGTTCAGTTTTTACTGTTTTTTATTGTCGTAACACTCGCTTATTACAGCCTTCGTTGGAGAAGTCGATGGCTTCTTTTATTGATGGCGAGTTGTTATTTCTACATGGTTTTCAAGCCTATTTATATTCTCATATTACTGCTTACGATTGTCATCGATTACTTTGCGGGAATTTGGATAGCCAATCATACCGGTAGCCGGCGAAAGTTGCTATTGGTACTCAGTATTGTGACCAATGTCGGGATTTTAGCGATTTTCAAATATTTCGATTTCTTTGCCGAAAACTTCAACGCCATTAGTTGGAAAATAGGTCTTGAGTGGAGTCTTCCTATCCTGAAGCATGTTTACACCGATTTTATTTTCCCGATTGGGTTGTCGTTTCACACATTTCAGGCCATGAGCTATACGATTGAAGTATATCGTGGCAATCAGCAGCCTGAGCGGCATTTTGGTATCTATGCGCTGTATGTGATGTTTTATCCACAATTGGTAGCAGGGCCGATTGAGCGTCCTCAAAATGTGCTACATCAGTTTCACGAAAATCATGCTTACGATTGGGAAAACGTAAAAGCAGGCTTAATGCGAATGGCTTTTGGTTTTTTCAAAAAATCGGTAGTGGCCGACCGCCTCGCTCTCATGGCTGACCCTGCCTACTTCGACCCTACTCATCACAATGGCCTGACTCTCTTGGTGGCTACTTTTTTTTATACGTTTCGGATTTATTGCGATTTTTCGGGCTATTCTGATATTGCCCTTGGCTCGGCACAGGTGATGGGATTCAAGCTGATGGAAAACTTCCGAACGCCTTATTTTTCGAGGTCTATTGCCGAGTTTTGGGGAAGATGGCACATTTCTCTTTCTTCTTGGTTTAGGGATTATTTATATATTCCTATGGGCGGAAATCGGGTGCCAGAAGCAAGGGCTTATTTCAACCGATTCACGGTATTTATGGTGAGTGGGCTGTGGCATGGTGCTAGTTGGAACTTTATTATTTGGGGATTTTTACATGGGTTGTACTTAGTAGCGGCTGCTATTCGTGACAAATTCTTCAAACGCTGGAACATCACCCTTCCCCAAACCACTTGGTATGGTTATTTACAAGTCATTCTTACATTTTTGCTTGTCATGTTTACGTGGGTGTTCTTTGCAGTAGGCGACCGCCCCGACCTTACCGTAGGAGAAGAAGTAAGAAGTTCATTTTTGATTCTCAACAAAATCGCTCACTTGTCATTGTCGGATACCCTTCAATCGGCGCTCAATACCACCGAGATGTGGTTTTGTATTTTATTGATTCTATTCTTATTAATAAAAGAACACTACGTATTACACATTCCTACCCGTAAAGACTCTACATTCTGGATGCTGTTCATTGGCCTTACGATTGTCACTTATTTCTTTGGGGTATTTGGTTCCAATCAATTTATTTACTTCCAGTTTTAACGCAACGCTGGCGGCCTTCAGAAGGCCGCCAGCGCTTGGTTACACCAAACAACGCTACCAGCCTTCGAAAGGCTGGCAGCGTTCAGCGTTACTGCAATTGCCCTGCCAAAATGGCAATTCCTTCAGTAAAAGTATGGGGAGCATAACCGAGTATTGTTTGTGATTTATCCAATACGAAGCCCGTACGAGCGGGGCGTTTGGCTGGCTGGGTGAAAGTGGTAGAGTCAGCCTGGGCAATGAGTGATTTGTCGAGCCCGAAATACTCAGCCGTCATGATGGCCATTTCATAAGGGGTCAGTAAATCTTTACCCGAAATATTGAAAACCCCTTCAGCTTCTTGGTCTGCAATCAGGAAGCAGCCCATTGCCAAATCTTCGGCTAAAGTAGGGGTGCGCCACTGATCTGTTACAACTTTGATATTCTTCTTTTCTTCAAGCGATTTTTTTACCCATAAAATAATGTTGGAGCGAGACATATCATACGCAATCCCGTACACAAGCACCGTGCGCGCAATCGCCCACCGAAGTTTGGAATGTTCGACTACTTTTTCGGCAGCATATTTGCTCCAGCCATAAAAACTCAGTGGATTTGCCTCGCCTTCTTCGGTGTAAGGGCCAGATGTACCATCAAAGATAAAATCGGTGGATACATGACAAAGGAATATATTGTGCTGCTGACAAGCCTCTACGATATATTCTACCGCTTTCACATTTTGAGCCCAACAGTTTTCCTTTTCAAACTCGCATTGGTCTACGTTGGTCATAGCAGCACCATGCACTACGACGTCGGGCTTTACCTGTGCCATTACGTCATTTACCTGTTCGCGGTCGGTAATATCCATTGAATAATACGCATATCCTTCGGTGAAAGGGAGGCGATTGGCACCGCGTGCCGTAGCAATACACTGAACATGGGGCTGTTTGAGGAGCAATTCTACCAACTTTTGCCCTAAAAGTCCGTTAGAACCCGTAATAAGAATTTTTTTCATGGTGAATTATTAAAAACTGCCAAGCTCCTCCGAACTTGGCAGTCATATTAGCAAAGACCCACAAAGATAAGTGTTTAATTGATAACCTTCTTACCGAAAATTACGCAAAGTGTAAGTGAAAGTTACCATATAATAACGCTGCAATACTCGAGTTTTGAGGTCTTCGATATAGGTTTCGGTGACGTTACGACTAATACTATTGTTTTGACCTAATACATCAAAAGTGCTTAGTTTCAACTCTCCTGCTTGGTTTTTCAAGAATTTATAACCCACCGCCGCATTCCACAATGTAAAGTTGAGATTGAAATCTTGTCCCAAACCTGTGTAAAAGGTATGGTTGAGGTTGGTATTGACAAAGAAACCTGCTTTGGTCAGCCAGTTGAGTTTGAAGTTACTATTTTGATAATAATAAGTTCCGTTGGAAGCAGGCTGAAGGGTGTTAGTGACGGTATTGTAGTTTCCATTGACCGATAAAGTAAAATCAAGTTGTTCGCTGATATTGCTACTCAACACCAATCCTCCCGTAATAGAGTGAGTATTGGAAGTATTTTGGGCATAATTGATCAACCCAATCGTACGTGTATAGCCCGTTCCTAGATTAAAGTTTAGGTTACTTTTCAACGATTTTACGGGTAATCCATAAGTGATAAACGAACGAATGTTCCAGTTGCCGTTTACGTTTACAGGCTGGCTAAACTGCGAGCCTATTTTCAGCGGAAAACCTGCTACTACCGTATCTTTAGTGGCAATGAAGGTGGTATTGCTGATATTGTTTTGGGTAAACGACCCATTGACATTGATAAAGAAACTCTGTGCTTTTTTGGCGTTTGTCAAACCATACCGAACCGACATATTGTGGTTGTATTCTTGTTTCAAATCAGGATTCCCTGTTTTGAGAAACAATGGATTTGAATTATCCACTACGTTTTGCAATTGGCTGATAGAAGGTGCATTGGTAGAAGTGCGATAAAAAATACGCAGGCTTTTTCCGTCGGTTCCACGATACATCAACATCGCCGAAGGTAAGATATTGTTGAAACTACGCACTGTTTCAAACTTCTGTGGGAAGTTTTGCATTCCACTAAGTTGCGCATTTTGATAATTTAATTCGGCGGTCACCATTGTTTTTTTGATACGCATCCGGTAGCTTCCTCCAATACGATTGGTGATATAAGTATTGTCAAACTCATTAGAAAGTCTCAAATCAGGCGTACTGTATTCGCTGGTACTTTGGTCATAATTATAAGTATTACGACTAGAGTAGTTTTTGGTATAACTAGGCACATAATTCAACTGCAATTGCCCACCGCGACCCACATTTTCGGTCAAGGAAATATTACCCGAAATCGTATAGCCGCTGCCAGAAGTCTCTGTTTTCTGATCTGTAATCTGCAAAGAATCTGACGTCAAACGCCCAAAATAGCGATTGACTGATTCGAGAGATGACTCTCCATTACGGTCATTGGCCGAAGTAGTAAGACCTACCGAAAGCGTGCGGCCAATTTTACCAAAACGGTGTCTCCACAAAATGTTATTATTGAAATTATAGCCTTTGGTATTGGCCTGATTGTCAGTCTGAGTTTGGCTCAAAGGCTGTCCAGCCAAGCTATTAGCGCCAAAAAGGGTATTATAAGAGGTATTGTCTTGGAAACTCAAACGAGGAGTGAAAATGATTGAGTTTTTGGTATTGATAGTATATTCTAAACGGGCATTAAAACGGTGATTGGTGTTGTTGCTAGCCGAAAAATAATCTTCGTTATACAATTGTCCAGTACCTTGGGTGGAGAAAAAAGTACGAGCTAATTGGCTCTCGTTGTTGTTGTTGGCATCATTGAAAAAATAACTTCCCGTTACTTTCCATTTTTTACCCCAATTGTCAGAATAATTGAGACCTATTGCGTGGGTTTTGTTGATACCTCCTTGCTGTCCCGACAAGAAATTTGAGCTAGCATTTCCGCCGCCAAAATTACCGCCGCCGCCGCCACGGTTGCCACCACCACCGCGATTGCCACCGCCGCCACGATTGCCGCCACCACCGCCGCCAGAACCGCCCAAAACGCCTAGTAAATCTTCACTACCAAAGTTTTGCTGGTTGATGTTGTTGGTCATACCGATGAGCGAAATACGCGTGTCTTTCTTGAAGTAATTGGTACTACCGCCCGCCATGTAGCGGCCGTCGGTTCCGTAGCCTGCATATAGTTTCCCAAACTGCCCATTATTTCGGTCAGAGCGCGTGACGATATTGATGGTTTTGGTAGTTTGGCCATCATCAAAACCCGTAAACTGCGCTTGGTCGCTCAAGCGGTCAAATACCTGAATTTTATCAATCACTTCGGCAGGTAGGTTTTTGAGCGCCAATGTGGCATCATCTCCAAAGAACTCGCGTCCGTCTACTGTTACGCGTTGTACATTTTCGCCTTGGGCTTTTACTTGCCCATTTTCGATGGTAATGTTGGGCATTTTTTCAATCAAATCTTGCGCCGAAGCATCGCGATTGGTCTTGAAAGCACTCGCATTATAGATAGTAGTATCTCCTTTTTGCACCACCCGCTCGGCCATGCCCTTCACAATCACATCATTGAGGAGCTGCCCGTCGGCTTTCATTTCAATTTTGCCTAAATCGGGGCTTGTTCGGCGAAGATTTATCTGTTGGTCATGATTGGTATAGCCAATAAACGAAACCATCAAGCGATAGCTGGCTGTCGGAATATTTCTAAAAGTAAAGGCCCCCACGGTGTCGGCGACTGTTCCGAACCGAACGGTGGAGTCGGCACGACTGACCAATAAAACATTGGCGCCAATAAGGGCAGATTGGTCACTGCCATCCACAACGCGGCCTTTTACATCTACGTTTTGGGCTAATAATGAGGTGGTGCTTACAATCACACCGAGGAATAAATAGAGTATGCGTGATATATACATGGTGTATGGTATTTTTCCTTTGAAAAATAAAATAGCAAAAGGTTTAGCCCACATCTACCGAAAAGCGATGAAACAGCCAAGAATACCGACGACCTTGGGAGTATTTACCGATAAAGCTAAATGGACTAAAGCACGGTGCTAACAGAAAATATTATCCTTCTCCACAAACCAATACTATGTATATTTTAGGGAATAAAAGAAGAAAGCGAGGTAGCAATACCTCGTCAAAGGTTTTGTTTTTCGATGGTTTTCACAGCTCGACCCAAACAATGAATCGGGTCGAGCTATTAGTGGTCTGGGTATTTTACTAAGTTGAAATAAGAACTAAGATTGGCCTAACACCTCTTCGCACAGCGATAGATATTTTTCTAAATCGGGCTTGGCTAGGCCTGTTACTTTAGCGGCTTCATCCCACCGCCGCATCTGAATGATTAGCTCAAAATAAGGATTCTGTTCAAACTGTGTAGCCTCTTCTGCTTGCATTGGTCCTCCTTGAAATTCCAAAGTTTTACGGCTTGCTTCCGACAATCCTGCAAAGTATTTTGGATTTTTGTAAGTCAAATACCGCTTGGCATTTACGTGGTTGGCCACCAGCACGCATACTTTTTCGGGAAAGCCTTGGTCACGTAGCCAATCGGCGGCCACTTCCTCGTGGTCTTTGCGACCGTATATAGCCATAAGTTCTTCTTCTTGTGCGGCTGGCATAAGATGCCCAATATCGTGCAAAAACGCCGCTACTTGTACTTCTTTATCGTAGCCTGCTTTACGGGCGAGGTCTGCTCCTTGGGCCGCATGTTCGAGTTGGCTTACATCTTCGCCATAGTATTGCTCATCGCCTTGTGCTTCAAATAAGCGACGTATTTCGTCGAGAGAGGTAGTAGGTGTCATATTATTTACTTTTTTAAAACCGTGGGAATTGCTTCTCCTACGGGGTGTTCACATTTGAAATCTAATCCTAAAAAGTGCGCCAAAGTTTGGGCTATTTGATTTTGAAACAATACTTTTTCGGTTTTTACTTCGCCCAATGCGGGGGTATCAGGCCCCATAGCACCCATCCATATCTGAAAACAATCGGGGGTTTTGGTGCCGTGGTCTTTCCAGCGCGCTTTGGGGGTATGTCCACGACCGTGGTCGGTTGTAAGCACAATAGTAGTTTTGCCTTTATACTGAGGTTGGGATTGGAGGTATTGCCACAAATCTGCGATAAAAGCATCTACCATATGAGCGGTTTGGAGATAGTTATCATATTTCCCGGCGTGAGCATAGTCGTCAGTTTCGTCGAAAGATAAGAAAAATACCTTGGGTTTATTTTTTTGAATATATTCTTTGGCCATATAGTACGTAATGAAATCTTGACGAGTCATCCCCCAAGGGCTGGGCAGTTTTTCTTGGATTTCGTTCAATAATTTTTCTCGCTCGGTAAGGTTCGTACCACTTACGGCTTCATGGCCTGCATTGACGGGGATACCGCTTCTTTTTTCATTGACAATATGCGGAATCACATCCCAAGTAGCATAGCCAGCCACTTTCCCTTTGTACTTGGGTTGTTGATTGATAAATTCCAAAACAGTCGTGTTGGGGTTGTCTTTGCTATCGTTGGAGTTGATTTGGTCATCTACATAGCCACACAATATTTCGCTGTAGCCTGGATAACTAAACCAGTAAGTATTGGAAATATTCATGCGGCTGTCATTCCAGCGATTGCCGTAGAGTTGGCCTTGTTTGGCGATTGTTTCCCAAAAAAAAGGCAACAATTTTTGACGGCGTTCTTGGGGAGTATTAGCCCAAAATTGTTTTTTGAGTTTGGCCGTATCGCTTGTATAAGTCGCATCAAATAAAAGACTAGAGTCAGCTCCCCCAAACACCTCTTGCCATCGCAAGCCGTCGGTGGTGATTAAGATGATATTTTCGGTTTGGCGTTGGGTATAAGCTACTGTAAACACCCAAAAGAAAGAAATACTTAATAACACTTTTTTCATAAGCATACAGGAGGGTTTTAGAGAGAGTTGGGTTTAAGAAATTAAGTACTAAAGCACGGTTGTTCGTTATCCGTTAACCGTAAGTGATTGCTAAACAACACATTACACGCCTTCTTCAAAAATAGAATAAAGTGGGAGAGAAATCTACTCCCACTTTTATCTTCAATTTTAAACCTATGTGAAAATACTACTTTAAAATCCATAGTTCATCATTGACAGATTCACTTGCTTTGCCAAACTGCGATTGGACAGAAACTTTATAATTGGTTTCGTTGTAAATCCGCTCAGAGTTGGGATACAACCACCGACGCGGGATGACGCCCGAATTTCCCGTACCAGGCCCACCTTTGGCAAAATTGGCAGGGTAGCCTGTGCGGCGCCAGTTGTAAAAAGCTTCCATGCCAGAGTTCATAAAGAAGCCCAAGTACTTTTGAGTAAGGATTTGTTCCAGACCTTTGGCGTTGTTACCGGCATATTTAACAGCTGCTTGCGCATAAAAATCAGCCCAATTGAACTTCACTGTATAGCTTGCCGAAGAGGCATTGGCGCCATTACGGGTTTCGAGTACTACGGTATTGTCACCATTTTTGATGTCAAAGAAACCTTGCGAAGCCTGAATGCCTTTCACATACCACTCTTCGGCCGTACCAGCTGCCCAACCACGGTTGAGGGCTTCGGCGATATTGAAGCACATTTCGATGTAGCCAATTTGAATCGTATTTTCGGGGGTATAGTTGCGATAATAACGATTGCGATTGATAAACGAATATTGACCATTTAGCGCTTTCGTTGACATATCGTCTAAGCTTTCGGCGGGGCTAGCTCCTACAAAAGCCGCAAAATCTGTTTGCGCGAGGCCCTTTTTGATTTGGGCTTCGGCGGGCTCGGCTATATAAAAAATGCGCGGGTCTTGGATACTTTTCAGAATGTCGATATTGGTAGAGGACATCTGCTGACGAGTGGCGTCAAAACCAAAGTTGTCGGGATTGAGAGGATATTTGTTATAAGTATTGTTGTACTTATAAGCCAAATTATCGCTCATACTTGCCATGATTGGAAACTTGGTGGGGTTGTTGAGCACTTCCGCAAAACGCGTCTTGATATTGAGATCGGCATCGCTTTCTTTTTTACTTAACGACACCAATACCCGAAGTTTAAACGTATTCACGACTTTTTGCCATTGGCGGAGGTTGTTGCCAAGATAGATGTCTCCCTGAAAAAACACATCTCCTGAGGCAATCAATTTGCCCATATCGTCGTTAGCTTCGTCGAGCCACTTGAGCGATTGGAGATATACCTCTTTTTGCGAATTGTATTTAGGAGTCATATTTTCGGTGCCTTTGAGGGCGTCGTTCATAGGAAGATCACCGAGGCGTTGGGTCATCCATACAAAGAAATACGCCTTGAAAAACTTACCCAAAGCCGAATAAGGATTCAGGTCTTTTCCAGTCACTTTCTTGGCTTCTTCTTCCATCTTGATTACATTTTTGAGCGCATCAAAGTAAGTACCTGAGGTAGTCCAGTCGTATTCGTTGTTGCCGTAATAGTTGTAATTAATGGTATAAAATTGATTCCAGCGGGTTTCTTTACCCCAAGGACGCTCATTGAAACTATTCTGAACAGCATTCAGTACCAAGTTTGGGGGAGAACTTACGGGTACGTTGGGGTTTACTTCGAGTTCTTGGAAACTTTGGCAACTGCTCAATAACAGTACTAGCCCAAAGACAAAAACGGTATATATGTTTTTATTTTTCATTGTCTTAAAGTGTTTTGTCATTTTGAAAAAAACATTCACAAGAAGCGACGCTTAGAAGGTGAAGTTGATATTGATACCATAACGACGCAACGTAGGTGTTTGTAGTGACGAAGAGCGGTTGCTATAGTTGACAAATTGCTCCACATCAAGGTCTTTTGAATGAGCAAAGTACAGCAAATTACGACCTACCAAAGAAATAGTGGCTTGGCGGATGTTTTTACCCAAAAGCCCTGCTGGTAATGAGTATCCCACCTGAACTTCTCTGAGTTTTACAAAGGTACGGTTCATGATATTTCCTTCCGTCGAGTTGTAATAGCGGCTAATCCAGTCTTGGAGATAAGTAGCATAGGTAGTCGACATAGGGGTGAATTTCAATTCGCCATAGTTTAAAATTTTGCCATCTGGGTCGTAGCTAATCGTGCCACCTGTCAATACTACGCCTGGGCCTACCCAAGTCTTACGGCCTTCGGTGTCGGCCAAACGAGCCACGCCCATATCTCCTTGAACGGTGGCAATATGACGCCCACCACGGAAGGTTTGTTTTTGGATATAATTTTCGATGACACCCCCGATACGTCCGTCAAACTGGAAGCTAAAATTGAAGTTTTTGTAGCTGAATTTGTTTTGGAAGCCAAACGTCCAATCAGGATTGGTATAACCTAAAAACTGTGAAACGGGATTGTAGATAGGACGCCCACTCGCATCGTTTACAATCTGCCCATCTTGCGTACGCACAAAAGCCGTTCCATAATAAGCATCTAGGCGGTCACCGATTTTATAGAATTGGTTCAAGCGGGTTTGGTTGCCATAAATCTCCCGCAGCGTTTCTTGCCAAGTAGACCAGTTGGCGAGCACATCCCAGTTAAATCCATTGGCATTTTTGATGACGTTGCCACTAACAGCTATCTCCAATCCTTTGCGCTGAGACTTGATACCGTTGGTGGTCAAACTTCCATAACCCGTAGATTCGGGTAGCGTCAATCCAAAAATACGAGGACCGTCTAAGTAGCTAAAATAAGTCACGTCTAATCCAAGACGGTTGTTCAAAAACTTCATTTCCACACCCCCTTCGTAGTTGGTACGGCTCGAAGGCTGGATGTTGGGATCAATCAAGCTGCTAGAATAGTAAGCGGCGGCTTCGTTGTTGTAAGGACGCGAAATGTTATAAGCCACTGTAGTTCCGTAACTTGGCCCGTCATACGAAGAGTTGTAATTGGCACCATAATAAACAGGAGCACCCGGCGGAACCCCAATATTAGCTTGGGTAAATGCCTCTTTTACCCGTGCAAACGACGCCCGCACTTTCAAAAAAGTAATCGCGTCTGGTAGTTTTACATAATCTGAGATAACGCTAGTCACTCCCACTGATGGATAAAATCCGACATTACGACCAGAAGGAAGCGTAGAAGTTTTGTCCCAACGGCCTGTCAGTGAAATATTGGCATATTTACTAAGAGACAAGTCGGCAGCATAGTAGCCACTCATCACGCGCATGTAAGACTGGAAATTGTAGGCTTGTACAGGATTGCGAGAGTTGGAAAAACTATAGACGCCAGGCACGTTGAGATAATCGGTAGAGGCGAAGTTGGAGGTGTATCTAAAAAGACGCATACTTCCCCCTACCGAAGCTTTCAACGTAATGTTTTTAACGATTTCTTTATCAAAATTTATCAAAAGGTCGGTATTGTTTTCCCACAAATTACGACGGTCTTCGCGGTAATCGCCACGCGCTTCTTCACGTCCGTAAGAAGTAGCGGAATAAGGCATTTTTTCGGTGCGAAGGATGTCGTAAGTAGTGACTTGAGTACGCAACTGAGCATTCAAGAAATCGTTGATTTTGTATTTACCCAAAGCGTACGCATAAATATCGTTTTTGTAATGTCCACGCAACCACTCTTTTACCACAAACCAGGGGTTGTTGTAGCGTTGATACTCCGCATAGATTTGCTGGATTCCTTCCTTACCAGGCTGCCATAGTTGTTTCATATCATCTACATTCCAGTCGGCGCCTCCCCAGATGATAGAGTTGTAGATAAGGGAGTTGGGACCATAATCTACATCAGGGATATTGGGAGTATATTGACGGCTATAGTTGACCGTACTCTCAAAACGCAGTTTATTGGAAAAATTATAGCCCAAAGAAGTGTTGAGGTTGGTGATATTGAGCTGAGTATTAGGAATTACGCCGCGTTGGTATTGGTGCGAAAGCGACACCCGAATATCCGCTTTGTCATTGCTTGCTGCTACCGACACGTTGTTGTTTGACAATATCCCTGTTTGGATAAATCGAGTCAAATTATCTTTACCTCTTGGCAGCCAAGGAGTAGGAATTCTTTTGCCGGTGGCAGGGTCGATAGGACTGTCATACTGAGGCAAAAGACGACCATCCAATGGAGGCCCCCAGATGTCGTAATCTCCGTCGTTTACTCCACCACCACGGCCATCCACAAACGCATATTTGCCGTGGTCGCCGGGGCCGTATTGGTCTTGTACCTTGGGAATAGCAATAAATCCTTTATCAAACATGGTAGATGAATTGACATCTACTGAGAAGCCTCTTTTGTCTTTAGAACCTTTTTTGGTCGTAATCATGATGACCCCATTTTGAGCACGGAAGCCATACAAAGCCGTACCAGAAGGCCCTTTCAAAACGTCCATTGATTCGATATCATCAGGGCTGATATTCCAAGTATCGGAGTTGATAGGAATCCCGTCTACTACGTACAAGGGTGCTCCCCCACGGAGGGATACCTGAGGTGCGCGCAGAAGCTCCGCACTTGCCCCTACGTTTAAGCCTGCTACTTTACCCACAAGCGAGTTGATAGGGTTGGGTTCGCGGGCTTTGATAAGGTCAGAACCTTTGACACTTTGAGTAGCAAAGGCCAATGTTTTCTTTTCTTTCTGAATCCCAAGTGCGGTTACTACTACTTCTTGAAGTTGCTTGAGGTCTTGGCTCATTTTCAAATCAATCGTAGTGCGATTGCCCACCGCCACTTCTTGGGCACTATACCCAACAAACGAAAAAACCAAAGTAGCCGAAGAAGAGGTATTAATACGGTATTTGCCGTTGGCATCGGTATTGGTACCCTGATTAGTACCTTTCACCACAATACTTACTCCCGGTAGAGGGGTATTGTTGTCGGCATCTGTAATTGTCCCTTGCAGCGTTACTTCTTGTGCAAGTATAGTAGTGCTCAATAAAAATGCCAATAGAAATACTGACACCCAAGGATTCCTCCAGCGTTTTTGAGGTAAAAAAGAATGCATAACTTTGATTGGTTTACGTGGAAAATGAAGAACATAGACATACTAAACTCAATGCAAATTAAGTTTAGTGAAATTAATAAATAGTTAACTAATAGTGAAGTAATTATTAATATTTTTTTTAATATAACTAAACACTTCTCAACGCATTAAAAATCACCCAAAACCGCTTTTAGGTTTATAAATTTTGCAACAAAAAGTATATTTTAGCTAAACTTTAATTTGAAGTTTGTTAACTTTGCCTTTGAAAAATATTACCATTGTATCATTCTAAAGTTGAAATAAACCATATGCAGCAGCAACCAATTGAGCTAGTGGTCTTTGATATGGCGGGTACCACCGTTACAGACCAACACGAGGTAGAGGCTTGTTTTGCCAAAGCAGCTAAGATGTCGGGATTGAAAGCCTCTGATGAAGAAATCTTAGCCGCCCAAGGCTTGGCTAAAAGATTTGTTTTTGAAATGTTTTGGACCCAAAACCTTGGCGAAGGTCATCCAGATATTCAGACCAAAGTCGATGAATCGTATGCTATTTTTAAAGAAGTACTAGAAGAGCATTATCGCACACAACCCGTTTTTCCAACAAAAGGATGCCTTGAGCTGTTTGATTACCTTAAAAATCAAGGCATTAAAGTCGCTTTGACAACAGGGTTTTACAGAGTTGTAACTGATATTATTTTGGAAAAGCTAGGCTGGCTTGAAGGACTCGACGAAAACCGAGTAGGCACCAACGCTACCATCATCCAAGCTTCTATTGCCAGCGATGAAGTAGAAAAAGGCCGCCCCGCTCCCCTGATGATTCAGAAAGCGATGCGTCTACTAGGTGTTACAGACACCAAGCGAGTTATCAACATCGGCGATACCCCTTCTGATTTGCAATCTGGTGCTGCCGCAGGAGTATACCTAAATTTAGGGGTCATCAATGGCACTCATACCATGGAGCAACTTGTGTCTCATCCCCACGATGCCTTGCTTGGGTCAGTGGATGAGATCATCAATATTTTAGAAGATGCCAAAGTAAAAATTTAACCTAGATTTTTGTTACAAGAATAGGCATTCAGATTTAGTATTTATACACATGAAAACACATTTTGACTTGATTGTGGTAGGAGGGGGTATTATGGGGACTTTTCACGCCTATCATGCCGCCAAACGCAACAAATCAGTATTGCTTCTTGAAAAAGACAACTTCCCTGTAGGAGCTACAGTTCGCAATTTTGGGCAAGTAGTACCTTCCGGCCTTGCCGGACGATGGTTTACGTATGGCAAACGAAGCTTGGAGCTGTATCATGATTTACAATCAAAAACTGATTTGACCATTCGGAAAAACGGCTCAGTCTATATTGCCTCTGATGCCGACGAGTGGCAGGTTGCCAACGAGCTGTATGATTATTATGTAGGAATAGGCTATCCGTGTGAGCTATTGAGTCGAGAAGCTTGCCTTGCCCAATACCCTTATTTGAGAAATGAATATCCCGTAGGGGCGATTTTTTTTCCTGAGGAAGTAACCGTCGATTCGCCTCTTCTAATGCAGCGATTTTTGGCGTATTGTGCTACACAAACGGGGGTAACTTATCTTAACAACGCTACCGTTACCAATTGTGAAAGCACCAATGGAAAAGCACAGGTCACTTTGACAAATCGTAAACAATTTGAAGCCGAACAGGTGCTGATTTGCAATGGTCACGAATTTCGGATGTTGTATCCTGATTTGTTTGCGCAAAGTGGATTGGTGGTAAGCAAACTCCAAATGCTCCAAACCATCCCTTTTCCAGCAATAGCAATGAAGGGCAATATTCTTACGGGACTTACCATCAGACGCTACGAGTCGTTTCAGCAATGTCCTTCTTATGCAAGTCTTACGACGCCACCGCATTTGGAAGAACTCAAAAAATGGGGTATTCATATCCTATTTAAGCAGGCTTTGGATGGCTCAATTGTGGTGGGAGATTCGCACGAATATGCAGGTGCCCAAAACGTGGACGATTTGGGCTATCATCTGAGCGATTATATCAATCAATTGATGATTGAGGAAGCCAAGCGAATCGTGAGTTTTCCAGTAGAAAAAATCCAGACAAGTTGGGCGGGCTTTTATAGCCAAACCACCGACGAAATATACGAACATCAGATAGATGACCACATCCGAATCATCACCGGGATTGGGGGCAAAGGCATGACCTCAAGTGGAGGCTATTCTGAAGAAACCATTGCGTCTATCTTCTAAACAAAGGAGGCTGCCTTTGTAGGACAGCCTCTTTTTTAAAATTTCATCAAAAACCTACGCCAAATAACTACTGATACTCATCACATCCGCAAATACCCCTGAGGCAGTCACTTCTGCTCCTGCGCCAGGGCCTTTGACTACAAGCGGACGAGTATTGTAACGCTCAGTAGTAAACGAAACGATATTGTCAGCTCCTGAAAGCGAATAAAACGGATGCTCTCCGTCTACCGTTTTAAGCTCTAGCGTAGCGCGGCCATTTTCGAGCGTAGCGATATACCGCAGCTTCTCTCCTTTTTCGGTAGCCGCTTGTAGCAGTTCCGCAAAGTAGGCATCCGAGTTTTCCAATTCTACAAAGAAGTCATCAACGGTAGGAGCTTGAAGGCAATTGTCAGGTAAAATAGGGTCAATTTGGATATCGCTCATTTCAAGGCCTACGCCCGTTTCACGGGCCAAAATCAAGATTTTACGAGCTACATCAAGACCACTCAAATCGTCGCGAGGATCGGGTTCTGTATAGCCTTTGGCTTTAGCTTCCCGCACAATATCCACAAAGCGAGTTCCGGGTACAAAACTATTGAAGATAAAGGACAAAGTTCCTGATAAAATCGCTTCTATTTTCACGAATTTATCCCCACTCGCCATTAATCCCTGAATGGTATTGATGATTGGCAAGCCCGCACCCACGTTGGTCTCGTACAAAAACTTCACTCCTTTCCTAACCGCCGTTTGTTGCAGACGTAAATACTCCGAATAAGCACTTGAGTTAGCCACTTTGTTGGGCGTCACTACTGATACACTTGCGTCAAGCAAGGGATGATAATATTGGATAATATCTTTGTCGGACGTACAATCGATGAAAACGCTGTTGGGCAAGTTGAATTCGCGAATGCGCTGCACAAATGCGGGCAAACTCGTCATTTTGCCATTTTCGTCTAATTCATCTTTCCAGTTGTTAAGGCTAATACCTTCGGGATTGAGCCACATTTTTTTGCTACGAGCTAGTCCTACTACGTTGATTTTTAGCAGCTTTTCTTTAGCCAAATAATCTGACTGCGCCGCCAATTGCTTCATAAACGTACTTCCAATCAAGCCCGTACCTACAATAAACAAATTGAGGTTTCTGACTTCTGACTGAAAAAACACGCCATGAATCGCATTGAGTGCTTTGGAAAGGTCATTTTTTTGAATCACCACCGATATATTCAATTCCGAAGAGCCCTGAGCGGTAGCTACTACATTGATACCATTTTTGCCCAAAGCCGTAAACAATTTACCCGAAATACCCGTATTTCGGCGCATTCCCTCTCCTACTATGGCAATGATTGATACATTTTTCTGAATCTGAATGCCATCACGGTCGATATCCCCAGCACTGATTTCGGGGGCGAATGTCTGCTCCAATACTTCTTTGGCTCTATCAGAATTTCGGGGGTCGATAGCAAAGCAAATCGAATGCTCTGACGATGCCTGTGAAATCAAAATAACGCTGATTCGGTGTCTCGACAAAGCCGTGAACAACCGAGCCGATACCCCTGCCACCCCAATCAAACCACTTCCTTGGACATTGACCAAAGCAATGTCGTCAATGGAGCTAATGCCCGTAATCGCGTAAGGAGAATCATACGGGATAGTATGCACAGTAGTACCTTCAGAGGATACATTGAAGGTATTGAGTACTTTAATAGGTATATTTTTGACAAAAGCAGGCTGTAAACTTGGCGGATAAATCACCTTGGCCCCAAAGTGACTTAATTCCATTGCTTCTGCATATGTGATAGTCGGAATCGTAAAGGCAGTAGATACTTTGCGTGGGTCGGCTGTCATCATTCCGTCTACGTCAGTCCATATTTCAATCACTTCAGCATCCAAGGCCGCCCCAAAAATCGACCCTGTATAATCAGAACCACCACGACCAAGGGTCGTAGTGATGCCTTCGGCGGTAGAACCAATAAACCCCGTAATGCACTGAAGAGCTTCTCTTTCTTCAAAATGAGCTTTGATTTGGGCATTGGTAATTTCAAAATCCACTTCTGCATAGCCAAAGTGGTCATCTGTACGAATAAGCTTACGAGCATCACAAAACTCGGCCTTCAAACTTCTTGCTTTGACTGCTTCGGTAATGACGGTGGTAGAAAGTCGCTCTCCAAACGACATTAGCAGGTCGAGTGTACGCGCCGAAAGCTCCCGAATGAGCGAAATCCCGCGTAGCAAATCCTCTAGTTCGTTGACCAATCCGCGCACTTTGGCGATGGCACTTGATTGATTTTTGATGTCAATCAACCCTCTCACGGCCCCAAAATGACGCTCCTCCAATGTCCTACACATATCCAAATAATCAGGATTGCCTTGGGCCGCCATTTTTCCGATTTCAATCAGCTGATTGGTGACGCCACCCATAGCCGAATACACAACTGCTATTTTTTCACCTTGGGCAATGTTGTTTTCAAGAATCTTAATAAGCTGCTTTATACTTTCTACAGTACCACATGAAGTACCGCCAAACTTAAGAACTTTCATTGACAGTCAATCGTTTATAATGCCTCGAAAGCGCCTTCTTCTGAGTCTCTATCCTTTGAGATTTCAAAGTTATAGCGCTATGCTTTGTTTTGTTTGGCTGCAAATATAGTTGGGTGACGCATAATTTGTTGTGTTTGTGAGAAACAATACCTATTTAATACAAATATCATCCCCAAAACCATCCACTTATCCAGTCTTACATCCATTAGCTTAGAATCGATTGGATGTAGTGTGTATTGCCTAGTACCTTTATCACATCAATTCAAAAACAGCCATAAAACAACAGCCTTTTTGCTAGTAATAAAATTTAAAAATCTAATAGCCATGGAAACAAACAGATTATATCGCATCACTAATCAGTCAGTTTTGGGAGGAGTAGCCGCAGGCGTTGCTCATTATTTCGGTATCGACCGCGCTTTGATGAGGATTTTGTTTGTGCTCGCGTTTTTCTTTTCAGCGGGTATTCCTGTGGGCTTTATTTATATTTTACTTTGGGCTTTTTTGCCTAAAGCTATCAAAGAAACGACCGATACAAACGTCATCAGGCTTTAGTCTTATCCATCTCTATTTTAGTGTTTGCACCAACAGTGCCGATTCCACCAGGAGTCGGCATTTTTTATGGGTTTTGAAAACGGCTCTTTACACGAGTGTCTTGTGAGTGTTTCAAAGAATTTAATAAACTAATTCGACAACAAGAGTTCTGGAGCCTTCGGCATATGCAATCAAAATCATTAATGCGGAATACCTTAACGTACAAGATTTTGAACAAAGAATTGGTGGTTGCCAACTGGATGTACGGATGCCTGGTGATATTATTGTGGAATTTAAAAGCTGGACACCTCGTGATAATGATGAAGATGAAGAAGATTGGCCATTAAAATGTGATCGCTCCAAATCTTCTTTCTACAATTTCTCGATTGGCTGCGGCAGTTATGGACAATTTTTATGTTATTTACGAAATATCAACTCTTTGAGCCAATTAAGATACTTTTTTGATAAAGAAAAGTTGATAAAACATGGCGTACCAGACCCAGATGCTTACGTAAAAAATATTTTCAAAACAATGTTTCAGGGTAAAGCTTTTGCAATATTCCAAGAAATAATAAATGGAGGTATTGGGTTAACTAAATGTCAACAATTGTTTAACACTCAAGACCCCGAAGAGTTCTTAGCAAGATTAAATAACACGAGTTGGTTTAATGAATACACTATCTTTATAAACACAAAATAAAGCATGTTTAAACATATTAATAATACACAGAAAACAGGCATAGTCATATCTAAAAAATATGATATATTATTAACCAATAATAAGATATCTATTTTAAATAAATTATCCAATGAAAATATTATAGAATTAGAGTTTTCTAATATCATTAACTGCAATATATATGAAAATATTTTATTAGTTAATAATAATTTTCAAGGAGAAAAGACAATATTATATCTTGAAGAAAACTTTAATTTAGAGCAAATAAAAACTCTAAGAGATAGCAATGCAATCCTAATACATAACACCATAATCAGTAGAGTTATAAGTGACAATTATCAAAACAAATATTTAGCATGGTTTGATATTCCAACAAAACAATATGTGTGAAAAAAAGAATATGAATTCGATAATATATTCTTTTCATCTGTGGCTATTTTCATCTATTCATTTCATTCGATAAGTCAAATTTTACATAATGGAGAGCAAGTATGGCAGTCTGACCTATCTCCTTACAAGTGGCATCAATTTGATGGCCCAAAACCTGCTCAGATTCAGCAAATTATTGGAATTTCAGAAAATATACTTTTGGTTTGGATGGCAGGTGAGCAATTATTAGGATTAGATGTCGCAACGGGAAAAGTATTGTGGAAAATTGATTTTGCCCCCTATTTTCACATTACAAAATGGTTTACTGGTTCTTATTATTGGAATATTCAAAACCATAAACTCTATTTACTCAAATACTTGTATTATTTTGAGATAGACTTAACTACCCAAGAGGTAAAAATACTATGGAAAAATCCAGAAGAGTCTTATAGTATCACCCACTGTTGCTACACCGATGAGTATGTGTATTTTATTGCATTAGATAGCGAATTGGGAATAGAAATCCTGGGAACTTTCAATCGTTTGTCGCTTACTATAGACTGGCTAGAATATCTAACAATGCCTCGTTTAGATGCATATTCTTATGTTAGTTTTCACCAAGCCCCCCAAGTAGACGGCGATAGACTTTATGTCTTAGACAGTGGTGGTACTTTACACATTTTTGAAAAAGAATCATCCACTGAATAATCCTTACAAAACTCATCCAAAACGCTTTTTGAACAACTATCCTAAATCAATGCCATTCCAATAACTATTCTCAAACATAGGAGACATATTCATACTATATCAGATACCACCACCAAGCCACCTACTTCTCCCCGCACCGAGTAGAGTCGTCAGTGCCCAAGTCGCTAATCTCTTATTAGGTAAAAAAATTCTCGCATCACAGTAGGGATTTTAGAAGCCAAGTTTAATTATAGATTTAATTTTAGGGAAAAATTACCTCCCCCTAGGCAACCCTCAGCGTTCCATCTGCATAATAACCCTTGAAAGCACATTGAAGATGGAACAAACCCTCATCAAAGAACTCAAAAAAGGTAGCCCTTTTGCCCAACGTAGGGTGTACGATACCTACGTCAACCGCCTGATGAGGGTGTGTGTGCGCTATGTGCGTGATACGCAAGATGCCCAAGAAGTACTGATGAATGGTTTTTTGAAGTTTTTCAACAACATTCATCAGCTCGACGATACGCATCCTATTGCCCCTTATTTACACAAAATCATGGTCAACGAATGCCTGATGCACCTCCGCAAGCAGCGCATTTCGTGGTTGACATTGGACGAATCCATAGAATATGAAATCGAAACCGACAATTCCCCTGAGATAGATGCCGAAATTCTCTATGCCGCTATTACTCAGCTACCCGACGGCTACCGAACAGTATTCAATATGTATGTAGTAGAGGGGTATTTGCACGCCGAAATTGCGCACCAACTCAACATTACTGAAAGTACTTCCAAAAGCCAACTTCACAAAGCCAAAGCGCTGCTGCGATTGTGGCTTCAAAAACAAGGTTATCGCTATGGCACAAATGAATGATAAAAACATAAAGCAGCTCCTTGAGACATTAGACGAGTCGCTGCCCCCCCAAGTAAATTTTGATACTGAGGCTTTTTGGCAACAACTACAGCCTCAAATCACCCCCAAAAAACGTACTTATTGGGGATATGGCATAGCCGCCTCTCTCCTATTGATGTTGATTTCGGCAGGAATTTGGGTAAATCAAAAACAACCTGCCACACCGCAGCTAGCCGCTATTCCGACACCTACCAAATCTTCTACCACTCCAACAAAATTCAAGACGAGTGCCCCCGCACCTCACATAGTCCGTTTAGAAAATTCAAAAAAGAAAAATCTAACTACGAAGCCTCAAAAAAATGCAGTAGCCAAAGTACAAGAAGATATAAATCTAATCGCTACGCCACTTGCTGCTGCTACCAGCCCGGTTGTAGAGCCTGAAAAAGCACCTATCCCTGCTAGCGATTCAAATAGAGTAGCTGCCACGGTAGAAAACCCTCCCTCTACCAAAGTATCAAGTACGAATCCTGCAAAACAAAGGTGGAAAGTTGTCCATGCCAATGAACTCCAAACCGACCCTATGGAACGGATTCATGAACAAATCAGTACAAAAAAACGTCATTCGCCTTCCGAATACGCCCAGCAAACCCATTTGTTTACCATCAAAATAAAATAACCCCATGAAACATCTCATGCTTTTTTGGGTGCTGATAACCAGCACCTTAAGCCCTCTTTTTGCCCAAACAGAACAGTACCAAATCACGATTCCACTTTCTACCTCCAATCGGGTAGTGGTAGCAGGTAACAGGTGGGATGATTTTGAAAAATTTAAAAACCTTGATTCATTGGTGCGGCTTTTTGTGGAAGATTATCAAAAAGTAAAAGATAGTACTTCCAACCCCACCACTGCATACAAACTCCAATACACCCTCAATTCCAAAGGTAGGCAACTGCACATTCAAGCTTATCCACAAACTCAGAATAGTTTTGTTTTTCAAAATTTTTCGGAGCCGATGCTAGTCAAACAAAAACAAGATACCATTGTGATTGAAAAGTGGATTCCGCACCCTGACAATATCCCACCCCTCGACCAAATGGCTCCCGACCAAATCCAAGCTCTCCATGGCGAACTCCACAACGAATACCGCTACAATCGCTACGGACATTGGTTTGGGATTTATTTTCTCCTCAACAATGCTGATGAAATAATGCAAATAACACAATTGAACGAGCGTTTGGCCAGTACATTGGAGCAATTGAAAAAGACCAAAACTTATGACCGCCACAACGCAGGAGAGATGACATTTCGGGTTTTTGGTCCCGAACGCTTCAATGTTAAGGCAGAAGTAGCTAAATCTTGGAAAGCAAGTATGAGTCTTATTTGGGCACAAACTAGCTTAGGATTCTACGCAGGTCGCCCTTACACTACGATTGGTGGCGACTTTACGTACCTTTATAAAAACAGTATTTTAGGACTAAACTTAGGCGTAGAAATGGCGGTATCTTTCAACAAAACCCAAACCGACAATTTCACAGCCCAACGAAGCACGTTTTATACCGTGGGGATTAATTTTTATGACCGTGGCAAAAAAATCGAACAGCGGCTTTGGGGTACTACTTCCAAGCATCTACGTGTAGGCTCTCTCCAACTCGGCTATAATCGAGGCAAAGAAGACGGGCATTTTCAACCCCATACTTGGCGTTTTTCGTCGGCGTTTACCACTTATAAGCGTATCACGGTCATGCCAGAGATTTATTGGAATGGGTTCTTCAAAAACATACAGCCGGGCTTGAGAGTCGCGATTGGATTTTAGGAGGCTTAAAGCTTTTATGATAAAGAGGGAGGGGAGGTTGAAAACGTTTCTTTTTCTAACAAATTTTTGACCCAACGAAAACCCACCGCCGCCACAAGCATCAAACCCACAATCACGCCCCAAAGTACATAATAGCCAAAACGAGTAGCAATTTGCCCTCCTAAAGTAGGAGCGGCAACTTGCGCAATCGAATAGCACATCGAATACAAAGCCGAATACTGACCGCGTGTTTGGGGCGTCGAACGCTCAATCGAGAAGGAGGTCATGAAAGGCATTGCAAGCATTTCGCTTAGGGTAATGGTAACTACTGCCAATGGTAATATCCATACAATTCCCTGAAAAACGACAAACAGCGAATAACTCAACCCACAAAAAAGCACGCCCCAACTGATAAAAACAAGCTTATGACGCAGCGGCTCAATGTGATAAATCAGTATCATTTCAAAGGCTGCCACGAGGAGGCCGTTGGTGCCGAGGAGCAATCCGATGTAAAATTCGCTCACGTGCAGTTGGGTTTTCCAGAAAACAGGTACCATGCTAAAAAACTGCATAAAACCAACGGCAAACAAGGTCGTAAAGAGCACAAACCGCATATAAACCACATCCCGAAATGCCGACTGCGGCATTGGGTTTTGGGTAGTTTTATGGTTTTCGGAAGAGCTATCTTGGGTACGATTTTTGACCAATAACAACAACACCAAAGCCGCCGATATATTGGTAATGCCGTCAGCAATAAACAAATATTGATAGCCAATAGTCGCAAAAAAGCCCCCCAAAGCGGGGCCAATAGCCCAACCGATATTGATAGCTAAGCGATTGATAGCATAGGCACGCGTGCGATTTTCGGGCGTACTATAGTAAGCAATTGAGGTAGAATTGGCCGGACGAAACGCCTCGCCCACTAAGCTTAAAGCAAAGGTAGTAAGGCATAAAGTAGGCATGGTACGCATGTGCATCAATACAAAAAACATGCTTCCACCTAATGCCAAACTTGCCATTTGTACGTAATAATGACCTAGTTTGTCAGTCAGTTTCCCGCCCAAATAGACCCCCAATATCCCACCTGCACCTGCGCAACTCACCACAAGGCCAGCTTGTGCCAAACTAAAATGGAGGGCTTGGGTCAGGTATACGCTCATAAAAGGGATGACCATCGTCCCCGAACGATTGATAAACATCACAAAGGCGAGAAGCCAAATTTCGCGAGAGATACCTCCGTAGGCGTTTCGATAAAGAGTGGCTGTTTTCTGTAACATAGCACCGCAAAGGTACACAAAATCGGGGGTTTGAATGTTGAAAGTCTATGCCATAATCACGGAAGTTTATTTTTTCTCAAAACGCATTAGGACTTGAAATTTGCATAATTCAAATCACTTTTATACTTTTCACTGCTTCGAGGAGCTATTGTCTGATAAATACATAGCTTTCGAATCTCAGCTCACTATTTATACCTCTTCCGATGACAGAATCTTCTGCTACACGCGTCTTCGATATACTCACTCTCAACGTCGGCCCTAGTCAAAAGCCCGATGTTTTAGCCTGTAAAAGGCAAGGCGAATGGATTACTTTTTCGTCTGACGAATTTTGTAGCCAAGTCGATAAAGTCAGCTTAGGATTACTCAAAATGGGGGTCGAGGCCGGCGACCGTATCGCAATCGTCTCCGATGGTCGCCCCGAATGGAATATCCTAGACTTTGGAATCCAGCAAGTGGGTGGAGTGTCGGTACCTATCTATCCTACCCTTACGCTCGAAGATTTTGAATATATTTTTCACGAAGCAAAAGTCAAGTTTGTTTTTGTGGGAGACGGAGGTCTATTCCGTAAACTTATTGATGTAGTAGCTACCGCTCCGACGGTCGAAGAAATGTTTACATTTGATACCGTCAAAAGTGCTAAACATTGGTCATCAGTTGTGGCTTTGGCCAACGACGCTGATTTGGATTTATTACAAAAACGAAAAGGTGCTATCAGCAGTGAAGATTTGTTGAGCATTATTTACACTTCTGGCACCACAGGCAATCCCAAAGGTGTGATGCTTACCCACCGAAATTTGTTGAGCAATGTAGAAGAAGGCTGCAAGTTGATTGCTTTTCCGCACAAAGCACGGGCGCTGAGTTTTTTACCACTCAATCACGTTTTTGAACGGATGGTACAATATGTCTATCTCAAATCTAGTATTTCGATTTACTATGCCGAAAGCGTCGCTACTATTGCCGAAAACCTCAAAGAGGTACAGCCCACAGTGCTATCGACCGTACCACGTTTGCTCGAAAAAGTGTATGACAAAATTATCGCCAAAGGCTACGAACAGCCCCGAATCGCGCGAAATATCTTCTTATGGGCTTTGGAATTGGGGTTACAATTTGACCCCTCTCAAGACAAAGGATGGTGGTACAACACTCAGCTCAATTTGGCGCGTAAGCTTGTCTTTAGTAAATGGAAAGAGGCATTGGGCGGTAAGCTAGAGATGATTGTAGCGGGTGCAGCAGCTACTCCGCCTCGCATTGCACGGGTGTTTTGGGCCGCCGAAATCCCCGTTTGCGAAGGGTATGGACTCACCGAAACCTCGCCCGTTATCTCGTTCAACCGCCTCTTTCCACAGCCCCAAGTCCGTATCGGTACGGTAGGGTTGGTGATTGATGGCGTAGAAGTAAAACTTGCCGACGATGGCGAGATTTTGGTCAAAGGTCCCAATGTTATGAAAGGATATTACCTCAAGCCGGAGCTCACGTCCGAAGTAATATCTTCAGATGGGTGGTTTCACACGGGCGATATTGGCGAATGGATAGAGGGAAAATTTCTAAAAATTACGGATCGAAAAAAAGAGATGTTTAAAACCTCAGCGGGTAAATACGTCGCTCCCCAAGCGGTAGAATCTACCCTGAAAGAGTCGTTTTTTATCGAACAAGCGGTAGTAGTAGGCGACGGACAAAAATACGCTGCAGCCTTGATTGTACCTTCTTTTGATGCCCTCAAAGAATTTTGTAGGGTCGAAAACATCACTTACACCTCCGATGCCGAAATCCTCAAAAACGACAAAGTAAAAACCAAACTCCGCGCCGAAGTAGAAGTAGCCAACCGCGATTTGCCCCCTTATGAACGAATCAAAAAATATCATTTGTTGCCACAGGCGTTTTCAGTAGAAAATGGCGAGCTAACACCCACGCTCAAGCCCAAACGCCGAATCATCCAAACCAAGTATGCCACCGAAATCAAAGGTTTGTTTGAAGGATAAAACAAAATATCCTATATTTTAAAACGAGTACGAAAAAGCGCAATCCACTCTTCAAAATCTGGGAGGGGCAAATAAGGGAATTTGGGATAAAGGGGAATCTCAATAAAAACGGCATTTCCCTCCCCTACTTTGGGAGTCCAGACGATTTGCCCACGCAATACAGCCACCCGCGATTCGATATTGCCAATTCCCAACCCCTGTGTAGCACGGCTATATTCGAAGCCTTTACCATCGTCAAAATAGTCAAAGTGAATCACATCATCATCTTCATCTTGATGAACTCGGATAGTGATTTTGCTTGCTTCGGCATGTTTGAGGGTGTTGTTCATCAATTCTTGGGTGATGCGATACAAGCCCGTTTCTATTTCGGCGGGCAGTCTTTCGGGGAGCAGTGATGCGTCAAGTTCCACCTCTACCACTCCCGAATGTCTGATTTTTTTGGCAAGTTCTTCAATGGCAGCAGCATATCCGTATTGTTCTAGCATTCTGGGACTTAGCTCCCGAAGCATCCGCCGAATATCCACAATAGAATCATTGATAATCTCCAGGGTCTTTTTCTTCAACTCTTGTCCTTCTGGTTTTTTGGAAAGATATTTTGTGAGCGACGAAGCGTATAGCTTGAGCGTCGCAAGCCTTGCTCCCACTTCATCGTGCAAATCTTGCGCGATTTGACGCCGCTCTTGTTCTTGCGCATCCAACGCAATTTTCAGACGTTCTTGTTCTTTTTGTTTTAGCCTTATCAGGCGGTTTTTGCCAGTCACAAAAGCCACATAACCAAACAACCCTGTGCAAAAAATATAAAACCACCACGTGCGCCAAAAAGGTGGCTCTATGGAAATATACAACCTTTTTTGTTCATCACTCCATACGCCGTCTCGGTTGGCTGCCATTACTTTAAACACATACTTACCCGGATCTAGATTGGCATAGCGTACATAATTACGGTCGTTGCTATAGACCCAATCGGGGTCTTGTCCTTCCAATCTATACCGATACTCGTTACGGCCATTGCTATAAAAATCAATCGCTGCAAACTCCAATGAGAAGGTATTCTCATCGTGATTGAGACGCACCATATCGGTTTCATTGATTTGTTTTCCAGTAAAAAAAGGCACTTCATTTACCTTAAAATCATAAAAATGAATACGGGGTCTAAAAGAGATTTTTGGTAAACGCTCAGGATAAAAACTATTGAACCCCTTTACTCCGCCAAAATAGATTTCTCCATCGTGGGTAGTCGCAAAAGCATTGCCATTGTATTCATAGCCTTGAATGCCGTCAGCAAGGTCAAAGTTTCGAAATTCACGCGTTTTTTGATCAAATTGCGATATACCATGATTAGTGCTGAGCCATACTTGACGTTCTTTATCAATCACCACCCCATACACATAAGAGTTTCGGAGGCCATTGCGATGATTATAAAAATGATAACTTCGAGTACGAGGGTCCAGCTCTATCAATCCTTTTTCGCTGCCTATCCAGAGTTTATGACTTACCGTATCTTCTCTTATCACATTGATATTGAAGTATTTCATACCACAATATACCTGCTTCCAGCGGCGGTTTTTGTATTTGAATCCATATAAACCTTCAAAGTACGCCGCCATCCAAATAGTACTATCTTGGGATTGAAACACCGAGAAAACATTCTTGTTTTCCAGAATTGAAGGCCTTTCAAAGTGTTCATTTTTGGGATTAAAAATCCAAGGTCCTAGCGGGGTTCCCAAGAAAATCCGCCCATCTGGCAATTCCAGCATATTGCGGGTATAATTGTTTCGGGAGGGATTTTCATCAAATTGAAAAAGCTTAAATGTCTTTTCCTTAGCATCAAAACGCATAAGACCACCGTAAGTACCTACCCACATTTGTTGCTGCTTATCTCTCAAAAAAGACTTAATGAAGTTGACGGAGGGCAAAGTGGGAGAGGATGATTTACTCAAATATCGCTCAACAATAATACGTGTTTTGGGCTGATACACCGCTACGCCTCCCTCTGTACCAATCCACATATTGCCATCAGGGGCTTGAATCATACATCGCACCGAAAAATTATCAAGCTTTTTGTTGGCTTGAATACCTGGCGAATCAGTTACTTTCTTTAGTACAGAAGCATTGGGAATGATTTTGAGAAGGCCATCGGGATCTACATTAGCCCAAATGATTCCTCTATTATCAATATAAATACGCGTAATTTCGTAATTATCAAGACTACGAGGAGTGACAAACGGCAACACTAAAGTTTTGAGCTTGTACGTTTTTTTACTAAATGTCCAGAAGCCGTTGCGCTGAGTACCAATCCATAAGTTATCATTGAAACCCTCTGCAATGCTATAAACTGCCCCCAATGATTGACCATACGCATTTTTCTCAAAAAATTGAAATTCCCGACAAGTGTAGTCGAGGCGTATCAGCCCTTCCAATGACCCTAACCAAACTTGGTTTTGAGCATCTACGTACAAGCAGATGATATTGAGGGGATAACCAAGCTCATTCTCAGGTACATCACTAAAATAATAATGGTATTTTTTTTCTTTGATATCATACCTCACTACGCCTTTGGTACCTATCATCCACACATCGCCTTTGGGGGTGCGAGTAGTCCAATCGATATAATCAAAGTCTTGGGTAATAAACACCTTCGGGGCAACTTCCTGGTGTTTGTGGGTACGAAAATGATACGAAAAAATACCCTCTCCTTCTCGTATATACCAGAGCTCTTCTCGATCACAATAAAAAGGAGCTGTTCGTTTTTTTATTCCTTTTTGGGTCTCATCTACGACCAACTTAAAGCGGTCAGTGGCTCTTTCATAACAGTTGAGTCCCTCTTCCGTACCGAGCCAAATATTCCCTTGTCGGTCTTCTATTAATCCCGCAATATTGACCCCTTGCAAGGCATAAGGATTGCTAATGTCTGTTTTATATACTTTGAAAGTATGCCCGTCATATCTGTTTACACCATCTTGAGTACCAAACCACATAAACCCCCGCGAGTCTTTGAGCATATGATAAGGTGACCCCTGCGACAGCCCCTTCTCTACCCCAATATGCTCTAGGCGGTAGTCTTGAGCTTGTAGCCCTGTATTCACACCAAATGCTAATATGAAGACGATGAGTTTGTACAAAACACGAGTAAAATTTTAGCCCAACTTATTCATTCCCATCAAGTAATGAAAGCAAGTTACGGAAAAAAATATTACTTGCCTATGGTATGTTTCTTTACTCCTTCGTTGGTAATTACGACAGGTTTGATCAAACCATTTTCATCAAAAAACATTTGGTCAATACAAGTCACCCGCGAATTACCATCGGTTTGTCCCAACGGACGGCGGTGATAAACAATATACCAAGCATCGTCTTTGGGATGGTGAATCACCGAATGATGCCCAGCTCCCGTAGCTACTTTAGGGTCTTGTTGGAGAATTTTGCCTACCCTTTTGAAAGGCCCAAAAGGAGAATCTGCAATGGCATACGCTACGCTGTAGTTGGGTCCAGTCCAGCCACCTTCTGACCACATAAAATAATATTTGCCATTTTTGGTAAACATAAAAGGCCCTTCTACGTAGTTTTCTGGCGTAATCTCTTTGAAAATAGTACCGTCTTCAAAAGGCACAAAACCTGTAAAATCATCTTTGAGTTTGGCGATATTGCAATGACGCCACCCTCCATATATCAGATAATATTGGTTTTTGTCTTTAAAAACAAACTGGTCAATCGGCTGTGCACCATTGTGAAATTTATCAATCAATGGTTTTTTCAGATAATCTTGATAAGGACCTTCGGGGCGATTGGCTACTGCCACTCCTATTCCTCCTACTTCCTTGTCATTCTGAATATCATTTGCGCCAAAAAACAAGTAATATTTACCGCCTTTCTCGATGATAGAAGGCGCCCACATCGCTCTTTTGGCCCATTTGACACGGGCCGTATCCAAGATATTGGCATGTTTGGTCCAATGCACTAAATCGGGGGAAGAAAAAGCATCAAAAAACACCTGCTTATTGTAAGGAGCAGAGAAGGTAGGATATATCCAATACTTTTTCCCAAAAACGATACCCTCAGGGTCGGCATACCAACCTTCAAAGACAGGATTTCCAGATTTTTCTTGCGCCTGAACACACCTTCCTCCTATCAATAGGACGATAATTAAGAAGTAATTTTTCATAAATTATATGAATAGTTAATACTAAAAATCATTGAGAATCAGGAGATACCTAGAGATTAAGATAACTTCCTTGAACTCCTTTAAACAAAAATTTTAATGAAAATAAAAAAGCTGTACTCCTTCATGAGTCACTGACAATTGCGCCTGCCTACCTACTATCATAGCACGATTGTCGGCGACGTGACCAACTGGAAAATCAAAGCAAACGGGATAATCATAAGGTGCCACATATTCGGCAATAATTTCGTAAGCACTCTTGCCAAACTTGATAGCTTCGTTATCTTTCAAGTCCGTAAACTGTCCCACTACCAACCCTGCCAATTGTGATAACTTACCAGCCCTTTGGAGCTGCACCATCATTCGGTCAAGATTATAGTAGTATTCTTCTACGTCTTCCAAAAACAGGATTTTCCCACGGGTATCAAGTTCTGAACGTGAGCCTATCAGATGAGCAAGTAGACACAGGTTTCCTCCTACTACTTGTCCACTTGCGCTTCCTATTCTGTTGAAAGGATGAGATGCTATCTCATACCTAAGATTTTCTCCGTACAATGCCTTTCGGAGGGTTTGAAGGGCAAATACCGCTCCATCTTGTCCAAACAATTTGGGCATTGTAGCATGTAAACTCTCAAATCCTAGTTTATGAAGATGGGCATGGACTGCCGTAATGTCACTAAAGCCAACTATCCATTTAGGATATTTTTTAAACTTTCGAAAACTGAGTTTGTCAATGATTTTTGAGCTACCATAGCCTCCTCGTGCCGAAAAAATAACTTTGATACGAGGGTCGTCGAGCATTTGTTGAAAATCTTGTCGGCGCTCTTCATCCGTTCCCGAAAATTGATGATAGCTTGTGTGAAGCGTTTTCCCTTCTATCACTTCTAGCTTCCAATCCTCTCTCAAAATCCGCAACCCTTCTTTTAAGGTTGCATAAGGCACTTGGCTTGCCAAGGCCAGAACGCCTACACAATCACCCGTTTGCAAAAAAGGAGGTCTATTCACTTAATAAAAAAATTAAAGGTTTATTATATTTTTTTAGGAACGCCTCTAAAATACAAGTCGCTACTAAAGCTCATTTTTCTTTCTGGACTGCCAAATAAGCCGCTCCTACCAAAGCCACCAAAAGCAAAACCCCCGCTACCTCAAAAGCCCACACATGGGTAGTCATAAGATGCATCCCGATACCTCGCAACGATGAGCGACTAGGGAGAGGCTCTGCTACGGAGTAAGACCCAATTATCAAAAACTGAGTATGAAGAATAAGCCAAAACAATATCCCAAAAATGCTCAATGAAATCACCGTCCCCCAAAAACGATTAAGATGCGTAGTAAGTACAAAATTCATTTTTTGATTACTATCTCGTTCGGCCCGATGGGTAAGCATAATTCCGAAAATCAAGAGTACCAATACCCCTCCTACATAGATGAGGATTTGGGTAATGGCCAAAAAATCTGCCCCTGCCAGTACGTACAATGCAGCGACTCCCAGCAGGCCTACAAAAAGACAAAGAGCTGCATACATGACATTGCGCGTCCACAAAATAGCTAGCGAGGCTCCAATTGCCAACGCCGAAAACCCGAAAAAAGCAATTTCTGCAAGTGTCATAATCATTAATCACTTGTGGCCAAAAGTGTATATCACCCCAAAATTACTTTTCAAAATACCTGAATCTAATTTTCGTTGGACATACGGAGCCAATTCAAACGCGACTCTTACTTGTGGTACACTTTTAAAAGGAGCCACGCGGGTTCCTACATTGAGCTGATACCCTTCTACTAGATTTTTGGTTTGGTTGGCCAATACCCCAATAAAATTAAATCTTACTCCGCCGCCTAAGTACAATTGAAAGCTTTCCTTTTGTTTTAGATTTACCATTGGTAAAACCTCTGTACTTAAGCTTCCAAAAAGCGTATTGGTTTGTAAACGAAAATCGAGCCAAACAGGACGATAAGGGTTGGTACTCACCGACATCAGTCCATTCCAAGGATAATATCCTACTGATTGGGCTTGGGTTTTGCTGCCAACAAAAATCATTACTATAAAAAGCCCCGACCAAATGTGCTTTTGACCGGGGAAAAGATTTTTAACTTCTATCTTGAGCATCCTTTCAAATCTTTTATGAGAGAGTAGATTGCTTAGCGTATTTTTAGTTTACCGGCTTTCTCCATGGTATTCATCTTTTTCATCATTCTACGCATTTCATCAAACTGCTTGATGAGGTTATTGACTTGCTGTAAAGATGTTCCGCTTCCAGCAGCAATGCGTTTTTTGCGACTACTATCGATAAGGTCAGGAGTGGCTCGTTCTTTAGGTGTCATCGAATGTATAATCGCTTCGATAGGCTTGAAGGAATCATTGTCAATATCCAAATCTTTCATGGCAGAACCCATACCAGGAATCATCCCTAGTAGGTCTTTGACATTCCCCATTTTTTTGATTTGTTGAAGCTGACCCAAGAAGTCATCAAAGTCAAACTTATTTTGCCGCATTTTGGCATTGATTCGTTTGGCTTCATCTTCGTCAAATGCTTGCTGAGCACGCTCTACCAACGAAAGCACATCGCCCATTCCCAAAATCCGGCTCGCCATCCTGTCGGGATAGAAGCTATCAAGTGCTTCCATTTTTTCGCCCGTTGAAATAAACTTAATCGGTTTATCTACAATCTGACGAATCGAAAGAGCCGCACCACCGCGAGCATCACCGTCTAATTTGGTCAATACCACCCCGTCAAAATTGAGGCGATCGTTGAATGTCTTGGCAGTATTGACGGCGTCTTGCCCTGTCATCGAATCTACCACAAACAATATTTCGCTAGGTTTGATAGAAGCTTTGATGTTTTCGACTTCTTTCATCATCACCTCATCCACCGCCAAACGCCCAGCCGTATCCACAATCACAATTTTCTTACCCGTTTTTTTGGCGTGGGCTACGGCATTTTGGGCAATTTCTACGGCATTTTTATTTTCAGGCTCGGCGTATACGTCCACGCCTATTTGAGTACCCAATACTTTTAGCTGGTCAATCGCCGCAGGGCGGTAAATATCACAAGCCGCCAACAATACTTGGCGTCCTTGTCGCTTAAGCATATTAGCGAGTTTACCTGAAAAAGTGGTCTTACCCGAACCTTGCAAACCTGCAATAAGAATAACAGCCGGTTCTCCTTTAATATTAATGCTTTCAGCTTGCCCTCCCATAAGCTCTGTGAGCTCTTCGTGGACAATCTTCACAAACATTTGCCCAGGCTCCACCGCAATCAGAATCTTCTGGTCAAGGGCTTTATCTTTTATTTTATCCGTAATTTCTTTAGCAACTTTGAAGTTAACATCGGCATCTACCAGCGCTCTTCGCACTTCCTTGGTTGTAGCAGCAACGTTGATATCTGTGATGCGATCTTTCCCTTTAAGAGTCCGAATCGCTTTGTTCAATTTGTCTTGTAAGCTTTCAAACATAATCTAATGCTAGTAAAATGAGGGGACAAATTTAGTGAATGATGCGCTCAAAGCATAATAACTTTAATATCCTGTGTGAAAAGTACTGTTATAATTTTAAATTTGCGCGATAAAACCACAAGTAACCAGAAAAGTCAAACAAGATTATGAAGCAAAAAACAACTACCTATTGGTGCTGTTTGTATGTGATTCTGAGTATATTTTTATCGGTAGGTACGTTGAGGGCTCAAATCAAGATTACCTTTCCCGTAGAGCGAGCCATCTTTCAGCGTGACAATGCAAACCAAGCTACTATTTCGATTGGCGGGTATTATACAGAAGGCGTAGACCGTGTGGAAGCTCGTCTTGTACCTGTATTACCAGCTCAAGGACAAGCTACTGATTGGACCGTTATTCAGCAAAATCCTCAAGGAGGTGTTTTTTTGGGTAGCCTCACGGGCCGCGGCGGATGGTATACTTTAGAAGTACGAGCCTTTTTTAGCAACAATCAAATCGCCACTGATAGAGTCGCCCGAGTAGGGATAGGGGAAGTTTTTTTGGTAGCAGGGCAATCTAATGCCCAAGGCTTCTTCGGTTTTGGTGCCACAGGTGCTACCGAAGACCGTGTCAATACAGTGACTTGGGACAATCAAAACTCAAACAATACCAACAATCCTACACTATCATTTGCACAGCTCACTGCCGAGACGCTCATTGGACCTCGTGGACGTAGCGCATGGTGCTGGGGGCCTTTAGGTGATTTATTAGCGAGAAAGCTCAACGTGCCCGTTCTTTTTATGAATGCTGCGTGGTTTGATACTTCTACCCAAAACTGGTTAGATGCTGCACAAGGCAAGCCTGTTCAAAATAGATTAGGCGAAAACCTTCCCGCTGGTATGCCTTATGCCAACCTCAAAGCCTCTTTGCAATACTATGGTTCTATCCTAGGACTAAGAGCGGTGCTTTGGCTTCAAGGTGAAAACGACGCCGCTGCTCGCGTCAACAAAGAAGCTTATCAAAATTCTCTCCAAGGCTTAATCAATGTAGCTCGTATTGAGCAAGGGGAGGTATTGTCTTCGCTTCCTTGGGTGTTTGCTCGTACTTCTCGATATGCCATCAACGGCGTATCTTTGGTATCACAGGCTATTATAGATGGACAAAATGCCGTCATTAACATTCCTTTCAATAAAAGTTACGGCGGCCCTTATACAGACAATATTCAGGTGCCAAGGCCTGCTACAAACCCTGTAAATGGCCAAGAAGACGGGGTACATTTTCAGGGCCAAGGTCTGGTAGACTTGGCCCGTGCTTGGGATAATTCTTTGCCTCCTAGCTTTTTTGCTACAGTTGTACCAGTAAAACCGCGTTCGGTAGTTCCAATAACCGTAACTTGCAATACTCCCGGAGTAAGTATTAACCTAAGAGCTGCTGATGGTTTTGCGTCTTATCGCTGGAGCAATGGCCAAACTACCCAAACTATTACAGTGACTGGTCAAGGTAATTATCAAGCTACGATGAAAGACAACGCTGGTAATACTTACCTCACTCCTACATTGGTCATCAATGACCCAAGTGTACAGGTAGCTAACCCCGTAATTTCACCTAGCGGAGAACAAATCATCTGTGCCGACTCTTCTATTACTTTGTCGGTCAATGTTTCGACTGCCAATATCGTACGTTGGAGTAATGGCTTCGTAGGACGGACTATTTCTGTCCGAAATCCGGGAAATTATACTGCCACAGTTAGCAATATTTATGGATGTAGTGCTGCCGCCGCCTCAGCCCCCGTCACCATCAAAACAATCAATATTAAAGCTCCTACAGTATTTCAATCAGGTCCCTACAGCGTACAGGCTGTTCCTGATAGCACGATATTTGCTTTTACTGATACCAAAGTCTCAAACATTACTTGGGAATGGATGCAAGGCGGGCGTGTCTTGCCCTTCAAAGAATCAGCAATCAAAGCAACCACAATCAGTACATATAGCACCCGCTCACGCGTCACTTTTGAGGCTCAATCGGGGGGAAGCTTGCGCACGTGCTTGTCTCCTTTTTCAAATACAGTAGAATATCGGCCCACGGGAACGACAGAAGATGGGCTAATTTTATATCCCAATCCTACTCGTAGCAGAAAAATTGCGGTCGAAACGTTGGAAGATTTGAAAGACGTAGAAATCACAGTAGTAGGGCTTACGGGGCAGGTAGTATATCGTAAAGTAATGCCTACCCTCAATATCCGCCAAGAAATTGACCTTTCAGGGCTAAATGAGGGAGCGTATATTTTCAAAGTAAAATCGGCTACCCTCAATCAAGCCAAAAGAATTTTGATTGATAAATGATATTTTTTGGGCTTCTGCTTCGTGCAGAAGCCTTTCTTGCTAATTTTGCGAAGTCATTTCAAAACCATATGCCAAACATTTGGTTAGATGAGGTGACAGTAGTAATTTTGGGTACTAGAGTAAATCTACATCAACCAACCTCCTAACAGAATGAATTATCAACCCGCCGATTATTTGCCAATTCTTATTCAACTTGGCTTGGCATTGGCTTTTATAGTGGGCACGATGCTTGTTACCCACTCTATTGGTCCAAAACGCAATAGTAAACAAAAAGACGATCCATTTGAGTGTGGTATCGAAGTAAAAGGTGATGCTCGCACACCTATTTCTATCAAATACTTCTTGGTCGCTATTCTTTTTGTACTTTTTGACGTAGAGGTTATTTTTATGTATCCTTGGGCTGTCAATTTTCTTAAACTAGGCGTATTTGGATTTGTAGAAATGATCGTGTTTATGGGCTTGTTGCTATCAGGCTTTTATTACATCATTCGCAAAGGGGTTTTGGAGTGGGAGAAATAAGGCATTGCTACGTTCCCCACTAAAAACAATTATTTACCAAGAGAAATCATGACAACTGACGTAAAAATAGTAGAAGCTCCAGACGGCTACCAAGGCTCTGGCTTTTTTGCCACTTCATTCGACAAAGTAGTAGGTTTGGCACGTAGCCATTCCTTGTGGCCTTTGCCTTTTGCCACCTCTTGCTGCGGAATCGAGTTTATGTCGACTATGGCAGCACGCTATGACTTGGCGCGTTTTGGTTCTGAGCGCCCTAGTTTTTCTCCCCGCCAAGCAGATATGCTTTTGGTAGCCGGTACTATCGCAAAAAAAATGGCCCCGGTTTTGAAGCAAGTGTACCTTCAAATGGCCGAACCTCGCTGGGTAATTGCGATTGGAGCTTGTGCTTCAAGTGGTGGTATCTTTGATACTTATAGCGTACTTCAAGGTATTGACCGCGTGATTCCGGTAGATGTATATGTACCAGGCTGCCCTCCCCGTCCTGAGCAAATTCTCGAAGGTATTTTGCAAGTTAGAGAACTAACTCACAACGAATCGTTGCGTCGTCGCAATTCGTCTGAGTACCAAGCCTTGTTGGCCTCTTACAACATCCAATAATGAACGTTAATCGTTGTTTGTTAATGACTTATTGGGGCTTCCTACTGAGTTTATCACAACAACACCTCTCATCCATATGCTAACGAACCAATCTGTAGCCGAAGAGATTGTAAAAAAGTTTGGTGATGATGTATTTGATTTCGAAGAGCCCTTCGGAATGCTTACTTTCACCACTACTCGCGAGCAAATTATTCCTTTGTTGGAATATCTAAAATCGCACCCTCAATTCAATATCAATTTTTTAACAGATATTACCGCCATTCATTATCCTGATGCCCTAGGACAAGAGTTTTGCGTGGTGTATCATACCCATAGCTTCATTAACAACTTCCGTATCCGTATAAAAGTCTACCTTCCTGACGCGGATGTACACATTCCTACTGCTGTAGGGTTGTGGGCTTCAGCTAACTGGATGGAAAGAGAGACCTTTGATTTGTTTGGAATCATCTTTGATGGCCATCCCAATTTGAAGCGTATTCTCAATATGGAGGAAATGGATTATCACCCCATGCGCAAAGAATACCCGCTCGAAGATCCTACTCGTCAGGACAAAATCGATGCTTTGTTTGGAAGATAATGTATCCCGTTTGAGCATGATAAGAATGTATGTTGCTATTTACATTCGATGCTCAGACCCCAAAGTTTCATAAAAATGACAGAAACCTCAGTTGCCCCACAAAATAATGCAGACCTCGCCAAAGGCGACCAAGTACAGTACGTCAACGAACTTACTACCCTTAACCTCGGGCCAACGCACCCCGCTACACACGGTATTTTTCAGAACATCCTTACCATGGATGGCGAAAAAATCGTCGCTGGTGAGCAAACTGTAGGGTATATTCACCGGGCATTTGAAAAAATAGCCGAACGTCGGCCTTTTTATCAAATCACTACCCTTACCGACCGCATGAATTACTGCTCCTCCCCTATCAACAATTTTGGGTGGCACATGACAGTCGAAAAACTTTTGAGTATCGAAGTTCCTAAACGTGCTCAGTACATCAGAGTTATTTTGATGGAGCTAGCTCGTATCGCTGACCACATCATCTGCAATGGGATTTTGGGAGTAGATACTGGGGCTTTCACAGGATTCTTGTACGTTTATGAAAAACGCGAAGAAATCTATGAAATATACGAAGAAATATGCGGTGCTCGTCTTACTACTAACATGGGCCGCGTAGGTGGCATGGAGCGAGATCTCAACAGCACGGCTATCAACAAAATCAATGAATTTTTGAAATCTTTCCCGCCAGTACTCAAAGAATTTGAAAGACTCTTTAATCGCAATCGTATTTTTATGGATCGTACGATTGGAGTGGGGGGCATTTCGGCCGAAAGAGCCATGAGTTATGGTTTTACGGGTCCTAACCTACGAGCAGCGGGGGTTGATTATGATGTGCGTGTTATGAGTCCTTACTCCTCTTATGAGGATTTTGAATTCGATATTCCAGTAGGTCAACATGGCGATACCTACGATCGTTTCATGGTTCGCAACGAAGAAATGTGGCAAAGTCTTCGCATCATCGAGCAAGCCATGAAAAACTTGCCAGAAGGACCTTACTATGCAGACGCGCCCGAGTTCTACTTGCCTCCTAAGCAAGAAGTATATCGCAATATGGAAGCGTTGATTTACCATTTCAAAATAGTAATGGGCGAAATCGACGCCCCTATTGGAGAGGTTTATCATGCCGTAGAAGGTGGAAATGGGGAGCTAGGTTTCTACCTCATTAGCGATGGAGGACGTACTCCTTATCGTTTGCACTTCCGACGCCCATGCTTTATCTATTATCAGGCATATCCTGAAATGTGTGTGGGTAGCACCATTTCGGACGCGATTGTTACGATGAGTAGCTTAAATGTAATTGCAGGAGAATTAGACGCCTAGTCGATGGTCAGTTCAATACTTAGATTTTACCATCGACGATTACCGTCGATGTCCAATTAGAAGATAGTATGTCAAATATTGCTGAAAAAATAGCTTTTACTCCCGAACGCTTCGCGAAAGCGCAGGAAATCATCGCCCGTTATCCTGAAGGCAAACAAAAATCGGCGCTTTTGCCACTGCTTCACCTTGCCCAAGAACAATACGGCTGGGTAAGTGAGGAAGTAATGGACTACGTAGCGGGATTGCTAAATATATTACCCATTGAGGTATATGAAGTAGCTACTTTCTATACCATGTTCCATTTGGAACCGGTCGGTAATCACGTCATCGAATACTGTCGGACTGGCCCTTGCTGCTTGATGGGTGGAGAAGATGTGTACACGCATTTAAAGCAAAAGTTAGGAATTGATACGGGCGAAACCACCTCTGACGGTAAGTTTACGCTTAAAGAAGTAGAATGCCTAGCAGCTTGTGGATGGGGGCCGGTATTTCAGATTCGTGAAAAGTATTACATGAATCTGACCAATCAAAAGGTGGACGAAATCATTGAAGAACTCTCAAAGTAAGAGCTTGAATAATAAACTACCTCAATGAAATTGTTGAGGTTTATCACTTGAACCATGGCAGTAAAAATTCTCACCGAACATATCAACGAACCAGGTATCAATACCTTCGAGGTCTACCGCAAAAAAGGCGGATATACCGCTGTCGAAAAGGCGTTGAAAAAAATGACTCCTGAAGAAATTGTCGAAGAAGTCAAGAAATCAGGCGTACGCGGACGCGGTGGTGCCGGATTCCCGATGGGTATGAAGTGGAGTTTTTTGGCAAAACCCGAGGGAGTACCTCGCTATTTGGTCTGCAATGCCGACGAGTCTGAGCCAGGCACGTTTAAAGACCACTATTTGATGCGTGAAATTCCCCACCTTTTGATAGAGGGAATGATTGTTTCTAGCTATGCGTTAGGAGCCAACAAATCCTTCATCTACGTACGGGGAGAATTGATGTATGTAGTCAAAATCCTAGAAAAAGCCATTGAAGAAGCCAAAGCAGCGGGCTTTTTAGGAAAAAATATATTAGGCTCGGGCTATGATCTTGAGCTAGTAGTTCAGCCTGGTGGAGGTGCCTACATTTGCGGTGAAGAAACTGCCCTTTTGGAATCTCTTGAGGGAAAACGCGGCAACCCACGCAACAAACCCCCTTTTCCAGCAGTAAAAGGGCTCTACCAGTCACCCACCGTAGTAAACAATGTAGAATCTATTTCTAATACACCTTGGATTGTCAACAATGGCGGCGAAGCTTATGCAGCTTTGGGCGTTGGACGTAGTACAGGTACAAAGTTGATTTCGGCTTCGGGTCACATCAACAAACCCGGCGTTTATGAAATTCCACTCGGTATCAGCGTCGAAGATTTTATTTATGCCGACGAATGGTGCGGCGGTATTCGTCCAGGGCATCATCTCAAAGCTGTAGTAGCAGGTGGATCATCAGTACCTATCTTGCCAGCTAATCTTATTTTGAATTTAACAAACGGAGACAAACGTCTCATGACTTATGAATCGCTCTCTGACGGTGGTTTTGCCACCGGCACCATGCTAGGGTCAGGAGGCTTTATTGTGATGGACGAAACGACTTGTATTGTACGCAATACTTGGACTTTTGCTCGTTTTTATCACCACGAATCTTGCGGACAATGTTCGCCTTGCCGTGAAGGAACTGGCTGGATGGACAAAGTTTTGGAAAGAATCGAAAACGGCAAAGGAAATATGCGTGACATTGACTTACTTGTTGATGTTGCAAAAAAAATCGAGGGAAATACCATTTGCCCCCTAGGCGATGCGGCCGCTTGGCCTGTAGCTGCGGCGATTCGTCACTTCCGTGATGAATTTGAATGGCACGTGACACATCCCCACGAAGCTACCAAGCCAGGAGCTGTATATCCTGGTGCAATGGAGTTGGTATAATATAAGAATCAAAAAAGGAACTTGACCTAACATATGGAAAATACCGCACCCCAGTTATTCAAAATTACTTTTGACGGTATCGAAATCGAAGTGCCGCCGGGGACAACCATCATGCAAGCAGCGCGTAAAATCGCCGAAGCCGATGCGACCAAAAGTCATCTCGCTCCGCCTGCTATGTGCTACTACGAACCTCTCAAAGGCTCGGGTGGAAAATGTCGGGCTTGCTTGGTCAAAGTGACAGCAGGCTCTGCCAAAGACCCTCGCCCCATGCCAAAGTTAGTGCCATCGTGTATCACAACTGTGCAAGACGGTATGGTAGTCGAAAATACAACCAATGAAGCAGTACTCGAAACACGCCGTGGAATCGTAGAGTTTTTGCTTATCAATCACCCTCTCGACTGTCCTATTTGTGACCAAGCAGGTGAGTGCCACTTGCAAGATTTTGCTTTCGAACATGGCCGCGTCAGTACTCGCTATGAAGAAGAACGCCGTACATTTGAGAAGCAAGACATTGGTCCATACATCCAACTTCACATGACACGCTGTGTGTTGTGTTATCGTTGTGTATTTACGGCTGACCAAATTACGAATAAGCGCGTTCATGGGGTCTTGAACCGAGGCGACCATGCCGAAATCAGTACTTATATCGAAAAAGCAATCGATAATGACTTCTCGGGCAATGTCATAGATGTATGCCCTGTGGGAGCTTTGACCGACAAAACCTATCGTTTCAAAAATCGTGTGTGGTTTACAAAACCCGTTGAAGCACACTGTGATTGCGAAAAATGCAGTGGTAATGTGACACTTTGGTACCGTGGTGACGAAGTAATTCGCGTTACTGCCCGCAAAAACGAATGGGGAGAAGTAAAAGAATTTATTTGCAATACTTGCCGTTTTGAACGTAAAAAAACCAGTGATTGGGTCATTGAAGGACCTACCACGGTATCTCGTCATTCGGTAATTATGGCCAACAAATACCGCGCTGACCTTAAAAAGCCTGATTTTGGATTGAAAGTAGCCGCGGCTCAGTACAAACAAATTGATGACTCTCGTCCTTTTGTGACCGACAACAATACCATTCGGGAATTAAGCAAAGAAAACAATGCAAAAGCCAACCAACGTTCGTTGGCTGAGAACAACTGATATATCATTGAAAAAGAATTTGAGCATCCACTCAAATTCTTTTTCTAACGACCTCACATCTATGACATTTACTATCGACGTAGCTTTCATTATCAAGGCCATCATCATCTTGCTAATATTTGGTATTACGCTTTTGGTGGCCATGTACTCTACATACGGAGAGCGCAAAGTGGCGGCTTTTATGCAAGACCGTATTGGCCCCAATCGTGCCGGACCATTTGGTTTGCTCCAACCATTGGCCGATGCTGTCAAAATGTTTTTCAAAGAAGATTTTATTCCCGCTCAATCTAGCAAGTGGCTATTTATCTTAGGTCCTTGTCTTTCGATGCTTACTGCTCTGATGACTAGCGCCGTGATTCCATTTGGAGATAGCATCAAATACGAAGCCGCCCCCGGCAAAGTATGGGATGTACCTGTACAGGCTATTGATGTCAACATCGGTATTTTGTATGTTTTTGGAGTAGTATCACTAGGAGTATATGGAATCATGGTGGGAGGTTGGGCTTCCAACAATAAGTTTTCATTGTTGGGTGCTATTCGTGCTGCTTCCCAAAACATCAGCTATGAAATCTCTATGGGTTTAGCTATCATCGCGATTTTGATGATGACAGGCTCTCTTTCGATTCGTCATATTGTAGAACAACAACACGGTGGTAACTGGAATATTTTCTATCAACCACTCGGTTTTATTATCTTTATTACTTGTGCTTTTGCCGAATGTAACCGTACTCCTTTCGATTTGCCCGAATGCGAAACGGAACTTATTGGTGGATATCATACCGAATATAGCTCTATGAAGCTAGGTTTTTACCTTTTTGCCGAATACATCAACATGTTTGTATCTTCTGCCATGATTTCTAGCCTTTATTTTGGGGGTTATAATTATCCGGGCATGGATTGGGTACAAGCCCAGTTAATTGGCTCATTGGGCGAAATTGCGGGTCACAATGTGGCTACTTTGATTGGATTCTTGGTATTTTTTGGCAAGTCATTGTTTTTCGTATTTTTCTATATGTGGGTACGTTGGACACTCCCCCGTTTCCGTTATGACCAGTTGATGAATTTAGGGTGGAAAGGATTGATTCCTCTCGCGATTGTCAACATCGTCCTAACAGGCGGAGCGATCTTGTTTTTAAAACCTTTGGTTATGTCTTTTCTGAAATAGATTAGGTTTTTGTTCTGATGCCAGTGAAGGCTCACAAGTCCCAATCTAAAACTATAAAAATATGCAACTTACAAATCGTTCGAAGCAAGTTAGTAATAAACAAATGACCTTTGCAGAGCGGATTTATCTGCCAGCAATCGCGACAGGTTTGGGTATTACCATCAAACATTTCTTCCAAAAGAAAGTAACGATTCAGTATCCTGAAGTTAAAAAGAATCTAGGACCCGTATTTCGGGGTCGGCACGTTCTTAAGCGCGATGACCAAGGTCGCGAGCGCTGCACGGCTTGTGGTCTGTGTGCGGTGGCTTGTCCAGCCGAAGCTATTTCGATGGTAGCAGCCGAGCGTCAAAAAGGAGAAGAGAATCTTTATCGCGAAGAAAAATACGCCGCAGTGTACGAAATCAATATGCTACGTTGTATTTTCTGTGGGCTATGCGAAGAAGCCTGTCCTAAACAAGCGATTTACCTTCGTCACGATGAGTTTGTTCCCGTATTTACGGAGCGCGACCAAGTGATTTGGGGAAAAGACCTTTTGGCCGAAAACATGAACAATCGCTACCTACGCAAAGCTTGGACCAAAGAAGAAGCCCGTGAGCAAGATATTAAGGGTATCGATGCCAAGCCCAGAACTCAATTGTAAATGGAGGGCTTGGAAACAAGTGCAGGTGATGCAAAATCTTATGTTTACCACATGGTCAACAGATAACATTTAACAGATAACAGTAGCTCGCTACTTACTACCTCTATGAATTTTTCAAATTTATTTGCCAATCTTACTCCTTCTACGAGTATCTTTTATGCCCTATCATTTTTGACCATCTTATGTGGTTTAATGGTAGTACTTGCCAAAAACCCTATTCATAGTGTGTTGTATCTAATTGCAACATTTTTTTGTCTTTCAGGTCATTATATATTGCTCAATGCCCAGTTTTTGGCGGCGGTCAATATCATCGTTTACGCTGGTGCTATCATGGTATTGTTCCTGTTTGTAATCATGTTTTTGAACCTTAAAAAAGAAGACGAAGAATCAAAAACCAACCTGGTCAAAATTGCGGCAATGATAGTAGGTGGTACTTTGTTCTTGATTTTTGTGGCTGTTTTGCGCAAAGCTCAACTAGGTACATACAACCCCTATTCATTTGATTCTCAGATAGGAATGGTTGAAAGTCTCGGAGAGATTTTATATAGTGACTATCTGCTCCCATTCGAATTGGTCTCCATATTATTTTTGGTCGCCATGGTAGGAGCGGTCATGCTTGGCCGTCGTGAGGCAGGAGATAGACACTTCTAAGCACTCATTTTCATACATTTACCAAATCCCGTTGTCCTGTTTGATTTTCAGGGTAACGGGATTTATTTTGGGTAGCTATTTCTAAATTAGTATTACTCAAAACCTTGCTGAATTCCCTTTTGGAATTTATGAAGTGCTTTTGTATTTTGGAAAAAGAAACAACCCCTTCTACCCTTTTCTAAAAATGCACAAAGAAAATACCATCTCGGAAGACCAAGGAGATATTAACTCTTCCCAACAACGCCTCCTATATCATCAATCTCTCGATAACGAAACGCGGTATTGGCTAGAAGAAGATGCCAAATACTTCTTTCATCAAGCCCTTTCTACGCCCGTAATGAATGTTCTTTCTAAAACAGAAGGCCCTTACATCTATGACCTAAATGGCAAAAAGTACCTCGACATGCATGGCAATGGCGTACATAATGCAGGTTTTAATAATCCCAAAGTAGTAGAAGCGATGATGCGCCAAATGAACGAATCATTGGCTTTTACCCCACGACGATACACCAACATTCCCGCAATCCAACTTGCCAAAAAATTGGCGGAGATTACGCCTTTGGGACTAGACAGGGTGCTTTTCTGTCCCGGTGGCTCCGAAGCGATTGAAATGGCCGTAATGCTTGCCAAACAAATAACGGGTAAGTGGAAAACAATTTCGTTTTGGGATGCTTACCACGGCACAGGCTACCAAGCTTCCGCCGTGAGCGGTCAAGCGCATTTTTTAAAAGGCAACGGCCCAATGGTACCTGGGGCATTACATGTAGAGTTTCCTAACTACTACCGTAACCCTTGGAATTGGACAGACCAAAGGGCAATTGACGATGAATATTTGCGCCAAATCAAACTTTTACTTCGTAATGAGCCTGATATTGCGGCGATTGTGGCCGAGCCTATTTCTTCTACGCCCATGGTGCCTTCGGCTTATTATTGGCAACAAATCCGTGACATCTGCGACCGCGAAGGTATTTTTCTCATTTTTGATGAAATCATCGAAGGATTCGGACGAACTGGAAAAATGTTTGCGAGTGAACATTATGTCACTCCTGATGTGCTTGTGTTAGGAAAATCATTGGGAGGAGGTATGCTTCCCTTGGCAGGAATTGTCTCTAAATCAAAGTACAATATTTTACAAGATAGCTCGATTGGACATTTTACCCACGAAAAAAATCCACTCTGCTGTGCCGCAGGATTGGCCAAAATCGAATACATCGAAGAAAACAACCTCGTAGAAAACGCCGCCCAAAAAGGGGAATATTTGATGAATGCCTTTCGGGAGATGCAAGAAAAATATCCTATCATCGGCAATGTAGCAGGGCGAGGATTTCATATAGGGATTGATTTAGTGAAAGACTCTCATACCAAAGAGCGCGCCTACGAAGAAGCCGAACGCATCATGTATCGCTGCATGGAGCGAGGATTGGCTTTCAAAATCATCGAAGGTAATGTAATTACGCTACGCCCGTCTTTGGTGTTGAGTCAAGACCAATGCGAGTTTATCGTAAACACGATTGAAGAGGCAATAAAAGCAGAAATGAAATGACGCCTTTAGGCTGGGGAAAAGAAAGAGGCAGAATTTTTTGGGCTTTAGCCTGACTTTTAACATCCTGAAGGCATATCCTACTCAACTACGCCAAATTAAAGGAGACTTTCCAAGTTTGTAAACTTATTGATTTACAAACTTGGAAAGTCTAAGCCTAACTACCAGTATAACTAAAAGGTGAAATCGCTCTCAGTTCTTCTTTGATACTATCTGATACGTCAAGGCCATCAATAAACTCCGCAATGGTATTAGAAGTAATCTTTTCGTTTTTACGCGTCAATGCCTTAAGGGCTTCATAAGGCTGCGGGTAAGCTTCACGGCGCAAAATCGTCTGAATCGCTTCTGCTACTACGGCCCAATTGTTATCCAAATCTGCGTAAAACGCCTGCTCATTCAACTCAAGTTTGCCCAAGCCACGAAGCAATGCCTTAAGCCCAATAACTGTATGCCCCAAAGGAACACCCAAATTGCGCAACACGGTAGAATCGGTCAAATCTCTCTGTAAACGCGAAATCGGAAGCTTGGCAGCCAAATGCTCAAATACAGCATTGGCAATCCCCAAATTACCTTCTGAGTTTTCAAAGTCAATGGGGTTTACTTTGTGTGGCATTGCCGAAGAGCCCACCTCTCCCGCTTTGATTTTTTGTTTGAAATACTCCATAGACACATATGTCCATACGTCTCTATCAAGGTCTATCAGGATGGTATTGAGCCTTTTGAAGGTATCCATCAATGCCGCCAACATATCATAATGTTCAATCTGCGTGGTGAGTTGGCTACGCGACAAACCGAGCGTTTCATTAACAAATTGATTGCCAAAAGCCACCCAATCTATGTCGGGATAAGCCACGTGGTGGGCATTGAAATTCCCCGTAGCTCCGCCAAACTTAGCCGCAAAAGGCACTACTTTGAGCATCGAAAGTTGTTTTTCGAGTCTTTCTACAAATACCCCTAGCTCTTTTCCCAAACGAGTAGGTGAAGCGGGTTGTCCGTGCGTACGAGCTAGCATCGGAATATGCTTCCACTCTTCGGCAAGCGCCTTTAGTTTTGTAATCACTTCTTCAAACAAAGGAATCATTTCGGCTTGAAGCGCATCTTTCAAAGACAATGGAATCGACGTATTATTTACGTCTTGTGAAGTAAGACCAAAGTGAATGAACTCCAAAAAAGACTCTAATTGCTTGTTTTTGAGTTTTTCTTTGATAAAATACTCAACCGCTTTCACGTCATGATTAGTCACCGATTCTATTTCTTTAATCATGCGGGCATCTACCTCCGAAAACTCCCCGTAAAGCGCCCTTAAATCTGTATAGAGCGTTTTGTCAAAATCTTTGAGCTGAGGCAATGGCAGCTCACACAAGGCAATGAAATATTCGACTTCAATCAAAATGCGGTAACGAATCAGCCCAAATTCAGAAAAATAAGGAGCTAGTTTTTCAACTTGACGACGGTAGCGACCGTCAACGGGAGATATGGCAGTGAGCGTATTTAGTTGCATAGTATGGGTTCTAAAACACAAAGATACGCCATCCTTGGCAAAGATTTGGTAGAAAACCCGCGAAAATGCTTTTATAATAAGAATCTCTTTTCTTCCTTTTGGGAGCGATTCTGTTGCCTTTTATTATTCTTGATTCTAAACCTGCTATCATCCTTTAAGTCTTTATCGATGAAAAAATACGCCTTATTTCTTTGCCTTTTCTTATACCAGATTGTGGGGGCTCAAGTCCCAGGCAGCGTAGTAGCTTACAGCCCTGCTTCATCGGGCTTGTATATTGGTTCGCCAAGTGTGTGTATTCTCCCCAATGGCGACTATCTAGCCTCTCACGATTTGTTTGGCCCTAAGTCCAACGAATTTGAAAAACCTATTTCAAAAATCTACCGATCCCAAGACAAAGGCAAAACTTGGACACATGTAGCCGACATCAACGGGCAGTTTTGGTCTAAACTCTTTGTGCACGAAAAAGGACTGTATTTTATGGGAACCAGCAAACATCACGGCAATACTATCATCCGTAAATCGACCGACAACGGCAACACTTGGTCTGAACCAACCGACGCCGAAAATGGCTTACTACTTGCGGGCGAGTACCACTGCGCACCTATGCCACTGATTGAGCATGACGGCAAGCTTTGGCGCGCTATGGAAGATGCAATGGGGCCTATCAAAAAATGGGGAAAGCGCTACGGAGCTTTTATGATGTCGATTCCGCTGGGTGCCGATCCTATGAAAGCCGCCAACTGGACAAGCAGTAATGTACTGAGACATGACTCGACGCTATTAGGGGGTAATTTTGGAGGGTGGATTGAAGGCAATGCCGTAGTAGATCCCAACGGCCAACTGTGGGACGTATTACGCGTGGATGATAAATCTACTTTAGAAGAAAAAGCCGCTTTCGTAAAAATTACCGCCGACGGCAAAACCGCCACTTTTGACCGTGAGGTTGATTTTGTAAAGTTTCCGGGTGGTAGCAAAAAATTCAGTATTCGTTATGATCGCAAATCCAAACTTTATTGGACTATCACCAATTACATTCCAGACGAAATCAAAGTGGCTAACAAAGGACGAAATCCAGCGAGCATTCGCAACACACAAGCCTTGTTTAGTTCTAAAGATTTGCGCAATTGGGATTTACGTCAAATATTACTCCAGCATCCCGACATCATCAAGCATGGCTTTCAGTACGTAGATTGGCTTTTTGAAGGAAAAAACAATATCATTTTTCTTTCGCGTACAGCTTATGAAGACGGTCAAGGCGGCGCCCACAACAACCACGACGCCAATTATCTGACTTTCCACCGAATCAAAAAATTTCAGAAGAGTAAACCTTGACCATCTTACCACGGTTGGTAAACTTTGGTCTCTCAATTTACCAACTGTGCAATCCTTTAATCCCTAAAAAAACAAACAATATCCCGCTGATTATCAAGCAAGTATTCTATTTCTTAAAATTTCATACATATCCTCGCGCTTGCAATTGAAACAACTCCGCATAACGTCCTTGTTTTGCCATCAAGGTTTCATGACTTCCTGATTCAATCAATTGTCCATTTTCGATGACGACAATACGGTCGGCCATGCGAACAGTCGAAAAGCGGTGCGAAATCAGTAAAGCCATTTTGCCTCTTGTCAGCTCCGCAAATCGCTGAAATACCTCATACTCAGCGCGCGCATCCAGAGCCGCCGTAGGTTCATCCAAAATGAGCAATTCCGAATCGCGCATGTAGGCCCGTGCCAAAGCGATTTTTTGCCATTCTCCACCCGATAGCTCCGTGCCACCGTTGAAATGCCGCCCCAATACTTGTTGAAAACCATTGGGCAAGCGTCCAATCAAAGCCGCCGCCAAACTCCGTTCGGATGCCGTGGCGATGCGGTCGAGGTTATTGATTTGATTGATATCTCCTACGGCGATATTGCTCTGCACGGTCATCATCAGGCGAATGTAATCTTGAAAAATCACCCCAATATGCCGTTGAAGTTCGGTTAAATCATATTCTCTTAAATCACGCCCGTCGAGTAAGATACGCCCTTCCGTAGGGTCATAAAGACGCGTGAGGAGCTTAACAAGCGTCGTTTTCCCCGCGCCATTTTCACCCACTATCGCCAGTTTTTCACCCGCATTCAGTTTAAAATTAAGATGTTGAAATACCCATTTTTGACTACTTGGATAACGAAATCCCACATTTTCAAACACAAATCCTTCTCGAATAGGATTAGGGAAAGGCAAAGGCGTAGCAGGAGAAGCTACTTCTGGTTTTAAATCAAAAAATTGGAAGAAATCTTTGAGGTACAACGCCCCTTGTGAAATACTCGTAAAACGATTCAAAATCCCTTCTAGCGAAGATTTAAGCTGCCTAAACGACCCCACTAAGAAGGTAAGACTTCCGATAGTAATCGCCCCTTTGACGGTTTCCACCCCAATAAAAGCATAAGCGCCATAGTAACCCGCCGTCCCAACAGCCGTCAACACAGCTCCCCAAAAAGCCCGCCGTATCGCCAATTTTTTGTTTTGCTCATAATAAGCCGACGACACTTCCCGAAAACGCTCCGTCAGAAAGCCCGACAAATTGAAGAGTTTTACTTCTTTGGCGTTGACATTACTCGCTCCTACGTATCGCAAATAATCTAGTTCACGGCGTTGAGGCGTCCACTGATAAGAGAGGGCATAACTTTCCGAATTGAAATAAAACTCCCCCAAAAAGGCGGGAATAATACTCAATACCAAAATCAAAATCAGCCAAGGGCTAAATATCGCCAAACCTGCGCCCAAAAAACCGATAGTGATGATATCCTGTACTTGCGTCAATGACTGCGACAGTAGCGCCGTTCGGCCTACGGTTTGTTGGCGAGCGCGTTCGAGTTTATCATAAAAAACCGGTTCTTCAAACTGCGCTAAATCTAGCGTAGCGGCATGCTGCATGATTTGGATAGAGGAACGATTGGCGTGCAAATCTCCTAAAAGCGAATCAAGCAAAGCAGTGGCTCGATTGAGCATATCGGCACTCAATGCCAACGCCAACTCAGTACCAATAAGCAAAATCAAATGAGCCGTATCCTGAGAGTGTTCATTGAGCAACATTACCACTTCGTCGATGATGAGCTTGCCTACGTAGAGCGTCAGAAATGGAATCGCCGACCGTAGCAAACGCAAAAAAACATTGGTGGCTGTCATCCAAGGTTGGGTGTGCCAAATTTCCTTGAAAAAAGGTGGCAAATATTGAAGTGCCTGAAAACGGTCTTTGAGGGAAGGCTGAGGTTGCTTATTTGTAGGAGGCATAGAAATATTAACAGCTGATAATTAGCCAAATATCATTAGAATGGTAGAAAAACAGAGTCTATCCTAAAAAAGTGCCGAATAATAAACCTACCTCTCGCCAAATGCTCATTTCCAGTAATTTTGTCCTAAAAAGGCCATGAACTCTCCTTACCAATTATTTTTCTTAAGAAATGTGGCTCATTTTCCCGACGGGACACTTTTTGAGCTTGAAAACCAACTTTATAGTCATACCCAAATCAGCGGAGCTAGCAACGAAAAAAGACAGGAGATTGCGGATTGGGAATACACCACTCAAGGCTACCTCCTACCCGACCGAGGCGACGGAGTACGGGACCTTATTCCAAAAGAAAAAGTAGTGCTTTGCCCACCCTTCTCAGAAAATATCTCTCCTCTCAAAGGAGAAATTGAAATCACCAAAGCCCGCACAAAAAGTATCCGATTTCCGGAGTACCCCACACCCTCTCATACACCCGTAGGAATTTTTGGCAAGAATCATATTCAAATTCTACATAACCTTCATTATCAACACATTGTAGTTGATGTACTTCACAAAAATTTTCAAGTAGCCCAAATCGTCGTTTTCAACAAAACCAAACAACTAGAAGTAGAAAATTACCTATCTCCTCATCTCAATCGGCACGAATATCGCTGGACGGTGGGCTGTGAGTTTGGCCACCTTCCTTTTGGATTTTATGAGATTCAGGTTCAGTTTACCAATGGCTGGTGTTACAGCATCGACCTTATCAAACATTATCCTGATTATCTAAAAGAGCGATTTTATCAACTTACTGCTCAACCCATACCCTCTCGCACTCCCGCTTCATTTACTCCTCTTCAAGAAATTGGATTTGACCTCATCAAAATGGGCATCCAAGTCCTCACCTCTACCAATATGGGCGTCAATGACGGCATCCTCAACGAAGCGTTGGCTTTGACCACCGAATGGGGCCCCAATTTTCAAAAACCTATCTTTGAAAGATTACAAGCAAAATATCCTTGGATTGATGAGATTCTGGCCGAAAAGCTTCAGAAGTACTGCAAAGAAGCCGAATATTACATGTATGAACTCGGTAATAAAGAACTCAATGGCGAAATTGCGGAATCGGACATGATTCCTTTAGCGCAAACAAAATATCCTTGGGTCTCCACAAAACATTGGTATAGACTAAGGAATATCGCAATGTATTATGCCCGCCGATAACCCTCTTCTTTTACCTCCTTTTTTTACGTCGTCTTCAAGGCATTATAAATACTAAACATTTTGCTTTAACATTTAATTATTCTGACGACTTGTACTAAACCACTGATACAAATGAAAAAATACCTCTGGGGGCTAGGCGGCATCGCTCTTACCTGCGGATTGGCAGCTTCTTATCAAAACGACAACCCAAGTCGCGCCACCTCCAATACACTCGATAGTGTGTATGCTACGCTTACACAAGAACAAAAACATGACCTCAAATATGCCGTTGGGGCATTGGAAGTAGCCGAAGGACTGGAAGCTAATTTGTTTGCTTCTGAGCCGATGATTACCAATCCTACCAATATCGACATCGACCACAAAGGGCGGGTATGGGTGCTTGAAGCTTACAACTATCGTCCTCACATTACTGGCAACCCTACCCACGGCGAGGGGGATCGCATCTTGATTTTGGAAGATACCAACGGCGACGGCAAAGCAGATGCCAGTAAAGTATTTTATCAAGGCCCTGAGGTCAATGCGCCCTTGGGAATTTTGGTCATGGGAAATCGGGTGCTGGTTTCGCAAAGCCCTTACGTATGGTTGTTTACCGATGAAAACGGTGACGATAAAGCTGACAAAAAAGAGATTATTTTTCAAGGTATCAAAGGTGAGCAGCACGACCACGGAATGCACGCCTTTACTTTTGGTCCTGACGGAAAATTGTATTTTAATTTTGGCAACGAAGGCAATCAACTCCTCGACGGCAAAGGACAACCCGTACTTGACCAAGATGGAGTACCTATCGACCGTAAAAAATACAAACAAGGCATGGTTTTCAGGTGTGACCCTGATTTCAAAAACGTAGAAGTATTAGGGCACAATTTCCGCAACAACTACGAAGTGGCAGTAGATAGCTACGGCAGCATGTGGCAATCTGACAACGACGACGATGGGAACAAAGGCGTCCGTATCAACTATGTCATGGAATACGGCAATTATGGCTATGCCGACGAAATGACCGGCGCAAGTTGGTCGGCCAATCGTACCAATATCGAATCTGAAATTCCGCTGCGGCATTGGCATCTCAATGATCCCGGGGTAGTTCCCAACCTACTCCAAACAGGCGCAGGCTCACCCACAGGTATGGTCATTTATGAAGGTGATATGTTGCCCAAAGTATTTCAAAATCAAATGATTCACTGCGACGCTGGCCCCAATGTAGTAAGAGCATATCCAGTAGAAAAAAATGGTGCAGGTTATAAAGCAACTATCGTCAACGTACTCCACGGCAAACGCAATCAATGGTTTCGCCCGTCGGATGTATGTGTGGCGCCTGACGGTTCTTTGTTTGCCGCCGATTGGTACGACCCTGGTGTGGGTGGCCACCAAGCGGGCGATTTGAACCGCGGGCGTATCTACAGAGTGACGCCGCCCAATACGTCTTACAAAGTTCCTACAAATGATTTCAATACACTTTCGGGCGCTTTGAAAGCCATCCAAAGTCCAAATGTATCAGTAAGATACATGGCTTGGAACAAAATCCGAAGCCTAGGCCAAAGTGCAGAAGGTGAACTCGTGAAAATGTACCAATCAGCCCCCAGTCCACGTATGAAAGCACGGGCATTGTGGCTTTTGAGCAAATTACCTAATGGCAGTACTTATGTAGAAACTGCCCTTACCGACGCCAATCCTGATATTCGAATTACGGGCATCAGAGCCGCGCGTCAAATCACCGCCAAAGGGATTTTACCGCTTTCTATTCATCATCTGAATACTTTAGCCAACGACCCCGACCCGCAGGTACGCCGCGAAATAGCCCTTGCTATACGCCATATCAACGATGATTTGGCAGCGGATATTTGGGTACAATTGGCCAACCGTTACGATGGACAAGACCGCTGGTACCTCGAAGCTTTGGGAGTATCTGCCGATGGACAATGGGATAAGTTTTTTGGTACTTGGCTCAAAATGGGAGGCACCAACGCCACAGCTACCGCCAAGGGTCGCGATATCATTTGGCGCGCTCGTACTGCAACCTCAGTGCCTCTGTTAGCCTCTCTTGCCGCCGATTCAAAAGTGCCTTTGCAGGAGCGTTTGCGGTATTTTAGAGCGTTTGATTTCAATCCCGGTGCCGTCGAAAAATCCAATGCTCTCCTCACTATTATGAAGGGCAATACCGACAACGAAATTACGAAGCTTTGCCTGCGCCACCTCGACCCTGGTTTTGTCAAAACCTCTCCAGCAGCACAGCAAAGTCTCCAAAAACTATTAGATGCGAGTTTTGGTACAAGCGAATATTTGGAGTTGGTCCAGCGATTTGAGCCTGCCACCGAAAGCAAGCGCCTTCTCCAAATCGCTCTCGAAAAACCCATGCAACGCGACGGTAGAGATGCGGTACGTCAGTTATTAAAACAAAATGAATCTGCTTTACTAGTAGCCACTATCAATGGTAAAGATGCCACCAAAGCCCAAAACGCGGTCATTTCTCTACGCGGCGTAGGCAGCAAACAGTCGCTTGATATTTTGAAAGGAATAGCCCTAGACTCCAAACGTCCCAAAGCACTTCGCATGGAAGCTTCTCGGGCTTTGGGCGGTAGCATGGATGGCGAGGATTTGGTATTGGCTTTGTTGAAAGAAGGTAAACTCACGGGCGATTTCAAGGCTGCTGCCGTACAGGGCGTAAGCAGTGCGTGGCGCAAAAATGTACGCATCGAAGCGGCCAAATACATCAATGCCGCCCCTAGCAAAACGGGTAAAAAATTGCCGCCTGTAAGCGAGCTTGTGGCGCTTAATGGCAATGCCGCCAACGGTCAAAAAGTATTTGCCAACTATTGCGCTATTTGCCACCAAGTCAACGGTGAAGGGGCAGATTTTGGCCCCAAACTCTCCGAAATCGGAAGCAAATTAGGAAAAGACGGTCAATACATGGCTATATTCTATCCAAGTGCAGGTGTGAGTTTTGGATATGAAGGCTACGAAGTAAAATTCAAAGACGGAAGTACTACTATTGGGATTGTGGCTAGCAAAACCGAAACCGATTTGCTCATGAAATTTCCGGGAGGCACTACCCAAAGTTATAAAATGAGCCAAGTAGTGTCCATGAAAAAACTTGACGAATCGCTCATGACTGCGGGCTTACACGAAACTATGGGCCAACAAGACCTTGTCGATTTGGTAGAGTACATGTCGAGCTTAAAAAGAAAATAGTGCGTCGGAGACGCAATACCCGTTTTGACCCAAATAACAGTTTGGGTCAAGCTATCGCTCGTACCGACATGATGTCGGTACGCAATCGGCCTCATGTCTCCGACTTGAGCTGATATAGGTATATTATAGAAAAAATAAAACAATAAGGATGTCGACCAATCGAAGAAAGTTTTTAGAAAAGTTTGCTCAACTTGGTACCTTAACTACTCTACCAGTATTAGCGGCTGAAGCGGCTCCAGGAGCTGTTTTGGAAGAGAAAAATCGTTTTGTCGCAGGCCCATATCTCCAAAATTTATTGTCGGATGAGATAACAATCATGTGGATTACCCACAAAAATAGCCTTAGTTGGGTAGAATATGGCGAAGGGGCTTATCTTAGCAAAAAAGCCTTCGCGTATCAAGACGGCCTTGTCGAAGCCAACAATCGTATCAATAAAATTACGATTTCGGGACTTACGGCAGGAGCAAATCACAAATACCGGATTGTATCGACCGAAATCTTGGGTTATACTGGCTCTAAGGTACATTTTGGCGAAACGATCATGAGCGGAATTTACTCTTTCAAAACACCTGCTGCCAACGAGGAGGAGTTTAAAATGGTGGTTTTTAACGACATCCATGATCGCCCCCAAACCATTCCTCAACTCCTCTATCGTCATGGATTTTCGGGAAATACCCGCGATTTTGACTTTGTTGTCTTCAACGGCGATACTTTCGAAACCACCAATAACGAAACCCAAATCATCGAACATCTCCTCAAACCTTGCGGCGACGTATTTTCTACGGAGCGTCCCTTTGTTTTTGTGCAAGGCAATCATGAGGTAAGAGGTGCTTTTTCAAGGCAATTGACTCAGTATTTTGCCTCTCCCAACAATAGATTTTATTATGCTTTTACCCGTGGACCTGTGAGATTTGTGGTACTAGATGCAGGCGAAGACAAAACCGACGACAATTGGGAGTATGGAGGGCTGTCGGCTTTTGACCGCTATCGCGAAATTCAAAAAAAATGGCTCGAACAAGAAATCGAAACGCCCGAATTCAAAAAAGCCCCTTTCCGTGTCGTCTTGATTCATATTTCGCCTTTTCACTCAGGCGATTGGCATGGACCGATGCATTGCCAAAAAGTATTTGGTCCAGTGCTCAATAAAGCCAAAATAGATTTACAAATTTCAGGACATACGCACCGCTATGCCACTCACGAGCCTGATAACACTCACAACTACCCTATCGTGATTGGTGGCGGCCCCGTAGAAGGCAACCGTACCCTTATCAAGCTTCACGCTACCTCCAAAGAATTAAATCTGCAAATGATTAGAGATGATGGCGAAATAGTAGGGAAGTTTAATCTCAAACGCAAAGCCTAAGTAAATGTGTAAAAAGGGCTTTAGTCTAAAGGCTGGGGCTAGAATATAACTTATTGTATCAATTAATCCAGCTTAGTTTCTTATATTCTATTTTTTAAGTAAACTTTAAGCCCTATTTAATCACTTTTTAAGGATAAATTATAACATTTGTAACATTCAGACGAAAATTATTACTCAAACGAATACTTTTCGTTTTTTGTGGTGTTATCAATCTATCAAATACCCGACGTGCCGTCTTTATTGAGCGCGTCGGGTATTTTTTTGAATAATAGGTTTGAACAAATCAAAGTAAAAGTGCCTCTTTGTATGCCTTCCCAATCGGAATAGCTTGACCTTGAATCGTGACTTCTTCTTTGGTAAAGACCTCAATTTTGTCGACTGCTACGATAAACGAACGGTGAATTCTTACAAATTGCGTCTTGGGCAGTAAGGCTTCCATTTCGTGGGTACTGATTTTGGCGCGGAACTCCCCTTGTGTTGTTACGATGCGAATGTATTCACGGGCGCTTTCTATGTATAGCAATGTATCGAGCACGATTTTTACTTTCTTACGTTCAATACTCACAAACAAAGCTGCTTCTTTTGAGAGAATTTCTTTACCCACAACCAACGTAGGTAGGAGGTATTTAGGCACTTTGTTGACTGCTGCTACAAACCGTTCAAATGAAAAGGGCTTTAACAAATAATCTACCACACTCAATTCAAACCCCTCTATGGCGTACTGATGATAAGCAGTAGTCACAATCACCGCTGGCGGATGTGCAAGTGTTCGCAAAAAAGCCAATCCTTTTAATTTGGGCAAATGTATATCTAAAAAAATAAGATTAACGGCAGTCGTTTGTAAAAACACGCCCGCCCCGATTGCCTCCCGAAAAATACCCTGACATTCAAGATAGGGAATTGCTTCTATATAATCTAGTAAGATTTTGACCGCCAACGGTTCGTCTTCGATGATGATACACCTAATTGTTTGCATAGCTGTTGAGGTCAATCGAAAGATATGTAAAAAACGTTTGCCCGCGATTTTCGAGTTGAAGCTGGTGCTTTCCAAACAACAATTCTAATTGACGGCGAATGTTTTTGATGCCAATCCCCTCTTTGGACGTAACTATTTCTTCATTTTCATCTTTAGAATTTTCGATTTCTAAGGCAAGCTGATGCCCCCGAATCGTAAGCGCAATATGAACAAAAGCCCGATGTAGTGTTTCCGACACCCCATGTTTGAAAGCATTTTCAACCAACGGAATCATAAGCAACGGCGGAATCAATTGCTGTTGGTTGTCGGTCTGTACCGAAAATCGAATCTCCAACGAATCATCGTAGCGCATTCGCTCCAATTCAAGATAGTCTTCGATAATTTTGATTTCTTTGTCGGCTCTTACCAGTCCTCCGCCTGTTTCGTAGAGCATATAGCGAAGCATTTCCGAAAGTCGTAACACATTGTGAGGAGCGTGCTCAGACTTGTCTCGGGTCAACGAATAAATATTGTTGAGGGTATTGAAGAGAAAATGAGGGTTGATTTGAGATTTCAGAAAACTCAATTCTGAGTTTTGTTTTTCTATTACCAACCGCTGGTTTTTGAGCCTCAACTCATAAGAATCTACTATCAATTTGGCCAATGAAAAATAAACAATCCCCACCAATTGAAAGAAAAACCGCGTACTAGCACTTTTGACCGTAAATTCCATTTGATCTAAAGGTGCAAGGTCAAATACTTTGGCTGCCACTTTGCACCACGCCACGAAACCTAAATTGAGCAAAAGCAGCATCATAACAATCAGCAGTATATTCCATAACCACTTTCTGCGCTGGGTCCGGATAAAAGGAATGGCTTGATGAAACAAAAAGAGGTTTAACAAAGAAACAAAACTCACCGCCCAAGAAAAAATGGCCACGGCAGTGAGAAAGCATTTCCATTCGCCATTGCATTCAAAAGCCAAAGCCACAAACCAAATGGCAAAATAGGAAAGAATAATCCAAAGACTAGTCTTGAGTTGATTGCTAATCATTCCGCTGATAATCAATATTAACCATTCGTAAAATTATACAAATAGACCAAAGAATAGCTTTCTGGTCAACACTATTTCCATGAACGTCAACCAACAACGGTTTAACGTCAACCAAACCACATCAACGGACATTTACCCTATCATAAAAGCGCTTCTAACATAGAGAAGTTGAGGCATTTTTGTATCAAAAACCTCAATCATGAAAACATCTTTAATTCCTTCCGCCACCTCACTTCGTCACCGTTTTAAAGGTATTGTGCTCCTTAACTTCAGTGTCAAACTTTGGTTTGTTTTAGCGACCATAGGCCAATGGATTTTTGCGTACTACATTGCTTCATTTTATGGAAAATCATCTTTGGCGGGAGATTTCGAAAAATGGAACAAAGTACTACCTCATGGGTATGTAAGGGGAGATGGATTGGGCAATACCTTTGTGGCAGCTCATGTTTTTTTTGCGCTCATCATGGTCTTAGGAGGCCCTATCCAACTCATTCCCCAAATCCGGACTCGATTCCGAATGTTTCATAGGGTGTTAGGGCGTTTTTATATTTTCACGGCAATTCTTATAGGTATTGACGGCCTTGTGATGGTATGGACCAGAGGAGCCGTAGGAGGACTTTTACAACATATTGCTATTTCGGTGCAAGCTCTCTACATCATTGCATTTGCAATGCTTGCGCTCCGCTATGCTCTCCAACGCAACTTTGCCCTTCATCGCCAATGGGCCATTCGTCTATACCTCGTTGCCAATGGCGTATGGTTTTTTAGAGTAAGTTTGATGGCATGGCTACTGCTTAATGGCGGCCCAGCTGGCTTTGACCCAAAAACATTCGACGGCCCATTCTTATGGTTTTTGTCGGTATTTACCTATGCCCTTCCTATTTCGTTGATTGTATTTGAAATGTATCTCAAAGCCCAACAAAAAACCACCCGCCCACTTTTTCGAGTTCTTACTATTGCTGTGATTTTAGTTTTAACAACACTCATGACGATCGGCATCTTTGGTGCCACAATGGGAATGTGGCTGCCTAGGATTTGAGAAAGCTTGTCAACTCCTCAAATAGAAACACACAATAGCTAGTATTTTTGAAGTTTAAAATTTTACGGAACTATTGTCTATGTATCCTTCCTCTCGCCTCAAAAAACTACTTTGTCTCGATGCTAGTGCAGCCTCTATGGCAGCCATAGGTTTATTTTTATTGAAAGGCTTCTTGCAGCCCTACTTTCGGCTTCCACTTGAGCTACTATCAGCGATGGGCTTTATCGCATTGAGTTTTGCGGCCTATGGTTTTTATTTAGTGCTAAGAAAATCGTAATCCAAAATAGAGATACAAATCTTAATCTACGGTAATGCTATTTATTCTTTTTTTTGCGTCGCCTCATCGGTATACTTTCTCTCCAAGGCCACATGGATGGGAATAGTATATCTATGGATAGATGCAATCATTGTGGGCGCGTTGGCATTCATTGAATGGAAAACAATCAAATAAATAACTTCAAACAACCATGAAAACAATTCTTACAGCTATTTTTCTGCTTCTTATCTTTTTAGAGAGTGGGGCCCAAAATCCTGACACTATTGTCGTAAGTCCGATCCATATACACCATGAAGATATACGTTTTGGAAAACATACTTATGTGATTTATACCAAACAAAGTCCTGATTCCCCTATCCAAAATCAAACCCTTGTGCAAATCAATGTACATCAACAGCCTCATCAAGGAAAACAAGGGATTGCTATTTCTCAAATATGGTACGAAAAAGACACCATTTCTCATACCGCATTTAGTCTGCTCAAAGGGGATGACTTAAGTACCCTCCAGCATCATTTTTGGTGGAAACGAACCGCCCAAAAAATAGCGTTAGACTATGAACACCAAGCATTAGATATTGAAGGAAATGCAACTGAGATCCAACGTCAAAAGCTGCAACAGGATTTTGGAAATACTCTCCAAAGCGGGCATTTCTTCAACTGGCACGCAGACTTAGTCCTTTTCCCCTTATTTCCACTAAAGGAGAATCGAGTTTTGAAAGTAAAATTTCATGACCCTGGGCTTGGCATTCCCACCACCGAACTCTACAAAGTCATCAAAAGCGAGCCCATAGAAGGTATTGACTGCTGGGTACTAGAATATACACTACCTCGCAACATGGGTTATCAGCGATTTTGGATAGCTAAAAAAGCCAAAGAAGTCTTAAAAGAAGAAGATAGTTTCAACGGTCGATTCCGCTATAAATTCAAAATGACTGTATCAGAATAAGCTTTCTTCTTTACCAAAAATCTCCAAACTCCCTTTATTCTTACGTTTTTTCTATTTAACAAAAAAAAAGTACCATTTTATTTGTTTTATCTGAGATAGCTTATACCTTTGCTATATACAACTTAGTGCGTTAAGTAAAATGCAAAAAAACATCCGCTGGCTTATCGTTTGGTTATTGTTTATAGCAACTGGTCTAAGCTTCCTAGATAGGCAGGTATTATCCATTGCTATTATCAAGATTCAGGAAGAATTCAAAATCACCGATGTTGAGTATGGCATGGTCAATACGAGTTTTCTCATTAGCTATGCGCTGATGTTTACGCTAGGCGGATGGCTTATCGACCGAGTAGGAGGAAAGCTCGGCTTGGCGGTTTCGGTAGGAGTCTGGTCTATTGCCAATAGCTTACATGCTATTATGAACAGTTTTGGCCAACTAATCGCCTTTCGGTTCTTTTTGGGCATGGGCGAAGGCGGCTGTTTTCCGGGAGCAGCATGGAGTGTATCGCGTTGGTTCGATAAAAAAGAACGTGCCTTAGCCAATGGCATCGCCATTGGTGGGTCGGCCATAGGGGCGGTGGTAGCCCCTCCTCTTACTATTTGGCTATCAAATCATTATGGCTGGAGAGGTGGCTTTCTTATTCCAGGATTAGTAGGGATAGCATGGGTAGTAGTTTGGCTTTTGATTCCTTGGAAAAAACACCTTCCCGAACTTGCCGAAGAAGAAATCTCTGAAAAAATTCCTTTTTTGACCTTACTTCGTCAACGCTCTACGTGGGTTTTTATTCTTATTCGTTTTTTATTAGATCCTGTCTTTTATTTCATGATGTTTTGGATTCCAAAGTACCTAAGCGAAGTCCGACATCTTTCTTTTGAGCGTATTGGTAATCTTTTTTGGATACCTTTTTTGGCGTTGGGGATTTCAAACATCTTAGGCGGGTGGTTGTCGGGGCAGCTTATCGCACGACAATTTTCTATCAATAAAGCCCGAAAAACCGTGATGGGCATCGCCGCTGCACTCACTTTGGCCGCACCCCTCATCGAATGGGTATCTTCTATTGAGATTGCTGTTGCTTGCATGTCTATTTTTATGTTAGCACACGGTTTTTGGATTACCAATTATATCACCGCTATTGCTGATATGTTTGGCCAAAATGCTACCTCTACTGTAGTGGGATTGTCTGGCACGGCTGGCGCGATTTCGGGTTTATTATTAAATCCACTCATGGGGGCAGTGATTCAAGAGTATACTTATCGTCCACTTTGGATTGCGTCGGGGCTTTTATATCCTTGCGCCTTTGGGTTGTTAATGATGTTTATTCCACGCATTCAGGCTATTGAATGGAATACCCCCAAGAAGCGTCCTACCTCTATTACTATTTGATTTATAAGCTTTTATCTTTTTTTAAAAATTTCAATCATACCTTTCACTTTCTAATTTGAAACTTAAGAAGTTTTTCTAAAGAGTGTAACACAAGCTAAACGATACCTTTTTTAACTTAGTGCGTCAACCTAATTTTTTAAAAACACAAAGACATAAAATGAAGAATAACCACGCTATAGAGATAGATACGCTAGCCAGAGCAGGAGTGGTAAAACGCAATCCAACTCGTCCTCGCATTGGGGTGTTTGGAGTAGGCTATTTCAAATACTGGGGGCAGTTTGAGGGATTATTGGAAGATATGTACCAAAAGCAGGCTGTATTTATCGAAAAACTCCAGGGATTAGGTTACGTCGAAATTATCGATTTTGGGCTAGTAGATGATGTCAACAAAGCCTATGATATTGTCCCTAAGCTCAACGCCGCCAATTTGGATTTGATTTTTTGTGACATGCTCACTTATGCTACTTCAAGCACGTTTGGGGTGATTATCAAAAGTATCAACATCCCCATTGTGCTTGTGGCCTTGCAGCCCGACAAAGCCATGGATTATAGCAATGCTTCTACTTATTTACAGCTTTACAACGACGACATTTGTGCCTTGCCCGAATTTGCAGGAGTAGCGGTAAGAATGGGTAAGAAAGTACCACAGATGATTATCGGAACTCTCTACGACGACCCTGCCGCCGAAGCCGAAATTGAAGAATATTGCCGTATCGCAGCCGTATTGCACGATCTCAAAACCTCCAAAATTGGGCACATTGGGCACCCTATCGAAGCTATGCTTGATATGCACTCAGATTCTACCATGCTCACGGCTCATTTTGGATTGCACATCGTACAATGCGAAGCCCACGAGATCGTATCACAATATTACAATGCAACTGATTCGGAAATAAATACCGTCAAAGAGCGAATCTTGGCTTTTTTTGACACACCAGACCCCGTCTCCGACCCCATTTCTGAAAAGCTTCGTGATTCGGATTTACACATTGCAGCCCAAGTAACAGTGGCTCTGGAGAAGTTTGTAAAAGCCAAAAAATTAGACGGTTTGGCCTACTATTATGACGGTCCTGATGAGAGTGATACCCGCGTCGTCATGTCTAATTTGATTGTGGGCAATTCGCTTTTACAAGGCGCTGGTTTTCCGATGTGTGGCGAATCTGACCTCAAGACTTGCATTGCAATGCTCATTATGGAGCGATTGGGGATTGGGGGCAGTTTTGCGGAGTTTCACCCTGTCGATTTCAAAGAAGATTTTGTGTTGGTAGGGCACGATGGCCCTCACAATATCGCTATTGCTGAAGGACAGCCCGTGTTGCGTAGTTTAAAAAAATACCACGGCAAACCTGGTTTTGGAGCGGGGGTTGAGTTTAAAATCAAAGAAGGTCCTATCACTATGCTCAGTATCAACTCCACTTTCGAAGGAAAGATGAAGTTTATCATTGCTGAAGGTGAATCTATTGCAGGGCCTATCCCGCCCACTGGCAATACCAATACGCGCGGTTTTTTCAAACCCGATGTGCGCACTTTCTTAAAGCGCTGGATTCAAGAAGGCCCTACTCACCATTTTGCTTTGGGCGTGGGGCATCATGCCTCTACTATTCAAAAAATAGCCGATTATCTCAAAGTAGAATCTGTGATTATTAAAGACTAACACTGCCATTATTTCATTACTAATCAATCAATTAACACTTCTACATAGCGTATTCCTATTGCAAAAACCCTAAAAAGTCCTAAATCATGAAAATCTGTTTATTCAACCATTTGCGCCTATGGGTCATAGGCTGCATGCTGAGTCTTTGGGTAAGCACTGCCTATTATGCAGCCGCCCAATCTACGGCTCGTTCGCTGCTCTCTGGCAAAATTACGGCTTCCGATGATGGAGGGCCGTTGGTGGGAGCAACCATTACCGAAAAAGGTACGACCAATGGTACTACGTCTGATGCTTCAGGAAATTTTAAGCTCAATGTCCCAAGCAATGCCGTGATTGTGGTGAGCTTTATCGGATACACCCTTCAAGAAATCCCCGTAGCTAATCGCTCTGAAATCAACATCATTTTACAGCCTAACCAACAGCAACTTCAAGATGTAGTAGTGGTGGGGTATGGAACTCAACGAAAAAAAGACCTCACTGGCTCCATTGTTAATCTTTCCAACAAAGATTTAGTGCCAGTACCCTCAGCCACGAGTGTAGACCAAATGATGCAAGGCAAGGTAGCAGGAGTACAAATTACCCAAACATCTGGGGCACCTGGTGGCAATGTGAATGTGGTCATTAGGGGTATTAGTTCAATCACCGGGGGTAATTCACCACTATATGTTGTGGATGGATACGCCATAGGTACTGGAGGGGGTGGTTCTGATCTCAGCTCTTTTGCCTCTAGTTCGTACTCCGCTAGCAACATCGCCAATAGCAGTGCCACCAACCGCATCAACCCCCTGAGTACGATCAATCCTTCCGACATTGAATCAATACAAGTACTCAAAGATGCCTCTGCCACCGCTATTTATGGCTCACGGGGTGCCAATGGAGTAGTGATTATTACAACCAAAAGAGGAAAAGTAGGTAAACCCACTATTACGTTTGAACACTCGACGGGTATTCAACAACTTGCCAAAAAACTCGACTTGCTTAGCCCGCAACAGTATGCCGAATATGTAGCAGAAGGGCGCGACAATGCTTGGGTTTTTGCAGGAGGAAAAGCCACTGATGCCAACAACGTTCGGAGCACTGCCACCCAAGTAAAGCCCGAATTTAGAAATCCTTCCCAAATCCAAAATGGCACCGACTGGCAAGATGTGATTTTTCAGTCGGGATTGGTCCAAAACTATCAGCTCTCTACCAGTGGCACTAGCAGAGATGTGAGCTATTATGTATCAGGAGGCTTTTTTGACCAAAAAGGAATTGTCATTGGTTCTAATTTTAAAAAATTCACTTTACGTACCAACATCGATGCCCAACTCACCGAAAAACTTAAAATTGGGGCTTCTTTTTCGGGAGCGCACTCTTATGGAGATTTTGCAAGAGCAGAAGGCCACTTACAACATCGCGGCCTTATCTCGGCAGCGCTAGCTAGTGACCCTACCATTCCTATTTATGATGCTAGTGGCAATTATTATTCGGAGTTTTCGAGCCCTACAGGTATTCCAGTAGAGCATCCGCTCATTATCGCAGCCGAGTTTTCCGACAACCGCAACAATACCAACGTTTTTACTAACAATTATCTCCAATATGAATTGGCACCGGGATTGGTTTTTAAATCTTCGGTAGGAGTCAATTATTCTAACAATATTACTAGACTCTGGAAATCTTCTAAGGTAGGATTGGCTACTAGCCGTACGGGTGCTGCTACTGCTGGCGTATTTGAAATAAAAAGCCTCAACTGGCTCAACGAAAACACGTTAAACTATCGTCATAAATTTGGTACGCAACACGATGTGGACTTTTTGGTAGGTTTTACGGCTCAAAAAAATACGGACGATGTAGTACAAGCGGGCGCATCAGATTTTCCGACCGATGACGTTAAATATCTGGCTGCGGGGGCCGTTACTTCAGGTACTAATTATAAAAGCGAGTGGTCGATGCTATCTTGGTTAGCAAGGGCCAATTATACTTTGGCGGGCAAGTATCTTTTCACAGCTACAATACGTCAAGACGGAAGTTCTCGCTTCGGACTCAAAAACCGCTGGGGTACTTTCCCGTCTTTTTCTGCCGCCTATCGACTATCAGATGAAGATTTTATGCGCGGAATAAAATTTGTGTCAGATCTCAAAATTAGAGCAAGCTACGGAATATCTGGCAACAACCTCATTCCCAACTATGCAAGTCAAGGTTTGCTAGGAATATCGAGAAATGTATCCAATGGTCAAGTTATTTCGGGAGTGGTACCTACTAGTTTGTCTAACGATGTGTTGACCTGGGAACAATCCGTCCAAACCAACTTGGGTATGGATGTATCTTTGTTTCAAAACCGACTTTCGCTTACCGTAGATGCTTACCGAGCCCATAAGAAAAATCTACTTCTCAACGTCATTTTACCTGCCGCCTCTGGCTTTAGTAGCTCCCTTCAGAACATCGGAGAAGTCGAAAACAAAGGGTTAGAACTTACACTCAATTCCCAAAATATTAATAGAGGGGCTTTTCAATGGAATACAGATTTCAACATCAGTTGGAATCGTAACAAAGTGCTAGCACTCAATGCTGAAACCGCTCGCCTCGCCACCTCCGATTATCAAGTAGCCCAAGTAGGATATCCTATTTCGAGTTTCCGATTACTTAATATCTTGGGAGTGTTTCAAAACCAAGAAGAAGTCAACAACAGTCCCAAACAACACCCACGCGTTCAACCTGGCGATTATCGTTTTGAAGATGCAGACGGGAATGGCACCGTTACAAGCGCCGACCGCACCATCGTAGGAACCCCCTGGCCTGATTTTACATGGGGACTTGGCAATCAGTTTTCGTATAAAAACCTCCGTCTTAATATCAGTATAAATGGCTCACAAGGCAACGAAATTTATTTTCAAGGAGGCGAAGTATCGCTCAATGGGGCCGGTGTACAAAATCAGCTAGCTATTATGAACAACCGTTGGCGCTCAGAATCAAACCCTGGGTCGGGGCAGTTTTCACGGGCTATTCGTAATGATTACGCTTTTGGGTTTAGTGCTGGCACAACCAAATATCTTTTTGACGGCTCCTACGTACGTATCCGAAATGTTAATCTTTCTTATGCTTTTCCGCAGGCGATTGCAACTAAACTAAAACTCCAAGCGCTCTCCCTGTATGGCGACGTCACCAATCTATACACTTTTACGAAGTATCCAGGCTATGACCCCGAAGGAAGCACCACTGGCGACAACATCGCTCGTAGTGGTATTGATTTCTTTGCGTATCCTAATCCGCGCACTTACACCGTTGGACTCAAAGTAACCTTCTAATCTACGATTTGATCAGCCTTACAACTATGAAAAAGCAATTAGTAATATTATTATTCATCATGACGCTCTCTGCGACGTCATGCAAAGATTTTTTGGCGTTGGCACCTGAGTATCAAATCAGTGATCAAACATTTTACAAAAACCAAAATGATTTTGAAACAGCCCTTACAGGCGTCTACAGTACTTTCAGGGGGCTATTTAGTGGCAGTGCTATTTTGTATTTGACAGAACTTTCGACCGACAATACCGAAATACAATGGTCGTCTCCCTCAACCGACGAGATGCAAATGGACCAAAATGCCGTCACTTCTACCAATGGATTTGTGCGCTCAGTCTGGAGTACTTGCTTATATACTATTTCGCGAAGCAATGCGATTCTCACCCGAATTGATGCCGTCAATTTTGACCAAACAACCAAAGACCGTATCAAGGGAGAAGCCAAATTTTTGAGGGCTTTCAGTTATTTTTATTTGGTACGACTCTATGGCAATGTTCCCCTCATTACGGAAACCTACAGTAGTCCTTCGCAAGTAGCCGCTGCTGATATATCTCTCAAGCCCAAAGAGGAAATCTACAAATTAATTTTGGCGGATTTGGCCGATGCAGAAACGCTACTCCCCACTACACTCAACAGCGATAAGACCAAAGCATCGCGTCTTACGGTGAAAGCTCTCCTAGGCAAAGTCCATCTTACCCTCAAAAACTACGACTTAGCCGCTGTCAAACTCAAGGAAGTCATTGATAGTAAGTCTTACAATCTAGTCAATGATTATAAAACATTGTTTACCAACGGCAATAACAATTTGGCTGAGTCTATTTTTGAGGTGCAATTTGTAGCAGGACGTAGTCTGGGAAACAACTATTCGGCTTTGTTTACACCCGCCATTACTAGTATGGCCATTTTTACCAACAATCTTCAAGGTTCTGGGCGTATCGTGCCTACTTTAGATTTGATACGAGCTTACGAAAATGGGGATGCCCGAAAAGCCGCTTCGGTCAGCGATTCGGTTTTGCTGATAGGTGGCAAAAAATCATATAGTCGTTATGGTCTAAAATTTGTCGACTTCAAGGCAATCGATTTGTCGGACGGTACTATCACTTTTATGCCCCTGCGATACGCCGATGTACTATTGATGTATGCAGAAGTATTGAACGAGCAAAACAAAACGACCGACGCTTTGCCCTATTTAGCGATGATACGTCAACGCGCCAAACTCGCCAATCCAGAAGGGCTTACGCAAGCTACTTTACGGGTAGCTATCGAAAAAGAACGCCGTGTGGAATTTCTTCATGAAGGGCATCGTTGGTTTGATTTAGTCCGTACCGACCGCGCCAAAACCATCCTCAACGCTCACTATGAAAGCTTAAAACTCAATTTTAAAGTAGATGATTTTGAGCTTATTTTCCCGATTCCTCAAAATGAAGTTGACTTGAACCCCTCTCTCGTCAAACAAAACACTGGCTATTAGGAACTTACTATTCCCTAAGCGGTTTTATTTACTGCTTAGGGAGTAGTCACTCCTATTTTTTTTGCTTTCCTAATTCAGAATAAGCGACTTTGTTTCTTTCCTAAACAAACTTCCAAAACTGAGCATTATGCGTTTATCTATTTTTTCTCTTGCATCCTTGGTTTTTTGCTTGATAGGCGGCTTTACATCTTCCTTTGATACCCCTAATCTCGACAATACTACTTTGAAGGGAAAACCCTTCAACAACATCACGCTGGAACTATCGCTCAAACCGTTCAAGAAAAACGATAAGGCTTATATTCAGGATGTTGCGAAAGAGTTGTTTACACAATGGCATGCCTTGCTACGACATACCGACACCGTATCGGTGATGCTGTGGACTTCCGATGGCTCAGAGATTTTGGACTATAAAGGCTCGCTCACCCAACCTCTCGAATGGGCTCGCTACATAGGCAATCCCAATACCAACCACGAAGTAGGTTCCGACCCCAAAGAGCTTTCGCTGCACGAACGGGCTTATATCTACATGGAAAATCCACCTAAGTTTACTTATGGAGATTTAAAATACATCATCCAAACCCTCAAAGAAACGGGAAGGCGCATCACGGGCAAACCTATTTTGATAGGAGCGACTTTTGACCCTGGGCCAGAATTTGCCAAATCAGAATTTAAGTACAAAAAACACCCTGAAATTTTGGGGGGAAATGCCATGGGACACAAAACCATGGTAAGCTGCTACGCCACCCTCAACGCCGACAAAACACCCTACGCGGGTTTCCCCAAAGGTATCCCTGCCGATACTCCTTTTGGGACATTTTTGGGTCGCCAAAGCCAACATTTTCTCAAGGATTTGGGCTATGATTATATTTGGTTGAGCAATGGCTTCGGCTTTGGCGTAGAAGGTTGGTCATCCACAGGCGCTACTTTCACAGGCACCGCTTTTCAGCCTGAAAAGCTACCCGACATCAAAGCCAAAATCACTAATTTCTGGAATTTATTTCGAAAAGAATGTCCTCATTTTCAGATACAGACGCGCGGCACTAATCTCTCTACTGGGGCGGATTTGGCCCGCGATGGCGTAGATTTACAGCAGATTTATGGTGGAAAATACAACATGCTTCCTCCTCCCAATTCGCCTTGGGCGGCCCTTGACGGCGATTTTGGGTTGGAAATGGTAGGCTATATGTCGCGCATGGCAGAGCTACCCGACGAGCGGTATTTGTTTCGCTACTATACCCATGACCCGTGGTGGGTCAATAGCCCGTGGCTCGACCGCTACGGCCAAGAACCACACGACATCTACCTGCCTATGTCGGTAGCGCGTATCAATGCTAGAGGAGAAATCAAATTGCCAACACACCTGAATTTCTTAACAGCCGATAATTCTTACGGCGAATTACCCACTCAAGTTCCTGACGAAGTAACCCCGCACATCTTAAAAGCGCGCTACGACTCCCCCACAGCGCCAGGGCCACTAGTATGGGTATATCCTTTTGAAGAATACCATCGTTGGGCCTATACGCAGCCCAAACGAATCGAAGAGATTTATTATGGCGATTGGCTTATCCGTCAGGCGATTAACAACGGTTTTCCGCTCAATACCGTGGTTTCGACGCGTTCGTTTCAAAAAGTAATCACTACCAATCCCAACTTTTTCAATGAATCGGTGCTGGTCAGCATTGTACCCGAAGCTGGCTCAACTTATGAAAAGCAATTGATTTCGTTTGTCGAACGTGGCGGCAAATTGCTCATTTATGGTCCTGCCGATGAAGCAAGTGAAGCGTTTCAGCAATTACTCAACCTCAAAAATGCACCTGCCTTGGAAGGCGAATTTACCCTAAAGTCTTCTATTCTCACGGATGTTTTGGATCAAAAAGCCCCCGATAAAATCATGCATACTGCCTTGTTTTCGGGAGGAGGAGTGCGTAGTACTGTGGCTAGTTCGGCAAACGATACGCGTGTTTTAGCCCAAATGACCCAAGGTAATCACTCGCGCGATGTGGTCTGGATACGAGAAGCCCCCAACTGGAACGGTGGCAAAATCGCCTATGTACGCGGTACCAATTCCAGTAAATTTACGGGCGGCAAACTCCTCACACCCGACGACCCCGAAAAACTTTTCACTGGCCCGCTGCTCCTTCGCTACGTGCTCAAAGAGTTTGGCTGGGATTATCGCCTTGATAAGCGTAACCCTGCGGTCAAAAATCCCGTTTTGACGATTTCTCGCAGCAGCAATGGCTTCTTTTTATCGGGTTATTGTCCCAATACGACTCTTACTCACCGTTTCAAACTACCGCAAGGTGCACCTTTATTGACAGGCTATGAAACCGAATTAGAAAAGGGCTATTCTATCTATCATTTGCCCAAAGCGTGGCATCGCGAAAGTCGCTTTTTTGTGGAGCAAACTGACGGTATCATTTCTTGCCAAGAAATGACTTCGGGCATTGAATACATGAAGCGATGTGTACGGCTGACAGGTCTCAAAAATGCGACAGTTCGGATTTATCCTGACGACAATGTATCGGAAAAGGACTTGCGGGTTTATACCAATACTCGCTATCCTTGGAAAAGCGGAAGCACTCCTTTCAAATTAGGTGACCCCAAATACGGCAAACACTATGTAGTAGAAAATGTAAGCGGCGAATTGGTCGCTTTTTGGTAATTACTTTATTCTCTAAAAGTACATAAACGCTTTCTTCGACAAGGGCAAATGCAATCTAAATAGTTTGTACTTACTTTTCTTTTTGCTTTCTACAACTTTCTTAATCTCCTGAAAGGTATGAAACCTATTCATATATGTTGGTTTTTAGCAATACTTACTTTCTTTTTTATCAAATGTGAGGCTCAAAACCATGATTCGTTTAGAGCTCAATTGCTCCAAGATTTTAAAAATCCTCCTAACCAAGCTCGTCCTAAAGTTTACTGGTGGTGGCTCAATGGTTATACCGACCCCATTAGGATGAAAGAAGAGCTAATGGCTATCAAAAAAGCAGGCTTAGGTGGGGTTGATATTTTTGAGATAGGTTTACCTCCCGCCAGTGACCCGCACCAAATTATTCCGGTGGGGCCCGCTTTTATGGGAGACTCTTCTTTGAAAGCTATCAAATTCGCGATTGAAGAGGCCGGAAAACTAGGTTTAGAAGTAGGACTCAATTTGGCTAGTAGCTGGAATGCAGGCGGCAGTTGGGTTTCACCAAAGCATGCCGCCAAAACGCTCTATTTCTCTAAAGTCACTCTCAAAGCTAACGAAGAACAAGCCCTAAAACTTCCTTTTCCGACTATCACTCCCGACAAGCAAGGCAAATCTCGACCTATCTTGTATGATAAAAACGGTAAACCTGCCTACTATGAAGAAGTGGCGGTCTTAGCCTTACCATCTGGTGTTAGTTCAGTACTAGACACTTCACAAATCATCAATGTCAGCCGTTTTTTTGATTCTAAAAAAGAACAACTCAATTGGACCCCGCCTTCAGGTCAGTGGGATATTTATAGATACATTTGTTCTAATTCTGGCGAACAACTCATCCGACCTACGCCGCAGTCGGTGGGGCCTATCATTGATCATTTTGATTCATCTGCCACGCGGATGCACGTCATGTATTTTATCAATCGCCTCAAACCTCTTATCGGTGATTTCAGTAAAAGTGCGCTAAAAAACTTGTACTTGGCTAGTTATGAAGCAAAGGAATTTACTTGGACACCTTCTCTACCGGCTACTTTTAAGCAACTTCATGGCTATGATTTAGATAAATTTTTACCCGCTATTTTCCATAAAGAATGGTATTTAGCGTCTTTGGGAGCCTCTTTTCAGCACGATTTCGACCATACACTTTCCGAATTGATGATTCATAATCATTATCGAAAAGCCAAAGAAATTTGCAATCAACATGGCCTCAAAATCATATCTGAAGCTGGAGGCCCTGGGCATTTACATCATATTCCAGTCGAAACCCTCAAAGCCCTCGGCTCACTCGATGTACCACGCGGAGAGTTTTGGTACAATCGCACTTTTTTTGATAAAGACAGCATCATCGACTTACTGTGGCTGGTCAAAGAAATCGCAGCCGCATCTCATATTTACAAGCGAGGATTAGTAGAGGAAGAAGCTTTTACGAGTTATTGGGATTGGCAAGAAGGCCCCTCTCAGCTTAAACCTTTGGCAGACAGGGCTTTTTGCGAAGGTATGAACCGTCTTGTTATACATGGATTTACGCACAATCCCACTGGAATGGGTTATCCAGGCATTGCTTATTTTGCAGGGACACATTACAACGACCGTCAGACGTGGTGGCCTCACATCAAGCCATTTAATGATTACCTGAGTCGGATTTCTCACATTTTACAAAAAACAAACTTTGTGGCAGATGTACTTTACTATTATGGGGATGCGATTCCTAATCTTATTCCACCCAAAAACTCGACTTTTAAAGTAGGAGAAGGCTATGATTATGAAATCATTAATACAGAAGTACTTCTGAAAGACTTAACCGTTGAAAATGGGGAGTGGGTTTTGCCTAAGGTAGGTAAATACAAAGTATTGAGCTTATGGAAAGGAGAAAAACTGAACCCAGAAGCCATGACAAAACTAAAAAAACTTGAAGCCCAAGGTGGAGTCATCGCCTATGCCACTATCCTCGAAAAACTAACTATTCCTCCTGATTTTAGTTACCCAAACCAAGCTAAAGGTGAAATAGATTATATCCATTACTCCAAAAACGACATGGATTTTTATCTAGTCCGAAACACCACTGACCAATGGATATCGGCCAATTGTAATTTTAGGCAGCCGCACAAAACCCCCGAACTATGGGATGCTATTTCAGGCAATATTTACCCAATTAATATTTATAAATCTATCGATACACACACTACGCTCCCGCTATCGTTGCCTCCGAAGGGTGCTTATTTTGTGGTTTTTTCTAAAACCGCACCTTCTGTCAATCCCATTGAAAAAATAAGGGGCCTAAGTTCGTTGCCACCCCAAATCATTTATACTTCTGGAGGAGTACATTTATGGGAAAATGGAGCATTTACGCTCACCAAAGGAGGAACTACTCAGTCTATTAACAATAAAATCAAGACCCAAACGCTCAGCGGGCCTTGGCAAGTAGGATTCCCTAAAAACTGGGGCGCTCCTCAAACGACCACTTTTCCTCAACTGATTTCGTGGGATACTTCCTCCAATCTTGGCATTCGTTACTTTTCAGGAAGAGCCACTTATCATCATTCCTTCCGTTTTGAGACAACGAAAGTTGCTTCTTCTAAAATATATCTTGATTTAGGCACGATTGCCGAAGTAGGAGAAGTATGGCTCAATGACCAATCGCTCGGCATTGTATGGACGCCACCTTATCGAGTGGATATCACAAACATCATAAAATCTGGCACTAATATACTCAAGATAGAAATCGCCAATACATGGTCTAATCGCCTCACTGGAGACGGAATAACAGGTCAAAAATATACCAAAACAAACATAATCAAAGCCAACAAAAACCTCGTACCTTGGGAACAGCTCCCTCTTAAAAAGTCGGGCCTACTAGGCCCTGTTACGATTCAAACTATCACCACGATTCGCTAATAACAAAGCAACGCCTTGCAACTATCACCTATGAAAAAGCTATTCATGATTTTAGGAATACTAGCCACCACGCACTTACAAGCACAAAAGGTAGCTGATTCAGCTAGTTATTTAGCTCATATTAAACAAGAATTGGTTACACAATGGCCCAAAAATCGTACTATCAATCTGGTATTTCATGGGCACTCAGTACCCGCAGGATTTTGGCACAATCACGAAGTACACACCCTCGAATCCTATCCTCATTTGGTGCTAGAAAAACTAAAAGAAAAATATCCCTACGCTGTCATCAACGTGATTGTGACGGCGATTGGGGGCGAAAATTCGTTGAAAGGTCAGAAACGTTTTGAAACAGAAGTTCTTCCACACAAGCCTGACGTGTTGATGATTGACTATGCACTTAATGACCGTTTTTCTGACCTTGGCCTCGTCAAAGAAGCTTGGGAAAAAATGGTAAAAGCTGCTTTAGAAAAAGGTATCAAAGTTATATTGCTCACTCCTTCTCCCGACCAACGCATTGATATATCGACCCGCGACAATCCACTACAACCTCACGTGGAGCATATAAGAAACTTAGCTGCAAAATATGAAATTGGTTTAGCAGACCCTTATCTCCCTTTTCAAAATATCGTGCGTCAAGGCGACTTGAAAGCCTATATGTCGCACGTCAATCACCCCAATAAGCAAGGCCATGAGGTGATTGCTAAAGAAATTTTTAAGTGGTTTGATTAGCCGTTTTGTAGTTGTATTCGGGACTTGCAATGACCGCAAACTTGTATTTTTCACCGTGATAATACGACTGCTCAATTTCGACTACCTTATCGTTTGAGCATACTACCGCACTATCCAATACAAAGGCTGGAATCGGTTTATCGATTTCAAAATTGGTGGTATTAGGTGTCAAAATCGACACGCCGAGTGTCTGCTGCACTTCGCTTATTTTAAGGTTATAAGTATCTTCATACACCTTAAAATAAGAAATTTCAGTAGGTACTTTGTTGATTTTGGGGCACAATGTCAACGAAATATATTTGACTTCGTCTTTCATCAAAAGGTCGTCAGCGTAGCGGAGTTGGTGGATTTTCAATACTGGCCCATCAATGATAAAATGCCGCCCATTGATTTCGGACGAAATACCATCTTGCAGAATCGTTTTTTCAAGTACGATGTTTTTGGGCGTAAATCCTTCGGCAATCAAGCTATCGTGAAATCCGCGACGCGTCGCATAAATCGACCCCAGCGTCCGTAACAAATGATGGTCTTCGGTACGATTAAGCACAAACGTCCCCTTTCCTTTGATACGCCGCGCCCAGCCCTTGGACTCTATCTCCAGCAATGCCTTTCGAGCCGTAGTATTACTTATTTTGTAATGCTTGATAAGTTCGTTTTCAGATTGAATTTGATCGCCAGGCAGCAACTCTCCCGACTTTATTTTTTCGATAATTTCCTCACTAATGGCGATAAATTTTGCCTTTTCTTGAAGCATTCTGGTTCAATTTTTAAAAATAGAGCCACTTTATAGCAGCTCCTCGGATTTGTCTTACTTAAAAGAACAAGTTAAAATTTGGATTTCAAAATCATACGACAAAAAACCAAAATGAGCAGACTATTCAAATCCAAAATTATTAAAAAATAGCAAGTAAATTTTGTGATATTTTAAGACTTATTGCACCTTTGTTCACAAATTCTGATTCCAATGTCCCTACAATCATTGACCGACCAAGAGCTGTTGGACTTGCTTCATCATCAAGACCATGAGCAAGCTTTTAGGGAGCTTTATGAGCGATATTGGTATAAAATGTACATAACTGCTTACCGAAAACTTCGTCGAAGAGAAGTGGCCGAAGAGTTGGCGCAGGAGCTTTTTATGATGTTGTGGCAAAAACGCGCCACCATTCGGGGCAACAATCTACCTGCTTTTTTGGGGATTTCTCTTCGCAACTTAATGATTGACTATATCAGAAAAAACATCCGCGAAGAGCACTACCTGACTCAGCTTCGCCTCTTTTTTCCCGAAGAAGTATTTGCCACTACCGAAGCCGTCCAACACAACGAACTCTCCGAGGCTATTCAAAAAGCGTTGGGTCAATTGCCCGAAAAAACCCGTGAGATTTTTATCTTAAATCGGTTTGAGCACCTCACCATCAAAGAAATAGCCGAAAGACTCAACCTTTCTGACAAAACCATCGAATATCACCTCTCTCGTTCTACTTCTTTTCTTCGCCAAAACCTCCGTGATTTTGTCACAAGTCTGGTATTGTTTTATCTGTCTTAATCGCTCTATTATTGATTAATTAAAAAAAATCTCAAAAAAAGTCCATTTGGCCTTAGGGAATTTTGGGAGTTATCCGTTTATGTCCTTAGTTGTCACCAAGGCGCATACCAAAATGGACTCTACCAAATACCAAGAATTATTGGCCAAATACCTCAAAGGAGAATGTACCGAAGCCGAACAGCTACTGCTAGAGCAATGGTATGAGTCGTTGGATAGTGAGGTAGAGCTTCCGAGTCAAACTGAAAAAAAGAAACTACTTGCTCACAATTGGGACGTATTGGCTAGCCAAACCGTGAGAAGTGCACCACTCCGCAAATGGTATCAGCAGCCCTACTGGGCCGCAGCTGCCGCAATTATAATCGCTTTGGGATTAGGGTGGCTTCTTCTCAAACCGGCACCGTCGGCTATTGGTACTTTCAAACAGCAACTTACTTCTCTCGAAACTCCTTTGGTAGAGCATACCAATACTTCTTCCAAAAACGAACAGATTAGGCTCGCAGATGGAAGCATAGTGACGCTTCATCCAAAGAGCCGCCTCAGTTATCCAAAAGATTTTGTGGGTACTAAGCGAGAAGTAATTTTGGAAGGAGAAGCTTTTTTTGAAGTTCAAAAAAATCCCAACAAACCCTTTCTTGTTTATTCCACCCACTTAGTTACAAGGGTTTTGGGAACAAGTTTTTTGGTAAAAGCTTATGCTCATGACAAAAACACCACCGTGGCTGTTAGAACAGGAAAAGTATCGGTCTATGCCACCAAATCGGTATTAGCTACCACGGAGTCATCCAAAGACACAAACCCCGAAGCCGTCGTGCTTATCCCCAACCAACAGGTGACGTATGTAGGTTCAGAAAACAAACTCGTTAAGACGCTGGTAGAAAAACCCGCGATTCTCATTCCGTTGGAAGAAACGCCTTCTTTCGCATTTCAGAAAGCCCCTTTGTCAACCATCATTGCGGCTTTCGAAAAAACATACGGAATAGATATTATATATGACGAAGCACTAATGAGCCACTGTTTGATAACAACGACTTTGGAGCAAGAAAACTTATACGACAATCTGACTATCATTTGTAAACTCCTCAATGCTTCCTACGAAGTAGTAGACACCCAAGTGGTCATCAAAGGAGCAGGTTGTCAATAAATACATTGTTTCACCCTAAAACCAAGTCTCATGTCCTAAATTACTCACTTTTTCTTCTAGTCCAATAAAAAAAGGTCGGCGATGGGTCCAAGCATCACCGACCAGCTCAAGCCCCATTTTCGTGTTCGGTTACATCCTTGTCAGATGCGCAGGGGCTGGCATGTCTTTGTCTAAATCGTTCAACAAAAACACCCAAAGGTATGAAATTACCCCCACTTTTTCACGCATACGCCCTTACAATTATGCGTATTACTCTCACTCAATTTTTGTGCGCTATCCTGTTTATGGGAGTCGCATACGCCAAAGATGCTTTGGCGCAAACTTTGCTAGAAAAACCAATCAGTTTATCGGTCGAGGATAAAGAAATTAGCTATGTACTGACCAAAATCGAAAAACTCGCCGATGTCCGTTTTTCTTACATTCCTCAGCATATTCAAGCCGACCGACGGGTCTCTGTCAATGTCGTAAAACAACCGCTTTTAGCTGTTCTAGAATCTATTTTCAAAAACAAATCCATTCACTATGAAGTAGTTGGCAAAAAACAGGTGCTATTAAGTCGGCAACCTAACCTTCCATTGAGTTCACCTAACACGGATACAAAAAGCAGTTTTTTGTTTGCCCAACCTACTTCCGAACAACTCATAACGGGCATCGTCACCGACGAAAAAGGGCAAGGACTTCCGGGGGTCAATGTACTTATTAAAAATACTACCAAAGGCACTACCACCGAAGCCAATGGAAGTTTTAAGCTGAACGTACCCGACGAAAACAGCATCCTGATTTTCTCGTTTGTAGGCTATCTCAATCAAGAAATAGTCATTGGGAAACAAAGCACCCTCAAAGTTCAGCTATTGCCAGACCAAAAGGTATTAGACGAAGTAGTCGTAGTGGGATACGGCACGGTCAAAAAAAGTGATTTGACTGGCTCCGTCACCCAAATCAAATCCAAAGACCTCAATGCTTTTCCTACAACCAACGTGTTGCAGGCACTTTCGGGTAGGGCAGCGGGGGTACAAGTGGTCCAAAACAACGGCGCTCCCGGCGGGAGTGTGAGCGTGCGTATCCGGGGCACCAATTCCATTCAGGGAAGCAACGAACCACTGTACGTAGTAGATGGCTTTCCGATTGCGGGTAGCAATCCAACTGTGCTCAACAACGCCGACATCGAAAACATCGAAATCTTAAAAGACGCCTCAGCTACTGCTATTTATGGTTCGAGAGGAGCCAATGGCGTTGTTATCATTACGACCAAACGCGGCAAAGCGGGCCAAACCAACGTGGATTTTGAAACAAGTTTTAGTTCGCAGTCGCTCCGCAAAAAACTAGACTTGATGAACGCCCGCGAGTATGCCACCTTCTATAACGAACAAGCTACCAACGACGGCATTCGACCCTACTTCACACAGGCACAAATTGACGCCTTTGGCGAAGGATTTGATTGGCAAGATTTTGTATTTCAGAAAGCACCCATGAAAACTATGTCGCTTAATATCAGCGGAGGCAACGAAAAAACCCAGTTTTCGGTATCAGGAAGTGCTTTTGGCCAGGAAGGTATCGTCCGTGGAAGTGATTACAATCGCTATTCGCTCCGAACCAACATCAATCACATCATCAGCAAAAAATTCACTTTCAACCTAGCCACTACCCTAACTCGGATTATGACCCAAGCCCAAAATAGTCAGGGCGGCAATCGCGGCGGGTCATTGATTTCGGCAGCGGTATCTTCTCCTCCTATTCTTTCACCTTACAACGACGATGGTACTTACCGCGTTTTTGGTACAGCTTATTCATTCATCAGCGCCTTACTCATCAACCCTATCAATCCTCTCAATGAGCAAAGCAACCAAACCAAAGGAAATAGGATATTGTCCAATGCCGCTTTTATTTATAACCCGATTCCCGAGTTGACCATCAAGGTTTCGGGAGGTATCGAAAACATGGATGACCGTACTGATTCTTACACTACCAACAACTACATCAATTCGCAAGGAAGTGCCGGAATCAGCACAAGTCAGTTTACCAGTTTTTTGAGCGAAAATACCATCAGTTATCTCAAAACTATCGGTCAAAGACACAGCATCTCGGCAGTAGCGGGTTTTACATATCAAGATTTTTTGAGTACGTCTTTGGGAGGAAATGGCGTGGGCTTTTTGAGCAATACAAGTCAAACCTACGATTTAGGCGCAGCCAATACCCCCGGTATTCCAAGTTCTAGTTATTCCAAATCTACGCTTTTGTCTTATCTGGGACGGCTCAATTATTCGTACGATAGCAAGTATTTAGCCACCGTCAGCTTTCGGGTAGATGGCTCATCCAAATACAGCGAAGGCAATAAATGGGGGTATTTCCCTTCAGCAGCATTAGCGTGGCGCATTTCGAACGAAGAATTCTTGAAAAACAATACTTTTATTTCTGACCTCAAACTACGCGTGAGTTGGGGACTAACGGGCAGCCAAGCCATTGGGCCTTATGCTACTCTCAACCAGCTTTTTTCGGGAAAAACCGTATTTGACGATGCGCTCTTTACCACTTATGCTCCTGGCACGGTGCTTCCGGGCAATTTGAAATGGGAAACCACCGAACAAAAAGACATTGGCCTCGACATCGGTCTCCTCAACAATCGTTTCTTAATTACGGCAGATTATTACCTCAAAAACACCCGCGATTTGCTCAATACGGTTCAGTTACCTTCTTCTTTGGGGTTCACAAGCACGATTCAAAACATCGGCGAAATGCAAAACAAAGGGTTTGAACTAGGTCTCAACGCCAATATTTTGACGGGTTCATTGAAGTGGAATATCACTACCAACATTGCTTTTAACCGCAACAAAATCATCAAACTCTATGGCGGTCAGGATATTTTGGGGGGATTTGTAGATATTTCGGCTATTACCGACAATCGCAACATCCTTCGTGAAGGCCAACCTTTAGGGCGTTTTTGGGGATATATTGAAGATGGCTACGACGATAAAGGCAAAATTAAATACAAAGACATTAACGGCGATGGCACGGTGACGGTGTTAGACAAAACCTACATCGGCAATCCCAACCCTAATTTTATTTATGGCTTCAACTCCAATTGGTCGTACAGAAACATCGAATTGAGTATCTTCCTACAAGGTACCCAAGGCAATGATATCTTCAATACAAGTTCTATCAACAATACTGTCGATTTTGGCTATGGGCTCAACATGCCACGCGAAGTATATCTCAATCACTGGACACCTGCTACGCCAAACGCCAAATACCCCATCGTGAGCAATACCACCCGTACCAATGTCTCCAATCGGTTTGTAGAGGATGGCTCTTATTTGCGCCTCAAAAACATTCAAATTTCCTATAGCCTTCCCCTCCAAAGTTGGGGGGTAAAATGGATGCGTTCGGCACAGATTTATGCCAGTGCTCAAAACTTCTTGACCTTTACCAAATACTCTTGGTGGGATCCCGAAGTGAACTCAAACGGGGGAGCCAACTCGACCGCTCAAGGTTTTGACCATAATAGCTACCCTACTTCCAAAGCCATGACGGCAGGCGTACGAGTAGGCTTCTGAGAAGAGCTACCTATTTGATATTTCATCTTAAAAAGATATTCAAAATGAAAAAAAGATACTTTATTTTTCCGAAAATAGCCACCTTCTTTCTCGTGCTGGTGTGCGTGCTATCTTCTTGTGAAAGCATTCTGAAAGAAGAACCCAAATCCCTTGCTGTCGAAACTTTCTACAACACAGCAGCCGAAGTAGAAGCGGCCGTCAATGCCATTTATACACCGCTGCGTAGTAGCAATACGAGTGGCATGGGAGTTTATATTGCTGTGTTAGAAGCCCACATTGATTATGCTTATGGACGCGGTAGTTACGCAGTTTTGAACAATTTCCAAGGACTCGACAACGTAAACATCAGCCGCACGGCGGGTGCCTGGGAAGGCTTTTATCTCAGTATTCGCAATGCTAATTTGGTCATCAAAAATGCTCCCAATGGTAAGTCTATTTCCAAGGCTAACATTGACAAATACCTAGCCGAAGCAAAGTTTTTACGGGCTTTCAACTACTTTCACTTGGTTAGAAATTGGGGTGGAGTACCTATCCGCACCGAAGCCAACATGACCGAAATCAACGCCAAACGCAATTCCGTAGCCGAAGTATATGACCTTATTTTGGCGGATTTGAAAGTGGCCGAAGCAGGTCTACCTGAGCAAATCTCTCAGTCGGGACGTCCCTCAAAATGGGCGGCAAAAACACTACTTGCCGACGTATATTTAGAACTCAAACGCTACGCCGAAGCCCGCGACAAAGCCGAAGAAGTAATGCTTTCTAAGAAATTTTCGTTGGTGCCAGTTCAAACATCCGAAGACTTTCAGAAGATTTTTGGGCCTACCGTCGTCACCACTCCCGAAGAAGTATTTTACCTCAAATATTCTCGTCAATCAGGTCAAGGAAACCTTTGGCCTTGGCTCACCAATCACCCCGGCACGCGGCTTCATGGCGGCGGTGGCGTATATGGACATCACAGCGACATCACCAATCCTGTTTATAAAAACTGGGACGACAAAGACCTTCGTAAAGGACTTTGGTATAGTTGGAATATTGGTTTGGGGGCTACGTCGATTTTGTCAAAAAAATTCATCGACCCTGACGCAATCGGTGGCTCAGGTGCAGGCAACGACGCCCCTTGGTACCGCTACGCCGATGTACTGCTCATCTATGCCGAAGCAGCTAGCCAAGCTGCCAACGGGCCTACAACCCCAGCCTTAGAAGCCCTCAACCAAGTACATCGCCGCGCTTACGGCCTCGCTCCTACCAGCCCTTCGGCGATTGATTTCAAATTGACTGATTATACTGCCAGCTCCTTTTTAGACTTGGTCATCAAAGAGCGCGGCTATGAGTTTCAGTATGAAGGCAAACGATGGCTAGAACTCAAACGTACGGGCAAAGCACAACAAATCATCATGGCCACCAAAAGCAAGACCATTGCCGACAAAGCTTATTTGTGGCCCATTGCTGTATCCGAACTAGGCTACAACACCGCCATAGACCCTGTCAAAGACCAAAATCCGGGTTATTAGGTTATGCCGATTAGAGATTCTTCCTCTTTTATTTAATTTCTTCCCATTCAAACCATCGAAATCATGAATGCCAACGATAATTTTGCCCCCCTGTCTTCCATGTTTAACCTCAATCGCCGTAAGTTTTTACAGTCGGCTATTGCCAGTACGAGTGCTTCTGCCTTACTTTCTCAAGAAGCCGAAGCAGCAGCTCCCGAAGCCAGTACGTTTAAAGAACCTGCCCAAAATCTTCCTATCAAAGATGAAGTAGATGTGATGGTATGTGGGGCGGGGCCTGCGGGTGTATCGGCCGCTATCACCGCTGCAAGAGCGGGTGCCAAAACCCAACTCATCGAAATACACGGTTGTTTAGGTGGCGTATGGACGGCAGGACTTCTGACTTATATTTTTGATTTTAATAAACCTGGTTTGACCAAAGAAATCAAAGCCAAGCTCGACGAAAGAGATGCCCGTCGCAACAAAATCGCCGACCAGTTTGTGTATCATCCCGACGAAATGAAGCTGCTTTTGGAAGAAATGTGCCAAGAAGCAGGTGTAAAATTTTTGTTGCACACGCGAGTGGCGGCGGCCTATCGCGACAAAAAACGCCTCACCACCGCCATTACCGAATCAAAGTCGGGTCGAGAAGCATGGAAGGCCAAGGTGTTTATTGACGCTACTGGCGATGGCGACCTCGGTGCTCAAGCTGGAAATGCTTGGGAAATCGGAAAAGGAGGTGACACTTGTCCTTGTCAACCTCTGACGCTCAATGTATTGGCCGTAGTAAAAGACCCCGCCGCCCTCAAGCAATACATTTCATTTTATACCAACGAAGGCGAACGTGCCAATTGGCACGTCCCTGCCGTCAATGCCTTCATGAAAGAAATCAAACGGGCGGGTATCACGCCTTCTTATGGGATGCCTACTTTGTTTTTGATTCGTGAAAATTTGGTAATGATTATGGTCAATCATGAGTATAACATCAAGGCATTTGATGCTACCGAAATCACCGATGCTACCGTACGCGCCCGCGCCGAAGTATACAATATCGTAAGAGGTCTCAACAAACTTGGCGGCCCTTGGGAAGGAATACAAATCGTGGCTACGCCTGAGCAAATTGGCATCCGTGACGGTCGGCGGATTCAGGGGCGCTATACCGTTACGAAAGAAGATTTGGTAGTCGGAGCTCGCCATACCGATGCCGTCACACGCCCTACTTTTGGGGTAGATATTCATGCTACCGATCGCAAGACCAACGAAGTAGAAACCATTTCGCGCGGAGGCATCAAGATGATTCCTTACGATATTCCTTTGCGGGCACTCATTGCCAAAGATGTAGATGGGCTTATGATGGCGGGGCGCTGTATCAGCGGCGATTTTACCGCCCATGCCAGCTATCGTGTCACGGGCAATGCCGTTGCGATGGGCGAAGCCGCCGGGGCAGTGGCCGCCCTAGCTGCTAAAAACAACAAACTCCCTCACGAAATCGACTGGAGTGACGCCGCTCAGTTGCTACATCAACTTGGAATGCGTAGTTAAGTAGCCTCTATCCCCAAACTCCGTTTTGGGGATTTTTTTGTTATTGCGTCTCCGACGTACAGATTTTAAATGCGTCGGAGACGCAATACCACAGGCGTCCCGAAATACAGTTCGGGACGAGTGAGAGACTTGCCTATCCCCAAACTCCGATTGGGGGATTTTTTTGGCATTGCGTCTCCGACGCACAACAATTACATTCAAATGCGTCAGAGACGCAATGCCATAAGCGTCCCGAACTGTATTTCGGGACGAGTGAGGGTTCGGGACGAATGATGTGATTTATTTTCCTAATTTCCAATCGTCGGTTCGGAAAGGAATAGCGGGTAAGCCTTCTTTATTGAAGAGATTAGGGACGGGGGTGTCGCGGAAAGCAAACCGCACCGCCACGGGCTGACTCACTTTGTCGGACGTTACTTCTACTTGGTTGCCTTTTACAATTCTCGCTTTAGCTTTATAAAAAATGTGGTCACTGCCTGCTATTTCAAATTCGGCTAGTTCAGTATTTCCTTTGGCAATGAGACCCCTTTCGGCCCAATCAAATGTCACCAATGCTTTGCTGCCTTCCACTTGCCACGAACGATACTGAGGACTGCGATAATTACCCATTTTTTGTCCGTAAGTTTCGGCCAATGCCCAACCTGCCAATCGATTGCCCACTTCTCGTTTGTAGGCCGGGTGAATATCGTTGAGATTATCCACCAAATCCGTCACCGTAATCATCCCCGACTTGCGAATATCCATGGCGCGGGTTTGCATTTCACGCACGGCGGGGGCTTTGAATTCGGTGCTATCTCGGTAGTTGAAGGGAGCTATTTGAACATAATAAAAAGGGAAATCTTTTTGCCATGCCCCGCGCCACGTATCCACCAACAGGTGCATCAGTTGGTAATAAGTAGAAGGAAAATGTCGGTTTGATTCGCCCTGATACCACAATGCCCCCGCAATATTGAAAGACGTAATCGGGGCCACCATGCCATTGTAGATATAACCTGCCTGTCGGGGCCATCCTTTGCTCGGAATCATGGTCTCGGCGGAGATACGAGTATTAGGAAACATATTCACAATATGCTCGGGAATCCACGATTCGATGTAAGAGCCACCCCAAGCCACATCTATCAGGCCAATCGGCACATTGAGGGATTGAGTGAGCTTTTTTCCAAAAAAATATCCCACCGCACTGAATCGTTTCAACGTCAAGGAATCACACATTGCCCATTTGCCTTTGGCATCGGTTTGGGGTGTTTCGCCGGTAAGTTTGGGCATTTTAAAAAAACGAATATTGGTATTATAAGCCGTCGGCAATTCGGCTTTGGCATCTTTTACGCCATGCTCCGCACTCCATTCCATATTTGACTGTCCCGCGCATAGCCACACCTCCCCTATCATTACATTTTGGAGCACAATCTTATTGCGTCCTTCAATCGATAGCGTATGCGGGCCTCCTGCTGTGGGTGTCGTGATTGTAAGTTTCCAAACGGCGTTTTCGTTCGTAACCGTATTTACAGATTCTCCTAGCCAACTACCCGTTACCTTTACTTTTTCTCCCGGCTGCGCCCAGCCCCACACCGTGACCGACGATTGTTGTTGAAGTACCATCTCATTGCTAAAAATAGCGGGTAGCCACACATCTGCTACCGCGCCCAAAGGGCTTAAAAAAAGAAGAAAAATCAAAAATTGTTTCATTTTGTAGAAGGCAGTTTATGGTTTATCAATCTCTAAAAGTCTTCTTTTTATCTTCTCTCCTCACAATACCCAAAACAACCCTTATAAAAAAAGGGGGAAAATTTGGTAGTTTATTTTTTTATAAACAATTTTGTCGAACAATTAAGTTTATATGCCCAAAATTGACCACGATACCAAAGAAAAAATCTTAGCCGCTGCCGAAAAAGTCTTTCACAGCAACGGTTTTAAAGGTACGCGTACCTCCCAAATTGCTGAAGAAGCGGGTATTAGCCGCACCATGCTCCATTATTATTTCAATTCCAAAGAAGCTCTTTTTCAGGAAGTTTTAAAAAACACAATCGGTACGGTATTGAGTCATACTAAAAACGTACTCGACAAATCTCTATCATTGAATGAACTCATTGAGCATGTGGTGGAGGTAATAGCGGATGTATTCGAAGCCAAACCCGGCCTACCTAGTTTTGTAGTAAACCTCCTCAATGAATCTCCCGAAATCGCCTATTTTTTGGCTTATTCTCAAAATGATACCCTGCCTGTGTTGTTAAATGAAGTATTAAAAGAAGCCCAAAGTAAAGGAGAAGTAGATGCTCATCTTACGGGCGAAGATTTAATACTCAATATTTATGCCCTTTGTGCCATTCCTTATTTGGGCGCATCTTACATCAAAATAAAAGAAAAAAGGGACGATGAAGCCATGAGACTATTTTTAAAAGCCCGAAAAGAGAAAATCAAAAGATTTGTTTTGAAAGGCATTCAGCCTTAAAACGCCTTTATCGATGACCTTTAAGTGGTCATCTTTTTTTGACTTTTTATAAACAATTTTGTCGAACATTTTTGTAAAAAAAACTTACTATGTTATCCCATTTGAACCCTAAACCTATTTTAAGCAAAATGCCTTCATTATACATCAAGGGAAATATCCTTCGGAAAGAAGACCGAGGATTTGAAAAAGCCCTTATGGATACTTTATTCAACAAACTCGACCCCAAAAGGCGCCCTTTTTGTATCATCACTCCCCACAATGTTGCTGATATTATAGCCACTATCCGCTACGCCAAATCAATCGGCAAAACCATCAGCGTGTATTCAGGAGGACAAAGTTGGTCGGCCAATCATCTCCGAGAAAACAATATTCTTATCAATATGGGGGGCTTCCAGCATTTTCAAATCAATAAAGAAACCCTAACGGCTCAAGTAGAGCCAGGAGTAGCAGGGGGGGTATTTTTAAATGCTTTAATGACTCAAAATTTGTTTTTCCCAACGGGGCATTGTAAAAACACGAAGCTAGGAGGTTACTTATTGCAAGGAGGATTGGGGTGGAATAGTCGAAAATTTGGCATAGCCTGCGAAAATGTGATAGGTCTTGATATTGTGACCGCAAACGGCGAATTGGTCCATGCCAATGCCTCACACAATACCGATTTGTTTTGGGCAGCGCGTGGCGCAGGCGGGAGTTTTTGTGGCGTAGTTGTTTGTTTTCATCTTCGTTTGTTTCCTAAACCTCTCTATAGTGGCGCCATTACGCAAGCTTATGATATGAAGCATTTAGAAGAAGTGTATCGGTGGGCATATGAGGTAGGTCCACAAGTGCCTGCGGCAGCCGAGCTACAGCTCTTGATGAGTCGGCGGGTGTTAAGATTTTTAGGGGCTGGCATCGAGGCCTCCGTTCCAATTTTTGCTGATTCAAAAGAAGAGTTAGAAGAGGCAAAAGCTTTTATGCTCCAAAGTCCCATTAAAAAGAAAGCTTTTTTGAGTACACCCTTTGTGCCTTATCAAGTGGCTACTATGTGCCGTTTTAGGGCTATTCACTATCCCGAAAATCATCATTGGTGCGTAGATAATATGTGGACTTCGGCTACTATCAATGAGCTTTTACCTTATTTAAAAGGAATCGCCAAAGCTTTACCAACAGCTCCTTCTCATATGCTTTGGCGCAATTGGCACCCTTCAGCTCGTCAGGCAGACATGGCTTTTTCGGTCGAAGACAAAATTTATTTGGGATTATATGGAGCTTGGAAATCTCCTCTCCAAACTCGAAAATCTTGCACATGGGCTACTGATTGGATGCGATGGATGTCTCATTTATCCTCAGGAATTCAGCTAGCCGACGAAAACCTGCACAACCGACCTGCGCGTGTCATGTCGGATACGCATCTGCAAAAATTAAATCAAATCAGGGCCGTAAGAGATTCTTCTCAAGTTTTTAGTACGTGGCCTACTTGCCCCTACCCCTCTTATGACCCGCGTGTACTATATCAATAAAAATTGAGAGGAACGAGATCAATACCCCGCTCCTCTCAATTGGTAAAATACTTCAAAAAATTATTTCACTTTGACAATCACCGTAGGATTGAAAGGATACATCCCAAACTTATCACCATAAATTGCCAAACCTCCCGTACCTTCTACGGCCAATCGCAATACGAGTTCGCCCGTTTGTGCAGCTTTTTGAATGGCTTCATTGGGTACTGATACTACCAATTTGTAGCCATAACTCCCCGCTTCTCGTAGTTTTTTGTCTTGGGGTTGATAATGCCACGACAATACCCCCCGATGGTCGGCAGGGTCGTCGGGAATCGACAATTTTCCCGCTGCTACGCCATTAAAACTAAAAGCCACTTCGCTCGGAAACTTGGTCTCATCGGTCATGGGATAAGCATTGGGATTGAGGCTATTGTCGAAAGTACCTCCACCAAGCATATAATTGTCGGCGATTTTGGCTCCTTCTTTTTTGTCTTTTCCAAAAAGCTGTTTTGCCGATGCTTCCATCATAAACGACGCTCCCATGACATTGTCGAGTTTCAAATCCGTTGGCCATTTGATACGATATTCAAAATAACCCGTACCTGCCCCGTTGACTTTCAAGCCGTCCAACACATCCCATTGCTTCAAAGACCATTTGGCGTCGCTAAAAGACTTAGGCTCAATGGATAGCATTCTGAGTTGATTTCCTCCAGGCGTTGGTACTTCGGTCGGCATCGGTTTTTCGATGATGTAAGTATTAAAATTGCGGCTCACGATATTGCCCTTTGCATCTAGCAAAGTCAAAGCCAAAACGACCACGGCTTTTTCGGCGGGCATAATCACGTACACAGGCGATAATGCCTGTTGCATCCACGGCTTGTACGGAATCTTTTGAGTAAATGATTGCCAATTACGTTCTTGCCCCGTAGCGTCCCAGCCATTGAGTTCTACTTTGAGAGTAAGCTCATTTCCTACATCTGCGCGCCCCGTCATCGACGAAATCGTCAGTGGCACTTGTACTACTTCAGTGGGGCGTACACTGTGCGAAATATCCTGCCCCGTAGTGACATAAATCTCAGCGTGCAAATCCTTCAAACTCATCCCCGGCACGAAAGCTTCCAAGCCCGTAAACTTCTTGGTACGGTCGTATTTCCAGTAGCCGTTCCATTCGTTGATCACATCGTGATGCTCCGTATAAAGCCACCCCGACACCAACGGAAACTTCCGAAAAGCATTGATAGCGCGGTGGTAATCCCACGTCCAATCGACATCGCCGCTGCTCCCTTCATATCCCCATACATTGCCAAACTCCGAATTCATATTAGGCTGATTTCCGGCTTTATACCCTTTTTCAAAATTGAATTCAGAACCTGGAAAAGTTTTGGAAGTAAGATTTTTGAGGTATTCTTCCCAACCATAACCGGGCAAGTATTCATGCCAAGAATTGATGTCGGTTTCGGTATGACCCGCCCCGCAGCAGATTGAATTGTCTTCTACCAAGCGCGTAGGGTCAAGGGCTTTGGCTTTGCGGTACATACTTGCTACCCATGCTTGAGTTTCGGGCAAATACTTATCTACTTTTTTTCCATTTTCTTCCACTTTGGAGCGGAGTCCCCATGTTTCATTAAAAACAATCCAAGAAAAAATGGCAGGGTGATTAAAATCCCTTTTGATGAGTTGCGGCAAAACCCGCTCTGATTCGGCGCGAGCTTGGGCATCGGGCTGTCCCCAAAAATTAGGTAAATCCGACATTACCAGCACCCCCAATCTATCGGCCCAATACAACTTCCGTGGCACGTCGATTTTGATGTGGGTTCTAATGCCGTTAAGACCAATATCCTTTGCCAATTTGATTTCGTTGCGCATGAATTCATCCGTTGGAAAAGTATAAAATCCTTCTGGATGGTAAGATTGATCGAGGGTAAGTTGAAGATAAATCGGCTGATTGTTGAGTGCCACATAGGGATAATTGGTACCTGGCAAATTGACCACCGATATTTTACGCATCCCAAAATACGTATTGATTTTATCGCCTCCGAGTTCGGCTTCTACCTCATACAAAAATGGATTTTCTAAAGTCCAAAGTTTGAAATTGGGTAATGAAACATCAAAACTTAGCTCAGTTTGCCCTTTGGCAATGGTCTGAGCGGTGCCGCTAGCATCACGTACGCCAGCAATACTTAGTTTCAGGCTAAGATCTTGAGAAGCTGGTGTGGGTAAAGTAGCCGTTACTTTTACTTTACCATTGTCAATATCGGGAGAAAAATGGAGGGTTTCTAAATAGTCTTTTGCACGGGCTTCCAAGTAAATCGTCTGCCAAATTCCGCGCGCATTTCCGTACCCTTGCTTGCCATAAAGTGCATATTCTCGACGTTTGTCATCTACCCGAATCACCAACTTCTGCGGAGAGCCTGCTTTGACGGTGGGCAATTCAAACTCAAAAGGCACATATCCTCCTTCAAAACTTCCTAATTCTTTACCGTCAAACCACACCGTTGTTTTGTAATCGCTCGCTCCTATTACTACAAATGCCCGTTGCCCTTTCCAAGCTTTTGGAATAGTGATGCTGCGCTGATACCACGCTATATCGGCTTCATCTTTAACGCCCGATAGAGGCGCTCCCCACGGAAAAGGCACTTTGATAGTAAGCGGAAATGCTTGATTTCCCTTGGCCCAGCCCTGTTTGAGGCCTACATCGTCTTTGTCAAACTTAAAAGACCAATCTCCGTTGAGATTGAGCCAATTGGCGCGCTGCCAGTCGGGGCGAGGATGCTCAGGAAGTGGTATCCCATTTTGGGCAAAAAGTGTATGTGACCATATCAAAAACAAGTAGATAGAAAAACGGCGCATAAAGAGAAGATTAGGGTTGGAATCAGAATATTAACTTTTATTTAAAGTAGTTTTTGATGAAAAACTAATGCTTTCTTTACATTTGCGGAGATTCTCTCCTTCCCCAAGCCCTATGAAAAAGTTTTTGAAATGGACTGCAATTGTCCTTGTGAGTCTTGTTTTGGTTTACTTTGTTGGCCCACGTCCACCCAAAGCCATTTTATCTCCTACGCTACCAGTTATTACTTCTGATTTGTCTCAACTCGAAAAATCGATTCAAAATTCGGAAGCTTCTTTCCATCTTAAACTCGACAACGAAGCGCGCATCATTTGGGCTGATACCGCAAAAAAACAAAAAACCCGCTATAGTATTGTGTATATTCATGGATTTGGCGCAAGTTGGGCAGAGGGAGACCCTGTGCATCGGCAGTTGGCTCAAAAATACGGCTGTAATCTCTACTTGGCTCGTCTCAAAGATGCCGGACTCAAAGACCCGGATGCATTCAAAAACCTGACTCCCGAAAATTTTCTGGAGGGAGCCAAACACGCTCTCGCTGTAGGAAAAGCACTGGGTGATAGTGTGATTTTGATAGGATGCTCGGCAGGGGGATTATTGAGTAGCTACTTGGCGGCTTATCACCCCGAAATCAAAGCTCTGTTGCTTTATTCTCCTTGCTTTAAAGTAAATGGTTTAGGAATGATTACCGGCCCTTGGGGGCAGCAGCTATTAACGCTTTTTGCGGGTTCTCACCTCAATTATACACATTTAGAACCCGAAAGAACCCAATATTGGCTTACATCACATCACACCAATGGGCTAATGACCCTCCAGCAAAGTATGGATGCAATAGCCACTCCCGAACTTTTTGGCAAAATCAAAGTAGCTACTTTGATTTTGTATTATTATAAAGATGATAACAACCAAGATAAAGTCGTATCAGTAGCAGCAATGCAAGAAGCCTTTGAAGAACTTGGCACTCCTACTGCCCAAAAACGGCAAAAGGCGTTGCCCAATACGGGTGCTCACGTCATTGCATCACATTTTACTTCCAAAGACCTTCAAAGTGTGGTCTCAGAAAGTGAAAAATTTCTAAAAGAAATCGTATTTAAGTAAATCAGGCGTATTGAGGGCGAACAAAAAGCGAAGATGCTCCTAGCACCTCTATATCTTTAAAAGAGAGACGAGGGGCGCTCCATTCTACAACTTGTCGATTGAGGAAGGTTGAAAGCTCATCTATTTTGTGGGCTTTAGCTACTACAGCTTGCAATTTTGACACCAAAACGTAAGTAAGCACTCCTAGTAAAAACGAAGCAGGTTCACGGCGTACTTTGGTGTGCATCACCAACAGATTGACAATGGAGCTTTTCTGACTAGGTAAGAGGCCACCTAAAAGCTGGTCGCCTTTCAAGGCGATGTGTGAAAGGTAAGCAGCATCTGACAAAAGTTCTGCTTCCAGACTAGGGACATTGGCCGTTAATATTTTATTGGAGGCGATGGTTTTACCAATAGGATGAGTCATTTGCTTGGTTAAACAAACCATCAAGCAGGCCAAAGACAAATCAAGTACTTGCTCTGTTTTGGCGGGCGTTTCCCCAAAAAGTTCATTGATTGTGACAACAAAATCTTTTGAAGAATAGACTTCTTTGACGTAGGTAGCAATTGTTTCCATGACGCGACTTATTTGTTAATTATCAAATTAGACTTAAAATCAACAAATAAGTCACTGTCAAACAGAACGATGACCTAGAGCATCCCGAAGTTATTTAAATAATCAGTCACCGAATGACGAATCACTTGATGGGCTTCTTCACGGCCATATACATTGGCAATTTCGCAAGTCATCGGTTCTCCTGGAAGGTTTTTGTAAGTCAAGAAGTAATGTTGAAGACGATTGACAACGCTCTGAGGCAGCTCTGTAATGTCTTTGTATTTGCTATACAATAAGTCATCTTTTAAGACTGCGATGATTTTATCATCGGCCTCTCCTTTGTCAATGAGACGCAGTCCCCCAATTGGAATTGCCTGACAAATAAGGTCACCGTGTGGAATGGTACTTTCACAAAGTACGCAGATGTCGAGGGGGTCACCGTCGCCCTCTTTGATGTCGGCACGCCCCGATTGCTGACGCGCATAATCGGCGATGGCATCACCGCAATAAGTCTTAGGTACAAAGCCGTATAAAGCCGGAACAATGTTAGAATATTTTTGGGGACGGTCTATTTTAAGATAGCCCGTCGTTTTGTCAATTTCGTATTTTACAGTATCGGTAGGTACGATTTCGATAAAGGCAGTGACAGTATGAGGAGCATTATCGCCCAACGGAATACCATGCCAAGGATGAGATTTATATACGCTTTTCAAGGCTAGTTGTATGTTTCGTTTGATGGTTGAACTATTTTTCGTAGCAAATGTAATCAACCATCCCAAATGGTTTTGTGTTTTTCATAAAATTGTGGATTTTGCAACATATAATCTATAAATGATGATAACCTTTGTACTGATAGGAATCTTATTGATAGTATTGGGAGGGTATATTTGGCAGAAACAGGCCATTTGGCTCCTTTCAAACTTCGATGAATCTACGACCGAAAATAAACCAGGCTTATCCAAATGGGCAGGGAAATGGCTCATTGTGATGGGGATTTGGTCGATATCCATCGGAATCGCAATGAATTATTGGAACACAGATTCGGCGCAGATTGCTCTTCCCCTTATTTTTGTGGCGGGTATTGTTATCATGAGCCTGCTTTATTTGATAGGTGGTCAGAAGTATTTAAAAAAATAAAAATACCTCCAATTTTCATCAAAATCTAAGAATCAACCATGAGTGAAATAAAAGTTCCAACTATGGCCGAAATGGCTGCCAACGGCGAAACGCCCGAAATTTTGTTTTGGGTGGGTTGTGCAGGCTCTTTCGATGACCGATACAAAAAAGTCACTGTTGCTTTCGTCAAAATTTTAAATAAAGTCGGTATTAAATTTGCGGTTCTAGGCACCGAAGAATCTTGTACAGGCGACCCTGCCCGCCGTGCTGGCAATGAATTTTTGTTTCAAATGCAAGCCGTTGCCAATGTACAAGTATTAGATATGTATGGGGTTAAAAAAATTGTCACGGCTTGTCCTCACTGTTTCAATACCCTCAAAAATGAATATCCAGCTTTGGGAGGTCATTATGAAGTACTACATCACTCAGAGTTTTTACAACAACTTATCAATGCGGGCAAAATCAAAATAGAAGGAGGCGGGGATTTTAAAGGTCGCAAAATCACCTTCCACGATTCATGTTATTTGGGCCGAGCCAACGACGTCTACGAAGCTCCTCGCTCCATACTTGAAGCACTCGACGTGGATTTGGTAGAAATGAAACGTACTAAAGCCAAAGGTCTGTGCTGCGGCGCAGGCGGAGCTCAGATGTTTAAAGAACCAGAAAAGGGAAAAAAAGACATCAACATCGAACGCATCGAAGAAGCACTAGAAACAGGTGCTACTACGGTTGCCGTAGGTTGTCCTTTTTGTATGGTCATGATGAGTGATGGTATCAAAAACAAAGAAAAGGAAGACTCTGTCAAAGTCTATGACCTCGCGGAACTAGTCGAACAAAGTTTAAGTTAATAGCGTATAAATTCGGGTAAGCTACTATCCACTTCATTTATTTTTGCCACTGCCAATCAGTGACAATTTTTAAAATCTAAACATTTTAGCTATGTATCTTCCTTTTGACGAAATAGATTTTGAAGCCCGCGTCTGGATTTACCAAGCCAATCGCTCGTTGACTCATGATGAGGTTAGTACCCTCACTGAAACCCTCATCGCAGCTCTCGATGGTTGGGAAGCTCATGGTTTAGCACTCACAGCCTCAGGAAAGATATTTTTAAACCGATTTGTGGTGATTGCCGTCGATGAGGCTAAAGAGCTACCAAGCGGATGTTCGATTGATAAATCCACAAGGTGGATGCAAGAAATTGGGGGACAATTAGGGATTGATTTCTTTGACCGTTCACTGGCTTATCTTGATGATGACAATAATCTTCAGACAGTGTCAGTTTCGCAAATCAAAGCCGCAATCTCTACAGGCGATATTCTCCCCGATTCTATAGTTTTTGATAATACAGTAGCTACCAAAGCTCAATGGATGAAGCGCTGGAAAGCCCAAGCTCAAAACACTTGGCTCAAAAAATATTTCGCTGCTTTAAATGTATAAACGCAGGGAGCGTTTTGAACGCTCCCTGCGTTATTGCTACTCCTCTGCTGATTTTTGGGCAATTATCACCCCATTTTTTATTCAATTCAGCTCTCCTATTTTAGCTTCCTTACAGCTTATATTCCTTGTGATGAGGAGATTATAAAAAGCATACTTTATGGCACGACAATTTTAAGCATTAGAAGGATACTACTTCTATTTTTTATGAAAAATGTCATTCAAGTTGCTTTAGCCTGGGTTGTTTTAATAGGATTCTACAGTTGTAAACCTATTGAAAAAACGGACGAAAATCTTACCAAAGAATTAGAAGCACCCGACACCTACCGCCGTATTGCGGATTACAGTTCACAAATCGGCATAGATACTTCTTCTCTCAAAAACAAAAGTGCTTGGGGACTATTGGAAGAAATCAGTTATGGTCATAAACCCCACTATCTCCGCTACACCGCCAAAGTAAAACCTATTGACTCTACGCACATCCGCGAAATCGGTTGGGCTTTGGTTGACAAAAAAGGAAAAAATGCGGATAAGGTTTTGCCTTCTCTTGAACCTTCTTTTCCTTCTTATACTCAACTCAAACAACATTACCGCCGCCTCTTAGAGCAAGATCAAACCGATAGTGCAGCTATCGTAGCAGAGTCGTTGAATGCCTATCGTTGGATAAACCGTCAGTCTCAAGATGCCGACCGCTTAGTGATTGTCAATACGCGTGGGGCTTATCTTAAAGGATTGGATGCTGACGGCAATCAACAGATAGCAATGCGCGTAGTAGTAGGCAAAACCTCCTCTCCTACTCCCGGTATAGATACTTATGCTACCAATGTCATCATGTATCCTTATTGGAATGTTCCGAAAAATATTGCACTCAAAGAGATTTTACCAAAAATCAAGCAAGATGCCGACTATCTAGCTCGCAATAGTATTGAAGTTATCAATAAAGAGGGTGAAGTAATGGATAATGAAGAAGTTGACTGGGATGATATGACCCCCGATAATTTCCCGTATCGTTTTCGTCAAGAAAATGGCGAAGGAAATTCTCTAGGACTCATGAAAGTAAACATCAAAAATCCGTTGGCGATTTATTTGCACGATACCAATGCCCGCACTCTATTTGATAGTACACAACGTTGGCGTAGCCACGGATGTGTAAGACTTCAAAACCCCGCCCAACTCGCCAATTTCTTAGCTGGCAAGGACTGGGTGAAAGATGATTTTATGAATGAGCCACAAACTCATAAAGAGCCTCAATCAAACCCTCTCAAAAAACGAATCCCGGTCTTTATACTATATCTAGGTGCTGATGTCAACGAAAATGGGCAGCTTGTGTTTTTCAAAGACGTGTATCAGTGGGAACGCAAATGGAGTTAGGAATCATTTCTGAACATTCCTATCATCTTTGATTTTTTGAGATAGGCTATATCAGGATAATACAAAAAAAGACCCGCCCCGTTTGACAACAAAGAAATCAACTTAGGAGTATCGGCTACCGACACCGCTGGACACCCTTGACTACGACCAAGTCTACCAGTACGACGAATAAACTCCTCACTTACGTAGTCGGCACCATGCATCACAATAGCTCTCTCGTAGGCGCGGTGATTAATATTTTCTTCAAGCCCTTGCAATCGGAGCGAAAGACCGTGCTTACCTTGGTAGGTAGTCAATGCTCTATAAAATCCAAGGCTAGACTGATAAGAGGAATTTTGATTGGAGAATTTACGGGCATATTCTTCACCCGAATTACGGCCATGAGCCACGTAAGTATTATAAATAAGCTTGCGGGCTTTGATATCAATGACGTAGAGGCGCTTTTGACGCGAAGATTGACTAAAATCAGCAATTGCTAAAACTGGTTTTTCAAATTTAGCTTTTTGAAAACCATTCCATGCAAAACGAAAACCATCCAACGATAAACCCGCTTCTTGCAAATGTAGAGAATCATACAATGTTTGCCACTCAGGAAGAGATACTATCTTGTGTTTGAAATGAACCGACGCGCTATCGTTAGCAGAATCAGCAGATGTAAGTGAGAGATAAAAAGGAGAATCTTTTTTTTGAAATCCAACAAGCGCAATCAGCAACAAGGCCCCTACACTTACCAACATCACGAGTTTTTTCATTCGTAAGATGACTTTTTAGGTTTTTACTCAATGAAACACTTGGAGACAACACCATTCTGAAAGGCTTTGGTTCCCTCAGAGAAGCTTCTTAAAACAACGACCAAAGTTACAAAAGCCATATAATAATTGCTTAATTATCGCCATTCTCCCTTATTTTTGGCGTCGAAGCTCCTTATTAAGCCTTAGATAGTATGAAAATTTTATTGATTGAAGACGATATTAAAATTATTCAATCTCTGCGAAAAGGGTTGGAAGAGAATGGCTGTGAGGTAGATATTGCTTACGACGGACTTATTGGAAAGCACTTGGCTCGTAAAAATGAATACAACGTCATTGTGTCCGATATTATCATTCCGGGTATCAACGGCGTGCAACTTTGCCAAGAACTCCGTCAAGAAGGAGTACAAACACCCTTTATCATGCTTACAGCCCTAGGAGCTTTAGAAGAAAAACTCATCGGATTTGATGCTGGAGCAGACGATTATTTAGTCAAGCCTTTTGATTTTTTAGAATTATTGGCTCGCATCAGGGTCGTTACCAAACGCATACAAGCTGAGCCTATCTCAGTCAATGTACTACGCTACGCCGACTTAGAGATGAACCTCACCACCCGCGAGGTTTTTAGGGGAAATCAGCGCATCGACCTCACTGGTAAAGAATACTCCTTATTGGAGTATTTACTACGTAATTCTGAAAGAGTATTGTCGAAAGTAGATATTGCCGAAAAAGTATGGGATATCCGCTTCGATACAGGTACCAACATCATCGAAGTATATATTACACTCTTACGTAAAAAAATTGACAAAGATTTTAAAGTCAAACTTATCCATACTCATTATGGCGTAGGGTACGTACTCAAACAAGAATAAACGATGCAAATACGTACCAAACTCACTCTGCAATTTGCACTACTAGTCTCAGCTATTATGCTCGTGGCTTTCGTAACAGTGTATTTGCTGAGGCTCAATTATGTGGAGCAGGAGTTTTATAAACGGCTCAGACACAAAGCCATCACTACCTGTGAGTTGCTGGTAAAGGTAGAAGGGGTAGATTCAAAACTACTTCGCAAAATCGACAAGACCAATTACGACGTTTTGCACAATGAAAATCTGACGATTTATGACCATGCAAACAATGAGCTTTATACTAGCAATGAATCATTGTATTATCATATTACGCCCGAAATCCTTGACGAAATTAGGCTCGAAAAAGAAGTTCAGTTTTCAGAAGACAACGCCAAAATAATTGGCATCTTATATACCGACCGCTTCAATAGAGTGGTATGTGTAGCTGGAGCCGAAGACAAATTCGGCCAAGAAGAACTCAATAGCCTTTTCCGAATCTTGACAGGAATGTATTTTGGATTAATCGGCCTTGTTGTCATGGCAGGGTGGTATTTTGCTGGTCAAGCGATGAAACCTATATCTAATGCCATCGGCCAAGTCAATCAAATTTATCCTAAACTGATTGACCAACGCCTTTCGGTACAAAATCCCCGCGACGAAATAGGCCAACTCACTAGCACCTTCAATACCCTCCTCGACCGCATCGGTGAAGTGTTTAGACTCCAAAATTTATTTATTTCGAATGTATCGCACGAGCTCAAAAATCCCCTCATGCGTATGGGGGCGCAGCTCGATGTAGCTCTTCTTAAAGACCGGAGCGAAGCCGAATATCAGCAAACACTCCTATCAGTCAGAGAAGATATCCGTGATTTAGGTCAACTCTCCGAAACGCTGCTAGAGCTTGCCAAAGTCAATGACCAAAACCGCACCTTAATTTATACCGATGTTCGTATCGACGAAATCGTCTGGGATGCGCGTGAGCTTCTCCTCAAAGCCGAGCCTAGCTATCAAGTACAAGTACAGTTTTTGAGTACGATTGAAGACGACAATCAGCTCATCGTGAAAGCCAATCATCATTTGATGAAAACTGCCATTGTCAATCTGATGGAAAATGGCTGCAAGTTTTCGCCCAATCATCAAGTAGTAGTAGATGTATTTCCCAAAGAAAACTTGATTGAGGTTCGTTTTACCAATACAGGCATCGTGATTTCGCCCAAAGACTTACCTTATATATTTCAGCCTTTTTATCGCAGCGATAATACCACTACCATCAAAGGCTATGGCGTGGGGTTGTCGTTGGTGGAGCGTATCGCCAAACTTCACGGAAGCAGCATCCAAGCCACTTCAGAAGACACTTCCCAAACCACTTTCTTTTCGCTCTTGATTCCATACCATTTTTCCGAGCATTTATCCTAACTTTTAGTGAGTTTTTAACATTTCATTCATAAGTTTTTAAGGATTGACCTGTTTCTTTGCAATCAAATCTAACCCGCAAGTCAAACAGGGTTAAAAAAAAGTTAGGTACAAATGGTCGTTTGAATGAAGTCAAGAATTTTGCCCCAGTATGGCAATGTGTACCACCGACCCGCCCGCGAGCACAACAAAAAGCTTGCTTTTTATTGCTTACTAGGTATTACGGTGTGCCTCACATTCACTTGTCTCTATCAGTGGGTTGCCCAACGTGACATGATAGAACAAACCAACCGTGCGATATTGAGGCAAGACTCTCTCGAAGCGGTAAAGTTGTCACAAGAGAAAATTATTTTTTTGATGCGCGACACGATTGCCCAACTTCGAAAGACCAATCAATCACTTATTCTGAAAAAGAATAATTTGGTATTAAAAAATAATTTGTGAGAAAAAGCGGAAAATGAAGGTAACATACGATTTGGTTGACTAGCAATGACGAGCCCAGATACTAGGCTCGTCATTCTTATTTTATCACAATCTGTAGCCACAATCTGTTTGGCCTATATTTATTCTAATTTTTTATTGGTTTTAGCAAACTTTTAATAGTTCCTTAATGAGTTTTTAAGGTTTGCCGAAGATTTTTGTGTTGAGTCTATTTTAAATGATCGTCCTAAGTGTTTGCCATCACACGAGCGAGAAAGTCTTTCTCGCTCGTGTCTTTTTTGAAAAGCCTAGCTTCATTAAATCAACCCTGCTGTTTTGAACATAAAGATGAAGTACAAAATTAAAAACAGAGCACCTTCCCAAGCAGAGATACGCTTGTCTTGCGCCAACAAATAAAAGAAGGCCGAAGCTACTACCAACATCGGCAATGCCAGTGACAGCACTTGTCCACTAGCGGTGAGATTACCAGCCCAACTTGCTACGCCCGGAATGACAAGTAAATTAAAAATACAAGAGCCCATTACATTGCCAATCGCTAAAGAAGCTTTCCCTTTTTTGACAGAGAAATAATTGACGGCCAATTCGGGAAGGGTTGTTCCCAATGACAAAATAGTAAGAGCAATAATAGAAGACGGAATTTCGAGGATTTCGGCGATTTTGGTAATGCTTAAAACGGTATAATCGGCGCCCAAATAGATACCTACCCCAGACCCTCCTAAAATCAACAAAATTTTACCCCATGATGGTACCGTCTCTGGCACATCTTCGGGTTCATCTTCGCTACCCGCTTTGAGAAGATATAAACTATATACTACAAATATCACCAATAAAAATGCACCTTCTCGCCATGTAAGTACACCTTCTTGAAAAAATAAATAAAATACTAAAGCTGCCCCAAGCAAATAATGCAAGTCAATCATGAGATAACGCTTTCCCAATTCAATAGTACGGCGGTTGAGCAGGGCGGTAGTTCCTACTATCAAAAATAAATTGGAAATATTAGAGCCTACTAGGTTTCCGGCCACAATCTCCGCATGACCTGATGAAACCGACACTAATGCTGTCACTAATTCGGGAAGAGAGGTACCGATTCCTACGATGAAAATACCTGTGACAAAAGAAGGCAGTTTTAACCGCTGCCCTGCGCCCTCGGCCGCATTGGTAAAATACTGAGCCGCCACCAATAAAACCGCTAAACTTCCTACAAAAACTAAAATCCAATTCAAAATCATTTTCCCAAAAATTTGATAGAGACCTTTCTTAAATCCGTCTATTTAAGAAATAACAAGTATGCAAAATTGTTGTTTTTTATGGAATTAACGAGTTTTTAACGACTTTTTAAGGATTGAGTCCGAAATTTGTATGTATGTTAACTTTACTATTCAATTATGATTACTTTCATTATTGCCGTCTTTGTGATTGGCTATATACTCATTACGCTTGAACACAACATCCACATAAACAAAACTGCTTCGGCCTTACTTACAGGAGTCATCTGCTGGACATTATACGCATTTTCTAGCACCGATACCCACCACATTACCGAAGAACTTTCGCACCACTTAGCGGGTATTGCCGAAATCGCCTTTTTTTTATTGGGAGCGATGACTATCGTGGAGCTTATCGACGCCCACCAAGGTTTCAGTGTCATTACGGATCGAATTCATACCAAAGACGCGCGCTCATTGCTATGGATTATTAGTATTCTTACTTTTTTTCTTTCTGCCGCTCTCGACAATCTTACCACAGCGATTGTGATGGTATCACTATTGCGTAAAATCATTCGCGACGATGATATGCGGCGTTTTTTTGCGGGGATTGTCATTATTGCGGCCAATGCCGGCGGCGCTTGGTCACCTCTAGGAGATGTTACAACCACCATGCTCTGGATTGGTGGACAAATCTCCGCCACCAATGTCATCAAAGTATTGATTATTCCTAGCCTCGTCGCACTGATTGTACCCCTTATTTATTTGTCTTTTCGTCTGAAGGGAAACATCGCTACTCCTAGAGCTTCCAAAAAACAGGAGGAAGTATCAGATTTTGAACGCAATACCATGTTTGGAGTAGGTTTGGGAATGTTGCTATTTGTCCCTATTTTCAAAACTGTCACTCACCTTCCTCCTTACATGGGGATATTGCTCGCCCTCGGAACCGTCTGGGCCGTTTCAGAAATATTGCACTCCAAAAAAGATGAAGAAGACCGTAAACCTTTCACAGCTGCCCATGCTCTTAGCAAAATCGACACCAGTAGTATTTTGTTTTTCATGGGGATTTTGTTGGCTATTGGTGTACTCGAAGTGACGCACACGCTAAGTGTATTGGCAGGTTGGATGAACGATACAATTGGCAATCTTGACGCTATTGTGTTTATCATTGGGATTGCATCGGCAGTCATTGACAATGTACCGCTGGTAGCCGCTTCTATGGGTATGTATGACTTGGCTACTTACCCTCAAGACCACCGTATTTGGGAGTTTTTGGCATACTGTGCTGGTACAGGTGGAAGTATGCTCATCATAGGTTCGGCAGCGGGTGTAGCCGTAATGGGGATGGAGCGTATCAGTTTTTTTTGGTATCTCAAGCGCATCAGTTTATTGGCGCTGCTAGGCTATGTGGCAGGTGCTGCGGTATTTTTGCTGATGTAAAATACCCAAAGGAGGGGCTTTTATTGTAACTTTGCTTATGTCAACATCCAAAAATCATTTTCATCAGCAAAGCTAGTTATGCAACAAATCTTGAAATCACTTGGTCTCTCCCACCTCAACGAAGGTATCAGCACGGGTGCAGCATCTTGGCAAGGACAAGGAGAGGAAATCTCTTCTTTCTCCCCCGTGGATGGACATCTCATCGGAAAAGTAAATGCTGCTTCGCGCGAAGATTATGAAACGGTCATAGGGCAGGCACAAGAAGCCTTCAAAACTTGGCGGCTTGTGCCTGCTCCCAAACGCGGCGAAATCGTTCGGCAAATGGGGGAACAGTTTCGCCAATACAAAACCGAACTCGGCACCCTCGTAAGCTACGAAATGGGCAAAAGTCTACAAGAAGGTTTAGGCGAAGTCCAAGAAATTATTGATATATGTGATTTTGCGGTAGGGTTGTCGCGTCAGCTTTATGGACTTAGTATGCACAGCGAGCGCCCCTCCCACCGCATGTATGAGCAGTGGCATCCGCTTGGCATTGTGGGTATCATTTCGGCCTTCAATTTTCCCGTAGCTGTGTGGTCATGGAATTCGATGTTGGCGTGGGTTTGTGGTGATGTATGTGTATGGAAGCCTTCCGAAAAAACACCCTTGACTGCTATCGCTTGTCAGTATATCATTAAAGAAGTATTGAAAACCAACAACGTACCTGAAGGTGTATCAGGCTTGGTGGTAGGAGGTCGCGAAGTAGGCGAATGGCTCTCTCACGATGTGCGGATTCCGCTCGTGTCGGCTACAGGTAGTACTCGCATGGGTAAAGCCGTAGGCCAAGCCGTGGGTGGTCGTTTAGGGCGTAGTTTGCTAGAATTAGGTGGCAACAACGCCATCATCGTTTCGTCACAAGCCGACTTGCCACTGGCGATTCCAGCCATTGTGTTTGGTGCAGTAGGCACGGCAGGACAACGCTGCACAAGCACCCGCCGCCTGATTGTTCACGAAACTATTTACGAAGAAGTAAAAACCCGATTGGCCAAAGCCTACGCCCAACTTCGCATTGGCAATCCTCTCGATGCTCACTATCATGTAGGCCCATTGATTGACACCGACGCGGTCGCGAACTACCAATCCGCCGTGCAGGCTATTGAGGCTCAAGGAGGTACTTTTGTAGTACCACCGGCGGTGTTGAGCGGGGAGGCGTTTGCGTCGGGTTGTTATGTGGCTCCCTGTATTGCCGAGGTCCAAAATCACTGGCATATTGTACAACACGAGACTTTTGCGCCTATTCTGTACCTTATCAAATATACTACTTTAGACGAAGCCATTGCCTTGCAAAACGGAGTTCCTCAAGGACTTTCGTCGGCAATATTTACGCTCAATCTCCGCGAAGCCGAGGTATTTTTGAGTCAAGCGGGTTCAGATTGCGGTATTGCCAACGTCAATATTGGTACTTCTGGTGCCGAAATTGGCGGTGCTTTTGGTGGTGAAAAAGAGACGGGCGGCGGACGAGAATCAGGCTCTGATGCTTGGAAGGCCTATATGCGCCGCCAAACCAACACCATCAACTACGGCACTACCCTCCCCTTAGCACAAGGTATCAAATTTGAGATATAGAAAGATTGAGATATAAATCATTATGATTTTTTGCCGCTTTGATTAAAGTCCGAGACTTTATTCCGTTTTCGTCCCGATGTTGTGTCGGGACGAAAAATAGCTTTCCTCTACATGATTTCGATGACAAACTGGCGCTACGTCTCTGACGCAAAGCCTACAAATTTTATCTCAGATGCTCAAAAAATATTCAGTACTCATCGGAGTTATTTGTTCAGGAATCTTGCTGCTGATAGCAACGAGTCTATATCCGGGAGGGTCATGGTCTGATAAAAATATGGTGGGCTTCGATTGGACTAAAAACTTTATCAGTAATCTATTTGCACCCATTGCCTTGAATGGTTCTCTCAATCCTTCAAGAAATTGGGCCAATGCCGGAATGATTTTTCTTTCTTTAAGTTTAGCCTTATTTTTTATTGATTTTTCTAAGAAAATCCCTCGAAAGGGCGCCTCCAACGTCATTAAATATTGGGGTGCAGGTAGTGCGATTTGTACTTTTTTAATCGCCACACCCTGGCACGACATCATGGTTACGATTGCAAGCACCATGTTTCTCCTAGCTTTTTTTTACATTACTGTTTTTGTCTTAAAATCAAGACTTCATTTATTTAAGTTCTTGTGTATCATTTGCCTTCTTATCTTTTACTATACTTTATACCTCTATGGTGCTGGTGATTTTGCATGGTTACCTATCATGCAAAAAATCACCTTTGCCAGTGCGATAGGTGTGATTTTATTGTTGCAACATTTCACCCAAAAAGAAGACTTCCAACACCTTATTAGCTCTTAATCCAATCATCCCAATCTCTGGTAAACTATCCAATAATCCAGAAGGATAAGGCATTACGAATTTAATGAATGAAACAATAGCCTTGAATAGTGCAATTGGAGTATGTATTTAAAAGCAATCTTTTGGTAGATATTCCAATTTCACAGTTTATGGACACCCATCAAATCTCTTCTATTTTAGAAAAAATAAAAACCGTTAAAGTAGCTGTCTATGGCGACTTCTGTTTGGATGCGTATTGGATCATGGATACGCGTAAATCGGAGGTTTCAATCGAAACGGGTCTGCAAGCAGAGGCCGTCGAAAAGCATTACTATTCGCCCGGAGGTGCTGCCAATGTAGTAGCCAATCTCGCTGCTTTGACACCCGCTCAACTAAAGGTAATTGGCGTAGTAGGCGATGATATTTATGGCCGCGAACTCACCGCTCAACTCCAGCATCTGGGTGCCGATACAAGCTCTCTTATTATTCAAAAAGAGCATTTTCAAACTTATTCTTATCTAAAAAGATACGTAGAAGGCGTAGAAGAACCTCGCATTGATTTTGGGGTTTATAACCGCCGCACCGAAGAAACGGATTATAAAATACTCGCTGGCTTAGAAGAAGCTCTCCAAACTTACGACGCCCTCATTTTCAATCAGCAAGTACTTGGAAGTATCACTAACGAGTCATTTATAGAAAAAGCCAACGACCTTTTCAGTGAATACACTGACAAAATCATTCTAGTTGACTCGCGTCATTTCAACGACCGTTTTTCTAACGTATATCGTAAAGTGAACGATACAGAAGCCGCTCATCTCAACGGCGTACAAGTAGAGCCTCGTACCATGCTTCCAAGAACGGATGTGCTCCATTATGGTCAATCTCTTTTCCAACAATCCCAAAAACCAGTATTTGTGACCTGTGGTGCAAGAGGCATTACGGCCTTCGACAAGGAAGGTTCGCACGAGTTTCCGGGCTTGCAGCTCACTTCCCAACTCGATACCGTAGGTGCGGGCGATACCGTCATTAGCGCCATTACGTTGTGTTTGGCGGCGGGGATAACTCCTGCCGAAGCGGCACAATTTGCCAATTTTGCGGCGGCGGTTACGGTACAAAAATTATTTATTACGGGTACGGCCAATGCCGAAGAAATCTTGGCAATCAGCAAAGACCCCAATTATGTTTATCAACCTGATTTGGCCGAAAATCCCCGCCAAGCGGTGTATTTGCCCGGCACCGAAACCGAGCTATGCGACCCTGCGGTTTTGGACAAACTCGGCCACATCAAATATGCTGTCTTTGACCACGATGGTACAATCAGCACGTTACGCCACGGTTGGGAAGAAATCATGGAACCTGTGATGATGAAAGCGATTTTGGGAGATTCATACGATACTATCGACCAAGCGGGTTTCAATAAAGTAAAGCGACAAGTACAGGAGTTCATCCACAAAACCACTGGTATTCAGACCATTTACCAAATGGAAGGGCTGGTCAATATGGTACGCGAAGCAGGTTATGTCCCCGAAGACAAGATTTTGGATAAGTTCCAATACAAAGAAATTTATAATGATGGCTTGATGGAGTTGGTCAACAAACGCCTCGCCAAACTGCAAGCAGGTGAGCTTGACTGGGAAGATTATACCATGAAAGGAGCGGTAGCCTTCTTGAAAGAATTGCAAGCAAGAGGTGTGGTGATGTATCTGGCAAGTGGCACAGACGTAGATGATGTTCGCAACGAAGCTACCGTGTTGGGTTATGCTGATTTGTTTGATGGCGGTATTTATGGTGCTTTACGCGAATACACCAAGTTTTCTAAAAAGATGATTATTGAACGTATCATCCGCGACAACAATCTCAACGGCAATGAACTAGCTGTATTTGGAGATGGTCCCGACGAAATCCGCGAAGGACGCCGCTTTGGAGGAATCTCGGTAGGAATTACGAGCAATGAAGTGCAACGGCATGGTCACAACCTCGACAAACGCCCCCGCCTCGTGAAAGCGGGCGCGCAACTTATCATCCCCGATTTCTCACAATACCAAAAACTCATTAGCCTTTTGTTTAAAGAAGCAGAAGTATCCGAAACTGTCTAAACCTGCCCTCTCCTTGCCCAGGAGAGGGTTCCTTTTTTTATACCTGATTTCACAAAAACTTCTCTTCAAAAATCAGTCTCTTATTTGCCTACGATGTTTAAAAATACATTTCTACAGTTACTCACTTTTGGCATTTGTGCCTCTTTTTTTCTAGCCTGTTCGTCAGACAAAGGTAGTAAAGACCCCGTCGATTATGTTGACCCTTTCAATGGTACTGACTTTTTTGGTCATACTTTTCCGGGTGCGACCCTTCCCTATGGCATGGTACAGCTCAGTCCCGACCATGATGTAAAAGGGTGGACTTATGCGGCGGGGTATGTTTATTCCGATAGTTCTATTATCGGATTTAGTCATACTCATTTTAGCGGAGTAGGTATGACTACGGGGGGAGATATCTTGGTCATGCCTACCGTAGGCGATAAAGTCCAAACTTCACCGGGAAGCAAAGAAGACCCTGAGTCAGGTTATCGTTCGCGTTATGATAAAAAGGACGAAACTGCATCGCCGGGTTATTATTCAGTATTGCTTAAAGATGGCAATATCAAAGCCGAACTGAGTGCTACTAAACGCGTGGGAGTGCATCGTTATACTTTCCCTGCCTCTCGTAAATCAACTATTTTGGTGGATATTGGCCACGAAATTGGTGGCAATGCCGAAAGCGGCGAATCCTTTGTAAAAATGGTTAATGATTCGACTTTGGAAGGATATAAAGATGCCAACGGTACACCGATTTATTTTGTGGCCAAATTCAATCGTCCTTTTGAATACTACGGCACTTGGGACAACGACTACAAAACGCCCGAATCAGCCGAAGGATATTGGCCTTACAAAAACGAAGAAAAGGGCTTGAACATTGGTTTTTTTGTGGGTTATCAAACCCAAAAAGATGACCAAGTGGTGGTAAAAGTGGCGATTTCGCACGTGAGCGTTGAAGGGGCTCGCAAAAACCTCCAAGCGGAAGTGCCTCATTGGGATTTTGACAAAGTAAAAAATGAAGCCCGCCAAACATGGAACGACGAACTCGGGCGAGTAAGTATTAAAACCGAGAATGAAGCGCAAAAACAGATTTTTTATACTGCTCTTTACCGCAGCTTGCTTGCTCAATACATCAGTCAGGACGTAGACGGCCAATACATGGGTATGGACAAAAAAATCCATAATGCTCAAAACTACGACTTTTATCCTTCGTTTTCGTGCTGGGATACATACCGTAGCCAACACCCTCTACTGACGCTCATTGCGCCCAACCACGTCAATGATTTTATTAAATCTATCGACGCCAAAGCCAAGGAATTTGGGTGGCTTCCCGCCCAACATTTCCGTAATACCTACCGCCCAAGCATGGTAGGCGACCACCTTATACCGGTCATTGTTGACGCCTATTTCAAAGGCTACCGCGATTGGGACATCGAAGCGCTTTATACTGCCATGCGGCGCAAAGCCCTCGAATCTCCCCCCGATAGCATCCCGGCATCGGCGGGTAGAGCAGGTTTGGCGGATTATATTCGACTGGGATATGCTCCTTGCGACCGCACCACCGAGTCGGTACCCAATACCATGGAACTTGCCTATGATGATTGGTGCATCGCTAGGTTGGCCGAGGCATTAGGCAAAAAAGAAGACGCCGCTCTTTTTTATAAACGCGCCCAAAATTACCGCAATGTGTTTGATGCATCTACGGCTTTTATGCGCCCTCGCCGCGAAAATGGAACTTGGCTCGAAGCCCTTGGCAACAACCAACAAGCCATTGATTCGGTAGGAAGCCATCATTATTACCGATACTTTGACCCACTTTTGGTCGGACGCCGACCCAACCGCCACTATACGGAGTCCAATGCTTGGCAATATTTGTGGTCGGTACAACATGACCCCGCTGGCTTAATCCAACTCCTCGGTGGTAATCAAGCTTTTAGCCAAAAACTTGATACTTTTTTTAGCATGGATGCGTCCATTACGCCACCCAAGTACGTAGGTGTAGTAGGTACCATTGGTCAATATGTACACGGCAATCAACCCTCACATCACGTGGCATACCTCTACAATTACGCCGCCGCGCCTTGGAAAACCCAATATTGGGCGCGGGAGGTCATGGAGCGTTTTTATCGTACAGGTCCTACTGGTTTATGTGGCAATGAAGACATGGGCTCGCTCTCGTCGTGGTATGTATTGAGCAGTATGGGGATATACTCCGTTGCCCCTGGAAGTACCCAATATACGATTGGAAGTCCCTTGTTTGATGAAGTAGAATTTAAGGTAAAAGAAGATAAAACGTTCAAAATCATTGCCAAAAACACTTCTTCACAAAACCGATACATTCAATCGGCTACGCTCAATGGTCAGCCTTTTGACCGTACATGGATTGACCATTCTGAAATCATGAAAGGAGGCGAGTTGGTTTTTGAAATGGGCGATAAACCCAATCAATCGTGGGGGACTCAAAAAAATGCAGCCCCTTATTCTCAAAGCGCAAAACTTTAAAAACACTTCATCCAACTATGTTTTACAAAACACTCAAAACATGGGTAGTTGCGTCCGCTGCTATCATGCCACTGGTGAGCAATGCCCAGCAAACTTATGCCGAACAACTCGGCTGGCCCAAAGGCGCGAAAGTAGTCATATTTCATGTAGACGACCCCGGTATGTCGTACTCTTCCAATCAAGGAACTATCAAGTCGGTAGAACAAGGCGTAGCCACTTCGTGTAGCATTATGTTTCCTTGTCCTTGGTCGGCGAGTTTTGTGAATTATATTCTGAAGAGCAATCCTAATTTAGATGCAGGAGTACACCTTACGCTTACCTCAGAATGGCGCGATTATCGTTGGACGCCTTTGGCGGGATTTCAGAATGTACCTAGTCTGGTAGACAAAGAAGGTAATCTATGGCACGAAGTAGCCCAAGTGGTCAAAAATGGTACAGCCGACGATGTTGAGAAAGAAATCAGAGCACAAGTAGAACGTGCCCTTCGCATGGGGCTCAAACCTACTCACCTCGATTCTCACATGGGGACACTCTTTGCACATCAACCTTTTTTGGAAAGATATATCAAAGTAGGGGCTGAGTACGGGATTCCGGTGATGTTTCCGGGCGGCAACAATAAGCTCCTTCGCGAATGTCAGCTTCACCCTGTTATTAAGAAGCTCAAAGCCGAAGGAAAATGGAAAGAAGGTATGCAACTCCCCGACCCTGAACTACTCAAAATGACGGGTCCTGTAGGTCGCAAAATCTGGAGTTTGGGCTTGCCCGTATTAGATGATTTGCACACCATTAGCGGTGATTGGAAACCCGAAACCTCTAATCCTACTCCAGACGAATGGGGCAAATACAAAGCACAAAAATTCATCGAAACGCTGGATGCTATGCAGCCAGGTTTGGCAATGTTTATCATTCATAGTAGCGACATTACGGATGCTTTCAAACACATCAGCGCTTCTGGAGGCTCACGCTACGCCGATATGCTTTCGATGATGAGTCCAGAACTGAAAGCTCACATTCAATCCAAAGGAATCATCCTCACAACTTGGCGCGAGGTAATGGAACGCCGCAAGAAAGTAAAGTAAAAATTGCAAATGAGCAATTACCCTAACAAGGTTTTGAACTTTGTTAGGGTTTTATGATTTAACAATGATTACATGAAAAAAATAACCTTATTATTATTCCTTTTGAGTTTTTTTGTCGTGCCGTCAATGGTGGCTCAAACCTCCCCTATTGTTCGTCATAATCTCATTTTTACGCCTCAAGAAAAACACGTGCATGGCAGTAGCTTGGTAAGCCTGCCCAATGGCGATTTTCTGGTTGCGTGGTTTTATGGTAGTGGCGAGCGCACCGCCGACGATGTCAAAATCATGGGAGCCCGACTCAAAAAAGGCGAAACTCAATGGAGTGAGCCTTTTGAAATGGCCGATACGCCACACCTTCCTGATTGTAATCCTGTGTTGTTCTTAAATCAACAAGGCAAACTTTTTTTGGTGTGGATTGCGGTTCAGGCTAATCAATGGGAGCAATCTATTTTGCGCTTCAAAACTTCTACCAATTATACCAAAGGTGGAGCACCTGTCTGGGAATGGCAAGACAATATTTTGCTCAAACCTGATGAGCGTTTTGCCAAAGAAGTAGCTGAGAAGTTTAAAAAACTACCCGAAAACACCGCCGGATGGGCCGGCTATGCGCCCAAATACGACGATATGATTATCGAAGCAGCCAAAGACGTCCCTAAGCGAAGCATCGGCTGGATGACCCGCATCAAGCCTTTGCAAATGGATAATGGCCGCATTGTATTGCCGCTTTATTCGGATGGCTATAATTTTTCGATGATGGCGATTTCAGAAGATTTTGGGGCTACTTGGCGGCCTAGTCTCCCACTCGTAGGCCGTGGGCCGATTCAACCCGCGCTGGCCCAACGTAAAAATGGTAACCTCGTAGCTTACCTCCGTGATAGCGGCGACGAACCTACGCGTGTACACATAAGCGAATCGTCAGACAAGGGAGAAAGCTGGACAGCTTCTACCAAAACGGATATTCCTAACACGGCAAGCGTAGAACTATTGAATTTGAAAGATGGACGGTGGGCATTTTTAGGAAACGATATCGACGACGGGCGCTACCGCGTCAGCTTATATCTTTCGGACGATGAAGGTAAAACTTGGAAATGGAAAACCCGCCTCGAAGACCACCCCCGCGACAAAGGTGGCTACTCCTATCCTTGTTTGATTCAGACCTCCGATGGGCTTTTACACATCACTTACTCTCACCACGCCGACAACAAAGCGAAGTCAATCAAATACGTGGTCGTGGATCCTCAAAAAATGAAATAACCTAATTAACCACTAAGACACTAAGGATGTGTCTTAGTGGTTAATATAAAATTACTTCTTCATAAGCTTCACCAATTTTCTGGAAATCACCTCATAGCCTGCGTCAGAAGGGTGCAGTCCGTCGTAAGTCATGGCGATTGATTCTACAGGATAAGGATATTCGTCAGTGTCAGGATTGAAAGGCACTTCGATAAAATCAGGATAAGCGTAGTTTTTATATTGCCCTGTTTGCGGGTCTTTGAGCCTTTTGAATTTTACCAGTTTTTTCAACCCCAATTTTTTGTCGTGATATAAGTCCACCACAGGCAACCGTTCGTGCTTTCCAATTTCCTTGATCGCATCCGCAAACTGCTCCAACATCTGCCCTTTCTTCTCTTTGTAGGAGCCGTAAGCATTGTTTTTAAAGTTGGCGATATACACAAAATCAACTCGCTGCATAGGCGTAATCAAAATGATTTTTGCATCAGGATTTAGGCTACGCAATTTATTGATAATCACTCTAAAAGAGCCATATAAAGTACCAAATCCAGTATTGTTTTCATAGTCGGATAAAGTCCCTAAAGGACGACCACCCCACCAATCGTTTGTACCTAAAAAAACAGAATATACATCGGCTTTGACCAAGTTTAAACTTTCTATTTTCTCAGCAATCCGCGCCGCTGTCCAGCCATTGTGCCCTTGGTTGATGTATTGGATATGAGGCAATTGTTCGGTTACCATCGTCATATATCCTTTGGTGACCCGATTGCCCGTCTCATTTTGGTGGTCGTTGAGATACGTAATAGAATCTCCAAGTGCCACCCACGTGGTTTTTTCGGTAGAAAATGAACTTAAAATACCTATCAATACTACACATAACAGCCATTTTTTGAGACCCTTTGTTGGATACATATTCATCAAAATTTGTTTTTTAAATTGTTTAGTTTACATGATTTGCATCGGAGACAAAGCCCCATTCCGACCCAAATGACCGTTTGAGTCAAGCCATTGCTCATATGTCAGCGATAACGGAGATTTGTTTAAAAGTCTACCAATTTGCACATTTATTTAAAGGCATTATCTTCCATTTTATCCTTACTTGTGACTATAAGGTTCTAGGGTTTGGTTTATCTTCTTTGTTTTTTTCTTTCTTCCAAAATAGCCTACGCAATGAGATACAGCGTACTATGAATGTTTAGATTTCATTTATTACTAACCAACACCAATATTCCCATTTTATGAAAACCACTTTTTTGTTCTTTAGCGCGTGGTTGTGTGGCGGGGCTTTGTTTGCTCAAAAGCCCAAGCTTCCTGTGCATAAAGACGTGCCATACGTACAAGATTACAGTGTCAAGTATTATTTTCACGAAAACGCTACGCCTCGCAAAGTTTATACCGATCTCAATGGTGTCACAAAAGTATCTGCTCAGGCAGGTTTGTACCAACCTTATGCGGGTCAATTACTGTATCCAGGCACCCTTGAAAAAGACGGCTCATATCGCCCGATTGCTGACAAAAAAATCGCAAATCTTGCTTTATACCAACAGCAATTTGTGATGATAGACGACAAATCCGTATTGAGCGACGCTTGGGCGGGTAAACTATTCCTCAAGCATTCGCTACCTAATGCTTATCTCTTAGCGGGTGGTAAAGACTTTGGCTTTTTGATTTCGGACGGAAAGCAAATCGAATACCTCACCAAAGACGCCCCCTCCACTAAAGAAAGCCTCTCTGAAGTCCTTGATTTGAAGTATGATAGCGCTACGGGCAATTTCTTGATATTGACTCCTACAGGCGTTTATCGTTTTTCAGAAAAAGACAAAAAAGCGCAAAAAATCTACACCGGCACCGACCTTACTTGTTTTGAAGTATTGGCGAGTAAAATCGTTGTCGGCACAAAAAATGGGTATTTAGAATTGGATAAAACGGGCAAAACCCTCACGCCTATCCAACAAAAACTGCCTGGGACTGAGCTTACTTGCATCACCGCAATCGGCAACCAACTGTGGTTTGGCTCTACCGAGGGTGCTTTTATTAAAAAGCCTGACGGCAAATTTAGTTATTATGCTTCTGAGCGCTGGATTCCTTCTAACAAGGTTGTTCATATCGCGGCGGGCGATGAAGGTTCTGTGGTGATTTTGACCGATAAGGGCGTCGGAAAAATTATTTTCACGCCCATGACCTTAGAAGAAAAAGCTCGTTTTTACGAAAAACAAGTTCGCACGCGCCATATTCGCAATGGCTTCAACGGTACGCTGGGCCACATGAAAAACGGCAATCTCTCGACCGGAAGGCTACAAGATTCGGACAACGACGGCCTCTGGACATCGATGTACCTCGGTGGCCAAATCTTCAGATATGCTGCTACCAAAGACCCACAAGCCCTCCAAAACTGCCGCGAATCGCTCGATGCCATGGAGCGCCTCTATACCATCAATGGCGTGCCTGGTTTTCCTTCTCGTTCTTTTGAAAGACGTGGTTATAAATACGACGACCAACCCTGGCGCCGCACCGATGACCCCGAATGGGATTGGAAATCTACCACAAGTAGCGATGAAGTGATCGGGCACATCTTTGCATTTGGCGCAATGGCCGAGCTTATCGACGACAAGGACCTCAAATCGCGCTCTATTTCGCTTATTGATACCCTTATGAGTCATGTCATCAAAAATGATATGTACCTCATAGATTGGGATGGCAAGCCTACGCTTTGGGGTAAATGGAACCCTACTTATGTCAACGGTTTCCCTATCAATGTAGGCGACCGTAAGCTCAATTCTTCCAATATCGTGGCTATGCTTCAAACGGCTTATCACTTTACAAAAAAAGAAAAATACAAAGCCAAGGCTTTTGAACTTATGACGAAGCATGGGTATTACGAAAACCTCATGCGCCCCATGAAAATTATCGGACAAGCTCCCGACAATGCCGACGATTGGAGCAAAAAACTTTCTGGTGATTGGAATCATTCCGACGACGAAATGTACTACATGGGCTACTGGGGCTTGTACAGATATGCCTTCAATGATACGCTCAAAGCCAATTTCAAAAAGGCAATCGTAGACCACTGGCAGTTTGAACGTCCCGAAAAAGATGGATTGTGGAATATCTTAACGGCAATTACAGGCATTCAAGATTTTGATTTGGAAGAATCGGTTTGGTATCTACAAGAATATCCCCTTGATATGATTGACTGGACGGTAAAAAACAGTCACCGTAAAGACATCGAACTATTACCCCCTAATTTTATCGAACAAACCACCAAAGAAGTACTACCTCCCGACGAATTGGGCATCATTCGCCACAACAATAGCCGTTTTATACTTGACCGCAATGGCCGTGGAAGTTCGGAGATGAGTGCTGGCGATATTTGGCTTTTGCCTTATTGGGCGGGGCGATATTTAGGTGTCATTAGCCCTGCGGCTTCAAAAACTGCTGTAAAAAAATAATTGTGCTTTAAACATCTTGGCAAGGCTCCTTCAAGACCTTGCCCAATTTGTTTTTTAGACTCCCAAACAACCCACCTTATGTTTCTACAAACATTTTTGAGATACTTCAAGACATTCCAAGTTTCCCAATCGACGAAAAATAAACTTGGAATATCTATGCCTCTACAAACATTTTTGATGCATGCCAAGACATTCCAAGTTTCGCAATTGACGAAAACTAAACTTGGAATGTCTATTTCTCTACATACATTTTTGATGCCCTTCAAGACATTCCAAGTTTCCCAAACCACGAAAACTAAACTTGGAATGTCTATCGTAATCTTAGGAGTCACAAGCAACATTTGGGCTCAATCCACCGCTTACCAAGACTCGCCTTATCTTCAAGATTTTAGTGTAAAATACTATCTACCTGACACCTCGACACAGCTACATAAGGTATTCACAGACAAAAACGGCAAGACCCGTATCAGTTCATCAGTAGGAATATTACAGCCTCACGATGGGCAATTTCAGTACCCTGGCACGCTTCGCTCCGACCGCTCTTATTTACCGATGTTGGACAAAAAAATAACCGACATGGCGGCACATGAGAAGCAGTTTGTTTTTCTGGACGACAAAGCCGTTTTTAGCAATGCATGGGCAGGTCATCTCTATTCAAAACATGAACTTCCAAAAGCAACTCGCTTTGGTAGTGCGCCTGATTTCACTTTTTTGGTTGCAGACGGTAGTAGTTTAAAAATAATAAAAGATTCAAAAACGCTCTCCACCCACCCCTTTTCCAAAGTTCCTTTAGATATTCGTTTTGATAAGAATCAGCGTCGTTTTTTAATTTTAGATACCCAATCCCTCACAACTTATTCCTTGGATAGCAAAGAATTAAAAACAGTATTTACGGGTCAAAGTTTGACATGTATGGCCGTGGGAAACAGTCGGGTGTACGTGGGTACTAAAAACGGTTTTTGGGAACTCGATGCCAATGGCTTTAAGCCCCTAGGAAATCTTCAAACCAAACTTCCTTGTCCTGACCTAACTGCAATAGAAGTCATTAATGGGCAGTTGTGGTTTGGCTCTTCATTAGGTGCCTTTATGCGCCGTAGCGATGGCGGATATAATTATTATTATGGAGAACGTTGGCTTCCGAGCAATCGCGTAGTACACATTTCGGAAGGCGAAAACCAAAACATAAATATCCTAACTACCAAGGGGTTGGGCGAAATTCATTTCCAAAAAATGACGCTTTACGACAAAGCGATGGTTTACGAAAAACAAGTCCGCCAACGCCATATCCGTTATGGATTTAATTGTGATGTCTCGACGCTCAAAAATGGTGATTTATCAACCTTTGAAATGGGACAACGCGACAGCGACAACCTCTGGACTTCAATGTATTTGGTAAGTCAGTTGTTTCGATACAAAGTCACGGGCGATAAAGAAGCCCTCGACAACTGTCTTGAGTCATTTGAAGCGATGCAACGCTTGTTTAGCATCACGGGTATGAAAGGGTATTTTGCCCGAGGTTTTGAACGCCACGGCTATTTCAAATTCAAACCCGAGCGGTGGGACGGCGGCATGACCAACGGCTGGGTCAAATCTTCGGACGAAGAATGGGACTGGCGCGGTACCACAAGCAGCGACCAAACCGTCGGTCAGATGTTTGCCCTTACGCTTTTGGCTCAGAACATGGACGGCGAGGTCAAACAAAAGGCCATTCATCTCATGGATCAATTGATGACCAACATCATCGAAAATGACTGGTATCTCATTGATTTTGACGGCAAACCAACCCTTTGGGGCAAATGGAACCCTGAGTATGTAAATGGTTTCCCAAAAAATGTAGGAGACCGAAAGCTCTATGCCTCCAACATTATCGGTTTTTTACAAACGGCTTACCATTTTACAAAAAAGGAAATCTATAAACAAAAAGCCTACGAACTCATGAACAAGCACGGCTATCTCGAAAACCTGCTGCGTCCTATGAAAGAAATAGGTCAAGTGACAGAATCGGATGGAAAACTAGCCGCTGAGCTTTCTGAAGAGTGGAATCACTCCGACGACGAAATGTACTTTTTGGCCTATTGGTGTTTGTATCCTTACGCCTTTACACCCGAACTCAAAAAGCAATATTTTACGGCTATCAAAGAGCATTGGGATATGGAGCGTCCCGAAAAAAACGGTCTTTGGAATCTCTGTTATGCCATGACAGGCGCCAAAGAATTTGATAAAGCAGAAACTATCTGGTTTTTGAAGGAATTTCCGTTGGATATGATTGAATGGCAAGTAATCAATAGCCACCGCAAGGATATTGAGACCGTTCCTGCTAATTTTAGAGGGCAAACGATTACCAAAGTACTCCCTCCTGACGAACGACCTGAACTAAAACATAATCGTAATCTTTTCAAACTCGACCGAACCGCCAACGGACAAAGCGAGCTGAGTGCAGGCGATTCGTTTTTGTTGCCTTACTGGATGGGAAGATATTTGAAAGTAATCAGTGCCCCAACTCATTGATACATATTCCATGACACCACAAAACTTTTTTTCACTTCCCAAAGCTCGTCCTCTCACTTCAGTGAAGTGGGCTTTGGCTTTTCCTCTTTTTTTTACCATGTATTCCTGCGATGATTCGACCTACTTACCCGAAAAACAACTCACGAATGATTTGAGTTATCACCACGACTTGGACAATAATGACAATTTTTCACCTGATAATCAATGGCTTGTCTATGACACTCGTACCGACGATGGCGGGATAGCTGCATCAGCTAAAATCGAAAAAGTCAACGTAAATACTGGCGAAAAAAAAGTGCTTTATGCCCTTCCTCAAAATCAAGAATGGGGCCCCGGAGCGGGAGCTGTAAGTTATTCACCCGTTGACCATGCCGTGGTATTTATCCATGGTTTGATGAGCGTTACCAAAGACAACCCCTATCAACAATGGCGGCGTACGGGGGTGATTATCAATGAAATTGCGCCCAACAAACCCGTATTTATGGATGCGCGCGACATCACACCGCCTTATACCAAAGGCGCCCTGCGGGGTGGCACACACCGCCACGAATGGAGTGGTGATGGCCAATGGATTGGCTATACTTACAATGATGCCGTCTTGAAAGCCTTGGAAGATAGCACTGGTCAAAAGCATAATTTACGTACCATTGGTGTCTCCAAACGAAACATGTCCGTTTCTCTAGAAAAAGATGCCGCAGGCGAAAATGTATCAGGAACATGGTATAGTGTTTTGGTAGTAAGAGTCACTCCGACACCCTCACCTGGCTCCGACGAAATCAGTCATGCGGCAGGAGACAGTTGGGTAGGCAAAAATGGTTATCTCAAACCTGATGGGACGCGCCAACTTGCGCGTGCTTTTATCGGAAAAGTAAAAGATAAAAACGGCAAGGATGTAGACGAAGTTTTCATCGTAGATATTCCTGAAAAAATTGATGAACCCGGCGAATCTGGCCCGCTTGAAGGTACGGATATGACCTTTCCGATGCCACCCAAAGGGACTGTACAACGACGCCTTACCTTCACAGCCACTACTCCCCAATCAGGTTGTACAGGAATTGTTCGCTCTTCGCCCGATGGTAGTATCCTTGCTTTTTTGGCCAAAGATGCCCAAGGCGTTCAACAAATTTTTACGATATTGCCTCAAGGAGGCACCCCTACTCAGCTCACTTTTCATCCAAAAAACGTAGAAGGAAGCGTAAGGTGGCACCCGAGTGGTGAACTATTGACCTATGTATATGACGGAAGTATTGTAGTTTGCCAAATCGGTACAGAGCCTTTTGAGCAGCGTCTCAATGTACTCACCAAACCCACCTCTCCTTCTCCTTCCAACTTAGTATGGTCGCACGATGGAAAAACTTTAGCGTTCAATCGGACTTTGACCAATTCCGAAGGACATTCTTCAAAACAAATATTTACGATTACCCCTACATTTTCTAAAAAGTAGCGGTCTAATTAGGGGCTAAAAGCAACTTAAAAGGGCGGTTCTTCGTTTAAACAAAGAACTGAATCCATGTTTTTAGCCCCATTGTGTATGAAATTCTTCAAACATTACTTTTACTACCTTTCGTTTGCTGTAGTGGTATTGCTGAGTGGTTGTAGTAAAAACTCCTCTGACCCCACCCCCGAGAATCAATACCTTGTAAGTAGCACTCTTGTTGGTGAGTTTTCAAAAGAGCAATTAGCGCAACGCATTGCCGCAGGCGACCCTTCTTTGGGTGCTATTGCTCCTTTTATCCAAAATGGAATTAAGGTGTATAAATTGGTTTACAAAACCAAAAACACCGACGGCAAAGAAATTGAAGCTTCTGGCGCATTTTTGTTTCCTGTCAAAACAGGCACCATGCCGATGATTAGCGTACAGCACGGTACGATTCGTACCGATCAAGAAGCCCCTTCCTATTTTGGAGCAAACAGCGAGGCCAACATCGCCGGTTCGCTATTTGCAGCCTTAGGTTATATCATTGCTTATCCTGATTATATTGGGTATGGAGCCTCCAACAGCGTTCCGCACCCCTACGAACATCGCGCTAGTTTGGCGTCAGCCTGTTTGGATATGCTAAGAGCTTCCAAAGAATTTATGCGTGAACAAAATATTGCTTGGGACGAGCGTCTTTATCTCGCCGGTTATTCAGCAGGAGGATTTGCGACGATGTCATTACAGAAAAAAATAGAGGAAGAAGCAAAAAGCGAATTCAATTTACGTGCCTCTAGCTGCGGAGCAGGTGCTTATGATAAAACCGCCTTCATGAAGTATCTCATTAGCACCAAAACCTCTGGCAATGTAAGCTCTAATCAGCTTTACCTCTGGGTTACTCTCACTTACGACCGTATTTATAATCTCAATCGCCCCGTCTCCCAATATTTCAAAGACCCTTGGGCGGGTCTGATTCAAACAAATAAAGAGAATGCGTCTATCAACGTAAGTTTTAATACCATTTTTGCAGATGCCTTTGTCAAAGGCATTGCCGATGGCACTGATACTGCTTTTTTGAATGCCGTCAAAGACAATGATGTTTATGATTGGAAACCCAATACCCCTACCCGTTTATTTCATGGTACCGCCGACCAACTCGTGTTTTATTTCAATTCTGAAAACGCCGTTAAAGCCATGAAAGCACGCGGAGCTACCAATGTAGAGCTAGTTCCTATCAATGGCGCCGACCACGGCACCGCCGTTCAAGAATTTCTCCTAAAAACATACCAATTCTTTAATACCATTCAATAATTAAGGAAGTATATCTTCATAAAAAAAGCCGTTAAAGATTGAAAACAACTTTAACGGCTTTTGTATTTACAAACTTAGTTTTATCTCATTTTCGACTTAAACTCCTCCAAAATCTTCTCTTTCATCGTAATCTTACGACGTTGGATATTGATTTTACCCATCATCTGACGTTCAGCTTCAGGATCGGCAGGCATATTTTGAGCACTTGCGATAGTGACATCCAAATCTGCTTTTTCACGTTTGATAAGCCATTCCATTTCACGGGTTTTGATAGCAAGCTGGTCTTCCTCGGTTCTGATTTCGAAGGCCGGATACTTACGCGAAATCACCCGTGCCAAATAGCTCAATTCAAAGATTTTATCACAAGCAGAACGGAATCTTTCAGCTACCATTTTATCTCCGATTCTGGGTGGAAGCCTAATTTCTTTCCATTGATTAAGCAATACTTTGGCTCTTTCGGCAGCTTGTATAATGTCGTTTGAGCGGGCCAATTGTTCAGCTTCGCGGCACATTTCACGTTGCTTCGTCACCATTGGATGTTCTCTGTTTTCGACCACAATCCCCTTAACGCGATTGTATTTGTCAATAATCCGTTGGTTAGAACGCTTAAACTGCTTGTACAACTTTGCCGAACGCTTCACCGGAATCTCTCCTACATCTTTCCATTCGGCCCGAATCTGACGCAATTGCCGGCTTGCTTCTTCTACATCATACATCCTGACAAGCATGTCAGACTTAGCGATAAGCTCTGTATAGCGCTCAATGCGGTCAGCGATGATCCGATTTTGTTCGGAGAAGAAATCACGACGTTGTTGAAAAAATAGGTCTAATAGTTGCTGAAAAGTACCTTCTATTTCGTCTTGGTACTCTTTGTCAACTGGTCCCGTCCGAATCCACTTAGATTTAATTTCTTGAAGTTCGTCCGTTGCTGCTTGCCAGTCATCATTGACGACTGTCACCGCGCGCGTCTCATCCAAAAGCGCTCGTTTGATTTCTAGATTTTTTTCTTGGTTGGTTTTAATCAATCCTTCCAAGACTTCTTCCATTTTGTCGAGTCGTTCGAGTAGGGGTACAAAATCTCCAAGGCCGTCAAAGCTTAGTAGCTTTTTTCGCAATTGTACCAGCTTTGTCAAATAAGAGCCCTTGTTTTGAGCCTCTTCGACATCTTTTTCAAGCTGTTCTACTTTACCAGAAGCAATTTTAAAACGGTTCTTGAAATAATCGATGGCTTCTTGTTCAGTACGTTTTACTTCTCCAATTTGGCGGTCTGGGTTACCTAAATACCCTTTTAAGAATACTTTGCCGTCTTTGACATAGCCGTATTCGTCCATTAAGGTGGCGTTTTCCATTACAATCTTACTTTTTTATCTGCTTTTGAAGGTTTGGTGGGAACAAAGTTAAATGTTATGTCTTACAATGTTAAAAGAAAAAACCAATAGCTTTTAAGTTTTAACAATAAACTCTCATTTTTAACGATATTTGCCAACTACAAATTAAGCAAAAAATGAGCAACGAAACTATTATTTTCTCAATGTCAGGGGTAAGTAAAACAATTCCCCCCAATCGTCAAATCATCAAAAACATTTATTTATCGTTTTTTTATGGTGCTAAAATTGGTGTTTTAGGTCTCAATGGAGCTGGAAAATCGACACTTCTTCGCATCATCGCGGGTATAGATAAAAATTATACGGGAGAAGTGGTATTCTCACCAGGGTATTCTGTAGGCATGCTTGAGCAAGAGCCTAAGTTTGATTCTACCAAAACTGTACTAGAGGTTGTGCAAGAAGGAACGCAAGAAGTGGTAGATTTATTGAAAGAATTTGAACAAATTAACGAAGCTTTTGGCGAACCTGATGCCGATTTTGACAAATTGCTTGAGCGCCAAGGAGAAGTACAAGAAAAACTTGATACGCTAGACGCGTGGGATTTGGACAACAAGCTCGAGCGCGCTATGGATGCTCTTCGTTGCCCGCCCTCAGAGGCGTTGATTGGTACGCTGTCGGGTGGAGAAAAGCGCCGTGTAGCCCTTTGCCGACTGCTCCTCCAAAAACCCGACGTACTCTTGCTTGACGAACCTACCAACCACTTGGATGCCGAATCTGTATTGTGGTTGGAAGAACACTTACGCCAATATGAAGGTACGGTCATCGCCGTTACGCACGACCGTTATTTCCTAGACAATGTGGCAGGCTGGATTTTGGAGCTTGACCGAGGCGAGGGAATCCCTTGGAAAGGTAACTACTCATCGTGGCTCGACCAAAAACAACAACGCTTAGCCAAAGAAGAAAAACAGGAATCAAAGCGACAAAAAACCCTTCAACGCGAGTTGGAATGGGTTCGGATGGCTCCCAAAGCCCGCCAAGCCAAATCCAAAGCTCGTCTGAGTGCCTACGAACGGCTACTCGACGAAGATGGCAAACAAAAAGAAGAGAAATTGGAACTATACATTCCGTCGGGGCCACGCTTGGGCAACAAGGTGATTGAAATGGAAGGCGTTTCCAAGGCATTTGGAGACAAGATTTTGTTCGAAAATCTTACATTTTCACTTCCACCTGCGGGGATAGTGGGGATTATTGGACCCAATGGCGCGGGAAAATCGACTCTATTTAAACTCATTACTCAACAAGAAAAACCCGATAGCGGCACTATCACTATCGGCGAAACGGTACAAATTGCGTATGCAGACCAAGAGCATAATCAATTAGACCCTAATAAGACAGTGTATCAGCAAATCTCGGAAGGGAATGAATGGATCATGCTCGGCGGAAAACAATCAAACGCTCGTGCTTATGTGAGTCGATTTAATTTTACGGGAAGCGACCAAGAAAAGAAAATAGGTAATCTCTCTGGTGGAGAGCGAAACCGTGTGCACTTGGCTATGATGCTCAAAGAAGGTGGCAACGTACTGCTACTCGACGAACCTACCAACGACCTAGATGTCAACACATTGAGAGCGTTGGAAGAAGGTCTGGAAAACTTTGCGGGCTGCGCAGTGATTATCTCCCACGACCGTTGGTTCTTAGATCGTTTGTGTACTCATATTTTAGCTTTTGAAGGGAATTCGCAAGTTTATTGGTTTGAAGGCAACTTCAGTGACTACGAAGAAAATCGTCGCAAACGCTTAGGAAATGAGGCGACACCTACTCGTATTAAGTACAAAAAATTGATGGCTTAGCCTATTGATAATCCACCTTTCTAAGTGTAAAAAATTACACTTAGAAAGGGATTTCAAGGTATTTTTTCGCAGGTAGAGCTACAAGTCACGTTTGTATTAAGTGTTTCGGACACCAAAGGGCCATATTCTACTACCAGCATCGCTCCACTGAATCGTCCTGTACCTGTCAATTGATTTTTTGGATCTGCACTGCTACCATCATCAAGTATGGTAAAATAGTCGCCCGTTACTTTGGCTTTTACTGACCTATAACCACTTCGGGCGGGTTCTTCGATGATTCCGATGAGCTGTAGGATGTCTTTAGAACCTGGCTCTACGGCCACGATACCGTCAGTCCATTCTTTGCGATTCAAATCCGAACATAGCCGTTTTACCTTGTAATAACCAATAAACTTGTCGCGGTCAAGGGTAGGTTCTTTGCTGCACATTGCCATTCCTATACCCATCACAAGCCATAGAAGTCGTTTTATCATAAGAATCTTTGTTGTAGTTTAAGGTTTATTTTTCTCTAAATACGAACAAACCCTCTCTACCGTTTCATCCAAAGTAGTATACTCAAAATTTAGCGTGTTTTTTATTTTTTTCCCGTCAAAAATCAGTTTGGTACGGGCGGTTTTGGCAGTTTCTTTTGTGATGAGCGGGCGGCTCCCCGTGAGCCAAGACCGTGCCGCTTCAAAACGCCATATCACCTCCGCCAACAGCGCTGATACTGCCTTCGAAGGTGCTTTTTTACCGAAACCGCTGGCTATCTTACCAAACAATTCTTGATAAGTAGTGTATCCGCCGCTCAAAATAAAACGCTCGTTTTTGATGTCAGAAAAAAGCAACTTCACTACAGCACTAGCCACGTCAGCTACGTCTACATAATTGATAAGTCCTTGCGTATAGTACTGTTTTTCGTCATATACATATTTAAAAAGCTGGGTACTACTACGCTGCCAGTCTCCCTCCCCTAGCACTACACTAGGATTGACTACCACCGCATCTAAGCCCTCTGCTACTGCACGCCAGACTTCTAACTCAGCCAAATATTTACTTTTCCCATAATGAGAATTTAGGGGAGATTCTTCCCATTTTTGTTCCTCATTGATGGTCGTAATCCCGCTGTTCATCATCCGAGGGTCTGGGCGACCTAAAGCTGCTACCGAACTAACAAAAGCTAGCTTTTTTACTTTTGATTCAAGAGCAGTATTGACGACATTGGCCGTACCCGCTACATTGACATGAAACATTTGAGGGCGGTCTCGTGGCGTAAACGACACTACCGCAGCTGTGTGTATCACATACGCAACCTCTTTCATGGCTTCTTCTAGCGACAATACATCTAGCACATCTCCTTCAACCCATTCGACTCGTGATTCGATATCCCTAATAAAATGAAAGTTGCTTTCAGGACGACGTAGCCCCCTCACAGTATAGCCTTCTTGTAATAAAAGGCGAGCGATAGCGCCACCAATCAGGCCATTAGCGCCCGTAACCAAAATCCGTAATGAAGAATCTGCTAAACTTTTCAAAAAATTGCTCGTTTGTTATTTTTACCTTTGCAAAGGTAAATAATATACCGCCACCTAGTACTTTATTTGACATCACGATGATGCGATTAAATGATTAGCAGTGAAAAAAACTAAGCGTTATTGGCTAATGACAGTATACTATTAAGTAACTTTCCGGCCAATTTTTAAAAAGAGCATACAATATAGGTCAAAAGTTGGGGGTTATATACAAAATACAGCCGCCCCTTCCCAACACCAACATTTCACCTTAAGGGTATTCACTCATAACTCATCATTAACAATGAATTTATTTGCATCTTTGAAAGAGGCGTTGACTGAGGGATTGATAAGTCAAATTGCGCAACAACACAATGTAAACTCAACTAAAATCCAAAAGGCTTTTGATATATTACAGGCAGCCATAGTAGGGGGGCTTATCAAAAGAGTAACGACGGAGTCTGGAATGAACTATGTTTTTAATCAGGTCAAAAAAATAGAGTTCCGTCCAGAAGAGTTGAGCAAAATTGTTACTAATCAAGCACAACTTGAGGCGCTCAAAAATGTGGGTGAAAAAGACTTAAACACTGTTTTGCCTGGTCTTAAAAGCTCCATCACGGGGCTTGTTGCCAAATATGCCGGTATCCAAAACTCCCTAGCATCTTCCATTTGTGGCATGGCTGTGGGTATGGTTATGACTGTTCTTAAAAAGATAGTAACCGAAAAACAATTGGATGCCGAATCTTTAGCTGCTTTTCTAGGAGAGCAACGCGAACCTCTCTTATCAATCGTACCCGACATCAACGATAAGCTCATTGAGACTGTGGGTATCCAATATCTCCTCCAAAACTTTACTGTACCGCGTAATGAGCAGTCGGGGAGTGTTTCAAAAGGTGGCGACACTGCGACCCCTTCTCAACCTTTCTTGGTAGGTGTAGATGTAGACCAATCAAGCAACAATGGCTCTTATCTCAAGTGGGTAGGCGTGGGTGTATTGGTAATTGGCGTAATTGCAGCAGCGATATATTTTTGGAACCAACGGCAAGCTACTCCATCAGAAGAAGACATAGAAGCTGATACCCTGAGTGAAGCGCGGACCATTCAGGAGCCGCTTCAAGATACGCTCAAAAAAGATACTGCAACTGCCCTCCCCGCAGCACCTGCTACCACTCCTACAGCTTCTAATCCTATGGCTACTTATTTAGCCGACAATGTGGCTCCCCAAGGAAAAGCTTTTAAATTTGAAAATATAGATTTTGAAAACAATACTGCCCAACTAAAACCTACGGCTACAGCATCCGTAGCGGTTTTAGCAGACTTACTTAAAAAGTATCCCAATGCTCAAATCAAATTGGTAGGATACGCCAACGACGCTCAACTACCACTTACCAACAAAACCCTTTCTGTAAAACGAGTATTAGCTCTAAAAGATCAATTCGTCAAAGCCGGTATTAGCTATATTCGAGTAGATGCCGAAGGACGCGGAACAGGCATTAATCCAAAGGATACCACCGGGCGCAAGCAAGTAGCAATGCGCGAAGTGTGGGTTAAGTTTGTCAAAAAATAAGCCTTTTTTCTTTCACCTTTTGTGCCAAACCTGACAGTATCCTAAAAACTGTCAGGTTTATTTTTTGTCATTCTGTCAGCATTAGTGTAGTGGAACAAAAATTGAAGGGTTCATTCTAAAAAATTGCTAAATCATTCAATTGCATATGGAAGCAACCGTACAGGCCGAAAAAGGGCAATTGTCGATTCATACCGACAATATTTTTCCAATCATTAAAAAATTCCTCTATTCAGACCACGAAATCTTCTTGCGTGAGCTGGTTTCAAACTCGGTCGATGCCACCCAAAAATTGAAAAAATTAGCCAACTTTGGCGAGTTTAGTGGCGAATTAGGCGAGTTGAAAGTGACCGTCAAGGTGGATGAAGCCGCCAAAACCATTACTATCAGTGACCGAGGCATCGGAATGACCGCCGATGAAATCAAAAAGTACATCAATCAGATTGCTTTTTCAGGAGCTGCCGAATTTGTAGAAAAATACAAAGAAAAAGAAGACACCCGTGGCAACATCATCGGCAACTTTGGATTAGGATTTTACTCCGCATTTATGGTTGCCAAAGAGGTCGAAATCATCACTAAATCCTATCAGGAAGGTGCCGAAGCGGTACGTTGGGTATGTGATGGTAGCACCGAATTTAGCATTGAAGCAGCCGACAAAACCGACCGTGGAACCGACATCATTTTGCACATTGCCGAAGATTCAGAAGAGTTTTTGAGCAAACATCGTATTACTGAAATCCTTGAGAAATACGGAAAGTTTTTGCCAGTAGAAATTGAGTTTGACGAAAAAATCATCAATAACCCCAATCCTATCTGGACAAAACAGCCATCCGAACTCAAAGACGAAGATTATCTCGCCTTCTATAAAGAACTTCACCCTTTTAGCGAAGATCCTCTTTTCTGGATTCATCTTAACGTTGATTATCCTTTCAATTTGACTGGGGTTTTGTATTTTCCTAAACTCAAAAACGACTTCTCTGTCAAAAAGGAAAAAATTCAACTCTATAGCCGTCAAGTCTTTATCACTGATGAAGTAAAAGACGTAGTACCTGATTTCTTAACACTCCTACACGGGGTCATCGACTCGCCAGATATTCCTCTCAATGTATCGCGCAGCTATTTGCAAGCCGATGGCAACGTCAAAAAAATCAGTGGGTATATCACCCGTAAAGTAGCTGACAAACTCATCGAAATCTTCCGCAACGACCGTGAAGGCTTTGAGAAGAAATTTGACGACATCGGTATTTTTGTAAAATATGGCATTATTTCAGATGAGAAATTTGGCGAAAAAGCCAAAGAAATATGTCTTGTCAAAAATATTTCAGGTAAGCACTTTACTTTTGAAGAGTATACATCTCACGTCAAAGAAACTCAAACCGACAAAGACGGAAAAGTAGTGTGGCTCTATGCAAGTGATATTCAAAAGCAAGATGCTTATATCCAGTCTGCCCAAAAACGTGGATACGATGTATTAGTACTTGACAGTGTCATTGACCCACACTTCATCAACGGCATCGAATACAAAATCGAAAATACCAGTATCAAGCGCGTCGACGCTGATACCCTCGATAAACTCATCGAGAAAGAAGTAAAACTAGAAAGCGTATTGTCGAAAGACGATGAAGAAAAAACCAAGAAACTATTTGAGGAAACGCTAGGCGGCGCCCCCAAACTTACGATTACGGTGGAAGCAATGCCTACTGACGAACTTCCAGTAGTAATCACCATTCCGGAGTTTATTCGTCGTATGAATGATATGGCCGCAACTTCAGGTCAGAAATCTATGTTTGGCGATATGCCACAAATGCTCAACCTAGCAGTCAATGCCAATCACCCAGTGACGCAACGAATATTAAACGCTAGTGAAGACGAACAAAAGCAGCTTATTCGTCATGCATACAACTTGGCCTTGTTGGCACAAGGAATGCTCTCTGGAAGTGAGCTGACGGCATTTGTTCAGCAAGCCGCCTCTCGATTATAGTATTAAAATTTAAGTTCCAAAAGCCTCTCTCGACCTGTCGAGAGAGGCTTTTTTGTTAGTTATCAAAACGCTTAATTCTCTTTTTTTGACGCCTAAGTCAGTCCTTTCTACGCTTCCCTTTCTTTATTTTTTATAGCCAATCTTTATTGTTCACATTTGTATCATCATTAAAGATAATACTTAACAGCCCTCTTCTTATCACTCTCATACAGCTATGATTCATTTTCGTAAACTGGTAAGTTTTGTAGTATTGCTAGCCCTTACTGCTTGCAATACAAGCTATCGAGCCGTTAGGATGACCAAAACAGAACTTTATTTTGGCCTTTCTAAACCTGACGGTAGCGTAATTTCACCCCAAGCTTGGCAAGCTTTTGCAGACACTGTCATTGCCACTACTTTTATAGAAGGCTCTACGATCATTGATGGGCAAGGACAATGGCTTGGGAAAAATAGTCAACTCATATCTGAGCCTTCCAAAATATTAATTATCCTTTCCAAACTTACCCCTAAACGCTCTACGCAGATTGAAATCGTTAGAGAAAAGTACAAAAAATACTACGAGCAAGAAGCAGTGATGCGCATTGACGAAACCATGAAAGTAGCCTTTTAATCTTATGAAAAATCTTTTTTTAAATATCCCTTTTTATACTTTTTTTTATTTCAGCAGCATGGCACAAACAAAAGTGACGGGCGAATATCGCCTCGTAGGAATTCACGACATGGCCGCAGGCTTTAGATTTAGCCCCCAAGGCACTTTCGATTTTTTTTACATCTATGGTGCCGTAGACCGTTTTGCCAAAGGTACGTATAGCGTAGAAGGAAACACGATCAAGCTCAAAAGCGAGAAGGAAGCAGGTCAAGATTTTATTGTTAAAAAACAAGCAAAAAAAGGTGAAGGATATACCATCAAGGTGCTCGACGCTAATCCAATGCTCTCCCAATATGTAAGGTGCATTATTTTTAATGGGCAAGAAAAAAGTGTCGAATTTATGAATACAAAGGGAGAACTTCATATCCCTATTACCAAAGCCGACAAGATTTACTTACAACATGAGCTATATCCTGATATTGCTTGTGAAATCAAAAGTGAAGTAAATTCTAACAATTATTTTGAAGTAGCGCTTCGGCCTTCTCTTCAACAAATCAGTTTCAAAGGTATTGATTTCACCTTCAATCACGATACACTCACGTGTTTGCCCAATTATTTTATGCCTTTTGAAAAAATCAAATTTGTAAAAAATTAAGTGTTTTCATCTCCAACTGTCTTCTGTCATGAGCTTAAACTACATTCTTTGGGGAGGCGTTGCTGTAGCCTTGGTATGGGCAGGAGGCATCTACTATAGGCTTATTAAGCTCCGTGCTTCGATAGATGATAGTTGGGATGATATATCTAGTATTTTAAAACTTAGGGTTGAACTTACTACTCGCTTGATAACCCTTTTTAAAAAGTATGTTGGTACCCACCATGAAGCATTAGAGCAAATTTTTTTATTACGCAACGAAGGTATTTATGCTTCTCCGCTTGATACAGAAGCTCAAGCCTTTAGCAGTGGCGCCCTAGCCAAAGGTTTAGAAGAAGTATTTGAATTGGCCCATACTTATCCTGATTTGAAAAAAACTCCGGAATTTCTTGAAATTCAAAATGCCCTACAAAAATTAGAACTCAAACTTCAAGGACTGACGCAACAGTATAATGAGTTAGTGGTTAAGTACAATCAAAAATGTACTCTTTTCCCGAGCTCCCTTATTGCTCAAATACTGCGTTTTTCACAAAAAACACTTTTCTACCATAGCTTTTCTTAGAAGAAGCTGTACTCAACTATCAAAAAAAACAAACTTAACAATGTCAAACATCAAGACTAAAATAGACGAATTTGAGGTACACGATCTCGAAGACAATGGCGTCTTACGTATTTATGTCGAGCACAATACAGAAATGGGAAATAGAGGCGTACCAGGAATTCAAGTTTGGTACACGATTGCAGGAGGGACTTCTATCGTAAATTATGAACCATTACATGTAGAACGGTGGGCTTACCAAGCACAAAAAAATCAAACGAATACTTACCTCCTTTCGGATTATTCTTGGCTGACTTACGAAGATACTTACATCAAAAATTACTTAATCATCGATGAAAAGCCCAAAGCGCGGGTAGAAGTAAAAGTGCGTAGCAAAAATGCCCCAGTGATTCGGGAATATGAGCTTCCTTTCTCTCTTGAGAATTAAGATTTTGGATAACTTTACTCAATATCATAAAAAAAGGGCGGCCAAATGGTCGCCCTACTTTATTGGGATAAACTATCTTAGAATTAGTATTCCCACAATCCATGCTCCAATTCCATCAACTCATTTTCGAGTTGAATAGACTTCCAAAGTGCATCTTTTTCGCTTCCATAGATACTGATAAGGTCACGATCCATAGGATTTGAAGATTTTACGATACGCCCTTGCATCAAACGAAGATCAAACGCATCGGCTAGGTTTTTGTGTTGAGCAGTATTGTACTCATTAAACCATATAAACTTCTTCGGATCACTTCTAAATAGCTTATCAAGATCTTTGTATCTAAAAGTGGCAATCGGCGTTTCCAAGCCCGTAGGATGCTGATCTGCAGGAATGTAGAGCGTTACGGTTTGAATATCATAGTACAAACGTGAACGCTTGCGGTCAAAAATCCAATCTTCTTTGAGTTCAATCACCGATATCTGATCAGGGAAATATTGATTTTCTTCCAACTTAGCAGCGGCAGCGGCGGCAGCAGCAGCGGCTTCTTCAGCCATCTTTTTCTTGATAGCTGTTGAATCAACTTGTGGCTCTACTTTCGCGATTTGCTGTCCTTTTTTACCCTTGGTATTTTTTCCCTTGGTAGTAGTTGTTTTTTTCTTTGGCGCAGGTCCCCAGCCGTCGTCTACGGGTTGGGTTTCCTTTTTAGGCGCTCCTCCCCAGCCATCGTCTTGAGTGGTAGGAGTAGTGGTTTTGGGAGTAGTCCCCCAGCCTCCGTCCTGTGCGCTTGTATTTTCTTTACCAAATCCAGCTTTCAACTCCTCCTCTGTCATAGTTTGACCTTGGTTCGGAATCTGAAGTTTTTGGTTAAAATCATTCAAGTTCATCTTTTTCTGCATATCAGCGTCTGCATATGCATCCAGCAAGCCCGCTTTGACAGCATCCATGATGTACCTAGTCACTTCATTTCCCTTCGAAAACATCGGCTGATTGACTTTTTCTTTCAAATCCAAACGCCGCCACAGGGTACGCTTCATCATCACATCAGCGTCGTTGATTTCGCGTACCGACAACGGATTGACACCTTTGGTGTCTTTTTCTTGGGCCTCTACGCTTACGCCTAACGCCACCAAGACCGCACTTCCCAATAAGCTACTCAGTCTTCTCATTGTTATTGAATTTTATTACTTAAATGTGAATTTTAGATAAAACGTAAAAATCACTAGAAATTCAGAATGATTTGCTCCAATGTATTATTAACGTCAGAACGTTTACAAATTGCGTACCAATCCCTAAGAATTTGGTAAATTCTGCTAGTTAAGTGGGACTGTTCTTGAATCTGGCCCCATACCTGCATCCACTACATCTCCTTTAAAGTTACGGCGTTGAACTCCTGATACTTCAATCACTAGGCGATCCCCTGCTGATGCTTGTTGAGCTAAGCCTGAAATCGAACCATTAGGTCCCGAAATCACCACTGGATTTCCAACCCGACGGTTACCACGTGCCAAACTTACCGTTACTTGACCTACTCTAAAATTAGCATCTTCGGGAGAATAGTTCACCAAGCTTTCGTCTGCAACAGCCTTTACCATCACACTGCGAGCCATATTAGCAGGTACACCACGTTTATCATCAACCAGAGCGCCATTTATATAATACTCAAGACGAGGGCGTGGTACGCGGTTTACGCGGAATTTTTCTACTCCTAGCAAATTACCTTGGTTGGTGATATTAAGAGCCACTTCACGGCTATTTGGTACGATAATCACACTTCCTTTCTTATTACCAGTCATGGTAGAAGCTCCTTCTGCGGTAAATACAGGGTTCCAAAGCGCTCCCAACGCAGGGCTTTGTACACTTAGCACGTTTTTACAACCTAAATACAAAGGTGGCAAAGTACCCGCTTCTATTTGATAAGTAGGCTTAGCTACTTTGTATTCATAGCGCATCGTCACTGTGGTATCACGGCCGCTAGGCGTAGCAAAAGAGATAGTTCCGCTCAAAGATTTAGCTGCGAGTCCTTCTTTGTCATAGGCCCCACCTTGTGCCGTAAATTCGATAACTCCTTTTCCGTCTTGTACTCGTAAGGGCGCTCCGTTTAAGCTCATACGAGGGGTAAGTGAGGTAGAAGAAGCAGCAATAAACATTTCACCTTTGAATTTGGTACCTGCTACTACTACATTAGATTCGGCACTAATCATGGCCAAAATCTTATCAAACTTAATATCCTTAGCACCCACTTTAGCCGCCAAAGCATCTAATACTTCGGCTTCTAGGCGACGAATTTCCGACTGACGTTGGCTTAGTACAGCCAAGGCGGCAGGTACAGGAGTTTGTTCGAAATTAACGGCGGCAAAGTCCTTGTTTCTTTGGTCTTTGTCGCGTTTAGCCAAAGGATCGTCTTTCCCGTCCAAAGCCAAAGGTGCAAAACTAGTACCAGCTAGCTTATTCATCTGATCTACAAACCCATTGAGTTTGTTTTTCAGTTCATAAGCTTTACCATTTCTGGTCGGTCCAATCATATAGATAGCAACCTTATCTTCTTCGTTAGGGTTTTTAACTTTGCCGGTTTCGGGGTCGATACCTCCACCAGCTTCGTTGGTAATGTGGGTTTTGATGGCGTCGATTTCAGCAATCATGCCACCAGTCAGTTTACGTACTTCTTCGGCTTGTTTTACAATTGCCACTTCAAAAGCACGATTTCCTGACTTTTCAACTTTGTCACGGATGTTATCAAGTGTCCTCTGATTGATTTTATTAGCGGCATTTGAAGACATTTCCATGCTATTGTTCAATAACTGAAATTTTTCTAACAATGCCGAACTCACTTGCAAGGCTAACATTGCTGTTAGTACCAGATACATCATCCCAATCATCTTCTGACGGGGTGTCTCTTTTCCTCCTGCCATTTTATTTATTTACAGTTCTTAGCGTTTAAGTTTTATTTTCTGGTGTAAGCACAGGCAACGTACTTTACAAATCGATATTAGCCACGCATAGCCGTGAGCATATTGCCATAGATATTGTTCAAAGATGTAATGTTGGTTGTCAACTTCGACATCTCTGCTTTAAACTGTTGTGATTCTTTTGTTGCATCAGCCATGTTTTCCATTGCAGTAGTAAGGTTGCCGTAGAAAGCATTCATAGCCTTAAGGTGCTTGGTTGTATCCTGCAATTCTAATTCATATACAGCATTCAAAGCACCCATATTTTTTGTAATGTTTTGGAATTGCTCACGATATTGTTGAGCGTCTTTGGTAGCATCTGCCATCGACGACATTGCATTGATTGCTACACCATAAGACTTATTCATTTCATTGATTGCTCCTGAGGCACCCTTTACATTTTTAGCATATTCGTTAGTTGCTACAGTGGCATCGGTCAAATCGCTAATTTTTGAAACTGTCTCAGTAAGACTTTTAAAACCTTTACCTAGGTTATTGAAAACTTCAGGAGTGATGTTGGCTTCTGCCATCAATTTATCCATATTAGCCGTAAGGCCTGTTCCTTTTCTTTCTTCTTTGCGAGCAACTGGTGCAGGAGCCGCATCGTCTAACAATTCAGGGTATACTTTTTCCCAAGCGTATTCGTCTGAAGCAGGGTAGAGAAAACTTTGTATTGCATATAAAACAAAAATAAATGCTTCGGTCAAAAGACCAACTGTCAATATTTCGCCCCCACCCTCTACGTGGGTAATTTTTGCCCAAGCACCGATAATAACGACGGCTGCTCCGAGTGCGTAAGCAGTAGGAACTATTTTACTCCAGAAAACACCTTGCTTTTGTGCTGCCATGATTGAATCAAAAAAAATTAGTTAATAGAATCAGTTATAATTAATTAGGGTCGTACAAAAAGGAGGGTGCTGCCGCTTGGTGGGCAGCACCCTAAAAATTATTTGAATACTTTAAGATTTATCTTTTTTTGCCACGAGTAGTTGCAGTCCGACCCGCCAAGTTTTCGACTACGCAGCGGAAACCTATGTAGGAGCGAGTATTGTTTTCATACTCCCAGCTGCGAGTACCTGTTTCAAGGAAGTAGGCTACGTCTTTCCAAGATCCTCCACGCACGATTTTGCGAGGCTCATCAGGATTGTCATTCATAGGGTTCATATCCCAGTTTACAACAGTGGCATTGTCTGCGAAAGCGTCAAGAGTCCATTCTGCTACGTTACCAGCCATATTGTAAAGACCATAATCGTTAGCATTGTAGGCATTGGCAGGAGCGGTATATGGGTATCCGTCTGCGTCATAGTTTCCTCTTTGAGGTTTGAAGTTGGCCAAGAAGCAACCTTTTCCATTGGCTACGTAAGGATTACCCCAAGGGTATTTGGCCGAGGCCCGACCACCTCTAGCAGCCCATTCCCATTCGGCTTCGGTCGGAAGGCGGAATTTAGGAGAACGGAATTTGCCTTCTTTGGCACGATGATCATTGTAGAGATTAGAACGCCATTCAGAGAAATAACGGGCGGCTTTCCAGCTTACTCCCACCACTGGATACGTATCAAATGCTGGATGAGAGTAATAATACTCTAGCATAGGGTCGCCATTGTGATAGGTAAAATCTTTTTTCCATACAGTAGTATCTGGATGATACTTCGCCATAATTTCTTCTTCACCTAATACCGACAATGAATCTGTCATCAAGGCATTTACAAACTGGCGATACTCGTTGTTAGTAACCTCCGTATCGTCCATATAAAACGAAGTGATGGTCACTCGGCGGTTGAAGTTAACTTGAGTGGCGGCCACATCCTCATCGGCTTGCCCCATCATAAAAGAGCCCGATGGGATAAGGACCATGCCATAAGGGGTATCTTGCTTATAGTCTTTTCGACCAGCAGCAATCACCTCCCCATTACGAACCCCTACCTCTTGTTTGGCTCCTTTTTTTCCACCTTTACCTCCCTTACTGTTTTTGCCAAATTTGTCTTTGACAAACCCGCAACTTTGTAGCATCATCGCTACCATCACAATCCACGTTCCTTTGGTGGCATAGCCGAAAAATACCCTTTTGCTCATGGTTATTCCCGTTAAATTCAAAATTTCAGTATAGAAAACGAAGTTCTATGTGTTTATTGTGTGCTAATTTTAAAATTTATCTTTTTTCCTATCCGGAGACAATTCTTATTCCTCAAAGTTTGGAAAAACTGTTCAAAAGTACTAAAAAAACTGTCATATTTTTATCAAACGGCGCATTGTAATTGATTAACAAAAATTTTGCCAAAAATTCTTTGTACAAAAAAAACTTTTGAATGGCTTAAAATTTCAGCAAATCAATAACGGAATCTTGGTGTTCGCACAGGCGTACGCTTACCTTTGGTCAAGGCTGGCAAAGCATAAGATAGCATCACTTCATAAGAAGCAGGTGCTTTTATATCTTTGGTACGCCCTATCAAATCAACGGCAGCTCCTATCCGCAATGACCTATCACTGAGCAAGTTGATTCCTGCGATGATATTGTAAGAATCTTGGAGCCGATACGTAACTCCTCCAAAAACCCATTCATCCCAAGTTGCCATTACACCTCCTTCTACCGACAATGTATTGCTACTAAAAGCTACTGGCGATTTCACAAAGGCGATAGGCTGAATCTCAAGCCCATAGAGTGGCTCCCACCGGTATCCTGCCATTATATAGGCACTAGGTGCTAAGGTGCTATTGGAAGCGTCTCCACCCAAACTAAATTTTGGTTGATTGATATGACTCACACTCGCACTCACAAAAAAAGTAGTGGCATCATAATGTACTCCTAACGAAATATCTGGCTGGGTCTGACCAATACGCCCTACCGGAATGAGTGGATCTCCAGGCTCTCTCGGGATAAGTTTACTAAAGTCTATATAGCGATTTTGGAATCCAACACGTGCTCCTATAGCTAGTAAATTGTCGTTGATATTGACGCGGTAGGCATATGAAAGTTGTACTTCTTGACTCCCCGTAGCTCCGATTCGGTCATTGACATAATGAATTCCTACGGCACTTTTCATGAAATTAAGTGGCACACTACCCGAAAAAATCAATGTATTGGGTGCCCCTCCATCTCCTGAAGTAGTCTGATAGCCTTGCCACTGCATCCTATTCAAAAGTTGAAACCGAGTAGTACCATCTGCCCCTGCTGTAGCTGGATTCCAGTACAATTGGTTAAACATAAACATTGTAAACTGAGCATCTTGCTGGGCATGGAGATTAGGGATTTGGCTCAAATAACCAATAATAAGAAAAAGGAGAAGTCGAGGGTATTTCATATGTATCAATTGCTATTTTCAATACAAACGACAATAAGCGAAAAAAATTTGATAATAAAAAAGGGTTGAAATCTCAACCCTTATCTAAACGCATAAAATGATTTAAATGTTGCAAAATAGCCAAAGCATGATTACTATTTCCTTCTGTAAGAAGCTGCGCTATTTAGCTAGTTTTACTAAGAAATCATCTAGTTGTCTGAGACGACTAGAGATTATTTGCTTTTTTGATATAAATCTCCAAAGCACCTGTCATAGACGGAGCATTTGGCATAGGAGCTTCAATATCCAAAATAAGCCCTGCGTCCGTTACGGCTTTGGCCGTAGTAGGGCCAAAAGCGGCAATACGCGTTTTGTTTTGTTCAAAACCAGGGAAATTATGAAACAAAGATGTAATGCCTGAAGGGCTAAAAAAGCAAATGATGTCGTAAAAGACTTCTGTTAAATCAGACAAATCAGACGATACTGTTTCATACATTACGGCTTCTGTAAGATGTAAATCATAGTTTCCCATAAATTCGGGGATATCATTACGTCTCTTGTCAGAACATGGAAACAAAAACTTTTCGTTTTTGTGCTTTTTGATCAAATCTAACAAATCTGCAGCTGTTTTTTGGCCAGCAAAAATCTTACGTTTTCTAATTTGAATGTATTTTTGGAGATAATTGGCGGTTTGCTCAGTTACACAAAAATACTTCATCTCAGCTGGCATTTCGAGCTTCGCTTCTTTACAGATACGAAAGAAATGATCTACGGCATTACGACTTGTAAAAATAATCGCCGTATGTTCCATAATGTTGATCCGCTGCTTACGAAAATCTTTGTAAGCAATCCCCTGGATTTCGATAAAAGGGCGGAAGTCAATTTTGAGATTGTATCTACTTGCCAACTCAAAATAAGGGGACTTTTCGTCTGTGGGGCGAGCTTGGCTCACCAAAATGCTCGCTACTTTATTCAATCGGTCTTGTTGCATCAAAATCGTTTCGCTCATATCTGAAATTTGAGGGGAAAGCCACCAACTACCTAAAGGGCATACCTAACCCCGATGATGAGGGGGATAAATTCGACGATGCAAAGGTACGAAATTATATATAAATTTTTCACTGTTATGCTGCTCGTAATTGTAAAGAAGATTAAAATTGTTCTTAAAACATAGAAAATCACCCCTGGTATAATAAGCATTGTACGCAGAAGAGTAGACCACTCTAACACATAAAAAGAAGTCACTGAGACCACCAATAAAATAATCCCATAAAACCAAAGTGACGACTGTACTACCTTGAAATAATGGAGATTAGCTATACCTTCTATCCGATACAAGGTACCTAGAATATACAACCCTAGGTATTTTAAAATCAGCATTACAAAACACAATATGGCTATTTTGAAAAAAGTAAACCAATGATCTAGCTGTGATTGACCGCCTACTAAAAGCTCTTTAGAGGAAAATAAATTATATTGTTTGTCTTGTGCAAAAAGATACAAATAAGCCACTTCCAAGCTCAACAATACCAAAAACAATATATTGACACGGCTAAAAGGCTTATTAATTAAAAATGATTCATCCCTGACATCCACTTGCAGCAAATCTCCAATGCTGTACATCTTTTCAAAGGCCCTTGGGTACCCATTAAACAGAAAAGCCATAAAGCCCAATAAGAGTAGCATTGCCAGTATAAAAAAGTTGGACATTTCTGCTTCTTCTCTTGGTTTAAGATTCAAAAATGATTCTTCTTCGATCGTAATCAACTTTTCGATAGCGGCTTTTTGATGCCCAATAAACACCGTTTTTCCAAACTGGCCAGGAGTGCCATAAATGGTAATCATCAACTGTGGACGCTTATAAATCTTGTATAAGCTGTCGATTTTCATCACTCTCCACTGACCCGCTTTTAGATTATCTTGCAAGGCTCCGTTGAAAAACAAGTAGTTGTCGTTTTCGACGTAGATAAGAAGTTTATAATGAAGGTTACTTTCTAAATCTATGATAGTATTGACCGACAACTGGGTATTGTGCTGCTCCGCTACATAGGGTACAAATTCTTTTTCTCTTTGGTCATACACAATCCAATCTTGCGACAAATCTTTTACCAAAAAGTATTGTTTGTTTGGCCCAACCTCAGCCCAAAGAGGTGCTGCATAGCACAACAACCAGAGTAATGCAGCGTATTTAAAACTACGAAGAGTTTTGTTCTTTGTCATGCCGAGAAATCCTTTTTCAATCTTCTATATAAAAGCACAGGCAGCTTGGAAACCCAAACTGCCTGCAAATTTAGAAAAGATAATATTCATTTTGCTTAGGCTTTGCCTAATGCTTTCAACATTGTTTCGCCAATCAAAGCAGGAGATTCTACTACGTGAATGCCACACTCACGCATGATACGCATCTTAGCAGCAGCGGTATCATCGGCTCCGCCAATGATAGCCCCAGCATGTCCCATACGACGACCTTTAGGAGCAGTCTGCCCTGCGATGAATCCTACTACCGGCTTGGTACCATTTTCTTTTACCCAACGAGCGGCATCAGCTTCCATGCTTCCACCGATTTCGCCAATCATCACAATTGCTTCGGTTTCGGGGTCATTCATGAGAAGTTCTACGGCTTCTTTGGTAGTAGTACCAATGATAGGGTCACCTCCAATTCCGATAGCAGTAGTTTGTCCAAGACCTACTTTCGATAATTGGTCTACAGCTTCGTATGTCAAAGTTCCTGATTTAGATACGATTCCGATAGTTCCTTTTTTGAAAATAAAACCTGGCATAATACCTACTTTACATTCGTCAGCAGTCATTACACCTGGGCAGTTAGGGCCTATTAAGCGGCAATCTTTGGTACTAATGTACTCTTTTGCCAACATCATATCTTTGGTAGGAATACCTTCTGTAATACACACAATCACCTTGATACCGGCATCAGCAGCTTCCATGATAGCATCAGCGGCAAAGGCTGGTGGCACAAAAATAATAGAGACATCTGCACCAGTCTCGTTTACGGCATCTGCTACAGTATTGAATACAGGACGGTCTAAGTGACTTTGTCCGCCTTTGCCTGGAGTTACACCTCCTACAACATTGGTACCGTACTCAATCATCTGTTGGGCATGAAAAGTACCTTCAGAGCCTGTAAAGCCCTGTACAATTATCTTTGAGTTTTTATTGACTAATACGCTCATTGGTGGTTAGTATAAATTGCGTGGTTCAAGATGATTAACTTTATTTTATTCAAGACAGGAGCCCAAAATTTTCCAGTAAAAGTAGGTCTAAATGAAGAAAGTACAAAAGCTAAAGTCCAAGAAAAATTAAAAAATAACAAAAAACTGTCTTACTTGCCCTCAAAAACGGCGAAATACTGATACCTTGCTAGAGCATTTTTGGGTCATTAATTACCTTCTAAAGATGCGTCTTATGAGTCTAAATTTTCGAATAGGCCTTATCTTATGAAATCCTAACTCTTAACCTATTTTTTAACTAATGGTTCAACTTTCCAATGCTATTTCTGACGCTGTCGTTTCCATCATCTGCATCGTTGTTTTTTTTAAATTTTTCGCCTATCAGCCCTTTTATAACCGCCTCCTGTGGGGAATATTTCTGGTTACGATTGCTTTGGCCGCTGCTGCGGGCGTATTTCGCTACTTAGGTTTTCAAGCACTTACTCCTACTCATCGTTCTCTTTCGGTACTTGCAGGTAGTGTGGGGCTTAGTGCTGTCGTAGTAGCCATATGGGGTCTCGTAATGCGCCAGACTGTCACACGCCCTGCTTTTATTTTAACAATTGGAGTAGGTCTTTCTCTCTTTGTATTTCTTCTTTACCCTACCTTCCAAGTATTTGATTCAGTAGTCCAAGCTTTTACGATGCTACTTGTCATGCTCATTGCGGTTTTTGGCTTATTGCGCAAATACCAAAAGGCCATTTGGATTGTGGTAGGTGTCATGATTTTGGGAATCGCTACCAAAGTAGTTCAAAATCATTTGCCTTTCAATGCTACCGACACCTATCATTATGCGTTAGCAGCTATGATATGGTGTTTTGGCAAAGCTACTTAAGCTAAGCTTCCACCGCAAAAGATTCCATTCTTTGTAGGAAATCTGCATCAACATCTGCTCCGTGTCCATGCGCGTCGGGCAGTATTACTTCATAATGATTTTGATAATAAACTCCTCCTAAAATCGGATTTTGGGCGTGTTCGAAGGGAGAATCTAGGTCATAAAAAACCACATTCTGCAAAGCAGAAGCAAAGTGAGCATTGGCCGAAATCCCCAAGCGGGATTCTGACATGCAGCCAATCATGCATTTGATTCCCGCTGCTTCAGCGATAGCATTGATTTTGACGGCATTGCGGAGTCCGCCACTTTTGGAGAGTTTGATATTGAAATAATCTACCGCTTCGTCAGTAACAAGTTTAATAGCATCTTGAGGCGAAAACAATGATTCATCGGCGCAGATTGGTACGCGTGCTTGGTGACGTAATCGAGCCAAATGCTTATAGTCCCAGTGTTTGACGGGCTGTTCGCAATATTCTACATTCCAATCGGCAATGGTATTCAGTACAGTCAGTGCACTTACATAGTCCCACCCCTGATTGGCATCTGTTCGGATGGGTATCTCATGCCCAATCGCCTCCCTAATCGCCGCAATCCGCCGAATATCATCTTTGGCATTTGTTCCCAATTTTACTTTGATTGCTTCAGCTCCTCGCTCTTTGATTTTGACGGCGTCGGCGGCCATTGCTTCTGGTGTGGCAATGTAGATAGTTTCGTCCGTAACAATGCTTCGTTTGCTCCCGCCCAAAAATTGATACAAGGGCATTTGGGCATATTTGGCAGCTAAGTCATAAAGTGCCATATCAAAAGCACTTTTAGCGGTGGGGTTGCCCGACAAATATCTGTCCAAAGAGAGAATACATCCTTCTAAATCTAAAGGGTTTTTGCCAATTAATAACTTTGCAAAATCATACGAAACAGCATACGCAGAGGCTTGGGTTTCGCCGACTATCATCCAAAAAGGTGCCCCCTCTCCTACGCCATACACCCCATCAGAGGTATGAATTTTGACCAAAATATTACGAGCTTCTTCGATAGTCCCAATAGCAATCGTGACAGGAGCTTGCAAGGGAATATTAAATTTATAGACTTCGATGCGTGTGATAGTAGGCATGTTGATGAATGTAATTTTTGTGGTTAATATTTGTTGGTTAATCCCAGCATTCCATAATCAATAAATCGCCTGTTTGGGCCCTAATTTTGACAAAACCATCCACTGCGGCCTCGTTGCTATTACCACTACGATAGCCCAATTTCAAAAAATCATCTTCAAGATTGTACTTGAGACCTTCGGTGGTAATACCCTCCACCAATCCAACCGGTATGAGCGAAATAGGGGTGCCGCTTTCGTACCATTTCTCAAAAGCATCGACCAAAGGAAAAATCTTAGAATAATCGTCCAACATCACTATTTTGATTTGGGATTTGTAGCGTACAATATTGGTCATATTGGTAAGGCTATGGTCGGCTCTACGCCCCGTGGCCCACACAATGTTGACCGCAGGAAAACCTCTTTCAATCAAAAACTCTATCCCCTTTTCCAAATCAGTTTTGTCTTGATCGGGTGCGTCGATGATTTCTAAAGGGTATTGACTTGCTTGTAATTCTTCAACATCTATATCTCTATCAAAATCCCCCAACAACACATCTACTTTGATACCTAACTCCAGCACGCGATGAATAGCGTGATCAAGCACCACTACAAACGGCGACCATTCTAGTAGCTGCCCTAAAAGCTCAAAACTACAGCCTTCTCCATTGGCAATGAGCAGAGCAGGTTCTTGTTTTTCGCGGACAATATGATGAGATGACATTTTGTTAATAGCTTTTAGGTAGCGCATGAACAAGCGATAGCACAAAGAAAACGACAAAATACCATTTGGTTTGTTCAAATACTGCTTTTTGTGATGAAACCCATCCCAATCCTGCCACCACCGTCAACAACGAAAACGGCACTAATCTCCTGAAATACAAGCTCTCAATAGATACATCTGTAAGATAAATAGCAATTGTAAAAAACAAATAGGCAAAGGCTATTTCTAGTATTATTTTGTCAGAAAAATGCTCCTTATATTTTTGAATAAAAAACAACTTGTAAAGCGCAGCCCCTATGATGGCAAGTTGAAGGAAAGCAACACCATAAATCACCCATTTGAGCGGCGTGTGTGAGGCAAGAGTTTTCAAATCCCAATCTCTCAAAGCAAAAAACAAAACCTCTTCACCTAAGCCTCGAAGCCCTCTAACAATCCGAGAGAAAAAAGCTTCTTCTGGCCAAAAACCATGCCCTCCCGTAAAAGTGTCTGTGTGATAAAAATTGTAACTGAGATAAATCCCAATAAACAATGAATAACAAAGAATAACGCGCCATTTTTTGTACCAAATCAATGGAATAAACAAAAAGACGGCAGCATAGCGCACCAAAAAAGCTCCTATCAGCCAAACCATCCACTCTAACTCGTGCGCGGATGTTTGGATTTGATTTTTTTTTTCAAACGAAAATGCAAATCCCAACACAAAAAAGATAAACAATGCCTCCGACCAAGTGTTGGTGTATAATTGTACAAAAGAAGAACTCATCAATCCTAGCCCCACAAACCAGCTTCTCTCCGAAAACCTTCGGTATATCAACCAAAAACAACCTCCAACTGCACCTAGATTCACGCATTTTGAAGCTATTTCGAGCGGTAAAGTTGTAAGCCGAGATACGGCCGCAATACACGCCGAATACCCTACGGGCCATATAGCACAGAAAGTCTCTTTACCCTCAAAATCAACCACATAGCCTTTCCCTTGCAGCAGATTGTGGGCCGCTTGCAGATAGTATTGCGAATCGGGCGTTATGAAATAAGAAGCATTTGCTCTTAATTTGAGCCAAACCACACCTACAATTACTAAAAATTGTAAAACCAAAAGTGAAGGCGTGAGAGGTCGGGGATATTGCATCATAGGCCCATGATTAGGCTCCAAAGATACGGCAAACTTCCCAATTTGGTCACTTAGTACTATCCTTGCATGGCCTGTTCTACTTTTTCACGGGCTTTGGGCAATTGCCACCACGGCAAATACGGATAAGCATGGTGCTCCAAATGATACCCAAAGAAGTAACAACTCAAAAACGCCTTTAGGTGATTGAGTGATTGGCTGCGGGCATTGAGAGGGGGATTGTGATGCTCTCCTCTATGGGGCAAATAAGTCCCAAAATAAAACAATTGAAAGGTACTCAACACGGCGGGAATCATCCAAAAAACAACAAGGTTTTCCCACGGAAACCAGAGTTTGAGGATATTGTAAGTAATCGCCATCAACACAATCTGCCCAATCGAGATGTACTCTTTGGCAAAAGCTATAAACCACAGAAAAAAATGGGGATGCCCGTCGTGGTAATCGGGGTCGTCGGGTGTAGCAGCGTGCTTATGATGCAAATGGTGCTTCGATGAAAGTGTTTTAAAATTGTTGAAAGCAAACAATGAAGCGCTTATAAAACCAATCCAATAATTGAGGGACTTATAACGAGGCGACACTACGCCATGAATAGCATCATGCGCTGTGATAAACACCCCCGTATAAAGATGCATTTGAACTAGCACAAACAAATATACAAGGGGGTCATTGAAATGAAGAGGATAGTGGAGTAAAAACCATAAACTCCCTCCCCAACAACCCAACACAATAAAGGCAATCCAGAGGCCTCGGTTGCCAATATCGCTAGGTTTGATGACAGGAATCGAATGCATTTCAAAGGGATTTGAGTAAGAAAACAGCCCAAAGCTGTTTGCCTTTGTTTTAACACAAATCCCTACCCATTTGTTTCTCCATCTACGCTGTTTAGTTCTTCGGGGTCAAAGTCCTGCACTTCCAATACTTCGTCCGTTTCTTCAGTAAGGCTTTTAGTCGAAAGGCCGGGTTTTCCAAAAAGCGGATGCCTAATCCCCATCACTCGGTAAAGAGGTGTGATTCCATTCTTAGCCAAAATCTTAAAGCTACTTCCTTGCTCTCTTACTAGATGTAGCCCAAGCGAGGCGTCGGTTAGTTTCAAATGAGAGGTTCCTACATTGGCTTCTGCCTTTAAATCAATCTGATTGCTAGTGCTGTTGGAGATAATAATAGTGGCCGATTCGGCTTCGATAAGCTGCACTACGATCAGCCAATCTTTGGGCCATTCTTTTTTTCGGTATTTTTCAATGATAGCTTTTTCGATTTCGGCCATGTTGATGATTTGGTGAGTGAGGGTTTTATCGGCCTGAAACACCACTGCCTCATTATTCTTGAAATCAATCGTAACACCCGCATCTGCCTCTGTAAGTGCACTGCCCGCTAGAGGCGCTTGTCCAGCCAATTTGAAATTGATTGATACCGAATCATAGGAAGTATAGTCCCAAAACCCTTCGGTCTCATCTTCAACTACTTCGGGGATGATACCCTCTTTTTCGAGATTGGTAAAAATCGTAAAAACACCTCTTTCTAATTTACCAATCGCACCCACAAACAGCGGTCGATTAGGCTCCCAAGTAGCACGATAGCCCGTCTGCTTGGCTATGTGTTTAAGATAAAATTGATGAATATTCATAACGAAATCTGTTAAATCTTTTGGAATAGAAAGGTAACATTTTATTCCATAAATAACAACACCAGAATTCCGTAGCAACGTTGCACTGCAACGTTGTTGTTCTACATCATTGTCAATTACAAAAAGATGTTGCAATGCAACGGTGTCAATCTATAACATCATCACAAAGAGACGTTGCAGTGCAACGTTGTAAATGTAACGTTGCAGCAATAAGACGTTGCAGTAGAGACGTTGCAGTGCAACGTCTCTACGCGGGACATTTTTCAATATCTCATCAAAAATTGGTAACTTGTTGGTTCATTAAAAACAAAATTGAACAGCCTTTTACAAATGAAGAATTCCATATAGATGATGCCCAGTATTATTATCATAGGTCATGCCAATATACCTTCCAATCCCTTGCCTCAAGTGGATAAAGAAATAGATTCTATTCAAAATGCCCTTACCAAAGCCCGCCAAAAAGGCTATGCCAATTGGCGTGAACTTTCCGACTTTTCGTTCAAAAAACTAGCCACTGAATTTAACGACGCCTATATTTCATCCCAAATCAGGATGTTACATTACATTGGGCACTCAAACAAAGAAGCCCTCATCGGCCAACAAAATGGCGTACCTACTTTACTCGAAAAAGAAGATTTGGTAGCCTACCTCAAAAATCAAAAAAACCTTAAATTCATTTTCTTAAACAGCTGTTATTCAGCCGAAATCGCCAAAGAACTTAGCAACGCAGGCGTGCCTATTGTGGTAGGTACTACCGACAAAGTCAGTGACAATGATGCTTCATTGATTGCCGCTAAGTTTTATGAAACCCTCGGCGGACAAGCAGGCAAAACCCTACTCGCAGCCTTCGAAGACACCAGTATTTTTTTTAAAACCACTCCAGATTCACTTTCTAAGAAGTATCATTTTCGAGGGCTAAAATCTCCTCCTAACGCTCAAAGCCAAGAGTTTGCGTGGGAGATATATTATGAAAATGCCACTGAAGATATTCAAAATTGGTGTCTGTTACCTCCCAAAAAGTATATTTTGAGCGAAGCAAAAGATGATAACCGTAAAAAGGTTTTTTGTCTGTATGGCAAATTAAAACGTGAATTCTATGACCTTCTTGCTCTCAATAGCAATCATCCCAAATTTCCAATACTCATCAATAGTCTCTGGGAAATCGACGAACAAACTAATCCTTCTCATGAAGACCTAATCAAAGAATGGAATGCAGCCAGCGTGATTGTTCATTTTCTTAATGAAGATTATGCGATTGATTTAGGTGTGTTCTACCAAAGTGCAATAGGGTTGTTAGAGAAAAAAAATCATATATTTATCAACGTTGATGCCTCGCACGGAGCTGCTTTTGGTTTTCTGGCTACCCAAGGGATTGGCCCGCATTTGGTTATTCCCAGTGCTCAAAACTATTCGGCTTTTTTTACCAACGAAAATACAATCGACGGTATCATCAAAAAGGCTCATCTACAGACACGTCTCGAAAAATTTGAAAAAATTTTACTTCCTGATTTAACCAATTTCTTCTCAGTTTCGGAAGACTTACTGAGTCGCGATTTAGAAGATTTGGATTTTGAAAACGAAAAACAACGGTATTCTGCCAACCTGCCCAAATTATATTTTACGCTCATTGAAGGCAGTCCCAACTGCGCCCAAACCTTGCTGGTAAAAAAAATCAAGAAACGAATGGGCATTGGAACCAACGTCAAAGTTGAGGTTCTCAAAATAGCTGATAATCCCATGATTAGCGACGCTTTTTCGTTTGGGTATGCTCTCATCCAATTGCTCCGTACCACCCCTAAGTCCGATATGATAAAAACCTGCGTTAATGCCATTTTAGATAAAAAAGAACCTTTCGTATTGGTTTTTGAGAATGTAAATTTTTCCACCCTCGAATTATATCAACAAACGATTCTCAAAGAATTTTGGAATGAACTTGTCAAAACGTATGAAGAACGCACTCAGAACGCAAATTATAGCATTCAGTTTCCGCTTATGATTTTTGCCTTAAATTACGAACCTTACTCTCTGCCTATACCTAGTGCCATAGATTTACCTTCGGTTCAGATTGAAAAAATATCGCCCGTCAGTCCACTCTCCGAAAATGAGTACAATGATTGGTATTTTAGCAAAGAAAAAACCTACCATCGTTTTCAGGAACTCATCACCAACAAAAACAAGATTGTAGGCAATCAGCGCAAAACGGCAATGATTGAAATTTGCAAATCTTTAAATTCGGATTACAATATCATCGTGTCCAAAGCCCTCGAACTCTCATGATACTCTCCAATAACAAACTCACCTACCAAGGTGAAAAGCTCAACGAAACCATCAAACTACGCTATAAACTGCCAAGTAATGATGAAATAGAAGAGAAAATCGCCGAAAAAAGCCAAAAAGACGACAAAATCGAGGAAGTAATTCCGGCGTATTTTCCAAGTAAGGAGCTAGTGGCCGCCGTCGAATACGCCCGCTTGCTAGGACGCCCTCTACTTCTGATGGGAGAGCCGGGGTCGGGCAAAACGCGCTTGGCGCAGGCTTTGGCCTACGAAATGTACGGACGGCAGTATCGGCGGTATTATTTTGAGTGGTTTATCAAATCTACTACCAAAGTCACCGAAGGGCTTTATCAATTTGACCACTTGGCGCGCCTACGCGAAGCCAATATTCCAAGAGGAGATGATTTGGCAGAAAATGAAGACCTCAAAAAATACCGCAGATTTGGCGCATTGGGCAAGGCTTTTTTGTACTCCACGCCCCAAGCTCCCGCCGTTTTGCTCATCGACGAAATCGACAAAGCCGACCTTGATTTTCCCAACGACCTGCTGCTTGAGCTAGACCAAAAACGCTTTTTTATCCCCGAAACCAACGAAGAAATCAAAGCCAAACAATCGCCCATTATCATCATCACAAGCAACGACGAAAAAGACCTTCCTAGCGCTTTTTTGCGCCGTTGCGTGTTTCATTACATCGATTTTCCAAGCCCCGATGATTTGTTTAAGATTGTGGCCGCTAAAGCCAAAGCGCAAGAAAAACTTTTTGAAATAGCTCTTCCTGAGTCGCTTATCGAAAGTATCATTGCACAATTTGGGGAACTACGCAAAAAAATGTCGAGTATCCAAACGACCGACAAACTTCCCTCTACAAGTGAACTGTTGGATTGGCTTCGCGTAATTCATTATTATTATTTCACCGACAAATCTCGCCTTCAACTTAATGATAAAGAAGAACTTACGAGCATTCTTTTTCCGGAAGTACTTTTCAAAACTTTAGACGATTATAAATCCAACCGTTAGTTGAAGGCTATCTATAGTTAGGGCTACAGGAAAGGGGTTTAGGGGTTCCCAAACAAAATTCAACTTAAAATTTATGGCAAAATCAACGGCGCTCTTTTATGATTTTTTCCAAGTTCTACGTAGCCGTGGGTGGGAGTTGGGTTGGGAACAATACGAATTGTTTTTGAGAGGATTTATTTTATCAAAATTTGAAACCAAAGCAGAGTTATTGAATTTCTGTAAAACCGTTTGGCTAAGTCGACCTAGTCAGCGCGGAGAATTTGAGGAATTGTTTGAATACTATTATGCCAAAGTGCCCGCGCAATTTCTTCAATCCCAAATCTCAAAAGTTTCCGTAACCAACACCGATAGTTATATTCCAGAAGAAGCCTTCTCTTCACTACAGCACGTCGCTTCGCCACCTCCTGAATCCTCTACTCCTTCTCCAACACCTGCGCCATCTGCTGATTCGCCTCCCTCTGTAAATTTTGATACCGTCGAAGTGGCACTCAACATTGACAGCGGCCAAGGAGAAGGTTGGAAGGCGGAAACACCGCACACTTTTTCGGCGAAGGAAGTAAGTTTTATATTTTCTGAACAAAAACACATTCCTTTTACGGTACGTAAAGCAGCTCAAAATTGGCGTAAAATGCGCGTTCCGACCCAAAAACGCACCACCAATCGCCTAGATGTGCCAGCTTTGGTACAGCAAATAGCCCGCGAAGGCATCATCAACAAGCTTCCTTACCATCGTCAAAACGTGGGTACGCAGCAAGTGATTTGGTTTTCTGACCACGGCGGATCGATGTTGCCATATGAAGTTTGGGAAAAACAATTGCTTGATATTGTGCGAACTACGCCCAATATTCAGCGTACGGAACAGTATTTTTTCCATGATTATCCCTCGCCCGAAGAAACCGATTTTAAATTTTTCACTAATCGCTCACACACAGAAGTCAAAACCTTATCGGCGATTTTGAAAAACTGTACCAAACAAACGGCGATTGTGTTTTTCAGCGACGCAGGAGCCGCCCGTCGCCGATTTGACACTGAGCGGCTGTCTGTTTTTTTGAATTTAATAAATACCATCAAAAATACCACACAGCGATTGGTATGGCTCAATCCCGTCAAAAACACCACTGGAACAGCCGCCGATTATCTGGCTTTTTTGCTACGGGTACATTATCCTAGCAACGACGAACTCAAACGCCTGATTTTGGAACTATGAATCATCTCGCTGCCCTTATTGCCCTCCTCCCCGACCCTACCGACCGCAGCCGTTTGGAGGCTTTTGTGCGCGATTTTCCTACCCCCGATTATCTTTGGTTGGCGCGTTGCGCGGCCTTTCCGGTAGCACTTACCACTGACTTAGCCTATAAAATTTGGCTCAATTTCTGTCAAAACAATCCCACTCCCGATACCTCTCCTCCTATCAATGCCGTTGGCGATTTGCTATTATCGCCGCTTTGTCGCGAAATCGGCTATGATTTGTACGAAATATATCCTTCACTTCGAGCTGCTTTATGGCAAAGTCTGCCGCCTGATACGGTGGCAGCACTTGCTGAGTTTACGCTTCGTTATTTGGATTTTTGCCGCGACAAAATCCCTTCTGAAGCACTGGCCGTAGCCCTCAAAATCGGGGCTGAACTTATTTCATCGCCCCAAAAAGTAGCGCATTTGCTACAACAACTCCTCACCACTCGCCAACACGAAGCAGGTAGCAAAGTACTGAGGGATTATATTGTGAGTTGGGTAAAAAACCGAAATCAATGGGCGCAGCAATCCGAAAGCACGATTCCTAAAAATGAGTCGTTGTCGGCGCTGGTTCAACTTGGCGAAAGCCTCCAACAATACCAAAAAGGCCAAATTTCCGAAGCTCAAAATACCCTTGCATCGATAGCTCATTTGTTACAAAATCCACGCGAAAGTGGCCTGAATGTCGCTATTCCAAAAGAGATTTTGGCTAATTTGGAAATAAACGCCACCACCGAGCAAAATCAAGGAGTGATTTATGCGATTTTGGTACGCATCAATAGCCGATTTTTTACAGAATCCTCTTCCCAAAGAGTTGCCTCTTTTCAAAACATAGATAACTGGACAAGGAGTTTACAAGAAAAATTTGGAGTTAATTCAATCCAAAAACTCATTAATGAACAAGCTACGAAAGATGCTATCCTGCAAACTTTACAGGATACAATTCAAAAAGCATCTGTCCAAGACATAGTAATTTGCGTAATAACCTCTGGTGGAAATACCCCTGACAAAATATTTGCTCATGACACTTCTTCTTTGGACGAGTCAAGTTACATTTCAGAAGCAGAATATAAATCTGCTCTGGCCTCTGCAAGTTCACAAAATCCTTTTGTAGTATCCATTTTAGATATTCCTACTACTGATACTGAGTGGCGTATTGTTAATAATGAAAAGCATATTACGATTGCAACTGCTTTGCAAAGCAATAGAACTATTCTCAATGGACTTTCATTTTATACGGAATCAATATGTAGTGTAATTAATGATTTTCCCATTATTACTTATCAAAGACTTATTCGTGAAGTTTTTAAAAGAATTCAAAATGACTCTCGCCTACCTTACCCAAAACTATCTGGAGATCAACACCTTGCTTTCCTAGACAATAGCAAGCAGTATGATGTTTATAGGCAAGAATTATTGTTTGATTGTGATTATATCAATGCTGTGACGGAAAAATTTGAAGCAGATGCACAAACCATTGCCGATGATTTTGGGGAGCAAATGAATTTAGAAAACTTCACAAAAACCCTTGAAAAATATGCCCTCCTACGCAACGCCCCTAAACTCAAAGTGGTGCGTGTTTCGTCGGGAATGAGCGTAAAACAAATTCCTATTTTCAAACAATCTTATCTCCGAACCCTCCTATATAACGTTGAAATAGAAGACATTAGCTTATTTACCAAACAAGACCGTTCGGGCTTGAAAGACAGCGTTCTGGTGGAAGAGGAATTTGAGCACAATCTTCACACCCTGCGAGATGCACACGTGATTGTGTTCATTCTGAATCAAGCCTTGGTCCTTGATTTTATGCGACATGGGGAGGTTTCGCAGCTTATTGCGTACTTGAACCGCTTTGAAAATCGAGTGGTATGCAGTGTACTGTGGGAAAACTGCAATTTTGAAGCAAGTTCTTTGCGTGATTATCCGATTTTTTCGAGGCGACAGCCTTTGTCTCAATCGCTTTTTCAGAAATATAATTTTGCGCCCGAAATCGAACGAGAAATTGAAGAACATTACCAAGATTGGCAACCTGCCCTCAACAAATGGATTAGGGATTTGGCGCAATTAGGCTTTGAAAATGAACTACAAAAACGCTTGCAAAAAGCCCAAGAATCGGGAGAATTGGATTTTAGCAGCCTCGGACTCGAAGCCCTGCCCCCGCAAGTGTGGGAACTTACTGATTTGAGAAGTATTGATTTGTACAATAACAAACTCACGGAATTGCCTGATAATCTGGCTCAATTTGAAAATCTTGAGAAGCTTTACGCCAGCAAAAACCCAATCTCCGACCTTCCTTTTTTCCTTTCAACCCTCAAAAAATTACGACATCTCAAAATCGACGATGCCGAAATTGCGGCCCTGCCTCAGTGGATGTGGCGACACCCTGCCTTGGAATCTATTTCATTTGAAAACAACAAAATTGAAATCATTCCCTTCGCAGCTACGCAAACACCCCAATTGCGGTCTATTGATGTACGCCGCAATCCAATCCTCAATCTCCCGCCCGAATTGCACAAATGCACCAAAAACAAATTAGCATCGCATATAGGTACGATTCGTACACAATATGAGCGTTCTATCCGCCCTTATCCGGAACATTATCTTCTTTATTTATCAAAAAACGATTGGGAAAACCCAGCCACAATTTACATATCTTTACCATTTATTAGCTTTAGTTCTTATTTAGAAAGAGCGGATGAAATCTTCTTTTTTCCTTACAGTTTTTTCAAAAATCTTATTGTTCACATTTCCGAATCCTTGTTTTTGGATAAAGACATTCTTCCTACTTCCAAACTCTTTTTAGAATACCCCACAGGAACGGTGTTTTTCTTAAATTTTAGTAATTCAAACGCATTAGCGGAGCTACTGTATGCTCAAAAGCATTCGCCTATCATCTGCGTAGACGGAATACTCAACGACGCCACCGCTCAACTCGCCACGGAGGCTTTTTATGGTCATTATGTATTAAACCAAAACATAGAAGTCGCATTTGAAGGCATGAAACGTATATTGGCAGACCATTCAGATATAAATTATTTGCTGTATAAATATTAGCGATTTTAGGGGTTCTGTTTGAAAAATGACCAAAAAACTACTATTTCGAGCCTTCAAACTTGATAATCATGGCTAAACAAAATCGCAGCGGTATCGTTTATTCGACCAACCCTGACTTCCAATACAACGACGACTCAGAAGAAGAGGCAGCTACGCCCGCACCCAATCAACAAGAATTGAAGGTCTGGCTTGAGCGCAAAGGCGGCGGAAAAGTAGTGACGGCTATTCGAGGCTGGACGGGCAAAACCGGGGATATGGAAGCCTTGGCCAAACAACTCAAAACTCTCTGCGGCACAGGAGGTACGGCCAAAGACCGTGAAATTTTGATTCAAGGAGATTTTAGGGACAAAATCCTAACTTGGCTTCTCGCCAAAGGTTATAAAGCAAAAAAAGCAGGAGGCTAATCCTTCTATTTTGCCCGCTCCCCTTCTATATTTATTCAAAATCACCCAAGCCATGGAACGAGAAATCAAACTTCGGATTATTTTAGAAAAACCAACGCCAGCTACCGATTTTGGGATTCAGGAGGGGAGTGGGCACAACTACGCCACGCTTCAAAAACAAAAATCAATTGGTGAAGACCTGACATTTGAAGCAACGGTACGCGTGAAGCCTTCGGCGGATGGTTCACCCGTTTTTCTGGGGGCATTCACTCAAGGCTCTCCCAAAGAACGCTTTGTCTATATCGACATTGGCCGAGCGGCGGGGCAACTAGATACTTTGTGGAGCCGTCGGCTAAAAATCCCTTTGAAAAGTATTACGTGGGAACTGATTCAGCAGTTGGAAACTACGCAACAGGCGGCGTTGGAAGTGCATGTGCCAGGCGTTGGAAAAGATGGTGGTCCCAATTGTGGCGGCGCTAAAAACGTCCTTTTTACGTGTCCACAATAGTACAGTTATTGTCCGTTTTTGGACATCTTCATTCTTCTTTATAGGCTCTAAAAGGCCAAATTAGGTCGTTTTCTGCACTGGCATAGGATTTGATTTGCATTATTATAACTAATCATCCTGAATCCTTATTTCAATGAAAAGAACTTTTCTCGGTGAGTTTGAAGAAATCGTTTTGCTAGTCGTTGCGGGCTGTGCTGAAGATGCCTACGGCGTCGTTATTTGGGAGCAGTTGCAGCAACAAACGGGGCGAAGCATTACCATCAGTGCAGTACACGCTACGCTGTATCGGCTGGAAGAAAAAGGGTTTTTGAGTTCCCAAATGGGAGGAGCCACGGCCGAACGCGGAGGCCGCCGCAAACGATTTTTTACCGTAACGGCCTTAGGAAGCCGCGCTTTACAGGAAATTCAAGTCCTGCGCGATCAGCTTTGGAAAGCCATTCCGCAGGGAAAGTTGCAGTTGATTGGTCAATAGTTTTACAGTTTAGAGTTTGGAGTTTACCGTTTACAGTTGGTTATGGCTATCCAAAAAAGACAATTTAAAACTCAAAACCGCCCCAATGCTCCTGTGGAGCCACCACGTTGGCCCGCTCGTTTGTTGGACTGGTTTGTAGCTCCGCACCTACGTGAAGATTTGCAGGGCGACTTGTACGAAATCTTTCAAAAGCGAGTCGAACAGGTGGGCATTGCCCGTGCCAAGTGGGAATATACGTGGGCAGTGCTGCATTACCTGACGCCCTTTTTCTTTAAAAGACAACCGAAACAATATCCTCAACCCTTTTTTCTCACTCCAGCCATGATACGCAATTATTTTAAAATCGCCTTCCGAAGCCTCGTTAAAAGTAAGGGGTATCCTTTTATCAATATCGCTGGTTTAGCGGCGGGAATGGAATGTAGCATTGTGTTGTTTTTGGTGATCAAACACGAAACCAGTTACGACCAAAACCACACCAACGGCAACCGCATTTATCGGGTTGAAACGGAAAATATAAAAGAAAAACATATTTATCCGGGTACATATACAGGCATGGTAAATGCCCTGCGCAATGACGTTCCCGAGGCAGAGTTGGTAGTGCCGCTGTTTAAAGTTTGGGGGAAGACCTTTTCTGTTCCTACTTCTGATAAACAGTTCAAAGAATCGGTTGTGTTTGCCAATAATGATTTGTTTCATTTGCTTGATTATCAGTGGGTAGGTGGCAGTGAACGCACCGCGCTGTCGCAAGCCAACACCGTGGTGCTGAGTCGAGCGTATGCCGAAAAATACTTTGGTACAACCGACGTCATTGGCAAAACCCTGCAACTGGACGGCAAGCAAGACCTGCAAGTGGCGGGTGTGTTGGAAAACCCTCCCACGACCAGTAGTTTTCCATTCAATATGTTGGTTTCGTTTGCAACGATCAAAAATACTGACCCAGACTTTGACCTTAATAAATGGAATGGCTGGGGCGATAATTTTCAGGTGTATGCGTTGTTGAAAAATGGCCTTCGCCCCGAGCAACTAACCAAACGATTTTCAAGTATCGTTTTGAAATACATAGGAAAAGAGGCATTGCCCGACAAGCGTTTTGTGCTTAATCCTTTGTCTGAACTGCATTATAGCAGTAATATGAGCGGCCGAACGGCGAATGTTGCCTTGCTAAAGACCTTGTCCTATATTGGTTTGTTTGTGTTGTTGATTGCTTGTTTCAATTTTATCAACCTAACTACGGCTCAGGCGTTTAAGCGCGCCAAAGAAGTGGGTGTTCGTAAAGCAGTGGGGAGTAATCGTTTGTCACTGGTATATCAGTTTTTAACAGAAGCGGGGTTAATTACTTTTTGTGCGGCTCTGCTCGCCGTTTTGATTGCACAGCTTTCTTTGCCGTTAGTGAATGATACGCTGTCGATTCCTCTTACTATTTTTGATTTGTTTACGTGGCAAATGGCGCTGTTTATTGTCGGTTTGGTGTTTATAACCGCTCTATTGTCAGGTATTTATCCCGCCTTTCGGTTGTCGGGTATGGCACCTATCTGGGCGCTAAAAAACAACCCTTTTGCGCAAGGTAAACCACTTTTTACCCTTCGTCAAGGCTTGGTGGTTGTTCAGTTTACGATCTCATTGATGCTGATTAGCAGCGCATTACTCATCAATCGCCAATTGGCTTTTTTCCAAAATGCCGACTTAGGGTTTAATAAATCGGCCATTGTGACGGTCGGATTACCAGATAATAGCTCTGCCAAGTTGCAGTTGTTGCGCAGTCGTCTTGCAGAGTCGCCGAAGATAAAGGAGGTTAATTTTTCCTTTAACAGTGCTTCGGCGGAAAGCAATTGGATGCAAAACATGGAATACCGACAAAGTGAAAAAGCCATTCCTATCAAAACTCAAATGAAAATGGCAGATGCGAATTTTCTTTCTACCTACAGTATTCAACTATTGGCGGGAGAAAACCTGCGCGACAGTGATACATCGTCAACATCTTTCAAAATCATTGCCAATGAGGTGTTCCTAAATCGAATGGGTATCAACCGACCCGCCGATGCCATTGGACAAAAGGTATATTATGGTGACGGCCAGGAGTTTGCTACGATAGTTGGCGTTATGAAAAATTTCCATGTCAATTCGTTACACCAAAAAATTGACCCAACGGTCTATCAAGTGATTCCCAACAATTTTTACCAAGCGGGAATCAAGTTGTCCAGTGATAAGCTCGAAACCATGCAGGCTGCCTTGGCTCATATTGAAAAAGCGTGGAAAGCGACCTACCCAAACCACGTTTTTGAGTACAAATTCCTAGATGAAACGCTGGCGCAAGCGTATGACGCTGAGACACGAACCGCAAAACTGATTGGCGTCTCTACTTTTTTAGCGGTTTTGATTGCTTGTTTTGGGCTGTTTGGTTTGGCTACTTTTACCGCCGAACAACGCACAAAAGAAATTGGCGTACGCAAGGTTTTGGGAGCTTCGGTGCTGAGTGTTTGGGGATTGTTGTCGAAAGAGTTTGTGTATTTGGTGCTTATTGCTTTTGTTATCGCTACCCCCGTTGCGTATTATTTTCTTCAAGATTGGTTGACCAAATACGAGTTTCGCACCGAATTGTCGTGGTGGATTTTTGCCTTGGCGGGCGTAGGGACTTTGACTGTTACATTGCTTACGGTTAGTTTTCAGAGTATCAAGGCCGCTTCGTTGAACCCCGTGAAAAGCCTTCGAAGTGAATGATACCTAAGCCAATCATCACATGACAAACCAAAAGGGTTCCCTTATTTTTTTCGTTTGGTCAAAGCTTTTTCGTTAAGTTTCCAGAGTTGAATACCAAAATAAGCCAATGAGCCTCTTGGCTGCACACTTCGACTCGCCAAAGCGCCAAAGTTGCTAAATCCAATATAAGCGGGGCCAAATCGTACGGAGAAGCCGATAGTGGGGTTTTCGTTACCTTTAATCCAACTGATAGGCAACGTAAACTCCACGTCCTCGCCTTCAAAACGAGGCGTAAGGCTAAACACTTCGGGTTGATAAAGGTACGAGGGAAGTTTGCCGCTATTGGCCGGTTTCATCCATGTAGCATTCACAAAAAATGATTTCGCAAACTGCACATCTGCATCCATATTGAGCATACTAGGCAGGTGCGTTTCATAGCTGTATTCTTTCGGGTCTGATTTCCCAAAAGTAGTTTCGAGATTTTTAGAAGAATTATTACCAATATCAATAATGCGAGCCTGATTAACGGTCAATTTATTGACAGTCCCTGCATATACTTTTCCACCTTTAGGATAAGTAATCTTTCCTACGTCTGTAAGCGCCGCCCCAATTCGGATGATATAATTGGCGCGATATTGGGCATGGTCTTGGATTTGTCCCAACTCTAAAGTCGCACCTAAATCTACCGCTGCACCTGAGCCATAGGCAGAAGAAAACAAGCTTCCCAAACTGAAAGATTGGACGGGTTGGGTATAGCCATATTCATAATTTACGTTCGACAAATCGAGCACATATTCTTCCTGATTGAGCGGACGTAGTTGATAATTTGCGCTTTTTATATTCAAAAATACATTTCTCGCTCCCGACAGCCTTTTGAGCGTGGCTCCTACTTTCAGGCGAGCGATACCTTCTAGGCGCACGGGCATGGCTGCGAAAGTCACCCCTGTTTCAAAAAACGAATGTTGATTGACCACAAAATCCTTAAAACTGCCTGATTCGGGTTTGTTAAGGCCGTAATCGAGGCGGTCGGTATAGACTTGCGAAATCACTGACGGTACTCCCGAACCTTGCACAAAACCCCGCATCCGTGTCTGAAATCCCACCACAAGCCAGTTGTTTCTACCCAAACCTATATAACCCGAAGGCGTACGTAACTCGGCAGAAAGATTAAGTTGCTCGCCTTCAATAAGCGATCCCGTCAACTTAGATTTCCCATACATATCTGCTTCAGTATAAGGGTGCTTGAAAGGATGAAACAAAGCGTCTGTCCGAAAATATTTAAAGTAGCGATTGGTGACAGTGGCGTTGAAAGAAATCAAATTGAGGTGGTATCTATAACGTGTCCCAGCGATGGCCGAAGGATTGAAAGTAGCCCGATTGATACCCGCATAGTTGCTGCTATGTTGTCCGATAAACTGCTGTGCATATATTTGTTGGCTCAATATCGAAATTACCAAAAAGCCAATATTCCGAATAGATTTCATGAAAGTAAGTTCAGTGCTGTTTTAGAGAAAACGAAAATTATGCCAAAATTGAGCAAAACTTTTCTTTAAATGATGCCAAATAATAAATAGTGTTTTCTGATATGGACTTTCGTACCGAACTCAATCTTACTTCAAGTCCCCATTCTATTACGCGTTCAACGGCCATTCTGACCATAGGTTCGTGTTTTGCCGATGTGATTGGGAGCCGTTTGTATCACAACAAACTTCCGGTGTTGGTCAATCCTTTTGGTACCATTTTCAATCCGATTTCAATAAGTAAACTTCTCAAACAAGCCCTCCAAAAACAAGTCCCTCAGGAGGAGTTATATCTTTTGCAACAAGAAAGCTGGTTTCATTACGATTTCCATTCGTCGATTTGGGCGAGTTCAAAAAACCAACTTCAAAATTTTACTCAGCAGCGCCTACACGAAGTCTATCAATGGCTTCAAAAAACAGACGTTCTTATTATTACGCTTGGTACTGCCTATGTTTATCGGCATTTGGAAACTGAGCAAATTGTGGCCAACTGTCATAAAACGCCGAGTAAGTTTTTCAAAAAAGAACTCTTAAGTGTTGAAACTTGTACCAACCAACTTACAGAAATATTGGAGCAAATACGGGTTTTACGACCCAGTCTACGCGTCATTTTAACCGTCAGCCCTGTACGACACACGCGCGATACGCTCCCGCTCAATGCCGTCAGTAAATCGGTCCTTCGGCTTGCCTGCCACTTTTTGAGTGAGGCGTTGTCTTATGTAGATTATTTTCCAGCTTACGAGCTATTGATTGATGATTTGCGAGATTATCGGTTTTATAAACCAGACCTCATTCATCCATCCGAAGTAGCCGAAACGTATATTTTCAATCAGTTTTCGGATATTTATTTTTCCGAAGATTTAAAAAAATTTGTACTCGAATGGCAGAAAACAAAGCAAGCTTTGGCGCATCGACCGCTCCAGCCCAATACGAGTGCTCATCGTCAGTTTTTAGAAAAGCTTTTAGTAAAACTCACCTCACTCTCTTCACAAATCGACGTACAAACAGAAATAGCAGAGGTAAAAAAACGATTGTACAATCTAACCCCTAATGACGAATCAATTTTCCCATAAACCCCTGCTGTTGTTCTTTATTTTGAAGCAAGATGCGATAATACATCAAAGCAGGAGCATTTAAAGGAGCCTTCCAATAAATAAGATTAGACGGGTATAAAAGAGCCTGATTTTCTTCACTTAGTAGCTGTCCTTCTTGATTGAATATTTGGAGAAGAGCCTTGTCATATTTCATTACTGAAGAATTTGTAACCTTAAAAATCACATAGCTATCGAATGGATTGGGATAGGTTAGTACCTCAGCTTGTGAAGCCCCTCCAATGATAGAAAATGAAAGTACCAAAGGTATCACAAAGGCTTCGTTGCCAGATAAATCGGTGGCTTGTAACCTCATTTCGTACTCTCCTGGTAGTAAAGACAAAAGCATCGACCACTGTAATTCATTGTTTACTCTCAAAAACTCCAAGTGTAACGACTGCCGCTCAAACACACACTGATTGCACTTCTGACGTATCTCTACCTGCACTTTGGCGGTATCTGTAGAAGAAAAAAGTGGGCGATTGTCGTGTAAAACAAAATGAAGTACACTGCCTTCTGCCATCTCAACGGCATTGGCAAAAGGACGTTTATTGGCTGTAATATCCAACAAAGGTCGAATAGCATCTCCAATGTTGGGAGGATAAATACTTTCGGCTCTTAATATTTCGGGGTCTAAGCTTAAAACATATGCATTGTTTTGCTCATTCAGTTCTTCAATTTGGTTTTTGCTATCAATCCAACATTCAAGTTTAGGGCTATTTTTTTCGTTTTTAATTTCCAAATATAAGGTATCTACGTTGGCCGTAGGAGTTAACACAAAATCATAAACATCTATTCCTTTGATAGTCAAAACGTATTTTTGAGGAATGTTTGGCTCGTGTTTTCCTACATTCGTCACCACTACTCCTACCCTCCAAGTAGCTGCCGCAGCCAAAGGCTGATTTGTGTTATTGCTTTCTACAAAAACCTTTTGCAATTGATAATCAGGCCTTTTAATCAAAAAAGCACTCACCGCAGGGTCGCCAAGTATCAACATTTCTTGTAGATTCACTATATCTACAAAACTAGGATTGTTTTCACTGATGCGTTGGGCCGCTTGCTTTAGTATTTTTCCTAGCGATTGTACATAAAAATCAGGATGCTGAAACTGTAATTTATAAAATATCTCCATGTATTTTTCAATCGCACTTAGGTCATTTTGATGCGACTGACCTACTACGGCTATAGCTCCTTTTTGAGGGGTAAAAAGCCAATCAATGGCTTGGGAAGAAGCATTCCGAAAAACATTGGTATAACTGCACCCATTGAAAAAAAGAATCGGATATTTCTGATTTTCGGTATAGCCCCGACTTTTATCGGAAATTTCTCCAATGTTAAAATCGGTATTATTGGCCGATGAATGTCCCAAAAAACTCATAAATCCCACTCCTTCATTTACATCTTGCACCACTGGCGCCGCTTCTATGTACTCAAGTTGCTGTTTTGATAACACTCTTACGTGCGCACCTACATACGAACTCTCAGCGATACCTTGCAGGGTTCTGAGTTTAGCTTTTAGACGGCCTATCTCATAGCTATTGCTTCCCCCTGAAAGGTGGAGTATTTTTTTGCGCCAAAGTTCAAAAGGTGCTTGTTCATAATATTTTAATTTTTGTAGATAGTCATTCAATTGCTCATTGGTAGTAGCAGGGATACGGCCTGTCAAAAAAGCAGGGACTTCGGTCGCTGCGTCGCCAAGCCCACTAGTGAGTAATTGGTCAGAAGCAGGATAACCTACTGTGGGTACCAGGTCTAATTGGTCGAGGCGAGACCTCACATCAAAGGCTGAATAAGCCTTGCCTAGTAGTAGCAAATAAGGCTCTGCTCCAGAAAATTGTAACACAAAATCGGCCATTCGTCTAATCGCCAATGGGCTATGTTCCCCAAAATTGAATTGATTATATAAATCGTAAATATTGAGCAACAATGTTTTGTAACCTCCTCCTTCTTTACTTTTTCGGTAAGCTTCATAAGCATTTGCGGCTTGCTTGAGCCGAGGATGATATACCATTATGTAATCAGCATTCTTTGCCTTTATTTCCTCAAACTTAACAGGCGTTAATGCTCCAACACTCAGGATTTTATCAGTCATCAGAAGCCTACGTGGGAGTTGGGTACTAGGTATCAATGCACTCCAACCACTTCCATACGATTGGTAGGGGATTTGGCGAGGGTTATTCTCGTCGGTTATGTCATAAAAAGCCCTTATTTGCTGACTATTGCCTTCTCCTATCACCCAAGATGTATCGGTTGGATTGGGACGAGTATGAAATATCTTTTCTTGCCCATTGTATATCCATTTTTGGGGATAAGTAATTTCCAACAAACTCAGCGAATAAGCATCTGCTTTATTGGAAGATGTGGAATGGGTCGTAAAATTGAGTTCTTTTACTGTCCCCCATATGGACAAAGCAAACTTTTTTTGCTGATGCTCAAAACCAGTCAGAGAAAAAGTATCTACCGCTGATTGTTGTACTTCATTGGTTATCCCGACCGTAAGTTGTCGCGCTAAGAAGCTCCGACCATTGAGGATAAAATCAACGGTGATTTTTTGATCGAGCGCAGGAACAAAGTCAGATAATTCAAAACGTTGAACATAGGTAGTATCACTTTTTCGGCGTACTCCCGTCATTCCTTCTCCTTTGTCTAAGCTACTCAATTGATAAGTAGGCACCGGCCCGGTAAAAGTGTTGAATGAAAATTCGTCAGTATACAAAAAACGCTCCCTAGCCCGATGATAAGGTTCTGGTTTATGAGCATGATTAGGATTGAAGGAAGTCTGTTTTATCTTTTTACCTATTTCATTACCCACCGTCAAAAAATAATAAGTCGTATCCGAAAAAAGGCTGTAGTACGGATGAGGCATAGCGCTAGGAGGCGAGTATAAGAGAGAGTCTGAAGTTCCGTCTCGTTTTTTTGCATAAAACTCTAAGAAATCACCTTCTTTCAAAAGACCCTGTGTTGTTTTATAAAGTGCAATTTCTTGACCATGATGAAACACTTGAAGGTATTTGGCTTGTAGGGTGTCCAATGGCAATCCTGATTCTAAAAGCACCTTATAATCAAGGTGATAAATACCATTTTGGGCAATGGGAAATTTAAAATAAGGCTGCTGAAAACGAATCCATTCATTACCATATCGTAATGTTTGAGCGTGTATTGCTCCTCTTTCCCCCAAACTTGCAAAGAGGATATAAAACAATAGTAGATGTTTTGGCATAGAAAGATTATTTGTGTTGGCTCATTACTAAAAGCTTCTTTTCTTTACGATACCCCGACTCAATTTTGTCTTTCCCGATACAGTCAGCAGAAGATTGACAATAATTCAAATCGGTATTTTGACGATATATCAAACCCACATAGGGAGCAAACACCGCAAATTTTCGGCGAAGTGATAATAAAGATGCTTCATCATCTAATTGTACCATTATACAATGTTCGTAGTTTTTGGCACTAACTTGATAAGAGGTTTTTAGCATATTGTATTGAGCACGAGGAGGCTGGGAAGTCCATAGCTCATAAGGCCATTCAAGTTTCGCTTGTATGGGAAATACTAATTCCTGAAACACATTTTCGGTAGTCTGCCGTAAAAGTTTATCTGGATACCATTTCAGCAACTCATATCCCACGGTTTGCCAAGGTTGGCTGCTATCTTTTCGCTCGGCTATCTGGATTTCAATGAGCTGATAGGTTTCTTTTTCAGATAAAGCTATGGTAGTTTCTTTCTGCTGAAAATGGCGAATTTTGGGCGCTTCGTTCACTGCATAATAAGCCTCCTCTATTTCATAAATGCGGTACTGTCCTACCTGATAGTTTACATAGTCTTGCGGTCTAAACATCTCCACCGTAGGCGAATGGCACGCTATCACTCCCACCACCAATAGTCCTAGGGTGCTATACTTTTTCCAGCAATTTTTCATGCAAAAGTGCTTTAAGTAGTTCATAAATATCATTTTCACAGATAGCTTCATCTGTATCATATTCTGCCAAAACACCCGATTTTAATTCGGCAATAGTCATCGGTTTTTGTTGAAGCATTTTCCAAATAAATGTCCCCACTTCATCTAAAGTATAATAGATACCTCTTTCATAATCAAGGATTACGGTTTCGTTTTCTAGGGTCGACGATACCTGCTGGGCAGAGAGCCGAAAGACTTGTGTTAAGTTTATTTTCATACTAAATGCATTGAAAACCAGATTTTCAGAATTAGATCTATCATTCATTAGACGACTTCGTTTGATGTTGGTATCAAAAAGCTTCTCTTTTTCTGTAAATTGTTTGACCTTCCTTCGTATTTTGAAGAAGAAAATAAGACCTAATCTCAACTTTCTTTTCGGTTTCGGTGTTTGTTGTATGCATAATATCTCTACGCATGAACGAAGAAAAGAAAAGCGGTAAAATTTTTGACCTTCCTACCTTACGCCGTCTGTACACTTTTGTTAGGCCTTATCAAAAGCAATTTTATGCCCTTGTAACTATCATTTTGATAAGTGCGACATTGTCTCCTCTCAGTCCTCTTTTGATTCGCTATACGATAGATAATGAGATTGCAGCAGGCGATTACAATGGCTTGGCTATTATGCTACTTTGGATGATTCTGGTATTGTTTCTACAAGCCATTTTTCAATTTATTAATACCTATCTGGCAGGGTGGTTGGGTCAAAATATAATTAGAGATATCAGAGTTCAGCTCTACGAAAAAATCCTCAATCTTCGCCTCAAATTCTTTGACAACACCCCCATTGGTCGGCTCGTCACCCGTACAGTTTCGGATGTAGAAACACTATCGGACGTATTCAGCGATGGTATGGCTGCCGTAGCGGGAGATATTTTACAATTGATATTGATTATTGGGGTGATGTTTTATACCGATTGGCGACTTTCTTTGATAAGTCTGGCAACGGTACCCTTTATGTTGATAAGCACTTATATTTTTAAAGAAAAAATCAAAGATTCTTTCAACGAAGTCCGAACGGCTGTCTCTAACCTTAATTCTTTTGTTCAAGAACACATCACCGGCATGAATATCGTGCAGATATTTAGTGCCGAAAAAATAGAATACCAGAAGTTTAAACAAATCAACGGTGTCCATAGAGACGCCAACATCCGTTCTATTTGGTACTATTCGGTATATTATCCAGTAGCCGATGTTATCGCTGCTGCCGCTACAGGGCTGATTGTGTGGTATGGTGCTCGCCAAGTTATTCAATACGATGTCACTTTCGGTACTATCACGGCTTTTATTATTTTTATCAACCTGTTTTTCAGGCCGATACGAATGCTAGCCGATCGCTTCAATACCCTCCAAATGGGCATCGTAAGTACCGACCGCATCCTTAAGCTCCTCGATAGCGACGACTATACTGTCAACAACGGCACTTATGTTTCAGAACATCTAAAAGGAGATGTCTCTTTCAAAAACGTGTGGTTTGCTTACAACGATGATAATTACGTATTGAAAGATATTTCTTTTGAGGTAAAATCGGGAGAAACTATTGCGTTTGTGGGTGCCACTGGTGCCGGAAAATCATCGGTTATTAATCTCCTAAGTCGTTTTTATGACATTAATAAAGGCGAGATTTTGGTAGATGGCGTCGAAATCCACAACTATGAGCTAGGCGCGTTGAGGAAACAAATTGGGGTAGTTTTACAAGACGTTTTTTTGTTTTCGGATACGATTCACAACAATATTACCTTAGGTGATACGAGCATTAGTCGCGCTCGTATCATTGAAGCGGCGCAACTCGTAGGTGCGCATGAATTTATCGAAAAACTTCCCGGAGGATACGATTACAATGTAATGGAGCGCGGTGCTACACTTTCAGTAGGGCAACGTCAGTTGATTTCGTTTGTAAGAGCATTGGTACATGACCCCAAAATCATCGTTTTGGACGAAGCTACTTCGTCGGTAGATACCGAAACCGAAGAACTCATCCAAAATGCTATCCTAAAACTCATGAAAGGCCGCACGGCAATGGTGATTGCCCACCGCTTAAGTACTATTCAGAAAGCTGACCAGATTGTGGTACTAGACAAAGGGGAGATCCAAGAAAAAGGCACTCACGAGCAATTGCTAAGCCACGAAGGTTTTTATGCCAATCTCTACCGAATGCAGTATAAGGAAGTAGTGAACTAAAAAGAGAGGTTAACAACAAAAACATTCAGAGAAACTAAAACTCAGTCTAGCGGATAGATTGAGCTCGTTTTATCCTCCATTGTTGTTATAAATATTAATCCTCTATCTTTGCAATGTAAATATAACAACTATGGCAACCGCAATTAAAAACATACCCGTATTGAAAAAAGAAGCGGCATCTACTTTTAATGAGAAGATTGAAAAAAATATTGCCAATAGAGCAAGTGTAGACTTTTCAAAAAAAGTATCTATTTCTAATAAAATACTTGCTAAGGCTAAGTCATAAAATCTGCTCAAGGTGGGATTCCTATTAGAAAAATGCACCTTTAAGCCCTACAACCAAGAGATTTTAGATTCTTGTGAGCCTTTTGACTGTGGCAACTCCGATTTAAACGGATTTTTCTCCAAAGATGTAATCAAATACACATCTGAATTATTGGGTAAGAGCTATTGCTTCACTCTAGATGAAAACCCAAAAGTAATAGTATGCGCCTTTACGATTTCTAATGACAGTATCAAAGTCCAGACACTGCCAAATTCTCGAAAAAAGAAAGTAACAAAACGTATACCACGTGAAAAAGAGACAAGAAGCTACCCTTCTGTGTTGATTGGAAGACTTGGGGTCAACAAAAATTTTGGAAGATTGGGAGTAGGCTCCGACTTAATGGATTTCATAAAATCTTGGTTTGTTCATCCAGGAAATAAAACAGGTTGTCGGTTTATCGTTGTTGACTCCTATAATACACCCAAACCACTTCTTTATTATACAAATAATGGTTTCGAGCCTTTATTTAGTACCGAGGAACAAGAAAAAGAAGCAATGAATTTACCATTGGATAAACCATTAAAAACTAGACTACTATATTTTGACTTAATCTTACTTAAGATTGAGGAACAAGAAGAATAATTCCCTGATATTTTTAAAAAAACTCTGGCGACGCCACAAGCGTCGCCAGAGTTAGGCATTTTATTGATTAATATTCGTGTGGCAAAGGCTGATTGACCTGCTCGTGCCAAGGCAATCCGTGCTGATTGAGTAAGTCCATAAAAGGATCAGGATTAAGCTCTTCGCAGTTCCAAACCCCCGCTTTCATCCACTCAGGATGGGTGAGCATGAGCATTGCCCCAATCATCGCTGGCACGCCCGTAGTATAACTTACGGCTTGCGCCCTTACTTCTTTCCAGCATTCGGCGTGGTCGCAGTTGTTCCATACATAATAAGTCGCCTCTGCTCCGTCTTTGACGCCTTTGATCTGACAACCGATCGAAGTCTGCCCCGTGTAGTTTTCGCCGAGCGAATCTGGCGGAGGCAATACCGCCTTCAAAAACTCCAACGGAACAATATCTATACCCTGAAACTTGATAGGAGCGATACTCGTCATTCCTACGTTTTGGAGTACTTCTAAGTGTGTCAGATATTGCTGCCCGAAAGTCATCCAAAAACGCGCGCGTTTGAGCGTTGGAAAGTTTTTGACCAGCGACTCCAACTCTTCATGATATAACACATAGCTTTCTTTGGGGCCAATACCCGGATAGTCAATCGGCTTATGAATACTCATGGCAGGAATCTCCACCCAAGCACCATTTTCCCAATAACGACCCGGCTGTGTGATTTCACGAATGTTGATTTCGGGGTTGAAGTTGGTCGCAAACGCCTTGCCATGATTTCCGGCATTACAATCGATAATATCAAGATAGTGCATTTCATCGAAGTAATGCTTGTTGGCATAAGCTGTAAACACCTGTGTTACGCCTGGGTCAAATCCACAGCCCAAAAGCGCCATGAGTCCCGCTTGTTCAAAACGCTCTTTGTAAGCCCATTGCCAGCTATATTCAAATTTGGCTACGTCTTTTGGCTCGTAGTTTGCAGTATCCAAATAGTGTACACCCGTTTCCAAACATGCGTCCATAATGGTCAAATCTTGGTAGGGCAAAGCCACATTGATGACCATTTTGGGTTGAAAAGATTGAATAAGTGCAACCAATTCGGGTACGACATCAGCATCTACCGCTGCCGTCTGAATCTCCACCCCGTGCATTGCCTGAATATCAAGGGCAATTTTATCGCATTTAGATTTGGTGCGGCTAGCCAGCATGATTTCAGTAAATACATGCGAGTTCATGGCGCATTTGTGTGCCACTACGCCCCCTACTCCTCCAGCTCCAATGATTAGGACTTTTGACATCTCTTCCTTTATTTGTGATTTTGTGGTTCGGTGATGATTAATTTTAGGTCACTCAAAAATTAGTGGGCAAAGATACGATTCGTGCTAGTTTTTTGTGTTATTTGAGGATAGATTTTGTAAAGAGCCAACCAAGGCTTTCCAAGTTTTGGCTGCTATTTATAACTTAAAACTTGGAAAGCCTCTTATCATCGACCTACTTCACTTATGGATATTTTACTGCTTATTTTGGGAATTGCAGGCTTGCTTGTAGGACTAGCAGGAGCAGTGCTCCCCCTTCCTGGCCCGCCTTTGAGTTTTGTGGGATTGTTGTGTTTGCATTTTAGTAAATACGCCGAGTTTAGTCAGTTTACACTTTACACCTTAGGAATCGTCACCCTCATTATCAGTGTATTGGATTATTATGTGCCGATTTGGGGAGTCAAAAAATTTGGTGGCACCAACTACGGCGCATGGGGCTCAACGGTCGGATTATTGATAGGTTTCTTTTTTGTCCCCGCTATTGGGATATTTTTGGGAGCGTTTTTAGGTGCCCTCATTGGCGAACTCATCGGTGGTATGGCTGCCGACAAAGCCCTCAAAGCAGCTTTTGGTTCTTTTTTAGGTTTTTTGGGCGGAATTACCATGAAAGTCATCTTGTGTTTAGTGATGATAGGCTATGCCATTGCCGCCTTTCTTTAAAGCACAGTAACTATTTAGCCCTAGGCAATAAGCTGTAAGCAATAAGCATTTTTTGCGAGGTTTTTATCATGGAGTATGCAAATATTGCTTATGGCTTATGGCCTAAAGCATATAGCTATGTATTCACAAAACCAAATTTTATTTTATTCTATTTTTTAAAGTTTCTCATAGGGGTTTCGATGAGTTAGGGTGTCTTATTCTCAAACCGCCAAGAATTCAAATAAAACAACACTTTCAATGTACTTAATTCCCTGATGTTGGGTCTGTGACAAAGGCGACCTTTATTCAATAGTATCCAACATCAGTTTTTTATTCATCAAACATTTTATCACTAAATACCTACGCGAAGGCTCACACCTCCGACACAGTATTTTTTTGTCAAAAAACAGCCATGCAAAACAATCGTATATCCATGAAAACCTCTGCCAAATACTGGTTCCTTTTTCTTGTTTCTGTATTTTTCTTATTTCAATCGGCCCATGCACAAACACTCACCCAAACCATTCGTGGGGTAGTGGTTGATAAAAATTTACAAATACCTATCGTTGGTGCTTCTGTCATTTTGGTAGGTTCGCTACCACTCAAAGGCACTATCACCGATACTGAAGGCACTTTCCAACTTTCGCAAGTAGCTATCGGCCGCCAAACTATCAAAATTACTTATATGGGCTATAAAGAGTTGACCCTGAGCAACGTAGTAGTTAATGCAGGCAAAGAACTCATTATCAATGCAGGGATGGAAGAAGACATTACACAGCTTTCTGAAATTACTATCAAACCCACCGTCGAAAAAGACAAACCCCTCAATGATATGGCAGCGGTAAGTGCGCGTACTTTTTCGGTAGAAGAAACCCAACGCTACGCGGCGGCTATCAACGACCCCGCCCGTATGGCAACCGCCTTTGCAGGAGTGATTTCGGGCGACGACGGTGGCAACAATATCGTTATTCGGGGAAATGCGCCGAGTGGGTTGCTTTGGCGTATGGAAGGTATTGATATTCCAAATCCTAACCATTTTTCGAGCTTGGGGGCAGCAGGCGGAGGTGTCTCTATTTTGAGTGCCCAAGTACTATCCAATTCCGACTTTATGACGGGTGCTTTTCCGGCAGAATATGGCAATGCCTTATCGGGAGTATTTGACCTCAAACTTCGCAAAGGCAACAATCAAAAACGCGAATATACCTTTCAAGCCGGACTGTTGGGGCTAGATGTAGCTGCAGAGGGCCCTTTCTTCAAAAATTATAAAGGCTCCTATCTCATCAATTATCGCTATTCTACCCTCGATTTACTGGGGCGTATAGGCGTACCCGTAGGAGATGCCGCACAGCGTTTTCAGGATATTTCTTACAATATCTCATTGCCTACCCAAAAATGGGGCAAATTCACTTTGTTTGGCTTTGGAGGCCTAAGCAGCACGCTCTGGGAAGGAAAAGCCGACTCTACACTTTGGCAGACAGAAGGCGGCAAACGTTTTGACGAAAACTTTAAATCCAATACAGGGGCATGGGGAATGACCCACGCTATCAATCTCGGCCCCAAAGCTTTCTTGAAAACGGTAGCTCTGTACTCGGCCTACGATAATGGTTTTCGTCAGCATCGATTCAACAACGATTATATCTCCGAACTTCGCTACAACGAAAATTATTCTCTTCGCAAAATGGCCATTTCGAGTACCATCAACTACAAAGTAAACACTCGAATGGCGCTTCGGGCGGGAGCGATTTGGACGCATCACTCTTATGATTTGTTTAAAGAAGCTTGGGAAAGCGACACCCAAAAATTAGAACGCTTCATTCAATCAAAAGGCCAAACCACTACTATTCAGGCTTTTGTGCAGGCCAATTATAAATTATCTGAAAAACTAACGGCCAATCTAGGCGTTCATACCCTAGCCCTTTTGCTCAACCAAAGCCGCTCTCTAGAGCCACGAGCTTCGCTCAAATGGGACTTAGCGGCTGGTCAATCTATCGCATTTGGGTATGGAATACACAGCAAAATGCACCCAATTGGACTGTATTTTTATTCCAATGGCAATCCCGAAACGGGCGTCAATTATCCTAATCGTAACATTGATTTCACCAAAGCGCAGCACTTTGTTCTTTCTTACGACCGCCTCCTCAATGAATACACGCGTATCAAAGTAGAGACCTACTATCAGTCGCTGTATGGAGTACCGGTCAGTGCCGATGCCCGCAATTCTTTTTCTTTACTCAATTCGATGGATGCCTTCGAAACCAAATCCCTGACCAACAAAGGCAAAGGGCGTAACTACGGATTGGAGTTTACGTTGGAGCGTTTCCTGCAAAACAACTTTTATTATCTCTTCAGTGGCTCAATCTTCCGCTCGCAGTACAGCGGCTCAGACAACATATGGCGCAGTACGCGTTTTGACGTAGGTTCGGCGGCCAATTTCCTCATCGGTAAAGAGTGGCTCGTAGGTCGCCAGAAAAACAATGTACTCGGTATCAACGGCAAACTGACTTATATCGGTGGTTTTAGGGATACGCCTATTGATTTAGCGGCTTCGCGTCAAAAAGGTCAAACCGTGTACCTCGAAAACCAAATGTACGAAGAGACTTTGAACGCCTATTTCCGCTCAGACATACGGATAAGTTGGAAACGCAACAAAAACGGCTTTACGGGTACGTTATCGCTTGATATTCAAAATGTAACCAATCGAGAAAATATCTTTGGACGGTACTACGATGACAACATCAAAGATATTCGCACCGCTTATCAATTACCCCTTATTCCGGTACTCAATTACCGCATCGAATTCTAATTTTTTTGCTTCCTATACCTTCTAAGTCAGCTCCATACAGGGCTGATTTTTTTGTTTTCATCCTTTCTTCTCAAAAATCAAATGGCATTTGCTGTCGCGTAGGGGTAAAAATTAATTATACATTTGCATTGCTATGGAAACATAATAATAATAATAATATATCAACCTTTGATCTACATAACTTCTACTTATCCCTCAAATGACAATAAAAGAAGCGATTTTAAAAAGTTTAGACGACTTAAATAAGCTGGCAAATTCAATTGAAATTTGTACGCATATTCTTGAAAACAGCTATTATGAATTTGCCGGAAAAACGCCCGCCGCTACGATTTCGGCCCAGTTAGGTGACTTTATCCGCAACGAAGACACTAGGGTAAAACGTATTAAACAGCCTAACGGTACCTACTATTATTACTTGACAAAAAACGAACAAAACATTGGGATTGACATTTTGAGTGGTGATACCGAAGTATCCACCACAAAGCCCACCAAAGTCAATAAATTAGAGACCTACGAAGAACGAGATTTACATAAACTTCTGAGTAGTTATCTCAAAAATACGGATACTTATTCAAAGACTATCTTTCACGAACAATCAAACGGAAAAGACAGTAATCAGATTTGGACGCATCCCGATATGGTCGGGATTAAGTTCTTGAATTTGCAGACGAAAGCAAGTCAAAATCTTTTAAAATCTATCAATCGAGTCGATACTTTTAAGCTCAGTTCTTATGAGCTTAAAAGAGAAATTAATAGCGATAGCGAACTGAAGAAGGCATTTTTTCAAGCAGTTTCAAATTCGAGTTGGGCAAATTACGGCTATTTAGTAGCATTTGAATTTCGCGACAGTCTAAATGAAGAAATGGCACGACTTAATCAGTCGTTTGGAATTGGGATTATTAAACTAAACGCCAACCCTTATCAAAGTAAAGTCCTTTATCCTTCTGTTTTTCGGGAGTTGGACTTTAAGACAATCGACAAACTTTGTAAGATAAACAAAGCCTTTGAAAGGTTTATCGAACAAACCGAGAAGCTAATGACTGCTAATGAAAAATACGTGGCAGGAGCAGAAAAAGAATTGGAAGAATTTTGTGACGGCTACTTCAAAAATGACACAGAAGTTGACAATTATTGCCGCGAAAAACATATTCCCACCAACGAAGAATGACCTCCGCCGCTTTTCCCTATCCTTTATACTACTAACCCCTTTGCGGTGAATAGCCATCATAAACACCGCAAATTTGCGGCGAATAAGTCGTCTATTTACTGCAAGACGAGAAACTTCAGTATCTTTAATCAGCAAGAGTACTTAAGTAGCCTTACCTCAAAACACCACACCTTTACGAGTTGCCACCTCTCACCCTATTCTATCATGAAAAAAATGCTTTTCGCTCTATTAGTGGTGTTGTTTACTCACTGCCATGCCCAACAACAAATTTGTTGGAAATGCAGTCTTACCTTTATGGAGTTATCTAGCGATTTTATAAGCGACAAGTAAACTTGCCTTCCTCCCCCTCAACTTCTTACCCAATTTTCTCCATTTTTTTTGAGCTAGCATTTTTTTTATTTTATCTTTGCCACTAAGATACTTTTACGCTAAGATACATTATGAAAATTAATAAAATCCTAGAAGTAAGGAAAATCAGCCAACAATACGCTTACACATCTCTGCAACTGCACGAAACGATTGCCCGTAGCGCTGGTTTTGTTGGAACAGACCATAAATACCTAGGATTTTTTCTGCAAAAAGGTAGCCTCACCGCGGGCGAACTCGCCAAACTGACGGGTCTTAGTACAGGAGCAGTGACAGGTCTTATTGATAGGTTTGAAAAAAAACAACTTGTAAAACGGGAATTTGATAAAAATGACAGAAGAAAAGTATTGATTGTACCGGATACTCAAAAAATTACTGCCCTTCTAGAACCTTTTTATAAAGAATTCCAACAACAAACCGAAAATCTAATTGCGACCTTTTCGGAGCAAGAAATAGCGGTTATTGCTTCTTACTTGGGCCAAAGTATAGAGCTAATGAAAGAGACAAAAAACAAGTTTAATCCATAACCCCTGGAAGACCATGATAAACAGCAATAATGTGTCAAAAGAACTCACCAATGATGATAAACTGCCAGTATATTATCACGGTACAAAAGCAGATTTGAAGCAAGGCGATTTGATTGAAGTGGGGTTTCATTCCAATTATGGAAAAAGAAACAAAGCAAAGTATATTTATCTCACCGCCACTTTGGAAGCCGCTATTTGGGGTGCCGAACTGGCTGTAGGGGAAGGACGGGAGCGGATTTATATCGTAGAACCTACTGGCTCTATTGAAGATGACCCTAACCTGACTGATAAAAAATTTCCTGGCAATCCAACTAAATCGTACCGCTCACTGAGCCCTTTTAAAGTAGTAGGCGAAGTGACAGAATGGCAAGGCCACACCCCCGAACAGCTCAGCACCATGAAGCAAAGTCTCCAAAGGCTTAAAGAACAAGGTATCGAAGCCATTGAAGATTAATGAGTAGTCCTATTTTCCAGTTGTTTATAGGCTGGGTCTGCTATTTAAGAAAGTTTTTACAGTTAACAATTTTATACTAATGAAAAAATACTTCTTAGTTTATGGATTTCTAATAGTATTGGGTTTTACGAGATGCTTGGCTCAAATCAGTCCTCCGGGCTTAGGCACTGCCCACACCGCCGAATGGTTTGCCATTGGAATCCGTCAAGATTTAGACACAACTAAAAACAAAAGTTGGCAATCTATGTCGTATATTGGGCTAGGAAGAAAAAGTAATCCTGACAATTTTGACCCTTTCTATAAACCAGCGATTATTGTCATCAATCAAGAATTTTATCATCAGTTTCACCCTCATTGGCAATATTCCTTAGCACTTAGCTATCGCCGCCAAGACGAGTATCTCGAAAAGCCGCCATACAGCCACGATAATGAACCCTTAGAACAAGAGTTTAGGGTATATAGCCGGCTTTCCTACTTACTACAAACATCACGGATAAAATTCACCCCTACCCTTAGACAAGAGTTTAGGAAATTTTATACAACCCATTTTAAAAACCTAGACGAAATACTACAGCTGCGTTCACGGTTTCGATTGCAAGTCACTTTCAACTTAGATGCAAAAAAAATCCATCGCCTTATTGCGGGTTCAGAGTATTTGTTTGCCGTAAGTAAAAAAACAGCCACCAATGCTTGGACAAACTTTAAATATCGTGAGAGCAGGTTTTCGTTGTATTATTCATTATCTCCGCCCAAAATCCCTTTGGTTTTTAGTATGGGCTACATGAACAATATCATTGGCGTAAGTTCTCCGCTGTCGGTTCATTATGCCGCTTTTGATGTGGTTTTCCAAAACCCATTTAAGCGCCCCAAACATCGCTCCTAAGTAACTTGTCTTCATCCAAAAGGGCTGTTTGCTTAACACAACCAATCAATTTTTTCCATGCTACCCACCGAAAAAATAATACATTTTCTGCAACAAAAAGTAGAAGTAACTACCGAGGAAGCGGCGGTTTTTGGTGAGGCTTTTCAGGCTAAGATATTCCGCAAAAAACAACTGGCAATTCAACCAACGTTTACGGCAAAGTATCGCTATTATGTAGTAAAGGGAGCACTTCGCTCGTTTATTATGGATCACAAAGGCGAAGAAAATACCATTGCGCTTGCTATCGAAGACTGGTGGATTACAGATTACAACAGCTATATCTATCAGCAGCCTGCCACGTTGTTTGTGGAGGCTATTTCCAACAGTACCGTGCTACAACTGAGCTACGAAAACGAACAAAAACTTAAAGCTGCCAATCCAAAATTTGAGACCTTCTTTAGAATCATCGCCGAACGGGGACTTGCCTCCCAACAACGCCGATTGATCGCTAATCTCACCCAATCGGCCGAAGAACGCTACGAAAACTTTGCAAAGCTATATCCCCAATTTGTCAACGAAATACCACAGTATATTATCGCTTCCTATCTCGGTATGTCTACCGAATTTCTCTCTAAAATTCGTAATCACAAACTTAACCGCAAAAGTTGAACTGCTTCAACTTTATTTCTTAAGCTAGTTCATTTTTTAGACGCTATGTAAGACCGACTTTTGCTTTATCAAAAGGGTGTTATAGAAATACACCTTGTATTAAACTTCTAATTATAAGCAATATGGAACGCGTCATCTGGATTATATTAGCTTTTGTAGCGGGGGCATTTTTGCCTATGCAAGCAGGCATGAACAACAAATTAGCAAAAACAGGCGGGAGTCCTGTCCATGCTTCTATGATTTCATTTGCCATTGGAGTTTTGGCATTAGTAGCTTACATATTCTTAACCTCTCAAAATATATCTTGGAAAGGCATCAGAGAGACTCCTACCTACGCATGGGCGGGTGGAATTTTGGGAGCTTTTTATGTGACTGTGATTGTATTAGCTTTTCCAAAAATTAGCCCTGGTCTGACTTTCGGATTAGTAGTGACAGGGCAATTGTTGATATCAATGCTTATGGAACATTTTCAAATTATGGGTGCACAACCACAATCTATCAGTGTAGGAAGAATCATAGGTCTAGCGCTGATTGTGGGAGGAGTAATCATGATGAAGAAGTTTTGAAGCCGATAAAACAATATCTACCCCACAAAAATCTTAGTAGAGATGTTATCTTTTTGCACCCAATTATCGACTAAGTAGCTGTGGTGATACAGCTCATTTCTCCCTAAAAAAGAGTATCTTGAGAGGTTTGCACTTGATTCGTAAGTTATCAAATTTCTCCAATTTTTCACTCATGGCTAAATACGGAAATATCATGACCGTGGTAAACCTAGATATACCCACTCAAACTACGGTAGAGCAACTTTTGAGTAGTCATCAGGTCTCTTTTATCTTGTTCAATGGGCTGTATTATCTTGAAACAAACTCCAAACTCAATACAGCCGAGGTGATTAAGGCATTGAGAAACGCAGGCATCAGTTTTGTATTTTTTCACAATCATAATTCTGACAATTCCGAAATTAAGTCAAACAACATAGATAGTGATATTGTGGACGAAATCAAACACATACTTTTAGAGTAAAACACCAATGAAAAACCTGTTGTTTATCACCTTCGTACTTGTTAGCATGGGAAGCTTTGGTCAAAAAAGCTTCAATGACTACGTTCAGTTTTACCCTATCAGCGAAGAGGCCTATATTCGTTTGATGAGTTCTTATACCAAACAAGAATCAATCTTACTTGATGCCAATCCAATTGTCAGATACAGTTTGTTCAATGATTTTTTGAAGCATATAAACACCAAAACACATACGCAAGCTTGGTATGTGTCTTTTAGGCCACAAGTTCGGATTTATACTAGCAATTCGCTACCCGTTCGGATGCCTTCTTACAGGATTTTATTGGGAACTCAGCATATGTATAGGCTTACACCTGTTGATGCCCAAAAAGCCAAATTTGTAAGTTTTTCTTTTGAAAGTGGGCATTATTCCAATGGTCAAGATGGTAGCGCCTTCTCCGAACTGTACGCCGACGGTTCACCAGAGAGTGATAGTATTTATCGAACCATTACGTCTCACACAAAACTATCGGAGATCTTGAACCGAAAAAACGCCAACTTCTCCACCAACCTTTCCGAATTGATTCTCAACTACCGAATCAATCACCTCGACGATGACAATCTCCCCCAACAAACATCTTCATTTAGCCTAGGCTATGTGCTTTATCACGATTTATTTTGGGGTGTTTTTAATTTTGGCGGCTACTCCGACAACGACATCAAGATTTATGGCCGACATCGATTTTTGGGAAGCTATGAGTTTATGAAGGTGTTTGAGAAAGACACCCAAAAGCGCTATGTCATCAAGCAAAATATAGAGTGTATTCATCGCCCTCATGCCTCTGTTACTCCTCTTCGTTTAGAAACTATTGTTCGGGTTTTTCCTTTTAAAAACTCCAAAGGAATGGGTTTTATGTTTTCATACATTTATGGGCATGATAATTATAATTTTCGATTTGTTGATTCAGGGCACCAAGTCGCCTTGGGACTCACTTGGGATTCCTTCCCTCCTTTTACCATGGGTAAGTTGGCCGACTAATTTGTATCTTTAGGCGTCACTTTCTACTGCCTGAGCTTTTTTACGATGAACAAAGACCTGATTTTGCGAGAAAAACTAGCGTTTCAAAGAACAATCCTGTCCAATCAGACTACTTTTTTAGCCTTCTTACGGACTTCTATGTATTTCTTAGTTGCAGGCCTGACTATCAACAATCTGCTAGAAGTATCTTATGGGCGTGTGATAGAATACGTCTTTATTTTTATCTCTTTTATCCTTTTTGTAGCGGGCGTATTCAATTACCGAACTCAACACAAAAAAATCTTAGAATGCGAAAAGCACATTGGGGATTATAAAGATGAATATAGCAAACACTAGCCTAAAACAGTATTGTCAACATATATTCAATTGGGTTATATAAAACAGTAACATGAAACAGCTTACTTCTTCTTTGATATTTCTTATTTTTGGATGTCTGGCTTGTAACTCTTCCTCTCCAGCACCCACCACAATCCAAATTTCCGGAATTACGTCTCGTAACATATTTGGAGTTCCTAGTCAAGTTGATGCCGACGACTGGAAAATAGAAAGTGATTGGCCTGAGTTTATTATAGAAAAATTTGACTTTGCAGATACCCTAAATTATACCACCGAAAATGATAGCCCTTTGGTTAGCGATATTATGGCTTATCCCAACCCTTGTAATTCGCAGGTAGCGCTACAAATAACCAACACCAAACCTACAATTATGAAGTACATTATCGTGGACTCCGATATAAAATTATACCAACAAGCCAGTGTTAGACTCCGTTCTAGTAACAGTTCGATTATTTTAAGCATTCCAAGTTCTACGTTTACTTCGGGTAAATTGTACAGATTGTATTATGCCTTTTATGACAAAACCAAAAACATCTATGCGAAAGGATATGGAGACTTAAAAATACAATAACGCCTCCTTTGGTAAGCTTCAAGGAAATATTTTTTGAACTCAAAAAGCCTATTGAAATCCTACCACGTAAAAAGGCATTTTTAATCTTTAGAATTTTTTTGGGCAAAAAATTGCGTAGTCAAATAACTACACATATATTTGTAGTCAAATGACTACACAATGAATCTACGACGTGATGTTTTTCAAGCCATAGCCGACCCTACCCGAAGGGCTATCCTTCTGCTAGTGGCTACCCAATCCATGACAGCAGGTGCTATCGCAGCCAATTTTGATACTGCTCGCCCGACCGTGTCGAAACACTTACAAATCCTGACCGAATGCGAACTCCTCCAACAACAACAAAACGGTCGCGAAATTTACTATCACATCAATGCCAAGAAAATGAAAGAAGTCGCTGACTTTATTGAGCCGTTTCGCCAAATGTGGGATGAGCGTTTCAACAAACTCGAAGCCATTATGCAAGCCTACAAAACAAAACAATAGAGCGCAAACTCTCTTTCAATTAGCTTATTTTCACCATGATACATAAAACTAAAATACAGGCCGAAGACGGCAAACAGGAGTTGACAATCACGCGGGAATTTGAACTTCCTGTCGAGCTGCTTTTCAAAGCATATGTGGAGCCCGAAATCGTAGCACAGTGGATGGGGACGAAGGTCTTGAAACTCGAAAGCAAGGTACATGGTAGCTACCAATTCGAAACGAGTAATCCGCAAGGAAATGTAGTATTTCGATCCAATGGCGTCATTCATGAGTTTGTGCTAGACCAAAAAATCACACGCACGTTTGAAATGGAAAATACGCCTTTTGCCCCGCAACTTGAATTTTTGGAGTTTGAAGCTCTCTCGCCTACTACCAGCAAACTCACCATGCATATTATCTACAAGTCGGTGGCGCTCCGCGACCAGATATTACAACTACCTTTTGCCCAAGGACTCAATATGGCTCACAACCGACTGCAATCTATCCTCAACCCCATCAAATAAAATCATGAACAACAAAAACTTACCCCAAGAACGGCGCGAAGAGCTATTTGGTATCTTGAAAACTCGTTTCGAGAAAAACATGAACCGTCATCAAGGCATCGAATGGGACAAAGTACAAGCAAAACTAGCAGCAAAGCCCGAAAAACTCTGGTCGCTCAACGAAATGGAAGAAACCGAAGGCGAGCCTGATGTGGTAGGCTATGAGGCAAATACAGACGAGTACATTTTTTTTGACTGCTCAGCCGAAAGCCCCAAAGGCCGCCGTAGCCTCTGCTACGACCGCGAGGCACTGGAAGCGAGAAAAGAATACAAACCTGCCGATAGTGCTATCGATATGGCCACGGAGATGGGCATTGAGCTTTTGACAGAAGACCAATATCGAATGCTACAAAACCTAGGTAAATTTGATACCAAAACCTCAAGTTGGCTACTTACTCCACCCGATATGAGAAAACTTGGCGGAGCTATTTTTGGAGATTTTCGCTTTGGAAGAGTTTTTGTTTATCACAATGGCGTCCAATCTTACTACAGCGCTAGAGGGTTCCGTGGCTCTCTAAAAGTGTGATTTTTACTGAAGATCGTGTTGTACTTTAATACGAAACGTTCCTTTGATGTGTTCTGCTTCTACAAAATCACCAATCCAGCAGTCAAATTTGCCCTCTACCCAAATAAAACGATCATAGGTCAAATTATAGAAATAAGCATCTGTCACTTCAAACTCTTGTGGTTGCTCATTCTGTTGGTAAGCAGTACTTTTCCAAGGAGTACCCAACGCGGTCTTTTCAGTTTTTCTAATCTCGACTCCTCTTATTTTTAGATATTGATAGCTTTTGTCAAGTTTAACAAAATCATGCTTCCCTGATTTGAAAAGCAATGGATAGTTACCCGTATTTTGTTTGTACTCTTCAGGAGTAAAGAAAAAAAAGAAGCCCCAATTAATGGTACCATCGGCATTTTCAAAACTTGCCCCATGTCCTGGATTAGGATGTTCGGTACTGAATTGGAAGCTACTAAAGAGTGTCATGTTGTCTTCACCCTCTATGTACATTTGTTTTTTGCCGTTTACTTCAACTGACAAAAAAGATTTTCCAAGCGGTGGAATCGGCTCAACCGATTCTTCTTTGCGACAGCCATTTAGCGTCAGTGCAACCATAAAAACGAATACCCAACGAAGATAAATAGAAAAGGATTTCATGAAAGAATAGGAGTTGATGTGGAGAAATAAAGTTACTCATATTCGTGATAGAATCACTACTGTTCTCTCAATTTTATCTCTTTTCAATTTATCTATCTCTAGCAAATAGCCCATTTTTCCACACCCCTGAAAGCGTTAATAATAACTCGACTTTTGCTTTTTAAAAGGAAGAAAAAAATGTGAAACTTATTGGCAAAGCGGTAGTGTTATATGCAAAGTAGAGCCGTCATATATGTCGGCTCTACTTTATAGCAGCCATTTAAAACTACTTTTCATGAAATACTTCCTCTTTTTAGCCACTTTTTTGGCATCTTTCTACGGTCAAGCTCAAAGCGAGCCTACTTTGTTTGAACCAGAACGTATCTCAAACGGAGGCGTTTTTGGACTCACGATTTCGCCCGATTCAAAAATAGCCCTTTGGGTGAGTTCCAATGGCAAACGTGACACACTAAAAATCATGGAATCGCACAAAATCAAAGGACAATGGTCATCCCCAACGGTAGCCTCCTTTTCGAGCGCCCAAGGCCAATGGAAAGACATTGACCCAATGTTTAGTCCTGACGGAAAAACAGTATTCTTTCAATCTACCCGCACAACAGGTCGCGCTGCTCACAGAACAGATTTTGATATTTGGGCGGTGACAAGGCTAAAGAGAGGTTGGAGCGAACCATATCATCTTGGCAACTTCATCAACGGCGAAGAATCTGAGTCATATGCTTCAATGGCTAAAAACAGGAATATCTATTTTATGAAAGAAAACGAAGATAAAATAGGCAAATCAGACATCTATGTATCAGAATATAAAAACGGTGTCTATCAAACTCCCAAAAATGTAGGTTTACCCATAAATACCTCCGCCAGAGAATCCAATCCGTTTGTGAGCCCAGATGAAGATTATCTTATTTATTTTTCGTCCGACTCCACAGGCTATGGAGAAGTAGATTTGTTTATTAGTATAAAAAAAGAAGGCAAGTGGACAAATCCCAAAAATTTAGGTCAACCTATCAATTCTAGTATGGCAGAATTTTGTCCTTTTGTTCATCAAAAAGAAAAAAAACTGTACTTCTCTAGGCAGCAGAAACAACCCAACAAACTTAAAGAAGATATATATTCGGTAGATTTTGATGTTCGGAAGTACTTACCTTAAATATCTATATCGAGTAGCTTTAGCTTGAACAAAGCAAGTAAATTTGGCAATTAGCCACTACAAATCAACTATGGGTAAACACTTGAACGCGTTTTAAGATAAATATTTGACATAAATTCAATAACCATGACTAATCTAAATGCAATCGGCCTTGATATTGAAAAATCACAAGACCTCGCCGTAAAACTTAACGCCTTGCTTGCCAATTACTCTATTTTTTATCAAAATGTAAGAGGCTATCATTGGAATATCAAGGGAGACAAATTCTTTGAATTACATTTAAAATTTGAAGAATTGTACAATGACTTACTGCTCAAAATCGACGAAGTGGCCGAAAGAATTCTCACTCTAGGCTATGCTCCCAATCACAACTACTCTGACTACAAAAAAGCATCTAAAATCGTAGAAAGCACCGAAGTCTCGGATGGTATCAAAGCAGTAAAAGATATATTGGAGTCTTTCAAGATCATTATATCGCTTCAGCGCGAACTATTAAGTCTCTCCGCTGATGCCAATGATGAAGGTAGCAACGCTCTCATGAGCGATTACATACGAGCTCAAGAAAAACTAGTTTGGATGTACTCGGCCTTTTTGAACAAACAATAATATAGTGATTTGCGCCTGCGGCATAATAGCGGTACAAAATCCGTTATTATGCCTTTTTTATTGATGCCTTTCGATTTAATCCTGACTCCTAAAACCTAAATTAACGTAATGAAGGATATTAAGACGTTCAATACAGATGAGTTTATAGGGTCTTTTATGAAGCCCGACCCTAAGCTTAAAGAAATAATCAAACAAGATTATGGACGTTTTTTTATGGTCAACGTACAAGATCTCATCAAAATCTCCAAACTTCCCGTGCCTCCCAATCGAGGTCATACTCATATCTTGATTTATCTGACAAGTGGCGTAGCTACCATGCGAATTGGGGCTTATCCCGTCCAAATCCACACAAATGAATGCTTGATAGTTGCAGCGGGACAGGTGTTTAGTTATGACCAATACGAGGTAAACGAAGGTTTTTTGTGTAGTTTCGACGACAGTTTTCTAACGGGCAAAATAGGAAGCAGCGACCTTATTAAAGAGTTTGAATTTTTGACGATTTGGGGTAATCCCATTATCCGGCCTACTCCCCCCATTGCCAATTATCTCCGTCAAACCTTTGGAAGAATCCATGACGAATATGCACAAAATGGATTGAAAAACCCTACCATCATTCAATCTTATTTAATCGCTGCTCTTTGCGATTTAAATACGACTTATCAACCACTTTCCAATAGTGAAAATAAAAAGGCAATAGCTTTGACCAATCGTTTCAAAGAATTACTTCACCAATACATTCATACCAAACATCTGGTGACGGACTATGCCTCTATGCTCAATGTAAGTCCTAATCACCTCAATAAAATTGTCAAACAAATTACCCAAAAATCTCCTTCTCGGTGGATTGATGAGACTTTGGTGACAGAAGCCAAAGTGTTGCTTTTCCAAACCAGCCATTCTATTAGCGATATTGCGGCTCAACTAGGAATGTATGATGCTTCTTATTTTAGTCGATTGTTTAAAAAATGCGAAAAATTGACACCTATGCAATATCGAAAAATGATTGAAAAATCCTGATTTTAGGTGTATCTGTCCTACTCTTCACAACCATTTCAGACGACCTTTGCCTAAATTTTAAAAGCAAAGAAATGTACGTTATTTTACTCACTTTACATTCGGTATTCAGATGGTTGGTCTTGCTTGCGCTGCTCGTTTCTATCTATCGCGCATGGAGTGGCTACTCACACGCTCTCCTTTTTTCCAAAACCGATAATGCCCTGCGGCATTGGACTGCCACTATCGCTCATTTGCAATTGACCATAGGTCTTATTCTTTATAGCCAAAGCCCTATTATTCAATCATTTTGGAGCAATTCAGCAAAAGGGATTCAGTATTGGGAACTCACTTTTTTTAGCCTGATTCATTCTTTCCTCATGATTGTGGCCGTGGTATGTATCACCATAGGGTCGGCCTTGGCGAAGAGAAAACCGACCGATAAAGAAAAGTACAAAACCATGCTTATGTGGTTTAGTATTACGCTTTTCATCATTTTTATCGCCATACCTTGGCCCTTTTCTCCCCTTGCCCACCGACCTTATTTTAGACCTTTCTAATCATGTTGACTTATCTCAAAACTCCTATTGGCCGATTACGACTTTTGGCCTTTTTAGAAGGTATTTCTCTCCTCATGTTGGTATTTATAGCTGTGCCTCTCAAACATTTTGCTCATTTCCCTGGCATGGTCAAAACCCTCGGCCCTATACACGGTGCTTTGTTTCTGCTTTTTATTTTCAATACCTTTCAAGTGGGCATTGAGCAACAGTGGAAATTCAAAGAAATTACTTGGAAAATATTGGTTGCTTGCCTTATTCCTTTTGGCACATTTTATATTGATGCTAAAATCCTTGGTCCACTCTACAGAAAGCCATGAACAGCTTGGTAGAGTTTACCTTTCAAAAGGAAGACTTCTAAACTTCTACAAAAAAACCAGACTACTTCAAGGAGGCAGTCTGGTTTGATACATTCATCTCTTACCTAATTTATCTAATCCTTAAATTTCAAATCAAAGACTTGCCAAGTTTATAATAGTCATAGCAAGTCTAAAGGGCAATGGTTGTTGGCTTTCCTTTTTGCACCGTGATTGTTTTGGTGTTTTTGCCGTATTTTACACTGACCGTTCCGCCTAGTTTTGATGATACTTGCGCGTGGGTCAACTTCCCGTCTTTCCATTTCATATCCACTACATAACCACCTCTGGCACAAAGCCCTTTGACCTCGCCATCTTTCCAAGCCGAGGGTAAGGCGGGCAAAAGTTCAATGTTTCCGTCGTGGCTTTGAAGAAGCATTTCGGCAATTCCCGCCGTCGCCCCAAAATTTCCGTCGATTTGAAAAGGTGGGTGAAGGTTAAAGAAATTAGGCGCTGATTTTTGTTTCAAAATAATGTTGAAGTTTTTCAATCCTTCATCACCGTTTCTCAGTCTCGCCCAAAAATTAGTCACCCATGCCGCGCTCCAGCCCGTTTGGCTCGCTCCACCTCCGTTGGCCAAACGATATTCCAGTGATTTTTTGGCCGCTTCCACAAACTGCGGGGTTTGACTGTAATTAAACGCATTCCCAGGGTAAAGCGCGTACAAATGCGACATGTGGCGGTGTCCTGGCTCCACTTCTTTGTACTCTTTAGCCCACTCCATCACGCGCCCATCCGACCCAATTTTGACGGGTTGAAGTTGTTTACGGGCTGTTTTCAATTCTTCGATAAAAGTGTCTTTGTCATTGAGAATTTCTGCGGCGTTGATGACATTGCCAAAAAGCTCGTCGATAATTTCTTGGTCGTGGGCAGGCCCCATGCTTATCGAACCTCGACTACCATCGGGCGCCACAAAACCATTTTCGGGCGAGGACGCAGGCCCCGACACCAACAGCCCCGATTCGCGGTCAACGACCAACCAAGCTTTGTAAAAACGAGCCGCATTTTTCAGCGTACTATACACCGACTGCAAATAGTTTTTATCTTTTGTAAAAGCATAATGCTCCCACAAATGTTGACAAATCCAGCCACTCGCCCCCGACGTCAATCCCCACGAAGGGTGCTCGCCAGGCGAGGTAAAACCCCACACGTTCACAATCGGATTGACACTCCATCCCGGCAACCCAAACTGTACGGAAGCCGATTTGGTAGCGGGTTTTTCGATGTCCTTGATAAACTGCGTCATCGACAAATGTAGTTCGCTAAGATTGGTAACTTCGGCAGGCCAATAATTCATCTGAATGTTGATATTGGTATGGTAATCGCCGTTCCAAGGCGTCTGAATTTTGTTGGCCCAAATGCCTTGTAAGTTGGCCGGCAGCGTGTTTTCACGGGCCGAAGAAATCAACAAATATCGACCAAATTGGAAATACAATTGTGTCAAATAATTATCGTTGTCTGAGGTTTTAATGGCCAAAAGTCGCTCGTCGGTTGGGATATTATCGGCAGTATTTTGACCCAAACTCAACACCACTCGGTTGTAATACTTTTGGTAATCAGCAAGGTGCTCTTTTTTGACTTGCCCAAATGGTTGAGCTAATGCTTTTTTCAAATTAGCCGCCGTAATTCCTTTGTAATCACGGCCTTTGTAAATGGGATAATTGGGCAAATAGTCGGTCGAAGCCGTCAGGTATAAAATCACTTCATCGGCATTTTTTACCACTAATTTATCATCCATAAATGATTGCGTCCCTCCATTCAACTTAGCTTTGAGTCGAGTTATATATTGTATACCATCACCACCTTGACCATTATGAAGCGCGCCAAACATTCGCAATTCTCCGTCACTTGTTTCGGTAGTAAAACGCTCAGGACGATTCAGCGAAGCCGAAAAACTAAGAGCGCCTTTTTTATCCGCCGTTAGCCTCACTACTAATGCGTTCAAAGGTCCACTGACAAAATATTCTCGTTTGTAAGTCACCCCATCTTGGGTATAGCTGACATTGGCAATAGCCTCATTCAGGTTCAAATCCCGATAATATGACTGATAATCACTTTGTTTTCCGAAATCCAACCACAAATCACCCAAAGTTTGAAAGCAGCCAAAAGGCACATTGGCACCATTTCCATGCCCCGAACCTTGCCCTTTACAAATTTGCGTTTTATTGGTCAAAGCCGTTGCTTCTTTAAATTTCCCTTCAAAAAGAAGGTTTCGAATTTCGTCCAAATACTTGGGTGCGTCAGGATTATCGTTGTCAAACGGGCTACCACTCCAAAGCGTTTTTTCGTTGAGCTGAACGCGTTCTTTGTTAACATCTCCAAACACCATCGCACCGATATTTCCATTCCCAATTGGCAGCGCTTTGAGCCATTCTTGGTCGTCTTTCCAACCGTCTTTGCTGTCGGGTGTGGTAGCCGAAGCAGGTTGTTTGTACCAAAGTTTCAACGGATGTTTTTGACCAAAAGCATTGCCCACAATTACGAGGCATAAACCGATTTTAATAAGGACTTTTAACATAAAAAAGGGATGTTTAGGGGTTCATTTTAACCGATGTTTTGTATTGGGAGATTACCTCTATGGCGTTGAAAGAAGGCCCTGTTTTCTTGATATCGTCAATTACCTCAGCCGAAATGCCCGTTATGCTGTTGTTCCAATCTGCTAAACGCACAATCAACTGCCCGTATGGAAGGTAATTTTTTAAGCCCAACAACCAAGGCACCCCATTAAAAAGGTGATCGGTTTTCAGTTTTTCGCCTTGCCATACTTCTGCTTGCCCGCCTCGATAATCTACCTTCACAAACACATCATTGATATAAGTAGGAAAGGCCTCTGCACTACCGATTTCGATTTCATTTGTTGCCCTTTTTTGTAGGTTCAATGCTGGTTTCTTTTGGGGAACACTTACTGTATAATTATCCCAAATTGACGACTCAATCTTCTTCATAGACGTTTCAAATGCTATTGTGTTGGCAGGATATATTTTAAAATCGAAAGTAGGCACTTTCATCTGAAGCAACTCTATTTCATTGTTTTTCAAGACCATATCAGCTTCCGAAAGTACCAATGCTTGCTTTCCATTTAGATTGATACGCCATGCTTTTTCGGCTTCGGTACGCGTCAAAAACACCAAGGTCACCCGCTTTCCTTTACCATTTTTAAGTTCAATTACATTTGATTTTGAGGAAGATAATACGTCAAAACCATCTTTCTTGCGAAGTATCCAACCAGCAGATTTCATCTCTTGTAGGGTGGTTTTATCAAGTGCCACTTGCGGCTCAACGCCATTGAGTTTTTGAAAAAATACCATCAGATTCCCCTCATTTTCAACCTTGGCAAATGGTTGTGCAAGGGCATATTTTATTAAAATACCATTGAGATCTAGGTTAAACGGTAAAATCGGCGAGGTTTCCCCTTTCAGGATAAACGTCGGAAAGTTAATCGTTTCATTGGGGAGTTTTATTTGCAAAGACACCTGCTTATCAGGCATGGGTACCCGTACTTGGGCATTACATAAAAACACAAACCCGTGGTTGTCTTTGACCCGACCTATGTACCTGAGTTTTTCCGTATTCAACTCATCGCGGAGTGGATTGTGGGCTTCTACAACACGCATTTGTACCAGCTCTTTTCCGAAATCATTGGCAAAATGATGTAAAATTTTCAGGTATTTATATGAAGGGCGCAAGTAGCCAAATTCGCTAATGGGCGCCTGAAAATCATAATTTTCGGGACAGCCAGGCTCTTTGAGTCCAGGTGATTGGGTACCCCCGTGAAACATATAATACCCCATCATGTTCATCCCTCGCCCCATTTGATTTTGAAGGTGTGCTTCTACGATATGTGGTTCCACCACAAAACGGTTTGCGTAAGTCACCTGACTCCCGCAGCCCTGTTCGCACATGCCTTTTGGGAAACGATTGGTATCATAAAATACCTTACCAAGAGCATCGGTCATAATCCATTGGTCGTTGCCATAGAGGAAATCTTTGGTAGCCTTCCCTCCGTCTTTTTCCCAACCACGGTATGGATATCCACCTTGGAGCGGAATCACTTGTTCCTTGGTATCGTCAAAGACTGTATTGGCCGTCACCGACCAAAAAACAGGTTCAATTTTGCTGGAAAGCGCCATTTTTTTAAGCGTTGAGATATGTTCCGCTTGCCCTGACGCATATTCGTTTTCCAACTGCACCCCAATGATTGGCCCACCATTTTTGAAGTACAAGCCGCTTGTTTGTTTACCAATCTGTTGGAACAACCGAGAAGATTCTGCTAAATATGCCGAATCATTGGAGCGCTTGCCCTTCATTGAATTTATCCAATCGGGGTGTCCGCCGTACAATTGCTCCCCGTGAGACCACGGCCCGATTCGTAGCCAAACATAAAGTCCATGTTTTCCGCACAGTTCGACAAACCGCCGTAGGTTCCGTCCTTTTTCCCAGTCCCATGTCCCTTTTGGCGCTTCATGTTCGTTCCAAAATACATAAGTGGCCACAATCCCCAAACCGCCACTTTTCATTTTCAGAAGTGCTTCTTCCCAATCTTGATCATTTACCCGATTGTAGTGAATTTCGCCCATCAGTGGGTACCACGGTTCACCATTTTTGATAAAATACTGGTTATTAGCCGCCAACATACTACCTGAAGGATTGCTCGCTTGCATAGGTAACGTCTTTGGGGTTATTTTTTCAACCTTCCTCATGTCCAACACGGCTAATTCTTGAGCCTGCGTTGACGACAGTCCTGCCAAAAAGGTTAAGCTCAAGCCCATTTTTTTTAAAATATTCATGAAAAAAAATATGTTTCGTTTTTTTATTCAACAATCAATAAAAACCCCTTCGTCGGGGCGATTTCCAAGGCGTCATCTTTGGTAAAAGTTTGGCCTTGTTGGAAGTTTTTGACGGCAGGAATAGTAAATTTTGCCTTAGAAGGGTCGATGCCGATGGCTTTCCAGTCGATATTCAGTTTCACTTTTACGGTTTCGGACGCCCACGATGCCACCGAAATAAGGGTTTTTCCTTGGTGAATATAAGCCGTTGCCAGCACTTTTTCGTTGTCCGTTTTGACGGGGCAATTTTCTTCCCAATAGCCGCTCATTTTAGCATGGGCAATGTCGAACTCATCCCAAATTTTCCAAATATCACGCGGGTCACAACTCACCCCTTCCGTAAACCACGGATAGCGAACCGTCATGCCATAAACCATACCTCGCCACGGATTGCCGCCGCTGTGTAGCATATCGCCCATGTGCCCAAACGGAATACCTGACACTTCGACCATCCAGTTTTCGGGCGGCATTTTGTCGTAGTTAAAACTTTCGCCAAACCATAGTTTATTGAGGTACGGAAAATACTCGGTGTATTGGTTAGCAGGGCCTTTTGAAAACCCTGTGTTGGAATGTAAATCCAGCAAACAACCTGGCTTGACGACATTCATCACCTTCCGCATTCGTTTCAGCATATTTCGGTCGAAGGCCACGTCATCAAGATAAAGCCCGTCGATGTCAACGTTTTTGACCAGCCATTGGAGGCCATTGATGTAATAATTGTACCAACGGGATTTGCCACCCGTCCGAATCGCCGCGTCGCATTCTTCGTAACCGTTGATTTTGTTGAACCATTGCACATCATAATGCTCCACCAAATGTTCGCGTAGCCACGGAAAACCGCCTCCTTTGCCATCGGCAAAAATCTCATCGCCCAAGCTCCGCAACGCCCACAGCTCAGGAACTTGATTTGTCAGTTCGCGAATTGTGTAATAAATCTTGACTTTCAAGCCTTTACTGTGCCAATAGTCCACGAAATTTTTCATGCTATCGACCGCAATAAAGGGGTAATTGATGTACGGATTGATAGGATTTGCGTGGTGAACATTGGTAATTTTAATGCCCGATGCCAAATCTTTCAGCGACGGGGCAGGCTTATTTCCGTCGTGGTAATAGCGGTTGGTAAACTGGTCGTAGGTATCTTGTTTCTTGACGGGTGTGAGTAATAAACGGAACGAAAAGTCAAGGCTTTCCCCTGCGTTCATCGTCCGTTCTCCTGAGTACGTTGTAGCGAGCGTTTGCGCGTCATTGCTCAAAATTCTAAACCCTCCTTTGTTAGTATTGTACCAAGACGACGGTGGCGCAGGATGATAGAGGTTCAATAAGGGGCCTGTGTAATCGGCACCCAGCATCTCGCATTGTAACCCTGCTTTTACAGAACCAACCCAGTACGAGTCTTGCGGGCCTTTCCATTTCCATTGGTATTCCGTGGGACAAAATCCCCCAGGCAACCCCATGCCCATAAAATAGGTTGCATTGGCTTTCTCCACAGGAATCTCCAACCGAGCATCTTTTATATTCAGGGGTGTTTCCGTTTTTAAGCGAATATTGTACAGCAATGTACCGTCAAACTCCATGCTTCCGTCGCAACGAAGGCTAAATCTACGGCCTTTTCCCTCGGCTACCCACGAAATTACGCCCGCGCTGTTTTTGGTAAATCGAAGGGAGGAAGGAGTGATTTTTTCCACTCCCGCCTCCGTTTCGACGACAAACACTAAGGGGTTACGAAGCAAATGTTGTTGATTGACCCTCACCGCCTCTGGAAAACCTGACTCATTGAGCGACACTTCTCCCATGAGGTACGTAATCTGTTTCCCATTTCTTTTCAAAGCCGTGTAAGGCGCAACGGGTTGGTCGTCCATGCCCAAGGTCGAATTTAGCCAACGCAGTCGAGAATGCCGCCATGGCTCGCTATCGCCCCGGTCGGAAAGGATTTGATTGATTATGTCGAGGGTTACTTTTATTGTTTGGGGGGCTTCATTTTCGGCGGAAATGATTACATCAAACGATTGTTTTCCCGGTTTTTCGGTCGCAGAAATATCAACGCCAAACCAAAGTGGTTGTACTTTTCCTTGGGCTACGTCCACTTTTTTGGTAAACGGATGACCGTCTGCGTCGGTGCCTCCCGTGTTAAAACAAGTCACTTTATTGTTTCCCGAAAACGTTACTTTGAGGTTTTTAAGCTCTTTTTTAGCCGCAAAAACGGCAATCTGAAACGCATAGTATTCATTGCGTAATGCCTTACCATGAAACACGTTAGCGGGTTTTTGCTCAATCCATCGATAAGGAATATTTTCCGTCATTCGGACCGGAAATTTTCTATCTTCTGGAAAAAGTAGAAAATTTTTATTTTCACGACCAATCAATGTCTCTCTTTCCGCGTGCGTCGCGCCCACTTCCATAGGATAAAAACTGTCGAAAGCCGTTCGTGATTCTATTTTCAGTACTGAGGCTTGCGGAAGTGATTTTGCCTCAAAATCTTTGGCCAAAAGTCGATGCTTTTCGAGCCAAGCTTGATTGGGTTTGTTTTCAGGAGTCAAGTACTTTCCTTCCCACCAACCGATGTTCTTTTTCCCCGCAAAAGGCATATAATACACGTAAAAAACGCCTGCATGGCTCGGTTCGAAGACAAACTCTCCAACTTCTCTATCAATTTTAACACGATGAATATTAGTCACTTCCACCCCCTTCTCATCGGTTATTAAAAGCCGTTTTTCTTGGGGACTAGCGTCACGGCGTCGCCAATAGATTTTTGTATAAACAACCTCGGCTGGTTGCGCCACTTTAATGATAGCACGGTGATTGCCATGCTCTTCCAGCCAAGGCGTGGTGGCTACGGCATAGGGATGTATTTGGGCACACAATGTTCCAAAACCCAAACACAAAAAAGCGAAAAAGGTTATGATTGATTTCATAAAGGCATGGGGTTAAGAAAGCCCTTCTAAGGTTTGGTTTAGTCAACCCTGCCAAGGTTTTGAACCTTGGCAGGGTTATTAAGGCTAGTATCAATCCATTTTTACTTCCGATTTTTCCATGTGGGAGGTAGTCAGAATAGGCTTGTCGCCAGGGGGGAAAGAATTGTCAGTGAGGGTTACATTCTTACAGGCTTCAATTCTAAAAGTGGTTTTATCGGCCATAAAATCCACCGTTTTTGACGTAATGATTTTATTATAACGAAAAACCAAACCGTCCACACTTTTTGCCGTCAGCAAGGGTGCTACCGAAGTTTTGAAGGTATTATTTTCAATGAGAATGTTTCGATGAACGTAAAAACCATTGACTAAATCGTGGTTTTCGGGCGCAATTGCAATCACATAACTACCTGGTGATGAATTATATCCACATTCTTCAAACACATTGTTACGAATCACTACATCTTGTACGGGTCCAGACTCAAACCAACTGGCGGCATCGTCGGCAATGAGAATGGCGTGCATCCCTGTTTTGTAAAAATGGTTGTTTTCAATCACCACTTTGCGGCGGGTTGTCATCAAAATACCGCGCGTATTTGTTCGTTCAAAACGGCAATTTCGTATCGTCACTTCAGGCGTCCAAGTAAGGTTTTCGATACACTGCCCCACGGCCACATTGGCAGCAAAGGGTTTATCAGTTTCCAATTCCATTTCTCGGTTGTTTTTCAATACTGCATTTTTAAGTTTGGCATAACCTAAGGGTTGCAGTGTTTTAGGATTCACAAAAGCAATGCTATCGCCCTTAAAAAATGCCTCAAAACCATACGTTTGGTGGTGCATAAAACGCACCATGAGTTTGTTGGAACCCGTTTTAGCTACGATTTGCAAATGCGTTCCGTGCACATTGATAGGGTCATCGTGCGCACCTGAAGTGAAACAGCTGTCAATCAACACTTTACCCTTGCATCCCGAAAAATGAAAACAGTCGGCGAAGGCACTGATAATTCGTCCTGATTCGGGACGAGGCGCTACGTTGACTTTTCGAATGGTGATATTTTCGGAAAACTGCGATACTACTCCCAATCCGTGCATAAAGTGCAAATTGAGGTTTTGTAACAACACGTTTTGACTCAGACTAATAAATCCGCCGCAATTGTCGCGGTAAGGGTCACGAATCGACAACCTTTCCCCTGCTGTCAATTTGGTTTTGGAAAAATCTCCCGTAAATACGACCTCTCCTTTTTGTTTTTCTTCGGCTTTGCTTTCCAAAAATGCCTTAAACGAGCTGTATTTTAGGGTTTCGTCGATTTCATTGAAAACAATGGTGTGGTGATTGTTGCTTTTCCAACCTTCTCCGTAAAAGCCCAATTTTCCATTTTTAATAAAATAACGAGTGTCAGGGTGCAGCTTGGTTTCTACTTTGGTGGGCGACACCGACGTCAGCATCAACTCACTCATCGTGGGTCGTTCGTAGTCAAATGAGAGGTTACGAATCGTGATGTTTGAAGACTTAAAAAGGGCAAATGCCACCATTTTTCCGTGTAAATATATTTGCGTTCCGTTGCCTTCAATAGTTAGGTTTTTAAACTCTTTCAACAAAAAAGCGACGTTTTTAACCTTCGATAACGTGTCATTTTCTGTACTGTTTGAAATGTAAATTTCTTGTTTGTACGCACCATCTGGCCACAAATCCAAACGCCCACCAGGTAATACGAGCGTGGCATTGGATAATTTTCGGCACTGTTCAATGGCTTTGACGAGTGCGGGGCTTGCGTTTTCGTAGCTATCGGGCTTGGCTCCAAAATTGCTCAAAAGTACGCGTTGTTGGGCAAAGGTCGTTTTGCAAAAGCACAGCATTAAAAGCAAGCCGTAGCCTATTATTTTATTTTTGCTCATGGGTTTTCAGGAAGGATTTTCGTTTTTCCAATATAGTTATGAAACATCTTCAAATTTTCAGATGCTTTGGTGACAATGGGCTTTTTACAGCCCCAAAAAACATTGTTTTGAATCGTGACGCCCGAGGCTCCCGCCACCGAAATGCCACATTCGGCATTTTCACCTTCAATCAAGTTTCTTTCAATCAAGATGTTTTTGTGAATACCCGCGACCGAAATATCAGGAGCTTTAACGTTGATAGCGATGGCCGAAGCTCCGTCGTTGGTTCCGTCGCCACGTCCGCAACGTAGAATGCGGTTGTTGCGCACAATCACATTTTCGGACCCAGCTCCTTCGCGCCAATCTCCCTCGGCACCAATATGAATGGCCGTTCCTGTGCTTTCTTTGAAAGTACAATTTTCAATCAATACTTGACGAGTTTTGACCAACACCGCCCGCGCCAAATGACTACCTACGTACGAATTAACAAATTCCAAACGTGGCAATCGAGTCACATCGATGAGGTAATAATTTTCTAAATCGTCGGGCAAAGATTTGTGAAGCGTAATGGTCGTATTCCAATCTTTAGGTTTGGGTTCCGATTGTGTAACGGTGTATTTTCCGACCACGGCCAACGTCTTCCGCGAAACAAGTTCGAGCACGTCGCCTTTATCGGGATAATCGAGCACCATGGCGTGCGTACCCCACGCTTTCTCCATTTCGATGACGTACTTTTGCGAAGCTAACTTCTTTTTAATCAACTGATAATAACCATGTACGTTGGTGGCATCGTCACCTTGGCCTTCAAACGTACAGCCATCAAATCGTATCGTACCTTTGCAAGATGTAAAGTGGGTAGCGTCGGTATTGGTGGATTGGTACAAGCCCGGACGCGGGACAATGCGCAGGCCATTCATCAAAATATTTTCGGAACGATGCCCTACGATTCCCATACCGGGCTGGGAATGAATCGTGACTTGATTCAAAACAGTGTTAATGGATTCATTGATAAGAATCGCAGGCCGAAAATGAAACATGTGGTTTATCAACGCTACATGTCCGAGGAGTTTTTGGGAATACGAAGCCCAAATCCGAACCGTTTCGGCATCAATCAGTTCGTTCTTTTTTGGAAAATAAATGCTTTTACCTAAAAGTCGGTTTTTACTCAAATCCCAAAACATCAACCGCAGCATCAGCAGGTTGTTTCTAATCGGAAATTCCTTGGAAAATCGTACATCAAAATAGCCATCCCCTTCGTTTACCACCACTCCTTCGCTATGAGGCATGGTTTCGTAATCAATGGTCAACCCTTTTATGGTGAGATTCTTGCAATTTTCGATAGATACAGGCTCCATCCACCCGCTAACGGCCAACCTCGCACCGTTGGCATCCACTTCGAGGGAGTTAATTCCCTCAAAGTGAATGCCTCGGCTGTACGGGTAATACGGGGTAAATACCACGTCTTGCGGATTGCGACCCATTTTGCCATCCATCACATCATTCATAAGCTGAATGGCCTTGGGCTCGCTGATTAGGTACTTCCCAGCGGGAAATACCAGTTTTTTCACCCGATTTACCTTACAATAATCCACGGCCTTTTGAATGGCTTCACGGTCGTTGAGGGTATCGTCGGGTAAGGCACCAAATTTCGTCACCGAAACTTGGCTAAAAATAGTAAAGGTGTGGATAAATAAAACTATAAATAGTATAACGCTTTGTCGGAAAGCCATAAGAAATTAGGTTTAGAGAAACTCATCAAAAGTAGTCTTTTTTACTACTTAGGCGTTATTAATAAAGGGCTATTGCCCAAAGTCTCTATTTGGATTTTTGCTCCTACAATAGCGATATTGCCTTTTTTGACAAATCCATTTTCGGTTACTTCTTTTACTTCAACCATCTTATAATTTCGCCATTCTTTAGGCACCTCCAACGCTACTTTTGTGGCGCAGTAGGAATAAAAAACATAACTATTGTTGGAAACCCATTGCGCAGGAAAAAACAGATTACTTTTACTGCGAAGGGTCAGTCCATTTTTGGTTATTAAACTATCTTTCAGCGATACTTTTACACCGTCGGAAAAATGAGCGACCCGATTTTTACCCGTTCCTTCTACCTTCAATCGCTGATGTCGATTCAGAAAAAAGTATTGAGGACAGTGTTCGTAAAATTCATTGATAAAAATTTTAGTCCAATACGTACGTCTCATTTCGCTCCAAGGCACCTGCGGCATTAACAACTTATCACTTGGCAAGTACCAACTATCTTTGATTTGTTCGCTCCAAGCACTTGGGAAAATCGTTTCGGCATTCATCGAAATACCAAACAAAAAGCCCAAATCCACATCACTTGGCACGTCAGGATTAAAGTCTGTACCAGTAAATACCTTGGCAGGGTTTTTCAAGAAAAAATCTTGATTTATAGGATAAAGATGATACGAAAAAGGCACCATTCCGACCATGTAATCCAGCACCGCTTCGGTCGTAACATCTATTCCTTTGGCGTTCCAGTATTGCCAAATTTTCTTCTGATAAGCCGCTTCGATGATGTTTGATTCTGAATGCCCTTCGCTGGGTCTTGCAAACCAAGCATCTAAGTGAATCGTGCCCGATTGCTTGAGTTCGGGAAGCAAGGCTAGCAGTTTGTCGATTCTCATCTGTGCATAACCATTTTCATACTCATTTCGATAATTAATCTGGTACGCACTGAGTCCATTATAGCTGCCAATTACTTTCAAACTCCCGTCTTTGTTTTTCGAAATCATGTCTTTGCTTACGTAAGTATCCCACAGTGGGCTGTTGGTATAAGCATCAGTCATGTTGATATGTAAGCTAATGGTCGTATGGTATTTGCGGGCCTCTTTCATCAACCATTTCAAGCTTTGTAGGCCCGACGCGTCTTGCGGTCTTTTCAGGGAGTTATTAACTTCAAAAAAAGCAGGATACCGATCGTCGTGGCCGTTGTATTGCCACCCTACCAAATAAATTATTTTGGGCACCCCCATCGTCAGGGCATCGATGGTTTTGATTAGCTCAAGTGTTTTTTCAAAATCACATACTTTTTGACACGACCCGTCTTTGTTTACAAGAGCATTCATGATTTTCATCACCAAGGTCTGAGAATAATCGTGTCGAAAGCGGGGGGTTGTTTGTTGGGCATCAACCGCCAAAGCGCCTACCCACAAAACAAAAATTTTTGCCAGACATACACTTCTTATTAATTGCTTATAACTGTTTGTCATTTTCAAAATCGATATAAATCATCTACTAGTTTTTTTCTGTTTTATTGAATTTTTATAAAACAGAAGGCTTCCATTGTTTCTTGATACTACATACCACAACACCCCGCTCAGTGTTTTGAGAGATTTGATATCTCTCACTTCTCCGTTTAAGGTCAGACCCGATTGGAGGGGCGATAATGCACTAAAAGCTGCCGTGCCACTTCCTAGTAAAACAGAACCATAACTGGCATCATAATGCCCCTCAAAAGGCGAAACACCACTAAAATTTCCGGCAGCTATGAGGTCGGTTTTGTTGTCATTGTTAAAATCTCCCACCGCAAAAGCATAAATAGGTGCCCATTGAGCAGGTGACGGCAATGGAATCGACTCAAAACCGCCTTTTCCATTGTTTATCAAGGTCAATGATGAGAGCGTTTGGATAGATAATTCCTTGGTTCGTTTCAGGTCTTCACCAAAAACCTCCTCCGTTGTTTTGCCTGCGTAGCTTGTCATCAGCATCGGAAATCGCTTCTCTATTTCTTCTTTTCCTAAGAAAGTATAGTACTTCCCCTTTTTAGAAACCGACAGTATTTGGTCAAAATGCGGTATCTTTTTTATGATTGCAGTGCTGCGACCAGTTTTCGGTTGGGCTTTTATAAAGGTCGGCTGTATCACAACCGACCTTTTATACGTCAATAAATGAATCATGAAATGTCAGGATTCAAACCTAAGTTTCACGATCGGTATAACCCACTATTTATGATACTTAACCAATAGCCCTATGAAGCAATGGGCAAACTCCCCCAGTTTTAAATCACCTATCTACCTTTGTCAACTGGGGAAGTTTTTTTGTTTAATTCGTAAAATTGGCAATTCTTACTACCCACACGCGACTATCGCCATTGGCAGCGGTAATTTTGTATTTACGAGGTTGCGAAAAATCGCCAGGGATGCCCGGCATAGGTGCCCCTTCCAAAGGCTCCATAGTGGCGGCGGGCGAGATATTGGTCATAAATACCAACCGACTTTTAGATACTTTCGCTTTTTCGGCAGCCGTAAAACTACCAGAAGCAGCCGGTACTGTTACATTAAATATCAACGAATCTAAGGTAGCGCCGGCCGTATTTTCTTTTCTTTTAAATTGTTTTTGGCTCAAGGTAAGCGTCACATTCCGCACCACTGGACTTCCGCCCGATGTGGCAGAGGGGTCTTCAAAGCGATATTCCATAAAAACCTCTGTAATAAGCGCTTCCTTGAATTTTGGCAGATTTTCTTCTAGTCCGTATTTAAGGCAAGAAGATAATGTCAATGCCATGCCTAGGATAAGCAAATACTTCATTTTATGTATTGTTTGCATCGTCTTTCTCATTTGTTATTGAACATTTACCAGTTAGGGTTTTGAGTCATCGCCCCATGACGTACTATTTGCGAATTCTGAATCGGCAACAGATAACGTCGGGTTTCGTCAAACATCCGCTGATCGTTGAGTTGGAAATTGAGGACTTCTATGCGGTATCCTTTACGGGTGGCATTGATTTCCATAAACGTCGGTTTCTCCAGCAATTCTGCGATTTTAGCGCCAGGAGCAGCTCCTCCGTTGGCATTGCCGCCGTATTTTCCCCAGCGCAACAAACTCCAGTAATAGTCTTTTTCTTTGAAAAGCTCCACTCTACGCTCACGTTTGTAGTCTTTCCAAGCAGCCTCGGCTGTAGTAGCCGTAGAAGGCGGCAAGCCACCGTGCCCTTGGCGAGTGATGTTGAGGGTGGTTACAGCATCCGCAATTTTGTTTTGCATGAGCAATGCCTCTGCCTTGTTCAAATACACGCGCCCCATGCGGAAAATCACCCAGTGATAATCTACCGGGGTATTATAAAAAGGTCGGGGCGAAACGTTATAAATCCCTTTACGGAAATACGCATTTGTGATTTGGGTGCAGCAACCAGAGTTCAAACTTCCTTTAATCATACGGTTCAGATTGCCGTTGCGATTGGTGGTCACCAACTCGCCATACCAAGCTGTTGAGTCATAGACGATTGAAGCCGCCAAGCGCTTATCTCTATTATCATACATAATACTATTGATGCTTCCTGCACCTGTCACAATGGCGCTATCAAGAAAAGCAGAAGGTTTTTTGGTAACATTTTTCAAAAACTGCGACGATTGATCCCACTTCACTGCTTTAGAAGGGTCGGCAGCATCAATGACAAGATATTCGTCGATGATGTTTTGAGTAGGTGAAAATTTACCCCAATCTTCAAATACCTTATCTTGTTTGAACAAGGGCGTAGCATTGCGCAGTCTAAGGTCATCATTGTTGACATTAGGGATTGCCTCTTGCATATCCTGAATGCTCGAAACCACGGTATTTGACTTATCACGGTAAGTAGCGAGAAGAATTTCGGGCGAAAATCTAGCTCTTTCGTTAAACATTCCTTCGTAATCGGTCTCCAAAGGCTTACCAGTTGCAATCACGGCATCGGCTGCATCTATCGCTTTTTGGTAGTAAGTGTTATCGCCTGTATAAGCGGCTGCTTGCAAGGCTGCTTCAGATTTGAGGGCATAAGCCGATGCCTTGGTCGCAATCCCCGCAGGCGAAGAAGCAGGCAAGCCCGCAATCGCGTCATCTATATCTTTCATGATTAAGTTATAGGTTTCGGCGATATTAGTCGTTTGAGGCAACGCATAGTTTGTTTCGTTTTCGGTCAATACTTTATCCACCCATATTACCCTTCCAAAACGACGCGCAAGCCAGTAATAGGTCATAGCTCTCAAAAACTTCCCGTGCGCTACCAATTCTACTTTATCACCTTCTGCTAAAGCTGCCGACGCATTGGCTTTTTCGATGATGAGATTACAGCTACGGATTTTGCTAAATTGGTTAAACCCATAGTCATCATCTCTCGTAATCGACTCCCGCGTGAAGGCATTTCCGTCGCTTTGGATGATATTGCTGGTTCGAACTTCGTCCTCAACGGTGTTGGTATATAGACCTAACACTGATGAATATACGCCGTTGACAAAAAGCATGGCATTGCTCTTTGAACTCCACACGGCAGTCTCATCAAATTTGTCAAATGGCCGTGTATCGTCTAATTGCTTACAGGAGTAAATACAAACACTAAGAACCGTTAGTGCCAAAACTATTTTTGTGATATATCGTTTCATTGCTTTCAGTTGCTTTGAGTTTAAAAACCTAGATTCACAGATAAGGCATACACCCGTTGAGCAGGATAATCGTAGTTGTTGTTACTTCCTGTTTCGGGGTCAAGGCCGTATTGTTTGATCTTCGAAAACGTGAGTAAATTGGTAGCACTCAACGTCACCCGCAGGTCTGAAATGAATTTTAAGTCTTTGGAAAGATAATTTTTAAAGTTGTAACCCACCTGCAAGGCTTTTAGGCGTAGGTAGCCTGCATTGATCACCCAAAAATCTGAAGTGACGGCATTGTGCCCCCCATTCACTGCTGCACCCGAAATCAAGCGTGGGAATTGGGTATTGCCTGCGCCTGGCTCCCAATGGTTTTGGGTCTGAAATTCGTAGCGGATATTAGGAGAATACATACTCTGAATGACATCACCCAAGTAGATACTTCGCTTTCCGCTTCCTTGCCAAAGCATATTCATAAACCATCCACCGTAAGTTAAATCAGCCGTAAAGCCGAAAGTTACTCTTGGAAATCCAGCCTTCCCTACTCTTCTAAAATCATCGCCGTCGAGTTTTCCGTCACCATTTACGTCTTTGTAAATAATATCGCCCGGCGCTATATTTGAAGCCAATCGACGTGGACTGTTCATGATATCAGCTGAATTTTGGTACAATCCCGCCGACAAATAAGCCGTTTGTAAGAATCCGATTTGGTGATAAGAAGTAGTGTTAGGGTTTTTGAGGGTAGTGCTGTCTTCGTTGGGGTTTACTTCCCATAGTTGGTCAAATTTTACAAAATTCGAACCAAGTGTGTATTTTAATTTACCCACTTTATCACTGTATTTGACCGTAAAATCAAACCCGGCTCTTCTAAATGCCCCGTTTGATTTGCGAGTAGGCAGGGCTGTTCCGAGAGGGTCGGTATAACCCACGCCTGATGGAGAAGCCAAATAGCCCGTAGTACGTAGGTAAAAATAATCTAGACTTCCGCTGAGTTTATTGCCCAAAGTCCCAAAATCAAAACCTGTGTTGAATGATTGTTGGTCGTACCAACTGATGTCGGGGCTTGGGATGCTCGGGGCATTGAGGCTTGGTTGCAACACCCCTCCTACTACGTAGCCACCACCTGTAGAATAGCCTGGCACATAAGCAAAGCTGCTCACACCCGAATTTTGCCCTACCGAACCATACGATATTCTGGCTTTCAGGAAGTTGATGATATTTTTTTCAACTAAACTTCCCATAAAATTTTCGTGAGAAATCAACCACCCCAACGCTGCGCCGGGGAAGAATCCTTTTCTTTTTCCAGCTGGAAATAAGTCGCTACCATCATATCGAAAACTTCCTTCAAACAAATATTTTTCTTTGAAATCATAACGCACACGTCCCAGCCAGCCATTTCTGACGTTTTCAAAAGCCGAACCGTTGTTGGTAGCCGTTGCTTGAGGCCCCGCAAAAATTTGGTCAATCCCAAACACATATGAGTTTCGGCCTGTGCTGAAGTTTTCACTATAGCCATAAGCTTCTTCATATCCCAGCATGGCCGAGACATTGTGCCCGCCAAATTTTCTTTCATAATTTCCAAATCCCTGTAATACGTAATTATAACCCGTAGTAGTCGAGACCCCAAGGTTAGGCTGGTTTGTACTAGCGGGGGTTGAGCTTCCAATGGCATATTGGGGAGCTGTAATATTCCAAGACTTCCCAAAAGCCTGTACCTGACTCAAGTTTCCGTTGGCCCGAAACGACAAACCTTCTACGCCTGGCACTTTCCAGTCAAAGTTCAGCAAGGCATTTAGGTTGCGGTCTTGGTTGCGGACATACCCACTGCGAGGGTCGATTTCGACGATAGGGTGGTCGCCTTTGTTGGCGTATTTGGTTTGTTCCAAATCAGCGTATGCTTTGTCGGTAGGAGGTGCATTTTGTATGTGACTCCATACCGCAAAATACCCGCTTCCATACCCGCTTGCATTGTCGCGGCGAGTTTCGTCAACGCCATAAATCGTCATACTAGTTTTCAAGCCAATTTTGGCAAAATCTCCCGTTAGACTTAAACGATAGTTGTATCTTTTCAACCAGTTAGTATTAAACTTGTATAAAGTTCCTTGGTTGAAATAACCCAATGAGGCATAATATTTAATTTGCTCATTACCACCATTTAGCGATAAATTGTGGTGCTGCTGGGGCGCAAATTCTTTTAACACAAGTTTTTGCCAATCATTGTTTGGGAAGTTGAGGGGGTCGGTTTGGTCACGGTATTTTTGAACATCGCTCTCAGGGTATCGCGCTGGATTACCTTCTTTGATGTCCACCTGATTTACGAGCGACACCAATTCGTACGAACTGATTTTGCGCGGCAAATAAGTTGGCTGCGACAAGTCATGTCCAAAGTTGTAATTGATAGAAAGTTTTTTGTTACTTCCTCTTTTGGTTGTTACCAAAACCAATCCATTTCCTGCCGCCACCCCATAAATCGCCGTAGCAGGGCCGTCTTTTAGGAAAGAGATGTTTTCAATATCATTGACGGCAAGGGTTTGGAATTGAAATTCGGTAGAAATAATATCATCAATGACATACACTGGCGTACCGCCCCCTCTAAGCGAAATAGAAGGTTTTTTGCCTGGTCCGCCGCCACTGTTGCTAACAATAATCCCCGGAATCCGTCCTCCCAAGGTTTCGCCCACCGAAGCAGCTCCAAGATTGGTAATTTTTTCGGCTTCTAAAGTCGAAACAGATGTGATGTTTTTCTCTTTTTTGATAGTACCATAACCCACCACAATCACCTCTTCCAAGGCTTTAATATCAGCAACGAGCGAAACATTGATGGTGGTTCGGTTATCGACCAAAACCTCTTGAGGTTGATAACCAATAAACGACAAAACCAAAACAGCCTTCCCATCAGGCACACTGATTTCGTAGGCTCCGTTGCCATTGGTAGTAGTACCACGAGTGGTACCTTTGATAGTAATGCTTACGCCAGGTAGTTTTTCACCTTTTTCGTCGGTCACGACTCCTTTCACACCCCAATCCACATTGCCTATTACTTGCGGTTTTGAGGAGGCTTCATTTTCGTATAACAAACCCGTTTTAGGGGTACTTTCTTTTCTTAACACAATCTTCTTACTCACAACTACATACTTAATATTGAGCGGCTTAAGCATTTTATTAAGTACAGTGGAGAGAAGTTCATTTTTTTCGCTCACAGTTACTTTCTGGCTAAGATTCAGCGTACGTGAGTTGTAGGAAAACTTGACATGGGCTGTTTTTTCAATTTCAGACAATGCATTTTCTAAGCTCACATTGTTGAGAACAAGCGTCACTTTTGAGTCAAGCATTTCTTGCCCTTTTGCGGGCGTGGCCATTGCTATTCCCACAAAAACAACAGCAAGTATCATTTGAAACACCGATATTTTCACGATCTGAAAAAGTAGCCGTTGGTGAATAAAACTTTTTTCCATACTTTTGATTGTTAGGTTTAATACTATTGGACTGGTATTGACATGACGTTTCCTTTCCTTTGCAGAGGATTCAGGAAAGCTCTAAGCGTTGGAATGTTGCAGCATTTCGACGCTTTTCTTTTTTACTTCTTTTTTTAATGCATAGGCAGGGGTTTAGGGGGGGTTAGTTACAGCCAGTTGAAATTATTGTAATCTGATTTCCATTCATTTCGTAGCGAGTATCACTTCCTAAGCTTTCACATATTATTTTAAGCTTTTCGGGCAGAGGTTCATCGCTGAGCGAAGTAGTCATATAGCAATCTTTCAGCTTTTCTTTTGGATATTCTATTTTTACCAAATACGCCTGTTCAATCGTCGTAAATATCTGTTGGACAGGTATATCACGAAACTCAAAGCTCAGTTGTTCAATGGTATTGGTAGAAGCAATAAGCGGTTTGTCTTGGGTAATGTCCAAGATTTTTTCAAATGAGAGATTGTTTCTTACAAACCTTGCAGCTTGATTAGGCAGAAGCATGATTCCTTCTTGGGTACCTGATTGTATTTCTTCATTGGGCATCACTTTTACTTTTCCTGTACGCACTACTACTTCCACATTGGGCTGCGTAGGATAGGCTATCACTCTAAAACTCGTCCCGTATACCTTAGTCACCACTTCGTTGGCATAGACATAAAAAGGCTTACTAGGATTTTTGCTGATTTCAAAAAAACCTTCTCCTGATAGATAGACCTTGCGCTCGTTGCCGCTGAATTCTTTGGGGTAGCTTAGTTTGCTTTTGGGCTGTAAGAGTACCGAACTAGCATCTGCAAGGGTGATAAGTTGAGGTTTGTTAGAATTATTGGTTTGCTCAATCAAGCCTTCCGTGTCTTTCTCTACCAAATCTTTGTAAGTAATGACCGCATGAGTGGGGCTTCTTTGCCAAAGAAAATAAGCCGTAGTGGTCGCTCCTATTATCAAAATAGCCGCCGCCACCCGAAACCAATAGGTCTGCCAAATCGACTTACGTGCTTGGAGGCTCCGAATAGTCTGCCAAGTATCTTGCAGGCTTATTTGCACTTCTTGCTCTGAAAGCTCGGTATCGTCTATGTTCATCGATACGATCCATAACCTCGCTTCTTCTACTAATTTAGCTCTTTCTGGACTCTCTAATGTCCATTCTTCCCAATGGGTGTGGTTTTCCTTAAATCTGACCCATCGCTGGAAAGATTCGTCGGAAAGGAAGTCTTCTACTTTGGTATATAAATCGCGTGGTTGCATCTGAAAATTAATTTCAAATGCAGAGAGGACAGATAGTTTGTAGAGTACTCACTTCTTTTTAAATTTTTTCAAAAAAAATTAAGAAGTGATAAAACTAAACATAAGAAGCAATGAAATTGTACCTTTCCACTCTTTGCGAAGGTGCAAAATGGCACGCTGAAGGAGGTTTTTGACCGATTGATGATTGATATCCAATATTTCGGCGATTTGCTCAAGTGCCAATCCTTGATGGTATCTTAAATAAAGTGTTTCTTTTTGGCGAGGTGGAAGAGCATTGAGGAGTTGGTTGAGTTGCTGTACTTCCAACTCCATAGTCTCATCAGTAATCAGCTGGTGCTCGATCGAAAACCTAACCGAAAACTCTAAGTCTTCTAAAGAGGTTGTTTGGCGAAAAATGCGGTCTCGCTCATACAGCCGGGCAATACGCTTACGTACACTCGAAAACAAATAGGCTTTCACCACTACATCTTCACTCAGCGAATGGCGATAGAGCCAAATATCCACAAATACATCTTGGACACAATCTTTCACCTTTTCGTGCGAAGGCAGCAAAGTTTTTCCATAATTTACCAATGGGCTCAAATACTTTTCGAAAAGCATAGAAAAAGCATTTTGGTCATCGGCTATCAGCTGGGACCAAAGAAGCGAATCGCTCATCTTTTCGGTATTTTTACCTATATGATACACTGACTTAATTTATTATGGTATTTTGCGACTCAAATATAGTATATTTTCAAGCTTTCAAATTGCCTTTGTCAATTTTTTATTTATTAATTATATTATTATTTAACCTATACATATTATTAAATTTTAATTTATTAACTACCAAGCACTCCTATAGCGTAGTTACTCCACAGACTGTGAAATTTTCCCTTCGCTAGTATATCAACTCCTTCATCTACTTAAAACCTAAAAGTGAATTTTGGGTTTTAAGTACCTCTACGTAATTTTATACTTCTTTCTTAAACAAATATGACCTTTATAAAAAACCTCTTTCTCAATACCAAACATATTACTTTATATGGTTTACTCTTAGCTATTTTGGTATTTTTTCTGAAGTGGCTAGAGTGGAAGTTTCTGATTGTCAATCACTCATTAGACATCTACGCGGGGCTCATTGCAGTGTTTTTTACTCTATTAGGGATATGGATAGCTACGCAGCTTGTCAAAGCTAAGGTACAAACTGTAATTATCGAAAAAAAAGTATATCTAACCCCTGAGATTATTAATGAGGACGAACTCGCAAAACTCAATCTAAGCAATCGCGAATATGAGGTATTACAACTCTTGACCCAAGGAAATAGCAATGCTGAAATTGCCGACCAATTGTGCCTTTCCTTGAGTACCGTCAAAACCCATGTTTCCAACCTCTTTGTAAAAATGGAAGTCAAAAGCCGTACGCAAGCCATAGAAAAAGCCAAAAGACTCAATATAGTCACTTAAGCAAACTCCCACTTTAGTACGAAATAACTGTGTTTTGATAATTTTGGTACTAAAGTATGAATACTCCTAAGTACGCTAGGTCTAGTTTTGTGACTCAACCAAAACAGCAAACCAATGAAAAGAAACGTAGTGATTTTTGGCCTAGTGATGGGAAGCGTCTTGTGTATCAACATGGTTTATATGGTACACCTATGTTATACCAATCCCGATTTTAAAAGCAACGACCTAGTTGGCTACGCCGGAATGGTCGTTATTTTTTCGCTGATTTTTTTTGGCGTCAAAAACTATCGTGACAAACAACTCGAAGGGCTTATTTCTTTTGGGCAAGCCTTCAAAATGGGCATCCTGATTGCCACTATCGCGTCAATCATGTATGTAGTAGTCTGGCTCTTTTATTATTATTTATTTGTGCCGGACTATCTCGAAAAATACATTCTCCTCGTTTTGAAAGAAACACCCACCGCCGACTTACCAGCCAAAACCAAAGAAATGGAGAATTTCAAAGAAATGTACAAAAATCCCTTTTTTGTCGTTCTCATTACGTTTTCGGAAGTGTTTCCAGTAGGGCTTGTAGTATCGCTTATCAGTGCATTTTTTCTGAAAAGAAACAACAAAACAGCAGTAAGTCAACAGTAATCATCCTCTTCTGAGGCTTCTCCTAGCACCATATTTCCCACAGCATGTTCAAACACTTTTTTGTTTTTTTCAATTTGGGATTTTGCCTTTTCTTGAATGGTCAAGAAATCACATCTCCTAAACCAAAATTTAATTTTGACTTTGAGCTGCTAAAAAAAGATACTCCTGTCGGCTGGACCGACTACGGCAGTTATAACTATACCCTCAGCTTAGATACTCTTTGCGTCAAAAATGGAAGATATGCTGCTTGTATCGAATACAAAACTGGAGAAACAGATTATAAAGCGTGGGGGTTTACCATCCCCCACAGCTACCCTGGCCGCACAATCACCCTTAGTGGCTACATTAAAATGGAAAATATTACTGAAGGATTTGCAGGCTTATGGCTAAGAATCGACCCTGAAGTAGGCTATATAGATATGAGCCCGCACAAAATCATGGGAACGAGTAATTGGACAAAATATGAGGTAAAACTTAACCTTAATCCTTCAAAAACAACCCAAATTCTAGTAGGCGGGATGTTGGTAGGGAAAGGAAAAATGTGGTTTGATGATTTGAGAATAAACATCGACGGCAAAGAAATAGAAAATCTGTCTCCATTTTTTCAAAAAGAATACCCTGCTCATAAAGACAGGTCCTTTGATGAGGAATCACAGATAAAACATCTCCCAACTGACAAAACAACCGTCGAAAACCTCAAAGTACTAGGACTAATCTGGGGGTTTTTAAAATATTACCATCCCAGTATAGCCCAAGGAAAATACAACTGGGACTATGAGCTTTTTAGAATTTTGCCTAGGCTACTGACTACTACTACTTCCACGCAAAGAGACAGTGTTTTGGTCAAATGGATTGATACTTTAGGAAATATTAGCACCCAAAAAGCCAAAAGCACCAAGGCTTCTTTACTTAAAATATCTCCTGATTTAGATTGGATTAAAGAATACAACTTATCAACAGCATTGTCTTCTTCGCTTTCCAAAATACAACATGCACATAGGTCCAATCGTCATTATTATGTAGAACTACACTCCAATACAAGCAACCCCAATTTTAAACATGAAAGCCCTTATGAAAACATGAGCTATCCCGACGTAGGATTTAGGCTTTTGTCGCTGTATAGATATTGGAATATCATTCAGTATTATTTCCCTTACAAAAACCTCATCCAAGAAGATTGGAAAAACGTACTTGAAGAGTTTATTCCCAAATTTATCAATGCCAACAACAACACCGAATACACACTTACTACTTTAGAACTTATTGGGAGGGTTGGAGATACACACGCCACTATTTTGGGAAACAACCGCGCTCTTAACCATTTCTTTGGAAATAATTACGCTCCTTTAGAAGTAACTTTCGTCGAAAACAAGCCCGTTATTACGGGATTTTATCAAACAAAACCCAAAACAGAACACCAAGTGGTCATCGGAGATGTAATCACTCACGTCAACGATAAAACTATTGAGGATATCATCTTACAAAAATCAAAGTACACTCCTGCTTCCAATACCCCTACCCAATTGAGAGATATTGCCCAAAACTTATTAAGAAGCAATGACTCAATCATTCATTTTAGAATCCTACGTAACAAAATCCCAATAGATGTAAAAACAAAATTATTTGCTTTGAAAAACATACAGATACCTAGTAGGTATTATCCCAAAGATACCTGTTTTAAATATTTAGATAAAGAAATCGCTTACCTCAACAATAGCACCCTGAAAAAGGGGTATTTACCAAGATTGATACAAGAAATCAAAAACTCAAAAGGACTCATCATTGACAACCGAAATTATCCAACCGACTTTGTGTTAGACGATTTGTGCAATTTTTTAATGCCCACCAAACGCCCCTTTGTGAAGTTTACTAGTGGTAATATCCTTACTCCGGGGCTTTTTACTTTTAGCAAACCCGTCTCAGTCGGAAAGAAAAATAAAGATTTTTATAAAGGCAAAGTGGTGATTTTGATTAATGAATTATCGCAAAGTTCGTCCGAATTTCATGCTATGGCTTATCGAGTAGCCCCCAATGCTATCGTCCTTGGTTCCACCACGGCTGCTGCCGATGGCAATGTATCAAAGTTTTTTTTACCAGGTGGCATAAGCACATGGATAAGCGGAATTGGGGTATATTATCCTGACGGAAAAGAAACGCAAAGAATCGGTATCTTACCAGATATAACCCTTAGGCCCACCATCAAAGGAATCAAAGAAGGGCGAGATGAAATCATTGAAAAAGCCATTGAAATCATCCATGAAAAATAAAGTCATCTTCCTAAATTTACATCGAAGGAGACTAAAAATCTGTCTCCTTCGGTATATTTTTCTATCAAACAGTGGCAATAAAAGGTGCTTTCCTGACAAAGTGCGTATCTGTAAGCTGTAAGATAAGAAAGTCGGCTAAATCGGCTGCACTGATTTTATCTCCCTCACAATCCTCCAAACTCACCTTGACTTGTCCACGTTGGTCGGTTTGCTCAATCATCGGAAGTCTTACCAAGGTCCACTCTATTTCACTATGTACCAAAAGTTCATATTCAAGTTGCTTGTTGGCGGTCGAAATCGGATAATTTTGCTTCATCCATTCGGTAGCAAAAGCTGTTTTAGGGCTTTTCTGGTCAAAAGGTGTATCTACATTCAGACCTGTAGTGAGGATGTAACGGCCAATATCGTACTTTTTCATCGCCTCTAGCACATGAGCAGTAGATTGACTAAAGATAGTAGGCTCACTAGGTGGAGTCCCTAATCCCAAAGTACTAATCACCGCTTGACAACCTTGTAACAGCGAATCAATAGACGAAGCATCGGTCACATTGCCGTTTACAACCTCAACTAGCGAACTATCACTTTGAAAATGCGCTGGATTTCGAAGAAGAATTTTGATTTGAAAACCTCGATGAAGTAGCTCTTTTACAAGGTATTTACCAGATTTGCCTGTACCGCCTATGACGGCAACTTTTATATTTTGTTCCATTGTAGTCTTTATAAAATTTGAGAATCAATATGATTTTCTCCTTGTGCCAAGGGCCCAAGGTAGCTCGTAAAAAGCAAGCAACTTTTTACTGAAGTAGATTCGATATTTTATAAAGAAAGTTTAATAAGACAAATTTACAACATTAATCAATATCCTAAACTCTTCATGAAATCATTTATCACTTTGGGATTGTTCTTGATGGGCTTTTCGCTCTACGCGCAAGATTTTCCAGTAGTTAAACATTACGACCAACAGCACCTTTATCGTGTGGCGTTACCGCTTGGCGGTATTGGAACGGGTACTGTTTCTATTTCGGGCAAAGGGGAACTCAAAGATTGGGAAATCATGAATCGCCCCGCCAAAGGCTTTAGCGGTGGTCAAATGGGCAATGGTGTTCCTTTTTTCTCCATTTTTATCAAAGAAGCCAATGGCAAAACCCACACCAAAGGTCTCATGGGGCCGCTCGACCCTGTAGATTACCAAGACAAAGAAGGCCGTCCCGTCGACAATCATGGTATTCCTCGCTTCAGAAATGTTTCTTTTGATGCCTCCTACCCCTTCGGGAGAGTCAATCTCTCCGACCCTTCGCTACCCGTAGAAGTAAAGCTAACGGCTTACAATCCACTCATCCCCACCGATGCAGATGCAAGTGGGATGCCTTTGGCGGTACTCAATTATGCTGTTCACAATACGAGCAACCAACCTATCACGGTAGCCGTGTGTGGTTTGATGCGAAATTTTATCGGCAACGATGGCTCCAAAACCCGCATGGATTGGAAAGGCGATTTGATTCCGATTGGGTCACGCCACAATCAAAACACGTTCCGCAAAACAGGGCAAGTTCAGGGAATCTTTATGTATTCGGATAGTGTCAAAAAAACAACCGAACAATGGGGTACAATGGCACTAGTTACACCGGCGCGAGATGGAGTGAGCTACCGCCGTAGTTCGCGTTCAAATGACTGGGAAAATGCGCTTTTAGATTTTTGGGATGATTTTAGTGCCGACGGCGAGCTTACCGACAAAACCACGCTTGTCGACAATGACCCGCAGGCTTCTTTGGCAGTAAAAATCCAAATTCCCGCTCATCAAACCCGCGTTATTCCATTTTATATTACTTGGCATTTCCCAAATCGATTTGCATGGTCGGCCGAAAACGTGGGCAACTATTATGCTACCCAATACGCCGACGCTTGGGAAGTAGCCGAAAAAGCCGCCACGCAATTACCCCTTTTGGAACAAAAAACGCTTGAATTTGTGCGTGCTTTTGCCAAAAGCAATTTACCCGAAGTAGTCAAAGAATCAGCCTTATTTAACCTCAGCACCCTACGTTCTCAAACCGTATTTAGGGTTAAAGACGGCACTATGATGGGCTGGGAAGGCTGCATGGACAATTATGGTTCTTGCCAAGGCTCCTGCACTCACGTATGGAATTATGAACAAGCGACTGGATTTTTGTTTGGAAAATTAGCCCAAACCATGCGCAAAACGGAGTTTGGCCTTGCTACCGACGAAACGGGTTTTATGAGTTTTAGAGTAGGATTGCCTTTAGCCACCAAAGCTCAGTCTTACAAAGCTGCCGCTGCCGATGGTCAGATGGGAACCATCATGCGGATGTATCGCGATTGGCAATTGTCGGGAGATTCTCAGCTTCTCAAAGAATTGTATCCTTCGGTCAAGCGTTCTTTAGAATTTGCTTGGCTCAAAGGTGGCTGGGATGGTGACAAAGACGGTGTCATGGAAGGTGTACAACACAATACTATGGATGTGGAATATTATGGCCCCAATCCTCAGATGCAAATATGGTATTTGGGAGCGTTAAGAGCCATGGAAGAAATGGCCAAAGCAATGGGCGAACCCATCTTTGCGGCCGAATGTCGTCGGTTATTTGAGCAAGGCCGCCGCTTTGCCGATGAAAAACTTTTTAATGGTGAATATTACGAACAAATCATACAAACCGCCTCTCGCAAAGAAGATATTTTGATGGCTACTGTAGCAAGTGGCCGTGCTTATACCGAAGACCCACCTTATCAGTTGGGCAAAGGATGTTTGGTGGATCAGTTGATTGGGCAATACATGGCTCATGTATATGGGCTAGGCTATCTGGTAAACCCGCAAAATGTCCAGAAAACCTTGCAGAGTATTATGAAGTATAATTATCGACCTACGATGCTCAACCATTTCAACAATATGCGCTCCTACGCACTGGGCGACGAGGCAGCACTGCTCATGGCAAGCTACCCACGCGGAGGTCGGCCTACCATTCCTTTTCCTTATTTTTCGGAAGTAATGACAGGTTTTGAATACACCGCCGCTATTGGGATGCTTTACGAAGGCCAAACCGAAACAGGCTTGACTTGTATCAAAAATATCCGAGACCGCTACGACGGACAAAAACGCAGCCCCTTTGACGAAGCCGAATGCGGCCACCACTACGCCCGCGCCATGACTAGCTGGGGGGCGGTATTGGCACTCACAGGTTTTCAATATTCGGGGGTAAAAAAATCGATGGCTTTTACGCCCAAAGCAGGTTCTTATTTTTGGTCAAATGGCCACGCTTATGGGGAAGTCCAATTTAAAAAAGCGGGGAATGGATGGCAAACAAAACTGACTGTACTCAATGGCAGTCTTCCTTTGGAAAACTTTTCATTGGGCAAAAATGCCAAAACTTTTACCGTAGGCCATACCCTTCAAGAAAAGCAGTCTATAACTATCTCTTTACCCTAACATTAACGACGGCGGCTTTCCATAGGCCGCCGCCTCAAAACCTATATCTTACCTGTAGCCCGAGATTATTGCCGATGATAGGATAATCAGGAAAAATAAAAGAACCTAATTTGACTCCTGCGATAATATGTTTTGTAAGGTTGGTATAAGCTTCTACCGCTAGGGGAAAACCTACATCAGTATTGGACACTTCGTATAAATAACTTACACTTCGGTCGCTTAGAATTTCTTCTACTCGCCCCATAGTCACCAACCCTACACCCGCACCTGCTTGCACGGTCAGCCAATTTTTAGAAAAAAACTTATATTTCAGCAGAAAATTACTTTGTAATTCTGAACCCTGATTGACCGGTATTCCTCCCAAAGTACTTCTAGAGCCTTCTAAGCGATAGGTGTATTTGGCTCGAATGATACCCGCCGAAAGCGCCCACTTACGATTAGGGAGATGATATTCAAACTCTCCATTAAAATAATAAGCTGGCTCTACGGGCTTCAATGAAGGAGTAGCGTACACACCCGTTCCTAAGATAATATCAAATTGTTGGGCGTGGGTTTCGACTATTCCTAATACACAAATTATTGAAAAAAATAATAAGCCACTTTTCATAGATCCTGATTTTTGGTAAACATTATACAATCATTCGTTCAATCTATTCGCACAAATATTAGAAAAATATCATCGACATACTTTTTTATAGGCAAAAAGATAGCATTTTTTTTAAGTCAGTCTATTTTCAAAAATCACCCTCCAAAGGGTATTTCTCTTGCGGCTTTCACTTTAATAAACAAACACACGGTACTGAAATATCCTCCAAACCCCTAAATTTTTCATGGATTCATTTTACATCAATCGCCGCCGTTTTTTGCAAGGAACTGCCGCTTCTCTCGCCCTTACTGCTTTTGGGGCGCAAGGCATGGACATCATCCACCCTGCCAAAACCCTCCGCGTAGGGCTTATTGGTACAGGCTGGTATGGTAAAAGTGACTTATTTCGCCTTATTCAGGTAGCCCCTGTAGAAGTGGTTGCGCTTTGTGATGTTGACAAAAATCAGCTTTCGACAGCGGCTACGCTCGTCAGTAAACGCCAAAAATCAGGTAAAGTACCTCGCCAATACGGGGATTATCAAAAAATGCTCGCCGAAAATGAAATGGATATTGTGCTCATTGGCACGCCCGATCATTGGCACGCCCTCCAGACCATCGACGCCGTGAAGGCTGGTGCGCACGTATATGTCCAAAAACCCATCAGCGTAGATGTAATGGAAGGGGAAGCAATGGTTGCCGCCGCCCGTAAATACAAACGCGTAGTGCAAGTAGGTACCCAACGTAAAAGTACCCCTCACCTCATCGAAGCCAAAAAAAACATCGTTGACGCAGGTCTTTTGGGTAAAATCTCGCACGTAGAAATGTGCTGTTATTATCATATGCGCAACAACGGCAATCCACCAGTACAAGCTGTTCCTGACTTTTTGGACTACGAAATGTGGACGGGTCCCGCTCCGCTCCGCCCTTATGATGGTCTTCCTCATATTCGTTGGTGGCGTACATTCATGGAATACGGCAACGGCATCATGGGTGATATGTGCATTCACATGTTTGATACAGTTCGTTGGATGCTCCAACTAGGCTGGCCCAAACGCATTAGTTCTACTGGCGGTATTTATGTACAAAAAGAAGGGAAATCTAATATTGCTGATACTCAATCGGCCATTTTTGAGTATGATGGTCTAAACTGTGTATGGCAACACCGCTCTTGGGGTACGCCCAACAATCCCGACTATCCGTGGTCGTTTACATTGTATGGCGATAAAGGCACCCTTTGGGGTAGTACAATGGCGTATGATTTTATTCCTCAAGGAAAAGGTGAACGTATTCACAAAGACGTAGTATTTGAAAAAGAAAAATATCCCGAAGACCTAACTGAGGAACGTATTGAGCTCAACGCTGCTCCTGCTACACGGCTTCATATGTTGGATTTTTTGGCGGCTATCGAAAACAACGGCCGCCCCATAGCCGACATTGAAGAAGGCCACATCTCAACGGCAAGTTGTATTTTGGCCAACATTTCTATGCAGATTGGCCGACCTATCGTGTATGATTCCAAAACCCGTAGTATCGTCGGCGACCGCGAAGCCAATGGTCTTCTACAACGTCCTTATCGCCAAGGGTGGACGCATCCGAACCCCGATAAGGTTTAAAACCTTCAGGTCATTTGCTAGACTTTCCAAGTTTTTGAAACTTGGAAAGTCTTTGTGTTTCTTACGCTTTCCCTAATCGATAGAAACGTACTTTAGGGGAGGACTTTAGCTTTTCGCAAACGTTCATAATACGTCGTCGTGTAATGTCTGCTAAAGTGGCATAACCCGCCTGATAAGCATCGCTATCTATCGGGCAAGGAGCGGCGATTTGTATCAACAAAAAAATCCGACGAAGACTGTCTTCTTCGTTGAGCTGCAACACAGCCTGAGCCGTTGAACCAGACCCTGCAAAAAAATCTAAGATAATATCTTCATCCCTACAACCTGCTGCGAGAATAAGGTTTTTGAGTACTTCTATATTTTTGGGAAAGTCAAAAAGTCCTTGCACCTCCTTTTCATCTTTCGAAATCAATAGATCGGTCCAGTTGGTAGTGCGTAAAATACCGTCTGAAGGAGGAATCCAATTTTCGACGCCCTTATTTTTGCCTTTTCCGTTGGGATTGCGGCGAATAAAGAGCAGCTTACGACCCGTCTGCTCCCAATACGCCTCCAGCGACATTTTGTCGGAATACTCCGTGAGGTATTTTTGATAATTGACTACAGCCTCCAAGCCTTTTTCTTGACTCCATTTCCATTGGCCTGTTTCAGGCGTAAAACCCAGAATGTTATATCGCATCGTAGGCCGATCAGCATCATTCCAAAATCCCTTCCAGTAGCCGGTAGTTTGGCGAGTTTCGTTGGAAGCTCGATAAACAGGCTGAAATGTAAAGGCATCAGATTTGGCATAGCAAAGGATATGTTCAAAACCTACATTAAATGAGCGTAAGCCTTTGGCCATGAATTGCCGATTTAGGTTTTTGTCGTGGCGACGCGCGATGAAAGTATTACGAAAGTTTTTTTCGCCGAATATTTCGTCCATCAAAAGTTTCAAATTCGCGTATTCGTTTTCGTCAATACTCACAAAGATTACCCCATCTTCCCGCAAAAGATTTTTGGCTAATGCCAGCCGAGGATACATCATCGACAACCACACCGAATGACCGTGTCCTGTTTTGGAGAAATTGTCGGCATACACAAAATCATTGCTTCCGGTATTATAAGGTGGGTCAATGTATATCATTTTGACCTTAGCAGCGTGGGTAGATTGTAGCATACGCAAAGTCTCTAAATTTTCGCCTTCTATAAATGCTGAGCTTGACATTATCTCCTCATTATCAACCACAAGTGATTCCTTATTATACAAACAAGTCGAAGCCAGCTGTTTAATTTGAGCGCGGGCAGCAGCTTTGCCTACCCAATTAAGTTCGTAGTGTTCGGGCGATTGGTCGTCCATACTTTCATTTTTGCTTTAGCTGCAAAAATAGTAGAAAGCTCCAATTATCGCAGCACCATCACTTTGCCGCGTTGTTCATTAAAATCGGCTTCCTTCCCCAATCGAAGTAAATACGTATACTCCCCAGGCGCTACTTTAGTACCATTGAAAGTACCATCCCAAGGATTTTTATAACCATCTTTTTCATAAAATATTACTTCCCCCCATCGGTTATAAACTATTACCTCAGCATTAGGATATTTATCTATGTTTTTAATTTCCCAAACATCATTAATTTGATCATTGTTAGGGCTAAAGGCGTCAGGAGGATACACAACCTGAAACACAAGAACGCGTATTGAATCCACTGAGCTACAATTATTCCCGTCTTTTACGGTCAATTTATACACGACAGTTTGGTCAGGAGTAGCTACAGGTCGCTGCACTTTAGCATCATTTAAGTTGGTAGGGGGTAACCATTCGTAGCTAACATTTCCAGTAGCAGTCACTACGGCGGGCAGCACTACCGCCGAGCCCATCCCCACAGAGATATTATCAGTAAGATTGATTTCGGGTAAACTATATATTTGAACAACCGTTGTTTTTTTGTGAATACATTCTCCTTCTGTTTTTACTTCATACACCACAGTATGCCTTCCAGCCCCAGCACCCTCCACATCAAACTCTTGATTTTCAACACCTTTCCCTGAAAACACCCCTCCTACTGGCGTAGCTTTAAGAGGAATTTTCAGGGCAGGATTCAAACAAAATGGCGCAATAGAGTCTATCACCATATCTACAACAACAGGAGGAAATACTCTAAAAGTATCGGAAATAGCATCACACCCATCTTTGAAAAATCGAACTTGATATACCCCAGCTTCCCTTACATGATGATTGTTTTTGTTGTTTACAATCACTTGTCCTGCTCGCAGCCATTCGTTTGAAAATCCTATTTGAGGCTGAGTGATTAAATTGATTGAATCACTTATGCAGAGTATTTTTTTAAAAGCGCTTAGTGTAGGTTTATTGGGAGTAGGGAGAAAAATTACTACGGCAGTATCTTTGGTAGTACATACAAAATCAGGAGAGGTCACTGACACCACATACCGCCCCTCCTGAGTCACAGAGAGGGTGTTTTGAGATGAAGCCGTGAGTAATTGTCCATTTCCAGCCCAATTGTATTGATATGTAGGATTATTTGTAGCTTGAAGCACACCCTGCCCTCCTTTACACAATTTCAGAGAGTCGGTTACCACCACAAGAGGGCTGTTTGCTTTTACTACATTTACTATCTGCGAGACCGTATCGATAGAGCACTGATTGGAAAAACTAGCCGAAACTTGATAGTTACCGGCCTCAGAGACTGTGATTCGGTTGTTTTTTTGATTTAAGAGATTGTTACCATTACGTATCCACTGATAAGAAATATTAGGCTGTGAATTAAAAGTAAGCTCTACAGTTTCTCCTTCACAAATCTCAACAATAGCCGCAGGGGTGGATAGGTTAGAACTCTTAAATACCGTAGGAACAGGCGGAGGCGTACTCATACAATCAATGACTTTCAACTGAAAATCTCTTCTGACTGATCCGATTTTTACACCATTGCGATATTCTTCGACCAATATAGCAAAAGCATAACGCCCTAATTGTGTTGCTTTTACAGTAAGCAATCCTGTATTAGCATTGATACCCAAAGGGGGATTTCCTTCAATGACATTGTTGAGGCTCACATTACTCGCCCATAAAACTGGCGGAAAAGGAGCCCTCGAAGTTGCCGCCGAACCGTTCGTGGAAGCATCGGTGGTAAACCCCTGCAAAGGAGTAACGAGCGAATACCGAAGTTCATCACCATCGGCATCAGTAGCTTTCATACTCATAGCAAAAGGTTTGTTGACACAGATATAATCGCCATTTGGGAATTCAAAGACAGGCGAGGAATTTTTAAAAAATTGTCCATTTTGGCTAATCGCCGGAAATTCTAGCATAAAAACCATGCCTACAAATTTTCCTTGGTTGGCTAAATTATCGACCCCGTCGGTTCGGCAGCATCTTTCCCATACCCCATAATAACCCTCCAAATCATTATACAAATTGGGATTCAACGTAATATCCAAACTATATTGCAAGGCTTGAGTTTTGAGTCCTCCACTTCCTGCACAGGCCACATTTTGATAAACAATTGGAGTATTGGTGACTTGGGGCAAGATATAAGTCCCTACTAATAAATTGTCTTTTCGTCTCCGCAAAAAGATAGTTACAGATTGGTCATTGTTACCACTTTGAAGAGTGCTCGCATCCGCGTATACATTCAATACCAGCCGGTAACGACCTTCTGTAGGCAAAGATATAATGCTAAAATCTCCTCCAAAAATATGGGAAGCTTCGCTATTAAAACTTAACAATATCAAGAATACAATCAATAAACGAAACCGCAAAAAAGGTATCATCCTAAAGTAAAAGATGTAAGTTATCATAACGAAGCAAAAAGAATAAGTTTATCATAACAGAGTAAAAAACTGAACTTATCAATTTATCGAAAAACACAACCAAAACAACAGCACAACTATCTTACTATCAGAATCTTTCCTCTAAAAAACCCAAATTCTTCTGTCTGGGAATTAATCACATACGTATATTGGCCAGAAGCGACTGGCACACCCCCATAAGTACCATCCCAAGGTACCTGATACCCTTTTGTTTGATGAAAAATAGCTTCACCCCAACGATTATAAATAGTTACTTCTGCTTCAGGAAAAATTTGGATATTTTTAATCTCCCAAGTATCATTGATACCATCGTTGTTGGGCGTAAATACATCAGGAATAAAAATTAAATCAACTACCTCTAATAATACATTTATTGACGCACGTGCGGTACAGCCATTAGGAGCCGTCACGATCAGGGTATAGCTTGTATTTTCAGAAATTTTAACCCTAGGGCTAGCAATAGTAGCACTGCTCAAACCCTGTGGAGGTGTCCATTGATAAGTGAATGGCCCTGTGCCCTCAATGGTAGGTGTAAGCTCTGTGTCGTCATTTTCGCCTACTACCATTTGGGATGGTAGAGTCACTTTGGGCACAGGTCTTACCTCCAATTCTTGGGTTTGTACTCCACGGCATCCATTTGAAGATACTACCGTATAAGTAATGGAATGACTCCCCACACCTACCTGCGACACTCTGACCTTGTTTCCGCCAACTCCTTGCCCCCCAAATTGCCCTCCAGCAGGAGAAGCAGTAAGATTTACGACTAATGTATCATTATAACATACTGGAGCAATAGTTCCAAATGTAACCACAGGCGGCAATTCGGCTGTAAGTGCAATATCATTTGAAGTAGCCGAACAATTCCCCGCAAATATCCTTACCTGATATATTCCTGCTTGATTTGTGTAGAAATTGGGCCGAGTTTCAGCAATTATTTGCCCATTACGTCGCCATTCTATGTTGTAGCCGCTCGGGGCATTAAGCCTAACTTGAGAAGAATCTCCTACACAAAAAATATTTTTTGAAGCCGTAATCGTAGGAGCAGAAGGGGGAGTATTAAAAACTACCGCTATACTATCTTTAACACCACACACCAACGTAGCATTTCGAGCTTCTACGCGATACATTCCAGGTTGTGTTGTTCGCAACTCACTCCCAGTGGCTCCTGTTAGTAATGCCCCATTACGGTACCATCGATACTCATTTTGGGTAGGAGAACTCGTTTGTAACAAGGCAGTATCTCCATTACAGATTCGAGTAGTATCTGCTGATCCAAGACTAATCTGCGGAGCTTGTCCCTCATTTACTCTAAAAATCTCTGATGTTAAAGTAAAGTTACATACTCCTTGCGTAGCGATTTGAACACGATAGTTTCCAGCCCTAGTTGCTTGGATAGATGAAGTATTAGTGCTACCAATATTCGCTCCTTCTAATTGCCATTGGTAGGTAGTATTAGGAATCATTGCTGTGGCTAAGCTTACCGTCTCACCCCTACAAATTTGCAAGCCACTTTCGCCATTGCTGGAGGTCACAATGGGTATATTAGGACTTTGGAAGGCTTGTATGCGCACTGTATCTGATTGGCTACAATTTCCCAAACTAACTCTTACTTGGTATAGCCCTCCTGCTTTGGTGTAAAATGAGGAGGATGTAAAAGGCAAGATTTGTCCATCTCTCCGCCACTCCAAAGTATAACCTGCGATTGAATTCACCGACAACGAAGCCGAATCTTCCCCACAAATTACTGATTTCGAAGCCCTTAGATTTAATGCTGTGGGAGGTACCCTTAAAGCTATAACTACGCTATCTTTCAATAAACAGCTAGACAAGGCATCTCCAACTTCGGCTCTATATACACCTGGGACGCTTGCATTGAGACGATTGGTTTGTTCGCCACTAATAAGCGTATTATTCAAATACCAGCGATGGGTATTAGTTGTTAAATTAGTTTCTAATCTGGAGACATCACCACTGCATATCTCTACAGTCCCGGAGGGTGTTATAGTAAGAGGAATAGCGGTAACAGTGTTCACTTTAAAAATAGGAGAAGATGCCTCTGGACTACAAGCAGTTGTTACTTTTACTTGATACTCCCCTGCTTGACTAACACTCAACGTACGACTAGTAGCATTGGAGACTGTAGCTCCGTTTTTATACCATTGGTAGGTCGCATTCGCAATCAAAGGAGCTGTCAGTGTTTTGCTTTCATTATTACAAAGAGTAGTTTCTCCTGTAATACCATCCACTGTGATCGCAGGAGGTGTAGGGTTATTTGTGTCACAGTCTCTTACTACCAGCTGATAATCTCTTCTGATTTCCCCTATTTTCTCACCGTTTCGATATTCTTCTACTAGTACCGCAAACACAAAACTCCCCACTTTATCACTTTGTCCCGTAATTTGCCCCGTCGCCGAATTTATGCTGAGTCCTTGAGGGCTATTGAGAGGATTGGCTGCACTGTAGCCTGGTGCCCATCTCACTTCAGGGTAAAAACTCCGAGATTCCCCAGAGCCGGTTGTATTTGTTATATCTTGTGTAGCATACCCTTGTAAAGGAGTAACTATCGAATAGCGACGCTGGTCTCCATCATCATCATTGGTTGAGGCATCTACATGAATAAGTTGGTTGACACAAGCAAACTGAACGGCCGTAGTATCTTTGAAAACGGGAGATGAGTTCCTAAAAAGCTGACCATTACGTATAATAGCTGGAAAATCTGCTCTTGCTACAAGTCCCACAAATCTACCTCCATTTTGGATATTAATGAGATTTTCCACTCTACAGCATCGTTCCCAAATAACATAATATCCCATTAAATCATTGTACTTGTTTGGATCAAGTTTCACATCCGCACTATTGACATATGTACTAACCTCAAACAAATTACCTACAATTCCATTACAAGGTTTTGAAGCATCAAGACTAACCGTTCCTTTAAGTTGTGTTCGGAGACGTTTTAAAGTAAAAGACTCGACTCGTTCATTATCCCGCTTCCTAAATATATGCACAACCATATCAAGTTCAGGATGAGTCCCTCCTATACTTGAGGATTGCCCCCCTGGAGTTACTGTAATATAAGCGGTCATACTCGCAAAAGTCCTTATAGAAATCCTATATGTTTCTGGCGCCGATAAAGCCGTTATTGTCAATTCGGCACCATTGAGATGCTCTGCCCATGCCACTTTTTTACCAAAAGCCATCCATAGCATCAACACCATCAAAAAGCCTCGAAAATTCATAGTTAGCTACGAAGAGTAAGGGAAAGTATTTTTGGTTAGAATAACACAGTAGAGGTTTCTGCAATACCTCTCTCTACAAACACAATAAGTTGCTTCGCCCAATTAGGAGAATTATATAAGGTCAGAAATTTTCTTTCCTTAATCAATACCAAACGCCTCATTTCTTTAAAGTTTCTGTACGTTGAATAAAAAAAATGACTAACCAAAGTTAGTCATTTCTGAGGCGTTTCGGAACAGGTTGCTTCAAAGATTATCAATAATTTTATCCAACGGGCAGTTTCAAAAATCCATTCGTGGTAAAGGACTTACGGTTTGCTCACAAAAATCTTCATTTTCGTATTTAAAATGAGCAGCCATCGCAATCATGGCAGCGTTGTCAGTACAATATTCAAAACGTGGAATATATACCTTCCAGCCTTCTTTAGCTCCCAGTTCATGGAGCGCCTTCCTCAAACCCGAATTGGCCGAAACTCCTCCCGCAATCGCAATTTCTGAAATTCCAGTTTGTTTGGCGGCTTTGCGCAATTTTTGTAGTAACATTTTAATCAAAGTATACTGCACACTAGCACAAATATCATTCAGATTTTCTATCACAAAATCAGGATTATTTTTGACTTTTTCTTGTAAAAAATACAGAATTGATGTTTTGATTCCACTAAATGAATAGTTTAAAGCGGGCATTTCGGACATAGGAAATGGGAACGCCAAAGGGTCTCCAAGCTGTGCGTACTTATCCACTAAGGGCCCTCCTGGATAAGGCAAACCCAGAAGTTTGGCAGTTTTATCAAAAGCCTCCCCCACCGCATCATCTTGGGTTTCGCCAATAATCTCCATATCTAAGGCGCTGCGTATCAGCACAATTTGAGTATGACCACCGCTTACTGTCAAGCACAAAAATGGAAAACTCGGGCGCGGTTCTTCAATAAAATGAGCCAACACATGTGCCTGCATATGATGGACTTCGATAAGCGGAATATCAAGCCCCAACGCCAGCGCTTTAGCAAAAGAAGCTCCTACCAAAAGTGCTCCCAACAAACCAGGGCCTCTTGTAAAAGCAATGGCATTCAGGTCTTTTTTACTTATTTTTGCATCTTCGAGCGCTTTTTCAACTACCGGCAAGATGTGTTGTTGATGAGCTCTCGAAGCAAGTTCGGGAACGACCCCGCCGTATTTTTGGTGAATCACTTGGGTGGCCACAATGTTTGAGCGTATTTGTCCGTTAGAGATAACGGCCGCCGATGTTTCATCACAAGACGATTCAATCGCCAGAATATTTGTCATTTATTGTTATTTTTCGTTTATTGTTAAAAAGTTATATATCAAGCAGATAGTTGGCTGATGTTGCACGTTTTACCTACTCTAAAAAAACAGCTCCATTCTGAATCAAAACCTTCATCAAGGTCTTAAAAGCCAGCAAAAGCGGCCATGAAACGTATCCTTTGGCATATCGCTAATTTTGTCTTTATCTTCTTTGTCACTATCATGATAGTGGCTGAGATGATAAGTCTAAGTATGCAATTCCCGGCCATCCAAACCTTGATATTAAACTACATTACGAAGCAATTATCTACCGAATTACAACACCCCACATCTATAGAACGAATAAGTATCAAATGGTTTGATGCCGTTTCGCTCGAAAAAGTCAAGATTTTTGACCGCCAAGGACGTCCCATGATTCAAGTTGAGCGCGTTGACGTCAATCATGATTTTTGGGGCTTGATTTTGGGCAAAGATAAAAAGACTTTTGGTACCTCTCTCGACGAAGCTACCCTTTATCGCCCAGCGGTATGGTTGGTCAAAAACCCAAAAACCGGTGACTTAAACCTTGACGAATTTATTGCCCGCATTGAAGAGCTCACCGCCAATCCCAATGCTCCTGGCGTCAAAGACCAAAACGTACCTTTTGTTATCAAACAAGTTCACTTGATTGAAGGTTCTTTTCGATGGGACGACCCTCGCGAAAGAATAATGAAAGGGCAGGCTTTTGATTACAATCATTTTACGCTCCAAAAAATTAATGCAGAAGCTCGTAATTTCTTGGTTTTGGGAGATACCATTGCGACTAACATCCAAAACTTAACAACCTACGACAAGCGTACCAACCTCACTGTCAAAAAGTTAGATACTAAGCTCCTATATTGTCGTACCAAATTAGAACTAGCGCAGCTCAATGCCCATATCGGAAATTCTATTATTAGAAACTACATATCTTTCAATTACGACGCGCCCTCTGCCTTTGGTGATTTTAACCAAAAAGTATTAATGAAAGCGCATCTTGACAGTACACGGGTACGGTCAGAAGATTTGGGTTGGTTTGCAGATTACTTATTTACTTTGGACGAAACTTGGAAAGCCCACGGCGATTTTTTAGGAACCGTCAATGATTTCAAATGGTCAAATGCTGATTTACAATTTGGTAAAAACAGCCGTCTAAAAGGCGACATTGGGTTCAAAGGAGTGACAGAATTTTATACTTCTTTAATGAATTTTGACCTCAAAAATTCACGCGTCGATGCTTTTGACCTTTATCAATATTATCCCGAAAAATCTTTCAATGATTTGGTGCAGAAATTTGGCGTAGTCGATTTCACTGGGACTTATCTAGGTACCGTCGAGCGTTTCAAACTTAAAGGAGATTTTCAGAGTGCTTTAGGGCAGATTAAGGTCAAAGACCTGCAAATGAATCTTGCCAGTGCAGTTCCTACTTATACAGCTGATATTGCCGCCCAAAATTTTGAACTAGGAAAAGCACTTGACGACGAAGAGTTTGCTCAGCTTGATATAGAAGGCAAAATCCAAGGAAAAGGATTTACCGTTAAAAATGCCTCACTCAATTTTGACGGACGCTTACCCAAATTTCATTATAATGGCTACGACTATCGTAATGTATACTTGCGGGGCAATATGCAAAATAAGTTTTTTGAAGGCCTCATCGTAGTTAAGGATTCTAACTTATTAGCAAATGTAGACGGGGTTTTTGACTTTTCTAAAGAAAAATACCTGTATCATGCACGTGGAAAAGTAGAAAGAATCAATCTACAGCCGCTCAATTTCACCAAAGATTCGCTATTGATTCATACGGAGCTAGATGTAAATCTAGAAGGCAATACTATGGATGAGTTGACAGGCCATGCTACGTTTTTGAATAGTTATGCCACGCTCAAAAAACGTAGCTTAGTGGTAGATACGCTGGTGATAAATTCTCATTTAGACGACAAACTTCGCCGCTTGTCTATTTCGTCCGAGTTCTTCAATTTTCAATCCGAAGGAGTATTTCAACCAACCAAAGCTGTCAAAGATCTACCCCAACTTTTTAAAGAATATAAAATGTATTTTTTGGGAGACGAGACGGCGCGAGCGCAATATTATGCCCAAAAGAAACTCAAGAACATACTCTCACCACAGCGTTATAGCGTAGATTATCGGTTACGGTTCAAGAAAATGGACCGCTTTCTGGCTTTCCTCTATCCTGATGGCGCGATTTCTAATGGCTCAGTTGTAGAAGGGGTATTTACCATCGACAATACATCCATTTTCTCAATGACGGGACGATTGGATACCCTCAAAATTGGAAATAATACTTTCTATCAATCAGAAATCGACCTTAATACCTCCAAATTCACCAATAGCCCCGAGGTCTTGGCTTCAGCGATTATTAACTCTGAGAAGCAGCAACTTGTAGGGATTGCCCCCACCGAAAAAATGGCCATTGAAGCGGCTTGGGACAACGACCACATTAATTTTAGGAGCAATCTGCGTCAGCAAAAAATGCCAAACCGTGCTACTCTCAACGGTGAATTACGCTTTGTGGGAGATTATTTGTATTTACAATTCAAAAAATCAAAACTTCGGCTCCTAGAAGAAGACTGGAACTTAGATGCCAACAATCTTATCTCTGTGTATGGCTCAGAGGTTACGTTTAGCAACATCAATCTTAAAACCAAAGACAAAGACCAGTTTCTCTCTCTCAACGGTGATATTTCAAAAGACACCCTTAAAGCACTTGCTTTTGAAACCAAAAACTTTGAATTAGCTACCCTTAACCCTGTCTTGAACACCAACCTTGGGGGGGTTGCCAATGGTGCTATCATGGTAAGTGATGTATATCGTACACCGATTGTAGACTCCAAAACAGAAGTCAAAAACCTTACCTACAACAATTTCCTAATGGGGAATTTAGTAGGCAGGGGCGAATGGGATCCTATAGACAAACATTTGCATGTAGATGTACATTTGGACAAAGAAGAGAAAAGGCTTATTTCGGTAAATGGCACTTACACCCCAGATTTAACCAACAATGAGCTCAATCTTAGCGCAAATTTTAACGAAACCGATTTGAATTTACTAGAGCCTTTTTCGAGGGGATTGGTCTCTAACATTACGGGTAAAGCGGGAGGAATGGTCGCTATCAAAGGCCCTTATAATGCCCCTGTATTGGATGGAGTCATCGATGTCAAAAAAGGTCGCTTAACGTTTGATTACCTCAAGGCCGTTTTATCTTTTGAAGATAAGGTGTATTTTGGTGAAACAGATATTCGGGTCAAAAACCTCCGTCTTACTGACCCTGAAGGCAACACTGCCACTTTGCGCGGTGGCGTCTATCACAATAGTTTTACCAAATTTACCTTAGGGTTTGACGCAGATATGCGTAATTTCAAAATCTTGAATACAACCATTCGTGACAATGAGCTTTTCTATGGCAATGCTTACGCCACTGGAAAAGTAGAGGTGTTTGGCCCAATCAATAATTTCAAGATTGACGCAGACCTGACTAGTAACCGGGGTACCAAAATATACATTCCGCTGGATGGGGCAGCCGAAGTCGCTTCCGAAGATTTTGTGCAGTTTGTATCGTCTACTCCCGATACTACAGCCCAAGCCATCGCCAAAACAAATAAGATTACTAGCAATGAAGAAGACATCATCAAGATGGATTTGCGCCTCAATATGACCCCAGATGCTTATTGCGAAATTCAGTTTGACCGTCAAACAGGCGATGCCATTAAAGCATTTGGAAGTGGGCTTATCAACCTCAAAATAGATACCCGTGGCGAGTTCAATATGGCAGGTTCTTACGAAATCCAAAACGGGGATTATCTATTTACGTTAAAAAATGTTATCAACAAAAAATTCCAAATCCAAAAAGGAAGCCGAATTTCGTGGACAGGCGACCCGTATGGAGCCACACTCGATGTAAAAGCGAGTTATATAAGCAATGCCTCTCTTGCACCTTTGTTTCAGACTAGTACTACAAGTACCACTTCCAACCTCAACAATCGCAGCGAGCTCATTTCAAGACGCTACCCGGTAGAAGTCACTATCGCACTGAGCGAGCGAATGCTTTCACCCCAAATCGCGTACGATTTGAAGTTTAAAGAATATCCAGCAAGTGTGCAATTTGAAATCAATGCTGTAGAAACTCGCCTCAAACGCGACGAGCAATACTTAGCTCAACAAGTTAGTGGAATGCTTTTATTTGGTCAGTTGATATCTAATCAAAACGATTTTTTGACTCAATCTGGTGCCTTAGGACTCAATAGTGCCAGTGAGCTTATTACAAGTCAGCTTAGCAAATGGTTATCATCGGTAAATGAAAACTTAGAAGTAGGGCTTTCAGGTTTTAATTTTACGGACCCCAATGCCATCAACAATCTTCAATTGCGCTTTTCGTATCGTTTTTTTAATGATCGCTTTCGTATTACACGCGACGGCCGCCTCTCCTATGGGCAAAATCAATACGACGCCACCAACCTCCTTTTAGACTGGACTTTGGAGTATTGGCTTACGGATGATGGTAGCCAACGCCTACGCATGTATAATCGCAATGTTCAGAATCAGTTTACTTCTACCGCCGGAACCCCCAACGCCGTTTCGTACGGCGCTAGTTATTTGTTTACTCGCAGCTTCAACAGTTTTAGGATATTTGGCCCCAAAGAGTCTCGTACAGAAACGCCCCCCAAGACAAATTCGGGCCGGCTTACTACTTATAGGACTTCCGTTGAGCCTTCTTCTAACAAGCAGTAGCCACAAATAATGACCAATAAAGCTCAGTATTTTATACCTTGCAGCTTCTATTTACTTTTCAATAAAAATATCTTATTCGGTGGAGCGTTGTTTAACCAAACAATAAACGCTTTATACGTTTTTGAGCATCCTCATGACATCTCTCTTTTTCTGGAAAAATTGGCATCCTACCCAACGATTTTTATACTTTACTTTTTTTGGTCTTCTTGTTTTTGGCCTCACGTCCCTCTTGTTTTTTCACTATCGAGGCCTCGAAAATACCGTGAGCTGGCAAGTATTGAGTGAACTTGATGACGTAACTGTAAAACTCGATAGTCTCACCGTTAAACAAGATATAGCTTCTGTCCAACACCCTGATTCTACCCAATCTCAAATTGAACTCTTAGGAAAAGCTTACTTACTCAAAGAGCAATTTGTGCCAGTGCAATCAGATTTGCCAGCTTGGCTCATATGGGGCTACGTCGGTTTGCTACTCGCAGGCGTGGTACTACTCCTTAGCGCATTGTCGGCATTGCCGAGGCGTTGGTATATTGGCTCCATGATGGTTTTTATCAGCCTCATAGCATTGTCTCATTTGGAAATTTTACAGCTTTTTGGTTCCGAAAAATCTCTTGGATTTGGCATCATTGCGGTAGTGTTGGGAGGAGCAAGTTATTATTTTCAGGCTTTCAGGGAAGATATATCTATGACGCAGCGCATTTTCATCTTTTCAGGGATTATACTTTTGCTTGCGGTGGGGTTCCATTATTTTGCTCAAGTACCCCAGGTTGCGTTTACTTTTACTGCCTATTCTTTGCTCCCAATGTCGATAGTAGTGTGTTTGCTTATAGGATGGGTATCTATCGAAATCATCAGTGGATTTGTATATGTCACTACCAATTCACGCACAGGATTTGGTAAAAATAGTTTGGTAAACTTTTTGTTTTTGACAGGCCTTTTTCTCTGTACCCTTCTCTTACTTTATCTCAAAATCACTCGCCGTACCGACGACACTCTAGGGTACTTCACTCCTACTCTCTTGTGCGTAGTAAGTATAGTACTAGGGCTCTGGAATTTACATAAACGTACCGACTCTTTCCTACCTTTCAAAGAAATTGGCGTTTGGTTGTATCTGGGAGTAAGTCTTATTTCGACAGCAGTACTGGGTTTTGTGGCCTTTACTCACAACAATCCCCTCATCGAAGTTTTTGAAGATGCTATTGTGTATACTCAACTAGCCATCGGGCTGGTTTTTACAGCTTATATTGGTCTCAATTTTTGGCCTTTGTTTAAACAAGGCAAAGCAGTTTACAAAGTCATTTACAAACCCATGCGATTTCTTCAATCCCAAGCATGGATGATTGGTGGTATGGGGGTAATGGCTTTATTATCTTTCAATCGTTTTCATAGTTTTGACCAAGCTCAGGCAGGTTACTACAATACTTTAGGCGACCTCTATACAACTACAGGCGAATACGTTATTGCCGAACAATATTACCAGCTTGCCCTCGAACAAGACTTCCAAAACCACAAATCTGGATTTGCTTTGGCTTCTTTGGCCTTACGACAAGGCGATAGAATAAGCGCAGGGGCTTATTTTCAACAAGCTTTGCACAAAGATCCCACCCCTCAAGCCTATGCGGGACTGAGTCAAGCGTTGTTGAACGAAAACCTGTTTTTTGATGCTGTTTTTAATCTTAGAAAAGGCATTGCCAAGTTTCCTAATAGTGGCGAACTTCAAAATAACCTAGGCTATCTCTATACCCGAACTACGATTGCCGATTCGACCTATTATTATTATGAGTTAGCCCGCCAAAACACCCACAATACCAGCGTAGCTGAAACCAACCTTTTGGCATTTTGGGGGAAAGCTCTCAGCTTAGACTCCTCCAGAAGCGTGCCAAAAGGGCTAAGTATTCATGATTTTGAAGAAACAAAGCTTCTCCAAAATCAATATCCCAGTCTGTCTCATACCGCCAATCGTCTGGCAGTAGCTCAGCTAGTTGGGCAAAAAACCAATGCAAATCCTATTGACAACCTTTATCTTTCTACGGATTCTGCTTTGAGTGTCAACAATTTTGCCTATCTATATAATTTTGTCCAATACACCAGTGATACTAATTTAGCGCCCTTTCTACACAAATTAGAGAATACTGGCAACAACGGCAATTTTTATAATGAACTACAACTGGCCCAAGCCTATTCTCAATATAAGCACGACAAAATCGCTGCTTTTGATATTTTGGCGGCCCAAACCGTAGCCGACACCTCAAAAAAGGTAGCCTTAGCTCGCCAAACATTACAGTTTTGGCTTATTAAAGAAAATCTCCAAAAGCCTATTTTACTTACTTCTCTCAAAACCGAAAATGACTATTTAGAAGCGATACGTCAAGCACCTTTTGATACACAACTGTTGAAACAAACTCAAGAATACTTCAACAAACTCAACAAGCCCCAAATCCCTTATCAAGCCCTGTTGAACGCTCTACGTTTTCATCGCGACTCCCCCGCTATTCAAAAATTATATGTCTTACAAGCCCTGCATCTACGCCTCACCGACTTTGCCGAGGATGCTATGCGCGACCTATTTGCTATTACAACTCCTGCCGATTATCAAGAATTTCAGAAAACCTATCAAGCTCAGCGCGCACTCATCGAAAAAGAACGTGAAAGTTTTAGGTGAAATCAGTATTTTTACTCATTGGTTTTATTACCCTACAAACCATCCTGTTAACTTAAAAATAACCACTCTCTATGTGGAAAGTTCTAGCCACGGGCTTGGGGATTTTAGCTGTTTTATTCAGTTGTGTATTCACTTATTTTTATTTCAAATACTTACGTTATGAGCAAGATTTCGTAGCCGAATATTTACTTAAAAATCCCAGAAAATGCGCAGTTTATTGGACCAGAAATGATTCCCTACTTGTAGACCACCGTTCGAATGCAATGATGACCTTGGGCAGCGTGTCCAAAATCATTATTGCAATTGAGTTTGCTCAACAAGCATCTGCTGGAAAAATAAAGCTTAGTGAACCGATAAACATAGGAGATTTAGCAAGATTTTATATAGATGACACAGACGGAGGGGCTCACGGAGCATGGCTAGAAGAGGTAAAAAAAGCGGGGCTTATCACCAATAGTACAGTTCCGATGATCGAAGTTGCCAAAGGCATGATGAGATATAGTAGCAATGCCAATACGGAGTATTTGATGTGGAGACTTGGCCTCAATAATATCAACGCTAATTTACAAAAATTAGGCTTAACCAAACACCAGCCGCTCTATCCATTTGTATCTGCTTTGTATGTATGCTCGGAAGAAAAATCTGCCACGGCTCTCAAAAAAATGCCTATGAAACTTTATCTTGAGAGAGCTAACAAGTATTTTGAATTGCTCAAAATTGACACTACCGTAAAGTCAAAATTCAATCTTGCTCATATCCCGCTATCGGTACAAAAAGAGTGGTCAGATAGACTTCCTAGTGCTACAGCTAAAGAATATGCAAGTGTGATAGAAAAAATTCATAGTCGAAAATATTTTGATACTACTACCCAAAAAACCTTAGTAACTTTGATGGAATGGCCTATGCTCAATCCTCAAAACAAGGAGCAGTTTCAAGTCTATGGAGCCAAAGGAGGTGCAACTGCTTTTGTACTCAATTATGTCTTATACGCCACCGACAAACAAGGCAACCGCACCAATCTAGTTGTATTTGCTAATGACTTAGGAGTATTCGAACAAACCCTGTTACGAGCAGAACTTCCCCTATTTATTCAGCGTATTTTGGATAATAAGGCAGACTCTCAACAAATGAAAATTATTTTAAACAAAATGAAGGATAAGTAAAATCGAATCATCACACAAAAGCACGCTACCAAACCAGTCATGAAAATCATCGAAACCTCACATATCGCTAAGCGCTACATCATGGGTAGTGAAGTCATTGAAGCCCTAAAAGACGTTACTATTTCTGTCAACAAAGGAGAATACGTCGCTTTTATGGGTCCATCAGGTTCTGGAAAATCTACCCTCATGAATATCATCGGGTGTCTTGATACTCCCACGTCTGGCCAATATATACTCAACAGTAAAGATGTGAGTGACATGAGCGAAAACGAGTTGGCAGAAGTTCGAAACAAAGAAATCGGGTTTGTATTTCAGACGTTTAACCTTCTTCCTCGAATGACCTCGCTCGAAAATGTCGCTCTCCCGCTTATTTATGCAGGTTATACCAAATCACAACGCACCGAAAAAGCCATGCTTGCTCTCAAAAACGTAGGATTAGAACAACGAGCAGGCCACCGCCCCAATGAACTCTCGGGTGGGCAACGCCAACGTGTAGCCGTAGCTCGTGCCCTTGTAAACGACCCTAGTATTTTGCTTGCCGACGAACCCACCGGTAACCTCGATACAAAAACATCTTACGAAATCATGGATCTCTTTGACCAGCTTCATCAAAAAGGCAATACGATTGTAGTGGTCACGCACGAAGATGACATTGCCAAGTATGCACATCGAATCATACGCTTACGCGACGGGCTCGTCGAATCCGACATCATTAATCCTACTCCTACCAAAGTTCAACACCTCACTACTCTTTGAGAAAAACGATATACAGAAACACAAATGCCCTTTGATTATATGTAATAGTCAAAGGGCATAGTAATAATAATGATACTCTAAAAGGTAATTCCAGGGTTCTCTACAATCATTTCTGTTTCGACTGCCAAAGGAGCTATCACTTTCTTATCTAGCTCAATAGTTTCCACAATACCCCTACGAGCATTGCGAGTACCCGTGATTTGAAAATAAGCTTCCGAAAGTAAAGGCTCTCGCAAATCCCCAAAAGCATATAAAGGCTGACCTAAAGATTCTTTGACTGTAACGCTAGGCACGAAACCTGCCGTATAATCAGACTTTCCGGCCGAGTTGAAAGTTTTTAGGACAATGGGCATCATGCCCTGCTCAAATCTTTTCTTGTCATCTTTAATCACGATAGAGCCTACGTTTTTTCCTACTGTGACATCCCCAATGATAACCACCTCCATGAAAGGCTTAAGGGCATTAATCACCAGCTCACTTGCCGAAGCTGTACGGCCACTCACGAGCACATATACTCGTTGAAGATTGTTACCAATATTTTCGGGCTTGCTTTGGAAGTAGTTGATATTAAACTCTTTTCCTTGTTTTTTCTCTAATTCAGGAGCTACTTTTGAGTTGTATTCGTCTTTGGAAAACACCGTTTTATCTGTCACACCTTTGGCAATAAAACTCCCTAAAACGACCGCCGTAGATATATAGCCACCGCCGTTGTATCTCAAATCCAGCACAAATTCGTTGATTGCTGCCGCTTTGAACTTCCCAAATATGCGAGCCATTTTTTGGTCATAAAGCGCTTGATCACTATTGTTGGGTTTTGAGTAAAAACGATTATAAACTAGATACCCAATTTTTTTATCGTTTTTGGTATAAACAGTATCAAGCAACATGGGGTCTTCTTGAAGAGGCAACGCCACTACCGATTTAGTTTGGTCAGTATTCACAAAATTTCCACTATCGACTTTTCCCAAAGTGTAAACATAATTGGTCCCTTTTTCAAAAAGTTGCCCATAGTTGCTAGTGGTCGCTATTTCGCCATCTACGGTTATTTTACTAAAAATATCGCCCCTTTTGATACCACTTTTTTGGGCAGGCGAATCGGGATAAACATACATCACAAAGCCCGCAATGTTGCCGTTATTGTTGTAAAGTGCTATGCGAGCACCGGTCGTTTTTGACTCTCCAAGCAGCGACGCCTCCGTGCTTTCGGCATTGGTCAAAAAACGCGAAAATCGGTCACCGTCGGGGCGGGCTTGCTTATCAAAAGTATAAAGCAATGAGTTGAAGTAGTTTTCAGAAGCTAAGGTTTTATTGTCAAGCGCTCCAGCGGGAATTTTATCACGCCAATAGTACCAAAAATCCATATTGACCGCCACAAATTCATTGACAAGGGCATCGCCTTGCAATACATCTTTTTGTTTGCAGGCATTCAAACTCACTAAAAATCCAACTGCACTAAAAAGCGCTATTTTTGAAATTAATTTTTGCATATTTGTTGAGAAGGTTTATGACCCGTACCAAAAACGAGCAGAGGCCAAATTTATTTCAAATCCCTTTATACCCAAAACTTTACGTCTCTTTTATCAATTACGACAAACTACCCACCAAAATGTTTTTACGCTTCATCATTTTTTTAGGAATATTTTTTCCCACGGTACTTTTTGCCCAATGGCGTATCCAACCAAGCGGGACAGAATCAAGTTTTAGAGCCATTTCGGCGGTCAATGCCAAAGTGATATGGGCAAGCGGTTCCAAAGGCACCGTTTTAAGAACCACCGACGGTGGTACCACTTGGAATGTTATCCATGTGATTGGAGCCGAAAAACTAGATTTTAGAGGTATCAAAGCGTTGGATGCCCAAAACGCCATCATCGTCAGTGCTGGACTTGCCGAAGAAGGGCAAGCCAAAATCTACCGCACTACCGACGCTGGCAACAGCTGGCAGCTAGTGTGGGAAACCTCCCAAAAAGGCGTTTTCTTGGATGGAATAGCTTTTTGGGATTCCAAAAACGGCGTCATTTTTGGCGACCCTATCGACAATCACCTCTATCTTCTCAAAACTTCCGACGGTGGCAACACATGGCAACGCCTCTCGCCTGCTGCTCTACCTTCCAACCTACCCAATGAAGCCTCCTTTGCCGCTAGTAATTCTACAATGGTAGTGGCTGGAAAAAGTAATATATGGATAGGTTCGGGCGGTGCCGACCGCGCTCGGGTGTTTTTCTCAACTGACCGTGGGCTACATTGGCAAGTCACCGACACCCCTATGAAAGCAGATGCTTCTTCAGGCGTTTTTGGTTTACATTTTTGGGATTTGAAAAATGGAATCGCCGTAGGTGGCAATTATAAAGCTGAAAAAGAGGATTTTGAGAATGTAATCATCACCAAAGATGGCGGTAAGACTTGGCAAAAAGCCACTTCTACTACCCCCGCAGGGCTGAAAGAAGCTGTAGCGAGGCTTAAAAACGGGTGGTTAGTGACCGTAGGTCCCGCTGGAAGTGCGGTTTCCAAAGATAACGCTCAAACATGGCAACCGCTCACCGATACCCCCAGTGGAATGCACGCTATGACCTGCATCGACAACAGCTGCTGGACAATAGGAGCTAAAGGTCAAATCGCAAAAATAGATTTTTAAGATACTTTTTAGCTTGAAAAACAAACCAAAGCGCTTACATTTGTAATACTAAAATTTGCATCGGGGTGCCTCCTGGGAGGCTGAGATTATACCCGTGAACCTGAACTGGTTAGGACCAGCGTAGGAAATGCGTCAAACAGAAACTATCATATCACACACATAGCCACATTTCCCTCTTGCGGGGAGATGTGGCTTTTTTTATGTCCAAATTATGAGCTTTGAACTAGTAAAAAAAGACCTAACCAACTGGCAAAACCGCAAAGAATGGTTTTTTAATCGGGAGTTTACTGATACCTACGAGCAGTGGTACGAAGGTCCCTACAAACGTGCTGAAGTATGGCAAAAGAAGGTAATTGAGCAACTCGTCACAAAAGACAGTCGCGTCAAGACATTATTAGAATTTGGCTGTGGTACCGCGCGCTTCACTCGTTGGTGGCATCAGATTGGGATTGAGGCTTCGGGCGGTGATATTTCGCCTTTTATGTTGGCACAAGCGGTACATCTTTTCAAGGGTGATTTGGTCATGGCCGATTCTCATCATATGCCCTTCAAAGACCACACTTTCGACGCCGTAGCTTTTATCACTACCTTCGAATATTACCGCGACCCTGTGAAGGTCATCCAAGAGGCAGCTCGCGTAGGCAAGCATGGAATTGTGTTTGGGATGATGAATCGCAATTCGCCAAAAGTAGCCCGCCGACGTATTCAGCAAGCTTTCGGGAAAAACCCTTTTTACGTAACGGCCACTTTTTATACACCTAATCATCTCATTTCTATTATTGATGAAGCCCTCAAAGGCCGCCAATACAGCGTAGAATGGACCTGTACAGGACTTCCTAAGTGGTTTCCAGTACAGCAATGGAGTATTCCGTATGGTGATTTTTTTGGGTTGTACGTCAAACTTTTATAAGACATGGAAGATACAAAAACGGGAAAAATCTCCGACGAGGATTTCAAATCGCAGATTTTTCCTTATTGCGGTGCAGCTCGTGCCGAAGTAAGAGTGGGTCCCAGTTTTGGTACCGACATCTCCATTATAGATTTACCTAATGGATATGAAATGGCACTCACCAGCGACCCTCTGTCTTATATTCCCAATTTGGGATTAGAAGAATCAGCTTGGCTATCGGTACATCTCATGGCCAACGACATGGCTACCACTGGCATCGCACCTCAGTACGCCCAATTTGTCCTTAACCTTCCCTCTTATGTCTCTGCCCATGATTTTGAGGTATATTGGCAGTATATCCACTCTTTTTGCCAACAGATAGGCGTGGCTATCACGGGAGGGCATACGAGCAGGTTTCAGGGCCTAGACTCCACTATTGCGGGAGGTGGCACCATGATTTCCACCGCGCCCAAAGGTCAAATGCTATGTAGCCAATGGGCGCAGCCAGGACAAGATATAGTGGTGACGAAGCAAGCCGCTTTGGTAGCTACTTCTATTTTGGCGCGAAGTTTTCCCAACACCGTCAAGAATCTGAGTGGAAACGAAGTATATCAGGAAGCTTGTGCCTTGTTTTACCAAACCAGTAGTCTCTCCGAAGCACTTATTGCGGCTCACTTTAATCACCATACCCCAAAATCAATCACCGCCATGCACGACGTGACGGAAGGGGGGATTTTGGGGGCGATATACGAAATGGCCGTAGCATCGGGCTGTGGCGCTTTGGTAGAAGCAGAGCGTTTGCCCCTTGGGAATATTCCTCAAAGTGTGTGTGGGGTTTTCAATATCGACCCTGCCTATAGCGTAGGCGCCGGCAGTATGATTATGGCGGTAGCTCCCAATAGTACTGCCGCACTGCTCAAAACCTTGGAAGAAAATCATATCGCCGCTACTTGTGTGGGTAGATTTACAGCTCCTTCTGAAGGAGTTCACCTGTTGTCTGCTCAGGGAAGCCAAAATATCATTCCACCTGATACCGACCCCTATTGGGCCGCCTTTTTCAACGCACTTAAGCAAGGACTCACATGAATGATTTAAAAAAAATTACGGGGGGTATTTATCTCGTCATCGACCCTGCATGGGGACTTTCATTTACGTTGCCGCGCCTAGAACAAGCTCTCAAAGCGGGAATCAGCACCGTACAAATTTGGGATCATTGGCTTGCCGATACTTCTAAAGAGGAATATATTGAGGCTATTACGGCTCTAGCGCATGAGTATGAAGTTCCTGTTTTTATCAACAATCATTGGGAGTGGTTGAAGAATTTCCAACTTGATGGCGTTCATTTTGATGCACCTCCCTCCCACCTACCCCTGATACAAAAAGAAATTGCTAGACCTTTTTTGAAGGGAATTACGTGCGGCAACGATTTATCTACAGTACACTGGGCTACCCAACAAGGGTTTGATTATGTTTCTTTTTGCTCGATGTTTCCTACTTCTGCTGCTGATTCTTGTGAAATCGTCCAGCCCGCCACCGTCATACAAGCGCGAGCCTCTACTCAACTTCCCATTTTTGTGGCAGGAGGTATTAGCTTAGACAATATCGCCGCGCTTCTTCCTTGGGGTATCGATGGCGTGGCGTTGATTTCGGGCATTATGAAATCAGACGACCCATTTACAACTACTGTCCAATTTAAAAACCATTTTCTCAACCATGAAAGCAACGCTCATTCATAAACTTTGCTGTCCGTTTGATAAACAAGACCTCAAACTGACAATCATTACGCAGGATGTCAACCAAAACATCATCGAAGGGCTTCTTAATTGTCCTGCTTGTTCGCGATATTATCCCATTGTGTATGGTATTCCAATCATGAACCCCGACGAATACCGCGAAAAACGACTTGAAGCACCTATCATGGCGCGTTGGGCAAAACAGCTTGGTACTACCAACACCCCCGAGTAGCGTACAAAAAACCCTGGCTGCGTTTTGAACGCAGCCGGGGTTCTATCTGAGAATGATTATTTTTTAGGGGATATTTCGCCTAAATCAATGCTATTTTTATCCTTGTTCCAATACAACCGGTACTTTTTGCCCGATTCTACTTTGTATTCTTCACTTGCTTTGTCAACGGTGCTTATTCTCATATACACTTGGCTATCAGCAAGTTTAAATTCGGCCTTCTTTTTGGTAGGTAAGAAAAATGCCTGCCAATTAATACGGTCTCCGCTTACTTCATAGGCGATTTCGTTACTAAGTTCGTTTTGAATTGAAAAAGGGTAACGATCATTGACAGGGTCGGTGGCGATGTCGGCCAAAGCTACTATTTCGACTTTTACCGTCGCTAAGGTTGACTTTTCTTTTTTCTTTACCACAAAATACAACTCTTCTCCCACGCAAGTTTTATCCAACATACCTACTGCAGTTTTGGTATCTTCTACTTTGTAGCAGGCAGTTGCTTCTTTGCCAGAGTCAAAATCGCTCGCTGCTTTTTTGTCCGTAAAGAAAGCCACATCTACGCTCAATTCGCCGTTGGGTTCTGCCAAATAGGGCCTAAAATCAAAGCCTTCTTTGCTCAAAGTATCAGGATTGATAACCCGCAGATTCTTGTAAAAAGTATCCCAAGTGTTTACTTTCTCGTTGTTGTAAACCGTAATTCTATAAAAAGCCCCTGCTGTACCTTTAGGAAGTGTAACTTTGATAGGTTTATTTTTTGCCAACAGATTATTGACCGTATTGCTGGTACGAAAAACCACGTACTCCACAATAACCTCTTGGAGTACTTTTTGAGCCACCGCCTGAAAGCTCACCAAAAAAGTACTAAACAAACCGAAGAAGAATAGTTTTTTCATAAAAATTTGAAAAGTTGTAAACGCATACACAACGTAAAGATGGTAATTTTATTTTCAAGTGGCCTATCTTTGCATCATGAACTTTTTTCGCGCGCTACGTTACAACTTACCTTTTATCGCACCTTATTGCCTTCTCTTGCTAGTATTGGGCACTTATCAGCTTCTGTATCGACAAGGCATCATTAGTCTAGAAATCAATCGACATCATAGTACATGGGCGGATGTGTTTTTCAAATATTATACTCACGTAGGCGATGGGATTTTTTGCATCGGTGTAGGTCTTATCCTGATGTATTGGTCACGAATCAAGGGGGCTCTCATCATCGCTGCCTATGCTATTTCGGGGATATTGGCACAACTCATCAAAAACTTTGGTTTTCCCAAAGAACCTCGCCCTGCTCAGTATTTTTCGGGAATGATGCAGCATTTACACACTGTTTCGGGGGTAGAACTAAGCCAATGGAATAGTTTTCCGTCAGGACATACTACTTCTGCTTTTGCTTTTTTTGCCCTTATTGCCATTTGGGCCAAATCCCCTTTTTTAAAGTTTATGTGTCTGGTAGCTGCCTCGCTGGTAGGGTTTTCGAGAATGTATTTACTCCAACATTTTTTGGTAGATGTATTCGTAGGTTCGATGCTGGGTAGCATTACGGCATTGGGAGTAGCGTTTTTTTGGAAACAACGCATGAAACAAACAAGTTTGTCATGAAAAATCAACAATCTATATTCGAAAAACCTTGGGCGGTCGCGTTGTTGGCTATCGTTTTTTTTGTTCCTTTTTTGGGTAAAGTACATTTATTTGACTGGGACGAAATCAATTTTGCCGAATCGGCACGTGAAATGCTCATGACGGGCAAGTACCTTCGTGTCCAAATCGACTACCAACCTTTTTGGGAAAAACCACCCTTATTTATTTGGCTACAGGCTCTTTCTATGAAAATCTTCGGAGTCAACGAATTTGCGGCGCGTTTTCCTAATGCGGTCATTGGTCTCATCACGCTTTTGACTTTTTATTTTTTAGGCAAACGTCTCTACAATGCCCGTTTCGGTTTCTTATGGGTATTGGCTTATCTAGGTTCTATTACGCCACATTTGTATTTCAAATCGGGCATCATCGACCCTTGGTTCAATTATTTCATGTTTTTGAGCGTCGTTTTGCTTTTTCCTTCCGACAAACCTTTACGTTTTTTTTGGGCGGGTGTCTTTGCAGGATTAGCCGTCTGGACCAAAGGCCCCGTGGGAGTAGGCATACCTACCCTTACTTTGGGAACCTACTGGGCGTTGAGTTATTTTCAATCAAAATCTCACTCCCAATCACCCATTTATTCATTCAAAAACCTTTTTATTTTTGGCCTCACGGCGGGCTTACTTACCTTAGGCTGGATGTTGGCTATTATTTGGGAAAGTGGGTGGGCTACCTTTGTGGCCTTCTTGGAGTACCTGTATCGACTTGGAGCTACCTCCGAAGCCGACCACGGTCAGCCTTTCTATTATCATTTTGTAGTAGTATTGATAGGATGCTTTCCTATTTCAGTACTGGGTCTTCCTTACGTATCGGCGATTTTTGCTCCTTTGATCAAAAAATTTGGAAAAACTACTAACAACCCACTTCCTCAAGGCTTTCCATTGATGATGTTATGTTTGTTTTGGGTAGTAATGATTGTATTCTCAATCGTGAAGACCAAAATCGTGCATTATAGCTCCATGACTTACTTCCCACTGTCGTTTTTGGCGGCATTGTGGCTATATCGATGGCTTCAAAACCAAGTTACATGGCCAAGATGGGTGAGTACACTTTTTATTATGGTGGGTTTTGTACTTTCTCTTGCTCTCATGGCAGTGCCGCTGATTGGTATTTATACCGCCTTTTTTACGCCCTATATTGACGACACATTCGTAGTCGGCAATTTACAGGCACCTGTGGAGTGGAAAGGATATGAATGGTTTTTTGGCGTAGGTTACTTTTGTATCATTTGTGTGCCATTGTTCCTCAAAAACCAAAACAAACTACTGGCTATCAGGGCCGTATTTTTTGCCACAGCTCTATTGATGTTTAGTTATACTGCCATAGTGGTCCCCAAAATCGAAGGCTATACGCAGCAAACTGTCATTGATTTTTATGAATCCAAGAGGGGACAGGATATTTATGTGTGGCCCATTGGGTTTAAGAGTTATGCGCAGTTTTTTTATTTCAAAAAACCTCCCGGTGTACGTCCTGAAGCAAGTAGTGAAGAATGGCTCATCAATGGACCCGTAGATAAACCTACTTTTTTGATTTCACGAATCGACCGCGCCGAGCCGTACCGTATTCATCCCAATCTGGAGCTAATAAAAGAAGAAAATGGGTTTGTATTTTTCAGAAGAAAACCTGACTATCAAAAAATTTCGGAGTCTTTGAATCAATGATAATTGCTTGGCAGGCTTGATGTTTTTTCAGGCCTGCCAAGTTTTATTTATTGGTTCAAAACGCCTTCTAAATCAGCGGGTGAATAAAATACCGATTTCAAAGTTTTATTGTCGGAAGTGCGATAAACGAGGTACTTACCATTGTCTTCTTTGTAATAACAATCGGTGCCTTTGTCCTGAAAATGTTTGATGGTAGCTTCGGCTTCTTCGATAGAGTTACAAGCCTTGCTCATGTTGGAGCGCTGCACTTCGTCAAACAAGGCTTTGAATTTATGGCCCAATCCAAATTCCAATACTGCCCCCGAAAGTACATATTGAATATCGGCGAGAGCGTCGGCTACGCCTACAATATCTTTCTCCAAAATCGCTACTTCCAGCTCCTTCAACTCTTCAGCAATCAGCGCTACTCTAAGCTTACAGCGGTCTTCAGAAGGGATTTGGGGAGTTTCTAAAATAGGATGTTTAAAGGTACGGTGAAAATCAGCAACTTGGTTGAGGCAGTCTAATGGTTCCATTGAATAAATGAGTTGTTGGGATAAAACTATGCCCCAAAACTAACAAAAAACACGGAGAAGCCTCCCTGTGTTCGCTACATCTTAGTTACCTACAGATGGTAAAAACGAAATATCTACCTCATAAACCGCATAATTTTGCGGCTCTACCCGCACCTTGATTTTTTGTCCAAGCGTCAGAAAAGGCGAGGGATTGTACCAAATATTGTCGCTCTCATAGGTATAAACCTTTTGGGAGTGAGGCTCAAAATACTGAGCTACGATGACCCAAGGGCTTTTGCCGCCAATTCTCAAAGAAGCATTGAATCTTACATCTACTACATCGGCCAAGATAGTTTGCCCGCTTTCTTTCAGCTTTTCTTTGTTACGATTTTTTCGCCATATTCCTATCAACCCGCCATAGCCAATTCCAGCAAAAATGGCCGCAAAAGCACCGAAGATAACGGAGAATAACCACGAATCTATCCCACTCAATACCACATCGTCGGGTTTGTCAGGCATATACCACAGTTTGACTTCTTCGCCAAGGTCATAAGCGGGCGGACTCGAATAGGTAGAAGAATAATACCGAGCCTCTACACCCTCGCGAGTGGTGTACACTATCACGGGAGCCGAGGAGCCATTTCGGTTCCGATTAAATCCCTCTACCGTACCCACTGTTTCTACGCCTTTGCGTTTGAGGGTTTGGGTAGAGTTCCAACTTGCATAAGCCACGATGCCAAAAATGGTACCCACTAATGCAAATAAGCCACAAAAGAAAGTCCAAAAATTATTTTTCAACCACATGATTAATAAATGTTTATTGCTATTTCATTTCCTTACTGGCCTTAATACGACCACGTAAGTATCTGTTTTTCAGCAAAGTTATTTACCATTTCAAACTATACAGTAACTCACTTATTATTCGGTTGAGGCTAGGGCTTCTCAAAACTGTTTTCCTACGGTTCAAATTCAGATTTCCTACGCTTCACTGTTCATAATCTACGTCTCAAGTTTTTTTCTTTTTTCGTTGCTTTTTCTGATGTTATTTTCACCCGCTATACTTTTTCAGATACCGTTCTTTTTTTTGCAACTTTACAGATCATATCATTTCAACGACTCCGAATGCACTTCCGCTTCATCACCATTTTTATATTTTTATTTTGTTGCTGTAGGTTGTGGAATGCGGGTGCGCAGTCTTCTGATATTTCTTTTCAACATTTAAGCCCCGAGCAAGGTCTTCCGATTCACTATGCCACGGGTATCGTACAAGACACTTCAGGCTTTATATGGGTAGGTACTTTGGCAGGATTGACACGGTATGATGGTACACGATGTTTGGTATTTGACCACGACCGCCAAAACCCTTATTCATTGTCTGATATTATTGTAAGGTCGGTTTTTTTGTCTAAAAATGGTACCTTATGGGTGGGAACACAGCATGGATTTAATCGATTTGATTTTAAAACACAGCGTTTTGAAAGATTTCACTTCAATCAATACGGCGACCGCTCCGATTATATCAGGGCGATTGGGGAAGACAAACGTGGTAAACTTTGGCTCGCTACTGCCCACGGGGTGATTGTTTTTGACCCCAAAACTAAAAAATCTGAACTTCTTAAGCTCCCTACTGACGAATCTTCCAAGTCATCGGTTTATTCTATCCGAACACTCCTCGTCGACCGTAATACTGTCTGGATTGGGACTGACTTGGGGCTTTATCACTATGATTATGTAGAAAAAACTTTTGAAGTTTTTTGCAAAAGCGACGAACTAGGTAGTATTCCTGACAACTCTGTTTCGGCGCTTGTTAAGCATCCTAAAACAGGGCATATCATTATAGGTAATCGCAATGGCTCCTTATCAGAACTAAACCCGAGCACTGGACATTTTACACGCATTGGCATCCCTATGCCACAAGCCCGCGAGATTAGTTGTTTATTTTTTGCAAAAGATGGTAAGCTTTGGATTAGTACACAAGGAGAGGGAGTATTTTCTTACAATGAAGCTCAACAAAAATTTCAGCAGTATCAAAGTGATATTAGTAACCCCAATAGCCTTAGTTCTAACTATGTGAGGGCTATTTTTCAAGACCACTCGGGAGTGCTATGGTTTACTACAGCATACAAAGGCATCAGTCGTTTTCATCCTTCTAACCAGTCCTTTTCGTCACCACTTGATAAAACAGGCTATAAACCAAGCTCTGCCAATGGGGCGGCTATCAACCGAGTCGGAATTGACCGCGCTAATAACCTATGGCTAGCAACCGACAATGGTATGCTTTGGGTCAATCAGCAAACCAATGCTTATAAGATTTATAAATACGAACCTAAAGACCCTAAAGCCCCAACCGACCATGCCGTCAATTGCGTATGGGTAGACCCTCACGATGAAGTGTGGTTTGGGACACATTCCCATTTTCATCACTTGATTCCAAGCACGGGTCAAATAGAAGTGTACGATTTTTTGCCCAACGAAACCATGCCTTCTCCTCCCTCTAATCTTAGTCGGCAAGATTTTGTAGCAGGCAAAAACGTGTACGATGTTTATCCTAGACCTGGCGGTCAACTGTACATAGGAACCGATGAAGGACTCAATATTTTTGACCCCAAAACCAAAACATTTGCCAATCGTTTCAATGATGAGCGTATCAGGCGCCTGCCTCCCAATCGCTTTAACAGTTTGTACGTAGATAGCAAAAACAACCTTTGGGCAGGCTGCGGCGTAGATGAAGTGCTCTGTATTAGTCATGATTTGAAAACCGTAAAAACCTATCGATATCAAGAAGACAATCCTAAAAGCCTACCTGACAACGGCGTCATGTCTTTTGCCGAAGATAACAAGGGAAATATATGGATGGGGACAGATAATGGGCTCGCTTACTTAGATACAAAAACCCAAGAATTCACTAATTATTTTACCCGAGATGGCTTGGTCAACAATTACGTTTCGGCTTTAGTGATGGTAGGCAATACCCTCTGGATGGGGACCGCCAATGGACTCTGTAAGTATGATGCCTTTACCAAGCGTTTTGTGTCTTTTGGAAGAGCCGATAACCTTAAAGTACTTTCTATTGAGACCAAGTCCGTCCTCAAAGATTCAGAGGGAAATCTTTACTTTGGAGGGCTGTATGGCTTGGTAAAGTTTCACCCCGAACACGTCAAACCCAATAATTATGTGCCGCCGGTGGTGATTACTTCACTCAAAGTATATGGCAAAGAGAAGCTCTCTACCTTGATTCCCAAATCAGACCGCCCTGTTAGCCTTAGCTACGACGAAAATGACCTAACCATAGAAGCTTCTGCTCTAAGCTACGATCATTCCGAAAATAACCTTTTTACGTTTTGGCTTGAAAATCTCGAAAAACGCTGGAGTCCGCCAAGCCAACAGGCTACCCTCAACTATCTTAATGTGCCGCCGGGAGAGTATGTTTTGCACGTCAAAGCCGCTAATAATGATGGCCTTTGGAACACCGTCCCTTATCGTCTTCCTATTATTATTTATCCCCCTTTTTGGCAGACTTGGTGGTTTAGGATATTGTTGGGCATGACTATCATTGGTACAGGTATTTACTATTATTTGTGGCGGGTAAAAATGATTGAGCGAGAGCACGCCCTCGAAGTAAAATTATTGGAAGAACAACGTACCCTCCAAAAACAGCTCAATCAAGAACTTACCGAGAAATTGACCTATCAACAAAAATTTGAATTAGCCCAAAAACAACAGGCCGAAACTGAGCGAAAAGCTATATTGCTCGAACGGGAAAAGCTGTTGTCGAGATACCAAAATCTAGTAAATCAGCTTAACCCGCACTTTCTGTTCAATAGTCTAGCGGTATTAGATAGCTTGATTTATAAAGATTATAAGCTCGCTTCTAAATACTTACGGCAACTTACAAAAGTGTACCGTTATTTAATCGAAAACGATGACCACGAAGTAGTTAGCCTCGAACAAGAGCTTCGTTTTGCCAACGATTTTGTAAGCTTATTGCATATGCGATATGGAGCGGGTTTGAAAATCGAGTTAAATCTTCCCGACGACATTTTAAATCAAAAGGTAGTACCCGTCACGTTCCAAAATCTCATCGAAAATGCTATCAAGCATAATACTACCACATTGGAATCTCCATTGTGGATTCAAATCAGCACCAAAGACGGTTACTTAGTTTTTGAAAACAACCTTCAAAAAAGAATAACCGTAACCACATCCAACAAAAAAGGCCTTGGCGATTTTAGAGCCTTGTATAGTTATCTGACCGACAAGCCACTGAAGATCGTGGAAACCGATGAGCATTTTCGGGTATATGTACCCTTGATTGATTAACGGCTTAGCCGTTGGTTTAGCAGACATAACTCACAAAACCAACGACTTAATGTTTTTTTGTTTAAGACCTCTCTACCTCTTGTTAGCTTTGCGAACCTCCTTAAAGAACTATGAATAATATCGAACCCCCACAAAAAAAGCTTATCCAAACCAGCTTTGCTCGGGTAGTACCCCGTGCCGAACGGGCCGCTCAGCTATTCTATCAACGATTATTTGAGATATTGCCCGAAGTAAAGCCCCTCTTTAAAAGTGATCTCCAAACCCAAGGAATCAAACTCTTTCAGGTTATTAGTTTTGCCGTATGCTCATTAGATAATCTTGATGAGCTCATACCACTCCTTCAGGATTTGGGCAAAAGACATATCAAATATGGCGTTGAGGCTTCGCATTATACTGCAGTAAGTGAGTCTTTTATGTGGACATTGGAAGAAATCCTAAAAGATGAGTTTACGCCTGATATTCGCCAAGCTTGGGAAGAAGTGTACCAACTTATGTCGAGTGTGATGATAGAAGCGGCCTACTCCAAAACCGACGCCTGAATGAATCGCCGCGCCAAAATACCTATCGCTCCCGGCAAGGCCCGTGAGTATTCTTTTGAGACTATCAATTCGGATGTCAAGTATCAGAATTTAATTAGTCAACTTAATCCTCACTTTCTCTTCAATAGCCTCGCTACTTTGGAGAGCCTCATTCATAGTGACCCGCGCCTTGCTGTCAAGTTTTTGAGTCAGCTTACGAGAGTGTATCGCTATATACTTTCTACCCGCGACACACCTCTAGTAACTTTGACCGACGAACTGAGCTTTATTAGAGACTATGCTGATTTGTTACAAACGCGATTTGGAAAGGGTCTAAAGATCCACATCAAAGCTCATACTAATTCGAAGGTACTTCAGGCGCAAATTGTGCCAGCTGTTTTGCAGATATTGGTCGAAAACGCCACCCGTCACAACATCACCGATCCCGACTCCCCACTCTGTATAAGTATCGAAGTAGCAGGATATGCACTAGTCATAGAAAACAACCTACAGAAAAAACAAATTTTAGAAGCCAAACGGCAAGAAACCCTCCAAAGCTTAGGAAATCTGTATAATTATTTATCGACAGTTCCACTTACTATCGAACAAACCGAAAGCACTTTCAGGGTCATTGTTCCGCTTTTAAATAAAGAATCTTAGAACCACTCCCTCAACACTCTAATCATGAAAGTTTTAATTGTTGAAGACGAAATCCTCATCGCCGAACAACTCCAACGAATGCTGAAGGATATCGCCCCCCAAGTAGAAGTTTTGGATATATTGCACAGTGTTAAAACTGCTCGCAGGTGGTTTATGCAAAACGCCGAGCCTGATTTGTTGTTTATGGATATTCAGCTTTCAGACGGCATCAGCTTTGATTTGTTCAACTATTTCGACATCAAATGCCCCATCATATTTGCCACTGCCTACGACGAATACGCCATCAAAGCATTCAAGGTAAACGGTATTGATTATTTACTAAAACCTATTGATGAAGAGGATCTTATCCGTGCTTTAGAGAAATTTAAAGCAATCCAAAAAAACAACACTATTTCCAACGAATTATTACAATCGCTCGTCAATCACCCTTCTCACCAAAATAGAGTCTATAAAGAAAAACTCATTGTGCAACACCGAAATGCGTCGTTGCCGATTATGCTCAGCGATATTGATGTGTTTTATCTGGATCAAGTAATTTATGTAGTAACCCACGACGGGCAAAAATACGTAGCTGAGCAAAATACCCTCGACGAAATCGAAGATATTCTCAATCCTTCGGAGTTTTTCAGGGCAGGACGTCGCCAAATCATTAATCAACGTGCCATTGAAAGTTATAAAGGAGATACCTCAGGGAAGTTGTATGTAAAACTAAAAAATCAGCATGTGCCCGAAGTAGAAATAAGCCGCGAAAAAGCGCCGGTTTTTAAACGTTGGATTGACCGCTAGAAGTAAAACTTAAACGCAGTCAGCGCTTTGAGCGCTAACTGCGTTGTGGACCTATGATTCGCTTCTTACAGAGCTTGCGCCTGAGGTATTAGAGCGGACAGAAGCCGTACCACGATAGCGCACATTGCTAGCGCCACTTGCTTCTACGTCGAGTTTACCATTGACACTCACTCGAATACTGCTTGCGCCCGATACATCCAAAATCGCTTCTTTCACCGGAAAATCATACGCTCTCAACGAAGTAGCACCCGAAATCTCACCTTCTAAACGTTGCGCCGACCCTACCAAGGTGATAGTAGAGGCTCCCGAAATATCCATGATGATTTTTTGGGCTTTCACCTGAATATCAGACTTAGACGCTCCCGAAATATCCAAATCGAGGGTTCCTAAATCATTGAATCCTGATACTCTTGAATTGGTAGCACCTGAGAGGTCAAGGCCTTTGAGAGTAGGCATCGAAATCGTAACGGTTACTTTTTTGCGGTTACGGTTCCAATTAAAAGAATCTTTGTAGCGAATTCGAAGTTTGTCGCCTACTACGGCCGATTCCAAATCGTCGAGGTCTTGGCGGCGGCCTTCGAGTTTGACGGAATAGTTGCCTTTGGTGACGATGATTTCAAAGGCACTTCCAAGCGATAGGCGGTCAAATCCCTTGTGATTTAAAGTACGCGAAGTACGCTCGTCATCTTGGGTATAGTTGGTGTTTTCGGAAGAAAAAGAGCACGCAAACAGCATAAAAATACTGGCAAAGACCAGGGAAGAGAAGCGGATAAAAGGACTAGTTTTCATGGTTTTTTATGTCGGTTGTAGTTTTGTTTTTCTAAAAGATGTGCTTTCGATGCGAGATGTTGCATCTTGATGCTGTTTTCTTTTTGTTCCAAATAATCATTGCTTAAAACTATTTAGCTTACATGCTTTGGGTCGAAAAGTTAATACTACATTTCGACCTAATCACCACTTGGGCAAGTTATTATTAGTTATACTAAGTTCGCATTTTTTCCATTATACTATTTTTTTACGTCTCAAACTTTCCGCTTCCATCTGTTTTCCTTCATATACTTGCATGCACCTAACTAAAATAAAGACTACAAAAAACTGTTATGTTGCAAATACATTCTAGTTACATTTGTGTCCGACAGGAGTAGCGAGGTGTAGTCTCTTTTTCCAAAACCAGGTTTTTCAGCTCCCCTTTGTTTCATTTTTCATTTATTAACCTATTTATCAATCCCTTAAATTACCACCAATGAACCGTAGAATCTTCCTACAACAAACTGCTAGCATGAGTGCATTGGCACTGCTCGGCATTCAGGCGCAAGCCAATCCCAACGCCAAGTCGGTAGGGCTACAGCTTTATACACTTCGTAACGACATCCAAAAAGAAGGCATCGAAAAAATATTGGCCGAAGTAGCCAAACTAGGGTACAAAAAAGTAGAAAACTTTGGGTATGGACAAGGGAAGTTTTTTGGTAAGACTCCCTCCGAGTACCTCAAAATCTTAAAAGACAATGGCTTAGAAGCTATCAGTGGTCACTATCTTACAGGTCGAAGCAAAGCCATGGCCAATGCAGATGGACTCATCAGAAACTGGGAAAAAGTAGTAGATGATGCCGCAGCTATCGGACAAAAATACGCCGTCATTGCCTATCTATTTGACGATGAGCGCAAACCTGAAGATTATAAACAACTCATCGATCAACTCAACAAAGGCCAAGAAGTTACAAAAAAAGCAGGACTGGGATTTGGCTACCACAACCATGATTTTGAGTTTACCCAGAAAGTAGACGGTCAAAAACCTTATGATTTGTTGTTAAAAAATACCAACATCCTCATGGAAATTGATTTGTACTGGGTAGCCAAAGCCAACGAGCAGGCGGTCGAATATTTCAATAATTATCCTGGACGTTTCCCACTTTGGCACCTCAAAGATATGGCCAACACGCCCGAAAAAGAGTTTGCCGAAGTAGGATTAGGCAGTATTGACTTCGGGGTGTTGTTTAAACACGCCAAGAAAGCAGGGCTTAAACATTATTTTGTAGAACAAGACGTATGCAAACGCCCTCCCCTCGAAAGTGTCAAAATAAGCATGGAGAATATCCAAAAAGCAAAATGGGGATAAAAGCAAAGGGGGCTTTTCAAGCCCCCTTTTATCAACTTTATAGCTACTTTTAGGTGAGAATGAGATGATAAAAACCCTGTTTATATTCATAGGAAGCTACCTTGCCTTTACCTTGGTATTTTACCTTAAAACCATGATTTTCTAATAAATAGAGGGCATCTCGCAACGTCATTCCTTTCAAATTTGGGAGCTTATTGGGATCTGCATCACGATTTTCCCATTTCAAGCCCTCACTCGCTTTTTTGGCTTCGACCCACCCGTCTACATTGACTGGCGATTCTATGTCCATTTCTTCCGAAATAATCCTTAAGTCTTCAGCATGCCCCGCTCGCAGCTGACGCGACATTTCTGAGGTTTTATTTTTTTTGTTGGTCAAAGGCGGATGCATCGTAATATCGTATCCAATAATGCGGTCAGCCACTTCTTTGAAAACTGGAGCGGCCACACTTCCTGCATACAATTGTTCCATACTAAATCCACGCGGACTATCTACCATCACTAGACAAGTATATCTGGGGGCATTAGCAGGAAAATACCCTATAAAAGAAGTATTATAAAGTCCTGGCACGTAGCGTCCATTGACGAGCTTTTGAGCTGTACCTGTCTTACCCGCAATTTTGCAGTTTGGGTTACGGATATTGGTAGCCGTACCTCTCTCCACTACCCCTTCCAAGATAAGTCTTGCTTTACGAAGCGAATTTTCAGCCGCTATTTTTTCGGCACTTTGGGTGGGCAAAATCTCCTGAACAATCTCATCGGCCTGCTTTATTTGCTTCACCAAAATCGGCTTTACCCAATAGCCATCATTGGCGATAGCATTGTAAAAAGCCAACATCTGCAAGGGTGTCAGTTCAGATTCATATCCATAACTCATATAAGTCAATGAAGTTTTACTCCACAACTTATCGGAAGGAGTGCGCACCTTCGGAATCGGCTCGCCCAGCATCTGAATTTGAGTGCCTTCCCGTAAATGAAAGCGCTTGAGATACCCTAAGTATTTGGCAGGATTGGCATAAAAATAATCTTTCATGATCAAGTGTACTCCCACGTTTGAGGATTTTTCAAACACTTGCTGTGCCGTAATACTGCCATGACCGGTTCGTTTGGTATCTCTGATCGTAGCAGTACTATATTTGGCTATCCCATCACCTGTATGATACATTTTTTGTAACGGCAATCCCTCCTCAAAGCCCGCTAGCATAGTAGCCAACTTAAAAGTAGAACCTGGATTGGCACGTCCTGCCAATGCGTGATTGTAGGTTTCGCGGTAAGTCGAATCGCCGTATCTGGATAGATTCGCAATGGCTCTGATTTCGCCCGTTTGTACTTCCATCACAATTACACAACCATGCGAAGCCTTGTAGCGTTGAAGGGTATTTCGGAGGGCAGTCTCGGCAATATCCTGAAAATTAACGTCTAGCGTAGTATACAAATCATAGCCATTGATAGGTTGCAAGCCTGCATCATCTTCGTTGGGCATGAAAGTTTGATCGTCCAGCACTCTAAAAAGGCCTACCCCTGGCGATCCAGCAAGTTTTTTGTCAAAGCTCGCTTCAATGCCCACTAGCCCCCGTCTAGTACCTCTATCAAGATACCCAATGGTACGCTCTGCTAGAGAGCCAAAAGGATTATATCTTTCATAAGAAATGGTAAGCTTGCCTCCTTTGCTACGTCCTGTAGAAGCAAATCTTCTGAAAAATGGCCACCCATTCCAAGAAACGGGTTCTTGTTTACCTTCTTTGGTGATACGATAAGCTTTAAAGGTTTGGTTGAGAATGATGTCATATTCTCGGTAAGTAATTTTACGCTTGAGCAAACGGATATTTCGATTGCCTTTTCTAGCATTTTTCTCATACTCATGCCGCGCAAAAACCAATTCGCGGCGATATTCCTCTTTACTTTTTTGCTTAAAAGTACTTGCAAAAAGAGTAGCCAAGGAATCTACTCTGGTATAGAAATAGGTGCTATCTGCAACCGAAGGGTCGATAGATACTTCAAAATAGGGCAAAGAAGTAGCAATCAAGCTACCATCATTGGAGTAGATATTGCCTCTCATGGCCGGAATGGTATCAATCCTGACCGTCTTTGACATATAATCTATCCAAGGTTTGCCTTTATAAAGAGCATAATGTTGGATATAAAATATCCGATAAATCACAAAAACTCCTAGTGCTATAAGGCCCGCCGTAATGAGCCATGAGCGCTGCAAAATGTCGTCTCTGATGTTTTTAGGTCTCTTTATCATGGGTTAAGGCAGCTAAATTTTTATAATCTCTAAGGGTTTTTGACCTCAATTCTCTGCGGAGTAATGCGGCTTTCTTTGAGGCCAAGCTTTTCGACTTTGGGAGCTAGTTCTGACTGTTTTCCCATTTTCATATAATTTGCTTTCAAAATGGTGTAAGCAGCACGAAGGTTATTGACTTCTTCATTCGCTTTGCGCATGTGTCGCATTTGGCGCTCAGCATTGATACGACAAAATATAACCACTAACCCCAATCCTAGTAAAAATAGAGCGCGGTCTAAATAATGAACCGGAAATTCTTTACCGCCAATCAGTTTTTCCACATTAAACCACTGACCTACCCAAGTCAGTACCTTGCTATTGTTAGCACTCGTCTTGCGGGGTTTCTTTTGCGCATTTAATACGTTGACAGCCATATGCTTGAGTGTTTAAAAAAGGGTTAGAGTAATGTTTATTTTAAATTTATAATTTTTCGGCAATCCGCAGTTTAGCACTTCGCGCCCGTGAGTTTTGGGTAATCTCCTCTGGCGAAGCTTCGATGGGCTTACGAGTGATGGATTGAAGCGGTTTGAGGTCATTGCCAAACAGGTCTTTTTCCACTTCTCCATAAAATTTTCCTTTTCCGATAAAATTTTTCACCAATCGGTCTTCCAAAGAATGATAAGACATCACTACCAATCTTCCTGAAGGTTTGAGGACTTCGGCAGCTTGGGTCAAAAATTCTTGCAAAGCTCCCATTTCATCGTTTACCTCTATGCGCAATGCCTGAAATACCTGAGCAAAATATTTGTTTTCTTTACCACGAGGAGCATAGCGCTGTAAGCTTTGCTTCAACTCATTGACCGTTTCGATGGGCTGATTGGCTCTTGCTGCCACAATCGCTGCGGCAGCGGTTTTGGCATTTTGTAGCTCACCATACATCCCAAATATCCGATGTAGTTCTTCTGCCGAATAAGTATTTACCAATTCGCGCGCACTGAGTCCACCACGCGGATTCATGCGCATATCAAGTTGGGCATCAAATCGCGTCGAAAAACCGCGCTCGGGCGTATCAAACTGATGCGACGACACCCCCAAGTCTCCCAAAATCCCATCTACTTGCCTCACTCCGTACAGGCGGAGGTATTTTTGAAGCAATCGAAAATTGGCATCCACAAACGTAAGACGCTTATCATCAATAGCCTGCGCATTGAGCTTAGCATCTGGGTCTTGATCAAAACCAAACAAACGACCCTTATCACCAAGACGAGATAAAATAGCCTTTGAGTGGCCTCCCCCTCCAAAAGTGACATCCACATAGATACCTTCTGGATGAATATTTAACCCATCTACACAGGCGTCCAATAATACCGGATTATGATACATTTTTTAGATTAATATTACTCTGTCAATTTCAAACAACGCCTCACCTTGCGGCTTGGGGCGTGCAAAAATAACGAACTTGACGAGACAAGGAGGGTAGTATTCGTCAAATTAACGACGAACGGGCAATTGATTGTATTTTCAAAGGGGTAACGACAGTATATTCTCGTATGACAAAGATAGAAATTTCGTCTCAACTCTAAGATAGGTATTTTTTCTTTTTCAGGGAAAATTTTAAAACTACTTCAAAAAGAAAGACTTATAAGAACTGTTTTTTATCAAAGAATTATCCCGAAGGTTAGAAAGCGTAAGAGCTAACATATACCAGATAGAATCAGAAGCTCAAAATTTGTTATCAAAAGATTTTTGTTTGACTTCTCCGAAGCTCTTCTTCCAAAACACCTTTCTTCCATTCTGCCTCGGAGAGGTCCAACGTTTGTAGCTAACACGTATCCACAATAAACAAACGACTTCGGAGAAGTCAAACAATAACTCAAGGGAAGAATATTCATAAAAAGATAGCTTTGACAAGCATAAAAAACCTTCTAATTGATATTTGAGGGCCAATCTTTACTCAAACACCAATCAGAAGGTTTTTTATGAATCATCTAAATTCGTGATGATCTATGTTATGGGAATGCTGTCAAACACCTAGATTTATTTATTCTTCACCTTTTATTTTGAATACAGTACCCATCATCGTTTCATCAACCCGTAGCTGACACGCCAAACGACTACAGGAAGTAGCCGCAGGAAGGGTATCGAGAATATCCAATTCGGCATCATTGATGGGCGGAAGATTGTCTCCGCCGTTGAGTACTTCTACGTGACAAGTAGCGCACAAAGCCATACCTCCGCACGTAGCCAAGATGTGATATTCAGAAGCCTTGAGGACTTCCATAAGATTTAGCCCGATTCCTTCGGGGATTTCGAGGTCTTGACGCTGACCTACTCTATCTTCTACGGTAAATTGTATCATGATTAAAAAGCATTAACACCGTTGACGGTGGTATATTTGAAACTAAGGTGCTGATTGGGGTATACGTACTTAAAAGCACTTTGGCACATCATGGCTGCTTCGTGAAATCCCGTCAAAATCAACTTGAGTTTTCCGGGATAAGTATTGATGTCGCCAATAGCGTAGATACGCTCCACGTTGGTAGAGTAATCGAAGGTATTTACCTCAATAGCCGATTTACTAATATTGAGCCCCCAATCTGCAATAGGCCCTAGCTTAGGACTGAGTCCAAAAAGTGGAATAAAATAATCCGAACGAATAGCTCGTGGGGTCTTATCTTTGCCGACTATTACTACTTCCTTTAAGTGGCCATTACCCTGTAAACTCACCACATTGGATTGCAAAATCAAGTTAATCTTTCCCTTTTCGGCCAACTCAAACACCTTTTCGGCTGAGTCGGGAGCACCTCTAAAAGTATCACTTCTATGAATAAGCGTCGTAGTCTTAGCTACCTCCGACAAATAAGCTGTCCAATCTAAAGCAGAGTCCCCTCCCCCTGCCAACACAATATGTTTGTCTCTAAATAATTCAGGATTTTTGACCATATACGCCACACCTTTCCCCTCAAAAGTCTCCAAGTCAGCAATTTCGGGCTTACGAGGTTCGAAGCAACCTAACCCCCCTGCAATCACCACTACTTTGGTGTGGACCAAGGTTCCATCGGAAGTTTTGACAACCAAAGATTCATCTTCCTGACGCTCGATTGCTTCGACTCTTTCACCCAAAGTAAAGCTGGGCTTAAAAGGAGCTATTTGAGCCATTAGGTTATCAATCAGCTCCTGTGCCTTGATAGTAGGATACCCCGGAATATCATAAATAGGTTTTTGGGGATAAATCTCCGAAAGCTGCCCTCCCACCTGTGGCAATGCATCAATTAAGTGGCAACGCATCTTGAGAAGTCCTGCTTCAAAAACGCTAAACAACCCAACTGGGCCAGCACCTATAATACAAATATCGGTCAAAATCATAACTATTAGTAATTTTCAATGAATAAGAAATTAAAAGTAGAAAGCCTGACAAAAGTGTCCATTTGCAACTCTCAAGCATTTTATAGACACAAATGTAGCTCATGAGCCTATCAAGCGCCAATCATAAAATCTTATCCATAATTACTTTTAGTTATAAAACTAAGAGAAATTATTTCTTTGGTTTTCCGTCAAAAACTGACATGATTTTGAAACCGTCTACTTCAATCGAATAGAGTTCTTTTTCATAAGGAAAAGGACTAGGGGCATAACGGTATTCTGTAATAAAATAATCACATTCCAATTCCGAAGAGTGTTTTCGCTTTCTTTCTTCAGGAGTGATATGCTCGCAATGAATTCTTTTCTTAGCACTTTCACTCAGCATCATCTGATTGAGGTAGCCAGGCTTTAAGTTAGCAATGACTTTGAGATTAGGCCGGTTGTCGTGCGAGGCGATATATTCCAACGCTTGCCGGTACGACAATCCCCAATAATCCCGCTCAAAATGAGAAGCAATCGGCCTAGGAGCTAAAGTGTTGAAATACACATTTTGATAAGGATGGTTTTGGTACATCCACCAGCCTATATATAAGGTATAAAAAGAAGCTACTACTACCAGAGAAGTTTTTAGCCATCTCGATAGGGGGATTTCTTCGGTAAGATAAACAAGCCCTCTCATCGCTACCAACATAAAAGCACCATAGGCAAAATACAACTGTCGCCAACCATCATAGAGTACTGAATGCAGAAGTGCGACTGCCACAAAAGGACCTACACTTAGTCCTAAAAAAGTAATAGCTTCTCGATGAAGTCCTATGTGGTGAATGTCTTTTAGGGTATTTTGAATGATACGAAAACCACCCACAACCCATAGTAATAAATAAACAATCGGGGTAGTGATTAGTACATATAGAAGGGCATAATAACGCGGTAGTTCGGGGGCAAGGGTATTTTTTCCCAAAAACAAAACAGGATAGGTAAAGCGGAATTTGCTCATATTTTGGAGGACCTGCCCAAAATGAGCGACGGGATTTTCCCACAAATAAGGCCACAATGCCACCGTAAAAAACATTACTAGTCCTAGCTGAATCGCTCCCATCTGCAAGATTCGGCGACGGAAAGCGGGAATTTGTACCCAGTCTATGACCAGCCAACCCATAGCAACCACCGGCAAAATCAGTCCAGTGGGACGCATGTTGATAGAGACCGCCGTAAAAAACGCCAACCAAACCCCATCCCAAAACCGACGATACCGCACAAACTCTATCAGAAAATAAGTGGCAATCATAAAGAAAGCCAAACACACTACATCTTTTCCATTATAGAATGATTCGGCAAAAATACGCGGTGTCAGTATCAAAAAAATAGTACCAACAAGCGCAATGTAGGTATTTTTGAGCCAGCGATAAGCCGTCAAGAAGAAGAAGAAAACACCTACAAAAAAGACCAAAAAAGTACAAAAATGTCTAAAATAGAAAAGAGTTTGGCTTTTGTTGTCGGTATTGAGGCGAAGGGCTTTTTCGGCCAAGAGCAGTGGCAACTCAAACACCACTCCGTAGTCTTTGTCGCGGTATTGATGTAGCTTAGGGATATTGTTTGAAGCATCGGCTTTTATTCCCGCCAATTCGGTAAGGTACTGCGCCGATACGACGGCATTGGCACGATTGACAAGCTCATCAAACGAAATACCATAGTCTCGAAAAGACAACAGCCCTACCAAAAAGTAACCTAGGAAAAACACTACAACCGCCCATTTGTCAGCCGTCTTAGGAATACTCATCAGTTAGTATCAAGAATTAGAGTTTGGCACGAATTTGAGCGGCGATTTCGGCAAGTTCTTCTTGGCTCATTTTAAGCTTATTGTTGAAGTTCATGTCGGCCATGCTATTGAGTGGAATCAAATGCACGTGCACATGCGGCACTTCCAACCCCACCACTGCTACGCCGATACGCTTACAAGGAATTGCTTTTTCGACGGCTGCCGCCACTTGCTTCGAAAACTTCATCAGTCCTTGGTATAGCTCATCCTCCAAGTCAAAAATATAATCGACCTCTTTTTTTGTAATTACTAAGGTATGGCCAGGCGCACAAGGGAAAACATCTAAAAAAGCTAAGAATTCGTCGGTTTCGGCAATTTTGTGAGAAGGGATTTCACCATTAACAATACGGCTGAATATAGAAGGCATAAGAATTAGTAAAAGAATGTTAGCAATAAAATTAGTGCTGGCAATTTACAAACTTTCCTCAGTCAGCCAAAGTAAGTGCCTCAACAAAACCCACTTCCCGCAAATTTGTATAAATCTAAGTTTGGTTTTCCGCTGTAAAACCTCTAATTTTGCGCTCTGATTTTCAGAATGGTACCATAATTTGTGCGTATATGCCTAATTCTGAGGCAAAACCGCCCGCCTTATCACCACAATTTAAGCAATTTAGACTTAACAGATTCAATAACAATCACAAAAACCATGGCACGTGATTTAAAATTCACAAGAAACATTGGGATTGCTGCTCACATTGATGCTGGTAAAACCACCACAACGGAGCGGATTCTTTATTACGCAGGGGTAAGCCACAAAATCGGGGAAGTGCACGATGGTGCTGCAACGATGGACTGGATGGCGCAAGAGCAAGAGCGCGGTATCACTATTACATCTGCCGCTACAACAGTAGATTGGAAATGGAGAGATAACAAGTACCATATCAACATCATTGATACTCCAGGTCACGTTGACTTTACGGTAGAAGTAAACCGTTCACTCCGCGTATTAGATGGTCTTGTGTTTTTGTTTAGTGCAGTAGACGGGGTTGAGCCTCAATCTGAAACTAACTGGCGTTTGGCCAACAACTATAACGTAGCTCGTTTGGGATTCGTCAACAAAATGGACCGCTCTGGTGCTGACTTCTTGAACGTATGCAAGCAAGTAAAAGAAATGCTCGGTAGCTATGCTGTGCCTTTGCAATTGCCTATCGGTGCAGAAGACCAATTCAAAGGGGTGGTTGATTTGATCAACAACCGCGGTATGATTTGGAACGAGCATGACAAAGGAATGACTTACGAAATCGTACCTATCCCTGACGATATGAAGGAAGAAGCCGCCGAATGGCGCGAAAAACTCCTCGAAGCAGTAGCAGAATACGACGAGTCGTTGATGGAAAAATACTTCGAAGATCCAGATTCTATCACCGAAGACGAAATCTTGACTGCCTTGCGTGCCGCTACGATTGACATGAAAATCGTACCAATGCTTTGTGGCTCTTCTTTCAAAAACAAAGGTGTACAGACCATGCTTGACTACGTGATGGCTTTGTTGCCTTCACCACTCGACAAAGAAAGCATCAAAGGAACTAACCCTGATACAGGAGAAGAAATCGCTCGTAAACCAAGCGTAGATGAACCTTTCTCTGCTCTAGCGTTCAAAATCGCCACTGACCCTTACGTAGGTCGTTTGTGTTTTATCCGTGCTTATTCTGGGGTACTAGAAGCAGGTTCTTATATTTTGAACAACCGTTCAGAAAACAAAGAGCGTATTTCGCGTATCTTCCAAATGCACGCCAATAAGCAAAATGCCATTGAGCGTTTGGAAGCGGGAGACATCGGAGCGGTAGTAGGTTTTAAAGACATCAAAACAGGTGATACCCTTTCTGATGAGAAAAACCCAATCATTCTTGAATCAATGGTATTCCCGGATCCAGTAATCGGGTACGCGATTGAGCCTAAGAAAACCGCTGACCAAGACAACTTCTCTAAGGCAATCGGTAAGCTTATCGAAGAAGATCCTACTCTCCAAGTAGAATCTAACGAAGAGACAGGTCAGACCATCATCAAAGGAATGGGTGAGCTTCACTTAGAAATCATCATCGACCGTATGCGTCGTGAGTTCAAAGTAGAAGTAAACCAAGGTGCGCCACAAGTAGCTTACAAAGAAGCGATTACCAAAAACATCGAACACCGTGAAGTTTATAAGAAACAAACGGGTGGTCGCGGTAAATTTGCCGATATCGTATTTGAACTCGGGCCACGTGACGATCACGAGCAAGGTCAAGAGCCTAAAAAAGGTCTTCAGTTTGTAAACGAAGTAGTAGGTGGTGCTATTCCTCGCGAATTTATCCAACCTGTACAAAAAGGCTTCGAAGCAGCAATGGCCAACGGGCCTTTGGCAGGATACCAATTGGAAAGCATGAAAGTGCGTTTGTTCCACGGTTCTTACCACGATGTTGACTCCGATTCACTTTCTTTCGAATTGGCCGCAAAATTAGGTTTCAAAGAAGCCGCTCGTCAAGCAGGTCCAAAATTGTTGGAGCCTATCATGGCAGTTGAAGTATTGACTCCTGAAGAGTACACAGGTCCTATTACAGGTGACTTAAACCGTCGTCGTGGTATCATGAAAGGTATGGATTCACGCGCTGGTGCCCAAGTTATCAAAGCCGATGTACCTTTGTCAGAGTTGTTTGGTTACGTAACAGACCTTCGGACGATGTCGTCAGGTCGTGCTACTGCCAACTTGACTTTCTCTCACTACGAATTCTTGCCAAACAACTTGGCAGAAGCCGTAATTGCAAAGTCAAAAGGTTAGAATTATCTTATAGATTATATACTGAAAAACCCCGAAAATCGGGGTTTTTCTTTTTGTTTATAACCACCCAAATCGTTCCATTAGTTTCTCTTTTTGACTACGAGCAACGGGAATCGTGAAGCCATCGGACATCACTAAATAATTGCCTTCACCTTTCATAAATTTGACAATTCTGTCAAGGTTTACTAAATGCTGACGACTCACTCTCATGAAATTACGTTCTTCCAGAGTATCCTGAATATCTCGTAAAGTTTTAGAGACTAAGTATTTTTGTCCGCCTTCCAAAAACAATAACGTATAATTGTTATCAGCTTCGCAATAAAGAACACTTTTGAGCTCGACAAACACCACGCTATTTTGGTAGGGTAATGCGATTTTTTCAGGAAATGTTCTCGTAGGGTTGTGGGATGAAAGCAATTGCTGCTTGAGCAATTCTACCTGACGGCTATCGGTACGGCGACTCCGTTCTACTTTTTGTACTGCTGCTTGCAAATCTTTCGCATCAGTTGGTTTTAACAAATAATCAATAGCACTGAATTTGAAAGCTTTTACTGCAAACTTATCATATGCAGTCACAAACACAACAGCAAAATTCAAATCACCTACCATTTCCAATAGTTGAAAGCCATTCATTTTAGGCATCTCAATATCCAAAAAAACAACGTCGGGCTGTTGAGTCCGAATAGCTTTTAGTCCTTCTTCGCTACTGATACACTCTGCCACTACTTCTACTTGCGAACAGTACATTTTCAACTGCAAAGCCAATAGCCTTACACAGTCGGGTTCGTCGTCGATAATAATCGCTTTCATACTTAAACAGGTATTTTTACAATGACTTTTGTACCCTTGGTATTTCCATTGTCATCCACCAAATCTTCGATCTGTACTTGGGTTTTTGATTTGTAAAGTTGGTTAATGAGCTCTATACGTTCGGACGTCATTTTTAGCCCAAAAGACTTATTCTTGGTCGCTGATTTACTTTTAAGCTCAGCCGCTGCCGCTCGGCCAATCCCGTCGTCAATGATACTAACTTGTAAGAGATGTTCTTGCTCTAAATCAATTTTTATAATAACGGTTCCTCCCTCTTCTTTGTGCATCAATCCATGCCAAATAGCATTTTCGATGTAAGGCTGCAACAACAATGGTGGAATATCAATGTAGTGTATGTCAATCTCATCATCAACTTCTAGTTGATACTTCACTTTATTCTTAAAACGCATAGCTTCCATTTCTATATACAATTGTAGCGTTTCCAATTCGTTGGCAAGGGTCACTTTCTCAGAGCGTGAGTTTTCTAATACCAACCGAATCAATCTCGAAAACTTTGTCAAATAGTCAGATGCTGTCTGTGCATCGTTTTCAAGCGTATATAACTTAATGGAATTGAGGCAATTAAAAATAAAGTGAGGGTTCATCTGTGCCCGCAAGGCCGTCATTTCTGTTTCAGCAATTTTGCTGGCAAATTCAGCTTCTTGAAGTTTAATTTCATTTTTTAGTAATAGATTATCCTTTTGTTTTCGACGATTGTTAAGATACAATGCCACCACAATCAACAATACGATTCCCAATCCTGCTATGAGCCAATATCTCACCAAACGATTTTGATAATCTATTTGAGCATTGGCTAAGTCTCGTTGGTATTGCTGCTCTCGAAACCTCAATTGCTGACCCTGTTTTACTTTTTCAAAATTGGTCAGGCTGTCTTTAGCAGCACTGGCCAAATCACTGTAATACAACGCTTTTTCAGGGTTTTTATGCTCCGTATACCATGTCTTCAACAATAATCCTGCTTCGCTGACTGCCTCATATTTCTTCAACTTCCAAGCTTGTTCTATTACTAAAAGAGCATTCCTACGGACAGAATCAGGCTGACTGACTTGGAGATAATAGTTGGCTAAGTTCAAATGTCCTTCCACAATCCCAGTATTATCGCTAAGTTCATAAGCCTTTTTCAAACCTTCATTAATAAAAAACAGAGCTTGTTTCTTGTTTTGAAGTTTAAGATGAATTTCTCCCATTAGCATAGGAATGTGAAAAATAAAATAACGATTGGTGGGGATATTTTTTTTCAAAGTGGTATAGCTTCTTTGCATATAGTACAACGCAGAATCTAAGCGCCCTTTGTGTAAATAGATTTCGCCAACATTCATGGTTGAACCAATAAAAGGCTCCAGATACGCCAAATTTGCGGGATAATGCCTTTGGAAATAAAAACCAAGCATAATGAAGTGCATTTTCTAAGTCTCCCTGTTTTACATAAGCCGTTGAGATAAAGGCCACGGCCACCATAGCGGTATGAGAATCAAGGTCTTTTTGCGCTAAGCGACAGGTTTCTTGCAACGTTTCAATCGCTTTTCCACTTTCGCCGTATACATTATATTGATACCCCAGATTGAGCAATCCGAGTTTGACGCGATGCGTGTCTTTGATTTTTCGGGCAAGTGCGATAGATTCATTCACATATTGCAAGGCCTTAGCAGGGTCTCTCGAAATCCAAGTTTTCCCGATTTCTTTCAATACATCAATGCGCGTAGTATCTGCTTTTAAAGTAGGCAAAAGCTTCATCAAACTATCATGAGCTTGGACAATGTTGGCCGACTGCCCCAAACTCAACTGTGTTCCGACCAGCAACATCAATATCCAATTACATTTCCTCATTCACTTTTCTTTTAGATATAAATTTAACACATCTATTGCTCACCCTACTACCACGAGCTGGCGAAGTCCCATTTTTTTTGAGTGAAAGGTATTACAAGATGAGGGAACGCCTCAAAAAGCTTGAAATACCGCGAAAGATATATTCACTCAATAAGCAGCTTCCTTCCCTCAATATCCTCCGTTCCTCACTTCAGTTCGCTTGAAACACACCAAAAATTTGTAGCAATTTTAGTTAACAATCGCGGCGGCGTTGTAGGATTAAAATCATTTTTTATACCCAACTTCAAACGTTTCAAACACATGAAAAAATTAATGCTAACTCTCTTAGTACTCACTTTTTTGTATAGCAAGGCTTCCTCTCAAACAACTGACATAGCAGCTATCAAAAAGACCATAGAAGCTGAAAAAGCGGCCAGCGATGCTGCCAACTACAAAGCCTACTTAAGTCATTGGGTAAAAGCACCTTACTCCTCTTTTCTCTATAATGGCATTTTGCTGACAGGTGATGCGCTCTGGAAAACAATGGACGAACGATGGGCAAAAGCTAAAGCACGTAAAGTCAACAATACGCGTAGCGATTGGAATATACATATCAAAGGCGATGCAGCCTATGTTACATTCAATCAGCATTCGGAAGATATTGAAAAAAATAAAATCACCGAAACCGTAGAAGGGCGTTTTTTGGAAAAAATCGGAAACGAATGGAAAATCGTGAATATGACTGCAGTAACAAAGGCCAAAAAATAATTCACCATTTATAACTTTTCAACCATGCAGCGCAATCAATTTTTAGTTTCAAGTATTGTAGGGACGTTAGTCGCCGCCGCAGGCAATACTTTTGCCATGCCTCCTGACATTCTCCAACCTTTTTATTTACCACCTGCTCCGCCATTAGAGCCTGGCCCAGGAGGCTTGGATATTCGTACTTGGGTAAGAAGTACTCAAACCAACAATCAGTTTTCGTGCATTGAAGCAGCCGTAGCTCCCAAAACTATGGGACCGCCGCCGCATCTACACAAAGCTTTGGACGAAATCTGTTATGTATTAGAAGGAACTGCTTCCGTACTTGTGGGTGATAAAATATATGAAGTACAGGCGGGAGGCTTTCACTTACGCCCACGAGGTCTTGTACACACCTTTTGGAACGCCTCTGACAAACCTCTTCGCTTTATGGATTTGTATTTTAACCAGAATTTTGAAGAATATCTGGAAGAACTTTTTCACCAAATCTATGCCGACATGGCTAAACAAAACCTGACACCCTTGGATCCCACTATTGCCAAACGCATGGCCGCACTCGACAAACGATTTGGGGTAACGATGTTTCCTGAGCAACGCCAAGCGATTGTTGATAAATATGGTTTAAAATAAGATAAGTCGCTCTTTTTAAATTGTTTTCTGTTTTATATAAGGGAAGAATTCCGTACCTTTGCACCCGCAAAAGCGAAGTCGGAGTAAATGGCTCTTTCGACGAAGATTACAAAAAACACAAATCTGAGCCAGCAGAATTACAATGAACCAAAAAATTCGTATCAAGCTCAAGTCGTTTGACCACAATTTGGTGGACAAATCGGCTGACCGCATCGTGAAGGCGGTGAAATCAACAGGTGCTGTCGTAAGCGGCCCTATTCCATTGCCTACTGAGAAGCAAATCTACACGGTGTTGCGTTCACCCCACGTGAACAAAAAATCACGTGAGCAATTCCAACTTTGCACCTACAAGCGTCTGATTGATATTCATTCGTCAAGCGCCAAAACCGTAGATGCTTTGATGAAACTTGAATTGCCTAGTGGTGTTGATGTCGAAATTAAAGTTTAATGACTAAGGTTTCCAATTCAAAAAGCCGGCTCTGCAAAGGGTTGGCTTTTGTTGTTTTCACTCCCTTTCACCTTTACCATTTAATAGTTTTTCGTTGGTTTTGCTCGATTCCTTATTTATATTGGCTTCTCTTTGCATTAGTACGCTACTTCACGTTCTGATAAACTCTTAGAAGTACCGCTCAGGGTGCTTGTTTATCAGTTTTAGTTCTTCCGACAATGAGGTTTATTGCACCACTTATTTGTTTTTTTGGGGGAGTGTTACTATTCAGATATATTGCATAAAATTGTACGTTCTGTTCCTGTTGCATTTTTGATTGAAAATGAGCGAGTCAAAAATATATATACATCAGAAATTCCAGCTCCTCAATAGCAACTCATTATGATAAGAGACAAAGTAGTTTTAGTAGATATACAAAACAATGAATTGGGGATTTGTGATAAGTTAGAAGCTCATCAAAAAGGCTTACTTCATCGTGCCTTTTCCATTTTGGTTTACAATTCAAAAGGAGAAGTACTTCTTCAAAAACGCGCTCAAAATAAATATCACTCAGGAGGTCTTTGGTCAAATACCTGTTGCAGTCATCCACAGCCCAATGAGTTGATAGACGTTAGCGTACACTTACGACTACAAGAAGAAATGGGATTTGATTGTCATTTGACTCATGTTGGAGATTTTATTTACAAAACTCCATTTGAAAATGGCTTGATTGAATATGAGTTTGATAGCGTTTTTTGGGGCTTATTTGATGGTACCCCTGTGCCCAACCCTGACGAAGTAGAAGAATATAAGTGGGAGTCACTCTCTGTATTAAAAGAAAATTTATCAACCTTTCCTCAACTTTTCACCTATTGGCTTCCTTTTGTTGTTGATAAATGCCCGTAAAGTCTTGTGTGTTTTACCTCTACCATCTCAATCCGCTGTTCCAAAAGTGTCTAACTTGGCTACTCGCTCGTTTTCCATTATTCTTTCAAACACCAGATTGATGCAGTTGTCTTAAAAAGGGGCAAAACAAATTTAAACAAAAAACCACTAACACAAGCCAAACGACCTGTGCTAGTGATTAAGAACGAACCCCGTAGTGATTACTTAAACCCAAATAAAAACGGAAATAAGAAGGTAACGACGATGGTCCAGAGGCTGTAAATAGGTAAATAGATAGCAATCGTTTTGCCTACATCGGCGAGGGTAGCTTTCTGAGTGAGGACTTTCGAAAGCTGTATCATAACGAGCAGCAAATTCACTAAAATAAGTAAGTTTCCGCCCAATACCGCCGTTCGGTTAGGGGTAATTCCCCATTCCGAAATTCGGAACAAAATGGCTGATAAAGCTACCCCATTGACCACAATGGTGAGCGTAGCCAACAGAAACAATACCCACACTTGGGCGCGATTGTGGAGCGTTTTGGAGGTTTCGGCAATCGAAAAGAAAATAAGTGCCATCACTCCAATGAGCAGGGCATTAAATACCATCAAAAACTCACGGTTGTTGTATGGGTCTTTGCCCGAATACACAATCGCGCCGAGGTACACCACTAGCATTACCAACACCAACGGACTGAAAATTTTGGCAATAACAGGCGACACTTTGCCCACCAGCTGCGGATTGGTTTGGGTAAGGTAAGTGCCCACCAAAGGGGCAGCCGCAAGTCCGAAAACACCGATGTTTTCAAAATAAAACTTCCTGATGTCGAGATTAATCAAGGAAAACAGGCCGACGGTAATCGCACTTAATATGCCGCCCGAAATGACAATCAGCGTGGTCATCACCACTAAATCGCCGTTGTATTTGAGATAGTCCAACCGTTTTTCGGAGTTGTTGGAATTGCCCACAAAAGAAAATCCGAGAATAGACCACGAAAACAAAACAAGGTGAATGCAAGATAGCGTTAGGGTATCGCTTGTGGGTTGGTCGGGAAGACTATTAATAAAGATAGCTGCCACTACAAATGCTCCTGCAAGCATGGCCATTGTCTTCGTCGAAACATTGTTTTTCCAACCAAAATAGGCGGTCAGAAGCGGAAAAATGACAAATCCGATGTTGCGGGTGTAAAAAAACTCTTCGTTGAGCTGGGCAAAAGCGGGGAGTTTGGCAATGAGACCCGCCACCAAAGACGCCCCCACTACAAGAGCAAGGTCTTGGCTTGTACCCCATTGAATATCGTCGCTTTCGTAACTCAAGCGCTCGTGCCAAACTTCGGCGATGGTATTGCCCTGTAGGTCGGGATAAACGGAGCTAAAAGCACGTTTGAACAAGGCTTTATTGGAGCGGTACAGCTTCTCAAGCTGTTGTGGCTCATTGATATGAGAAATAAGTAGCTCTTTCATCTTAATTCCACAAAGTGCCGTTGAGACCTAGAACAATCCCCAACCAGAGGGCAATAATGTATCCTACCACGCTCACGAGAATAGCAAGTGCTTTTTGCCAGCCGTTTTGTGTACCTAACAGACTTACCAAGTAAGTAGCTCCGCCGCCCGCTGCTCCAGCCAAAGGGGTAATAATGAGTGGTTTTACCATCCAGAAAGTCCCCCACTCAGGTTTTGGCGCATTAACACTAAAAACAAAAAAAGCAATAACGGCAAGCGCAATACTTGCTCCAATAACAGAGCGTTTGATGAAAGGTGCAGGCTGAAAGGGCTGCGGGGCGAAAGCGTTGGTTGGTGTCATAAAAATGAGGTGTTGACGGATGATAAAATGACTGTGATCAAATACCCGAAAGTACTTTGTGTTGCAAAGTAAATAGATTCACAAACTATAATCCAAACAAAATCTCAAAATTATTTTTGGCAGGTAATGAGCAGGGCGTTGTTGCGCCAACCAGTTTGAAATTTCATTGTCTTTAAATTTCAAATCTTATTCCAAAAGTTGGAAAAACGCCTAAGCCAATATTGAATACTCTGCCAGTCTGTGGCACAAAAACTTCATTGGCAACATTGAAACGTTGATTAAAATTAGCGATGTCCAGAAAGGCGGAGAATGTGCTTGCTCTCATCTGTTTGTAGTAGTCAACTCGAACATCCAAGGCCATATAGTCAGGGAACCTATTAGCGTTAATAGCCGTAATTTCTTGGGAATAGGTGGGGCTATTTGCATTGTTCAACACATTTTCGTGGACGATATAAGCATCGGTAGGCCGCCCTGTACTGTATCGAAATTTTGCCGAAAACAACCACTTATCGCTGGGTTTGTAACTGGCCAATGCGGTAAAAGTATGTGGCACACTGAATGTGTAGTCGTACTCGCCTTGCCCATTGTTGTCGTTTCTTTTACTTACCATGTAAGAATAGCCGATTTGACCAAAATACTTGCGAGACAACCGCTTAATCAAATTAAAATCGGCACCATAGGCATAGCCATCCCCCTCGTTGTTTAATTGACTCTGAACACGATTTGGTTGTACTATCATGTAAAAGAATTGTTTATGCCATCCTTCAGCTACAAATTTTAGGTCGGGAGAAAATTGAACTTTGTAGCCGAGTATATTGTGGAACGCCTCTTCATTTTTAAGATGCGTTCCATTTGATTGACTTGCGACATCAGAATAGGCGATGTCCTGAAAGTAAAGACCCGACGCAAAATTGATGCTTTGTTTGTCATTTAAAGCAATGCTACCACTTAATCGGGGCGAAATGTGCGCAGCTTCGTTAAATCCGAAATAATCAAAGCGCACTCCAGGGTTTAAAGTGATTTTATCTGTTAATTGCCAAGAAAAAGATACATAGCCAGCCCCATTAAAAGCGCTGTTATTGTAAGATGTATTGAACAATGAAGGCACTAAAACCTGATAAAATTGATTAGGGTTGGGTCTTATGTCAGTACTCCGAAAGGTAAAAAGGGTGTCCGTACGTTTTAAGCGTCTTTCGTATTCGAGATTTACCACCATGGCGTCCACTCCAGCGGTGAGGGTAAGTTTATTGTAGCGTTTGGTATAAATACTTCGGTACCCGATTTCTTGTTGGTTGTTAGTGATATGCCGTAAGTCATTTTCAAAATGTCCAAATCTAGGGTTTATAATTGTACCCTCGGCATCTAACGAAGGAGTGTATCGTCCGAAGTTATTGTTGACCGTCGATGAGCGATAGTACAGTACATTTTTCCAATAACTATTGCTACTCAGTAGGGTTCTAAGATTGAGACCTACCAAAGTTTTGCTGCCTTTATGGTTAAATAAAAGGCTTCCTGCACTGTTGTCTTCGTTGATATTTACTCCTGAACTAACGTCATCTATGTTCCTGTAGGGCCTTTCAGGGTTAACCATCACAACAAACGATAGCTTATTTTTTTTGTTGAGCTCGGTGGTAGTTTTAATTAGATAATCGCCAAAAGAAATAGAGCCTACGCTGCTTACATTTAGGAGATTGGTCAAGGCGGCAAAATTTTGATAACGTGCAGAGGCAAATACACTGGTTTTTTTACTCAAAGGGCCATCGGCTACCAATGTTGCCCCCAACAAATCAAACTGCCCGCCCAATGACCAAGTGGCTTTGTTTCCTTCTTTGATTCCAAGACTTAAATAAGAGGATGATCTACGTCCATTGGTCGCATCAAAGCCACCGTTTTGGAAAGTAACATTGTCAATGATTTTTGGGGCGAAGATGCTAAAACGTCCACCATTGGGGTCATTAAATCCTGAGTTAAACCCCTGGGCCTCTAAATGTGCGAGGGTAAACATTGGCATATCATCCACCATATAAATATTGTCTTGTGTTCCTTGTCCACGAGCGGCAATGGCCGAAAATTGAGAACCGCTACTCGTAACACCAGGCAATACCGCTAAAGCCCTCATAATATCGCCTTGTGCTCCTGGGTTTCTGAAAATTTCCTCCCTAGACATCAAGAATGTAGATACAGGTGTAAGGGGATTCACTTCTCCTTTGTAAACCCTCACGCTCACTTCTTGTAGTTTGTTGGTTTCTTCTAAGAGCTCAAACTCTGAATAGTAGGTCTTACTTACATTTATAATAATGTCAGTGATTTTTCGAGTCTGGTAACCTACTGATGAAATCGTAACGGAGTAATTTCCTGCAGGGATTCGGTTTACTTCAAAAACTCCCGAGGTGTCTGTTGCTGCCCCTAATGAGGTATTGGCCAACAGGATATTTGCCCCTATGATTGGCTGCTTGGTGATTTGGTCGATAATTTTGCCCTTTAAATTGCCAGTAGCTTGGGCAAAAGCAGATACACTTATTAAGCTAACCAAGAATGCCCTAACTGAGCTGTTGAATTGTCTTTTCAAGTTCATTTTTCCTTTGTTTAAAATTCTTTCACAAAGGTCAGATGAATCAAAAAAGCGGATTTAGCCAAAAGGACTTTTGTTGTAGTCAAAAATCCTTTAAAGAAGACTCCCCAAGTTTTTTGCCTGCTCTTTCTACAAAGCTTGAGGAGTCTCAACGTTATTTTTTGAAAAAATTCTTCGGTTTTTGGAACAAATAACTCTCGTCTTTGGGCAAAAAACGTGCAAGCCAAGGAGCTTCTGATAAGGTGAGACTTTGGGCACCTACCTTTAGCGAATCAAAAGAAACTTGAGATTGACGAATGAGAATTTCACGGCTAGCCAAAGGCTCTCCCAAATGACTATCGCTGAAATTGTAAGATGTACAAATACAACTCAACGTATCTGCGTGCATCCAATCCCGATTTTCGCCCCAAATTCCACAATTAAAGTGCCGATAGCCCACGGGATTTTTGTAACCACTACCATTTTGATAAACATTTACAAAAAAGTGAAGTTGAGGAGAAGTACCTCCAATAAACTCCGTCCAACCGTCAAATTCTAGGGCTTTCCAGTAGCGTTTTAGGGCTAAAAATCCATTTTTATCCGCCGAAATTTGCCATGCAATGCGGTTAAACGTATAACCATCGTTTTTGCCGCGTGCTTCGTAATTCCGATTATAACTGTACCAGTTTCCTACGATACCTTTTGCCAATGTTGAGGTGTCGGCTACAGAGCGGATTACTTTCCCGCCCGTGTCTTCTCCTCGCCAAAACAAAGCTGCTCCTAGCAACCCTATGAGTACTATTAAAATGACAACGGCTACTATTTTTCCTCGTTTTTGCTTTTGATAAAGAATACGATTTTCCCTTAAAAGCTTTTGTAAATCGGTGTTGAGGGTCAAAAGTTCATTTTCTAAATGAGAAGTCTCCGGTGCGGATTTACCTAGGTTTGTTCGAATGGCATTTGCATCAAACCCTTGGCTTTGGCGATAGTCGTCGAGGGTCGCATAGCCAAGGGTCCGAACAAGCGCCAACATAAAATGATCGGTAGTACCAATGTAAGTCTTTACTGATTTGAGAAGGTCATCGTGACGGTCGCGGAAGGTACTACCACCGAATTTATAGGTTTCAGGGCCAATGCCTTTTTCGTGAATCTCAAGGCTTTTTTGGTAAGTAGCATGCCCCACAAAGACGGGCAATTGCCTTTTTTGTTGTTTTTCGTAACTGCTGTTTTTAGACCAACTTGCGTTTCCCAATACCTGATTCATCGAATGAGGCGGCATGCGAAAATCGGTATAAGAAAGCCCTAATTCTTCTCGAAAATACAATTCCAGCACTTGATTCCACAGTTTCTCAAACAACGGGCGAGCTACTTCAATATTCATGTTTTTTTACTTCTGTTAAAACAAAATCTTGATAAGACATTAAGCTATTGACAAGCAAATGCAAGTTATCTTTTTTTTAGAAAAATAGAATGTAACCCCTCTGTAGCCACCTCTCACATAGCAATCCGCTAGCAGTTATCCTTGACTTTAAGGCGCAAAAATCTTCAATTTTCGATAAATAAATTAACAGTCCAGGAGAGACTTTCTAAGTTTAAGCCAATGCGTAGCCCATAACAAACACCTTAAAAACTTAGAAAGTCTAAATAAAACCCTAGGCAAGACTTTCTAAGTTTAAGCCAATGCGTAGCCCATAACAAACACCTTAAAAACTTAGAAAGTCTAAATAAAACCCTAGGCAAGACTTTCTAAGTTTAAGCCAATGCGTAGCCCATAACAAACACCTTAAAAACTTAGAAAGTCTATTGGTAAACAAAATCAGATCACCTTAATCTTTATTCAAATGGAATTTCAACTTTCAAACCCTGCGCTTTGGGAAAAAATAAGCAATTTTCAATTAGATGATTCAGCCGAAGCCGCTGCTGTTCAGTTTTCGGACAAGCTCGCCAAAGAGGAAAAATGGACGGGTGATTTTGCCAAACGTGCCATCGCCGAATACAAAAAGTTTTTATACCTCTGTCTCACTATGCCCCAAGGTGCCTCACCTTCGGAGGTAATCGACAAAGTTTGGCATTTGCATTTGACCTATACTGTAAGCTACTGGCAAAAACTCTGCGGCGAAATATTACAAAAACAGCTTCATCACTATCCCAATAAAGGGGATGAAAAAGAAAATCTCCGCCATCAACAATGGTACGCCGACACTTTGATAGCCTATGTAAAAGAGTTCCAAGAGATTCCTCCCACCGACTATTGGTCACTGCTTTCTGGACTAGATTTAGAAATTTATCTTTCTCCTAATTCGCTCTTTCGCAAACCTAATTGGCAAACTCCTTCTCTATGGCAAGGCAAAGAGTATTGGCCTATTGGAGCTTTGGCGCTGAGTATCTTGTCGCTATTTATGTTTTCATTGTCTGGCCCCTTCTTTTTGTTGGCATATATGGTTTTGATAGTTTGGGCATACTGGGGCATTTATCTTAAAATTAACTTTAAGAAAATGGTCTTACAAGCGGCTACTCAACAGCTCCACCCCTATCACTTTGCGGCTGTCTTTAAAGATACCGAAACTTTGTTTTTAACACTTGTCACTGATTTTGCTGAAAAGGGTTGGCTCCACTACCAAACGGGCGACAAGTTTGTCTGTGATAAACGTATTCACCAGCCGATGATGTATTCGCTGCAAGCCTACGATGAAAAAGATATCTCGGCTAACCTTCTTCGAGATAGCTTATTTTCGTTCGCAAAAACCATTTCCAAAGCGACCCTTTCTCTTAAACAAACACTTTCACGAGGTGTATGGGTCAATATTTTTCAGTGGTTGGTGTTATTGGTTGGTATTGTTAGGGTTTTTCAGGGAATCTTGAATGCCCGCCCCGTCATTTTCTTATTGCTGCTGCTTGTATTTTATGTACTGGTTTGGATAATCCTAAGTCAGTCATCATTGCTCGATCAAGACACCCAAAATTCGTATCAAGCCTCGGAATGGAGTTACGACATAAGCACTGCTGCCCTGACATTTATGCTTTTCAATACAACTTATACCTTTGCCGATGGCCACACACTCCCGCACCTTTTTCACAAACCCCCTACTTCAGGCGATGGCGTAGGGTGGTGGGGAGCAAGTTTTACTTCTAATGCTGCTAGTGATAGCGGCACCGCTAGCTGTGGAAGTGGAGGATGTGGCTCGGGAGGATGTGGTGGCTGTGGCGGATGCGGAGGTAGCTAGCCATCGTATTCTATTTTTGATTAGGGATAAAAAGGTTTTTAGGTGTATCTTCGCAAGAAACCTTTTTCGCTAACATTACTATTCATTGGATGAAATCTGTCGCTTTTTTATTGCTCTTTTTTGTTCAGGTTGCCCTTGCCCAAACCCCCTCAATCCAAGTACTTGACCAAGAAGTCAGTTCAGTGATTGAAAAATACATTGCCGACAAAAAAATCCCCGGAGCGGTAGTTACTATCAAAAAAGGAGATAAAGTACTCCTTCAAAAAGCTTATGGCTATGCCCAGCTCAAAGAGTTTGACGGTTCAATTGCAGAACGCCCCGAACGGATGACCGTCAATCATTTGTTTGATATTGCATCATTGACAAAAGTAGTAGGTACGACTACGGCAATCATGAAGCTCCACGACCAAGGAAAACTCAATATAGAAGCCCCAGTAGCACGATATGTAGCAGGTTTTGAAGAAGGAGAAAAAGCCAAAATCACCCTCCGCCACCTCCTAACGCATACATCGGGCATGTATGAATGGTATCCTTTGTATTATTTCTCAAACAAACGAACAGATACCTATGCTTTTATCAAACAACTTCCTTTGAAATATCCCGTAGGAGAAGGTCGGCACTATTCCGATTTGGGTTTTACGCTCTTGGGCGAAATCATCGAGAAGGTTTCGGGAAAAAGCTTGGATGCTTACCTAAAAACCGAAATTTTTGCCCCTCTTCGTATGACCCACACCACCTACAATCCCGACAAAGCCGCCAACCTCATCGCAGCGACTTCGATGGGAAATCCTTATGAAAAACGCATGATAGAAGACTCCACGCTGGGATTTGTGGTAAAAGGACTAGACCCTAAAAGCTGGAATGGATGGCGTCAATACCTCCTCAAAGGTGAAGTAAATGATGGCAACGCCTGGTACGCCAACGAGGGTATTTCGGGCGCGGCGGGGCTTTTCTCGCCCGTCGATGACCTCCAAAAACTAGTAGATATGCTCAAAAATAAAGGTATGGTCAGAGGTAAAAAGTTTATTTCTTCCAAAACCGTGTCGCTATTTTTAACTCAAGACAATTTTAAGAATGGCCTAGGCTGGATGATGGATACTCAAAGTGCCTTGATGCGAAATGCTCCCGCAGGCACTTTTGGTCATACGGGTTTTACGGGAACGAGTATTGTGGTAGTGCCGACTCAAAAGCTTTCGGTGATTCTGCTCATCAATCGCCAAAATATGGGTTTACAGCCAACAAAAGATTATTTTAATCCCAATCCTATCAGAGAAGCAGTGTTCAAAGCGGCAATTAGGTGATAATAAGACACTGTGCATAAAGTTTTAGATATCCTCCCATTCATATTTGATTTCTCATACAACTACAATATCGCAGGCAGGATGCCTGTACTACATGGTTTCCAACCATTTACTGTTATTGAGAGTCCTTAGGGGTAAAGGGGATGTAAATGAAAAAATTAATATTTGTTTTATTGGTAGGCAGTGCCACCTTGAGCAGTTGCGAAAATGTGCGCCTCAAAGAACAAGCCGCCACTATTGCCAACCGCGATTATACTTTTTGTGGATATTGTGGAGGATGGTTTGTGTGGGTAGATTCTACCATGTACCGAGCCACGGTGCCCGCTTCTTTTGAGAAAGAATACAACAAGGTATGGATAAGATTTGAACCCGACGAAAGACCCGGCTATAAAGATACACGCTGGATAAAGATTAAGTCGATTCGAGCGAGGTGAAGGGAAAGGAATAGCTTCAATCAGGAAGAGAATTGAGCAAGCAATGCTTTAAAATCCTCATCCTCGCGTAGCGAATCAAAATCCCGGTCTTTTTGGACGTGTTCTACTGTAACGTCTTTTCTTTCTAGAGCTTGTTGAAGCCAATATAGAGCATTTCGCTTTTCATTGAACAAAGAGTAAACACAGGATAAGTTATAAACTTTCCCTCCCAATTCTTGAGCTTTTTGTGCTGCTTCAAGTGCTTTCTGTAGTGTTTCAGATTTTTGACGTTCTTTTTGCTGATAAGAAAAATTAATAAAGTTATTACTTAAATTATTCCAGGCATCAAATGAATCAGGCTTTATTCTAAGAGCCTTTTTATAGGCATTAACAGCTAAGTCATATTGATGCTGCTTCTCATAACTAACACCCAAATTACTCCATGCTTCAAATGAATCAGGCTTTATTTCAAGAGCCTTTTTATAGGCACTAATAGCTAAATTATATTGATGCTGCTTATCATAACTAACGCCCAAATTACTCCATGCCTCATGATAATTAGGTTCTAATTCTATAGCTCTATAATAAGCACTAATCGATAAATTATATTGTTTTTGATTTTCATAGATAACTCCCAAATTATACCATGCCTCATGATAATTAGGTTCTAATTCTATAGCTCTATAATAAGCATTAATCGCCAAACGATAGTTTTTAGTAATAAAATAAAATACTCCTAAATTAAATCTTAAGTCAGCATTTTTAGGTTCTAAACTTATGGCCTTTCGAATATCAATACGAGCCTTTTCTAATTTATCAGATTCTATAAATAGAGTAAAACGATAATTATACAAAAACGCGTCATCGTCACAATAGCCAATTGCCTCATTTATCAAATCAATTTGCGTTTGTACATCCGTTGTATCAAACTTCGCTTTGTAGTAAACCTCGTACGCTTTTCGCTTTCTGTCAAAAACATGCCATTGTTCATCAGTGAAATATTCCTTTGTTACTTGTGTAAATACATCCAAATAATCTTTTCGTATTTGTACTTTGGGCTGTGATTCTACGTAAAAACCCGCTTGCAGTTTCTCTTCAAATGCCTGTTCGTCGTCGGCGTGGATGATAGAGAAGCGTTGAGCAAGGTAGTCAAGAGATGCCAAGGATTCAAAGCGTTTTAAGAAGCTTTCTCGAAGTATTTTTTCGCGGGGGTCAATTTCTTTACGGCCTGTGCCGTATTGCATAGGTACACGATTGAGCACCAAGTGATAAGGCAAATTGCGACTTGAAGGGTCGGCGTATAGACTGCGAAGTACCCAAAATAGCCCGTCTTGGTTTTCGCGATTATTGATTCCTACCAAGATGGCTTTATCGGCCATTAGTTTTAAGGTAATAGATGCCGTTTCGGTCAGTCCTGTACGTGAATCAATCAACAAAAAATCGGGTGCAAGTTCAGCTTCGATACGTCCTTTTAAATCTTCCAGTAGCAAAAGTCCTTTGCTGTAACCCGTAGAAGCGTCATATTCAAACAGTTGTTGCCAGTTAATATCAAATAGTTTTCGCCAATAATCGGCTTGTTGCAGATTTCCCGCCGGAATCAATGAGATAGGGTTTCCTTTGGCCGTAGTAAAGGACAAATAAAAACGTGTAAAATCAGCGGGAGGAAAGCCTGTTTGGTTAAATTCATCCACATACTCTACAATTCCTTCAGTATGTGCCAAGCGTTCTTGATCTTCTGGATTTTGTAAATCATCAAACTTGTAAGGCAACCCAGGTGCTTCCAAGTCAAAGTCAATAACGCACACTTTAGCTTTCATTTCATCGGCTAGCCAAAGTGCCATGTTTGAAAGTGTCAATGAGCGTCCCACTCCACCTTTGAATGAATAAAAGGTAATGGTTTTCATGCCATTTGAAGGTTGAATTGGGGATTTCGTACTTTATCAGGATTAAAGTTTTTGAAGCGTGAGGTGATTTCTTGACGTTTGAGTTCCGCATCTTCTACAGCCTTTTTTACTCGTTTAAACAATTCTCCATTTTTAGAAAGATTATGATTCTCCAACAAAGCCTCGCCCACAAATAATGCGGCATAATACTTTTTTTCCTTCAAATAGCTTTCCATTTTTTCAACTGCACCACTCAAAAAACCTAAGGGGATACTACGAAAAAAAGCTTTTTTATCTTCTTCCAAAATCGTTGTATTGGAATCTCCAGCTTCACGACGAGCTTGCCACGCAATTTGGCGTAATCGTTCAAAAACTGCCTCCCAAGTAGGAAAATGCTCATTCAACTCCCTAAACCCGAATTGTGAAATGGTTGACTTAATTTGCTCATACGGCAAGTGTTCTTTCCCATGAAAATCAAAGGGAGGCTTTACCAAATAAACTTCGCCATGTGTATCTGCCACTATACCGTATCCATCGGTGAAGGTAGCTGCAATGAGTGTTAAGGTCATACTTTAAACCAATTCTGTAGTTAGTTGATTATTTGTTTCATAGCTACTAATCAACGTTTGTAACTCCGTTATATTCCTAATTTCTGCCCCCAAAGCTACCGTAGGAGTCATGATTGCATCAATCAATGCCTGAAAACGTTCCTTTTCGGCACGTAGCCGAACCCCGGTTTGAATTTTTACCTCTTGCCATGTAATTACTTCTACGTAATCGCGGTGTTTGTTGGAGGCATCTCCAAAAGGTTTCAATACTAACAAATTGTAGTCAATATCGGTGCCATTTGCCAAATCTTCCTTTCTTTTTAAAACGATGAGAGGGATAAAATGTTCGAGTGTACTTAAATCTTGAACAAGGATTTCAACAGATACGGCCTCATTGTTTTCAGTAAAATAAAAACATTGTGTTTGTCCTTTTTCTTTCCGAATGAGACTGTTGTATTTAACAAATACTAAGTTATTCTCCTCAAAATGACTCAACGGAAAAGCCAACGTAAAATCTCCAAACGCAGGAATACCTAGCTGCCCATTGTTGAAATTGAGATATTTAAATTTTTGTCCTTCTGTAAAAGTAGTGTCAAAAGTAGCTCGTTCACCTTTAAATTTGCTAAAATGAGCTCCTCGTTCTTCTTCACTGTCAAAGCGCTCGTAAGCGTTTAGATAAGCGCCTTTTTGTAAAATACTTGATAGTATCAGCTCTCTTTGGCGCCCTTCTTTATCCCCCTCTCTTCCTGAGCAATACAATTCCCCATCAGCTCTATTTTGAAAGGCAAAGCCAGAAAACGTCGCTACCGTCACTTCTCCTTTTTCTCGAAGGTGATTTTCAAAATTTTGAAGACATACATCATCAATGCAATAACGACACTCCTCATAACTAATTTGCAGTTTGGGAAGATTTTCAAGCGCTAAACTATAAATATCGTACATCATCAGAAGCTAAAAGCAAATTTTTCACCTTAAAGCAAACGAAAAAACTTGAATTTGTCAACCCTTTTCAGCTACCTATTTTAAAAGCTATTTGTACCCTTTTAACCACAAAAACCGCCCCATAAAAGGGCGGTTTTTGTAATACCTCTCACCAAGTGGTAATAGGGTGTAGTATTTTGATGTATTATTTACCTACTTCTATTTCCGCTTCTCCTTAATCTCTCTCAACAAATCCTGCATTTCTTTCAACTTAGTTGGATTGGTGGTAGCGAGATTGTTGGTTTCTCCTAAGTCTTTTGACAAATCATATAATTGTGGCTCAGGGTTGTTGCCAAGCTCCGTGTTGGTTTGTACGCTCATTTTAGGGCCTTTGCTGGGTTCGATGTATTTCCAATTGTCTTTCAGAAGTGAAAAAGTACCTGCGTGTTCGATGATAAAATCACGTCCTTTTTTGTCTTTTCCCAATAAAGCCGCTAGTTGATTGCGCGTATCGGGGGCCGTAGTAGCATCAAAAGACTGCCCCGTGAATGCCGCAAAAGAAGCCAACAAATCGACTTGACTTACTGCCGCGCCCGACACTCCTGCTTTCAATTGTCCCGGCCAGCATACAATAAACGGCACACGTGTACCTGCGTCAAAAGCACTGTATTTTCCGCCGCGCAAAGGACCAGCAGGAGTATGTCCATTCAGAAGCTCCACAGCTTGGTCTTGATAGCCATCGTCCACAACAGGGCCATTGTCGCTCGAGAAAATAACAATGGTATTCTTGGATAAATTGAGTCTATCCAAAGCTTTCATTACTTCGCCTACCGTCCAATCAAGTTGGACAATTACATCACCACGAGGTCCCATGCCACTTTTACCCACAAAACGCTGATGTGGCACACGAGGTACGTGGATGTCTTGGGTAGAAAAATAAAGGAAGAAGGGTTCAGCTTTGTTTTTTTCGATAAATTCTACGGCTTTACTTGTAAAAATATCCGCCATATCTTCATCTTTCCAACGCGCCGATTTTCCTCCTGTCATGTATCCAATGCGTCCAATACCATTGATAATTGTAAAATCATGACCGTGCGAATGTTTCATTTTCAACAATTCGGGATTGGCACGCCCCGTAGGTTCGTTGCCGATAGGCTCTTTAAAACTCACTTGGATAGGATCAGTAGGATCTAGGTTTACGACTCGCCTGTTTTCGACATATACACACGGCACGCGATCGCCAGTAGCAGCCATGATGTAGGAGTAATCAAACCCAATATCCAAAGGACTTGGTTTGATGTCGCCGTTCCAATTGGGCCCCCCTTGTGGCCCTAACCCCAAATGCCATTTCCCTACCACACCCGTTTTATAACCTGCTTGCTGAAATACCAGCGGTAACGTACTACGCCCTGGCAAAATCAAAGCAGCCGCATCGCCCGTAGCAACACCCGTACCGGGTTTGCGCCAAGCGTATTCGCCCGTGAGCATAGAATAACGTGAAGGCGTACAAGTAGCCGAACTCGTATGAGCATTGGTAAAACGAAGCCCTGCCTTAGCAAGCTTGTCAATATTGGGGGTTGAAACCTTTTTTGCACCATAGCATCCTATATCACCATAGCCCAAATCGTCAGCATAAATGATGACTACATTGGGTTTGGATTGGCTATAGGCCCTCCCTAAGGTCAATCCTAGTAGCAACAACGCAAGTATTTTTTTTGTTTTCCACATAATAACACTAAGTAAAATTGAAAGTCGAAACTAAAGAAATGGTGCGAATATAGTGAGATTACTACCTTAAAATGACACAAAAATCAATAGCCTGGATTTTGTTTTAAATTGGGGTTGATATTGATTTCGGATTGCGGAATAGGCCACAAGTAATCCACTCCCTGACGAAATGCGCGAGTAGTGACATACCAGCGGCTGTTGGGGTCGATGGTGGTACCTTTTTTGCGAATATTGTTAGCACCGGGGAAGGGTGCACCATAAAAATCACCATTCAATACCTGATGGGCAATTCCCCAACGCAACAAATCCCAATAGCGAACCCCCTCAAAAGCAAGTTCCACCCGACGCTCATGGCGCATTTGTTCTTTTATGCGCGTCAGAGTGGTGAAAGTAATAGGAGGCATCTGCACCGAAGCTCTCCTTCTAATCAAATTGATAGTCTGGTCTAAAAGCGCCTGAGTTACTTCTCCTGTTTCGATTTTTGCTTCCAAATACCCTAACAACACCTCCGCATATCTGATAACTGGTATATTGCCCCCAGACTGCTGTAAGTTTCCGCTGTATGATTCATCATTAAATTTACGGATACCATAGCCGGTTTGAGTGGTTTGTTTACCTGCACCGAGTTGGTCGGGAGAGTCTCTCACATCAGGATGCGTGGTATAAGTGCGGCCTTTAAAAGATGCATTGTTGTAGATAAGGTTAAAATCAAAACGTGGGTCACGGCTTTTGCCAAGGTTTTTTGAATCATACCGCGAATCGGTATAAGAGAAAGGAGTACCGTCAGAAAATTCGTATTCTTCGGCGATACTGCCTAAAGGACAGAAAATATGCCAGCCATTGGCAACCGCAGGATAGCAATGCTGCAAAAATCCCTGACCTTGTAAGTCGTTTACAAACTGATTCGCAAAAATAATTTCATTGCTATTTTCACCCGCTGGTATAAATAAGTTCAGATAGTTGGGGTCAATGCTGTTGTCGCCAAAATCAATGATTTGTTTGTAGACATCAGCAGCTTCTTGATAGCGTTTTTCGGCGAGATACAAACGCCCTAAAAACGCCAGAACAGTTTGCTTGGTGACCCGTCCACGCTCCGCAGCTACGACATCTTTGTGGCGTGGCAAGTCAGCCACCGATGCTTTAAACTCATCTTCCGTAAACTTCACTATTTCTGCCTTACTGGCCCGTACTTGAGCATTGGCTTCGGAAGGTGTCAGGGATTTTGTCACCAATGGCACTCCTCCCCAATATTGACTCATATAAAAATACTGCGATGCACGGATAAATTTCACTTCGGCAACCATTCGTTTTTTACGGGTCTCGTCCATGGGGACTCTATCGATATTCTCCAAAAACTCATGGCAACGAGCAATTCGAAGGTAGCTGTTGGTCCAGTAGTTGGTCATATAAGCATTGGTAGCAAGATTGGTACCATTGGTCAATTTATGAACGGCGGAGTTATCGCCACGGCGGTCGTAAGCATTGTCGCTGGCAAATTCTAAGAAAATAAGCCCGTGGTACGACCACCAATCGGCAGGGTTAAATTCTGCCACATTATAAATATTGTTGCCCCGATAAACACCCGCAAGCGCAAGCATTGCATTGCTTTCACTTTGCCAAAAACTTTCTCTGGCAAACTCCGTCAAAGGCGATTTTACGAGGGCATCCTTACAACTTATAGCAGTCATCAATCCAACTACTAACAAGCTCCAAGCGGTAATTTTTTTGAGCTGAGTATAAATATAGGTCTTCATTGAGGTTTAGAATTTGAGGTTAGCACCAAAAGTAAAGTTGGCTAAAATGGGGTAAAACTCGCCAGAAGTGTTGATTTCAGGATCCCACCCAGGACGATATTTACTCCAAGTCTTGAAGTTTTCAGCCGCTGCATAAAACCTCAATTGACTCATTTTCAATTTTTTATTATTAATTTTTGGCAAAGTATAGCCCACCTGTACATTGCGTATGCGCAGATAAGAAGCACTGATATTCCAAAAATCTGAGGATACGGTATTAGGAGTGCCTTGGTTGGAAATAAGTTCTAAGCGAGGATAAGGCGCATCGCGGCGAGGATTTTCGGGAGTCCAACGGTCGAGGTGCCATTTTTGGGCCGTGGCTGTATTGTAAAATGCATATCCAGCATAGCCCCCTAGGTTTCCTTTGACACCCGCCACACCTTGCAAAAGTGCACTCACATCAAAGTTTTTCCACTGTGCACCTAAGTTGAACCCGAAAGTATATTTAGGAATCGTTGACCCTAAATAAGTACGATCATAATTAGCATCTACTTTACCATCAGGCTTGCCTTCGGGTCCCGAAATATCCTGGTAACGAATATCTCCTGGACGCGGACGAGGATTAACACTGGTTTGAACTGCGTAGTTTTTGATATCATCCTCACTAATAAATAAGCCGTCTGATTTGTACCCATAATACATCCCGATAGGATACCCAATAAACAAATTAGAGCCATTTCCGATGAGGCCGTTGGGTTGTTTGACATTCCCTACACCTAAGTCAAGTACTTCATTGTTGGTGATGGTTAAATTTCCTCCCACTTGATATTTGAGCGCACCTATTCTATTTTGGTGATTAGCCGTAATTTCCCAACCTTTATTGGTCAATTTCCCTGTATTAGTTTCAGAAATACTTACCCCCAAAACGCTTGAAATACTGGCACTTGGGCGAAACAAAATATCATAAGTATAGCGATCAAAATAACCAACTCCTATGTTTAGTTTTCCACTCCAAAAACTAGCATCTATCCCCACATCAGCCGTACGAGTAGATTCCCAATGAATATTGGGGTCGCGCAAGGCTGCCAAAGCCACCCCCGGATATACAAGCCCTCCCCATGAGTAGTTTTGTCCGCTGGCGTAGGTTTGCTGATAAGGATAATTAGAGATATTTTGATTACCTAAAATCCCCCAAGACGCCCTAATTTTCAAGTCTTGAAGCCAATTAACATCTTTCAAAAATGCCTCTTCTGATAGCCGCCACGCTCCCGCAATCGACGGGAAGAAGGCGTATTTATTATTGGTTGGAAAACGCGATGAACCATCATAGCGCACCGTTGACTCAAACAAATATTTACCTGCAAAATCGTATTTTAGCCTTCCAAAAATAGACTGCAACGCCCACTCATAAGCCGAACCGTTAGCGCGTTGATTGTCGGGAGCACCTAAGTTGATTTGAGTTAAATCATTGCTAGGGAGTTTGTCGCGCTGCGCTGAGAAAAACTCATAACGTTGTGTTTCGAAAGAATAACCCACCAATACATTGAACTGATGCTTCTGTAGCTGTTTGCGATACTCCGCCAAGGCTTGGCTCGTCACGTAAGATTGAGAAGATTGGTCATTGTACAACACCGAAGGCCCAAGCGTCAAAGTAGGATCGATAACCTGACTTGCTTGAAAATCCTTGTTTTTAAGGCTATTGTTGGTATATCCCAAAATCCCCGATACTTTAAAATCTGGCAGCACTTGCCAATCAAGGCGGGCATTGCCGACGAGTTCCATGCCGGTGGTATTATAGAAAGACGCGCTTTCAATCCAAGATACTGGTGTCCCTGTATTGATAGGGCCTTTACCATAAGTACCATCTTCTAGTTTGGCGGGATGAATAGAAGGGAAACGCACTGCTTGCGAAAAAATCTGCGTAAGTCCCTTAAAATCAAGACCACCTGGCGTACTTGGTTCTGAGATAGCTTTGCCTACTGCTGATAAGCGCGTAAAGAGTGTCAATTTTTCGTGAAGCTTACTGGTAAGGTTCAGGCGTACATTGTATCTCTTAAAATTGTTTTTGTCAACAATCCCACTCTGGTCCAAATACCCCAACGAAAGCACATATTGTGAATTTTGAGTTCCTCCATTGATAGAGAAGTTGTGACTTTGAATCAAGCCATTTTTGGCGATTTCGTCCAAAAACTTCACATTCGGGTATTTAGGGTCGGTACCATCTTTATATTTTTGAATAATATCCGCCGCAAATTGCTGACTGCCAATTGCTTCATTATAAAGAGTGGCATATTCCCACGAATCTACCACTTCAGGAAATTTGGTGGGCGACTGAATCCCTAAGTAAGTATTGTAAGCAATTTGGGTCTTTCCTTCTTTGCCCATTTTGGTCGTAATAAGCACTACGCCATTGGCTGCGCGTGCCCCATAAATCGCTGCTGACGAGGCATCTTTGAGTACCGATACACTCTCAATATCATTTGGGTCTACTTCATTAAAATCTGCCACGGGGATATTGTCCACCAAAATCAGAGGAGAAGCATCTGCCCCAAACGAACCTATCCCTCTGATATTGATATTGCCTGCACTCCTACCGGGGCGCCCTGAGCGTTGTACCACTGTCACGCCAGGCATTTGGCCCGTGAGGGCATTGGAGACTTGCGTTACTTGCCGTTTGCCTATTTGATCGGCGTTTAGTTGAGAGACCGACCCCACTAGTTCGGATTTTTTCTGCGACCCATATCCTACCACTACTACCTCTCCCAAGGTCTGATTAGAACTACTCAAGGTGATATTGATTACGGTCTGAGCATTGACCAAAATTTCCTTTTTTTCGTATCCAATAAAACTAAAAACCAAAGTAGTAGCCTCTGTTGGCAAACTAATCTGGTAATTGCCTTCTATATCGGTCGAGGTGCCCTTGGTGGTTCCTTTTACAGCTACATTGACCCCTACCAATACTTCCCCTTTTTCATCTACTACTTTTCCTTTTACGACCTTTTCAATCAACTGAATAGACTTCGTTGGCACACCTATATTGGATTGCAGAGCTATCCCCTCTTGTTCTTCTACCAAAGTAGCTTCAGGGGTGTCTTTGACAGAAGCATTGCTTTTTTCTTTTTGCTTCGTTTTTTCTTCTACAATGACATAAGCATCTCTTCCGACTTTCTTGGCCGTGAGGCCATAAGGTTTCAGCAAACTTTTCAGCTTTGATTCAAGTTTATCTGTTTTTTCAATCAAAGTCGAAGATATCATCATGTCTTTGACTACTACCTCTTCAAACAAAATACTAACCTGATTTTCTTGGCCTAACTTTTTTAAGGCTTCTTTAAGCGACATGGCGTTTGAAGGAATTGACTTGCTTCCTCCTGCAAGCTGCTGAGAAACCGCCAACTTAGGTGCAGCTGCCACCAACTGTGCCCACGCCAAAGGCTGTAATAGATTTAGGCCAATCACTACTAGCAAAAGCCTCATAGTGAGCAGTAAAGAATTCCTCATAATATTCAAAGGTTTATAATTGGACGAGTATGAATTTCTATTACGTTGTTTTCTTTGCGTTCAAATCGAACTTCAAGCAACATTTGAAGAGCCGACAGCATATCTTCGGCGCGTTTTGCCTTGAAATAACCCGTGATTTTTCTTTGGGCAAGTGCTGAGTCAGGAATGCTCATTTTCAGGCCAAATTGGTCATGAATAAGTTCGGCTACTTCTACGAAGGGGGTATTATCAAAATAAAATTCGTGCTGCTTCCAAGCACTGTATTGATGGGGCTTTGCGACTTGCTTAAGTTCTGCTTTGCCAGATTGTTTATTGACCACAAATAGCTCCCCTGGCTTCATATAGAGCGCTTTACCTAGGGCGTAGTTTACCTTCACTTTCCCATGATTGAGCACTACGCTATTTTGTTTTTTGCGGGTTTGAACCACAAACTCCGTCCCCAACACCTCAATAGCAAAATCCGAGTCTGTTTTGACCACAAAGCGTTTATGGTCATGCGTGTGGGTTACTTTAAATTCTGCTTCTCCTTCGAGCCACACCTCTCTCTGGTCTTTATAAAACTCAAAGCGCGGTACCCATAGCGAGCTATTGGCATTGAGTGTGACGGTACTGCCGTCCTGCAGAGTCAGCGTTTGGGTTTGGGCAAAATCAGTGTGATAAGTTTTGAAGAATATTGTTTTGCGAAATACCCAACTCATTGTGAGCATCATCAATGTTAGCGAGGCAGCTATCAACCATTGTTTTGAACCAAAAATAGTTTTATGAACAGGTTTTATCGCAGATTCAAGCCTCTCAAAAGGAGGATTATCCAAAATCTGATTGAAAGCTTGGTGAACATGCTCCTCGCTCAATATATACTGAGGATGTTGGCCTTCCCATTCGTCCAAACACTGATAAAAATATTCTCTACTAGCAGGCGTTTCTAGCCACTCTTCTATCATTTTACGCTGCATAGCGGTGGCTTTTCCCTCAAAAAAGGCAAATAAAATAGACTTAGGAACTTGGTTTGAGTCCATCATGGCGGTTGTTAAATCCAAAAAATAAAAAGTAATCCTAGCCAAAATCCCTTCAGCTCACTACGTAGTTTTGACAAAGCTCTACTCACAAGCCTCTCCACCGCACTTACCGATATGCCCAATGACTCGGCAATCTCTCCGTATTTTTTTCCTTCCATGCGATGCATCAAAAATGCCTTGCGGCTTTGAGTAGGAAGATGCAATATGACTTCATCAATCTTATGATGCAGTTCGTTATAGTGCAGAATCTCATCGGGATTTTGCTCAGGCAAATGCATCAATATATCCACACCTTCCAGAGAGTCGCTGCGATGAAGCTCCCATTTCAAGTAGTTGTAAGCTTGATACCTTACCGCTCGATACAAGTAGGCTCGATAAGAAGTAGCCACTTGCTCAAACAAACGGCGATGCCAAAATGCCGTAAATACCTCAGCTACGATATCTTCGGCAATATCTTTAGAGACCACAAACCGAATGGCATGGTTGCAGAGCCTATCGTAATGGCGCTTGAAAAGTACTTCAAAGGCTTTGCGAGGATCATCTCTGAACATTCTCCTCACAATTTCTTCGTCATCAACGATTTTTCCTTCCATAGCTTCCGACAAAAAAGCAGGGTGGGTTTCTCGCCGGTATACAGCCGTATCATCCCAAGAATAATGCATTCGCTTTCGGTGTTTAGCGGTTTTGAGCTATACAGTCAAGCGAAGTGACAAAGACCCCACCCTTAGTTTAAAAAAAAATAAAATTTATCCTAAAAAATCCTTCAATCAACCGTATTTTCAACCGTTCTTGTACTCCTTCATAACCCTCTAATAAATTCTTATCTACCTTTACGCTATGTTTTCAAGGGTTTTTATAACTTTCCACTGATTTTTAATTCAAACATTCGCTATGGCAGACGAACCTCAAAAAAATAAAGTAAGTGGCTGGCTCCGCAACCTAGCGGGCGTGTTTGTGGTGCTAGATGAACCTAAAGAGGAAGAGAAAAAAACTTCTTCCCCAGCCCCCTCTCCCACTACCCCTTCTCCTGTTAGTACTCCTTCGGTTCCCCCTCCCTTAAACACCCCTTCATCTACAGAATTTGTAGATGAATTAAGAAATCGATTCAAAAAAATATTAGAGGATAAAAATCAACCAGGGTTCGATTTTTATGAATTTTCAATGATGCTATTGCGTACGAGCAGCAGCCCTACTTTAGACCACTTCAAAACCGCATATGAAGGCGCTAAGTTATTAAATCCTAATTGTAATCAACAATTTTTGCTTGATTCTGCCAATTTTTACAAAACTGAGCTTCAAAAAGCTTTTGAGGCAACTATCAGCGCAGGTGAGCAAAAGAAAACAGCTCTCAATGCAGAAAAAGACATCGAACAAAAACAATTGAACAATGAAGTAGCTAATATTGAGCAACAATTAGCCAAGCTTAAGCAAGAAATTAGCAATTTAGAAAAAATACAGGCTGAAAAATTAGCAACTCTCAACGGAATAGACGGTAAATTTACGGACAAATTCGTTGAAATAGAACAAAAAATCCAAGCTACTATCGCCGCCAAAGAAGGCGTAGCTAGTGAGATTGCTTTGATTGAAACTGGTATCAAACAATATCTAGCAAACTAAGATAATTGCATCGATAACGCGCTTGAAAATGCCCTGTAGGGGCTACATATCGGTAAATCGTAAAACCAAACCAAACATCCAAAATGCCCCGTAGGGGCTACATATCGGTAAATCGTAAAACCAAACCAAACATCCAAAATGCCCCGTAGGGGCTACATATCGGTAAATCATAAACCTAAACCAAATGTCAAAAATGCCCCGTAGGGGCTATATATCGGCAAATCGTAAAACCAAACATCAAAATGCCCTGTAGGGGCTATATATCGGTAAACCGCATTACAAATCATTCTTTTATTCATTAACCAAAAACGACTATGAATCTAACTGGAGCAGGAAAAATCGCTTTGATTTTGCTCATCGCTGGGGCACTCGGAGCAGGATATTATTTCTTTGGGCCCGATCATGAAAAAGGAGGTACGGAAATTACGGCTACTTCACCCAATAGTGAGGCCACTACTTCGGAATCAGTAGCTTCTGACGACAACACCGCAAGCAGCGAGTCCTCGTCCTCCACTGCGGCCTCCGACAATACTTCATTTTCATACACCGCTCCCGAGCCTGTAGATGGTACTCTCAAAGGAGTGGTGGAACTGGGAGCTAGTGGCTTCAATTCTTTTGTAGTCAATGTCGACAAAGACAAAAACTGGAAACTCGAAAAAGCAGAATTTGGCAATAGCATGGTCATCGAAAACATGGCCTCTGACTATGACATCCGAGTTGGTCTCAAAAAGTACATCAGCGGCATGATTGACCACGGTGTAAGCGGCAAAAACATCCACTTTGTAGTAAGCTCAGGAGCTTTGAAAGCGGATGTTACTCAAAAAATCATCCGAGTACTGAAAGATATGGGCTATACAGTCAACACCGTTACGCCTGAACAAGAAGGAACATTAGGTCTGAAAGCGGCTTTACCGGCCAAATACTACGATAGTGGATTCTTTACAGACATTGGTTCTGGCAACACCAAAATCGCTTGGACTACCGCTGGAGGGGGTGTCAAAAGTTTGGAAGCTTCGGGAGCTAAATATTATGAAAAAGGCACTGCCGATGATGTAGTTTACGAAGAAGTAGGCGCAAAAGCCAAGCAAGTGCCTACTTCCAAAAGAGATATTTGCTTTATCATCGGGGGGGTGCCGTTTGATTTAGCAAAAGAAATCCGTAATGGAAAAGAAAGATATACTGTCTTGAAAGCTCCTACGGCTTACAAACTCGACAAAGCAAAAGCCAAAGCAGGGGGTAATATTTACAAAGCTATTGCCGACGCTACAGGTTGCAAAACCTTCGTTTTTGATTGGGATGCCAACTTTACAATCGGATTTTTGTTGGGTTTAAAGTAATTTTTTGCGAATAAGCTTTCAGTCGGAGAAGGATATAACTTCTCCGACTTTTTTATTTATAAAGTTAGCTTTGTACTTTTCCAACAAATTTACAAAAATTCAAAAAATTATTTAATCTATTGGTTATATATTTTTAGTTTTACAAATCTTGAATCAACTCGAAAGACTCAGCACAAAATGCCTCCCAAATCTGTGGTACCTACTTCATTGGATATTTGGCAGCGACTCAAAGCGAGCGATAGTTTGGCATTAGGCGAATTGTATGATGCATATGTCCAAGTACTTTTCAAATTTGGACGGAGAATATGCACCGATGACGAACTAATTACGGATGCTATACATGATGTATTCGAAGATTTGTGGCTCTACCGCTCCACTTTGAGCGTGGTGGAGCCTTCCAATATTCAATTTTATTTGTTTAAGGCTCTCAAAACAAAACTTCTTAAATTGCTCACCAAGCAAAACCGTCATACTGAGCTTTCGGATGCCGACCAGTATGACCACCAGTATGTAGAATCTGTGGATTTTAAAATCACGGCTTTGGAGCAAGAAACTCAACTAAAAAACCAGCTTACACAGCAGATTGCATCGTTGCCTAAACGCCAAAAAGAAGCCCTCCTCTTAAGGTTTTATGACAATCTTAGCTATGAAGAAATCGCCGATTTGATGGCCGTTAGTAGGCATTCAGTTTATAATTTAGTGTTTAAAGCACTCACCCAACTCCGTGAAAATCTGGCACTTGAAATTCTCACCATTCTTCTTATTAAATATTTTTAATTTTTTTTATAAAATAAAGAGGTAATCTTCTTTGGTCGTTTCTCTATGGGATATAAACCCAATAGAACGCATGAAACCACCTCATGAAAACTATGCTTCTTGTGATGCCACAACCTTAGCTGCCGATGATTTTTTTAAGGAATGGGTACGAACCCCCACTCCCGATAGCGAGGCTTATTGGTTATCATTTTTGGAGCATTATCCCCACAAACAATCTGAGCTAAACGAAGCAAAAAAGATTGTTGAATCGCTCTATTTTGAGCTTCCCGACCTCTCTGAAGCCAAGGTCAGGGCTCTCAAAAATCGAATAGAGACAACTATTCAAATGCCTCTTTCGCCTGCCGATGCACCTGTTATCCCGCTACAGCGCAGAAAGTTTTCACGCATTCAGTGGATTGCGGCGGCCTGCGTGGTTCTACTGTCAGGAGTAATAGGATATTGGTATCTCCAACATCCTCAGCATCTTACATACGCTACAACTTATGGACAAACGCGCGAGATTTCTCTTCCTGATGGCTCCATCGTAACACTCAATGCCAATTCAAAAATTGAGTATGATTCAGATTTTTCTAAAAAAAATATCCGTGAAGTATGGCTTACTGGAGAAGCGTTTTTTTCGGTCAAACATACGGCCACTCACTCTAAATTTAGGGTATATACCAACGATTTGGAGGTGGAAGTTTTGGGAACGGAGTTTAACGTCTCCAATCGCCACCAAACTACCAAAGTAGTATTGGCATCAGGAAAAGTACAAATCAACGCTCCCGACAAATCCGCCACCCTCCGCCCTGGTGATATGGCAGAGTTTAGTCCTGCTACCCGTCAGCTCACTCAGCGACAAGTCAAAACTGAGCTTTACAGCTCATGGAAGGAAAAAATATGGTTGCTAGAAGATGAAAGTATGACCGAAGTAGCGCAGCGCATCGAAGATACGTTTGGCGTAGAGGTTATCTTCGAAAACCCTCAACTAGCCAAAGAAAAGATTTCGGGAACCATCAGTACTGGCAGCCTAGAAGAAGTCAGTGAAATTATGGGCAATCTGCTCAAGACAAACTTTGAATTAACCAACAATAAGCTCATTATCAAGTAATCAAACCCCTTACATCTATGTTCAAACGCATACTTTTAGTGATTGTAGCAGGTATGGTAGGCATATCCGAGGCAGCTCATGCCCAAGTATTTGCCGCCAATTACCCTAGCCGACTCACCCAACAAGCCCCCGAGCGCAAATCTGTCAGGTTGCTTAAAGATTTCTTACGCGAAATCGAAAACCAACACAGCGTTCATTTCGTCTATAAAACTTCTGATTTAGAAAATCTTACACTGTCTATTGGGACTATCTCAGGAAATATCAAAGAAATACTTGACACTACGCTTCCTGCGGCAGGCTTGACTTACAAAAAAGTAAGAAATACTTACATCATTCGCTCACAAAAATCCCAATCCTCCACCCCTCGAAGAGAGAATGAAACCGAATCTAGCGGGCATGTCAATACCCCTCGGAGCCTCTCTCATTCGTCGTTGAATATGGGCGTAATTCAGCCTAATTACAATCACACTATGGTGATAAATGGAATCACTCAAAATGCTCCTCAAGAAATCAAAGTTACGGGAAAAGTAAACGACGAAACAGGTCAAGGATTGCCTGGAGTAAGCGTTTTGCTTAAAGGTACCAACCGTGGTACTACTACCGACGGCAGTGGAACTTTCCAGATCACAGTTCCCGATGAAAAAGCGATTTTGGTGTTTAGCTATGTAGGCTATCTTCCCCAAGAAGTAACCGTCGGCAATCAGACTTCTATCAATCTTACCCTCGCTACCGACACCAAAGCCTTAGGCGAAGTCGTAGTGGTAGGGTATGGGGTGCAGAAACGTACAAGTTTGACGAGTGCAGTAGCCGAAGTAAAAGGCGAACAGCTTACCCGCCGACCCGTATCGAATGCCAACCAAGCACTCCAAGGCATCGCACCGGGTGTCACTATTTTGGACCGTGGCGGTTCGCCCGGTGCTCGCAACAACGCCACCATCCGCGTGCGTGGCATCACCACTCTTAGTTCAAACGACCCCTTGTTTATTGTGGACGGCGTAGAGCAACCTTTCAATACCATCAACCTCGACGATGTAGAAAGTATTTCGGTATTAAAAGATGCTTCTTCCACAGCTATCTACGGTTCGCGGGCAGCCAATGGCGTAGTACTAGTGACTACCAAACGCGCCAAGTCGGGTAAAGCAGTGGTGGATTATAGCGGTTTTTATGCCATCCAAAATGCCATCAACAAACCTCAAATGATGGATTTGGAGCCTTATATGCGCTTACAAAACGTCGCCTATGTCAACTCAGGTGCGGCTCCCAAATACACCGAAGCACAAATCACCGAGTATGTCAATGCCACCGACCGCCTCAAGTTCCCTTTGCCCAATACTTGGTTTAATACTGTGCTTCGTTCGGCTCCCCAAATGAGCCACAATATCGCCGTTAGCGGCGGCAATGATGTATTCAGAGGCCGTGTGGGCGTTCGTTATCAAAAACAAGACGGGATTGCCCCCAACTTCAATAGCGACATTAAGGAGTTTAGAGCCAATACTGATTTTAAAGTATCGTCTCGTTTGTCGGCTAGTTTAGACGTCAATTATCGTAATACCAACTGGCAAACGCCTATCAGCGAATACAACGTGTTCAATACTATGTTTCATGGTTCTTTGTGGGCAGTACCCAAATATCCCGACGGTACCTACGGCGTAAGTGCACAAGGCAACAATCCTCTCATGTACGCCGAAATCGCAGGGCTTTCCAAAAACATTCAAGACTATCTCTTTGGAAGCGGAAAAGTAGAATGGGAGATTGTACCAAATCTTAAATTTACGACTCAGTATGCCGTACGATATACTTTTGAACAAAGCAAAAACTATAGCAATGCTTACACGGTCTTGGATTACTACAATCCTTCGTTGGTAAGAAAAACTATCCCGCGCAACAACCTCACGGAGATTAGAAACAATACCCGCGAAACTACTCTCAACAACTTATTAGGCTACAGCAATACCTTCGGGCAGCATGAAGTAAAAGCACTGGTAGGATATTCAGAAATCAAAAACGTATTCAACACCATCAGTGCTTATCGTGAAGATTTCTATAACAACGATGTACAATCAATAGGTGTAGGCTCAGAAACCAACAAAAACAACAGTGGTAATGATACCCAATGGGGACTTCGTTCGTTTTTTGGGCGTTTGAATTACACCTTTGCCGACAAATACCTTTTTGAAGCCAACGCCCGCTATGATGGTTCGTCACGTTTTACGGGCGACAAAGTTTACAGCTTTTTCCCCTCTTTTTCGGCAGGTTGGCGGGTATCAGAAGAAGCCTTCTTTGAACCTCTCAAAAACATAGTCAACGAACTCAAAGTACGGGGGTCATGGGGAAAAACTGGAAATCAGGCGGTAGGCTTGTATAGTTATTTCCAAACCCTCAACTCTTCTACTTATACTTTTGGCGGAACAGTCGTACAAGGCTATGTTCAATCCAATTTGGCCAATCCCAATCTTACTTGGGAAACCACGACCCAAACTGACCTTGGATTGGATGCACAGCTTTGGAACAATCGCCTGAGCTTTACCTTTGATTATTATGACAAACTCACCGACGGGATTTTGTTGAATTTACCGATTCCTACCACCGTAGGTCTAAATGCGCCTCCTCAAAACGCCGGAAAAGTTCAGAACAAAGGAATCGAATTGGGTATCAATTTCAGAAACAAAACCCAAAGCGGATTTGCCTATGACTTAGGAGTCAATTTTGCCCAAAACAACAACAAAGTGGTAGATTTGGCCAAAACAGGCCCCTACATCAGCGGTTCGGACATTGACCCACGCTATATCATCAAAGAAGGTTTGCCTTACAATGCTCATTGGGGCTACAAAACCGACGGGCTTTTTCAGACCGTTGACCAAATCAACGCCTACCCCACTATTGTGCCTAATACCAAACCAGGAGATGTCAAATATGTGGATCTTAACAACGACGGCAAAATCAACAGTGACGATATGACTTTTCTGGGACTTACTTTCCCCAAATACACTTTTGGGTTGAACACCAACTTTAGTTTCAAAAACTTCAACCTTTTTATGCAGTGGCAAGGAGCAGCCGATGTAGATACTCGTTTGTCGGGAGCATTGGCCGAAATGGGCAACTACGAAGGCTTTACGCACAAAATCTTCACCAACGACTACTGGACTCCCGAAAACCCCAACGCGCGCTTCCCTCGTCCTGTTAAGTTTGATTTGCGCAACGTCAACACCTCCGACCGCATGATTATCGACGGTTCTTATTTGAGATTGAAAACCATTCAATTGTCTTATACTTTACCCAAAGGTATTTTGGAAAAAGTAAAAGCCAACCGCGCTACGGTTTATATAAGTACCACCAACTTGCTTACTTTCTCCAAACTTAACGAATGGAATCTCGACCCCGAAGCCGAGTCTGGACGCGCCACCTACTATCCTCAAACCTCCTTGGCAACTGTAGGTCTTAATTTACAATTTTAATCCACCTTTTTCTCATCATTATTGATTTGAAAAAACAAAATATTTCTCTTAAAACGATGAAAATCAAACATATCATCCCAGCAATAGCAGTGGTCAGTCTGCTTGCTAGTTGCGAAAGAGGCTTACTCGAAACGATTCCAAACGACCGTATTTCGTCCGAAATTTTCTGGAAAACTGAAAAAGATGCCACCTTGGCCTCCAACGGCCTCTATCCTGCCCTCGACGGAGTAAATATTTTTGCCATCGAAGGTATCACCGACATCGCCCACGTCAACCAGGTGTTTCAGGCAGAATCAAATATTGAAAAGGGTATTTATGATGCCCTCAACTCGCGTCCGCAAGCCGAGTGGACAGCGGCTTACCGTGGGATTCGTTTGGCCAATGATTTTTTGACCAACATAGACAAAGTACAAACCACCAATACCGCTTTTATTGCTCGCTTGAAAGCCGAAGCTCGCACCCTACGTGCTTATCAGTATATCAAGCTTGTGGGGCTGTTTGGAGACGTGCCATTGGTCGTGACCAACATTGGCATTGAAGAGTCGCGAACCCTCAAACGCACTCCTTCGGCTCAGGTTTGGGATTTTGTTTCGAAAGAGCTAACCGAAGCAGCCAATGACTTACCAGCGGTGCAGACCGAAAAAGGCCGTGTCACCAAAGGCGCTGCACTCGCCCTCAAAGCAAGAGCAGCTCTATGGGCGGGGCGCTATCAAGAAGCCGCCGATGCTGCCAAGGCCGTCATCGATGCCAAAACTTACACGCTTTATCCCAGCTATGCCAACTTGTTTTCGTATGCAGCCGAAAATAATTCGGAAGTCATTTTGGACAAGCAATTCATCAAAGACAATTATTCCAACAATGTCTTTGCCAACATGGGTCCTTATAGCCAACGTACCGCCAACAATACTTACGTTCCGACCAAAGCCCTCGTAGATGCTTATCCGATGGCCAATGGCAAAGACATCACCGACCCCACGAGTGGCTTTGACCCCAAGGATCCTTACAAAAACCGTGACCCACGTTTACGCGCCTCTATCTTTGTATTGGGCGACGATCTTCCTGATGGCAAAAAATTTGACCCACGTCCTACAAGCGGCACTGCCGATGCGATTGGGAATACTTATTTGGCGACTTCTACGGGTTTTGTGATGAAAAAATACATCAACAAAGAAGACCTTGCCACAGGTGGCAACTGCGGTATCAATATCATCCTTTTGCGCTATGCCGAAGTACTATTGACCTACGCAGAGGCCAAAATCGAACTAAATCAAATCGACGCTTCGGTATATGATGCTATCAATCAAGTACGCCAAAGAGCAGATGTAAAACTTCCAGTATTAGAAAACAACCTCACCCAAGCCCAAGCACGTGAGGCCGTTCGCAAAGAGCGTACTTTAGAATTGGCATTTGAAGGATTGCGTTTGTATGATATTCGCCGTTGGAAAATCGCCGAGAAAGTAATGTCGGGCGATGTATTTGGTATGACCTATGTGGACGGCACTGCCCTCAAAACCATCCAGATTTCATCATTTACGCGGGTATTTGATGCGAAAAAGCACTATTTGTGGCCCATACCCCAAAAAGAACGCGAACTCAACCCTGAGCTAACTCAAAATGCGGGTTGGTAATATTTTACAGGGCTTAGAGACACCATGTTTTCTAAGCCCTTTCTCCATAACACTATGAATTATGCAACGACTGTTCTTGCTAACCCTTATCTTGTTTACGCAGTTGGCCTATGCCCAAAAAAACATTACCAAACCCAATGTCATTTACATTTTTGCCGATGATTTGGGATATGGAGAGTTGGGATGTTATGGTCAAAAAAAAATCAAAACACCTTACCTAGACCAACTAGCCGCCCAAGGGATGCGCTTTACGCAGCATTATTCTTCCGCTCCTGTATGTGCTCCTTCGCGCTGTGGTCTGATGACGGGTCGCCATACGGGGCATACCTATATCAGAGGCAATTATGAACTAGGCGGTTTTGAAGATGACAAAGAAGGCGGCCAAATGCCCCTCAACGAAGGTGCGTTTACGCTGGGGCATTTGTTTCAAAAAGCGGGCTACAAAACAGGGGCCGTGGGCAAATGGGGCTTGGGCATGGCCAACACCACCGGCAATCCTAACCAACAAGGCTTTGATTTCTTTTATGGACTGCTTTGTCAGAAACAGTCTCATAATTTTTATCCAACGCACCTCTGGAAAAATGGTGAAAAAGTACCCCTCAACAATACCTTTATCAGAGTCCATAAACCGATGGCTGAGGGCGATGAAAACTACGAATACTATACCGGCAACGAATATGCCATCGACAAAATGACCGAGCAAGCAAGTGCCTTCATCAAGGAGCACAAAAGCCAGCCATTTTTCTTGTATTTGCCTTATACGCTTCCTCACTTGTCACTCCAAGCCCCTGCCGAAGCAGTGAAAGCCTACCTTGGTCAGTTTGACGACAAGCCCTATCGTGGCCAACACGGCTATGCATCTACTCGCTACCAATATGCCACCTATGCTGCCATGATTTCGTATCTTGACGAGCAAGTAGGTCAAATCTGGAATTTGGTAAAAAAACTCGGCATTGAAGAAAATACTATTATTATGTTTTCGAGCGACAACGGCGCTACTTTTGACAAAGCCGTAGATACTCGTTTTTTTGAAAGCAGCGGTCCCTTCAAGGGAGTCAAAAGGGATGTCTATGAAGGAGGTATCCGAATGCCGATGATTGCGTATTGGAAAAACAAAATCAAGGCTGGGCAAATCACCGACCATATTTCAACGCAATATGATGTAATGGCTACCTGCGCCGACCTTCTACGCACAAAACCCGCCCTGCCTACCGATGGTATTTCTTTTTTACCTACCTTGTTGCAAAAAGGGGGCCAGCAAAAACATGATTTTCTTTATTTTGAATTTCCCGAAAATGGAGGGCAGTTAGCGGTCAGAATTGGAAATTGGAAGGGGGTCAAACGTAATATGAAAACCAATCCTAAAGCCGCTTGGGAAGTCTACGATTTGTCGAAAGATGAAGGCGAACAAAACAACATCGCTGCTCAACACCCCGAGCTTATTCCGCAATTTGATGCCATTGTAAAACGCGAACACCGTCCCTCTCACATTCAAGATTGGGAGTTTGTTGACCCTAAATTTGAAGTAAAAAAATAACGTTTCCCCCACTATCATGAGAAAAACCCTTCTTCTATTGGTCGGTTTAGGTTCACTCCTAGCCGTTTCTGCCTTTCGGTTTTTATCAATCGAAAGAGCGCCCAAAGCTACGCCGCCCAATGTCATTTTGATTTTTATGGACGATCTCGGCTATGGAGATTTGAGCTGTTATGGAGCTTTACAATACCGCACCCCTCACCTCGACAAGCTAGCCGCCGAAGGGGTTCGCTTTACCAATTTTTTGGCTGCCCAAGCCGTATGTAGTGCTTCACGCGCGGCCTTGCTTACGGGCTGCTATCCCAATCGCGTCGGTATTTCGGGAGCTTTATTTCCTCATGCCAAAGTAGGGCTTAACCCCGAAGAGACGACCATTGCCGAAGTACTCAAAACCAAAGGCTACGCCACGGCGATGTTTGGTAAGTGGCACTTGGGCGACAAGCCTGCTTTCTTGCCTACAAAGCAGGGCTTTGACGAATATGTGGGGTTGCCTTATTCCAACGATATGTGGCCGGTGCATTACGACGGGCAACCTATCTCAAACGCCAGTGACAATCGCAAAAAAAGCTTCCCGCTGTTACCTCTTATCCATAATTTAGATACCCTACAAGAAATCAAAACCCTCGACGACCAAGCTAAGCTCACGGGTATCTACACCGAAAATGCCGTCAACTTTATCAAAAAACATAAGAAAGAACCCTTTTTTATCTATCTCCCTCACTCAATGCCACACGTGCCGATTGCAGCTTCGGCTAAATTTAAAGGCAAAAGCCAACAAGGTACTTATGGGGATGTATTGATGGAAATCGACTGGTCGGTAGGAGAAATCATGAAGGCTCTGAAAGAAACAGGCCTCGACAAAAACACCATTGTCATCTTTACGAGCGACAACGGCCCTTGGCTCAATTACGGCAATCATGCGGGCTCGTCGGGTGGCTTCCGTGAAGGCAAAGGCAATAGCTTCGAAGGCGGGCAGCGAGTGCCTTGTATTGTGCGTTGGAAAGGAGTAACGCCCGAAGGAGTCGTTTGCAACAAACTAGCCTCGACGATTGACTTATTACCCACGCTTGCCCACATCGCTGACGCCAAACTCCCCGAAAAGAAAATCGACGGAGTCAATATCCTTTCGCTCATCAAAGGTGACCTCTCAGCCACGCCTCGAAAGTACTTTTATTACTACTATCGCCGAAACAACCTAGAAGCTGTGCGCCGTGATGACTGGAAACTCGTACTGCCGCACGAAGGGCGCACCTATGAAGGTCAGCTTCCGGGCAATGATGGATTTCCGGGCAAAGCCCCCGAAAATCATCCATTTCCGTTAGCCCTTTACGACCTTCGCCGTGACCCCGCCGAACGATATGATGTAAAGGAACTTTATCCTGAGATTTTGGCCGAACTCCAAAAAGTAGCCGAAGAAGCCCGCGAAGATTTGGGAGATGACCTCACCAAACGCGTTGGCAAAAATGTGCGCCCGAGTGGAAAAGCGGAGTAATGCATCACTCCACTATCATTTTCTTTTCCACTTTATGCGATTGATTGGTTTCTAATCGATAAATATACAAACCTGCGGGCAGGGTTTTGGCATCAAAATCTAGTACGTGCCACCCTGCCCCATACTTACCTTCCACTACTTTTCCGATTTCTCGTCCTGTTTGGGTGTATATCTTCAAACTCACAGAAGCAGCCGACGGTAGGCCAAATTTGATTTGGGTAGTTTGGCTAAAAGGATTAGGAAAATTCATCAGCTCCACCTGCTGAGGCACCGACACAGAGGTCGATAATACGGGCTGAATTTCTACTTTGATGGCTTCCGAAAAGTTGATACACCCCCGCTGACTTGTTACCTGAACGCGGTAAGTACCCGATTCGGCAGCCTCATAAGTTGCCTGAGTCGCATTAGTAATATTTACATTTTCTTTCTGCCATTGGTAGGTCACTACCTCCGAAGTAGAGGCAGTAAGCTTTACTTTTTGGGGCGCAAAAACCGTAGTGTTACCATCAGCTACCACCGTTGGACGCGCTGGTAAAGGCAAACTTTCCACCTTTTTTTCGTCCGAACGCACGCTGTTACAGCCTTTGGTATCCTGAGCTACTACTGCATAGCTACCTGCTTTCGACACTACCAAGGTGTTGGTTTTCTGGTCAGTTATCACTGTACCGTCCACGTACCAAACATAACTTGCCGCTGCGGTTTCTACTTTCAGCGTTGTGCTACTCCCTTCACAAAATGAAAAATTATTATCCGAAATCAAAACAGGTTTAGGAAGCACTTGGTCGCACGAAAAATTGGTATTGAGAGCTGCCTTCAAAGTAGCTTTACCGCGAGTAGCTACCAAAAAAGGTTTGCCCATATAGGTAGACAATCCCTCTCTAACCGCTACTTGGGATGTGGCTTCGGCACGTTTGGCCATAAAATCAAAATAGGCCATTTCTTCTTCATTGAGCAGGGTTTCAGAAAGTACAATCGTTGCAATCGTAAACTCTTTGGGGCTTTGGCTCGACCGGGGGCTCCTCTCTCCTACAATTCGAATCAAGTCTGAAAATGAAAAAATATTGAAAGCCGATTTTGGGTAACTATTCTCCGTAGGGAAGGTAGTTTGGTCTTTGAAAATAATAGCCAACGAACTCACCTCATTAGTCGGAATTAGCCCCATCAGATACATTTCCCAATCGTTGAAATAAGGAGGAAAATTAACGCTATCGTCCACGAGTTTGAAAGAATTTCCTTCTTCTACGAGTTTTCGACTAAAACTCCCTCCAGCTCCATTTGCTCCGCCAATGCTAAATCCCATTACCCCTGCTGCCAAATTAGAAATAGGCCAATGCGGAATACCTTCTTTCAAAAAAGAATTACTGAAATAATTAATCCACTGATGCCCTATTTCGTGATTGTAGCCATTGCTAGCGGCATCAAAAAAAGAAGGCACAGGAAAGAAATTGAAGCCCAACAACTTCCCCTTGCTGCCATAGCTAGCACTATTGTTCACAATAGGCATTCCCAACCCCTGAATGGCATTGGACACATAGCTGTGATAACGATTACCAATATAACCTGGCACCAACACCACATTGATAAAATCAAAATTGTCGCCGTGATGTTTGTAAAATCCTTGAGCGATTTGTCGTACATCGAAGGTATTGGAGGAGTTGGAAGGCACTACCATGTTAAAGACATAATCCGAAAACTGCGTTGAGTTGTCTATCTTGACAGTACGTACCAGTGGCATTTCGGGCGTCAATACCATTAAAATTAGGTTGAGTTGAGCTACTTGAGCACCATTTTCTGAAACTTTCAGATAACCCAAAAAAGGCTGCCAACCCGTAGAAGGGCGCGCAATGCGGGCAGAATATATGCCGTCGTTACCAGTTTTATCACCTTCTAAACCTTTGTCATTCAAGGCAATTATCGACTTATCAGCCAATTCTATTTTTACTTCCGAAGGCTGTCCTTCAATAGTACTTTCAAACAAAATAGGAACCGTAGATGACTGATTAACTACACTAGGTGTAAAACGAGTACCTTTCAATGCCACCGTAGCAGCCGTATCCCAAGTGGTAGCAAGGGCATCCACATCCCGAAAACACGCTACTTCAGGAATAGACTGAGCAACGCTTTCATGGATAAACAATACCAACAGAATAACTAAAAGACGAAACATGATATAAGAGAGGATTAGGGCAAAGAAAATAATGTTTGATTTTCAGAACTGTCACAAAATGAGGGCGCAAGCGACGGCCTCCGATACATTTCCAAATTTGCACATTTACCATAGAACCTACAAAATACTTGCCAAATTTTAAATCACCTTGCCATTTTGAACGTTGGCAGAGTATGAACGTTGGCAGGGTTATGAGTAGTAGCAACGGCAACATAAACCAACCCTGCCAACGTTGGAAATGGCACAACCCAACCCTGCCAAACGTTTAGAACGTTGGCAGGGTTAGGAGTAGTAACAACGGCAACATAAACCAAACCAACCCTGCCAAACGTTTAGAACGTTGGCAGGGTTAGGAATAGTAACAACGGCAACATAAACCAAACCAACCCTGCCAACGTTGGAAATGGCACAACCAACCCTGCCAAACGTTTAGAACGTTGGCAGGGTTAGGAATAGTAACAACGGCAACATAAACCAAACCAACCCTGCCAACGTTGGAAATGGCACAACCCAACCCTGCCAAACGTTTAG